>Ga0268290_100034_pt1 | contig 117741 bp, 130 predicted proteins | sample MetspRMADM_FD_191346 | JGI IMG/M metagenome (GOLD analysis project Ga0268290, IMG submission 191346) | Soil microbial communities from San-Diego area, Southern California, United States - Methylocaldum sp. RMAD-M | ecosystem: Environmental > Terrestrial > Soil > Desert | place: USA: California... | reverse complement strand
AACCCAGGCGCCAGGCCGGGAGAACTACGGGCCTGACGACCTCAACTGCTCCAACCGCCCGGTGCGGACCCGCATGCCGGGTGGTGTGGGAGGGGCGGAGCCAATAGGCTCCCCCCTATCCCGATTTGGGTCTTTCGAGCACCCTTGCAAATCGGAAAAGGCCTTCCTATCTAGGGTTCAATGGCGTTTCCGACGCACCGCAGGTTTGAGCCAAGCGCTTGAGGACTGCGTGTAACGGCAAATACGGGAAACCGTGCCGTCTTGAGACGATATCCATTTCCGCGTTAACGGGATGTTTACCGTTCGGAGAGACGATGACCGCTAGAGCCGCGTTGACTTCTTTGAGGTCGCGAAGCGGCCGCGTCGGAAATGCTTGTCCCATTGAGAGTGACCACGGATGTACTGGCACCCATGAATGGGAGTGGAAAGGTCGGGCTTGCCCGGCCTTTTTGTTTGAGGGCCCTGCAGTGAAAACTGCGGGGCCTTTTCTATGTGGCCCGATTAGCCGGCCAGCGCCGCCAGGATGCGGGTCCAGGAGCGTATGCCCTTGTGGAAGGACTTCAGGTCGTATTTCTCATTGGGCGAATGAATGCGGTCGTCGACGAGGCCGAAGCCGACAAGCAGCGAATCCATCCCGAGCATCTTCTGGAAATCTCCGACGATCGGGATTGACCCGCCCATGCCGATTACGACGGCAGGATTGGTCCATTCGTCGGACAGCGCGTTTCTGGCCTTGGTGAGAACGGGGGAATCGTACGAGAGCTGAATTGCCGGCGAAGCGCCATGCTCGTGGAATTCCACCGAGCAGTCACCGGGGATCCTTGACCGGACATAGGCGCGAAAGGCCTCGCGGATTTTGGCCGGCTCCTGCTGGCCGACGAGGCGGAACGATACCTTGGCGGAGGCCTCGGCCGCGATCACGGTCTTGAAGCCTTCGCCGGTATAGCCGCCCCAGATGCCGTTCACCTCGGCCGTCGGACGCGCCCAGGTGAGTTCCAGAACCGAGCGGCCCTTCTCGCCCGACGGGATCGAAAGGCCGACCTCGCCCAGGAAGGACTTCGCGTCCCGGCCGAGCGTTTCCCAGCCGGCCTTGATGTTCGACGGGGTTTCTTCGACGCCGTCATAAAAACCGTCCAGCGTCACCCGCCCGGTCTCGTCGTGCAGGCCGGCCAGGATATCCGTGAGGATGTGGATGGGATTGGCGGCAGCACCCCCGAAAAGGCCCGAATGAAGGTCCCTGTCGGCCGCCTTGATCGTCAGTTCCTCCCCGACCAGTCCCCGGAGGGCTGCGGCGATGGCCGGCGTATCGCCGTCCCACATGCCGGTATCGCAGACGAGCGCGCAGTCGGCCGTGAGTTCCGCCGCATTGGCTTCGAGGAAGGGTTTGAGCGACGGCGAGCCGGACTCTTCTTCCCCTTCGAAAAGAACCGTCACCCGCACCGGCAGGTTGCCATGAACCTCTTTGTAGGCCCGGCAAGCCTCGACGAAGGTCAGGAGCTGGCCCTTGTCGTCCGAGGTCCCGCGGCCGGTGATGACCTTTCGCCCGTTGCCTAGGTCTTTCACCTTGGGATCGAAAGGATCGTCCTCCCAGAGTTCGATCGGGTCGATCGGCTGCACATCGTAATGGCCGTAAAACAGCACATGCGGCGCATCGGCATGCGGTCCCGGATGATGGCCGACCACCATGGGATGACCGGTCGTATCGCGTACCGAGGCTTCGAAGCCCAGCTCCGTAAGTTGCGCAACGAGCCATTCGGCCGCCTTGCGGCAATCCGCCTTGAAGGCCGGGTCGGTGGAGATCGACTTGATGCGGACGAGGCCGAACAGACGTTCGAGGCTGGCGGGAAGGTTTTGGTCGGCGCGATCGAGGACGGCGGAAAGATCGGTCATGAAAAGATCCCTGTCTTTGAAATGCGAGGCCTTGGCTCTTCCGGACGAGGAAGAGTCAGCCGTGGTGGCGCGCTCCTTGTTAGCAAGCCTATGCATGAAGGCACAATGGCAAAGCGACGTTTGTGTGCTAGGGCGCCGGTTCGCCTGTCGCCCGCTGGTGGCCGGCCAGGCGGCCGATGAGCACGAAGGCAAGCACCGCAATCGCGCCCAGCCCCGCCGTCACCGCCAATGACCATATGACGCCTATCCAGGTCATCGACAAGGCCAGCGCAAAAGGCGCGATGGCCGAGGTGATGAGCCTCGCCGCCATCATCTTGCCTTGCAGCCTGCCGTAACCTTCGCTTCCGAATAGCGACAACGGCAAGGTGCCGGCGACGATGCTGAGAAGCCCGTTGCCCATGCCGAAGATTACCGCGAAAGCCATGGCTCCCGGCACGGAAGGGGCGGTCAGGATCAGTACCAGAACGCCGCCTGGCAACAGCGCTGCCGCGATCGTGGCCAGGTGGAGGGGCTGCAGATCGCGGCCGAGCAGCATATTGATGAGCCGGCTAAGAACTTGCGAAGGGCCGAAAAGCGTGCCGACAATTGCGGCGGTGGCGCCGAGCCCCAGCGCCGACAGTAGCGGCACCATATGCACCAGCGCTGCCGAGCTGACCAGCGACTGCAGCGCAAAGCCTGCGACCATAAGGGCGAATCCGAGGCGCCGCGATCGTGGAGCGAGTACTCCTTCCGCCCGCAAAGGCACTGCTGCTTCGAGAGGTTCCCGGGCGCTTGCGCCACGCGCCAGCCAGGCATGCAGCGGCATGCAGATCAGGAGGTTCAGGGCCGCGAAGACCAGATAGACGTTCTGCCAGGAAAGGTGTTCGTGCAGAGCCGACGTTAGGGGCCAGAAGATCGTCGAGGCGAACCCGGCAATAAGGGTCAGATAGGTGATGCTTCGTTGCGCAACCTCGGGTCGGAGCTGGACAAGAAGAGCGAAAGCAGCGCCGTATTGCACGACGTTGGCCGCAACCTCTATGGCGATCAATGCGGCAACGAAGGCGATCTTCCCCGGCGCCATGGCGCAAGCCGTGAGAGCTGCAGCCGCAACGACCGAACCGAGGGTCATGGCGCGTCCTGCTCCCCAGCGGTCGAACAGCGAGCCGAGCCAGGGAGCGGCCAGGCCGCCGACGAGAAGCGCCGCAGACAATGCCCCGAAGATCCATTCCGTTGACCAGGCAAAATATGCCGCCATGTCCGGCGCCAGGATGCTGAAGCTGTAATAGAGGGTGCCGTACCCGATGATCTGGGTGATGCCGAGGGCGGCAATGGGAGCAATCGGAATGCGGGCACTCATAAGGTTCTGGGGCTCATGCGTTCAAGTCTTCCGACTTCTTCCCAACGTTCGCGTCGGCGCCCGGCGTAAGCGGTTTGGCGAGGAGTGCCGCCGAGGCCGGACAGATGGACGTCGCCTGCCGGGTTTGCAGGATAGCGGTCGGAGCCGCCGACCGATCGATCTTTTCAAACCCGAGGCGTTCGAAGAACGAGGCCGCCGAGGTGGTCAGAAGATAAGCTCGCCGGGCGCCTGCTGAATGGGCGCTCTCAAGGAGAAGGCGGGTTGCCAGATCTCCAAGGCCTTTGCCGCGGTGGTCCGGGAGAATGACGAGCGACCGCAGCAGCGCGTCTCCGTCATGCAGTTCGTATCCGCCGAAGCCGAGGGTATCCGTGCCGCGGGCAATCCGGAAAAAGTGGCGACCGTCCTCGGTCAGATCGTCGGTCGGCAGTGCCGCGGCAGTCAGAGCAATACGCAGGTCGGCGTCATTTCCGGATATGGATTGCAAACTAAGCGACGTTGTACCTTCAGGGTCCCCGATCGCACTTTCCTTGTTCGAAGGACCGCCGCAGGCGGTGACGGTGGCAGCAGGCTTGCAGATTTTTGGATGCCCGGCGCAACAGTCCTCCATCAGAAAGCGGACGAGGTCTGAAAGCGCGTCGTAATTCGCGCTGTAGATGATCGATCGCGATTCCCGCTGCTGGCCGATCAGCCCCGCCCGGTCGAGCTCCTTGAGGTGGAAGGAGATGTTGGACGGCGACGTCCCAATCTTCTCCGCAATCGCTCCCGCGTGCATTCCCGTTGGTCCGGCGATGACCAGCATCCGGACAATCTCCAGGCGCGTTTCCTGCGAAAGCGCGCCGAAGGATGCGAGGGCTTGACGTTTCTCCATAATTCAATGATCCTTGAAATATTGAAACAAGGAGTAGCGCAAATGAATGCGATCGACAAGCCCCGCGCCGCTGATATCACTCTTGGCCTGATGCTCGACACGCTTGCCAGTCACGCGGAGGTGCCGCTGGTATTCCATTACGAGGGCAAGGCCATCAAGCAAGGCTATCACGTGACCGAGGTGAAGGCCGGCCATTTCTCCGCGCTTGATTGCGGCGCCAATCCCGAAGCATGGTCGGAGATATTCGTCCAGCTCTGGGATATCGAAGAAGGCGACAGGACGCACATGCCGGCGGCGAAGTTCTCCAAGATCATCCGCAAGGTGTCCGAGCATGTGCGGCTCGACGGATCCGCCAAGCTGACCTTCGAGGTGAGTGACGGCGTGCAGCCGATGCAGCTCTTTTGTGCGTCGCTTCCCATCTTTGGGGATGGCGCCCTGCATGTGGAATTGTCGCCGCGGCCGGCGAGCTGCAAGCCTCGCGACCGTTGGCTGGCCGAGGAAAGCCGGAAGGCGGCCGCCTGCTGCGGACCGTCCTCGGCAAGCGGCGCGTGCTGTTCCTGATACGGGCGGTTGATGGAGCTGTCAGAGCTTGCGCGCGGTCTCCACGATCGTCCGCATGTATTCGATCATCAGCTCCCGCTCAAATCGCTTGAACCCCTCGAAAAGGGCCGCATCTGCGTCGGCTGCGGCTTCCACGGCCTCCGCTTCGAGATCGCGGCCGGCCTGGGTCAGTGTGATGATTTGCGCCCGTCGGTCGTTGGGATGCGGTGTGCGCTGGATGAGACCGTCGCGCTCCATCCGGGAGAGGGTGTTGGCCAGCGTTGCCTGCTCCACCTCCAGCCGGTCGAGAAGCTGTTTCTGGGTCAGCCCATCCTCCTGCCACAGTTCGAGCAGGACGGGAAACTGTCCCGGAGAAAAGCCCAGTGCCGCAGATCGCGTCTGCAGTGAGCGCGCGAAGCCTTTGGCCAGTTGACCGGCAAGATAGGTCGCCGAACGCGAGCGGTCGAATGCCATGGCTTCGGTCTCCATCCTCTCCGATCTGCCTATGGGGCAGCCGGATATATCGCAGGCCATGCTTTCGCCAAGCCTGTGCGAAGACACGGGAAATGACAAGTCTTTCTGTGCTCTTAAAACGGAAAAACCGCCATGGCCGGGAGGGGACAGCCATGGCGGTTCCGATGGAAGGGCAAAGACCCGGAGAGGGGGGTAGGTCTTTGCCCGGTCTGGTGCGGCGGGGGACAGGCCGTCTTCCAGACTGCGGCGTGATCAGTCGCCGGTACTGCTGAGATGTGCGCCGCAACGGAGCTTTTCAAGGCATTGGGCCATTACAAATCGGTAACGTTCCGGTGAGGCTTTGCAAACCCGCGCCAGCCCAAGTTTTCGTGGACGGAACGAATGCCCCACGCTATTGCTTTGGCCCATGAAAAAAGGCGATCATCTCTTCCTTATCGACGGCTCCGGCTTCATCTTCCGCGCCTTCCATGCGCTGCCGCCGCTCACCCGAAAATCCGACGGACTACCGGTTGGCGCCGTTTCCGGCTTCTGCAATATGCTATGGAAGCTGTTGACCGACGCCCGCGATACGTCCGTCGGCGTCACGCCCACCCATTTCGCCGTCATTTTCGATTATTCCGCGAAGACGTTCCGCAAGGACCTCTACGACGCCTATAAGGCAAACCGCTCCGCGCCCCCGGAAGAGCTGATCCCGCAGTTCGGCCTGATTCGGGAAGCGACCCGCGCCTTCAATCTGCCCTGCATCGAGACGGAAGGTTTCGAGGCGGATGATATTATCGCCACCTATGCCAGGCAGGCCGAGGCGATCGGCGCGGACGTGACCATCGTTTCCTCCGACAAGGACCTGATGCAGCTCGTCACGCCGAATGTCCACATGTACGACAGCATGAAGGACAAGCAGATCGGCATTCCCGACGTCGTCGAGAAATGGGGCGTGCCGCCGGAAAAGATGATCGACCTGCAGGCGATGGTCGGGGATTCGGTGGACAACGTGCCGGGTATCCCGGGTATCGGCCCGAAGACGGCGGCCCAGCTTCTGGAAGAGTTCGGCGACCTCGATACGCTCCTGGCGCGGGCAGGCGAGATCAAGCAGGTGAAGCGACGGGAAAATATCGTCGCCAATGCCGATCTCGCGCGGCTGTCGCGCCGGCTCGTATCGCTGCGCACCGATGTGCCGCTCGAGCTGCCGCTTGATGCGCTGGTGCTGGAGCCTCAGAACGGACCGAAGCTGATCGGATTCCTGAAGACCATGGAATTCGGCACGCTCACGCGGCGTGTTGCGGCGGCCTGCGATTGCGATGCGGACGCCATTGAGCCCGCCGTGGTCAAGGTCGAATGGGGCGACGCCGCCCGAGGCCCCGATCTCGATGCCGGATCTGTAACGCCCGCAGACACCGGAGAAGCCGCGGCCAAGGCACCTGCCAACGCGGCCAAGGCGCCGGTTGCCAAGGGAACGGATGCGGCGACGCCGGCCGAACTTGCCAAGGCCCGCATCGACGCCTTCGCGAATGCCAAGCTCGACCCGAGCTGTTACGTGACGATCCGCGACTTGGAAATGCTGGATGACTGGATCAGGGCGGCCCGCGATACGGGCCTCGTCGCCTTCGATACCGAAACCACGTCGCTCGATCCGATGCAGGCGGAGCTTGTCGGTTTCTCGCTGGCGCTGGCGGACAATATCGACAGCCCGACCGGCCTTGATGTCCGCGCGGCTTATATCCCGCTCAACCACAAGACGGGAGTCGGCGACCTGCTCGGCGGAGGGCTTGCCGAAAACCAGATCCCGATGCGCGAGGCGCTCGCCCGGTTGAAGCCGCTACTGGAGGACCCTGCGGTTCTCAAGGTGGCGCAGAACCTGAAATTCGATTATCTCCTGATGAAACGCCATGGCATCACCGTCGAAAGCTACGACGACACGATGCTGATGTCCTATGTGCTGGAGGCCGGCAAGGCCAACCATGGCATGGACGCGCTGTCGGAACGCTGGCTGAACCACAAGCCGATCACGTTCAAGGACGTCGCCGGCAGCGGCAAGGCCGGAGTAACCTTCGACTTTGTCGACATCGACAAGGCAACGGCGTATGCGGCGGAAGATGCTGATGTGACGCTGCGCCTCTGGATGGCGTTGAAGCCGCAACTTGCCGCGGCCGGCCTGACGCGTATCTACGAGCGCCTGGAGCGCCCGCTGGTGGCTGTCCTCGCCCATATGGAAGAACGCGGCATCACCATCGACCGGCAGATACTCTCCCGCCTTTCCGGCGAACTGGCCCAGAGAGCTGCGGCCTTCGAGGACGAGATTTATACGCTGGCCGGTGAAAGATTCACGATCGGCTCGCCGAAGCAGCTGGGCGACATCCTGTTCGGCAAGATGGGCTTGCCGGGCGGCGCCAAGACGAAGACCGGCCAGTGGTCGACCTCGGCAAGCGTCCTGGAGGATTTGGCCGCCGCCGGGCACGAACTGCCGCGCAAGATCGTCGACTGGCGCCAGCTCACCAAGCTGAAGTCGACCTACACGGATGCTCTGCCGGGTTATGTGCATCCGCAAACCAAGCGGGTCCATACCTGCTACTCGCTGGCCTCCACAACGACCGGTCGCCTGTCGTCTTCCGAGCCGAACCTGCAGAACATTCCGGTGCGCACCCTGGAAGGGCGGAAGATCCGCACGGCCTTCATCTCGACGCCGGGCCACAAGCTGGTCTCGGCCGACTACAGCCAGATTGAACTGCGCGTGCTCGCCCATGTGGCGGATATCCCCCAGCTCCGCCAGGCTTTTTCCGATGGCGTCGACATTCACGCCATGACGGCCTCCGAAATGTTCGGCGTGCCGGTAGAGGGAATGCCGAGCGAGGTTCGCCGGCGTGCCAAGGCGATCAACTTCGGTATCATCTACGGGATTTCGGCCTTCGGCCTTGCGAACCAGCTCAGCATCGAGCGGTCGGAAGCCGGCGAATACATCAAGAAATATTTCGAGCGGTTTCCGGGCATCCGCGACTATATGGAAAGCACGAAGAATTTCGCCCGCGAGAACGGCTATGTAGAGACAATCTTCGGCCGTCGCGCTCACTACCCGGAGATCAAGTCTTCCAACCCTTCGGTCAGGGCTTTCAACGAGCGGGCTTCGATCAATGCGCCGATCCAGGGTTCGGCGGCTGACATCATCCGCCGGGCCATGGTGAAGATGGAGCCGGCGCTGGCCAATGCCGGGCTCTCGGCTCGCATGCTGCTGCAGGTGCATGACGAACTGATCTTCGAGGTGGAGGATGACGAAGTGGAGCGCGCGCTACCCGTGATCGTCTCGACCATGGAGCAGGCCGCCATGCCTGCGATAGCCATGAGGGTGCCGCTGAAGGTCGATGCGCGGGCCGCAACCAATTGGGACGAGGCTCACTGACCGGCTCAATGTCCTTTGGGATAGAGAGATTGAAGCGCCGTGGACAGCAGTTCGTCGGCATAGGAGCAGGCGGTCAGACGGGCCTCGGCCGGCATGTTCATTTCGCCGCAACGCTGTTGCACCGTTTCCATGATCAGGCTTGTGATGCTGCGGGCATATTCAACATCCGCATTGTCGGTGGTGTCCATGGCAAGTGCGAGCGCGGTCATCGAAACGATCTCGAGCACGACCACGCGGGCCTCAAGGTCGGCTATTGCCACGGTTTCCTGCTGTCCGTCACGCGGTTTGATCTGACTCATACTTTTCCTCGTTACTACACAAGAAAAGGCAAATAGAGCCTACGGGAAGACTTTAAAGCGTGGGGCGGAGGTTTTCGCCGAATTATCTTGACGCGGGCATGCAGCTGTGGAGCGCTTCGACCATTAAATGACCTGCCGTTTCTACCGAATCGCTGTTGTCGATCGTTATCACGCGATAGTCGCCGGTGACGGTAAGGGAACTGCGCTCCAGGCGGCGAAGTATTTCCGCCTTCGTCTCTCGGCCGCGGGCCGCCAAGCGCGCCGCGAGGACATCGGTGCTGGCGGTCACGTTGATGACGAAAAGAGACGGATAGACGGCCTTGAAGCGGCTGAGGGCCGAACGGGAGCCGTTTGCGACGACAAGCCGTCCGCGATCGACCGCCGCTTTTGTCTCGATGGGAATGCCGTAACGCAGTCCGTGGGCGCTCCAGGAGACGGCAAAACGACCGGTTTTTTCGAGCGTTTCGAACATTTCTTCGGAAACGGCATCATGGTCTTCGCCGCCGGCCGCTTCGTCGCGCGTAATGACCCGGCGGGTAAAAACGACGCGCTCATTTCCCGCGAAATGCCGGGCGGCATAGGCCATGAGCGTGTCCTTGCCGGCGCCACTCGGACCGACCACCACGACCATCGTGCCGGAAGGCCCGGCGTCTTCCGGCCGCGCGTCCATCAGGCGACCCGTTTGCCTTCCCGCCAGACCGCGCGGACCACCGGCACGCCCTGCTCGTGATGGACACGGACGAGGTCGGCACGCAGACCCGTCTCTATCCGGCCGCGGTCATCAAGACCAACGGTCCGGGCAGGCGTCGCGGTCACCATGGCAAGGGCTTTCGGCAAGGAAATGCTTTCCACTTCATCGGCAAGCACGAATGGCGCATGCAGGAGGCTGAGTGGTACGTAGTCGGAGGAAAGCACGTCGAGTACGCCGCGTTCGGCCAAGTCGCGAGCCGCGATATTACCGGAATGGGATTTGCCGCGCACGATGTTCGGCGCGCCCATCAACACGCTCATGCCCGCGTCGTGCGACGCTTTCGCGGCATCGAAACTGGTGGGAAACTCCGCCAGCCGCACGCCATTCTCGATCGCTTCGCCCACGTGGGCCAATGTAGCGTCGTCGTGACTGGCAACCGTAATGCCGCGCTCGGCGCAGACCTTCGAGATGGCAAGGCGGTGCGGGGTGGAATTGCGTGCCGACTCCTCCTGCCGTTTGGCAATGAACTTCGCGAAGGCTTCGTCGGTTAGGCCACGCTTCTTTTTATAATAGAAGACGTACTGATCCATGGTCTGGAACTGGCGTTGGCCGGGCGCATGATCCATCAGCGAGACGAGCCGGACATAGGGATCATCCTCGAAGTCGACGAAGTGTTCGAGCACGTTGTCGGCCGAGACCTCGCAGCGCAGGTGGATAAGGTGCTCGGAGCGTAGCCGGCCCTCTTGGCTTGCGGCGTGGATGGCGTCGGCCATCTCGCGCATTTCGCCCCTGACAAAACCCCCGTCCTCGTCCGCGCCCATGCGAAGGCAATCGAAGACGGTGGTGATACCGGAGGTCGCCACCTGCGCGTCATGGGCCTGGATTGCCGCAATCGTGTTCCAGCGCACGCCGGGACGCGGCGAATAGTGCTGTTCCAGATGGTCGGTATGCAATTCCACCAAGCCCGGGATCAGATAGTCGCCTTCGAAATCCTCTCCCGTCCGCGTGAGGCCTTCCGAAATGTCGGCGAGTTTGCCGTCGCGAATCTGGACGGAGCCGTGGATCACGCTGTCCTCCAGCACGATACGGGCGTTGGTGAGCACGAGTTCGGCGGTCATGAGGCAATCTTTCTGTTTGCGGCGCTGCGCGCCAGCGGGAACCAGCGATGAACATGGAAGGGGGCGCCGCGCGAAGGTTCGATGAACAGCGCAAGCCCATCGACGGCAAGCGCCTTATGCGCAAATGCGGCAAATCGGCGGTCTAGCTCAAGGCGCATGGCAGAGGCCTGTTCGGGGGGGACCTGGCCGGTGAGCGTCATGTGAAACCGGAATTCGTCCATCACATAGGGATAACCCCAGCGGTCGAGATTGGCGCGCTGGGGAACACTCAGGTTTTCCGGTTTGCGGCGAGCGATATCGGCATCCGTGAGCGGCGCCCGGAACGGCTCGAATTCTTCCACTGTCCGGGCCGCGAAATGCTGCAGTTCGGGATAGATCGTGTCCGGCACGAGCGCAAAGAACCGCCCGAGTTGGCCGATGATGACATTTGGGATGTCGAAAGCGGGCGTGTCGGCAGCAAAGCGTTCTGTGGCGGCGATTAGTTCCGCCTCCGTGCGGTCGGGATGCAGCTCGAAGGGCGCCTTCAGCGTTGCATGGAAACCGTAACGCCGCGGATCGGCAGTCAGCGCATGGACTGTCTCTCCCCGCAGTCCATCCACCTCGGGTGTCGGGAATATTTCACCGCTAAAGGCATCGCGTCCGAGCCAATGGGATGCCATCCTCGTCAAAGGATGGCTTTCGGAAGGCGAAAAATAGAGAGCGTAGCGCAAGACAAGTATCCAGGAATCAGGAGGGGCGAAGGAAGACTAGCCTGTCGATGTGCCCCGAGACAGGACCTCGGCTAAAAGATTTCCATGACATAATGATGATGCTTCAGCCATGGCGGAGAAGGAATTCTTCCGCAGAAAGGGCACGGAAATCATCCAGTGCGGCTCTGAGTTTCAGGTGGTCCCAGTCCCACCATGCAAGCCGGTCCATGGCCTCGCCTATCTCCTTTGTGAAGCGTTCCCGGATGAGCTTTGCCGGCACGCCGCCGACGATCGTGTAGGGCGCGACATCCTTCGAGACGACGGCGCCGGCGCCGATCACGGCGCCGTTGCCGACGGTCACGCCCGGCAGGACCGTTGCTCCGTGTCCGATCCAGACGTCATGACCGATGACGACGCGATGGTCGCGTCGCCACTCGAAGAAGTCTTCCTCGTTTTCCGCATCATCCCAGTAATTTGCGGCACGATAGGTGAAATGATGCAGCGTCGCCCGCCATGTCGGATGGTTGGTGGCGTTGATGCGCACGGACGCCGCCATATTGACGAACTTGCCGATGGTTGCGCACCAGATCGAGCCGTCCTGCATGATGTAGGAATAGTCGCCGATCTCCGCCTCGTCGATCCGGCAGCGCTCCGAGACTTCCGTGTAACGGCCGAGCGTGGAGTTGTTGACGCGGGCGGTCTGGTGGATCGCGGGCTCCAGCCCGACCTTGACGCTCATGCGGCGGCCTTTCTGGGCGAAAATTGGGAAACGTCGAGGATGCGGTCCGCGACCGCCTCACGGACTTCCTCGTCATGGAAGATGCCGAGAAGGGCCACGCCCTCGCGCTTTTTCTCGGCGATCATATCCACCACCACCCTCCGGTTCACCGCGTCGAGCGATGCGGTCGGCTCATCGAGGAGCAGAATGCTGTGGCTGGTGATGAAGCCGCGGGCGATGTTGACGCGTTGCTGCTCGCCGCCCGAGAACGTGGCAGGCGGCAGGCTCCAGAGCTCGCGCGGCAGATTGAGCTTTGCGAGCAGGTCGGAAGCCCTTTCCTTTGCTTCCGGCGCTCCGATCCCGCGAGCGACGAGCGGTTCGGCGACCACGTCGAGCGCAGAGACACGCGGCACGGTGCGCAGGAACTGGCTGACATAACCAAGCGTATGGCGGCGCACGTCGAGCACGGCGCGCGGATCAGCGCGGGCGATATCGACCAGTTTCTCCTTGTGATCGACGAGAATCTGCCCGGCATCGACGGCGTAGTTGCCGTAGAGCATTTTCAGGATGGAGCTTTTGCCGATGCCTGACGGGCCGCCGAGCACGACGCATTCGCCGCTTGCCACCGAAAAGCTCACATCGTTAACGACCGGCAGCTTGACGCCGTCGCGCAGGTGCATGGTGAAGCTTTTGAAGACTTCGGAAACGACGAGGGGAGTTGCCATTGTTTTTCTCCTCACACCTGCAGGATCGATGAGACGAGCAGCTGGGTATAGGGTTCGCGCGGATCGTCGAGCACCCGGTCGGTCAGTCCGTGTTCGATCACATGGCCGTCCTTCATCACCATCATCCGGTGGGACAGCAGGCGGGCCACCGCAAGGTCGTGGGTGACGACGATGGCCGAGAGGCCGAGGTCGTTGACGAGGCCGCGGACAAGGTCGAGCAGGCGGGCCTGGACCGAAACGTCCAGGCCGCCGGTCGGCTCGTCCATGAAGACGAGACGCGGGCCGGTGACGAGGTTGCGGGCGATCTGCAGCCGCTGGCGCATGCCGCCTGAAAAGGCGCGGGGCTGGTCGTCGATACGGTCGGTGCCGATCTCGACACGGGTCAGCCAATCATTGGCCGTCTCGCGGATCTTGCCGTAATGCCGCTCGCCCACCGCCATCAGCCGCTCGCCCACATTGGCACCGGCGGAAACCGTCATGCGCAGTCCGTCGGCCGGGTTCTGATGCACGAAGCCCCAGTCGGTGCGCATCAGGAAGCGGCGTTCAGCCTCGCTCATGTGGTAGAGGTCGCGGAAATTGCCGTCGCGCATGCGGTATTCGACGCTGCCGGTGGTCGGCATCAGCCGGGTCGACAGGCAGTTGAGCAGCGTCGTCTTGCCCGAGCCGGATTCGCCCACGATGGCCAGCACCTCGCCGGGCCAGAGATCGAAGGACACATCCTTGCAGCCGATCCGGCTACCGTAGAATTTCGAAACGCCGCTGACTTTGAGAAGAGGGGTGTCGGTCATGGCGTCTTGTCCTTGAATGTCAGAGGGGAGTAAGCCACAACCGCCATCACTCAGCCGCCTCTTTGGCAGGTGCCAGCATCTCGCCGACATGGCCGTGTTCGCGGCGGTCCTCGCAGTGGTCGGTATCGGAACAGACGAACATGCGGCCGCCCTTGTCGTCGAGCACGACTTCATCGAGATACACGCCCTGCGCGCCGCAGAGCGCGCAGGGTTGTTCGAATTTCTGGATCTCGAAGGGATAATCCTCGAAGTCGAGACTGACGACGTCCGTGTAAGGAGGCACGGCGTAAATGCGTTTTTCTCGGCCCGCGCCGAAAAGCTGCAGGGCTTCCGACATATGCATTTTCGGATTGTCGAACTTCGGCGTCGGAGAGGGGTCCATCACATAGCGGCCCGCCACTTTCACCGGGTAGGCGTAAGTGGTGGAGATGCGGCCGTGGCGGGCAATGTCCTCGTAGAGCTTCACATGCATGAGGCCGTATTCCTCGAGCGCATGCATCTTGCGGGTTTCGGTCTCGCGCGGCTCGAGGAAGCGCAAAGGTTCCGGGATCGGCACCTGGTAGACGAGCACCTGGCCTTTCTCGAGCTGCTGTTCGGGAATGCGGTGGCGCGTCTGGATGATCGTCGCGTCCTTTGTGTGGGTGGTAACGGCGACATTGGCGACCTTCTGGAAAAAGGCTCGGATCGAGACCGCATTGGTCGTATCGTCAGCTCCTTGGTCGATCACCTTCAGCACGTCTTCCGGCCCGATGATCGAGGCTGTGACCTGCACGCCGCCCGTCCCCCAGCCATAGGGCATCGGCATTTCGCGGGAAGCAAAAGGCACCTGGTAACCGGGGATGGCGATCGCCTTCAGAATCGCGCGGCGGATCATCCGTTTCGTCTGCTCGTCGAGATAGGCGAAGTTGTAGGTGGCGAGCTCGGTCACTCTGCGGCCTCCTGGTCAGGATTGTGGTTGCCGTCCCGGCGGGTTTTGTCGATGTCGGCGCGCATCTTGCGCACCAGCGCGAGTTCGGCCTGGAAATCGACGTAATGCGGCAGCTTCAGGTGTTCCACGAAGCCGGTGGCTTGGACATTGTCGGAATGCGAGATGACGAATTCCTCGTCCTGTGCCGGCGCGGTGACATCCTCGCCGAGTTCTTCGGCGCGCAGCGCCCGGTCGACGAGCGACATCGACATCGCCTTGCGCTCGCTCTGGCCGAAGACCAGGCCGTAGCCGCGGGTGAATTGCGGCGGCGCCTTGGACGATCCCTTGAACTGGTTGACCATCTGGCATTCCGTGACGCGGATGCGGCCGAGCGAAACGGCAAAGCCGAGTTCGGCAACCTCAAGCTCGACCTCCACCTCGCCGATCCGGACCTCGCCGACGAAAGGATGGTTGCGGCCGTAGCCGCGTTGGGTGGAATATCCGAGCGCCAGCAGGAAACCCTCGTCCCCGCGGGCGAGCGCCTGCAGGCGGAGATCGCGGCCCATGGGAAATTCCAGCGGTTCGCGGGTCAGATCGCCCGCCTCGTGGTCATAGGGAAATTCGCCATCCGCTTCGATCAGGCCTTCATGGGCGAGAATGTCGGAAACCCGCATGACATGCTCGCCGGACGCGCTTTTGCGCGCCGGCTCCTCGATCGGCTCGTCGCTCAGCAGGGATGGGTCGAGAAGGCGATGAGTATAGTCGAAAGTGGGGCCGAGAAGCTGGCCGCCGGGCAAGTCTTTATAGGTCGCCGAGACGCGGCGCTCCACCTTCATGCCTGCCGTATCGACTGCAACCGAGGTGCCGAAGCGGGGAAGCGTGGTGCGATAGGCGCGTAGCAGGAAGATCGCCTCGATCAGGTCTCCCCGTGACTGTCGGACGGCAAGTGCGGCGAGCGTCCGGTCATAAAGCGAGGCCTCCGCCATCACCCGATCGACGGCGAGTCCCAGCTGTTCCACGATCTGCTCTATGGTGACCGATGGAAGCGAGCGATCGCCGCGACGCCGGTCGGCGAGAAGCCGGTGAGCGTTGTTGATGGCGGCCTCGCCACCCTTGACGGCAACATACATGGTTCATTCTCCTGCCCGTCTTCGGCACCGCTTCCGGTGCGGAAGGATTAGTCGTTGGGTCGAAAGGCGCCCGCACGCGACTTTCATTGGACCGCGATCTGTGTAGTCCGCGGCAGGCACAAGAGGCTCTTGCCCGCCGTCAGGATGACGTCGACGCCGCGCGGAAAGAGCGCGCGGTTATCGGCCCAAAGGCGCGGAAAAACCTCCGGCAGGCCTTTCAGCTTGACCGTCGTCGTCTGTTGAATGCCGGGGCCTTTCAGCGTCAGGGCCTGGCCCTGGCCCAAGGCGCCAATCTCGATCACCAGCGTCGTGGAGCGGTCGGGATATTCCTGTGTCCCGGCGGCAAAGAGGCCGAAGGAGGAGGGTGCCACGCCGGCCTCCACGAAAGCAAAGCGGGATTCCGCCTTCTCGCGCGTGATCGGCGCACCGGTATGAAAGCCGATCCACTCGGCTGCGGGCGACTTGAGGAGGCCCGCGCTCAGCCATGTCGGGGTGTCGTGGTCGCAGAGCGTCAGCGCGATTGCGCCCGCTGCTTGGCCGAGCGGCTCGGGCTGGCCGATATCCATTGCGATGGTGTGTACCGTTCCCGGCCGCGCCATGCCATCCATCAGCATGCGAAAGACGCCCTGCGAGTGGAATACCGGTTCCTGGAACCCGCCGGACAGAGCTTGCGTCTTGATGTTCATCAGTCCTCCCCCCGCACCATTGTGAAGAAATCGACGCGGGTGGCGGCCGTTTCCTCCGCTGTCCGCTTGTCTTCCGCCGCGATGCGCGCCTCAATCGGACCGAGCAGGTTGCTTTCCACGAAGTCTCGTTTCGCCCTTTCCTGCCAAAGTGCATCGAAGATCGCCGCAAGCCGCGCCTTCGCCTTGTCGGTGCCGAGCGCATGGGCGTGGCCGGCAACGCCGGACGGTAGGAGGATCGTTGCCCGCGTCACGGTGGCTTCCCCGAGATTGAACGGGGCGCCTCCGCCGCCGATCCGCCCGCGTATCATCACCAGACCGGTTTCCGGTCCGCGCACGGCTTTCACCTCGGGTCTGTCGGGCAGCGTGTCCCAGGAGGCCTGCAGTTCATCCATCCTGGCCTGAGCCAATAGGCCGGCAGCGCGGCGGCGGCCTTGGATATCGGCAATCGGCTCGATTTCTTCTGCTGGGTCCATTGCTAAACCTCTAAATGTCTATTAATATAGACAACCATACAAATTACTTTACCTGTAACCTTTGGATATAACAAGCGTGTGACATGGATGTGGGGCAAGTGAACGTACAGCGGCAGAATGGCGTGGCCCTCTGGCGCCAGATTGCGGACCGGATTCGCGCATCGATCGCCAATGGCGAGTACGACGCCTCCGGCAAGGTGCCGCCGGAGATGGTGCTGGCGGCCCAGTTCGGGGTCAACCGCCATACGGTAAGAAGTGCGCTCGCGGCCCTGGCGCAGGAAGGCATCGTGCGGGCCGTGCAGGGCCTTGGCACGTTGATCGAGCGCAAGGAACGCCTGAATTTCCCGATCACGCGCCGCACCCGTTTCAATGAAGGTATCGGCGATCAGGCGCGGGAAAAGGAAGGCCTTCTTCTGCATTCGGGCGAGGAGCCGGCGTCGGCCAGTGTGGCGATACCGCTGGGCCTTGAGGAGGGCGCGCCGGTGATCCGACTGGAAACACTCCGCAAGGCCGACAGCCGGCCGGTTTCGCGGTCGACTGCATGGTTTCCGGCCGCACGCTTCGCCGGAATTGCGGAAGCCTATCGCGACAGCGGTTCGATCACTGCCGCTTTCAAGGCGCTTGGCCTTCCCGATTATTTGAGAACTTGGACGGAAATAACGGCGAGCCACGCCGACGAGCAGGACCGTGTGGATCTCAGGCTGTCGCCGGGAGCGATCATTCTGATCGCACGGGCTCTGAACACCGATCCGGACGGGGCGCCGATCCAGTATGCCGTCAGCCGGTTTCCGGCCGACAGCGTCCAGTTTACGATCGAGAACTGAACGGCTCGCTCAGGTCTCGATCGGAAGGAAAGCCGCCTCAGTGGGCGCCGGACATATCACCAAGAACTTCCTTGGATGCGACGGTCGAGTCCGGGTTCAGCTTGTAGACCATCGGCACGCCGGTTGCGAGGTTGAGCTTCAGGATCTCCTCCTTGCTCAGCCGGTCGAGCACCATCACCAGCGAGCGCAAGGAATTGCCATGCGCGGCGACGAGCACCGTCTGTCCGCGCAGCACGCGCGGCAGGATTTCGGTCAGATAGTAGGGCCAGACGCGGGCGCCGGTATCGCGCAGGCTTTCGCCGCCGGGCGGCGGCACGTCATAGGAACGGCGCCAGATATGCACCTGCTCCTCGCCCCACTTGGCACGGGCATCGTCCTTGTTGAGGCCGGAAAGATCGCCGTAGTCACGCTCGTTGAGGGCTTGGTCGCGGATGGTTTCGAGATCCGGCTGGCCCACCTTGTCGAGCACGATCTTCAGCGTGTCCTGAGCGCGCTTCAGCACCGATGTGAAGGCGATGTCGAACTGGATGCCCGTATCGGCAAGCGCCTGGCCACCGGTTTCGGCCTCCTGAATGCCGAGCGGAGTGAGGTCGGGATCGCGCCATCCGGTGAAAAGGTTCTTCAGGTTCCAGTCGCTCTGGCCGTGGCGAACAAGGACGAGAGTTCCGCTCATAAGATCAATTCCTCCAGATGGATTTTCAGGAAAGCCCGAGTACATCGAGCATCGAATAGAAGCCGGGCTTCTTGTCGCGCGCCCAGAGCGCAGCGGCAACGGCGCCGCGCGCAAAGATGGAACGGTCGCGGGCGCTGTGCGAAAGCGTCACGAGTTCGCCTTCCCCTGCAAGGATAACCGAATGATCGCCGACGACCGAGCCGCCGCGCAGCGTCGCAAATCCGATCGTTCCGGCAGGGCGCGGCCCGGTATGGCCGTCGCGTACGCGTACCGACTGGCTGGCAAGATCCACGCCGCGACCCTTGGCCGCCGCTGCGCCGAGGAGCAGCGCGGTGCCGGACGGCGCGTCGACCTTGTGCTTGTGGTGCATTTCCACGATCTCGATATCCCAGGCTGAGGCAGGCAGAGCCTTGGCGGCTTGAGCGGTCAGGACACCGAGCAGGTTGACGCCGAGGCTCATATTGCCGGATTTGACCACGCGCGCATGGCGGGCTGCTGCCTGGAACTTCTCCTCGTCTGCGGCCGAGCACCCCGTTGTGCCGATCACGTGGACGATACGCGCCTGCGCAGCCAGGCCGGCAAATGCGACGCTTGTTGCCGGTGTGGTGAAATCGAGCACGCCTTCGGCATCCAGAAAGGCTTGCAGGGGATCGGTGGTGACGGGCACTCCGAGCGGTCCGACTCCGGCGAGTTCGCCGGCGTCCTTGCCGACAAAAGCCGATCCCTCGCGCCCGACTGCCGCATGCAGCTTTACGCCTTCGGTTTCATGGATCACTCGGATCAGGGCTTGACCCATCCGGCCCGCTGCCCCGACCACCACGAGTTTCATGTCGCTATTGCTCATTCCGCCTCACCAGCCGACACATCACGGCGTCTGCTCCACGCCGCGATCGATAGCAGAGAGGTCTGGTTGCACGGAACTTTCGACAGGTCAAGGCGACGTGCGCCTTCGCTCGGTCGTCCGCGCGATCAACCGGCGAGTTTGATCGCCTCCGGTCTCGGATCGAGGCGTTCGGGCTGTGAGCCCGATTGCATGGCCTTCGCCATCTTCCAAAGCACCTTGCGGTGATAGCGCTCCAGCTTCAATCCGTTGAGATAGCGGCTCGCCGAATAGAGCTTGAAGAGGCTCTTGTCTCCCGTGCCGTCGATGCAGACGATGTGTTCGCCCCCATCCGCCTTCGGAGCCACGACGAAATTGCCGGGGGTCTTGTCCATCAGCACGATATGTCTCTTGCGACATTCCCCGAAGAAATCGGCCAGCATGTCGTAGTGCCGTTGCGTAACTTTGCCCGAGCGCGCGAGCGAAAGAAGCGTCGGCGCCATCTGGCCGTTCCGGTCGCAGATCTTCTCCACGACAAGGCCGAGGCCCAGTGACGTATGGACAAGCCCAAAGACCTTGGCGATGGGAAGTTCAGCGGCATTCCATTGTGCGGATTTTCGCGCCTGTTCCAGGTATTCGTCGAATTCGCGGCGGAATGTCATATAGGCGCCAAATCGGCGATACTTGCGAAAGAACAGGAGTCTGTGCCTGGTCTTTCGGCTTCCGTTCACGCCGATGCATTCGGGCTTGACCAGCTTTATCAGAACATCCGGATAGTCCGCGGACGCATACACATCCCGGGCAGAGCCTTCGGCGATCTTCGACCATCCGTCGGCCAAATCCAAAGGCGATCCGAACAAATAAATACCCCCCGCATGTTTGTCACAAAATTGTAACAAACATGTGGGGGCAGATCAATGAGTTATGGTTGCTTAGAAAAGTTCGGACCCGGAGGTGCGCTGGAGATTGTTCAGCCGGGCATAGATGCCGTTGGCCATCTGTATCAGCGAATTGTGGTCGCCTTCTTCCACGACCTTGCCCTGTTGCATGACGATGATCTTGTCCGCCCGAACCACGGTGGACAACCGGTGGGCGATGACGACGACGGTGCGGCCATGCATGGCTTCGTCAAGCGCCTTCTGGACTGCGGCTTCGGATTCGGTGTCGAGGGCGGAGGTCGCTTCGTCCAGAAGCAGGATGGGAGCGTTGCGAACAAGAGCGCGGGCGATGGAAAGTCTCTGCCGCTGGCCGCCGGAAAGCGTGACGCCGTTTTCGCCAACCGGGGTTTCGTAACCCTGGGGCTGTTCCATGATGAAGTCATGCGCGTAAGCCAGGCGGGCGGCTTCCTCCACTTCGAGGTCCGTGGCTTCTGGCCGGCCGTAGCGGATGTTGTCGCGGATCGTGCCCTCGAACAGATAGGGCTGCTGCGAAACGTAGGCGAGCTGGCTGCGTAACGACCGTTTTGTGATGTCGGCGATATCCTGCCCATCGATCAGGATCGCCCCTCCAGCCGGATCGTAGAAACGCGGGATCAGGCTGATGACGGTCGACTTTCCCGCTCCCGACGGTCCGACCAGGGCGGTGGTCTTTCCGCCCTCGGCGACAAAACTGACACCATTCAGGACGCTGTCGGCTCCATAGCCGAAACGGACATCCCGGAATTCTATCTTCGCCTCGGTCACGACAAGATCCCTGGCGTCCGGCAGATCGCGCTGGCGCGGCTCCATGTCGAGAAGCTCGTAAATCATCCGGGCGTTGACGACAGCGCGTTCCATTTGCACCTGAAGTCGCGCAAGCCGGCGTGCAGGGTCATAGGCCATGAGAAGCGCGGTGACGAAAGCGAAAAACGCCCCGGGAGGGATATTGTCGTAGATCGACCGGAAGGCGGCATAGGCAAGCACGCTCGATATCGCAAAGCCGGCGAAGGTTTCGGTAAGCGGCGCCGTCCGTTCCGTCAGGCGGGCGATACGGTTTGCACGGTTTTCCGCGGCTCGGATGATCTTTTCGAGCTTGCGCGTCAGTTCCTCTTCCATCGTGAATGACTTGACGATGGTCATGCCGAGGATCGTTTCCTGGGTCGCTCCGAGCACGTGGCTATTGAGCTCGATCGCCTCCTTGGTTGCCGCGCGCAGACGTCTGGACACGTATCGGAGGGCAAGAAAGAGCGGCGGTGCGACCGCAAAAACAATCAGCGACAGGACCCAGTCCTTCAGGATCATCACGCCGATCAGCGAAACAAGGGTCAGGAGATCGCGCGCCGTCGACGTCACCGTCAGGTTCAAGACGTCACGAATGCCGTTTATGTTCTGGCTGATCCGAGCCGCCAGATGAGCCGAGCGGGACTCGTTAAAGAAACCGACCGACAGCGTCATCAGGTGCGAAAAGAGCCTTCGCTGGTAGCTGGCGACGATGTTGTTGCCGATCTTCGAAAGCGTGACCGAATGGCCATAGGTTGCGAGACCTCGGAGCACGAAGGCGGTGAAGATGGAGAGGCAGATCAGCCAGACGACATCTGCGCGCTTGTTGGCAAAAGCCTCGTTGACCACTGACTCCATGATCCAGGCGGTGAATGCCGTCGACAGTGCCACGACCGCGAGACAGAAAATCGCGAAGGCATAACCGCGGATATGGGCGCGACCGTTTTCGGCAATCACGCGCCTCAATACGGCAACAACGGTCTCTGAATCGACTTGTCGTTTGATATTCTTGGCGGCTTTCAAAAGGCTTTCCCGTTTCGGCCCACCGGCCGGCAGTTCCGTGTGCCGGCGGTATTAACCGTTCAGGCGAAGTTTTGAAAGCCGCAGGACCAAGATTCGGCGACGCTGTTGCATTCGGGCATGGAGCTGTTACCGCTGCCAGCGGCGGCCATCCATGGAAATTCCGTAGGCGGCGGGGGTTCTGGCGAAGCTCGCAAGCCCGGCAAGTGCGGCCTGCGGATGAGTGACCACGAAAGTCGGGATTGTGGCCATCAGCTCGCTATGCGGCGCCTTGTCCTCGAATGCGGCCCGGAAAGCCGGCGCTCTCAGGGCAGGAAGTATCTTTTGCGAGATGCCGCCGGCGAGATAGACGCCGCCCCGAGCCATGAAGATCAGCGCCATGTCGCCGGCCACCCGGCCAAGATAGGTGGCAAATAGCGAAAGCGTCTCGGCGGCTTGCGGATTTCCGCCGTTGAGACCATTTGCCGTGATGTCTGCCGGGTCGGAGAAAGCGGGTTCAATTCCGTCGGCGGCACACACGGCCTGATAGATGTTGACGACGCCGCGGCCGCTCAGGATCTCTTCTGCCGAAATGCGGCCTTCTATCCGCTTGAGATGCGGAAAGATCTCGAAATCCCGCTCCGAGCGCGGACCCACATCCACATGCCCTCCTTCGCCCGGAACCGGGAACCAGATATGACGCGCATAGACAAGACCCGCGACGCCGAGGCCGGTACCAGGCCCAAGGACGACGCGGGACGCCATGTGCGGCTCTCCCTTCGGCCCGAGCGCTTCGCGGTATTCGTCCGGCAGCGCGGCAGCGGCCAGCGCCTGCGCCTCGAAATCGTTGACGACCAGAACATCCTCGAAACCGAGATTGGCGATCATCGCCTTGGGACGGACGACCCAGTCGCAATTCGTCAGATCGATTTCGTCTCCGTCGATCGGCCCTGCGACGGCAAGTATCGCCGAACGAGGTTGGACGGAGGTCTTGTCGAGGACTACGGCCTGGATCGCATCGTCGATGGTCGGATAGTCGGCCGTCCGCACGTTCGGAAACGCTTTCGGCTCCGCATAGGCGTCGATCAGGATGGAGAAGCGGGCATTGGTGCCGCCGATATCGCCGATCAGGATGGGAAAGGGCAGCTTGTCGGTCTTCATGCTATCGGCCATCGCGAGGCTCAGTCCTTCTGAAAGTCGATGAGTTTTTCGGCCGTGGCACGATTGAGCGCCATCGGAATGTCGTAGACGGTCGCAAGCCGCGTCAGTGCCTTGACGTCCACGTCATGCGGCAGGGCGCTCAAGGGGTCTATGAAAAAGATCAGCATGTCGACCTCGCCGGTGGCGATCATCGCACCGATCTGCTGGTCCCCGCCGAGCGGACCGCTTTTCAGCCGCGTGACGTCGAGGCTCGGACAGGCATCCTGTACCCGCCCTCCGGTCGTGCCGGTGGCGACGATGCGAAAGCGCGACAGCGAGCCTTGATGATGGCGGGCGAAATCCGCCATGTCGTCCTTTTTCTGGTCGTGCGCGATCAGCGCGATGCAGGGCTTGGGCGGCATGACAGGAGCCTTCTCCCAGGAATGGTTTCAATCGATTTACACGCTTCTAGCGTGCCCGATTGTTCTTGGGAAGGTGGGGGAGCTGCCGACGCTTTCAAGCGCCGGCCTTGTCGATCGTTATTGCAGCGGCCGGGGCGTCGGGAGAGGAATCTCGGCAGTCGGCACAGGCGGATCGTTGATGATGGCTTCGATGTTGCTGGCCGGCGTAGCGGAGGCTGGCTGGGAGGTGAAAGCCATTGCGCCGCCGCCGAAGGTCGCCTCCTCTTCGGCGCGCGCAGGGGCCGCAAGCACGGCTGCGCAAGCCTTTGGCAGATCCGACAGCATCACGGGACGCGGTTTCACCGGCTTCCTGTTTGGATCGGGTTTCGGTGCCGCCCAGGGTTCCTTGGTAAACCACCAGGCAAGCGACTTGTCGCACCCGTCGCCGGCCGTGACCGGCGCCTGCTTCTGGCAGCCGGACGCTCCGGCGGGGCAATGGATGCGGATGTGGAAGTGTTCGTCGTGGCCGTAGATCGGTCGAACCTTGCCGAGAAGCGAGCGGTCGCCCGTCCAGGTGTCGCAGAGCTTCTTCTTGATCGCCGGGTTGACGAAGACGCGCTCCACCTGCGGATAACTCGCCGCCTGCATTACCACGCGGGCGTGGGTGGGTGTCCATCGCTTCGGGTCGACGGTCAGGAACTTGCTCTTGTCGAGCATGGAGGTGAACGGCATGCTTTCGCGTTCCTGCGGCGAAAGGGGCTGGTTGGGTTTCGGCGTAAACCAGACATCCGCGTCGAGGCCGATCTGGTGCGACGAATGGCCGGATAACATCGGCCCCCCGCGGGGCTGGGAAATGTCGCCAACGAGGATGCCGGATCCCCAGCCGAGCTTGGCCGCATCGCGGGAAAACTGCTCCAGAAGCGTAATCATCTGCGGATTGCCCCAACGCCGATTGCGCGAAAGGCGCATGGCCTGCCAAGTCGGACCGTCGGTCGGCAGCGCCACTGCGCCCGACATGCAACCCTTTGCGTAAAAACCGACCGGCTGGGGATCGGCCTTGCTCGGCAGCGCCACGCCGCCGAAAAGCTGTTTAGCCGGGGTGCCCTCCTGTGCTGCCGAAGGTCCGGCCAATGCGGTGCAAAGAAGCGCGGTCGCAACCGCCTGCAAAATAATTGAACGCGAAATCGATGCCATGCCCATCCGCCGCAAATCACTCGGTAGCTTCGAATCTACTGTGAAATACGATTTTGGTGAAATGGAGATCGAAGAAGCGCTGTCCCGATACGGAAGATAAAGCGCTTGTGAGCAGGAGTTCCTGTTTTTTGCCGCCTTTTGCCCTATGCTTCGGCGCAACAAAGAATTCGAACAAGGGGTAGCGAATGAATTTGGCTCGGCTGAAGGTGATCTTTGCGGTTGTGTTGGCGGTGGCTCTCGTGTCATCGCCCGTGGCAGCACAGGAACCGATATGGCGCCACGGCATAGCACTGATGGGCGAACCGAAGCTTCCGGCCGATTTCAAGCATTTTCCCTATGTGAATCCGGACGCGCCAAAGGGTGGCGTGCTGAACATGTCGAGTTCCAGTACGAGCATGGCTTCGGCAGGTACGTTCGATTCCTTCAATCCTGTGCTTACACTTCGCGGTGTGCCGCCGGCAGGGCTCTCGCAGGTTTTCGACACGCTGATGAAATCGTCGGAAGATGAAGTTTCGACCTCCTACGGACTCATTGCCGAAAGCCTCAGCTTTCCGGATGACGTTTCTTCAGTGACTTTCAAGCTTCGCCCGGAGGCGAAGTGGCCGGACGGCGAGCCGATTACACCAGAAGACGTGATTTTCAGTTTTGAGAAATCGAAAGAGCTTAACCCTCGCGGCGCGGCCTATTATCAGCACGTCACCGGAGTCGAAAAGACCGGTGACCGCGAAGTAACGTTCCGATTTGACGAGAAAAACAATCGCGAGCTGCCTTCGATCCTCGGCCAACTGGTGATTGTTCCGAAACATTGGTGGGAAGGCACCGATGCTAGTGGCAAGAAGCGAGACATTTCCAAGACGACGCTCGAACCTGTCATGGGGTCCGGGGCTTACAAGATCGATTCCTTCCAGGCCGGATCGAGCATCCGCTACGAGCTTCGTGACGACTATTGGGGTAAGAATCTGCCCGTGAATGTCGGCCAGAACAACATACGGACGATCAATTATATCTTCTATACGGATCGGGATGTGGAATTCGAAGCCTTCCGCTCGGGCGCCACCGATTTCTGGCAGGAAACGCAGGCCGCGCGCTGGGCTACCAAATATGACTTCCCCGCTATCAAGGATGGCCGGGTTAAAAAGGAGGAAATTCCCAATCCCTATCGCGCTACAGGCATCATGCAGGCCTTGGTGCCGAACCTGCGGCGTGATCTGTTCAAGGATCAGAGGATACGCCGTGCTTTAAACCTGGCCCTGGATTTTGAGGAAATCAACCGAACGGTGCTCTACAACCAGTATACCCGGGTCAACAGCTATTTCTTTGGAACGGAACTCGCTTCTGCAGGCCTTCCGGAAGGAAGGGAGTTAGAAATCTTAAACGAGATCAAGGATAAGGTTCCGGCCAGTGTCTTCACCACGCCCTATACTAACCCTGTCGGTGGCGATCCCAACAAAGTTCGTGACAATCTCCGTCAAGCTGTTGCGCTTTTCAAGGAAGCCGGATGGGAACTCAAGGGTAACCGCATGGTCCATTCCAAGACCGGCCAACCCTTCGCTTTTGAAATCCTGCTGAGCAGCCCGCAACTCGAACGTGTCGCACTTCCGTACACGCAAAGCCTCAAGAAGATCGGCGTCGAAGCGCGGGTAAGGCCGGTTGACGCGGCTCAATACCAAAACCGCACCCGCAGCTACGATTTCGATATGACGTGGGTCGTCTGGGGACAGACTCTGAATCCCGGCAACGAGCAGATCTATCACTGGGGTTCCAAGTCCGCCAACGAACCAGGCAGCGATAACTATGCCGGCATAGCCGATCCGGGGATCGACATTCTGATCAACAAGATTGTCTTCGCCAAAGATCGGCCGGAGCTCGTGGCGGCCACCAAAGCTCTGGATCGGGTACTACTTGCGCATGACTACGTCGTGCCGCTCTATTACATGATGGCGATGCGGATCGCTTATTGGGACCGGTTCGAACGCCCTGCTAATCTACCGGAATATGGCATCGGTTTTCCAGATGCCTGGTGGTCGAAGAGTGCCGGCAAGTGACGAGACTTGCGCCGCAGGCCGGCTCCTGTTCCAAATGGGGCCAGATGATTCGCAGGCAGGTACGAGGAAAACGCCGTTTGACGTTGGTTATGATGCGCGGTGAGGCAAAGTTCGCCATGACGGACAGGGAGTTCTAATGGGCGCCTATATCCTCCGCCGTCTCCTGCTGATGATACCGACGCTTGTCGGCATCATGGCGATTTCCTTTCTCGTCGTGCAGTTTGCGCCTGGTGGCCCCGTCGAGCAGATCATCGCGCAGATTCAGGGCCAGGACACCGGCGACCGGCTTTCCGGCGGTGGCAGCGATGTGCTGAGCCAGGGCGGTGGAGAAGAGTCCCGTTATCGCGGCGCCCAAGGGCTCGATCCTGAATTCATCAAGAAACTCGAACAGCAGTTCGGCTTCGATAAGCCGCCGCTGACGCGGTTCCTCGACATGATGTGGAACTACATCCGCTTCGATTTCGGAGAGAGCTTCTTCCGAAATACCTCCGTTATTGGACTGATTGGCGAGAAGCTGCCGGTGTCGATCTCGCTTGGCTTCTGGATTCTGGTCGTTTCCTACCTGATCTCCATACCGCTCGGCATCCGCAAGGCGGTGAAGGACGGATCGACCTTCGATGTCTGGACCTCCGGCATCATCATCATCGGTTATGCCGTACCGAGCTTCCTTTTCGGCATCCTGCTAATCGTGCTGTTTGCCGGCGGGTCCTTCTTCGATTGGTTTCCGCTGCGCGGCCTCGTGTCGGACAATTTTTCCGAGCTCTCCTGGTGGGAAAAGGTCCTCGACTACTTCTGGCACCTGACCCTGCCGTTGATCGCGCTTTCGCTTTCGGCTTTCGCCACCACGACGCTGCTCACCAAGAACTCCTTCATCGACGAGATCAAGAAGCAATATGTCGTCACCGCCCGCGCCAAGGGCCTTAACGAGCGTCAGGTCCTGTACGGTCACGTTTTCCGTAACGCCATGCTGATCGTCATCGCCGGCTTTCCCGGCGCCTTCATTTCGGCCTTCTTCACCGGATCGCTTTTGATCGAGAATATCTTCTCGCTCGATGGCCTGGGCCGGCTGAGCTACCTCGCGGTCGTCAATCGCGACTATCCGATCGTCTTCGGCACGCTCTACATCTTCTCGCTGATCGGCCTCATCGTCGCGCTGATCTCCGACCTGATCTACACCTGGATCGATCCGCGCATCGACTTCGAGCGGAGGGATGTCTGATGGAGGCATCCGCCGCAAAGACCACGGTTCAGGTAGATCGGCCGTCCAGGCGACCCTGGCTTTCGCCGACCAATCGGCGTCGGCTGGACAACTTCCGTGCCAACAAGCGCGGTTACTGGTCCTTCTGGATTTTCATGATCCTGTTCGTGCTCAGCCTGATGGCCGAGTTCATCGCCAACGACCGGCCGATCCTTGCCTCGTACAAGGGGGAAATTCTTTATCCGGTTCTTGTCGATTATCCGGAGGAAAAGTTTGGAGGCTTCCTGGCCACCACCGATTACCGGTCGGACTTCATTCAGCAGGAGATCGATGCCAACGGCTGGATGATCTGGCCACCGATTCGCTATTCCTACCAGACGGTCAATTCCAATATTCCGCATTCGGCTCCCACCGAACCGTTCTGGATGATGGCCAAAGGGGATCGGTGCAAGGCCTATCCGCAAGGCGATCAGGATCCCAACTGCATCCTCGGCAACCTGAACTGGCTCGGCACCGATGACCAAGCCCGAGACGTGACGGCGCGGATGATCTATGGATTCCGTATTTCGGTCCTGTTCGGCCTGGCGCTCACCATCTGTTCGGCGATCATCGGCGTCACGGCCGGCGCGATCCAGGGATATTTCGGAGGTTGGACGGACCTCCTGCTCCAGCGCTTCATCGAGATCTGGTCGTCCATGCCGGTTCTCTACATCCTTTTGATCATCGCGGCGATCCTGCCGCCCGGATTCTTCGTCCTGCTCGGCATCATGCTGCTTTTCTCGTGGGTGGGATTTGTCGGCGTGGTGCGGGCGGAGTTTCTGAGAGCCCGCAACTTCGAATATGTCCGGGCGGCGCGTGCGCTCGGCGTCGGCAACTGGACCATCATGTACCGGCACCTCCTGCCGAATGCCATGGTGGCGACGCTCACCTTCCTGCCGTTCATCCTGTCCGGCTCGATCGCGACTCTGACCTCGCTCGACTTCCTCGGCTTCGGCATGCCGCCGGGTTCGCCGTCGCTGGGCGAGATGGTCGCGCAGGGCAAGAACAACCTGCAGGCACCGTGGCTGGGGCTCACCGCCTTCTTCACAATGTCGGTCATGCTGTCGCTGCTGATCTTCGTCGGCGAAGCAGTGCGCGATGCCTTCGATCCAAGAAAGACGTTCGGTTGAGCCTATGACAGAACCGCTCCTTTCCGTCCGTGATCTCTCAGTCGCCTTCCGTCAGGGAAGCGATACCTCGCTTGCCGTCGACAGGGTTTCCTTCGATATCCATCCGGGCGAAGTCGTGGCGCTGGTGGGAGAATCCGGATCCGGCAAATCGGTGACGGCCAATTCGATCCTGAAGCTTCTTCCCTATCCGGCCGCCAGCCATCCGTCGGGCGAGATCTTTTTCGAAGGCAAGGACCTGTTGAGGGCCTCCGAGCCGGAGCTCCGTAATGTCCGCGGCGACGACATCACGATGATCTTCCAGGAGCCGATGACATCGCTCAATCCGCTCCACACGATCGAAAAGCAGATCGGCGAGATTCTCGAGCTGCATAAGGGCATCACCGGCCAGATCGCCCGCATCCGCACCCTCGAACTGCTCAATCAGGTTGGCATCCGCGAGCCCGAGAAACGACTGACCGCCTATCCGCACGAACTTTCCGGCGGACAGCGCCAGCGTGTGATGATCGCCATGGCCTTGGCGAACCGGCCGAAACTGCTGATCGCCGACGAGCCCACGACAGCGCTCGACGTCACGGTTCAGGCGCAGATACTCGACCTCCTGCGCAGCCTCAAGGGCGAGCACGGGATGTCGATGCTGTTCATAACCCACGATCTCGGCATCGTCCGCAAATTTGCCGACCGCGTCTGCGTGATGACCAAGGGCAGGATCGTCGAGAGCGGCACCGTTGAGGACGTCTTCTCCCGTCCGCAGCATGAATACACCCGCCACCTGCTGGGCTCCGAGCCGCGCGGCGAACCGCCGCCGGCCAATCCGACGAAACCGGTCATCATGGAAGGCAAGGACATCCGTGTCTGGTTTCCGATCAAGGCAGGCCTGATGCGCAGGGTCGTCGACCACGTGAAGGCGGTGGACGGCATCGATCTCACTCTGCGCGCCGGCGAAACTCTTGGTGTCGTCGGGGAGTCCGGCTCCGGCAAGACCACGCTCGGCCTGGCGCTCGCCCGTCTCATCTCGTCGCAAGGCCGTATCGCCTTCATCGGTAACGAGATCGACAAGTTCTCGTTCAAGGAGATGCTGCCCTTCCGCGACCGGCTGCAGGTGGTGTTCCAGGATCCCTACGGATCGCTCAGCCCCCGCATGTCTGTCGGAGAAATCGTAGCTGAAGGGCTGAAGGTGCACGAGCGCTCGCTCTCCGCCGACGAACGGGATAAACGTGTCGCCTGGGCGCTGACGGAGGTCGGGCTCGACCCGGCCACACGCTGGCGGTATCCGCATGAGTTTTCCGGCGGCCAGCGGCAACGCATTGCAATTGCGCGGGCCATGGTCCTGAAGCCGCGTTTCGTCATGCTGGACGAACCGACATCGGCGCTCGACATGACCGTACAGGCGCAGGTCGTCGATCTCTTGCGGGATCTCCAAAGGAAGTACGATCTGGCCTACCTTTTCATCAGTCACGACCTGAAGGTTGTGAAGGCGCTTGCCAATCATGTGATCGTCATGCGGCTCGGCAAGGTGGTGGAAGAGGGGCCGGCCGAGCAGATATTCAAGGCACCGAAGGAGCAATATACCCGGGCCTTGATGGCCGCTGCCTTCAATCTGGAGGCAGTCGAGACCTCCGCCATCAGCCAGTAGCCCTAAGGTAACCTTATGTCCGCCCAAAAGCCCGTCGTCATCGATCTCAAATTTGAGCGTCGCGAGGTCGATGCGGCGCTTGCCAATGCCTTTTCCGGCCGGCAGGTGCTGCGCGCCTCCGATCCTGACCTCGATCTGTCGGAAGCCCGTTATGCGGTCATCTGGAAACCGGAGCCAAACCTGTTTCGGCGGGCTCCAAATCTGCAAGTGCTGTTTTCGGGCGGAGCAGGCGTGGATCACATCCTCACGCTGCCAGATCTGCCGGATATCCCGATCGTTCGCTTCGTCGATGAGAGCCTGACGACCCGCATGAGCGAGTGGGTGGTGCTGCAGGCCTTGAGCCACCTGCGTCAGGTGCCGGCCTATCTGAAGCAGCAGCGCGAACGCCAGTGGCGCGAGCTTCCACAGCCGGAGGCAAGGGACTTGACCGTCGGAGTCATGGGTCTTGGTGTGCTCGGCCAGGATTCGGCAAGGAAGCTGAAGATCATGGGCTTCAACGTCATCGGCTGGTCGCGCAGCAGGAAGACGATCGACGGTATCGAGACATTCGACGGCGCCGAACTGGAGACGTTCTTGTCCAGGACGGACATGCTTGTCGGCCTCCTGCCTCTGACGTCAGATACGCGAGGCATCTTCGACGCGGCCCTGTTTTCCAAGCTTCGGAAGGGTGTGGCACTTGGAAAGCCGGTCTTCATCAATGCCGGCCGCGGGGGCAGTCAGGTCGAGGCGGACGTCGTCGCGGCGCTGGAAACCGGGGTCCTGGGCGGCGCCTCGCTCGATGTATTCGAAAAGGAGCCGCTGCCGGCTGACAGCCCCCTGTGGCGGATGGAGAATGTGATGGTAACGCCGCACGCGGCGTCGGCTTCCGATGTCCGGGCTTTGTTTCGCAATGCGGAAGCCCAGATGGAGCGTTTCGAGGCGGGACAGCCTCTGCAGCATCTGGTCGACCGCCGCACCGGCTATTGACGCACGGGAACATTCGCATCCCAGGACCGTTTCTTGCGCAGGAGCCGGGCACTCCGGCAGACAAGGAGCGAATCATGAACACCCGTTTCGATCCCAAGGAGCCTGCAGGCCGCCGTCCCAGCCCGCCCGGTTCGCCCGCCGAAGAGCCGATGAGCGCGACGGAAGCCCGTCAGGGGCGAAGAGGATCGCCGGTCCTGATCGTGCTGGTGGCCGGTCTCATCCTGGCTCTGCTCGCATGGGGGGCCGCAGAATGGTGGGGCGAGGCGACCGATCCCCCTGCGGAACAGACGGCAACACCGCCTGCGGCCAGCACCGCGCCGGAAAACCCGAATGCCGCACCGTCCGCCAATCCGGCCAATCCGCCGGCTCCGACACCGCCTGCCAGCACCAATCCATAAGGCTGCAATCGGCATCGCTCGGCCGCGATCCCTCGCGGCCGAATTGCGTTCTGGACTTCCTCCGCTTTTTTTTCGATAAAACTGCCGGAGGTTGATCAGCCGCTGCCTCCGGATGCATCTCACTCGGCGGAGCCGGTCTGTAATGGATCGGGGGCAGGCAGGGCATGACCAAGACCGATATTGCGAGCAGGGTTTACAATCATACTTGGAAGCTCGACCCGATCATCCGAAGCCTGATCGATACGGACTTCTACAAGCTCCTGATGCTGCAGATGATCTGGAAGCTCTATCCCGATGTCGACGCGAGTTTTTCCCTGATCAACCGCACGACCAGCGTCAGGCTTGCGGAAGAGATCGACGAGGGCATGCTGCGCGAGCAGCTCGATCACGCCCGTACGGTCGGCCTTTCGAAGAAGGAGATGATCTGGCTTGCCGGTAACACGTTCTACGGAAAGAAGCAGATCTTCGAGCCGGAATTCCTGAATTGGCTGTCCACCTACAAGTTGCCCGAATACGAACTGTCCAAGCGCGACGGTCAGTTCGAGTTGAGCTTCCATGGCCGCTGGATGGAAACCACGCTCTGGGAAATTCCGGCACTCGCCATCATCAACGAGCTCCGATCCCGGGCGGCCATGCGGCGCATGGGTCCCTTTACCCTGGACGTTCTATATGCCCGCGCCAAGGCCAAGATGTGGGAAAAGGTCGAACGGCTGCGCACCCTGCCAGGGCTGCGCATCTCCGATTTCGGCACGCGGCGGCGCCACAGCTTTCTCTGGCAGCGCTGGTGTGTCGAAGCGTTGAAGGAAGGGATCGGCGAGGCGTTCACCGGCACCAGCAATGTGTTGCTCGCCATGGATTCGGACCTCGAAGCCGTCGGCACCAACGCCCATGAATTGCCGATGGTCGTAGCGGCCTTGGCCAATAGCGACGAGGAATTGCGGGCGGCACCTTACAAGGTCCTCAAGGACTGGAATCGGCTCTATCACGGCAATCTGTTGATTGTTCTGCCGGATGCTTTCGGCACCGCGGCATTTCTCCGGGATGCTCCCGAATGGGTCGCAGACTGGACCGGCTTTCGGCCCGACAGTGCGCCTCCTATCGAGGGTGGAGAAAAGATCATCGAGTGGTGGCAGCGGATGGGCCGCGACCCGAAAAGCAAGTTGCTGATCTTTTCGGACGGGCTCGATGTCGACGCCATCATCGACACGTATCGGCATTTCGAGGGCCGGGTCCGGATGAGTTTTGGCTGGGGGACGAACCTCACCAACGACTTTGCCGGCTGCGCGCCGCAAAACGTCGAAAGCCTGAAGCCGATCTCGCTCGTCTGCAAGGTCAGCGAGGCCAATGGGCGACCTGCGGTCAAGCTGTCGGACAATCTGCGAAAAGCCACCGGGGATCCGGCAGAGGTCGAGCGTTATTTGAGGTTTTTCGGCCAGGAAGACCGCGTCGATCAGGCGGTATTCGTCTGAAAATACAGGCCCTCGATACAACGAGGGCCTGTATTTCATAAGTGGTTTTGGCTTACTGGATGACCTGAACAACCGTGTGCGTCTGCGGGTCCACGATCACGCGCTGATTGTTGACAACCGCATAGGCGTATTTCGGATTGCTCGGAACCGGGGTCACGACAACCTTCTTCGGAAGCGGCTTACCGACCACGATCTTTTCTTCGACCATGACGGAGGTCGTCGAAGCGGGCTGTTCTTCCACATAGGTGACGACCTCACGCGGCGGCGGGTCGATCGCAGTGCCGGCGACGGCGCCAACGACGCCGCCGACTGCGGCGCCGACAGGACCACCAACGATCGCACCGGTTACTGCACCGCCGGCTGCGCCGTTAACGGTGCTTTGTTGCGCACCTGCCTGAGTAGCGAAGCAAGCGGCGAGAATGGCGCAGGAAGTCACAATAATCTTTTTCATAGTTCTTCTCCTTCGTAGAGCTTCCGAGCAGATAACCCTCGAACCTCAAGGCGGTTCCGGCGACCTTGTAACCTTTCGTAAGCGAGTGAAAACTTGGGAGAGCGACGGGAGCAGCGGCGAGAGACTTTGGAGAGCCGGGTTTATCTTGATTTGCAGGTTCAGCGCCCGTTAACGATGCGGGCTCATGCTTGCCAAAAAAACCATCCTGAAAATCCTCCTCCTATTGCCAAGAGGAGATCGGATTCTATTTGTTTTCCTGAAGCCGGGAGGTTCTTGTATGGAATATCGTTTCCTTATCGTCGAAGACAGCCTGCTGGTGGCGATGGATATCGAGGATGCCATTCACCGGAGCGGCCACGATGTGGTCGGCATTGCGCCCGACATGACGGTGGCACTGAATTACACGCGCGATACGGATATCGCTTTCGTCGATGTCCGCCTTGCCGACGGCGAGACCGGCCCGGAAATTGCCAAGGCGCTTGCTGAATATGGCATCGTGGTGATCATGATCACGGGTAACCCCGGCCTTGTCGCCGCCGGCGTGTCCGGCGTCCTCGGCGTCATGGCCAAACCGCTTACCGACCAGGCCTCCATGGACCTGATCCAGTTCGCTGTCGACCGCAAGAATGGCCGGCCCGGCACGCCGCCCGCGAGACTGCGGCTCTTTCACTAGACATCGCCGAGGCGAGCAATAGCTGCCGAACCAGCGGATGACAGACCGCGGCTTCCGCTGTATGGGAGACGCTACGGCAGCAGCGGGTTTTTCAATGCGTTATTTCATCACCGGAACGGCAGGCTTCATCGGGTTTCATCTGGCACGGCGCCTGCTGGAACAAGGACACCAGGTCCTCGGCTTTGACGGCATGACGCCCTATTACAGCCTGCGGCTGAAGGAAGCCCGACATGCGGGTCTCGCGCAGTTTCCCACCTTCCGGCCGGTGATCGGCATGCTCGAAGACAAGCCGCTGCTGGAGGAGGCGATCTCCGGCTTCAAGCCGGATGTCATGGTTCATCTCGCAGCCCAGGCCGGCGTGCGCTACAGTCTCGAAAACCCGAAGGCGTATCTGGATTCGAACCTAGTCGGTTCCTGGAATATCCTGGAGCTCGCCCGCACCCATGGCGTGGGCCATCTGATGCTTGCCTCCACGTCCTCCGTCTATGGCGCCAATCCGGAGGTGCCCTTCCGGGAGACGGACAAGGCCGACGAGCCGCTGACCTTTTATGCCGCTACGAAGAAGAGCATGGAGCTGATGGCCCACAGCTATGCCCATCTCTACAAGCTGCCGATCACCGCCTTTCGGTTCTTCACCGTTTACGGGCCCTGGGGCCGTCCGGACATGGCGCTCTTCAAGTTCGTCAAGGCGATGATCGAGGAGCGCGAGATCGAAATCTACGGCGAAGGCAAGATGAGCCGGGACTTTACCTATATCGACGACCTGGTGGATTCGATCATCGACCTGTCGCGCATCTTTCCTGCTGAGGATAACCGGGTGGCAGATGTCGACACGTTGTCCCGCCAGGGCCCGTTCCGCGTGGTCAACATTGGCGGAGGGCAACCGGCAGGCCTCCTCGATTTTGTGGAGACCATCGAACGGGTCATGGGCAAACCTGCCAAGCGCAGGATGCTACCGATGCAGAAGGGCGACGTGCCGAGGACCTATGCAAGCCCCGATCTTCTTGTCGCGCTGACCGGTCGCAAACCCGAAACCGGTCTCGACGAGGGTGTGAAAGCCTTCGTCGAATGGTATCTCGACCACCGCAGCGAGATCGATTGATCTCGTGAGTGATGTCACGCCGCCAATGGCGGCGCTCCCCTCACCCTCTTCCGAACTCGTCCACAATACGGATGATGTCGTCTTCGCCGAGATATGATCCGGTCTGGACCTCGATCATTTCGAGGGTGATCTTGCCTGGATTGGCGAGGCGGTGGACCTCGCCCTGGGGGATGTAGACGGATTCGTTTTCGCGCACGATCTTGATCTCGTCGCCGATCGTCACCTCTGCGGTGCCCTTGACGCAGATCCAGTGCTCGGAGCGGTGATGGTGTTTCTGCAGGGATAGTTTCTTGCCGGGGATGACGAACAGCCGTTTGACCTGGAAGCGGTCGCCGTTGAGCACCGAGGTATAACCGCCCCAGGGGCGGTAGGAGGTCGGATGGGTTTGTGTGAGTGCCGCGGTCGCCTTTGCGGCGGCGAGTTGCTTGACGAGCCTGCCGACATCCTGGCTGTCCTCCAGCCGGCCGACATAGACGGCGTCCTCGCTGGCGATGACGGCCACCCCGTCCAGGCCCTGGACGGCCAGATGGCTGGTGCGCGACATGACCAGCGAGTTCCTGGTGTTGACGAGCGTCGCATGGCCGGAGGCGACGTTGCCGGCCGCATCGCGGACCCCGAGCTTCCAGACGGCATCCCAGCTTCCAAGGTCCGACCAGGTGAAGGACGAGGGCACGACCGCCGCGTTCGAGGTCCTTTCCATGATCGCATAGTCGATCGAGATGTCGGGGCTTGCGGCAAAGGTTTCGGCATCCAGCCGGATGAAGTCGAGATCCTTGGTGGCCTTTGCGAGTGCGGCGCGGGCGGCCGTTTCGACTTCAGGGGCGAAGGTGGCCAGTTCCTGCAGCACCTGTCCGGCCGCAAACATGAAGATGCCGGAATTCCAGGCAAAGCCGCCGGTTGAAAGCATCGTCTGCGCGTCCGGCAGGGCCGGCTTTTCGACGAACCGCTTGACGGCATGGGCTCCCGTCTTCAGCTTGTCGCCGATCTCGATATACCCGTAACCGGTGGCAGGCTCGGTCGGCGTGATGCCGAAGGTGACGAGCTTGCCGGCAAGAGCGGTGTTGCGGGCGATGCCGATCGCCTCGAAGTAGCCCTGATCGGCGACGATCTCGTGATCGGAGGCCAGCACCTGCAGGATGGCGTCCTCGCCGAACCGGCCGGCAACGAAGGCGGCGGCGGCGGCAACCGCCGGTGCGGTGTTGCGGGCGACCGGCTCGAGCAGGATGCCGGACAGCTTGACGCCGAGTTCGCGCGCCTGTTCGGCCACCAGGAAGCGGAAGTCCTCGTTGGTGATCACCACCGGCGCTTCGTAAAGCGTTTGATCGCAGACCCGCGCGAGCGTCGCCTGGAACAGCGTCCGGTCGCCGATAAACTGGATGAACTGTTTGGGCGCACTGGCGCGCGACAGCGGCCAAAGCCTGGTGCCCTTGCCGCCGGCCATGATCACGGGAACGATTTTGCTCAACTTGTTCTCTCCAATCTCGTCGTCGCCGGCGCTCAAGCCCGGGTCCTGATTGCCCAGCCGCGGATCAGCCTGAGCCCTTCTTCAAGCAGAGCCTTGGCCTCGTCTTCGCTGTCGGCCTCCACATAACAGCGCATCTCCGGCGCATTTCCGGAGGGCCGCAGATGCACGATGCGGCCGTCGGCAAGCGTAACGCGTAAGCCGTCGATCTCGCTTGTGGCCGCCACAGCAGCGATCGGCGCCAGGAAGGCGGCAAGATTGTCGCGTGAGGCTCTGAGATGCGCCATCAGCGCGGCACTGGTTTCGACGGCAAAATTCTCCAGCCGGTCGGCCGCCGCAAACGGCAGACGGAAGGATGCGGCGATCTCAGACAACGGCTGCTTCTTGTCGGCGGCAAGCGAAAGAACGGCCAGTACCGGCAGGAAACTGTCGCGGGTCGGCAGCGGATCGAGCCTGCCGCCAGCAACGGTAAACGGGGAGGCGGTCAACAGCCCGCCATTGGCTTCGAAGCCCATGACCCTGTCCCGTCCGGCCTCAAGCGCCTCGAGCATGCCGGCGATCACGAAGGGCGAACCGACCCTGGTGCGGATCACCTCGAAATCGCCGGCCGTATCGATGCCGGAATTGGAGGTGACCGGCGTCACCACGACATCGGCCTTGAGGAATTTGGCGGTGATCAGGCCGATCAGATCGCCGCGCAACGGCTCGCCTCTTTCGTCGGCGACCAGCGGCCGATCGCCGTCGCCATCGGCCGAAACCACCGCGTCGAGCCGGTGTTCCCGCGCCCAGCCCTTCAGAAGCCCGATCGTCTCGGCCGAGACGGCCTCGGTATCGACGGGCAGGAAGTCCTCGCAACGGCCGAGCGGCATGACCTCGGCGCCAAAACCCTGGAGAACCTCGACCATCAGGTCGCGGGCGACGGTGGAGTGCTGGTAGACGCCGAGCTTCAGGCCGGCCAGCGCATCGGCAGGCAGGACGCGTCGGTTGCGGGAAAGAAACAGGGCATTCGCGTCCGCCGACCGGTCCGGCGCCTCGGCGGGCGCCGTCTCCACCTCCCGGCCGGTAAGCTCGGCGGCGATCGCGGCGATCCGCTCCTCGTCGGATTTGTCGATCTCGCCGTCCGGACGGTAGAACTTGATGCCGTTGCGGTCGGCTGGAATATGCGATCCGGTCACCATCAGCGAGGCGGCCCCGAGCTTCAGCCCGTAAAGCGCAAGCGCCGGCGTCGGCAACGCGCCGCAGTCGACCGGCGACAGTCCGGCACGGGCAAGTGCACCGATGCAGGTGGCGGCAATGCCCGGGCTCGAAGCGCGAAAATCCCGCCCCACCAGCACCAGTCCCCCCGGCTTCGCAGCACCCGTTTCCAGAAGATGCCGCGCAAAAGCCTGCGCATAAACAACCGACGCCCGTCCCGCCAGATCCTCAACAAGCCCACGAAGTCCACTCGTTCCAAATTTCATCAAGTGCCCATAAAGAAAGTCAGCCGCTCAATGTCCTAGTTTATTCCGCCTGAAAATAAAGAGATAACTGTCGGGGAAGCTAACCTGCAAGCGCTGTCTCTGCAAAATCCGGAAGCGGCTTCGGTTCACGTCGGGCGTTATCATGTTTCCGGTTGCGCTTGGCCGCCTTGTCGCAAGGGTGTTATCCTTTGGTTCGGATCGGTGTGTCCGTTCGCTGGCGGTGCAAGATTTCGCCCGCTTCCGCTTTCCAGGAAGGAGATCCCGATGGGGTCACGCATTTGGAAATCCATCGCGTTTGTGGCTCCGCTTTCCGGCCTGGCACTTCTGATGGGCTTCGGTGAGCAGATCGATGAAGGCGCCTGTTCCGGAACTCTAGCCTTCGAGAAGTCAAGGCAGCTCTTGGAAGAGCGGCCGGAGGTGCTCGATATCGCCCCGGGAAGTTTCCGCTGGGAGGGCGACTGCCGTTTCGCCATGCAGGGTTATGCCGATGTCGCGACTGCGGGCGCGCCAAGCCGCAGGACTTTCGAGCTCCTGGTGGCCCTGGAGCCAGGAAGTCATCGCTGGCAGGAGGTCAGTTTTTCCATGGGAGATTGATCGCTCAGTATTGAACGGACGGACGAATCTGGAAAGACGGCAGGATTTTGGGAGAATGGCGGACAGAGAGGAAATCCCCCGCCGCCTGTAGATCAACGGCTTAGTTTGCCTAACAGCAAAAAACAGGGCCTTGAATTTGTTGAGGCTTCCGACGCGCTTCCCACAGAAATCGAGACCGCCGCGCGCTGGCTCTACCTAAACCGGGAGCTTGTCTCCGGTCCTCTTATTCCGTTTCTTCGCTGCCGCTTCGGCATCAAGACGGCTGAAGCCGTCGCGGTCTCACGGCGCGCTCATGCTCTCGAATATCCGGGGGTGGCGCAATGAGTGATTTGCAGCCATCCGCCGCGCTCTTGCGCACCCGTCTCGTTTCGCGACCTGTGTATGAGCGAGATCGAAAGTTCGAAAATGGAGAAGGTACGCGGCCAGTCACGCAATCCTTCCTTCGTCAGGCGGCTTCGATCGCAGCCGATAAAGTTCTGAAGCAAACCGCGCGGCGTCGCCCGACCACCGAAGAGCGGGAGAAGGAAGTCGCCCGCCGCCGCGCCTGGGGTGGCGGCAGCAACATGCCGGCCCATCTTCGCGCCAAATACACAGAAGCCGAGCGCGCCGCCCTCTCCGTCATAGCGGAGCAGTGCAGGCGCAAGGGTTACTGCGACCTTTGCATCAAGGAGATTGCGAAGATCGCGGGGATCGGGCGCACGTCCGTCCAAAATGCGATCCGCAAGGCTGGTTCTAAAACGATGGCGCACATCAGCGTTAGGGAGCGGCCGCAGCAAGGCGGGGTCAGCCTTACCAACATCATCAAGATCATCTGCCGCGACTGGCTGGGCTGGATTGGTCGCGCCATAGGGTTCAAACGTTTGAGCACTTCAGAGACTGGAGTAAAAAACTCTCTCTCTAAGTATGCCGAAACGCCAAAAATGGCTTTTGAGAGGGAGTGTATCGCCGCCTTTCGCGATCCTATCAAAGCTCTTCCTCAAGTAGAAAAACCTTCCAATCAATGGGGCTCCGTTCCGCGTTGGGCGCATGGCTTGGGAGGTGCTGCGCATGGGTAGGCTCAAGACGCTGAAGCCACGCCTATCGACGATGCAGCCACGGCTCGGTGCGGCTAAGCCGGTCAGCCGCAAAGATGCCGAGGCGCGGCGTCTCAAGCAACGCGATGCAGAGCTGCATTGGCGGAAGTGGTACGGCATCCAGCGCTGGAAGGATCTGCGTGTGGAGGTCTGGAAGCGTGATGGCTGGATCTGCCAGAAAACCGGCGTGCTTTGCATCGGTAAGTACCCGGCAGGCAATAGTCCGGTTGCCGACCACATCAAACCTCACAACGGCAATCCTGATCTCTTCTGGGACATGAGCAACATTCAGACCGTGAGCAAGGAATACCACGACAGTCAGAAGCAGAGGCAGGAGAAGCGCAGATGGTGAGCGGGATCGATCTAGCGGAAACAGGCATCAATCGCCTTGTACGGTCGCTGTTAGCCGATGGCGTCAGGGTCCGCGAAGTGAATACGATGCTGATGCTTGCGGCTGTCAGGAGGCTGGTCGACGAGGCTGGCGAAGACCTGGCAATCCATGTGCTCAAGTGCATGGTCAATCAGATCGAGGAAGGCGCGTATCGAAGCGATTATATCGCGCCGGAATACTGGCTCCAGACTGAGCACCCAGCCAAGCCGGTCCTGACGATCATCGAGGGAGGGGGTGGGTCGAAAGTCTAGAAACCTTAGGTTTCTCCACCCGCGCCCCTCTCATTCGCAGATTTTTTCTTCGGGCGATTAAATTTCAGACGATGGCCCGCCCCGCGCAACCCGGCGAGATCAAGCAGAGTTAAGCCTCTGATAAGCTTAGGAAAATACCGTGAGCGAGAAAGAAAGCGCCCAAAATACGGGATTAAATTGCATCGGCGATGCCATTGCGATTTGTGTGGTTTGTGGGGCGGAGTTTCCGAAGTCTGCCCGATCATCTCGGGCAGTCTGTTCGGACAACTGCAAGCGGGAGCGCGGCCGGCGGTATTCGAAGGCCTACCACCGGGATGCGATGCAGATCGAAGCCCGCGTGCTCGCCATGTTCGGCGGCCGGCAACCGACATACCAGGATTTCCTCGACCTGGTTCAAGGAAGGCGACATGAGCGGGATTGATCCGGCCGAGGTGTCGGCTCTCATCGATCGCATCGTGTCCGGTCTATTGGAACTCAAAGCAGCCCTGGGAGGCGATACTGCAGCTCCCCCTGTTGAGGATTTGATTGATACGGCCACAGCTGCTGAACGCTTCGGAATGTCCTCAGATACCGTCCGCTGGCTATGCGAGGAGAAGGGGTTCGGCGAGAAGAGGGGCGGACGGTGGATGGTGAGCCTTTCGGCTCTCCAATCGTACAAACGGGAGAAACGGGAGTGAATTCGGCCTCAAACGGGAGAAAATGCGGGTTGTGCACTCCCGTTTCGTTTCCGACCCTAAGCGCAGACCAACGCAAAGGGTGAAAACATGAATGATCCCATCAGTTCCGACGTCGGCGTGATCGCAAAGGCACTTGCGGCCGCAGGCGGATCGTATCCGCTGGCTCGCGAGATCGCCGAGACCCGCAAAGCCTCGCCGCGCGTCCTGCGCATCCTCGACAAGGCTGCGATCAGCGCGGGCAGCTTGAGCGACGGTGATTTCGGCGAGATCCTTGCCGACTGGCGCATCTCCTCGGCCGGATTTTTCACGAGCCTGCGCTCCCGCTCGATCTTCTTCCGCCTTTTGGACTTCGGCTTTGCCCGGGTTCCTCTGCGCACGCGCCTCGGCGTCGTGACGGCCTCCGCGACCGGCTGGATCGTTGGCGAAGGTCAGCCGGTCCCAGTTTCGAAACTTACGCTGAAGGGCGGTGCGCTCGATCCCGTGAAGGCGGCGGCTCTACTGGTCATCACGTCCGAAGTTGCCCAGTCCATGACTGATGGCGCTTACACGCTTGTTAACACCGAGCTGCGCGGCGCGGTGAGCGATACCGTCGACGAAAAGTTCTTCTCAGAGGTCATCGACGGCTCCTCGCTGTCGATCGTTAGCAGCGGCAACGACATCGCGAGCGTCAAGGCGGATCTCCTGCGGCTGCTGAACAACGTCAACGACGGCGACGGCGGTCAGATGCTTTGGGCTATGTCGCCCGATGTGGCCAATGGGCTGGCACTGATGCCGGAAACGTTCCGCAACATGTCGCCTCAGGGTGGCGAGTTGCTGGAACTTCCCGCTTATGTCAGCCGCACCATTCCCGCCGGAACGCTGCGTTTGATCAATGGCGCTGCGATCGCCGCCGACGCAGACACGATCGCTCTCGACGCCTCGCGACAAGCCGACATCAAGATGGCCGATAATCCGACGAATAACAGCGTCACGCCCACCCGTGAGGAACTGGTAAGCATGTTCCAGACCGGCAGCGTAGCGGTGAAGGCGATCGTCAGCTTTGGCGTCGAACGCGTCCGCGACAATGCGGTCGCCGAGCTGACTGGCCTCGCTTGGAGTGTCGAACCATGAATATTTCCGCCGAGAAGTTCGGCGGCGTGCTGGCCGAGATGGTGAAAAGTTACATCGAGCGCAGAATTGGCAAGGATGATGGCAAGTCTATCCGTGAAGCGCTCGATGACATGGAGCGTCGGCAGATGGAGCTTGCACGCAGGATTTCCGATCTTGAGGGGAGTGCCAAAGCGGATCGGCCGCGCGTCCGAATAGCGGCGGGGAGTGAGCGGATATGATCGAGGCGGAGGCGGTTCTTTGCGAAGACGGTAGAACTGTCCTCGTCTACCTCTATCAGCACGATGATCTTGTCGGCACTCGTAGCCAATCCCTGCCTTTGACGATCTCCGATGGGGAATTTGAGGAGATCCGGCCGGAATGGGAGCGGGTGTGGGAGGCCACAGGCCTTGCCCTCGATCTGAAGGGCGGCGGTTTGACTGACGCCGCCGCCCTTCATGACAGATGCATATGATCTCCAATCGGGAAAGACGTGATGGCAACCGACAATGAGAGCCTGGTACTGTCGATCAGCGCCGATACTCGCCAGATCCAGCGGCAGTTAAAGCAGCTCATCGGGCAAACCGAGCGTGACACGAAGTCGATCGAGAATGCTTTCGGCGGGATCGACAAGGCCGCAACGGGAGCGTTCGGCCGCGTGGCCGCCAATGGCAATTCTGCGTTCAAGGCGGCCGAACTGGGGGCAAAAAGATTTGGCTCTGCCATGGAAACCTCAAAGGTCCAGACAGCCAACCTCGCTGCGCAGCTCAATGACATTTCAGTTCAGCTTGCGGGCGGCCAGTCGCCTTTCCAGATCGCGCTTCAGCAGGGAACACAGATCACCCAGGCCCTTGGAAGCCAAGCAGGTGTGCGGGGCGCGGTGTCTGCCGTGGCTGGCGCCTTCACGTCGCTTCTCAATCCGGTTTCACTCGCGACGATCGGGATCATCGCACTCGGCGGCACGGCTATCCAGTATTTCACTGAGCTGCTTTCGAGCGGGGAGCAAACGGAGGAGACGCTGCAGAAGCAAGCGCAGCTCATCCAGCAAGTTGCGGATAGATGGGGCGATGCGGTTCCCGCGCTGCGAGAGTATGCGGACGAGCTGAAACGGACGCAGGACAGCGCGAGCCTCCAGGAAGGGGTTGCGATCGTCAACGAGAAGAAGCTCGCGGACGTCCGAAAAGCGGTCGACGACACCAAAGTGAAGGTTGCGGACGTCGTGGCGCAGCTGCAGGCGGCCGGCGAGGAGGCGGAAACGATCACTGCCTTGCAGTCCTCGTTCAATGACTTCGCTAAATCGGCCAAGGACGGTTCGCTTCAGGTGGAGCAAGTTCAAAAGGTCACGGACGCCCTGGCGACCGCAATCAACAATACTGGTCTGCCCATCGTCGTTGATTTCAAGACCGCTTTTGAGGAGTTGGGCAAGGCAGCTTTGGGTGCGGCCACCGGCGTCAATCAGGTTAAGCAGCAAGCTGCTGCTGCCAGGCTTACCTCCGATAATCTTCCGGCTCTCGGAACTCTCGCGCCGCTGCAAAGCGTCAACGGGCAAATCACGGCCGATAGCGTTGCCATCCAGAACGATCGGGCGAATGCGGCAAAATCTCAGTACCAGCAGGAGAAGGAAAGGGAGGAGCGCCTGGCTTCGCGGTCGCGCGGCAAGGGCGGGCGATCTCAGGCCATCAGCGAGGCCGAGCGAGAGAAAAAGGCTGTTGTTGATCTCATCGAGCAACTCGAATTTGAGCAAAGTATGGTGGGTAAAACTGCGGCCGAGCGCGCTGAAGCAAATGCCCTGCGGCGCGCTGGGTCTGCCGCAACGGAGGAGCAGCGGGCCAAGATTTCGCAGCTCGTCGAGGCGACCTATGCCGAGCGCGATGCGATACGTGCTAGCGAGGAGGCAATGGAGCAATTGCGGGATGTCAGCCGCGACGTTCTGGAGGGCCTTGTTTCCGATCTAAGGGAAGGCAAAAGCGGCGCCGATATCCTCGCGAACGCTCTAGACCGCGTCGCCGATCGGCTGCTTGATTCGGTGTTTGACAATTTGTTTAGCGGAGCCACAGGAAGAACCGGAAAGGGACTGTTCGGCGGCTCGATTATTCCTGGCATCCTTCACGATGGCGGCGTGGCCGGCCGCGATGGGTACGGCCATGGCCGCCGGGTGCCTACGTCAGTTTTTGCCAGCGCGCCGCGGTACCATACTGGCGGTATTGCCGGCCTGAAACCGGACGAAGTTCCGGCGATCCTCCAGAGGGGGGAGCGCGTCATCCCTAGAGGTGGCGGATCTCCAGCAGGTGGCGACGGGATAAAGGTGGACGTGGGCGTTACCGTCGACCAGAACGGTAACCTTCAAGCTTTCGTGAAAAGCATCTCTGATGCCTCGGCGGCAGGCGTGGTGAAACGTTATGATAGGGACAGTTACAGCCGCACAATCCAGCATATACGCAAGGGCAAGAGCAGCATGGATCTCAAATGACGAGTTTTTAGCAAAAAAAACGGTCGCAGCTCTCATCCGACGGCATCAACCGTTTCTAGGTCTCAGTCAGGTAGAGGAGCACTAGAAAAGCCCCGCTAACGGGGCTCCTAGATCTTACGCGCAGGCGACAAGTAAGTCATGCCGCGAATAGCTTACCGTATGGTCTTGCTCTTGCGGAGGAGGAACCGTGAGCACACTCTTGATGACCTCATCCTGTTTCCAGCGCGCGATACGGCTCGCAGAACGCTCTTTCGTGCGTTCCATCAATTCGATTTGCTGATCGCGATTGAGAGGCTTTATCATCACTCAGTCTCCTACTAGGTAGAAGTGTACTCCTAAACTATTAACGCTTTTCCTTGCGTCAAGGTTGCGTGAACATCCAAATATGCCGCCCATGATAGGGATCTGGATGTGCGCAAATGTAGCCACGGCGAACAAAAACGCCCCCGATCGCCCTATACTTGTGCAGAGCTTTGATGGGCAGATTTGCCTCGTGCGTTATCATCTCTACTTCGACCGGCGCCACTTCGTCAATGAGCTTGTCTACCGCTAGGCATATGACCTGCAAGATGCGTTGTCTAGCTATACGATCGGTGATGGTCATCCTCGTTTCAAGGCCATCGCTAAAAAATAGTTCATCACCATTGGCAGCTTTTACGACATGGAATACCAACTCGTGTCTCATTGGGCCGTATCCGGCTACCGTTGCTAAGCACACGAAAATGGAGAATACGGCGTCGCTATCGTCGCAAACTCCTACTGGAATGCGAATAATTGTTTCGCCTTGCCCCGCCTCGGAGTTGATTTGGGTTAGAACAAGAGGATGATCGCTATCAAGCGTGCAGATAAAAGCCATCTAGTTAGTTCTAAACCGCACCATAAAAGGAATCGAACAGTGGGGTGATAGCAGTTTGCCCGATAAACTTGTAGCTGCTGAGTCACTATACACAGGACTCGGTGAGGGGCTATCGCCGTTCATTCCAGATTGGGAGTTTCGCCATCGACGGCGAAAGCTTGCTTCACTTCGGTTCGAACTTTTGTGACATCTTTCCTACGTGCCCAGTGATTTCTACCGAAAGTGTCGGTGAAACCCACATCGACGACGTTTTGAGTTGCGATCGCGGCGTGTTTCTTAACGAAGAATGCGTTGAAGCTTTCTCCAACATCAATTTTCTTGGGTAGGCCCCCACTAAACGGCCCAAGCGTGAAGTCCGTTCGCGCTGGGAAATCATGCAGCGGGTTGAGCATGAACAACTTGAGTTTCTTGAACCTCGAAACTTTTGTTCTTCCAACTGCGAGATGAAGCGTCACCTGACCTGGTCCGTAGTTAGTCGCACTGAGCGTCAGCATCTCGACACCCTCATAATCCTCGCCCATTACGAACCCCGAATAGAAGGAGACCCGAACCTTTGCCTTCGGGTAGATGAACTTCGACCATACGTTCCAGACGAAACCAGCAAGCGACACTGCGAAGGAAAAGATACTGACGACGAATGCCCAGTCAGCAGTTGTCAAACGAACCTCCTAGATCGCGATAGTCAGCCATCTTGGTCTCTCGACGCATTTTCGGTAGCCTCATCTTCTGCCAGATCCGCAAGATGCTGCTTCAAGAAAGCCAGCGCTTCCCGTCGATATGCGTCCCTCCGCTCCTTGATCACCTTTCGTGCCTCCTGCTCATTGAGGTCAGGGTTTGCAAGCATAGCGTTGAGGACCGCTGTTCTTTCTACGGCCGAAATCACATCATAAGCCCATATCGCCAGCTCGGCTGGGATCTCGTCTACATAATTGAGGACGTGATACATAAGCTTGCGTTGGAAATCGAAGCCCTGTTCTGCGACAAAGCTTAATTTCTCCCCTGCCTTCGCCATAGCGTCTATACGACGCTGAGCATCTTCTAGGGTTCGCTCATCGTCCTCAGATTGACTAGCGAGCGAGTGGAGCTTGGCCAGCAAAAGTTCGTAGTGAGATCGGGGGTGCTCCACCGCGTATGAGAGGCGCTCGACGATTTCAGCGTTAACGGAACGATTTGCTGCCGATGCTGCCTCCTCGAGAGCAGAATAGACGTCCTTGGGGATGCGGATTGTGTAGCGGGCGTAGTCGTCTTGTTTGGCCATCCCAAACGTAAACACTAAAATGGTGAAAAAACCAATAGGGTCCAGTTGCGCACTAAATTAGTGCATGATAGCCTCCGTTCACCAAATTAGTGAAAGGAGGCAATGGTGAGCACAGCTCAAAGCCAATTCAAATTAAACATGCCCCAGGACGTTAAGCAGTGGCTCGCGGATGAGGCAGAGAGAAATCTGCGATCGCAAACCGCCGAGATCGTTCTGGCTCTAAAAGAGAAAATGCATCGTCAGTCCCAAACGAAAAAAGCCGACGCACTGGCCTAGGAACCCGCGTCGGCTTTTTCGTGCAATTAGGAAATCACCAAATGCAAAAACACCCTACACCAACGGAAGGCGAGGGCGCAAGCCTATCGCGCCGCAACTTCATCACCATGGCCGCCGCCAGCACCGCCGCAACCTTGCCGTCCGTGGCGCTCGCAGAGGCAAGCGGTAAAACCAGCCGCTTGCCTCTGCCTCTCGACCAGCAGTTCGATATCTGCGTCGCCAATCTGCGGAATGTCCTGATGGCGATGCATCCGGAAGTGATCCAAATAGAAGTTGACTACCACCCGTTTAACCACGGCCGGAACTTTAGCCTTGTGATGATCGGCCATCGGCCGAGAAGAGGCGGTGCGAGATGAAGTCCGCCGCGAAGAAACCGGTCAACTGGGAAAAGTACGCTGCGGCCGATCCGCTGATCACCGTGGTCGACGATTTGGAAATCCCGATAGCCATCCTGCGCGCCGTTTTCCTGGCCCTCAGCAATCCCGAGGCTTCGGATATCGGCTATAAGGAGGATTGTTTACGCGCTCTGGAACACGCGGCCGGCCAAGTCGCTGACGTTCAGAAATCTGCGCTCGCTGCAGTCAATCAGATCCGAGAGGACGTCTGATGGTCGGCTCCCAGGCAGAAACCGCCCGTCGCAATCGGTCTTTGAATATCCGGCAATCGGACGTTGCTCGCGCCATTCGTGGCGCGATCCAGGCAGGTATGGAGGTGCGCGAGGTCATCGCCACGAAAGATGGCATCCGCATTCTCTCGGCATCGTCTGGCCCTGCCTCCTCCTCGAATTCATGGGACGAGGTTCTGAAAGATGGCTAGGCGCTCGCGAACAACATTCCCAAAATTCGTTTATCCGCAGCGCGACCGTTATGGAAACGTGCGCCCCCGCTTCAAGCGGGGGCTCTTCTCCACCTATCTTAAATCGCCGTTCCCCTCCGAGGCCTTCGATCAGGAATACCAGGCCGCGTTACGCAGTGAAAAGGCCGCCCAAGGCGAGATCGGCAAGGGGCGCACGAAGGCCGGCAGCATGGCGGCACTTGTCGTCTCCTACTACGCCTCTCCTGAATTTAAGGGTACAGCCGCTAGCACGCAGACGACCTATCGCGGTATCTGCGAAAAGATCCGAAAGGACCATGGCGAACGCATGGTGAAAGACCTGCGGCGACAGCACGTCAAAGCCATCATTGGCAAGATGAGCGCCACGCCCGCTGCCGCCAACAATTATCTCCGGATGCTGCGCATTCTCATGCGGCATGCCATCGATATCGAGCTGATCAGCCGCGACCCAACGCTGAAGCTCAAGGGCTACAGCAATAAATCGTCCGGCTTTCACACTTGGACCGAGGTGGAAATTGCCGCTTTCGAGGCACGTCATCCGATCGGCACGAAGCCGCGCCTTGCAATGGCGCTGATGCTCTACACCGGCCAGCGACGAGGCGATGCCGTGACGCTCGGTTGGCAGCATGTGAGCGGACAGCGCATTTCTGTCGTTCAGGAGAAGACCAAGACGCGCCTTGCAATCAAGATGCACGGATCACTCGTCGAGGCACTGGAAATGGCACCGAAGGATAAGCCGGCTTTCCTGCTGACCTCATTCAACAAGCCCTTTACGCCGGCCGGCTTCGGAAACTGGTTTCGCGAACAATGCAACGACGCTGGCTTGCCACACTGCACCTCCCACGGATTGCGCAAGGCAGCGGCGCGGCGGCTGGCCGAAGCGAATAACAGCGCGAACCACATTGCGGCCGTAACGGGCCACCTCTCACTTAAGGAAGTCGAGCGCTACACGCGCGCGGCGGATCAAGAAAAGATGGCAGATGCGGCCGTCGATACCATGCCGGAACGATCAGACCGGCAAGCCGAAAACTCCCAACAGAACGAACTTGTTGGGACAAACGACGAGTAAGGAGCTGATATGATTACTGAAGTGGAAGAGAATGGCGGACAGAGAGGGATTCGAACCCTCGATACGCTTTCACGTATACACGCGTTCCAGGCGTGCGCCTTCAACCACTCGGCCACCTGTCCTTAGGATAAAGGGCTGCGTGCAAATCGGGGGCAACACAGCGGTCGGGCGCGATATATACCGATGAATTCCGAAGGATCAACCGGAATCTGAACGATTTTTGACAACAGCACGTAAAACCTTGGGGTCGCGTTGCCAAGCTGGGAGGCGACGGCTATTTCTTTCGATATGGGACCGGTGTTGTCCGGCTCATCGGCGGTCGACAACGAAATGGCTAATAGAAAATGCGAATACTTCGCTTCGTCTTCCATACGGTGAGCGCTCTGGCGCTTCTTGCTGCAATCATCGCCGGCACCCTGGATTCGATTCAATCCGTCTCCGCGTCTTCGGTCGTGCTGACCAGCCTTGGCAATGCCTGGCTCAATCTCGATCCGGAAAGCCTCGCGCTCAGCGAAATCTATGCCGAGACTTATATCAGCGCCGATCTCTGGCGCCCCTTCGTAGCGCCGGTTCTGGCGCAGCCAGCTTTTGCAATCTTCCTGACCCTGGCGCTCCTCTTCTGGATGGCTGGCTACGAAAAACCGCGTTTTGCGGGACGGTTTTCCGCCTGAACCCTTCCCGCCGGCATGTTAAGATGCTGGGTAGCCGTTGCGGCCTGAGGAGAGTAGTCGTCTTCCCGGCTGGCATGAAAATATGCGTCGCGCCCCAGATTCATGCAGTTATTTCGGACCTTTGTTCAAGTTTTCGGCAGGTTCGCCATTCTTTACCAACTGAAAAAAATCTCGTGAATTTTTCCGAAACCCGTGCAAGAGTGACCGCAGCCAGACCCTGAAAAGAAAAAGGGCAGGTGGCCGCAGAAGTGCCCGGGGGACGGGCTTGCGGGAGGATCAAACAGCTAAAAACAGGGCTGCACGATGAAAAGAACCCTTTTAAGCCTCATTGCCTTGGGCGCCATGTCGGCCACCGCGCTTTCAGCGGAGGTGAAGCCGGCGCTGGTCTATGGTACCGGCGGCAAGTTCGACAAATCCTTTAACGAGGCAGCTTTTGCCGGCGCCGAGCAGTTCAAGAAGGAAACGGGGATCGAATATCGCGACTTCGAGCCCACCAGCGATACCCAGGGCGAACAGGCAATCCGCAACTTCGCCAGCCGCGGCTACAATCCTGTCGTTGCTGTCTCCTTTGCCTGGACTTCGGCCATGGAAAAGGTTGCGGCGGAATTCCCGGACACCAAGTTCGCGATCGTTGACTCGGTCGTCGACCTGAAGAATGTCCGTTCGGTCGTCTACAAGGAAGAGGAAGGCTCCTATCTCGTCGGTCTGCTCGCCGGCATGGCATCCAAGACCGGCAAGGTCGGCTTCATCGGTGGTATGGACATTCCGTTGATCCGCAAGTTCGGCTGCGGTTATGTCCAGGGCGTCAAGGCCGCAAAGGCGGATGCGCAGGTTTTCCAGAACATGACCGGCACCACCGGTGCGGCGTGGAACGATCCTGTCCGTGGCGGTGAGTTGACCAAGAACCAGATCGACCAGGGCGCCGATGTCATCTACGCGGCAGCGGGTGCGACCGGCCTCGGTGTGCTACAGACTGCGGCCGACAACAAGAAGCTGTCGATCGGCGTCGATTCCAACCAGAATCACCTGCATCCCGGCTCCGTCCTGACCTCCATGGTCAAGCGTGTCGACCTTGCTGTCTATAACACCTTCAAGGACACCAAGGACGACAAGTTTACCGCCGGCGTCCAGGCTCTCGGCGTCAAGGAAGACGGCGTGGCCTATGCGCTCGACGACAACAACAAGTCGTTGATTACCGCTGAAATGAAGGCTGCCGTGGAAAAGGCCAAGGCCGACATCATCGCCGGCACCGTCAAGGTGCACGACTATATGTCGGATAAATCCTGCCCCAAATAAAAGACACGCCTGAAGGGCGCATGGTGGTCCGGATCGCCATGCGCCCTTTTTCATAATGTGGAAAGGCGAACCATTTGAGCCTCGACCTCCCCAAAGAGATTGAGCCTGCAATCGAGCTTGTCGGCATCGACAAGAAGTTCGGTGCGGTGCATGCGAACAAGAACATCAATCTGACCGTGGCCAAGGGATCGATCCATGGCGTCATCGGCGAAAACGGCGCGGGAAAATCGACGCTGATGTCGATCCTCTACGGCTTCTATCATGCCGATCAGGGCGAAATCCGCATTTCAGGCAAGCCGATCGCAATCCGCGACAGCCAGGCGGCGATCGCTGCGGGCATCGGCATGGTGCACCAGCACTTTATGCTGGTTGAAAATTTTACGGTTCTGGAAAACGTCATGCTGGGCGCCGAAGGCGGGCAATTGCTTCGCAAGGGCGTTGCAAGTGCCCGCAAGGAATTGAAGCGCCTGGAGGACGACTACGGCCTCGAGGTCGATCCCGATGCGGTGGTCGAAGAATTGCCTGTGGGCAGCCAGCAACGCGTGGAGATTCTGAAAGCACTCTACCGCGGGGCAGAAATCCTCATCCTGGACGAGCCGACCGGCGTGTTGACGCCGGCGGAGGCCGACCACCTCTTCAAGGTGCTGCGTGTACTGCGCGACCAGGGTAAGACGATCATTCTCATCACCCACAAGCTGCGCGAGATCATGGCGATCACCGACACGGTTTCGGTCATGCGCCGCGGCGAAATGGTGGCAACCCGCAAGACGTCCGAGACGACTGTCGAGGAATTGGCCGAACTGATGGTCGGCCGCCGCGTATTGTTGCATGTGGAAAAAGGCGACGCGAATCCGGGCCGGGTTCTGCTGTCGGTCAGGAACCTGACGGTTAGGGATGCTCGCGGCGTCACCATGGTGGACGATGTTTCCTTCGATGTCCGCGCCGGCGAAATCGTCGGTATTGCCGGGGTTGCGGGCAACGGCCAATCCGAGCTCCTGGAGGCGATCGCCGGTATTCGCAAACCTTACTCTGGCGAGATATTCATCGACGGCAAGCCGGTTGCCGGGATCGGTCCGGCGGGCTTGCGCGATCTTGGCCTCGCCCACATTCCCGAGGATCGGCACCATATGGGCCTGGTGCTGAAATTCGAGGAATACGAGAACTCGATCCTCGGTTACCACCGCGACCCACGTTATGGGCGTGGCGCGATGCTCGATCTTGATGCGATGCGCAAGGATGCGGAAGAAAAGATCGCGAAATACGACATCCGGCCGCCGAACCCGCGGTTGAAGACGGCGAATTTCTCCGGTGGCAACCAGCAGAAGATCGTCGTCGCCCGGGAGATCGAGCGCGATCCGGATGTGCTGATCATCGGCCAGCCGACCCGTGGTGTCGATATCGGCGCCATCGAGTTCATTCACAAGCGGATCATCGACATGCGGGATGCAGGCAAGGCAGTGCTCCTGGTGTCGGTGGAACTCGACGAAATCCGTTCCCTTTCAGACCGTATACTGGTGATGTTTGCCGGCAAGGTCGTCGGGGAGAAGACCGGTGATGCCGGCGAACAGACATTGGGCCTGATGATGGCCGGGATCGCCGCATGAGCACCGCATCCGTTCAGCTTCCCGCCTGGATCAACTACATCGTCGTCCCGATCCTCAATCTCGTCCTTGCCTTCTTTTTTTCCGGCCTCGTGGTCTGGGCTATCGGAGAAAGCCCGCTCGAGGCCCTGCGCCTGCTGTTGATCGGTGCGCTCGGCCGCGGCGAAGGCATAGGCTTTACGCTCTTCTACGCCACGAGCTTCATCTTTACCGGGTTGTCGGTGGCGGTCGCCATCCATGCCGGGCTGTTCAACATCGGGTCGGAAGGACAGGCCTATCTCGGCGGCCTCGGCGCGGCGCTCGTCGCGCTCTCGCTCGATCGCTACGTGCCCTGGTACGTGACCATGCCCTTTGCGGTCATCGGCGCGGCTCTCTTCGGTGCCGCCTGCGCCGCGATACCGGCGTGGCTTCAGGCCAAGCGCGGCAGCCATATCGTCATCACCACGATCATGTTCAATTTCATCACGTCGTCGCTGATGAACTATCTGCTCGTGCGGGTGCTGATCGTGCCGGGCAAGATGGCGCCGGAAACGCGCACCTTCCTGGAAGGCGGCCAGCTCCCGAAGCTCGACTGGCTGATTTCGATGTTCGGCGGCAAGCTGGGCGCAGCCCCGCTCAACTTCTCCTTCCTGATCGCGCTTGTCATGTGTTTCCTGGTCTGGATGCTGATCTGGCGCACCAAGCTCGGTTATGAAATGCGCACGCTCGGCATCAGCCCGACGGCGGCGGGTTATGCCGGCATCCCCTACGCAAAGATCGTCATGATCGCCATGCTGATCTCCGGCGGCCTTGCGGGCATGATGGCGCTCAACCCCGTCATGGGAGCTTCGGCAAGGCTGCAGATCGAGTTCGTCGGCGGCGCAGGCTTCGTCGGTATCGCCGTATCGCTGATGGGTCGCAACCACCCTGTCGGGATCATTCTCGCCGCACTGCTCTTCGGAATTCTCTATCAGGGCGGAGCGGAGCTCTCCTTCGACATGCCGAGCATCACCCGTGACATGATCGTCGTCATCCAGGGCCTGGTGATCCTCTTTGCGGGCGCGCTGGAATACATGCTTCGGCCGGCAATCGTTCGGCTTTACCAGCAGATTTCCGGGAAGTAGCTCATGGATTATTTCGATATTTTCATCGGCATTCTCGGTTCAGCGGTCCGTCTGTCCATCCCCTTGCTGTTCACCGCGCTGGCAGGGCTGTTTTCGGAGCGGGCGGGGATTTTCGATATTGGTCTCGAAGGCAAGATGCTGGTCTCGGCTTTCGCCTCGGCCTGTGCCGCCTACTGGACTGGCAACGCCTGGCTCGGCCTTGCGGCGGGCATCCTGGTCGCGATCGCGTTTTCTTTCATTCATGGTTTTGCCTCGATCACCAATCGCGGCAACCAGATCGTTTCCGGCGTGGCTCTGAATTTCGTGGCCGCCGGCTTGACGATCGTGCTCGGCCAAGCGTGGTTCGGGCAAGGCGGCCGTACGGCGCAGGTGCCGGGCTCGGGCCGGTTCGCGCCGATCATCCTGCCGGGTACCGATGCGATACGCGATGTGCCGATCCTCGGGCCTCTTTATGCCAACGTCATTTCCGGCAACAATATCCTCACTTACATCGCGTTCCTGATGGTGCCGATCTCCTGGTGGGTTTTGTACCGGACACGTTTCGGGCTGCGCCTGCGCGCCGTGGGAGAAAATCCAGGCGCCGTGGATACGGCGGGCATTTCGGTGAGCTGGCTGCGGTATCGTGCGCTGATCGTCACCGGCTTCCTGGCGGGATTCGCTGGGACTTACCTGGCGATCGCCCAATCGGCGGCATTCATCAACAACATGTCGGCCGGCAAGGGATATATAGCGCTTGCGGCGCTGATCTTTGCGAAATGGAAGCCGGTGCCGGTGATGCTCGCCTGCCTGCTCTTTGGCTTTCTTGACGCTTTTGCGAACTTCATGCAGGGCAAATCGCTTCCGCTGATCGGGGAGGTGCCTGTGCAAATCTTCCAGGCACTGCCCTATATCCTGACCTGTGTGCTGCTTGCCGGCTTCATAGGCATTGCACGCCCGCCGAAGGCCGGCGGCGTCCCCTACACGAAGGAGCGCTAGGATATGTCTCACGAGCTGTTCGAAGCCGCCCGCGAGGCAATGAAAAAGTCATACGCGCCCTATTCGAAATTTCCCGTGGGCGTCGCGATCCGCGCGGACGACGGGAACGTCTACCTGGGTGCCAATATCGAGAACCTATCCTTCCCGCAGGGTTGGTGCGCGGAGCCGACGGCGATCGGTGCTATGATCATGGGCGGCGCCAGCAAGATCGTAGAACTCGCCGTCATTGCCGAAAAACTGCCGCTCTGCACGCCATGCGGCGGCTGCCGTCAGAAGATTTCGGAATTCGCGTCCGCCGATACGCGCATCTACCTTTGCGACGATGCCGGCGTCCAGAAGACAGTCAGCATGGCGGAGCTGCTGCCCTACGCCTTTGAAACGGATGTGATCGGATGAAGGAAGTTATCGATCTCCTCGTCGATCGCCTCGACGGTCTCGTGCCGCGCCACGCAATCGTGCTCGGCTCCGGCCTCGGCTCGCTGGTGGGGGAGGTGACGGACCAGGTTCGTGTGCCCTATGGCGCCCTGGAAGGATTTCCAGCAAGCGGCGTTACAGGCCACGCGGGCGAGCTGGTCGCCGGCTATCTCGGCGCAGAGCCGGTCATCATGCTGTCGGGTCGTGCGCACTATTACGAGCATGGCGATGCGAAGGCCATGCGCTTTCCGATCGAGGTCATGAAGGGAATCGGCGTTCAATCGCTAATCCTGACGAACTCCGCAGGCTCGCTGCGTGAGGATATGCCGCCGGGATCGGTGATGCAGATCACCGATCATATCAACTATTCCGGCCTGAACCCGCTGATCGGTGAAGAGGGAGACCGTCGTTTCGTCGGCATGACCAGCGCCTATGACGCGTCCCTTTCGCTCGGCATGCGCAACGCCGCAATCCGCTGCGGTATCCCGTTGTTTTCCGGCGTCTACATGTGGTTTTCAGGCCCGAGCTTTGAAACGCCGGCGGAAATTCGCATGGCACGTATCCTGGGCGCCGATGCGGTCGGCATGTCGACTGTGCCGGAGGTCATTCTGGCGCGCTATTTCGGGATGAAGGTAGCAGCCGCGTCGGTCATTACCAATTTCGGCGCGGGCATGACCGGTGCCGAACTCAGCCACGAGGAAACCAAGGACATGGCGCCGGTCGGCGGCCAGCGTCTGGCTACCATTTTAAAAGAAATGTTAGCTTGATACACGATAGATTTCAATTGGATACTTGGCGTGTGACGTTCCGCGCAACCTCGGCGGGTTGCTTCTAATCGTTTGAACGATAATTATACCGGCTCGATCAAGCCCGGGGAGGCACGAAATGGAACTCCTGAGCCCGCGCGAGGCGGCAGCCTTCGCGCTCTCGCTTCTCGACCTGACGAATTTGCGCGACGATTGCGACAATGCCGCGATCGAGAAACTGTGCCTGCGCGCCCAGACGCCCTATGGCCATACGGCGGCAATCTGCATCTGGCCCCGTTTTGTTGCGCATGCGCGAGCCATTCTGGGGCCGGACCATGCGGTCCGGATAGCGACCGTGGTAAACTTCCCCACCGGGGAATTGCCGGTCGCGGCCGTCATCGACGAAACCCGCAAGGCTATCGAGGATGGTGCCGACGAGATCGACATGGTCATCCCCTATCGCAAGCTGCTGGCGGGCGACGAGGCGGCGGTGACTGAATTGATCGAAGCCGTGCGCGCCGCCTGCCCGCAAGCCTGTCTGAAAGTGATCCTGGAGACGGGTGAATTGAAAGACAGCGCGCTCATCCGCCGTGCGTCCGAACTCGCAATCGCTGCAGGTGCCGATTTCATCAAGACCTCGACGGGTAAGGTCGCGGTCAACGCGACGCTGGAGGCTGCCGACATCATGCTGCAGGCGATCCGCGACTCCCGGAAGCGTGTCGGTTTCAAGCCGGCTGGTGGCATCGGCAGCGTAGCGGACGCGGATCTTTATTTCCGCCTTGCCGAAACCATCATGGGTCCGAACTGGATCATGCCCTCGACATTTCGTTTTGGAGCGTCCGGCCTTCTTGACGACATCTTGGGTGTGTTGAGCGGCGGCACCAGCGCCCGCGTGTCGAGCGGCTATTGACAGAATGATCCCACAGGAAATCATTCGTCGCAAACGCGACGGGAAAACACTTGCCGCCGATGAGATTGCTGGCTTCATCGCAGCACTCACCAGAAACGAAATCACAGAAGGGCAGGCCGCCGCTTTCGCCATGGCTGTGTTCTTTCGGGGCATGTCCCGGGATGAGACGGTGGCGTTGACGCTGGCCATGCGCGATTCCGGGACTGTGCTGAAATGGGGCGGCCTTGGCCGGCCCATCGCAGACAAGCATTCGACCGGCGGTGTTGGAGACAATGTTTCCTTGATGCTGGCGCCGATCGTCGCCAGTTGCGGCCTGGCCGTGCCGATGATTTCCGGCCGCGGCCTGGGCCATACCGGCGGGACTCTCGACAAGCTGCAGTCGATCCCAGGCTACAATGTCATGCCGGACGAAGCGCTGCTCCGGAGGGTCGTCGAGAAAGTCGGTTGTGCCATTATCGGACAGACGACAGCTCTTGCGCCCGCGGACCGCCGCCTCTACGCCATCAGGGACGTGACGGCGACCGTGGAATCGGTGCCGCTGATCACCGCCTCCATTCTGTCCAAGAAGCTTGCGGCCGGTCTCGGGAGCCTGGTGCTCGATGTAAAGGTCGGCAACGGCGCCTTCATGGAAAGCATGGAGGAAGCCGAAGTGTTGGCGCGCTCGCTGGTCGAGGTGGCGAACGGCGCAGGCCTGAAAACGGCCGCGCTGCTGACCGATATGAACCAGCCGCTGGCGGATGCTGCCGGCAACGGGCTGGAAATCGTCAACTGCCTCAAATTCCTGTCTGGCTTGAAGGCCGGTTCGCGACTTGAGGCCGTGGTCATGGCCGAAGCGGCCGAAATGCTGGTGCAGGCCGGTCTCTTTCGCGATTTGCGCCACGCCGAGGAAAATGCGCGTCGGGCGCTTTCCTCCGGCGAGGCGAAAGAGCGTTTCGGGCGCATGGTGCACGCGCTTGGCGGACCTGCCGATTTCTGTGAGCGGCCGGACGCCTATCTGGAGCGTGCTCCCGCGAGCCTGCACGTTCCGGCGCCGCGCGACGGCTATCTCGCCTCATACGATACACGTGGGCTCGGTCTTGCCGTGGTGGAACTCGGCGGAGGCCGCAAACGCGCAGCGGACTCCATCGATCACCGAGTGGGTATCAACGGATTTCTGGCACTCGGCACGCAGGTCTCGAAGGGTGAGCCCATTGCCACCGTGCATGCGAAGAACCAGGAGGACGCGGAGCGTATCGCAAGAGATGTCGCGGTGTTTTGCACCATCGCGGATGCACCGCCCGCGGCTTCACCTGTTGTCCTTAAACGGATCGGCTGATCACTGGGTGAGCTTCAGGTTTCGGCCTTGGACCTGGAAGGATTTCAGCTTTTTCAGGAAGCTCATGCCGACGAGCGTTCCGGAAAGCGCCTTGTCGTGCAGCACGAAGGCATCGACGTCTTTCACGCGGACGCCCCCGATCTCGATGCGGCCGAGCACCACACGCGCCGCATCCGTGCCGCCGTTTGCGGTATTGACGGTGTAGCGGAAGTCGAGGCTGTTTGCGCCGAAACCCAGCTTGCGGGCGGTACTTTCGTTGATTGCGACAAGCGAGGCTCCAGTATCGACCAAGCCATCCACGGATTTGCCGTTGATGCGGAACGTCCCGTTGAAATGCCCGCGGCCATCGGCTTCGAGCACCGCACTGCCGGCTGCCGCGGCGACCGATTGTGGTTGTGCCGGTTCAGCCGCCGCCGTCGTGGCCGGCGGTTGATCGGCCAGTTGGATCATCGACGGGATCTGCGTTGCAAGCAAAGCCGCTATGGCCGCGAAGATGACGGTGCGCAGGAGCATGAATGTCCCTCGATCATGGGAACCCGATAGCCTGCCATTAGCGTAAAAACTATAACAAAAAGACCTGCAAAGGTTTTGCAGGCCCTTCAGTTCGAAATTTGGTAAGGAAATCCTGAAGAATTACTTCGTGCCGTACATGCGATCGCCGGCATCTCCAAGACCTGGAACGATATACCCCTTTTCATTGAGGTGGCTGTCGATCGAGGCCGTGTAGATCTTCACGTCCGGGTGCACCGATTGAAAATTCTTGAGGCCTTCCGGCGCGGCGAGCAGGCAGAGGAAGCGGATGTTGTGGGCGCCGCGTTCCTTGAGCTTGTCCACGGCGGCGATCGAGGAATTGCCGGTTGCAAGCATCGGGTCCACCACGATGACAAGCCGCTCCGCGATATCTTCCGGCGCCTTGAAATAGTATTCCACCGGCTGCAGCGTCTCATGATCGCGGTAAACGCCGATATGCGAGACGCGGGCCGACGGCACGAGGTCCAGCATGCCTTCGAGCAAGCCGTTGCCGGCGCGCAGGATGGAGGCGAAGACGAGCTTCTTGCCCTCGAGGATCGGCGCCTGCATCTCGACGAGCGGCGTCTCGATCGTTTCATAGGTGAGTTCGAGGTCGCGGGTCACCTCGTAGCAGAGCAGTGTTGAGATTTCGCGCAGCAGCCGCCGGAAGCCGGCTGTGGAGGTTTCCTTCTTGCGCATGATCGTCAGCTTGTGCTGCACCAGCGGGTGATCGATGACAGTGACGCCGTTCATGAGCTTCCCTCGTTGTTGTCTGTCTCTTCTTTTGAGGAAAAAGCCGCGTTCTGCAACCCGTCAGGCGCGTTTGACGGCCTCATCCCCAATCGCCTCACGTCAAGCCATCCCGGCGTCGAACTGGGAGAGCAGGCGTGACCGCGTCCCTTCATCAACAAAGGCCGCCTCGAGCGCGGTCCGCGTCATGGCGTCGATCTCTGCATCCGCCATTCCCATTTCCTTCGATGCGATTTCGTATTCGCGGGTGAGCGACGTATGGAAAAAGGGTGGGTCGTCGGAATTGAGGCAAACTCGCACGCCGGCGGCCTTGAGCGGTTTCAAAGGATGGCTCTGGAAGTCGGAAAAGACCTTGAGTGCAATATTCGAGCCGGGGCAGACTTCCAGGACGGTGCCGAGTTCGGCGAGGCGCTCCACCAGGGCGGGGTCCTCGATCGCCCGAACACCGTGTCCGATGCGCGACGGTTTCACCAGATCGAGCGCGTCTGAGACGCTGAAAGGCCCGCACACCTCGCCCGCATGGATAGTGAGCCCGAGCCCGGCGTCGCGGGCGATATCGAAGGCGCGGGCGTAGTCGGCGACCCGGCCCATGCGCTCTTCACCCGCCATGTTGAAGCCGGTCACCAGCGGGTTCTTCGCATTCGCGGCATATTGCGCGGCGGAGACGACCCTGTCGGGGCCAAAATGTCGTTCGCCGGTGACGATGATGCGTGCCTCGATGCCTGTCTTTTCGCGCGCCGCATGGATGCCGTCGCAGATGCCCGAAAGGTAGGCATCGGCTCCAAGGCCGATGCGGTCGCCGTGATCGGGAGATACGATGATCTCGCTGTAGATCGTGTTCGCTGCCGCGAGCTCGAGGAGATAGGATTCCGTCAGCAGCGCATAGTCCGCAGCCGTCCTGAAGAGCGCCGCCACCGCGTCGTAACAGACGAGGAATTCGGAGAAATCGGACCACTTATAGGCGCCGTCTCGCAGGATGTGGCTGGTATCGGCGCCGTATTTTCGGGCCTGGGCTTCAGCAAGCGCAGGCGGCGCGGCGCCCTCGATATGGCAGTGGATCTCGGCTTTTAAAAGATGCGCAGTCACAGGAAGCTCCGTCCATGCGGACCCGGTGGAATGGCCAGGTGCTCGGCAATGGTCTCCGCGATATCGGCATAGGTCGACCGCAATCCGATCGAGCGCGACCGGATTCCCGGTCCGAATGCCATGATCGGCACCCTCTCGCGTGTATGGTCGGTGCCGCGCCATGTGGGATCGCAGCCGTGATCGGCGGTAAGGATGACAAGATCGCCCGGTTTCAGCCGCCGATGAATATCTGGCAATGCGAGGTCGAAGGCTTCGAGCGCGGCTGCATAGCCCGGCACGTCGCGGCGATGTCCGTAGAGCATGTCGAAATCCACGAAATTGGTGAAAACCAGATCGCCGACCGCGGCCTCGTCCATTGCAGCAAGCGTTGCCTCCATCAGGGCGGCGTTGCCGTTGGCCTTGATGACCCGGGAAACGCCCTGGTGAGCAAAGATATCACCGATCTTGCCGATTGCATGCACCGACCGCCCGCCTCGGATCAGCCGGTCGAGGAGCGTCGGTTCCGGCGGAGGGACGGAGAAGTCGCGCCGGTTGCCGGTGCGTTCGAACGTCCCCGCCGTTTCGCCGATGAAGGGTCGCGCGATCACCCGACCGATATTCAACGGATCGAGCAATTCGCGGACGGTCTGGCACAGCGAGATGAGCCGATCGAGACCGAAATGATGTTCATGGGCGGCGATCTGAAACACCGAGTCGCTGGATGTGTAGCAGATCGGCTTGCCGGTCCGGATATGCTCTTCCCCAAGCCGTGCGATGATCTCCGTACCCGATGCATGGCAATTGCCAAGGATGCCCGGGATATCGCCCTCCCGACAGATCGCCTCCACCAGTTCGGGGGAGAAGGCGTCGCCCTCGTTGGGGAAATAGCCCCAGTCAAACATTACCGGCGTGCCGGCGATTTCCCAATGTCCGGAAGGGGTGTCTTTTCCGCGGGAAATCTCGTCCGCCGCTCCGAACAGGCCGAAAATCCGCTCCGGCATCGGCATTCCCGCGGGATAGTCGCCTTCGGCAAGCCTGGCGATTTCGAGAAGGCCGAGCGCCGACATGTTCGGCAGATGCAGCGGACCTTGCCGGAGACCCGCGCGGTCGCCGGCCCCGGCGGCGCAGAATTCCGCGATATGGCCGAGCGTGTTGGAGCCAAGGTCGCCATAGGCATCGGCATCCCGCGCGCCGCCAACGCCAAAGGAGTCAAGAACGAACAGAAAGGCACGAGCCATCGGTCACCAGGGATATAAAACGCAGTTCACCCGGCCTTCGGCCGCGTTGAATCGCGATTCATACAGCCGCGCCTGCCGCTTGGCAAAGGGGGATGATGGATGAGGCGCCTCAGCAATCCGAGCAGGAGATGCTGGTTCCGATCCTCTGACGGTAGAAGTAATCCCGGGCGATGGTGATTGTCTTGAGTTCGGACGGCAGGAGGCCCGACATGAACATCAGAAGGTCGTGGGAAACGGAGACCTCCGAATGTATGAGAAAAGAGTTGGGTATGCGCATCTCGGTCGGAACATCGACGGTTGCACCGACGGCATAGGGGCGGGCATCGGTGTCGTCCCAGGACCAGGCCACCTTGGGATTGCCGGCGGCATCCAGCGCCACCCCCGTGACTCGGATGCTCAACGCATTGGGCGTGTATGGCGCAAAGAGGCTGTCCGTAACGTCCTCCATCGTCGTGAGGAGCGCCTTGTTGACGCTTGTCTCGCGCGTCACGAGGTCCGCGATCGTGCCGGCGCTGCGGGTCACCCTTTTGGACACGCTAAGACCCAGGGTAATTTCGAAGGACGTGATGTAGAGACTGAGCAGAAGTGGGGCAATCAGCGCGAATTCAACGGCGCCTGCACCGCCACGGTCGGTGGCCAGCCGCCTGAGCCGAGCCAGGAAGCTGCCGGAATGCCTTTGCTGATGCTGATCTGGCGCTTCCATCACGGGTAATCCTCGTTTCGGAATGTGGCCGTCTCCACGATCAGGAAATAGTTCGGACGGCCGCCGGAGGGCCGAATGTTGGTGATGTAAGGCCGAAGCAGGTCCGTAATGACATCCCAGCGGTAATAGGCGCGCACCATGTTGATCGTCTTCTGGGCGCCCGGGCTATAGTTGTTCACCGAAGCCGTATCGAGATCCTGCGACGTATTGAGCGGCACGTTTCCCGGTATGTCGGCGAAGCTCGGAAAGCTGCGGACATCCAGCCACAGCTTGTCGGGCGTTGCTATCTCTTCCTCGCTGCACTTGATCATGATCGAGACTTCGTCGCAGAACGTTCGCCGGAATGCGGTTCGATCGGTGTTGGCCGCGGTGATACTGCCGGTCCTGAGCTTGCGCGCCACCGTATCGACCGCATTGGCAACGAGCTGTTCGCCGGTATAAGCAACAAAGGTTTCTAGGATTGCAAAGACGATCATGAAATAGGGAAGTGCCAGCAGCGCGAACTCGATGGCGGCCGCCCCGTCTTGCGACCTGAATATCCGGCCGAGCACAGCTCCGCGTCTCGCCGGCGCGACCTTTTCGGTCTCGTCTTGATTCTCGCCCATCGTTTCCCGCCCACAGCCCGGTTTCGAGCCTCGGAATCGTACCGGTTGATTATTGAGATTCCGTTGCCGCAAAGGGCGCGAATTTACCGGTCTGTCCCTGATCAGGGCGTGGCGTCGGTCTTGAACTCGGCATGCTGCTCGCAGTTGGGCGTGCAGGAGAGGATCTTGCGTTCGGTTTGCCGGAAGACGCGGACGGTATTTCCCTCGTCGATGGAAACAAGGACGCGCTCGTCGGCGATCGCGTTTCCTTCCGCATCCAGAAGCACGAGATTGGTCGTCCCGAAGCTGCGGCCCGTGACCACGATGGTGGTGGAATCCGCGACGGTGGCATCAGCCACATTCGAGTTGCCGACGATGACCTTGCTCACCGGCCGGTCCAGCCGCAATACCCGGGCATGGTTCATGAAGACGCGCAGAAGATCGCCTTCCTCCTGAGCCAGCACATTTCCGGGGGCCGCCGCAAAGACGAGGCCGCAGACGGCGGCGAGTCGGACCATGACGCGACGGAACAGCATTATAGGCAGCCTTTGGATGCGGTTGTATCGCTCAAGAATGGATGCGATTGGTGAATGAACGGTTAAATGGCACAGCGGCTGGCCTTTTTATCCGATGTTAACCTCGTTTTGCGGCCGATATTGTTTGGCGCCGGCGGCTCATTCGGGAGGAGAGAGGCTGTTAAAGCCTTGGGTGACAGGGAATATTAGCGCGCTGCGGCACCACCGAATATTGTTCAAATACTATCTTGTTGCTGTCTTCTTTATTTACCATTCCTTCCGGCAATCTTCCGTTAACGACTTGATAACGCTCTTCCTTAAGCGCTTGGCAATCGTCCCCCGGTAGATTGCTGCCATCCGAACAACGGAAAACAGTTGTCGGGAAGTGCTGAACAACCAGTTGTGGAGTAGGAGAGTTCCCATGTCCAAGATTTTCGCTCGTTTTCTGAAGGATGAGTCCGGCGCAACCGCCATCGAGTATGGCCTGATCGCCGCCCTGATTTCCGTTGCTCTGATCGCCGGTGCAACGACGCTCGGTGATTCGCTGAGCACGACTTTCCAAACCATCTCCGACAGGATGAACGATGCCGAGGGTACTGCCGCTACGCGGTAATTCGGCACATCAAGTTCGATGTCTGCGCATGCGAAGCCGCCCTTTGGGCGGCTTCGCCAGTTGACCCCTTGGCTCTAAGCCTTCTCAATCCAGATCACCGCGAAGGCGAATGAATGGTAAGCTTGATGGTTGCAATTTTTGTTCTGTCGGTCCTGCCGCTTGGACTGGCGTTTGCTGCCATTTCCGATCTCGTGACCATGACGATCCCCAACCAAATATCGGCGATCATACTCGCCTCTTTTCTGATTCTTGCGCCGTTTTCAGGTCTAGTATGGCCGGAGATCGGCATGAGCCTGGTTGCCGGTCTTGTAGTCTTCGGCGTATGTTTCCTGCTATTTGCTCTAAACGTGATGGGCGGCGGCGATGCAAAACTCCTGACCGTATCAGCCGTCTGGTATGGTTGGGACGACTCGCTTCTCACTTTCCTCGTTGCGGTCGGCTTCGTCGGCGGTGCGGTGACCCTTGTGATCCTTCTTCTTCGCTCGCAGGCAAACTCTGTCATGGCAATAGGGATCCCGCTGCCCGCCTCGCTGGTCACGGCCAAGAAAATTCCTTACGGTATCGCCATCGCCATCGCTGGTTTCCTAACATTTCACCAGGCGCCCATCTATTCCATGGCAATAAAAGCGTTCTACTGACGCGCAGCCGGAACATATTGTTAACCTAAAATGTAAGCGTCTTATTAACCATAATTACACCATTCGCGGCCATTCTTTGTGGGAAGTAGAGTTCCCAAGGAATGTCCATGAAGCCCACCCGTATCATCATACTCGCGGTTGCCGTGGTGGCCGCAGGTCTGGCAGGCCTGCTGGCCGTGCGGCTGGCGGGTAACAAGGGCCCCGAACTGGTCGAAACGGTGATCAAGCGCGAGCCCACGGTCAAGGTTCTTGTTTCCTCCGAAAACTTGCCGGTAGGCAGCCGCCTGAACGAAAAGTCGATGGAATGGCTCGCCTGGCCGGAAGGTGGAGTGATCGACGGCTTCATTACCGCCGACAAACGGCCCGATGCCATCACAGAACTTCAGGGCGTGGTGGTTCGCATGCCCATGTTCAAGGGTGAACCGTTTCGCGCCGAGAAGGTGGCAGATTCTTCCAGTCGCATCATGTCTTCGCTGCTGCCGGCCGGCAAGCGGGCCGTGGCGACTGAAATCTCGGTTTCCACCGGGGCAGGCGGCTTCGTGCTGCCGAACGACCGTGTCGACATTATCATGGTGCGTGAAAACAAGGATGACGGCCGTTACATCACGGAAAACATCCTGAACAATATCCGTGTCCTCGCAATCGACCAGCAGATTCAGGAGACCGAGGACGGCAAGAAGGCGGTGGTCGGCACGACGGCGACGCTCGAACTGACGCCGGATCAGGCCCAGGTCATCGCCGTTTCCCAGCAGATGGCGGAGCGGCTCACGCTTGCCTTGCGTTCGGTGGCCGATTCCCAGGAGGCGGATACGGTGGCGGCCGACTACCTGCTGCACGGCCGAGACCGGGCGGATATCCAGGTCATCAAATCGGGCTCGATCGTCAAAAGCACGGCCGCGACGCAGGCGCCAGCGCAATGAACGGAGCGGATCAAGTGAACATTCTGAAGCGGAAGATTCGCAGTTCGGTGGCGGCGGGGATGGCCTTCTACGTCGCTTTTGCCGGTGTTCCGGTCAATATCGCCCCCCTTTATTTGGCCCCTGCCCAGGCTCAGGCGACAGATGCCAGCGTGATTCGCATCACCGAAGGCGGGCCGGGTGTCCGCAAGCGGGTGGCGCTCGGCCTCAACAAGGCACTGGTCGTCGACCTGCCGGCGGATGCCCACGATATCCTTGTGGCCAACCCGGAGATGGCCGATGCCGTAACCCGGACATCCCGGCGTATCTATCTTTTCGGCAAGACCGTCGGCCAGACCAATATCTTCGTCTTCGGCTCGCATGGCGAGGAAATCATCAGCCTGGATCTGGAAATTGAGCGCGACATCGCGGGCCTGCAGCAGAATCTGCGGAGATTCCTGCCCGAATCCAACGTCAAGGTTGAGATCATCTCCGACAACGTCGTGCTGTCGGGAACGGTTCGGACCCCGCAGGACTCCGCGCAGGCGGAAAAGCTGACCAGGGCTTTCCTGAAAGGCGGCGAAGCGACGACGAGAAACTTGACAGCTCAAGGCAATAACGGCGACGCTGACATTTTTGCAGAAGCGCGGCAGCTGTCGCAGATCGTCAATCTGTTGACGATCGAGGGCGAAGATCAGGTGACGTTGAAGGTGACCGTTGCTGAAGTCAGCCGCCAGGTGCTGAAGCAGCTCGGCTTCAACGGGTCCGTCTCGGGGCCTGACGGCTCGATCGGTTTTTCCAATCCCTCCAATCTTGGCAACGCGATCAACACCTTCGGCATGGGAACGCTGACAGGGTCGATCGGCAATGTCGGGCTGGCGACCTACATGAACGCCATGGAGCAGGCTGGCGTCATGCGGACACTCGCTGAGCCCAGCCTGACGGCGATCTCGGGCCAGCAGGCGAAGTTTTATGTCGGCGGCGAGTTCCGGCTACCTGCGGAGCAGGAAGTTGGCGTTGACGAAGATACCGGCGTGCCGACCGTCACCCGGACCGTCAATTCGGTCGATTACGGGATAGAGTTGAACTTCAAGCCGGTCGTCCTGTCTCCCGGACGGATCAGCCTGAATATCGAGACCAATGTCTCCGAACCCACTTATGAAGGGTCCGTCGCCACAGGCAACGGAAGTTCGCCGCGTATTCAGGGCAACACTTACATGTCGATTCGCAAACGTGAGGCGTCCACCACGGTCGAATTGCCTTCCGGCGGCTCCATCGTTATCGCTGGACTGGTCCAGGACAATATCAGGCAGGCCATGTCGGGTCTCCCCGGCATTTCCAAGGTGCCGGTGTTGGGCACTCTCTTCCGCAGCAAGGATTTTGTCCGCAATGAGACCGAACTGGTCATCATCGCGACGCCCTATCTCGTCCGGCCGGTGGCTCGTAGCGAGATCGCGCGTCCGGATGACAATTTCAATCCGGAAAACGACGCCGCCACCTTCTTCCTGAACCGCGTGAACAAGATCTACGGCCGCAAGGAACCGGTCGCGACCGGCCAGTACCACGGCGCGGTCGGCTTCATCTACAAGTGACCCAGGCCATGGAAACGCAAGCAAACACCGCCGCCGAAGGACAGAATGCCATGAAGGGCGCAGTCAAGTTTCCCCGACACAAGATCGCCGCAGCCGTGATGCTTGCGGCATCGGCAGTTCTGTTGGCCGGGTGCGGCAACAGCCAGCTTACCACCGGCTCCATTCCCGACGACTACCGGACCCGCCATCCCATCGTGCTGGCGGAAGGCGAACATGCGCTCGATATCCCGGTCGCCTCTGGCGATGTTCGGCTGTCCATCGGCATGAAGGACACGGTGAAGGGTTTCGCACAGAATTTCGCCTCATCGCCAGCGGGCGTCGTTCAGATCCAGGTCCCCCATGGTTCCTATAATTCCGCCGCCGCCCAGCGCCTGGCGGGAGATATCCGCCGAACCTTGACGACCAGCGGCATCAGGCCGGACCGGATATTGATGAGCAGCTATGGGGCGTCTCCAAGCGGCGATGCTGCGCCAATCCGGCTTTCTTACGTGACGACCAAAGCGATGACGAGCCCGTGCGGAGAATGGCCCGCCGATCTCTCCGACAACACGTTCGGCAATAGGAACTGGTATAATTTCGGTTGCGCAAGCCAGAACAATCTCGCTGCCCAGATCGCCAACCCGACGGATCTTATCGCTCCCCGTGGGACCACGCCGATCGACGCCACGCAGCGGGCAAAGGTCATCAGCGACTACCGCGGCGAGAGAAGCAGTAACTGAGCGGATGGCAGGGAAGCGGAGAAAAAGATGAGCCCGATCAGCTACGAGATTCGCGCCTCCGAGGAAGACGAACATTTCGATGACGCGGAGCGCCCGGCGGATATGGACGCACTGCGTCCGCTACCGCGCATCTCGATTCATGCTTTCTGCGAGAGCGAGGCCATGCAGCGGATGATGGACCGCATGGGGCGTGATCGCCGCATGTCCAAGGTCAATCTTCGCGTGACCGTCGGCAGCACCGGCGCTGCCGCGAACATGTTTGCTTCGGCTCCGACGCCAAACCTGATCATCCTGGAGACGGAGGCGGAACCGAAGAACCTGCTCGAAGAGCTGGCGCCGCTTGCGGAAGTCTGCGATCCCTCCACCAAGGTCATCATCGTCGGTCGCTACAACGATATCTCCCTTTATCGGGAGCTGATCCGCAACGGAATTTCCGAATATCTGGTCGCGCCGGTGCAGATGCCCGATATGCTGGCCTCGGTTTCGACGATCTTCGTCGACCCGGATGCTGAGCCGCTCGGGAAATCCATAGCGTTCATCGGCGCGAAGGGAGGGGTGGGCTCGTCCACCATCGCGCACAACTGTGCCTTCGGCATTTCCAGCCTGTTTTCGACCGAGACTATTCTTGCCGATCTCGACCTTCCCTTCGGCACGGCCAATATCGATTTCGATCAGGATCCCGCTCAAGGTATTGCAGAAGCGGTCTTTGCGCCGGAACGGCTGGACGAGGTATTCCTCGACCGTCTGCTGACCAAGTGCTCGGAGCACCTGTCGCTTCTTGCTGCTCCGTCGCTGCTCGACAGGGCGTATGATTTCGAACGCGGAGCCTTTACGCCCATCATCGAGCTCCTGCAGCGCAGCGCGCCGGTTGCAGTCTTGGACCTTCCGCATGCTTGGACGGAATGGACCCGTGCGGTGCTTTGCGAGGTGGACGAGGTGGTGATCTGCGCCGTTCCCGATCTTGCGAACCTGCGCAACAGCAAGAATATGATCGACGCGCTGAAGAAGCTTCGGCCGAATGACCGCCCGCCGCATATCATCCTCAACCAGGTGGGCATGCCGAAGCGTCCGGAAATCGCACCCGCCGACTTCATCGAGCCGCTGGAGATCGAGCCGATCGCCATCCTGCCCTTCGATGTCCAGCTCTTCGGCAACGCGGCCAACAGCGGCCGTATGATTTCTGAGATCGATGCGAAGTCGCCTGCTGCGGAAACATTCTCGCAGATTGCCCATATCGTCACCGGCCGCGTCGCGGTGAAGAAGGCGAAAAAGGGTGGTCTGGGGAAGGTGCTCGACATGCTTGGGCGCAAAAAGGCTTAGACGTTAGGAAACCGGAATGTTTGGCAAGCGCGGAAACGAGGGATCTGGGAAGAGCGTGGGGCTTGCGCCGCCGCCGGCCGCGTCCGCTGGTTCGCTGGCGGCAAGGCCGCCGGCCCCGGAAATCCTGGCCGAGCCCGCGCGCGAGCGTCAGCCGGTTCCGCCGCCGCAGCTTGCGCCGCAGCCTGTCCGCAAGCGCCAGGCCCGCACCGAACTGTATTACGATACAAAGAGCCAGGTCTTCTCCGCGCTCATCGATACGATCGACCTTTCCCAGCTCGCCAAGCTCGATGCCGAAAGTGCGCGTGAGGAAATCCGCGACATCGTCAACGATATCATCACCATCAAGAATTTCGCGATGTCGATCTCCGAGCAGGAGGAACTGCTCGAGGACATCTGCAACGACGTCTTGGGTTATGGCCCGCTTGAGCCGCTGCTGGCGCGCGACGACATCGCCGACATCATGGTTAATGGCGCCGGCCAGACCTTCATCGAAGTCGGCGGCAAGACGATCGAGTCTGAGATCCGCTTCCGCGACAATGGTCAGTTGCTCTCGATCTGCCAGCGCATCGTCAGCCAGGTCGGACGGCGTGTGGACGAATCTTCGCCCATCTGCGACGCGCGCCTGCCGGACGGCTCGCGCGTCAACGTCATCGCGCCGCCGCTCGCCATCGACGGCCCGGCGCTGACGATCCGCAAGTTCAAAAAGGACAAGCTCAATCTCGACCAGCTGGTGAAATTCGGGGCCATTACCCCGGAGGGCGCAGTTCTCCTGCAGATCATCGGCCGCGTCCGCTGCAACGTCGTCATTTCCGGCGGTACCGGCTCGGGCAAGACGACGCTGCTCAACTGCCTGACGCGTTACATCGACGCCGACGAGCGGGTGATCACCTGCGAAGACACCGCCGAACTGCAACTGCAGCAGCCGCATGTCGTGCGCCTGGAAACGCGTCCGCCGAATATCGAGGGCGAGGGCGAGATCACCATGCGCGATCTCGTCAAGAACTGCCTGCGCATGCGTCCGGAACGCATCATCGTCGGCGAAGTGCGCGGCCCGGAAGTCTTCGACCTGTTGCAGGCGATGAACACCGGCCACGACGGCTCGATGGGCACCATCCATGCCAATACCCCGCGTGAATGCCTGAGCCGTATGGAATCGATGATCGCCATGGGCGGTTATTCGCTGCCGGCCAAGACGGTGCGCGAGATCATCACCGGTTCGATCGACGTCATCGTTCAGGCGGCGCGTCTGCGCGACGGCTCCCGCCGCATCACGCAGATCACCGAAGTGGTCGGCATGGAAGGCGACGTGATCGTCACCCAGGATCTGATGCGCTACGAAATCGACGGCGAGGATGCCAACGGCCGGCTGATCGGTCGGCATATGTCGACCGGCATCGTGAAGCCGCATTTCTGGGATCGCGCCCGATATTATAACGAAGACAAGCGCCTTTCCGCGGCTCTCGATGCCATGGAACGGGTGAAGGACTGAGGAGAATACGTCCATGTTCGGGCTGGATATCACGGTCGTAGCGATCATCGCGCTGGCGGCAGTCGCCGCGGCGGCGGTATGCTACGCACTGCTGTTCTCCCGCATGGAGGTGGAAAAGAAGGCGGACACGCGGCTTAACCGCGTGAAATCCGCCGAAACGGATCTCGTGCGGGCGAAGGCAGCAAGGGACCGGGTGCAGGAACTCTCCAAGCGTCGCAAATCGATGCAGGATTCGCTGAAGGATCTGGAGAAGAAACAGGCAGAGAAAAGCCGGAAGATGGGCGACGGAAGCCTGAAGTCCAGGCTTTCCCAGACTGGTCTTTCGCTGACGATGGGCCGCTTCTACCTGTTCAGCGCGTTGTTCGGCATCTTCATCTTTCTGGCCGCCTTGATCGCCGGACTGCCGTTGCTCGCAGTTGTCGGCGCAGCATTCGTCGGCGGCATCGGCCTGCCGCGCTGGGTGATCGGTTTCCTGGTGAAGCGCCGGCAGAAGAAGTTTCTGGAAGAATTTCCGAATGCGCTCGACGTCATGGTGCGCTCGATCAAGTCCGGCCTGCCTCTCAACGATTCCCTGCGCCTGATCGCCTCGGACGGACAGGAGCCGGTGAAAACGGAGTTTCGCCGCGTCGTGGAATCGCAGCAGGTGGGCCTGAGCGTTCCGGAAGCCTGTGCCCGGATGATGTTGACCATGCCTCTGCCGGAGGTGAATTTCTTTTCGATCGTCATCACCATCCAGGGTCAGGCAGGCGGCAATCTGTCTGAAGCGCTCGGCAACCTCTCGAGGGTATTGCGCGACCGCAAGAAGATGAAGGCGAAAGTGAGCGCGCTGTCCATGGAAGCGAAGGCCTCCGCTGCCATCATCGGAGCCTTGCCTTTTATCGTGACGCTCCTCGTCTATCTCACCTCGCCCGATTACATCGCGATCATCTTCACTGATCCGCGTGGCCACCTGATCCTTTTGGTCTCCGGTGTGTGGATGTCGATCGGCATCTTCGTCATGCGCAACATGATCAATTTCGATATTTGAGGAGGGTGAGGTGAAAGAACTTGCGACGACGTTCACCGACCCAGCCACCCTCCTGGCGCTCCTGGTTGCCGTAGCGGTCTTCGCAACGCTTTACACGTTGGCGGCGCCTTTTCTCGAAAAGGGCGACCTCGACAAGCGTATGAAGGCGGTCTCCACCGAGCGTGATCAGATCAGGGCGCGTGAACGCGCCCGCGTAAGCGCGGTAAATTCCAAGACGTCCCTGCGTGCGCAGAACAACCAGTCCGTCCGCCAGATCGTCGAACGTTTCAACCTCCGCAAGGCGCTAGTCGACGACAACACGGTCAACAAGCTTCGTGCTGCGGGCCTTCGCTCGCAAAACGCCCTCAACATGTTTCTGGTGGCGCGGTTCCTGTTGCCATTCGCGTTTCTGGCGGCCGCTGTCGTGTGGATCTTCGTGCTCGGCAACCTTGCGTCCCGGCCGCTCCCGATCCGCATGCTGGCGGCAATCGTCGTCGCCTATATCGGCTTTTATGCGCCTAATATCTACGTCACCAATCTGGTGAATAAGCGTCAGGCATCGATCAAGCGAGCCTGGCCGGATGCGCTCGACCTGATGCTGATCTGCGTCGAATCGGGGATTTCGATGGAGGCCGCGATGCGCCGCGTCGCAGAGGAAATGGCGCAGCAGTCGCCACCTTTGGCGGAGGAGATGGTGCTGACGACAGCCGAGCTGTCCTTCCTGCAGGACCGCCGCACCGCGCTGGAAAACCTCGGCATTCGCACCCAGCTCGACGGCGTGAAGGCCGTGACCCAGGCGCTGATCCAGGCGGAACGTTACGGGACGCCGATTGCCCAGGCGCTACGGGTGCTTGCCCAGGAAGGCCGTGACGAGCGCATGAACGAAGCGGAAAAAAAAGCGGCCGCCCTGCCGCCGAAGCTTACCGTGCCGATGATCCTGTTCTTCCTGCCGGTCCTCATCGCGGTCATTCTGGGTCCTGCCGGCATTCAGGTCGCCGACAAATTCTGATGCCTTGCGCGGGTCAGCTCGATACCGCCCTCCTGAACGTTTCCTGAACTGAGACTTCAGCACGCATTCAGCGCAGTTGCATTATCCTTTCCATGTAATCGATGCACCCGGCAGTCCGCTTCAAACCGCGCCGGCTGCGATTGGCAAATTGGAGGATATGACAATGCTGGCAAGACTTTGCATCAATCTCGTGCTGATCGGCGGTATAATTACTGTGGTCTCGCGTTTTGTTTAACGCGGCGGCACCCGTGGAAAGAAATGAACTTTGCTTTCGGGTCACGTTAATTCTCTCAATCCACTCGGTGTCTCGATAAGTGCCCGATAGCGGACTTTGGACGCCTGGACGACCATTGGTGAATGCTCGATGGCAAGTTCGCGATAAAGCGTCTCGATGGCGGCAGAATCTGGATGTTCGAGGATAAGCGAACGAAGGCGCGCACCCAGGTCAGGAATTGAGGTCATTGAGGTGGGGTCCCCGCAGTGGTCGATGATCGAGGGGGCCACGCCGTCTAGGGGAAGCGATCCATCCTCCGGGATGGTGAAAGCGAAAGTCGGATTGGTTGTCGGAAGGCGAACCTTGCTGCCGAAGATCGCTCGGTGGGTCAAAACAATGGAATCAATCGCATCCGTGTTCGCCACCCACCCTCGCAGGCGACGACCTTCTTTCCAATCCGATCTGACCCTTTCCTGGTTGTCGAGACCGAACCAGCGCGGCCTACCGGGGTCCACTCCTTCCGGGTCCAGCGCTACGATCTCTAGATAGACAGAATTTCCGAGCTGAAGTCGGTGGTTGTATGTGCCCATATAGTCGTGATGAGTGCCGAAAGGCACGTCGAGTTCAAGGCAATTTCGAACATGCAGTACCCCTTCGATCAGCGTTGGGGCTATCACGGTGAGGTGGTCGAGCTTCATCACGTGCGGAGATCTCCGGGACTGTCCAGAAGCCCATACGATCCAACCTACGGCGAAAAGCAAGCAGCTATGGCTTAGACTTCCGCAAGACTCTTTATCAAAGAGGCTTTTGAGATGACGGGGGTCTCGTTTTCTCTTTAGCGACCGCTCAATTCGTGTTGTTCGGCTTACCTTTGCCGTCCTTGTCGGCAAGCTTGCTCCACGAGTTCTGCTGCGACAGCATCGAGCGCAGGTAGGTGACGTTGGCATCCGCCTGCTGCTGCGAGAGTTCCTTGCGGGCGATCTCTTCCGCTTCCGCAAAGCGGCCTTGCAAACCGACGACGAGTGCCAGGTTCTGCCTCACCCGGCTGTCGGAACTGGGCTGGGCTGCGGCGTTACGCATATAGGTTTCGGCCGTGCGAAGATCCCCTGAAAGGACATAGGACATGCCGAGATTGGAGATAACGCTCGGCTCGTTTGGCTGCGCATCGAGCGCCATGCGATATTTCTTCCGCGCCTCGTCCGAGCGGCCCATCTGGTCCAGGACGGCGCCTTCGGCCGAATAAAGCCGCCAATCGGGATGATCCGGGGTCTGGGCACGGTTGATCGTTGCCAGCGCCTGTTCGAGCTGCCCGGCGGCGGCCTGCGCCTTGCCATAGGCTGCAAGAACCTCGCGGTCGGCAGGGTGGGCAATCGCCACTTGCTGCATCACGGCAAGCGCCTGCGCGGACTTGCCTGTCATGCCGAGTACGGTCGCATATCTCAGGCCGATATCCCTGTTTTTCGGATCGCGTACATAGGCAGCCCCGATCGACCGCTCGGTGGCCGAAAGCGCGGCCGTGTCCATGCCCTGAAGCGAAGCCGTGGAGACCTTGGGGATCGAGCCGGTTGTCTCCGGATCCCTTTTGGTGCCGGCGCAACCGGCGAGGGAGACCGTCAGGAGGGCGATCGCGACCGTCTGGGCGAGGCGGTTCTTGCGAAGCATCAGGGCGGCAGAAGCGATCATAGGTGTCTCGTCAGTCCTTGCCGCGGCGACCTTTTCCTGGGCGGCGGCATGTGGCGCATTTCCTCTCCAGCAATAAACTGTTAACCCTAACAGACCGTTAAGATGAATGATTCCAGCCCTTTGCAAAGGCCCCCCATGACGCCGTTTCAATTTATCGAGCGCCCCGCCGTCTTCACTGCGAAGACCGCGGCTGCCAAACCCGTCTACGCCGTGACTCCGTCCGGCCTAGAAGAAGGAAAGTTCGAGCCGCCGGTGCTCGCCTGGGCAAAAGCCGCGGGCTTCAAGGCCGAAGCCGGTGCTCTTCTGCTCGTCCCGGCTGGCGGGGAGGTGGGAAGCGCCTTCTTCGGCCTCGGCAACGACCCGGCGGAGGCTCCTTTCATCACTGGTCGGCTCTCCAAGCTGTTGCCGGCAGGAGACTGGCACATCGAAACCGCGGCATCCTTGCCACCGGAGCAGCTTGCACTGGGTTACGGCCTCGGCACCTACGCCTTCAGCCGATATAAGGCCGAAAAGCAGAAAGACGTCCGGCTCGCGGTTCCCGAGTCCGTCGATGTTGCTGATATCGAACGCCAGCTTGCCGCCGTTTTCCTAGCGCGCGACCTCGTCAATATTCCGACCAACGAGATGGGGCCAATCGAACTGGAGGGCGCCTTCCGCGCCCTTGGCGAACACTACGGCGCGACCGTTACTTCGATCGTGGACGAAGATTTGCTGAAAGAAAATTTCCCGCTGATCCACACCGTCGGCCGTGCCAGCGCCTCTGCACCGCGTCTGCTTGAATTGCACTGGGGCGAGAAGGGGCATCCGCGCGTGACGCTTGTCGGCAAGGGCGTCTGCTTCGATACCGGTGGTCTCGATATCAAGGGCGCCGCCAACATGGCGCTGATGAAGAAGGACATGGGCGGTGCGGCAAATGTCATGGGCCTTGCCCTGATGATCATGGATGCCGGGTTGAAGGTGGATCTCCAGGTCCTGGTGCCGGCCGTCGAAAACTCCATTTCGGGCAATGCCTTCCGCCCCGGCGATATCTACCGGAGCCGCAAGGGCATCACCGTGCAGATCGACAATACCGATGCCGAAGGCCGTCTCGTCCTCGCCGATGCGCTCGCCTACGCGGATGAAAACCCGCCGGACCTGATGATCGACATGTCGACCCTCACCGGCGCGGCGCGTGTCGCTCTCGGCACGGAACTGGCACCTTATTTTACGGACGACGAGACGCTGTCCGCGAGACTGATGGAAGCCGCAAAGGCTAAGGCCGATCCCTTGTGGCGGCTGCCGCTCTGGATGGGTTATGACAAGGATATCCGCGCCCGCGCCGCCGATATCACCAATTCGCCATCGGGCGGCATGGCGGGTGCCATTACCGCGGCTCTCTTCCTGAAGCGCTTCGTCACGGCCACCAGAAGCTGGGCACATTTCGACATCTACGCCTGGGTGCTGGCCGATAAACCGCATGCGCCGGTCGGCGGCGAGGCCTTTGCAATCCGGGCCCTCTACCGGGTGATCCGCGATATGGCGGCGAAGTGAGTGCCGAAACAAACCGGTAAGACCTTCGGCCTAAAATCTGCAGGATTTTGAGCCGAGGGTCATCATGACGCTGGAACTGACGGCCACGCAGGCATTAGGTTTGTGGCACCGGGTCTCGCTGGAGCAGGTGCGGCATGACGGGCGGGATCTGACATTGCGCCAGATATCGATCCTGCTGCATATTTATCTGGTGCCGCCGCCCCACACGGTAAGGGGCTTGGCGGCAACGCTGGGCGTATCCAAGCCGGTGATTACCCGCGCACTGGACTCGATGGGCGGCATGGGCCTGGTGGATCGCGAACGGGACGAACGCGACCGCCGCAACGTGATCATCAAGCGCACGGTCGCGGGCGCCTTGTTTCTTGAAAAAATGGGCGACCTGATCATCCAGGAAGCCCGCCGGCCGGGAATATGAAATGACGAAGATGCTCGACAGACGCCTGCATGCCTTCCGGCCCGACCTCGCCGACGAATTGCTGAAGGGCAGCGTCGACGCGGAAAATTTCGTGCGTGGCGAACCCGCTCGGGTCGTCGTGCCGATAGCCCAGGTGCGGCCGTCGCCCGACCTTGCTCTCGGCATCGATACGGAACTTCTTTTTGGGGAGACCGTCCGGGTCTTCGATCGCGCCGGTGGCTTCGCCTGGGTCCAGGCGGATCAGGATGGTTATGTCGGTTATCTGCCGGAGACGATGTTGGGCGAACCGGAAGAACCGACACATCGTATCGCGGTTCAACGCACCTTCGTTTACCCGGAGCCAGAGCTTCGCAAGCCTCCGACGACGGCTCTCTCCCTGGGCAGCCGCATCGTGGTGGTCGGCGAAGCGGAAACCCGCGGCACGCGTTATTGTCTCTTGTCCGGCCGCGGTGCGGTGATCGCCAGCCATTGCCTTCCCATTGCCGAGACCATGGGTGACGACTACGTCGCGGTCGCGGAGAAGTTTATCGAGACGCCCTATCTCTGGGGCGGCCGTTCCGGCTTCGGGCTGGATTGCTCCGCATTGGTTCAGCTCGCACTGATGATGGTCGGCAAGGCCGCACCTCGCGATTCCGACATGCAGGCCGCGATCGGCGTCTCCATCTCACGTGAGGAACTTTGTCGCGGCGATCTCGTTTTCTGGAAAGGCCATGTCGGCATCATGGAAAACGAGGAAACGCTTCTCCATGCCAATGGCCACACGATGAGCGTCGCGCGTGAAAACTTTGAAGCGGCAGTCAAGCGCATCGGCTGGCTCTATCAGCAGCCTACGGACTATCGCCGCTTGGAAATCGGTTGATGATCACGCAAATGTGGACCCCGGTCCATGGAACGGGCGCTCTGTCATCCATATCTTGGAAACACCCGCGGGATTTGCGGGTGAGGAGTGGAATGATGTTCAAGGGTGCATGGATCTTGCCCGTCGTAATGCTTGTGGCGCTCATCATCGCCGCGTTTGCGCCCGTTGACGTGTTCGCGGCCGAGCGCAAGAGCTTGGATTTCTCGCCTGGCACCTATTTTCGGGATCTGCCCGGTGTGGTGCCGGAAGAGGAGCGTGTGCAGAAGCAGGCCTATACCTGCACCACGGATATCGAAGAGGTCTACCGGCCGCGCGGCCGTTTCGACATTCTCTATGGCGACCGCATGCCGACCCGCGTCTATCGCTGTGAAACCGAAAGCGGCATCACCTATACCGGCACGCGAATGCCGAATACCCAATGGGTACCGGGATTGAACCCGCATCATCTGCCAAAATAAAGGCAATCTTTTTTCAAAGCCCTTTCCTGAAACGACCGGATATTGCGATCTCCCTCTGGGTCATTGACGATCGTTCGCGGCTGCCCCACAACCTTCTGATAAAATCTTGGCACACCGGGAGGAGACAAGGTGTTCCACTCAAGTATGGATTTCGCTCTCGGCGAGGATGTCGAGGCGGTTCGCGAAACCGTTCATCGTTTCGCGCAGGAAAAGCTTGCGCCCCGCGCCGATGAAATCGATCGAAGCAACGAATTTGCCCGCGATCTGTGGCCTGAATTGGGGACGCTCGGTCTGCTCGGCATCACCGCCGATCCGGATTTTGGCGGTTCAGGACTTGGCTATCTCGCCCATGTCGTCGCCGTCGAGGAACTGGCGCGGGCCTCCGCCTCGACGTCGCTCAGCTATGGGGCCCATTCCAATCTCTGCGTCAACCAGATCAACCGCAACGGCAATGCCGAGCAGAAGGCGCGGTACCTGCCCAAACTCTGCTCAGGGGAGCACGTCGGGGCGCTTGCGATGTCGGAACCAGGGGCTGGCTCCGACGTGGTCTCGATGAAGCTTCGGGCTGAAAAGCGGGGCGACGTCTATGTTCTGAACGGCAGCAAGATGTGGATCACCAACGGTCCGGATGCGAATGTGCTGGTGGTCTATGCGAAGACCGATCCGGCCGCCGGCCCGAAAGGCATTACCGCCTTCCTGATCGAGAAAGGCTTCGCAGGCTTTTCCACCGCTCAAAAGCTCGATAAGCTCGGCATGCGCGGCTCCAACACCTGCGAACTGGTGTTTGAGGATTGCGAAGTGCCGGCTGAAAACGTCATGGGCATCGAGGGCGGCGGCGTGCGCGTGCTGATGTCCGGGCTCGATTACGAGCGTGTCGTTCTCGCCGGCATCGGCATCGGCATCATGCATGCCTGCCTCGACGTTGTGATGCCCTATATTCATGAGCGCAAGCAGTTCGGTCAGCCGATCGGCGAATTCCAGCTGATCCAGGCCAAGGTGGCCGACATGTACACCGCCATGAATTCCGCCCGGGCCTATGTCTACGCGGTCGCAACCGCCTGCGATCGCGGCGCGGTGACGCGGCAGGATGCCGCCGCCTGCTGCCTTTACGCATCCGAACAGGCGACCCAGCAGGCGCTGCAGGCGATCCAGGTGCTCGGCGGCAACGGCTATATCAACGACAACCCGACTGGCCGGTTGCTGCGCGACGCCAAGCTGATGGAGATCGGCGCCGGAACCTCCGAAATCCGCCGCATGCTGATCGGCCGCGAACTCTTCAAGGAAACCGCCTGATGGCTGTCATCCGGTCGCAGGTCAATTTGAGGAGCGAGACGGCCGAGGCTAACCGCGCGGCCATGCAGGCAAAGCTTGCTGAGGTCCAGGCCGCAGCGGCTCATGCGGAAGCCGGCGGCGGTGAGGAGGCGCGGGCGCGGCATGTGAAGCGCGGCAAGCTGCTGCCGCGCGATCGCATCGCCCGATTGCTGGATCACGGCTCACCCTTTCTGGAAATTGGAGCGACGGCCGCGCACGGGCTTTATGGTGGCGCCAGTCCGTCTGCCGGCATCGTCACCGGCATCGGCCGTGTGGAAGGCCGGGAGGTCATGGTGGTCGCCAACGATGCCACCGTAAAGGGCGGCACCTATTACCCAATGACGGTGAAGAAGCATCTCCGCGCCCAGGAGATCGCCGAGGAAAATCGTCTGCCTTGCATCTATCTCGTCGACTCTGGCGGCGCCAACCTGCCGAACCAGGACGAGGTATTCCCTGATCGGGATCATTTCGGCCGCATCTTCTACAATCAGGCCCGCATGTCTGCGAAGGGCATTGCCCAGATCGCAGCCGTCATGGGTTCCTGTACCGCGGGTGGCGCCTATGTGCCGGCGATGTCCGACGAGGCGATCATCGTCAGGGATCAGGGAACCATCTTCCTCGCAGGTCCGCCCCTCGTAAGGGCCGCCACGGGCGAGGAGGTGAGTGCCGAGGATTTGGGAGGCGGCGACGTCCACACAAGGTTGTCCGGTGTGGCTGACCATCTCGCTCGCGACGATACCCACGCATTGGCGCTGGTGCGCCGCGCCGTCGCCGGCCTCAACACCTGCAAGCCCGACACAGTTGTGCTCGAAAAACCGGAAGACCCGCTCTACGATCCGGAAGAAATCGCCGCGATCGTGCCGGCGTCGCTCGCCACGCCGTATGACATCCGCGAGGTGATTGCCCGCCTGGTCGACGGTTCGCGCTTCGACGAGTTCAAGGCGCGGTTCGGCACGACGCTGGTCTGCGGTTTTGCGCATGTCTTCGGCATCCCGGTCGGCATCATCGCAAACAATGGGGTGCTGTTTTCCGAAAGCGCCCAGAAGGGCACGCATTTCATCGAGCTCTGCTCGCAGCGGAAAATCCCGCTCGTCTTCCTGCAGAACATCACCGGCTTCATGGTCGGAAAGCGCTATGAGGCGGAAGGCATCGCCAAGCACGGCGCCAAACTGGTCACAGCGGTCGCCACGACATCGGTGCCCAAGGTGACGATCCTCGTCGGCGGGTCCTTCGGCGCCGGCAATTACGGCATGGCCGGCCGCGCCTATTCTCCCCGTTTCCTCTGGACCTGGCCGAACAGCCGCATTTCCGTCATGGGCGGTCTTCAGGCGGCCGGTGTTCTGGCGTCCGTACGGCGCGAGGCAATCCATCGCAGCGGTAAGGTATGGGAAGCCGAAGAGGAAAAGGCTTTCAGGCGACCGATCCTCGATCAGTTCGAGGAACAGAGCCATCCGCTTTATGCCTCTGCGCGGCTTTGGGACGACGGCATCATCCATCCCCCCAAGACCCGCCAGGTTTTGGCGCTCAGTCTCTCCGCCGCGCTCAACGCGCCGATCGAGGAAACGCGCTTCGGCGTGTTCCGCATGTGAGGGCGTCATGATCAGGAAAGTCCTCATAGCCAATCGCGGCGAGATTGCCTGCCGCATCATCCGCTCCTGTCACAGGCTGGGCATCGCAACTGTTGCCGTCTATTCCAATGCGGATCGCGATGCCTTGCATGTCTCGCTTGCCGGGGAGGCAGTGCACCTCGGTCCGTCTCCGGCGTCAGAGAGCTATCTGCGCGGCGACCTGATCATCGCAGCAGCCCTCCGCACCGGCTCCGATGGCATCCATCCGGGTTATGGGTTCCTGTCGGAGAACCCTGATTTCGCCGATTCGGTGACATCGGCCGGCATTCGTTTTATCGGGCCGTCGCCGGATGCCATCCGTGCCATGGGCCTGAAGGACGCCGCCAAGGGGCTGATGGAAAGAGCCGGTGTGCCGGTCGTGCCGGGTTATCATGGAGCCGAACAGGAACCTGATTTCCTCTTGCGGGAAGCGGAGCGCATCGGCTTCCCGGTTCTCATCAAGGCCCGCGCCGGCGGAGGCGGCAAGGGCATGCGCCGTGTCGAAAACGCCGCCTCCTTCAAAGAAGCGCTTGCATCGGCCCAGCGTGAGGGGCTGGCTGCTTTCGGCGACGCCTCCTGCCTCATCGAAAAATACATTACCCACCCGCGCCATATCGAAATCCAGGTTTTTGGCGACGACCACGGCAATGTCGTGCATCTGTTCGAGCGCGACTGCTCGCTTCAGCGCCGCCACCAGAAGGTCATCGAGGAAGCGCCCGCACCCGGCATGCCGGACGAGATGCGTCGCGCCATGGGCGAGGCGGCGGTGAAGGCGGCTGAGGCGATCGGCTATTCCGGCGCCGGCACCATCGAGTTCATCGCGGACGCTTCCGAAGGGCTGAAGGCCGACCGGTTCTGGTTCATGGAAATGAACACCCGCCTGCAGGTCGAGCATCCGGTGACTGAAGCGATCACCGGCGTCGATCTGGTCGAATGGCAGTTGCGTGTCGCATCGGGCGAAGCGCTGCCGAAACGACAGGACGAGCTTTCCATCAACGGCTGGGCCTTTGAGGCCCGGCTTTATGCCGAGGATGCCGAGCGGGGTTTCCTGCCTGCAACGGGCAACCTAACCCATCTCGATCTGCCCGAGCATCTCGCCCGCGTCGACAGCGGCGTGCGCGCCGGCGACCGTATCTCCCCCTATTACGATCCGATGATTGCCAAGATCGTTACCCATGGGGCTGACAGGGCTGCAGCGCTGTCGGCGCTCTCGACGGCTCTCGCGCAAGTCCGTGCCACAGGCGTCACGACCAATGCCACCTTCCTTCGCCGGCTAACGGCGCAGCCTGATTTCACCGAGGGCCGTCCGGATACGGGCTTGATCGATCGTCATCTTGCCGAGTTGACGATGATGCATCCGGCGCCGCACGATGTTGTCGCGCTGGCGGCCCTCATCCTGGCCGGTGCGCTTGATCAGAAAAAATCGAATGACCCCTGGGATGCTCTTTCAGGGTTTCGGCTGTGGTCGAAAGCCGAGGATTTCGTGTCGCTCGAGCATCGGGGCCATCGCCTGCCGGTTTCCTTTGCCGCAAGGCCGGAGGGCGGATACGAGGTGACGGCCGAGGGCAAGGCCTTCGACCTTCGCGTTTCATACGCCGGCGACGCCTATATCGTCGAGGGCGACGGCCGAAGCCACACGCTCCATGCAATTCGCGGCCTCAGGGATGTGACGATCTTCCGGGATGGCGAAAACTGGCATTTCGTCCTGATGGACGTCCTGGCGGGCGAAGATGAAGCGGTCGCCGGCGGTGACCGCATTGTCGCGCCCATGCCGGGTCAGGTGAAGCTGATGCGGGCGAGACCCGGCGCCACTGTCGTCAAAGGTGAGACGCTGGCGGTGATGGAAGCGATGAAGATGGAGCTGACGCTGCCGGCCTCCCGCGACGGCACCATAGCCGATGTAATGGTGTCGGAAGGCGAGCAGGTTCTGGAAGGGGCCGTGCTTCTGACGCTGGAGCCGCTCGATGAGGCTGAACATGGCTGAGTTCGTGCGCATCCATGAAGTCGGTCCCCGCGATGGCCTGCAGAACGAGAAGCGCATCATTCCGGCCATCGACAAGATCAAACTGGTCGACATGCTCTCCGCCTGCGGTTTTGAGAAGATCGAGGTGACGAGCTTTGTCCGCGCTGATTGGGTGCCCCAGATGGCCGACGGGGCGGAGGTCATGGCCGGCATCACCCGTAAGCCCGGCACTCTCTACACCGTGCTGACGCCGAACCTGCGCGGTTACCAGGCTGCATGCGCGGCAAGGGCGGACGAGGTCGCTGTCTTCGCTTCCGCTTCCGAAGGCTTCAGCCGGCACAATATCAATTGCAGCATCGCCGAAAGTCTGGAGCGGTTCGTCCCGCTGGTTGAACAGGCCCGGCGGGATGGTGTGCCGGTGCGCGGCTACATTTCCTGTGTCGTCGATTGCCCTTATGACGGACCGACATGTCCCGCCGGGGTGGCGGACGTGGCGGAGAAACTCCTGAACCTCGGCTGTTACGAGATCTCGCTCGGAGATACGATCGGTACCGGCACGCCGGAGCGGATCAAGGCCATGCTGGATGCGGTTCTGGAGCGTGTGCCGGTTGCGTCCCTCGCGGGCCATTTCCACGACACCAACGGTCGCGCCGTCGACAACGTCACCGTATCGCTGGAAAAGGGGCTGCGTGTCTTCGACGCGGCGGCAGGCGGACTGGGCGGCTGCCCCTACGCGCCAGGCGCGGAAGGCAATGTCGCAACCGGCAGAACTGTCGACCATCTCCATGCACTCGGTTTCGAAAGCCGCATCGACCGCAGCCTGTTGGCGGAGGCGGAGGCCTTCGCTCGTAGTTTGAGAGGTCCACGCTGATGAGCGGCTACCAGACGCTGACCATCGGGCAGGATGTCCGGGGGATCGCCGAACTGACGCTGAACCGGCCGGAAAAACACAACGCCATGAACGCCATGATGATTGCCGAATTGGCCGATGCGGCGGCGAGGCTTGCATCCGATGACACGGTTCGGGTCGTGGTTCTGGCCGCTTCGGGTCCGACCTTCTGCGCCGGCGGCGATCTTCAGTGGATGCGGGATCAGGCGGGCAAGGACCGCAACGGCAAAATCGAAGGCGCGACCGAACTTGCGATGATGCTGAAGTCGCTGGACGACCTGCCGAAGCCGCTGGTCGGCAAAGTACAGGGCAATTCCTTTGGCGGCGGCATCGGCCTGATGTCCGTCTGCGATATCGTGGTCGCCGCGAAGAAGGCAGAGTTCGCGCTCACCGAAACCCGACTTGGCCTGATCCCGGCGACCATCGGTCCTTATGTCGTCCGACGCATCGGTGAGGGCCATGCCCGCCGCCTGTTTTTGAATGCCCGCCGTTTTGATGCCGAGACGGCGCGAGAAATCGGGCTTGTGTCGGCTGTTTGCTCACAGGACGAGCTCGACGGTGCGGTCGCGGCAGAGGTCACGGCTTTCCTTGATTGTGCCCCGGGAGCGGTGGCCAGCGCCAAGAGCCTTGTTCAGAACCTCGCCCGTGAAGCGACTGATGATCCGATTGCCTACAGCATCGGCCTGCTTGCCGACCGGTGGGAAAGCGATGAAGGACGCGCCGGGATCGATGCCTTTCTCCAGCGGCAGCCCATGCCCTGGATTTCGAAGAAGGAAGAGCCTTGAGCAAACCGGGCCGTTCCTGACGGCCCGGTGGAGAGACGTGCCCGCACCGCGCTACTGTTGCGGTATGCCGGCCTTTTTTATGACCTCACCCCACTTGGCGATATCAGACTTCAGGCGATCGCCGATCTCTTGAGGCGTGCTGGAGCGGGCTTCGACTCCCAGATCAGCAAACCGTTTCTGAATGGCAGGATCGGCCAGAACGTCGACAAGCGCGGCGTTGAGCTTCTTCACCACCTCTTCCGGCGTACCAGTTGGCGCAAAAACGCCGTTCCAGGACGTCACGTCGAAGCCGGCAACACCCTGTTCCTGAGCGGTCGGCACGTCCGGCAGCAGTTTGGAGCGTGTCGGCCCGGAGGAGGCGACTGCAGTGGCCTGCCCCTGTGTCAGGGCGGCCTTCAACGCGGTCTGGCTGTCGACGATCACGTCCAGCTCGTCGCCGAGCAGCGCGACCAGCAGGTCCGGCGTCGCCTTGTAGGGCACGATGGTAAAGTCGATGCCGGAGGTCGATTTGAAAAGCTCGGCGGCAAGGTTCTGGCTGCTGCCGACATTGATGGTTCCGACGTTCAGGCCGCCCGGATCGGCCTTTGCCGCGTCCAGAACATCCTTGAGCGTCTTGAACTTGCCGCCTGCCTTGGTCACGAAGACGAAGTCGAAATAGGCAAGGCTCGATACGGGGGTGAAATCCTTGACCGGATCGAATTGCAGGTTCTTGAAGAGCGGCACGCTGATTGCGGTCCCGTTCGAAAGCAGGGCGAGCGTGTAGCCATCGGCCTCGGCATTGAGGGCCGCCCGCGCGGCGGTGGCGCCGCCTGCACCCGGTTGATTGAGGATGACGATCTGCCGGCCGAGCTTCTTGCCGAGAGCATCCGCTACGACCCGCGAAGTGATGTCGGCAATCCCGCCCGGGCCGAAGGGCAGAACGAGAGTGATGTCACGCGAGGGGTAATCCGCCTGCGCCTGAACGCCGACGGGAGCCGCGACCGCCAGTGCAATTGCCGGTAGCAGCCATGTCATCACCCGAGCAGTCCGCCGGAGGATCCCCTCCGGTTTCCGCACCATATCAAAATGCATCTTCTCCTCCTCCTCTTTTTGAAAGTCCGCTCAGGCGGCAAAACCGTAAAGCCGCGCGGGATTATCGACGAGCAGCCGCTGCTGTTCCTCCGCGGTGATCGCGAACCGGGGAACGAGGTCGACGAGGTCAACCTCGTCGACGGGTTCCTTTAGATTGGGATGCGGAAAATCCGTGCCCCAAAGCGTCCGCTCGGGGCTCGTTTCCACGAGCGCCCGAGCGAACGGCACCGCCGCATCGAACGGAAAACGCGCAATCCGCTCGGAGCCGCTGACCTTGATCCAGCAGTTCTCCCGCCGGGCAAGTTCCAGCAGCGCCCGGAATGCCGGCTGATCAATGCCGAGCGTCGTGTCGACGCGGCCCATGTGGTCGACCACGAAGGGCACCGGCAGGCTGCGGATCATGTCGGAAAGCGGCAGAATATCGGCCGCATCCAGATGCAGGACGACGTGCCAGCCGCGGCCCTTGATCCGGTCGATCACCCCGTTGAACACATCCATGTCGGGCGCGCCACCGAGATGGCGGACGAAATTGAAGCGGACTCCGCGCACGCCGCCATCGTCCAGCAGCTGATAGGCCTTGTCGTCGAAACTGCCGTCGACGATGGCCACGCCGCGATAGCGGTCAGGGCGCCAGGCGATCGCATCAAGCATGGCGCGGTTGTCGGTGCCGTGGCAGCTGGCCTGCACGATCACGGCGCAGTCGATGCCGAGCGTTTCGTGAAGCGCTGCAAGCGCCTCTTTCGGTGCATCGGCGGGTGTATAGCTGCGATCGGGCGCGTAGGGAAAAACATCGCCAGGCCCGAAGACGTGGCAATGAGCATCGCAACTGCCGGCTGGGAGAACGAAAACAGGCTTGTGCCGCGTTTTGCTCGCTTGGGAGGCAGTGGGCATCAATTTCTACCTTTCGTGATCCGTGGCGCAGGCGCGGCGAGTTCCGTGGAGAGGCTGCGGAAGCTGGCATAGCTTGCCTCCACGATCTGGTTGACGGCGGCTTCCCGGTCTTCCCCATCCACGGTCCCTCCGGAAAGGCGCGTCACGCGCTCCGGATTGACGAGGGTGTAATAAAGGGCGCCGAGCAGGAACTGGCTGCGCCAGATGAGCCCTTCCGGCGATGCGCCGGGCACGCATTCGGAAAGAGCATCGATGAAGACGCGGCTCGTCTCGTCGAAAGCGTCGGCGATGATTTTGCGGGCATCGGGATTGCCTTCAGCGGAAAGGACTGCCCGCATCCGCGTAAATTCCGCACCACCGCCGTCGCCTTCTGTCGAAGAGATAAAGGCTGGAACGACATAGGCCCTGAGAACGGCCATCAGCCGTTCGTCGGGATTGCTGATCCGCCGCGCCTCGCCGAGCAGCTCGAGGCGGCGGGCATTCATCGGCCTCGTGTGAAGTTCGTAGATCTCCCGCAGCAGATTGGCCTTCGAGCCGAAGTGATAGGTCAGGCTGCCGACATTGGCGCCGGCCGCCTTGGCGATGTCGCGCAGCGAAACCGCATTGTAGCCGCTCTGCGAAAACAGCGTCACGGCGTGTCGAAGAAGCGTTTCTTTCAAGCTCTGGCGCATCGGATTCTTTGTCGATTGACCTTACAATTTGTACAGTTGTATAAATTGAATCAGATGTCAACGCGCATTCAGACGACTATCCTTCCGAGGCCATAAAACCGTCGATGAAGGCCGCCAGATCGGCATGACCGTCGAGCGGAAGAACATGCGCCACATACTGGTCGGGCCGGACGACCACCAGGCAGCCCCGTTGCCGATCGATGCCGCGCAAGTCGAAGATGTCCTGACCGTGCTTGAGGTCGGGGCAGAAGATCTTTTCGTAGTCGCAAAGCCCGTAGCGGCCTTTCCGGGGAAGCAGGAAGGTCGGCATCCTCTCCACCGCAAGGTCGCGATGTCCCTGTTGAAAGACAGCGCGAACATCGATCACCGAGTCGATGTCCTGGCCCGCGGGAGTGTATTTCCGGATGGGTGATGCGGAGGAGTTGCACAGAAACGCGCATAGGGCCTGAATGCCGGAGGCGGGGTCGGCCGGGTCTTCGGCGCCGGCAAAGGCAAGGATACGCCAGCGGCCGTCCGCCTTGACCACGTGCCCCAGATGAACAGGCTTGGCGTCCGCCAGGCGGATGACCGGCGCGGAATGGAACCGCATGCCGATCGGAAACCCTTCCGCAAGATGTTGGTGGGTCGCATCCCCCGTAAGGATCGAAGGCTGGTAGCGGACCGCCGTGCCGGCGGTATAGCGCCCGTGGCGGACGAAATAGTCCTGGGTCTCAGCCGGATCGACCTGTCTGCCCTCCGTGGAGGATGCGCTGAGCATCTTTGCCCATTCGCGGTCGAAATCGATCAGCTCGCTCGCGATCGCCTGGCGTTCGGCGGAATAGCTGTGCAGCAGATGCGGAAGGCTTTGACCGCGCAGGACCGCAGCGAGCTTCCAGCCCAGATTGAAGGCGTCCTGCATCGAAACGTTCATGCCCTGGCCGGCCTTCGGGCTGTGGGTATGGCAGGCATCGCCGGCGATGAAGACGCGGGGCAGGCGGCCGGCGCCCGCTTCCTCCGGCACGTCGTCGAACCTGTCGCAAAGCCGCTGGCCGATCTCGTAGACCGACCACCAGGCGATCTCCTTCACGTCCAGCGTATAGGGTTTCAGGATCCGCTGGGTTGCGGCAATGAGATAATCGGAGGTGATGCTGCGGTTCGATACCCGCTCGCCGGCATCGAGCTTGTCCAGTTCGACATAGATGCGGACGAGGTAGCCCCCTTCGCGAGGGATGAGCACGATGCTTCCTTCGCCCGGGGACTGGATCAGCGCCTTCAGCCGGATGTCGGGAAAATCGGTGACGGCGAGCACGTCCATGACACCCCAGGCATGGTTGGCGGAATCGCCGGTGAGGACGCGGCCGATGGACTTTCGCACCGTGCTGCGCGCGCCGTCGCAACCGACCGCGTAGCGGGCCTTGATCGTTTCGACCTGCCCTTCATGCTCCGGGTCGAGCCGCTCGAACCTTGCGGTGACCGGGTGGGAGGATGACGCCTCGTCCACCGAAAGATCGATCAGGCGCCGGCCGTAATGCGGCTCGAGCCTGGCAGGTGATTTTCGCATGACGTCGAGGAAGAAATCGTGCACACGCGCCTGGTTGAGGATGACATGCGGGAATTCCGAAAGCCCGTCTTCGGTGTCCTGGATCCGGCCGCTTCGAACGATCCGGCCATCACCATCCTCCGCGGCCTTCCAGAAACTCGTCTCGTTGACCCAATAGGCCTCCTTCAGGACCCGTTCGGCAAAGCCGAAGGCTTCGAACATCTCCATGGTGCGGCAGGCGATGCCATCTGCCTGACCGCGAAGCAGCGGGCCGGTTTTCTGGTCGACGATGCAGGTCCTGATATCCGAGAAGGCGGAAAGCTGGGCTGCCAAGGTGAGGCCGGCCGGGCCGCAGCCGACAATGAGTACGTCGACCTCCTCCGGCAGCGGACCGGAGGCGCCGGACGCCGCGACACGTTCGGCAGGATCGGAAATCTCCGGATCGCCGGGATGGTAGCCGTTCAAATGAAATTGCATCAAGCTTCTCCTCCGCTTGGGTCTTTGAGGCTTTCGCGCGGGAACGGTCGGCCGGTTCGGTCGCGATGTCGACTGCCGGATCGTCCCGTGATTTAGTCTGTGCCGGCCTGCCGCCGTGAATGCGGCAAGTGAATAATTGATCAGCATACTGATCATCAGTATGCTGTCAAGAAGATGATACGCAGCGGAGACGTCGGTGAAGGACAACAATGATATGCCGGGGCATCTCGCCCGCCGGTTTCAGCAGATCGCGGTGGCGGTCTTTCACGCGGAGGTGGAGGGGGCGGGTTTCGATCTGACGCCGGTGCAATATGCAGCGCTTGCTGCGGTCAGCACCAATCCGGGAATCGACCAGATCACGCTGGCCGGGCTGATCGCCTATGATCGGACGACCATCACGGGGGTTGTAGACCGCCTGGCGCAGAAGGGCTTGCTGGAGCGCCGCGCCAGCAGCCGGGATCGGCGCTCCCGCGAGCTGCAGATCACCACGGAAGGGCAAAAGACGCTTGAAGCGGTCAGCCCGGCGGTGGAGACAGCGCAGGAACTGCTGGTCCGCGGCCTGACCGGTGAAGAGCAGCAGGAACTGATGCGGCTCCTGCGCAAGGCAATCGCCGCCGGCAACGAACTGAGCCGCGCGCCGCTGCGGGAAATTTCGACAGAGGGTTCCAGGAATGGGTAAAGCAGGTATGCGTCGGGCTTGCCGTGATCTGAGCACCAGACGGAGCTTTCGAAAGCTGCCATAACTGCTATCAACTGTCGTTCCCCGCGTTGGCCGCCAAGTTGCAAGTCTCGACGGCCAATGTTTTTCGCCGAGAGATATTAATCGGAAAGCGGCATGCCATCATTGAAGGCCGGCCAAGTGTTGTCGCGGCCACTTCTGATCCGGAGCCGATAGAGTGGATCGCGCACCTCGGCGGAATTCCTGACGCTGGATGTCGTCATAGAGTCCGGGGCAAGAGCAGAATAGCCCCGCTGGGGAATGCCATCGTAATAATCTCCCTCTTCCGCAGTTGCTACGCCGCAGATCAGTAATGGGAACCCGATCAAAAGCGTCAGGATCGGTAGGCACAACTTATTCATCTCGGTATCTCCTATCTGGACACCGACGTCACCTGGTATGGACTAGCCGACGCCCGTGTCTTGACTCAGTCAACTTGGGCTGTGCGGTTGCGTCCGAGATCGCCGCCGTTGCCGACGACCAATCATCGATTCCCGCGGCCGCCTTCTTCTCTCTGGCCGCTGACGGATCGCTATAGGTGCAAATGGTTCGGGTTCCCAACAGTAGAGCACTGTCCCGACGCCGGCTGAGGATACGCTCATGATCCCGAGAAGCAATTCATCCGTCCTCCATACAGCGGTCTAGTCCCGGCAATCCTCCCCCTGGCTATTCTCGCAGGCAATCCTCCGTTGGATTGACTCGCGTTCCTGCAAACTTGGGCGTTAACTGAACTGGCCTGATGGAGGAGGCAAGCCATGGCCATGTATCTCACGCGTTTTAGCTACACGCCCGAGACCTGGGCGCGGATGATCGAAAACCCCGAGGATCGGCGGGAGGCGGCCCGTACCTACATCGAATCCGTCGGCGGAAAGCTCCATGGATTCTGGTACGCCTTCGGCGAGCATGACGGCTGGAATCTGTGGGAAGCCCCCGACAATGTCTCGATGGCTGCCGTCTCGCTGGCCATCGGCGCCGGTGGCGCGGTGCGCTCTCTCGAGACCACCGTCCTTCTTAGCGTCGACGAGGCGATGCAGGCCATGGGGAAGGCGAAATCGGTTCGATATCGGCCGCCGGCAGCATAAGGCGCAAATCGAACGTTCAGGACGAAGGGGACGGGTTCGCCGCGGCCGCCCGATCTCCCCCCTTCGGCCTCGCGGCAAAAAGGGTGGCCCTACTGGATCGCCGTTGCCTGCGACCAGACGACCAGCCAGCGTCCGTCCCGATGCTCGTAGGTATCCGTATGCCAGTAATCGCTGAGCGGCACCCTGTGGCCGTTGAAGATGACTTCGAGCGCGGCACGATAGCGGATAAGCGCCACGTCCTCATGCAGCCGAACCACGATCTCCTGAGGCTGCCATGTCAGATATTTGATAGCGCCTTGCGAAACCGCACCGAGATACTGCTCCCGCGACAGCGGCATGCCGATTGGTGTTATCAATTGAAAATCGGGGGCATGCAGAGACATGGCAGTCTCCATGTCGCCCTCGACCAGCGCCCGCAGCCGCCTATGCTCCACTGCGCGTATGCGGTCCATTTCCGCCAGGTCGGATGATGTCGAGGTCGCGTCCATTCTGATTCCTTCTCTCGAATGAGGATGGTTACAGTGTCCTGCCGGGGAGGTCGAGGGGATAGGCCCTTGCCGAAGTGAGGCTTACCGCAATCGCGGTTATTGGATGCGGCGCGATATCCGCCGACGAGAGGCGATTCCTCCTCCGTCATCCCGGCCTCGAGCCGGAATCCAGCCGCCGCGCGTCTGTCAGGCGAGAGACTCTGGCTTATTGCAAGTTTAAGAGCCTTTCGCGCCGCCGACGCGGCGCTGCTGGATTCCTGTGACGGATCCCCGGATCAAGTCCGGGGACAGGAATGACGGGGAGGGGAGTATTATTCCGGTCTGTTCTCGCAAGATAAGCAAGCCGTGGCCTCTTGAGAACTGCCGCTTCCGCGAACGACCGTACGGGCTTCCTGTATTGCCGTTTGCCCCGCGAATCCTAAGTGATTGAAAACTGCTGTGTCGAAGCCAAACAAGGCAGCAAGGGAGGCAAATCATGCAACGCGGCCCATTGAAGGCCCTTCTCGCGGTGCTGGCCGTTGCCGGCTACCAGAACAGGGATAAAATTGCCGAAATTTTGAAAAACATTACCGAAGGGCGGCAGGGGACGCCCCCGAGTGGAACTGAAGGAACGACCGCCTCGCAGCCCTCGGGAGGACTGAACGATGTTCTCGGCAGGCTCAGCAGCGGGGGCCTCGGCAGCATTCTCGCAGGTGGCGGGGTCGGTTCGCTCCTCAACGGGGGGCTGAACGACCTGCTCGATCAATTCCGTCAGGCCGGACAGGGAAATAAAGCCGAGAGCTGGGTAAGGACCGGCGCCAACGAGCCGATCAACGACACGGAGCTTCAAGAGGCCCTTGGGCCGGACGTCGTGCGTGATGTAGCAGCCAAGACCGGTCTTTCCGAAGAGGAAGTGCTGAGGAGATTATCCAGGGAGCTTCCTGATGCCGTGGACGGTCTGACGCCCGACGGCAAGGTTCCGCCCGCACAAGGCACGGCATGAAGATCAGAGCTGACGGCGACCTGCGGCCTCAATCGTCCTTCATCTTCAGCGCAGCGATGAACGCTTCCTGGGGGATGTCGACTTTGCCGAACTGGCGCATGCGCTTTTTGCCTTCCTTCTGTTTTTCCAGAAGTTTGCGCTTGCGGGTGGCGTCGCCGCCATAGCACTTGGCGGTCACGTCCTTGCGCATGGCCGAGATGGTTTCGCGGGCGATCACGTTGCCGCCGATGGCGGCCTGGATCGGGATTTTGAACATGTGCCTGGGTATCAGGTCCTTCAGCTTTTCACACATGTCGCGGCCGCGCTTTTCGGCCGCCGAGCGGTGAACGAGCATGGAAAGCGCGTCGACCGGCTCGCCGTTGACCATGATCGACATCTTCACGAGATTGCCCTCGCGATAGCCGTGCAGATGGTAGTCGAACGAGGCGTAGCCCTTGGAGATCGACTTCAGGCGGTCGTAGAAATCGAACACCACTTCGTTGAGCGGCAGCTCGTAGGAAAGCATGGCGCGCTTGCCGACATAGGTGAGTTCGGTCTGGATGCCGCGCCGGTCCTGGCAGAGCTTCAGGATGCCGCCGAGATAATCGTCCGGGGTCAGGATCGTCGCCTTGATCCACGGCTCTTCGATGGAGGCGATCTTGACGACGTCAGGCATGTCGGCCGGGTTGTGCAGCTCGCGGGTCGAACCGTCGGTCATGGCCAGGTGATAGACGACCGAGGGAGCGGTGGCGATGAGGTCGAGGTCGAATTCGCGCTCCAGGCGCTCCTGGATGATTTCGAGATGCAGGAGGCCGAGGAAACCGCAGCGGAAGCCGAAGCCGAGCGCCGCGGAACTTTCCATCTCAAAGGAGAAGGAGGCGTCGTTAAGGCGCAGCTTGCCCATCGCGGCGCGCAGATCCTCGAAATCGGCCGCATCGACCGGGAAGAGGCCGCAGAACACCACCGGCTGGGCCGGCTTGAAGCCGGGAAGCGCCTGCGCTGTCGGCCGCTTGTCCTCGGTGATCGTATCGCCGACGCGGGTATCGGCCACTTCCTTGATCGAGGCGGTGATAAAGCCGATCTCGCCGGGACCGAGTGAATCCACATTGACCATTTTCGGGGTCAGCACGCCGACGCGCTCGACCGTGTATTTGGCGTCCGTGCCCATCATGCGGATGGTCTGGCCCTTGGTGAGCACGCCGTCGATGATGCGCACCAGAACCATGACGCCGAGATAGGTGTCGTACCAGCTGTCGACGAGCAGCGCCTTCAGCGGTCCCTTGTCGCCAAGCTCGCTCTTCGGTGGCGGCAGCTTGTGGACGATCGCTTCCAGCACGTCCGGAATGCCGAGTCCGGTCTTCGCGGAGATGAGAACGGCGTCGGAGGCGTCGATGCCGATCACTTCCTCGATCTGTTCCTTGATCCGATCAGGCTCGGCGGCCGGCAGGTCGATCTTGTTGAGGACGGTGACGAGCTCGTGGTTGTTGTCGATCGCCTGATAGACATTGGCGAGCGTCTGGGCCTCGACGCCCTGGCTGGCGTCGACAACCAGCAGCGAACCTTCGCAGGCAGACAGCGAACGCGACACCTCATAGGCGAAGTCGACGTGGCCGGGGGTGTCGATCAGGTTCAGGATATAGGTCTCGCCGTTGTTCGCCTTGTAGTGCAGGCGCACCGTCTGGGCCTTGATGGTGATGCCGCGCTCGCGCTCGATATCCATCGAGTCCAGCACCTGTTCCGACATCTCGCGCTCGGCCAGGCCGCCGGTCGTCTGGATCAGCCGGTCGGCGAGCGTCGACTTGCCGTGGTCGATATGGGCCACGATCGAGAAGTTGCGGATATGGTCGAGGGGCGTGCGGGCGGAATTGGTGCTCATGGCCCGCGCATATAGCAGTGCAGGTCCTTGCCGCAAAGCGGAAAGATAACCACTCGTTGAGGATAAAACCCGGTTCTGCGGCCTATTGCGCGGGTTTGCCGGTCTCCGGATCGGTAAGGACCGAAGCGTTCGGAACCTGGGCGCTGCGGATGCCTATGTTTTCGCGCTCGTCGGCCGGCACCGCCTTGCGCTCCTTGAGGCGCCAGATCACGTAAGTCCCATAGGCGATCGCCACCAGGATGATCGCGTAGATGAAGGTGTGCTGGCCGAAGACGGGCGTCAGAAGCGTGACGCCGAGCGGCACGATGGTGGCGGCCGTCGACCAGGCGACGAGCAGCGTCGAGGAGAGCGGCACGAAGTCGCCGGGATCGGCGCGGTCGTTGGCATGCGCATTGGCGACCGAATAGACGGTCTCGATCGCCCCGCCGAAGACCAGGAAGACGATCATCAGGAGGAGGATCGTTGCGAAGGAGACGAAGAGTGCTGCGATGCCCGCCGCGACGATGAGGCCGCAGGTGATGACGAGCACGGCGCGCCGGTCGATGCGGTCGGATAGCACGCCGAGCGGATACTGGATGAAGAGGAGGCCGGTCTGCATGACGAACATCAGGAGCGCCACGTCTTTTTGCGAGACCTGGTTGGTGGCGGCATAGATCGGGGTGAAACCCTGCACGACCATGGAAAGCCCCCCGGACGCCAGCACGCCGACAAGCCCGACCGGCGAGATGCGCCAGGCCATCTTGACGTTGACGCTGACGCTTGCCGGCGGCGGCGGGTTCGGCAGGCGGGTAAGGCCGATCGGCAGGATGGCAAGCGCGGTGAAGAAGACGACCGCGAGCGGCGCGAGATTGCCGTCGGTCGGGATCTGCCCAAAGATCCAGGCGCCGCAGCCGAGGCCGAGCACATAGGCCATGTAGAAGAAGGACATGGCCTTGCCGCGCCACTCGTTCGATGCCGCATGGTTCAGCCAGCTCTGGGCGATGATGAAATTGACGTTGGCGGCCGCGCCGTAGAGGCCGCGGGCAAGGATCCAGTAGAGAGGCGGCAGATCGGCGGCGATTAGCACGGCGGCAATGATCACCATCGCCATGGAGCAGGCAAAAAGCCGCGCATGTCCGACGCGCTTGATCAGCGGCCCGCCGATCACGCAGCCGACAAGCCCGCCGAAGGCGACGGCGGTGACCGCCGCACCCGCTGCCCAAGGCGCGGCGGAATGGGTGAGCATGAAGGGCACATAGGCGAACATCACGCCGCTGCCGATCGCCGCGATCGTCATGGAGACGACGATGCTGGCGATCGAAAAGGGCGAGGCCGCTTCCAATGTCTGGCCGTTCATCTCGTCTCTCCGGCAATGGCAGCGGATTGCTGCCGGCCGGGCCGGTGCAAATCCCGATCCTGCTCCCATAGCCGATCGGCGGCGGCCGAAGCTATCGCGGAAACGGCATCGCCCCGCAAATTTCATGCGCCTGACACAAGACGCTTGATTCCATCATAAGAGAATGCAATTCTCAGATTATGGACGGACCGGATTCACAAATAGAGAACGCGATCAGCGAACGGCTGAAGAGCCTGCGCGCCCGGGCGGGATTGACGCTGGACGAGCTGGCGAACCGTTCCGGCGTCAGCCGGGCAATGATTTCGCGGATCGAACGGGCGGAAGCGAGCCCGACGGCGGCGCTGCTGGCGAGGCTTTCGGAGGCGCTCGGCCTGTCGCTTTCGGCTTTCTTCGCGGATGACGGACCCACAACCTCGCCGGTCAGCCGCCACGCCGATCAGAAGCTCTGGCGCGATCCGCATACGGGATATGTGAGGCGCTCGGTATCTCCGCCCGGCATGCCGAGCCGGGTCGATATCGTTGAGGTGGATTTTCCGCCGCATGCCCGCGTCAGCTTTCCGCCGCGCGAGGAGAGCCGGATAATGACCCAGCACGTCTGGCTGTTCCAGGGGGTGCTGGAAATGGTCATCGGCGAGACTATCCACACGCTGCATCCCGGCGACTGCCTCTTTATGGATATCGGCGACGCCTTCGACTTCCACAATCCATCCGACAAGCCGGCCCGCTACGCGGTCATTCTCGACCGTGGCCGGTAAATTCCTGACCCGAAAGAACAAGACATGACCACCATCCGAATCGTCGATGCCGAAGAAGCCCGCGCCGTCCTTCCCGATCTTTCCGAAATCCTCTCCGACTGCATCAATGGCGGCGCCTCGGTGGGCTTCATGCTGCCTTTCGAGCCAAGCGACGCAACCGGCTACTGGCAGGAGATCGCCGATGCAGTGGAAAAAGGCAGCATCATTCTTGCGGTAGCGGAGGTGGAAGGCAGGGTGGTCGGCACGGTGCAGGTGGGGCTGGCGTCGAAACCGAACCAGCCGCATCGCGGCGACCTGATGAAGCTTCTCGTGCACCGCTCGGCGCGCGGCCTCGGCCTGTCGCGCAAGCTGATGGACGTCGTGGAGGCCGAGGCCGCCCGGCGCGGCCGCACGCTTCTGGTGCTGGACACGGCAACCGGCAGCGAGGCGGAAAGCATTTACCCGCGCTTCGGATGGGAACGCGTCGGGGTCATTCCCGATTATGCCATGTGGCCGCAAGGCGGCTTCTGCGGCACGACGCTGTTCTACAAGCGGGTAGCCTGATCGCCACGGCTTCCGGGAACGTGATCAAGCTGGCTCGGAGGTTCAGATGAGTTCCAGGTTTTGTATCCGGTAAACGAAAAGAGACCAGAGCCATCCCGGTGCCTGGTCGACGGCGCCAGTGAAGCCTTCCCAGAGCGGGTCGAACGAGAAAAGCACAGCCAGCCCGACCGCTATCGTCTGTGTGCAGCATATGCGTAGATTCTTCAGGCTGAAGAACTCGTAAAATCCGTCTTCGTCATATTCCGTGCCGGCGACCATGTCCCAGAAGCTGTAGTTGGTACTCAACGCATCATTGATCATGTGCTCGCGAAAAAACCGGCCACTGCCGGAAACGAATATGTCGGGCATGAAGTTGAAAGACGATCGAAATATGTGGACCGCGGCGCCAAGCAACGTGAGTGTCAGGATCGCCACAACCACATGCCAGACAATCATGGCGCACCTAAAGATGACGAGGAGTTGCCTTCAGGTTGCGTTGCGGGTTCCTAAAAAACCATGAACATCGCCAGCCGGCGAAAACGCCGGCTCCGCATCCTTGCGCGTCCAGCGGTCAGTGGCCGGATTTGAGCGTGCGCTCGAAGGCCTGTCTGATGAGGCCGGCAAGTTCCACGTGAATATCCGCCCGCGATCTTTCGGCAAGTTCTTCGCAGATCGGGTCGATCTCTCCGACCGATCGAAGAAAATCCGTCGCACCCGGCTTGCAGCCCGGCAGGAAGCTGAAATGGTCGGCATTGTCGACCTGCCGGTAGCTGGCGCCGGCTATTTGCGTCGCCAGTCGATCCGACAGCACGGCAAATGGGATTTGTCCCGGGCTTCCAAGATTTAGGAGCGTCACTGGCGCGGCGATTGACTTGAGGCTTTCCGGCTTCATCACCGTGGCAAGGCCCGGATCGACGGCGACCACGGCGGTGATGCGGGGATCACGGTTGGACTGTTCGAACCGCGCCTTGTCGACGCTGGCGAGGTCGAAAGGCTGCACGGCGACCTGCTCCCCGCCGGCATAGCCGCGGCCGCCTGCAAACCATCGGCAGTCCATCATGTCCGGATGTTCCTTGCAGTAGCGGATATAGCCGGAAAGATCGGCGCGGGCGCCGGCGAGTTCCAGCACCGTCGTGCCGCCAAGCGAGAAGCCGAGTGCGCCGATACGGGTCGGGTCGATCGAGGCTTTCCATTGGGGATCGGCAGAGAGCGCGGTGATGACGGCGGAAATATCCCCTGTGCGCTCCCAGATCTTGGGTGTTGCGGCCGGGGCGGAATCGCCGCTCGTGGTGCCGGGATGATTGGGGCCGGCGACGACAAAGCCGGCCTCGGCGAGCTCGGCCGCGATCCAGCCCATACCCTCGGCCCGTGAGCCGGAGCCGTGCGAAAGGAGGATGAGCGGGAAGCGGCCTCTCCGTATTTCCACATCCTGCGAGGCGGAGGGAACTTCGAAAATGCGATCCTGACCGGTCGCGCTTGGCGCTCCTGCCACCGCTGCCGGATACCAGACCGTCACGGCGAGCGGGCGGGGATAGTCCTGCGAGACGACGCTCATCTTGCGCACGCCGACAGGATCGGCGGCAAGAAGCGGCGTGGCGGTGGTGCAAAGGGAAAGGGCGAGAAGAAGACGTCTGGTCAGTCGCATGGCAGCCTCCGGGTTTGAACGCGATGGCTGACCTTCGGCAACGGGAGCGGATTCATCGACCTCGATCATGTTCGAGAACGTGCTCGAACATGATCAGGGCCTTCAGAATGGCCCTTAGGCGGACTCGGCTTGCCTGTCAGTCCGCTTTTCGGTGAGCGAATAGGCAAGCGCAAGGACCGGAAGCGTAAGGCCCAGCATCGAGGCAAGCAGCCAGCCGCCTTCCGCAAACGCCCAGGCGCCGACGGCCGAGCCAACCGCGCCGCCCATGAAGAAGGCCGCCATGAAGAGGCCGTTCAAACGGCTGCGCAGATCGGCGCCAAGCCCGTAGATCGCCCGCTGGCCGATAACGAGCGTCATCGTCACGCCGAAGTCGAGAAGGATCGCGGCAAATGTCAGGAGTGCAAGCGCAATGGCGGAACCCTCCGGCGCAAGGTGGGTGATCAGGAAGGCGATCGCCACGGAGAGGATGCCGAAGATCGTCGCTGGGCGGCCGAGATCGCGGTCCGCGAGGCGTCCTGCGATCGGCGAGGCGATGGCGCCCGCGACGCCGGCAAGGGCGAAGAGCGCGATGCCTGCCTGGCTCAGCTGGAAAGCGGGACCGGCCAGAACAAGCGGGGTGACAGTCCAGAACAGGCTGAAGGCGGCGAACTGGCAGGCCTGGTAGAAGGCGCGGCGTCGCAGCACCGGCTGTGTGGCATAGAGGCGCCCCATCGATGCGATCAGCGCGAAATAGGAGAGCTTTGTCTGCGGCACCCGTTTCGGAAGGCGGGTGGCGAGCGCGAAGCCGAGCAGGACCATGACCGCAGCGGAGACAAAAAAGACGAGGTGCCAGGAGGAGAAGCGGGCAATGAAGCTGGAGACTGGCCGGGCCATCATGATGCCGACCATCAGTCCGCTCATGACATTGCCGACCACCCGGCCCCGATGGGCGTCGGGGGCTAGATTGGCCGCGAAGGGCACGATCATCTGCACGGCAGTGGAGGCAAGGCCGATCGCCAGCGAAGCGGCGAGGAAGGGAAGGACGGCAGTCGAAAGACCGGCGGCGACGAGCGCGATCGCGGCAGCGCCAATCATCGTCACGATCAGCCGGCGGTTTTCGAGAAGGTCGCCGAGCGGCACGATGAGCAGCAGGCCAAGGCCATAACCGATCTGTGTCAGCGTCACGATGAGGCCCGTCGCATGGGCCGGCAGGCCGATGGATGCGGCGATCGGCCCGGCAAGCGGCTGGGAGTAATAGAGATTGGCGGCGATCAGGCCGCAAGCCGCGGCCATGATGAAGGTCATGCCAGCCGACATGGCGGAAGGAGCGGCCGGCGCCGAAAGTGTTGCACTATTGCTGGTCATCAAAAACTCCTTGGGAGGAAGGATCGAATAAAATCAGTCGAGCAGCTTCATCGCCGCGTCGATCACGGAAAAGGCCTGATCGCGGTCGGGACCGGTCTTGCCGAGGACCCTGAGGCCCTGGGTGACGGACAGCAGGAGACGGGCGGTGGCATCCGGGTCGATCCTCTTCGAGATCGAGCCGTCGGCCTGCCCTTCGTGAATGAGGCGGTTGAACAGAGCTTCGCTCCGTGCCATCGAATGGCCGACGCGCTCGGCCGCCTCCGCATCGTAGACCGCAAGCTCTATCGCCGTTCCAACCACCAGGCAGCCCTGCCGCCCGCTTTCGCCATGCGACGCCTCCGCATAGAAGCGCAGCATGCGGAAAACCCTGTCGCGGCCATCGGTGCCGGCGCCGATTTCCTGGTCGAGAAGGGCGTTGCGAACCTGCTTGTAGCGGTCGAAAGCGGCCAGAAAGATTGCCTTCTTGTCCTTGAACGCCTTGTAGAGGCTACCGGCCGTCAGCCCCATTGCCTCCTTGAGTTCCGAGATGGAGGCGGCATGATAACCACGCTCGGAAAAAACGACGATCGCCTTGTCGAGGGCATCCTCTATCGCGAATTCTCTGGGGCGGCCCGGTGGGCGTGTGGCAGCGTCTGCGTTCATCATGGAAGGATACAGTTGGAGAACGATCGTTTCCAAATAGGACCAAAGTTATCATTCGTCAAGAGGTTCCGGGATTTCCGCTGTCGCGGCCGGCCTTACTGATCGAGATGCCAGGGAACACCTCGCCATCGAGGCGGTTAGCTCACTGTCACCAACCCCAAGCTGGAGGACAGACATGAGTAAAAGTGACGTGAAAGAAGCGGTGAAGCGCGCCGAACGGCAGGTCGAGAATACCAGCGGCGGCGGCCACCTCGGCGGCACCTATTACGGCCAGGAGCCGGACGGCAAGACCGCATCGACCAACAGCAATGTCGGCAAGGCCCGCCCGAATACCGGTGGCGACTGATACCGACGCAACCGACGTCACGACGATATGAGTTCTGGAAGCCCCGCCGCGTGCGGGGCTTTTGCGTTGGGATCGAGCTGGCGCTAAAAAAAGAGGTGAGGTCTGTCGGGAGAGGCCGGGCTCGGACGTCATAGATTCGAGGACCCGTTGCGGTGAGGCCCAACGGGTGATGTTTCGAACCTGTGGAAAGGGGAGTGGCATGAGCAATAATTATCGATGGGCAATCGTCTTTGCGGGGGCGCTGATGGGCTGCGTCGCCGTCGGCACGATGTTTTCGCTCGCAATCTTTATCGAGCCGATCGCCACGACGACCGGGTGGTCGCGCGCCGGCATATCGAGCGCCATGACGTTGAACTTTATCGTCATGGGGCTTGGCGGCTTCATGTGGGGCGCGGCCAGCGACCGTTACGGCGCACGCGTGGTCGTACTGATCGGCGCCCTGTTGCTGGGATTGGCGCTGGTGCTCGCAAGTCAGGTGGAGAGCCTGCTGGCGTTCCAGCTCGTCTACGGCTGCCTGGTGGGCTTGTCGGCAAGTGCCTTTTTCGCACCGATGATCGCGGTGACCATGGCCTGGTTCGACAAACACCGCAGTCTCGCGGTCTCGCTGGTGTCGGCCGGCATGGGCATGGCGCCGATGACGATCTCGCCCTTGGCGCGATGGCTGATCTCGGCCTATGACGACTGGCGCATGGCCATGTTCCTGATCGGCGTCGGCGCGTGGATCCTGCTGCTGCCGACGGTGTTTCTGGTCCGCAATCCGCCGGCTGCGGCGGCTTCCGGCGCAGCCCCCGCGCCGGGTGGGGAACGTGCGGACACTCCGCTCTCGCACGTGTTCCGCTCGCCGCAGTTCCTGGTGCTTGCCTTCACCTTTTTCGCCTGCTGCGCAGCCCATTCCGGGCCGATCTTCCACATGGTGAGCTATGCCATGTTCTGCGGCATCGGACCAATGGCGGCTGTCAGCATCTATAGCGTCGAAGGTGCCGCGGGTCTCGGAGGCCGGATCCTTTTCGGCGTCCTGGCCGACAGGCTGGGCGTCAAGCCGGTATTGATCGGCGGGCTATTGATCCAGGCGGCAGTGATCGCCGCCTACACGATGGCAAGCGATCTCACCCAGTTCTACGCGCTGGCGGTGATCTTCGGCGGCACCTATGGCGGAGTAATGCCGCTCTATGCCGTCCTGGCGGGAGAATATTTTGCAGCCAAGATACTGGGTACGGTTCTCGGCGCCGCGACCATGCTGTCCGCAATCGGCATGGCCTTTGGGCCGCTCGCCGGCGGCTGGGCCTTCGATCAGTTCAACAACTACAACTGGCTGTTCATCGGCTCTGCGCTGGTGGGCCTTGGAGCTGTTCTCATTGCCCTCGCGTTCCCGCCGCTGCCGCGCCGGCTGAAGCTTCAGACGGCGTAGTCGGCCCAACTGCTTCCGCTAAAGAAAAAGCCCGGGAATCCCGGGCTTTTTGAACATCAGTGGTCTGTCAGACTCTTGCGGCTCTTCGATCGAGCTGGCGCCGGCGAAGGTTCGGCGGCTTCCTTTTCGAGGCGAAGCAGCCTCAGTTTCTCGGTTTTCTTTTCCCGCTGATTGGCTTCCGCGGCAATGATGGCGCGGGCTGTCTGGTCGGTAGCGGCGGCCTTGTCACGCGCGGAAAGCTTGGTGGGATTGAAGAATTCGTCCTTGGTTGCAGTCATGGGGATCTCCTCCTTCCTGATGGGATGTCCGGGCGGTGACAGATATCAGCGGGCCGGGCGGGCGACTTTTTTCGGCGCCGGCAGCAGGCCTTCGCGCTGCATCTTCTTGCGGGCGAGCTTGCGGTAACGCCGCACGGCCTCCGCCTTCTCGCGAACGCGCTTTTCGGAAGGCTTTTCGTAAGCGCTCCGAGCCTTCATTTCGCGGAAGACGCCTTCGCGCTGCATCTTCTTCTTCAGCACCCGGAGTGCCTGGTCAACGTTGTTGTCTCTGACAAGAACCTGCAAACTATTTCCTTTCCATCGCGGGCAAAACCCCGCCTTCTATCAATGGGTTGAAATTACTTGCCGATGCGCATGCGCGACGGCTTGAGCCACGATCCGCCGGGAGTTTCCCGGGAAGCCTCGCTTTTGACGGCGGAGGTTGCGGTCGCAGACGCGTCGATATCGCTTGCGACGATACGACGTTCGAAGTTTTCGTTATCGAAGCGAACCCGATACTGATGCTCGCCCCGATCCGCCGCCGGAAGCAGTCCGACGACGCGGCATGTCCGGTCGCCGGTGGCCGTGCGGGTCAGGCCGGCTTTGAGGACGATGACATCGTCGACGGCATAGACGTTCGGGCTCATCATCTTCTCCTTCAGGCTCGGCCGAAGCCGGGCAAAAACAAAAAGGCCGGGCGTTACCCCGACCTCTTCCCGTCATTCAAGCGCGCGCTGCCAGTACATCCGTGGTCAGCCGAGGCGAATGACATCCTTATGCGGCCCGCAGATTGTCGGCCGAGCTCTTACCGGACTTGCGGTCGCGAACGATCTCGTAAGAGATCTTCTGACCTTCCGTCAGGGAGGACATGCCGGCACGTTCGACAGCGGAAACATGAACGAAAACGTCAGTTGCGCCATCATCGGGCTGAATGAAGCCAAAACCCTTGGTGCTATTGAACCACTTTACGGTACCAGTATTCATAACGATTTCCTTTCAATCGCTAGTGTTGTCGGACAGTATTTCGTCCGCTTTGATCGATATTTGAGAGGAAATCTGACGGAGCGCGAGGCTCTTTGACAAAGGTCGCAAGCAATTTTCGATGACAGCAATATATGCCTTATCCTCGGATAATCAATGCTCGGCGCCCAATTTAATTTTTCGCAGCCCTGTCAGGAGAGGAGATTTTCTGCGGCAACTGCCTGATTTGAAAACGTATTATTGGCAAGCGAAATTCTCGCAAGCAGGATTGCCGATCGGCGGCTGCCAACGGAGCCCGGACAGGACACCAGGCTCCATTACCTGTGATGGGTCAGAGCGCCCCGTTGCGCTGCTGCGTCATCATATAGGTGTCGTAGCTGTATTCGGCGACCTGAGCCCAGAGATAGGCATCCTTCTTGAAGGCCTGCTGGCTGTCATAGAGCTTCTTGAAGGCCGGACTCTTGGCGGAAAGATCCGCGTAGAGTTCCATCGCGGCCTTGAAGCAGACATCCATGATTTCCCGGCCGAACGGCTTGAGGATGGCGCCTTCCGCCACGAGCTGCTTCAACGCCGTTGCGTTGCGGGCATCGTAATTGGCCAGCATGTTGTTGTTGGCCGAAGCGCAGGCATTCGTCAGGATCTGCTGATAACTCTTCGGCAGGCTCTTGAACTTCTCCAGATTGAAGAAGGCGTGCATGGCCGGGCCGCCCTCCCACCAGGCCGGATAATAATAGTACTTGGCCACCTTCACGAAACCGAGCTTCTGGTCGTCGTAGGGGCCAACGAATTCGGTGGCGTCGATCGCTCCTTTTTCGAGCGCCGGATAGACGTCGCCGCCGGCGATCTGTTGGGGCGTGACGCCAACCTTCTGCATGACCTGGCCCGCAAGGCCCGCGATCCGCATCTTCAGTCCCTTGAGATCGTCGATGGTATTGATCTCCTTGCGGAACCAGCCGCCCATCTGGGTACCGCTGTTGCCGGCCGGCAGTGCATAAAGATTGCGGGGCGCCAGGAACTCGTTGATCAGATCGTTGCCGCCCCCTGCCGTGAACCAGGCGTTGGTCATGCGGGCGTTGAGCCCGAAGGGAATGGCGGTACCGATCGCGAAGGCCGGATCCTGTCCGATATAGTAATAGGAACAGGTGTGGGCCATCTCGACCGTGCCGTTTGCGACCGCGTCGGCTGCCTGCAGGCCGGGCACGATCTCGCCGGCGGCGAAGATCTGGATGTTGAACTTGCCGTCGGTGGCGTTCTTGACGCTCGCGGCGATTTCGTTGGCGGCGCCGAAGATGATGTCGAGGCTTTTCGGGAAAGAGGAGGTGAGGCGCCAGGTAATAGCCGGATTTTCCTGGGCGATCGCCGGCGCTGCGAGCGCTGCCGCCGCTGCCGCACCCGTTCCCGCCATTGCGGCCTGCCGTAAGAAATGTCTGCGATTCATGGAATTCCTCCTGCTTGGCCTTGGAGATTGAAGCTGAAGCCCGTGTGTCCTACCGCTCTTAGTCCCGTCGTTCTGTAGACGGCAAGCGAAATGTAATAAGCCCGGAGGGCTGCTCCGGGCTTCCTGCAATTCGGCGCGAGCCTGACGGCTACAGCGTGCCCTTGCGCTGCTGCACCATCATATAGGTGTCGTAGGTGTATTCGGCGATCTGGTTCCAGAGATAGCCGTCCTTCTTGAAGGCCTGCTGGCTGTCGTAGATCTTCTTGAATGCCGGGTTCTTGGCGTTCAGTTCCGCATAGACTTCCTGGGCAGCCTTGTAGCTGGCGTCGAGGATTTCCTGGCTGAATGGCTTCAGGACGGCGCCTTCCGCGACCAGTTGCTTCAGCGCCTTGGCGTTATGCGCGTCGTAGCGGGCAAGCATGTTCTGGTTGGCATTGGCGCAGGCGTCCTTCAGCATTCGCTGATAGCTTTTCGGCAGGGCGTTGAACTTCTCGCGGTTGAAGAAGGCATGGACCGCAGGGCCGCCTTCCCACCAGGCCGGATAGTAGTAGTATTTCGCAACCTTGACGAAGCCGAGCTTCTGGTCGTCATAGGGGCCGACAAATTCGGTTGCGTCGATTGTGCCCTTTTCGAGCGCCGCATACACGTCGCCGCCGGCAATCTGCTGCGGCGTCACGCCGAGCTTCTGCATAACCTGGCCGGCAAGCCCCGCAATGCGCATCTTCAGGCCGTTGAGATCGCTTACGGTATTGATTTCCTTGCGATACCAGCCGCCCATCTGGACACCCGTATTGCCGGCCGGCAGCGCATAAAGATTGTAGCCGGCGAGGAACTCGTTGATCAGCTCGTTGCCGCCGCCGACCGAGAACCAGGAATTGGTCTGGCGGGCATTCAGACCGAAAGGCACGGCCGTACCGAGCGCGAAGGCCGGATCCTTGCCGATATAATAGTAGCAGCATGTATGCGCCATCTCGACGGTGCCGTTCGAAACGGCATCCGCGGCCTGAAGTCCCGGCACGATCTCAGCTGCTGCGAAGGGGCTGATCGTGAAATTGCCGTCCGAGGCCTCCTTCACGCTTTCCACGATGTCCGTACCGGCGGACCACAGGATGTCGGTGTTCTTGGTGAACGAGGACGTCATCCTCCAGCTGATCTTCGGATTTTCCTGGGCAATAGCAGGTGCTGCAAGCGCTGTCGCGGCAGCCGCCCCCACGCCGGCGGTCGCGGCCTGCCGGAAGAAATGTCTGCGATTCATCGGAATAATGCCTTCTAACATTTTGGGAGGTACGTGGGTCTTTGCCCGCGCGGGCCGCTCTTAATCCTTTCATTTCGGGAACAGCAAGCGGAAAATCCGGAAAATTGCGACAGGACGCTGCCTTTCTTTCCAGATATTGCGTGGGTTTTCGCTGGGCTCCTGCCGCTCGCTGCCCGTAAAAACCGCTTGAACTTTTTTATCCACGACATAACTTAGAATTATTCTAAGTAAAGGATTCCCATGTTCGGCCGCCTGCTGCCTGCCTCTAAGCGTTCATTTGATTCGCTGAGCGAGGAGGAAATTCTCGCCCTTGCAATCGCCTCGGAGGAGGAGGATGCCCGTATCTATCTATCCTATGCGGACAGCCTCAGAGAGCAGTATCCCGCCTCGGCCAAGATTTTCGAAGATATGGCGGAGGTCGAACAAACCCACAAAAATTCCCTGATCGAGATATTCCGCTCCCGTTTCGGCGAAAGGATTCCGCTGATCCGACGGGAGCACGTGCGCGGCTTCTATGATCGTAAGCCGGATTGGCTGCGCAAGAACCTGCCGCTCGACACGGTCAGGATGCAGTCTGAAGCTATGGAGAGCCAGGCAGCGCGGTTTTATACGGAAGCAGCCAAGCGGGTTTCCGACGCGTCGACGCGAAAACTTCTCGGTGATCTGGCGCTCGCGGAGCAGGGGCACGAGGATATTGCCCGGATGCTCGACGAGAAGCACACACCCGGCGACGTGAAGTCGGAGGAGGATGCGACCGCTCACCGGCAGTTCATTCTCACTTACGTGCAGCCGGGGCTGGCGGGCCTGATGGACGGTTCCGTATCCACCCTGGCGCCGATCTTCGCCGCCGCTTTTGCGACCGGCGACACCTGGTCGACCTTCCTCATAGGGCTTTCGGCTTCGGTCGGCGCCGGTATTTCCATGGGGTTCACCGAGGCCGCTCACGACGACGGCAAGATTTCCGGACGAGGTTCGCCTATCAAGCGAGGACTGGCGTCCGGGATCATGACGGCGGTCGGCGGGCTTGGCCACGCCCTGCCATACCTTATTCCGCATTTCTGGACCGCAACGGCGATCGCTGCACTGGTAGTGTTCGTGGAATTGTGGGCGATCGCCTTCATCCAGAACCGCTACATGGAGACGCCCTTCATGCGGGCCGTTTTCCAAGTCGTGTTCGGCGGCTCGCTGGTGCTCGCTGCCGGCATCCTGATCGGGAATGGGTAAAACTGCTACGGCGCGGGCGGCAAAATGCCCATCGAAGCGCTTTGAGCAGCGAAGGCTCTGAGCCCAAAGTGAAGGGCCGGGACGTCAAACACTTCGATCCACAAAACAAGACCGCCTGCTATCGGACGATAGCAGGCGGTCCCGAGTCCCCCGTGATGACTCTTTGATCAGATCAGCGCAATGCGCCGACAAGCAGATCCTTGCCGTTTTCTATGCTGACCCAGCGGCCGGTGTTGAAAGACGCCTGGCGCTTCAGGAATGTGTACGGTGTCTGGTACCACGGCTTGACCTGATCATCGAGGTTGTCGAGGACAAAGTCGCCGTCGGAGGTACGAAGGGTCAGCACCGCATGGCCTTCGCCGTCGGGCTTGCGGACCACCGTCATCAGCAGATCCGAAAGCGCAAATCCGCGAGCCGCCAGTTCCCGACGCTTTTCGAGAGCGAAGTCCTCGCAATCGGCGAAGTTGGTCGGATAGCTCCAGACTTCCTCGCGGCCATAGGCCTGTTTGTCGGTCTTTGCGATGTAGCGGCCATTCACTGCCTGGTTGATCTGTCGGACGAGCGCCCAGCCCTTGGCGCTGACTTTGGGAGCCGGAGCGGAGCGGCTCTTGACCGAACATTCCGCCTGATACTTCTGGCAGAACTCAAAATGCCCGATCGGTTGGGAGGTAATCGCTCCGGTCACCATGGAAGCTATTGGTCGCGGAGCCGGCACTGCTGCACTTACTGGTACAAGTACGCTAACTAGGATCACGGCAAGTCGCCGCGCCTGCAAGGCTTTCATCATGGACCCGTCCCTTCAAATCCTAACGAAAAGTTAAGGTCTGAACGGTGGCTGAGTCAATCATTCAGCCTTTGTTAATCTTCACGGGTCTCTTCTTATGGTTAAGGCTGCAACATTTTTGTCTCAGCCCAAAATTTGATCATTCATTATTAAGTTGCGCGCTGCGGCCTTTAATTTCTCGATATCCTGGGGGCGGGAAAGCCGGTGATCGCCGTCGCGGATCAGGGTTACCACGACATCGTCGGCGGGCAGGAATTCCAGGAGCTTCAAGGCGTGCTGGTAGGGAACGTCCGGATCCTTCATGCCCTGCAGGATATGGACGGGGCAACCGGTTTCGATAATGCCCGTCATCACCAGGTTCCGTCGGCCATCCTCGATAAGATCGCGGGTATAGATGTTTGGCTCAGGACTGTATTCCGATGCTTCCTCGAAATAGCCGCGTTCGGAAAGGGAATGCCGTTGCGCCTCGGTGAGATGGGGTTCGATGAGTTCGGCGGTGAAATCCGGCGCTGGCGCGACCAGCACGATTCCGTCGACCTTCGGCGCCTTTTTGCGCCTCTTCAGCTCCTGAACAAGGCGTAGCGCGATCCAGCCGCCCATGGAAGAGCCGATCAGGACCACGCGTTTCGGCTTTATGGTGTCGAGGACGGCGATTGCCTCCTCCAGCCAGCGCGAGATCGTTCCGTCCCGGAAGGCGCCGCCGGAGGCGCCGTGCCCGGAATAATCGAAGCGGATTGCTGAAAGCCCCAGCTCTTCCGCCAGCGCCTCGATCTCCACGGCCTTCGTGCCGGACATGTCCGACCGGTAACCTCCAAGCCAGACGAGAGCCGGACCCGCGGCTTTCTTTTTCGCCGGACGATGAAGAACGGCAATCTCGCGGGCAGACGCGCCCGTGCCCACGGTGATCCTCTTTTCGGTGGTGTCGGCTGCAGCCTCTGTCATGATGGGTTCCTCGGTCCTGGCGCGGCTTATAAAACAGATTCGCCGCCTGCCGACAGCAGGTGATTTTTCTGTGACGATATGCTATTGACTTCGCGCGAGTGATCACGACATTGCCCCCGGGGTCGCATGCCGGGCGAGCAAAGTCGTCGCTTGCGTTCCGAAACAACATGGAGAATACGACCATTCGCAGACCATTCAAAGCCGATGCTCCCGTCAAAGAGGGGCCGCGCTCCAACAGGGAAATTCGCATTCCCAAGGTCCAGCTTATCGATGCCGAAGGACAGAACCTCGGTGTGGTTCCGACCGACCAGGCTCTTCGCATGGCAGAAGAGGCCGGCCTTGATCTCGTCGAGATCTCGCCGAACACCGAACCGCCGGTATGCAAGATCCTCGACCTCGGCAAGCTGAAATATGCGAACCAGAAGAAGGCGGCCGAAGCCCGCAAGAAGCAGAAGATCGTCGAAATCAAAGAAATCAAGATGCGCCCCAACATCGACACCCATGATTATGAGGTGAAGATGAAGGCGATGAACCGTTTCTTCGAAGACGGCGACAAGGTCAAGGTGACGCTGAAGTTCCGCGGCCGTGAAATGGCCCACCAGGAACTCGGCATGAAGCTTCTGCTTCAGGTCAAGGACGACACCACGGAAATTGCCAAGGTGGAAGCCGAACCGAAGCTCGAAGGCCGCCAGATGATGATGGTGCTGGCGCCGAAATAAGCGCCGGTCACCTGCCTGCCTGCGGATTGCCGGCAATTCGGCCGGGGTTTTTGCCGCGCTTTCTTTCCCCATTGCGCTTTTGACCGACTGCGGTTATAAGCGCGCGTCCGAACGGTCCGGCAGGGCATGCCGTGGCCGTTCTAAATGCTTGAAGCCAGCCTCGTCTGCCGGCTTCGATACAAAAACGGAGTAGCAAAATGCCCAAGATGAAGACGAAGTCCGCTGCCAAGAAGCGGTTCAAGGTTACTGCAACCGGCAAAGTCGTTGCAGCCGCCGCCGGCAAGCGCCACGGCATGATCAAGCGGTCCAACAAGTTCATCCGCGATGCACGCGGAACGATGATTCTTGCCGAAGCAGACGGCAAGAAGGTCATCAAGAACTACCTGCCGAACGGTCTCTGAGACCCTCGCCACTTTTGGATCAGATAAGGAGATCATGACATGGCACGCGTAAAAAGGGGCGTTACTTCCCGCGCCAAGCACACCAAGACTTTGAAGGCAGCCAAGGGTTTCTACGGCCGCCGCAAGAACACGATCCGCGCCGCCAAGGCTGCTGTCGATCGTTCGCGTCAGTTCGCAACGCGCGACCGTCGCGTCAAGAAGCGTAATTTCCGCGCCCTGTGGATCCAGCGTATCAACGCTGCCGTCCGCGAATCCGGCCTCACCTACGGCCGCTTCATCGACGGCCTCAACAAGGCCGGCATCGAAGTCGACCGCAAGGTTCTGTCCGACATGGCAATCCATGAGCCGGAAGCATTCGGCGCACTGGTTGCCGCTTCCAAGAAGGCGCTGGAGTACCTCAAGGACGCCGGCACCACCAACGAGTTTGAAAGCGCGGTTCGTTAACCAGCGCTTCCCAAGCTTAATTAGCTCTACTGATTTTGGGAAACCCGCGCTGGTTACGGCTGGCGCGGGTTTTTCTTTTGCCCGTCACGACCTCGCCCTCCACCTCGCCGAGTATCAAACGGAAGAAACAATGTCCGATCTGGAAAACCTGAAAACCTCGCTTCTGGCGGAAATCGCCGGTGCCGGCGACGAGGCGGCGATCGAGGCCGTACGCGTCGGTGCCCTCGGCAAGAAAGGCTCCGTCTCCGAACTTCTGAAGACATTGGGTTCGATGTCGCCGGAAGAACGCCAGACGCGCGGAGCGGCGATCAATGCACTGAAGAATGAGATCACCGACGCGATCACCACCCGCAAGACGGTGCTGAAGGATGCCGCGATCGACGCCCGGCTGCGGGCCGAAACGGTCGACATATCGCTGCCGGTGCGGTCTTCACCCGCCGAGCGCGGCCGCATTCATCCGATCAGCCAGATCGTCGACGAGATCACGGCGATCTTCGGCGACATGGGCTTTTCGATCGCCGAAGGTCCTGACGTCGAAACGGACTATTACAACTTCACGGCCCTGAACTTCCCCGAGGGCCATCCGGCCCGCGAGATGCACGACACCTTCTTCTTCCAGGCGGACGAGCATGGCGAGCGAAAGGTGCTGCGCACCCACACCTCGCCGGTGCAGATCCGCACCATGGAAGCCGAGAAGCCGCCGATCCGCATCATCATTCCCGGCAAGACCTATCGTCAGGACAGCGACGCCACGCATTCGCCGATGTTCCATCAGGTCGAGGGGCTCGTCGTCGACAAGAAGTCGCATGTCGGCCACATGCGCTGGATCCTGGAAGAATTCTGCAAGGCGTTCTTCGAAGTGCCGTCGGTGACCATGCGCTTCCGCCCGTCCTTCTTCCCGTTCACCGAACCGAGCTTCGAAGTGGACATCCAGTGCGACCGCTCCGGCCCGATCGTCAAGTTCGGCGAGGGCAGCGACTGGATGGAGATCCTCGGCTGCGGCATGGTGCATCCGAACGTGCTCAAGGCCGGCGGGCTGGACCCCGATGAATTCCAGGGTTTTGCCTGGGGCATGGGTCTCGACCGCATCGCCATGCTGAAATACGGCATGCCGGACCTGCGCGACTTCTTCAACGCCGATGTCCGCTGGATGAACCACTACGGCTTCCGCCCGCTCGACATGCCGACGCTGTTCGGCGGCTTGAGCGCTTAAGGGAGGACTGACACAATGAAATTCACGCTTTCCTGGCTCAAGGAACATCTTGAGACCGATGCCACGCTGGACCAGATCTGCGAGCGTCTGACGGCGATCGGCCTTGAGGTCGAGGACGTCGATGACAAGGCGGCCTACAAGCCGTTCGTCATCGCCAAGGTCGTCTCGGCCGAAAAACATCCGTCGGCCGACCGGCTGAAGGTGCTGATGGTGGATGCCGGCGACGGCAAGCCGGTGCAGGTGGTCTGCGGCGCGCCGAATGCCCGCGCCGGTCTCGTGGGGGCCCTGGCTCGTCCGGGCACCTATGTTCCCGGTATCGACGTGACGCTCGCCGTCGGCAATATCCGCGGCGTCGAAAGCCACGGCATGATGTGCTCCGAAAAGGAGCTCGACATGTCCGACAATCACGAGGGCATCATCGATCTTCCGGAAGATGCGCCGGTCGGCACCCCCTTCGCCTCCTATGCCGGCCTCGACGATCCGGTGATCGAGATCAACCTGACGCCGAACCGTCCGGACTGCACCTCGATCCACGGTATCGCCCGCGATCTCGCCGCCGCCGGCCTCGGCACGCTGAAGCCGCGAGCGAAGCCTTCCTTCAAGACTGAAGGCGAGACCTCCGTTGGCCTCAGGATATTGCTTGACGACGAGCGGCTCTGCCCCGGCTTCGGCCTTCGCCTCGTGCGCGGCGTCAGGAACGGTCCGAGCCCCGTCTGGATGCAGCAGCGGCTGAAGGCGATCGGCCTTCGCCCGATCAACGCCCTGGTCGACATCACCAACTACATGACCTTCGATCAGGGTCGGCCGATGCACGTCTTCGACGCCGCAAAGGTCAAGGGCGGCCTGACGGTGCGGCGTGCATTGGAAGGCGAAACGGTCCTCGCGCTCGATACGCGGGAATACAAGCTCGGGCCCAACAACGTCGTCATTTCCGACGAGAAGGGCATCGAGTCGATCGGCGGCATCATGGGCGGCGAGCATTCCGGCTGCGACGAGGACACGACCGACGTGCTGATCGAGAGTGCGCTCTGGGATCCGATCAACATCGCCAAGACGGGCCGTTCGCTCGGCATCATCACCGATGCGCGGTACCGTTTCGAGCGCGGCGTCGATCCGGAATATATGGTGCCGGGGCTCGAGCGCACGACGGAACTGGTGCTGCAGCTCTGCGGCGGTACGGCAGCGGAAGCAAAGGTAGTCGGTTACAAAGGTCATCAGCCGAAAGTGATCGATTTCTCCTTCTCCGAGGTGAAGCGGCTGACGGGGCTGGAAGTCTCGACGGAGGAAAGCCGGCAGATCCTGACGCGCCTCGGCTTCACGGTGCAGGGCGACGGCGAGCGCGTCTCGGTGACCGTCCCCTCCTGGCGGCCGGACGTCGACGGCAAGGCGGACCTCGTGGAAGAGGTCATGCGCATTCACGGAGTCGATCAGATCAGGCCCGAGCCGATCGACAAGCTTTCGAGCGTCAACGCCAGGATTCTGACCACCCTGCAGGTGCGCACCCGCACCGCCAAGCGGGCACTCGCCTCTCGCGGCATGCTGGAGGCGGTCACCTGGTCGTTCATCCCCGAGGATCAGGCAAGGTTGTTCGGTGGCGGGCAGCGCGAGTTGAAGCTTGCGAACCCGATCGCGGCCGACATGTCGGACATGCGGCCCTCGCTGCTGCCGGGCCTGCTGACGGCAGCGCAGCGTAATGCCGACAAGGGCTTTGGCGACGTGGCGATCTTCGAGGTCTCCGGCACCTATGAGAGCGACAAGCCGGAAGGCCAGCGGCGCGTGGCCGGCGGCGTGCGCCGCGGCACGGCCTCGCTCAACGGTTCCGGCCGCCTGTGGTCCAACAGTGCCAAGGGCGGCGGCAAGCCGGTCGATGTCTTCGACGCCAAGGCTGATGCCTTGGCCGTTGTCGAAGCCTGCGGCCTGCCGATGGGCAATGTCCAGATCGAGAAGGGCGCGCCGGAATGGTATCATCCCGGCCGCTCGGGCACGATCAAGATGGGCCCGAAGGTCGTGCTCGGCTACTTCGGCGAATTCCACCCGAAGATGCTCGGCGCCCTCGATGTCTCCGGCGCGCTCTGCGGTTTCGAGGTCTTCCTCGATGCCATGCCCGATCCTAAGAAGAAGGCGACCCGCACCAAGCCGCCGCTGGAGCTTTCGCCCTTCCAGGTCGTGAAGCGCGATTTCGCTTTCGTGGTGGGAAGCGAAGTGGAAGCCGGATCGCTCGTCAAGGCCGCGGTCACCGCCGATCGTAAGCTGATCACCGGCGTCAACGTCTTCGACGTGTTCGAAGGCGCCTCCCTCGGCGAAGGCAGGAAATCGGTGGCGATCGAGGTGCTGATCCAGCCGGTCGAGCGGACGTTGACGGACGAGGATTTTGAGGCGCTGACGGCCAAGATCGTCGCCAATGTCGAAAAGACGACCGGTGGGGTACTGCGGGCTTAATTCGCCCGCTGATACCGCCATTCCTGGGTTCTGCCGCCATAGCCATAGGCGGCGGCCCGCACATCCTGGACATAGATGTAGCTCTCCTCGTGCAGATTGCCGAGGAGGGCCGCAAACCCTTCGAATGCCTCCCTGATATAGGCGGCCTTCTCGCTCTTCGTATTTGTCTCGTCGGTGATCTTGATATCGAAATAGACGCTCGACTTGCCCTGTTCGGCAAGCGTGCGGCCGCCGGCGAGCCAGTCGCGGGGATCGACATAATCGATGGCGATGGCAGTCACTGCAGGATCCTTGCCGAGGATGCGCTGCGTCAGTTCTGTCAGCATATCGGCTATCGCCCTGGTCATGGCGTCCGACCGCTCTCCACTGACTTTCACATTCAATATGGGCATGGCTTTTTCTCCTTTGGTTAGCTATGCAACTAATTAGGTGTCTTCACGACAGATAACTGCCGATTGATCTGGCCTGTTTGACGAACCCGGCGAATACCTCGTCCCCGAGCTCGGCCTTCAGCCTTTCGGTTACTGCGCCGCTGGCCGCGTTCAGCGAGTCCTTCAGTATCAAAGCGTCCGGTGTGGGATGGATTTCCCATTCCCGACCGTCCCGTTCTGCCGGCCGCCTTTCCAGCAACCCGCGCGTCACAAGCCCGTCCACCGCTCGCGTGGCCGTTGCCCGCGCGATCCTCAGCGTATCCGCCAGCTCGCTATGCAGCATTCCCGGTTTGGCAAGGACTGCGCGCAAGGTGAAGGCTTGCGGCGGAGTGAGGTCGAAAGGCTTGAAGGCCTCGGACCAGACACGCTCCAACTGACGGGCCAGTGCTGTGGTGTTGAAATACAAGCAATGATCAAACATGCGAAGAGGATAGCAGATATAATTGCATATGCAACTACAATATGCCTCGAAATTGCGAAAACGGGTGGCATCGTGATTTTCCGATAGCTACCCTACCATCCGGGGAAAATCCGTTCGATATGGCAACAAGAAGAGGGCGATCATGCGCATACCGGGATCGATGAAGGGACTTGAAGAACTCGGCCGGGTCCGTTTGTCGAAGAACTTCTTTTTCCGCGATTTCCTGTTTTCCGAAATTGCCAATTTCTACGGCATTCCGAACATTCCCGAAGACCCGGATCTCGCGATCGAAGCGGGGCGCCATCTATGCGAGGAGCTTCTGGAGCCGCTCCAGGCGACTTTCGGCAGGCTGCACCTGCGCTCCGGTTATCGTTCGCCCAAGGTCAACGAGTTCGGCAACCGGAACAATCTCAACTGCTCGTCCAATGCCAACACCGCCGCTGATCATATCTGGGACAGGCGCGATGCCAAGGGTTTCATCGGCGCCACCGCCTGCGTGGTTTTCCCCTGGCTCGTCGACAATTACGATCAGGAGGGCGACTGGCAAAAAATGGCCTGGTGGATCCATGATCATCTGCCTTACGCCTCGATCATGGTCTTCCCGAAACTCTGGGCTATGAACATCCAGTGGCACGAAAAGCCGGCGCGACGGATCCGCAGCTTCGCCGAACCGCGCGGCGTGCTGACGAAGATCGGCATGCCTAACAACGAGGGCGACCATTCCGCCTTTTACGCGGGCTTTCCCGAGCTTAAACGGTAGCCGGCGCTTCTCAGGAGTGCAGGTAGTAAAGCTTGTTGACGATCGTCCAGCGCCCATCGATCTTCAGGAGCGAGAGATGGTCGGAAAAGCGCATGCCGGCGAACTCATCCACCACTTTCACGGTTGCGGTGTCGCCGGTAACATCGAGGGTCTCGATCTGGATGAGCGGCTGGGTGTCGGCGGGTGCGGCGCCTTCCGAGGCGATCGCGGCGATAAACTCGTCAAGCGACAACCATTCGACGGTGCCTTGGTAATTGCCGATGATGCAGGCCCTCGGGTGGAAAGCCTTGCGAAGCGCTCCTTCATGCGCAAACGTCATTCCGTCCACGTAGAGGTGGACGACAGCCTGGACTGCCTGTTCTTCCGACATCTCCGTACCTCCCGGAAGAAGTATAGCGCGGAGTCAAGGCCAGTCCAGACAGATGTTATTGCTGCTTCGGGGTCCAGGCAGCCGCCTGCTGCCCATAGCGAGCGCCGGAAAATTTCTCGGGCGCAAGCATGTCTCCCAGTGTCCTCACCTCTTCCGACGACAGCGCGATCTCGGTCGCGGCGACGTTCTGTTCGAGATGCGGAATTTTTCGGGCTCCCGGAATAGGCACGATGAAATCGCCCTGATGCAGGACCCAGGCAAGCGCAAGCTGCGCCGCCGTCACGCCCTTGTCCGCGGCCATTTCCTCCAGCAATTTCACCACGGAAGCGTTGGCCGCCATGTTCTCCGCGCTGAAGCGTGGCAGCGAGCTGCGGAAATCATTCGCGCCGAACTGGTCGGGACTCTGGATCTTGCCGGTCAGGAAGCCCCGGCCGAGCGGGCTGAAGGGAACGAAGCCGATGCCGAGTTCGCGGCAGGTATCGAGGATCTCCCCTTCCGGATCGCGCGTCCAGAGCGAATATTCGCTCTGGAGCGCCGAGATGGGATGCACCGCATGGGCGCGACGGATGATGTCGGCCCCCGCTTCGGAAAGGCCAAGCGCCCTTACCTTGCCCTCTTTCACGAGTTCCGCCATGGCGCCGACGGTATCTTCGATCGGCACATTGGGATCGACGCGGTGCTGGTAAAAGAGGTCTATAACGTCGACGTCGAGCCGTTTCAGCGATGCTTCCGCGACTTCGCGCACAAGCTCCGGCCTGCTGTCGAGACCGGACATGGCGCTGGAATCCTTCTTCTCAGGATCGATCCTGAAGCCGAACTTTGTTGCGATCACGACCTTGCTGCGGAAGGGTTTGAGGGCGCGGCCGACGAGTTCCTCGTTGACGAAAGGTCCATAGACTTCCGCGGTGTCGAAGAACGTCACGCCCATTTCCACCGCCCGATGCAGTGTTCGGATGGACTCCTGTTCGTCCTGACCTCCATAGGCATGGCTCATGCCCATGCAGCCAAGGCCGATTGCGGAGACGTCGAGTTCTTTTCCGAGTTTCCTCGTTTTCATGGGGGATTCTCCAATGAAAGAACACAAGGGCAAGAACGCTTATTTTCGCGGCTTTTCCTTGGGTTCGGTTATGTTTTGACCGGCGTTTGGGCCCGATCAGTTAAAGCTTCTCGGTTCGCAGAACGGGTT
>Ga0268290_100032_pt1 | contig 134384 bp, 139 predicted proteins | sample MetspRMADM_FD_191346 | JGI IMG/M metagenome (GOLD analysis project Ga0268290, IMG submission 191346) | Soil microbial communities from San-Diego area, Southern California, United States - Methylocaldum sp. RMAD-M | ecosystem: Environmental > Terrestrial > Soil > Desert | place: USA: California... | reverse complement strand
ATGGCAAGCGAGCCGGCACCTTCCTATCGAATGCCGGCATATTGCAGGTGTTTGGTGTCAACGATCACGACACCGCCCGTCTTGTCTCCGATCTGCTCGGACAGGAAACCGTTGTCTTCCAGACGGTAGCGCGTGCACTCGATTCCGAACAGTCGGGGCTGTCCTTCAGCCAGCATCACACCGGCCGCCCTCTGCTGACACCAGACGAGGTCCGCAACATGGCCGAGCAAAACCAATTGCTGTTTCTGGCAGCGCGACGCCCGATCGTCGCGAGCAAGCTGCGGTATTACGCCGATGCGGAGTTCAAGGAACGGTTTGATGCAATCTGAACCGCGACGCCTTCGACCGATGTGGCGCGACAGGTCCAAGCAGCATCCTCTGCACAGCATCCTCAGCGCGGCGCCCGATCTTCAACCTGCTGGCGGGCCTGGTCTTCCCGTTGTATATCCTTGACGGACCAAACCGGGGATGATGATTGACGGGCAGTCAGGCACTGGTTTGCGAGCGGTGCTTTTCTTAAAAGGATACGGCACGACGAATGGATACGAGCGGTGGCGTGACTGACAACGAAGCCTTGAACCATCTTCCTGAGCGCAAGCGGCGCGAGCTTTCGCGCGCCTTGAAGATCATCTTCGAGGAGTTCGACGCCGCGCAGCAGTCAAAGCTTTCTGAAAAACAGAAGGCCGGGCGGATCCTCAAGGTCATCCTGTTCGGTTCGTATAGCCGCGGCGGCTGGGTGGAGGATCATAAGAGCGGTTATCGCTCCGACTACGATATTCTCGTCGTCGTCAACATGCACAGCGTCGGCGAGGAAAACGAGCTCTGGCACGATGTGTCCGATCACTTCTTGCGCGAGCTATTGGTGACGAAGACGATCGAGACGCCAGTCAATGTCATCGTGCACACGCTCCAGGAGGTGAACGACCAGCTGGCTCGGGGACGGCCGTTCTTCATCGACATCATTCGTGATGGCATCATGCTCTATGAGAAGGAAGGTCATCCGTTTGTGGCGCCGAAACCGCTTAGCGAGGAGGAAGCCAGGGAGGAGGCAGAAGGATATTTCGGAGAGTGGTTTGGTAGCGCCAGTGACTTCTACGACCAAGGCCGATATGCGGTCGAGAAAGAGCGCCCTAAGATCGCTGCATTCGAATTCCATCAAGCCACTGAACGTCTTTACCACTGCGTCCTCCTCGTCCTCACTCTCTACAGCCCGAAATCGCACCGGCTGAAGTTCCTCCGGTCTTCGGCAGAACGGATCGAGCCGCGGCTGATCGAGGCATGGCCGCGCGATACCAAGTTCGCCCGCCGCTGTTTCGAGCGGCTTGATCGTGCTTATGTCGATGCCCGCTACTCACCGCATTACGAGATCACCGAGGAAGAACTCCGCTGGCTGATCGAACGGATCCAGGTACTGCAAAACCTGGTCGAGCAGATCTGCAGGGAAAAGCTGGACGGGCACGTAGCATAGCGTCGCGGATATTGGCCGTCTGAGACGCGTGCCCGCCGGAAAACATCACCAATTTGAATCGGTCGCGACAGACCGATTCAAAACTGTCGTTGGACGTTCTCCTTCCGTTCGACGATCTTCTCCGCATGCTCACCCAGCCCTACCAGCTCTACGTCGAACGAACCGATCCCGCGAAAATATGGCGCGGTTTTATGCTTTGGCGATCTCGGAGACGCTGTTCGGGGAACCCTGCCTGATCAGGCGATGGGGACGAATAGGCGCGTCCGGCCGATCCATGGTTCATGCGTTTCCCAAAGAAGAAGATGCCGTCAGGCTGTTCCTCGAGGTCATCAAGAGGAAGCGTGCGCGTGGCTATCGCCCGACGACGGCAACTCCCTGTCGAATTTATTGATTTCGAGGTTTCCCGCGGCGGCTTTCGCGATGGCGGTAATCGGGTGAACCGCACCAGCATCCCCTTCAGCTGTGCGTACTGAAGCTGAAGCTTGCTCGCCAATTGCGCCCGCAGCACCCTGATTTCTTCATCAAGGCTTATCGCGTCGTCAAAAAGCGGCGGGAACGTCCGCCGAGCTCTGCGGAACGACGTCAAGCACGTCAACCTTCTTGCCACGTCTGCGAGGACCTGGCTTTACATCATGACGAAGCGACGCGGGTTTACGTGACAACGCCGCCGGCGATGTTCAGACCGAGTTTGCCCTTGCGGAAAAAGTGACTGACGACCTTGCCAAGGGTGCGAAGACGGCGGCCGGTGGCGCTGAGGAATTTTGCGAGCTGTCGCATCATGGATCTCCTTTTGATTGCGGTTCATTACGGGGATGAAGAGCGGACGGGAAAGGAGGGCTGCACCCACAGGGCTGAAGCGGAGCGGAGGACCTGATGGCGACTGAATCTTGATGCGCGAGGAGCGTTAAGCGGGGAAAATTCTGGCGTCATCAGGTTGCAGTCAGACGCCCGGGACGCACCACCACTGATGTCAATAAAATGGGATCGACAGGAGATCTGCGACAGCGTGTGATGAAGGCGCGGTTTGACGCCGCCCCTCAGAACGGTGGCTCGACATCGACGCGGCCGTCCAGCTCCGCTATCGCGACCGTCAGTTCGGCCTGTGCGAGATCGAGCTCGGCTTAGATCAGGCGGCGCTCGCAACGATCGAGAGCGTTTCGTAATTCGGCCCGAAGTTCTTCGATCTGGCATTCGAGTTCGTAGGTCATCGTCTGATCTCCTATGTGAAAGACGATCAGCGGCGCCGGATAGGGAATGACGATGTCAAGGAGCGCTGAAGCGACCGGCAGCGCCGGGGAGTGGGGGAGCCGATTTCGTGTTGGCGGCTCTGCTGCCAATTCGAAATTGGGGGAACCGCTCATCCTTGACGACGGCAATCCCGTCGGCATCATCGTCGGATACTGAGCAGGTTTTTCCTCCTCTCCGTATGGCACCCAAAAAAGCCGGACCTCGCTCGATGCGTGGTCCGGCTTTGATCTCATGGTAGAGATGGCGACCTGGCAAACGCCGAATGCACGCGAAACACCGCTTTCCGCATTGACTTTAAGTAACGGCGAATCAAAAGCTTGGCGGCCTAACAGAGGAGAACACTGATGGCCGACGAAACCACGATTGAAGCATCTGCCGCGACAGAAACGCCAGCCCCTGCCCCCGCTGAGAAGAAGACGCGCAAGCCACGGACGCCGAAAGCTGTCACTAAGGCCAGCACCGTCGATGCTACCTCTGCACCGGTAGAAAAGCCGGCCAAGAAAACACGTGCCAAGCGTGGCTCCAAAGTGGTTCCGGTCAAGGCGGAAAAGCCGGTTGCCACACCGAAGGCGGCCGCCAGTCGCGCGCGCCGCGTTGGAGCTGCTGCGTCCGCTCCGGTCGCTACCTCTGTTGACGTCATCGACGATATCGCCGACCTCATCAAGCTTGAGGAAGAGAACAAGCAGCTTCGCAAGGAGCTCTCCGAAAAGCTGCGCGCAGAGAATGCAGATCTGCGCAAGCGCCTTGGCAAGGGCTGATTTCGGCTTTTTTTGAGCGGCGCCACCTATTCCATGCGATGGCGCCGCCGACCTTTCGTATGATTGACCCGAGATCAATGCGGTTTTGGTGACAATGAATGACCGCGGCAATATCCCCGCCGCCATGCTTTGAAGGTAAATGCGATGAGAACACCATGGAGATTTGTGGCTGACCTGGTGTCACGTAAACCGAAACCAGATAGCCATGACGAGAGCCCAGCAGTCGCGCCGAAGACCATTGCTCTCGAGTACAGACCCTCCCTCGAAGAGGAACACCCGGACATTGAACCAGCGGTGCCCGACCGCTCCGCGGAGGCCGACTCCGAGGCGCAAGTCGAGGCAAACCTGCGCGACCCAGATACTGACTCGACGGACATCGAAACGGCGACACCAGTTGTAGCGAAAGCTCCTGCGGCCCCAGCCAGAAACGAGGAGCCGGCAGCGCTCCCCCCATCGCAAGAGCCTGACGAGAAGCCGCCTGCTCCCAAGCCGACCCGAGCTGCCGAAACACCGGTCGAGCGAGCGCCGGCACGCCAAAAGAAGATTAAGCCGATCGTTGAGCCGGTGGTTTCCGTCGCCCAAACCGACGAGGTCGCCCCTGCCGTCGCTGCCGGCCCGAAATCTTTCGCGGATGAAATGGCTAACCTGGATGTGGAGGTCGATGCGTTGCGGCGCCAGCTTGCAAAGAAGCTCATCGAGCAGAACGCGCAACTACGCAAGATGCTCGCCAGGTTCGACGCGCGGTAATCGCGCGTCCCCATTCCGATAAGGGAAAAGGCTCCGCCGGTGGCGGAGCCTCGTGATCTTGATCAATCCCGGTTCGGGCGGGACCAGATGAGCTGGATGCCGTCTTCGCCTTCGACTTCGGCGAGTGTTGCGTAGATTGGAGCCGGGAAGCTCGGATCGTCGAGTTTAACCGAGAGGTAGTCGCGGCCCTCACCGGAGGTCTTCTGCCAGGCGGCGCCTAGTTCAACGCTCCCGGCGTAGACGCGGAACTGCGGGCCCTTGTCGGACGGGTTCTCGACGCGGGCGATGCGGGCTTTGACGTTGAGGGCGAGAGTGCGGATGGAGCCAGTGAAGCCGTTTTCGGTGGAGGTGAAGGTGCCGATGGTTGCCATTGTCGTATTCCTTTTCTCGTATTCGGGCCGCGCCCATCGCGGTCTCGATGGCTGTCGCAAAGACCGGTGACGATCGGACCGCACCTGATAAGGCCGGAATGAAATGGAGGGCGGCAACTGCCACTTTTGTTAGTGGGAGAGGAATGGCGGCGCAGCCGACGGGGGTAAGAAAAGTGGTCGTGGCCGTTGCGGGAAAACGATCGAGGCGCAGCCGGTCTCCGGTCAGACATGCCTCATCGAGCTCGCAGATGGGTTGCCGGCAACTCCGACGGGAAGGGATATGGCAGTGGCGTCCCGCCGCATTTCCCTCGGTCAGGAATAGTAGCCTAGGCCCTGCCTCACTTGCACCGCCGTCGTTGCCTGCTTCAATTGGGGAAACGAGCTCCACGTAGACATCGGCCGGCTTGTCCAAGACGCCTCGTGCGATATCGTTGCACCCGCGAATCGTAGCCTGGAGAACCAATGCGTCAGCAGACCAAGCCGTTCATCGTCGAACGCAAGCCGTCCCGTAAACCCAAACCCGACACCGCAAAACCGTCGATCTGGGGAAGGCTGGATGCTGACATTGCACAAGGTCTCCAACAACAATTGGATGGGGACCAGCGTGATACGGATCACGCGGCCGCCACCGGTGGTGACGACCGCGCTTGAGCATTAGGCCGCAGCCATCAAATCCGCTTCCGGCTGTAAGGAATGCAGAAAGCTCACTGCCTGCTGCGCATGGGCCGCCGCCTGGAAAATTGCTCGCTTATCGTTGGCCAGCACCGATAGCCACGACTGCAGATACGATGCATGATCCGGCCGCGGCTCAAGTTCCGGCGCGATACCGAGGTCAGCGCACAGGAAGCAGCTGCCGAGTTCGGCAACAAGTTCTTCCCGCGCGCGCTCCGTCCGGTCCTTGGCATAGCGGGACAGGTCACGTCCGACGCGATGCGCTGCCGCTGTCCAGTGCGTCGCCTCATGACTGAGGACGGCCGCGTACCCGGCAGCATCGCGAAACGCCTCGAAGGGCGGCATCTGGATATAGTCCATGACCGGCGAATAGTAGGCTTGATTGCCGCCGTGCCGGATGACTGCGCCGGCATTGCGGAAAAAGCGATCGGCACTCTTGATCCGGTCGATCGGATCAAGAACCTTGGCCGGCGGCGCATAGTAGCCATCGGGCAAACCCTCGATCTGCTCCACATTGAACACCGAATACGCCTTCAGGAACGGGATCTCCCGATCGACTTCGTTGCCGTTTCCGTCGGCTTCGGACTTGGTGAAACGGCTGGCGAAGACAACGGTCGAGCCGGTCTCGCCCTTGCGCACGGCCCCGCCCAGTTCGAGCGCCTGCTTGAAGGTCATCCACATCGACGAGGCGAAGCCGCGCGACATCTGCTCCGACCATAGGAGGAGCACGTTCATGCCCGAGTAGGGAACGCCGTTGTGGCGCACCGGCCGGCTTATGCGACCATTGGTGTTGGCGGCGCTCCACGGCTTCATCCAAGTACGCACGCCTTGTTCGAGATCCTCGACAATCCGATCGGTGATCCGCGCATAGATGTCGACGCGGTTGGAATCCGTTTTCCTGCTCATGACTTCTTTCTCCATTAGGATAGCGCCTATCGCGGTCCGTCACGGAGGTCCGAACTCAGGGGCCGATGGTGTGGCCATGCACCGGAACGGCCGCAACAGCGTGGAGGACGGCAAAGCCGTTACATGGGCGCCCGGCTCCTGCAGGACCGCCGAGCGGGGCGGGTCGCGATAGGCGCGTCTCCAGTTTTCCTTTTCGGCATGAGAAAAGCCGGCGCTGTAAGCACCGGCTTTGGACCAGGAAAAGAAGGCGGGGTGCGACCCCGCCAAATGAGTTATCCGAATGCAGCCATCTGAACTTCGGCCGCTTTGCGGTCGAGCGATGCGCCCGGGTTTTCGACCGGCCGGTCGAATGGTTTCCAGCTCTCGCCGACGACCTGTTCGTAAGCCGCCACCGCGCCCTCGGCTGCCATGCGCAGCGGATGGGACTGGATACCCATGTCAGCCGCGAATTCCCGCTTGCGTTGTGCGGCGCTGTCATAGCCGACCGGACCGTCGAGATCCTCGTCGCGGGCATCGTTGGATGCCTTGGCCGTTGCGTCGCGCGCCTCGGTGACGACGCGCGAGTAGAACTGCCCGACGCCATGCGCCGATCCGACGAAGGCCCCGACGATGCGCTGCAGATGGATCTGCATGGCCCGCTCGCCCAAGCCTTCGGAGAGGCTGTCGGCGGTTTCGACGATCAGCCGCTCATGCAGGCTGCGGATGCCTTCGCTGTCGACAACCGTGGTGCCGAAGCTTTCGGCGATCTTGAGCGCCTGGGCCGCATCGGGGCATGTGAGACGGACCATTTCGAGTGTTGCTCCTTTGCGAAGTTGCGAGATCCGTGCGTTGGAGCGGTTTGAAGTTGCTGGCTTGGCCATGGCTGTTCCTTCCTTGGCTGCCGAAGCGGTTCCGGCCCGTGCCGGTCTGCCCTTCGATGCGGACGACCAGAACCGGCAAAGGACGGGCGGCTTCACAGGTCCGATCCGGCTGAGCCAGCAGGGCCGGTCTGCGGGCAAGCAGGTTTTGACCTGAGCAGACGGCGAGCCTGCCCTCGCGCAGGGAGGCTGGGTCGGCCGCCACGCGGCGCGACAGCGGCCTTGAAACGCCCGGCCGCCGGTTCAGACCGCAGCGAACAAGAAGGGCAGTCCAGCACGGCCCGATATCTGGCTCTAGCGGGGAAGGAACAGACGCGGCCAAACCCGCCACGCCGACGACATCGAAGCCGGGCAAGTTCAGCACCAGTGGCTACGTTTCCGGGCCTGCCTATGTCGCCGGACAATGCAAAGGTCGCTCGTCGCGATGCTGCAGTTCACCGATGACACTCTCTTGCATCGCCAGCCTGCGGCGGATCATGTCGAGTTCGACCCAACGCTCGAAGGTGAGGCGGTCGACGAGCTCCTGATGGCAAGTACGACGACCCGATCGGCGACGCGCTCGGCTCAGGGCTTTCACCGTCGTCGTCTGCCTTCCCCCGCGCGCTGTAATTTGCCGGGTGAGACATTCCAGATGCCGCTGGATCTCTCGCCGGTCGACGATTGCTTTTGCCAGCGGTTTCGAAACGCGGACATTGATCATCGCCCATCCCCCGGTCGCCGGCGGCCGATGAAGGAGGATGGTCTGTCGACGGATAAACCGTCCGCACTGGTGGCAAACTCCACCCCCAAAAAATAAGGGGTGGGTGCTGGTGCTGCCACGTTCGACGGGGAGACGGCGCTCACGCTGCATCCCTCTGATCGAAGTCGGCATCGTGCTCTTCGTGGTTAGAACAGTCTGTATCCTGCACATAGTATTGGTCCGCTGCCTCGTCGATCTTCCCTTCCTGGACTTCAGCGGAGTCGTCAGCATCACCGTCGTCGTCGCACGGCGCCGCGCCATTGACGGCCGTGGCAGAATTTGCCCGGATCCAATCGAGCAACTCGCCGGCTGGCGGCGCGAAGCGCGCCGACGCATGAACGAAGTGCTCGTTAGAGAAATGCTCGACGTGCGCTGCGGGGTTTCACGAACCTTGGGCCGAGGCTGCACGGATGCCTCGGCGCACGATGCTTCCAGTGCCAGGCGGGACAAGCACAGGAGGAGCGTCTGAGGCGTCGACTGTAGACAACGCCCCAGATACTCTGTCAGTAGACGGTCAACGCCGGAATAAAACTCACAGCCAGCAACAGAAGCATCGCCATCGTGAAGAACGGCACGAGTTCCCGCGTTGTTTCGCCAAGCGGAGACTTGGCGATCGACGACGAGATGAACAGCGTGGTTCCGATCGGAGGCGTGTAGAGACCTATACCAAGATTGATAACCATCATCAGCCCAAGTTGCACACGGTCGAGGCCGATGGCATCAGCCAGCGGCACGAAGATAGGGCCGAGCAACAGAATCGCCGGTGGCATGTCGAGCGGCATGCCAACGATCAGCATGATGATGTTCATCATCAGGATGATGGCGATGGGGCTTGAGATATTGCTAGCAACCCAGTCGGCCATGTGCTGCGGCGCCTGATCGAACGTCAGCACCCAGCCGACCGCCGCACTCCCCATGATCACGAGCATGACCACACCAGTCCCGACACCGGCTTCCACGACGTTCTCGCAGAAGCGCTTCCATGTGAGATCTCGGTAGAACAGTAGACTGAGAAGCAGTGAGTAAACCACAGAGAGCACTGCGACTTCTGTCGGCGTTGCGAAACCGAAGCGTAAGAGCAGGATGATCAGGATCGGCAGAAGAATGGCCGGGAAGCTCTTAGTCGCGAGAGTCGCCAGCTCCCGCCCGCCGAGGCGGGACTTCTCCGTGGGATAGTTCCGGCGCACCGAGACGAACCAGCAGACGAGGACGAAGCTCGCCGCCATTATCAGTCCGGGCAGGATGCCGGCGATGAACAGGTCCCCGACGCTGACCCCGCTGACCAGGGCGTAGAGGATCATTGGGATCGACGGCGGGATCAGTACGTCGATGACCGAGGAGGTCGCATTGTTGGCGGCACAGAGCGCCGGCGGATAGCCGTGCTTCTTCTGCCAGGGGATCAGCACCGACCCCAGGGCGCTGGCATTGGCGACGGCCGATCCGGAGACGCCACCGAACACCACGGACGAAACGACGGTGGTCGAGAGGGGGCCGCCCCGCCAGCGCTGCATCGCCTTGGAGGCGAGTTCGAGCAATTGCCGACCGAGTTCTCCGCCGAGCATCAGCGTGCCCGCCAGCATAAAGAACGGCAGCGCCAGCATGGGAAAGGACTGGGTCTGATCGTAGATCTGCTGGGCCACGATCGAGAGCGGTAAATAACCGTTGAACAGCACCGCGATGCCGGCGGAGATTATCAGGGCGTACCCGACAGGGACTGCCAGAACCATGAGGATGCAGAAGGCGGCGATCATGATGAGCGTCATAGCGGCACATCCTCTAACTTGAGTTCAATCCGGTGCTCCCAACCGCGCCGGAAGACACGGGCCGTGGCAGCGATCGTCACCAGGGCGACGAGCAGGGCACCAATTGCCAGCGCGTAGTAGCCGACGCTGTTCGGGATACCGAGCACGGGGCTGCTTTCGACGCTGGCAATTTCGGCCACCAGGACCGCCTGATAGGCGAGAACCACAAACGACAGGACGCTGATCGCGCCTGCCAGGGCGAAGGCGCCAAGCCGGGCGGTCCCGGTCAGCTTGTCGTAGAGCCACTCGACGGCCATGTGGCCGCCCATATGCGCGGCCAGCACGATCCCTGACAGGATGAACCAGGGAAAGATCAGCATCGGTAGTTCCTGTGCGAAGGAAAAGCCGCCGCTGCTGAGCGCGTATCGGGCCAGGACGTTCGCCGTTGTGACGACGGTCAGCGCGATGCCGCTGGCAATGACCATGAAGCGTGCGAACTTCACGGTCAGAAGCGCCAGAATGTCGAGGGACCTCAAAAGAGTAGACATGGGAAGCCTCCGGCTTGGCTTTGTCATCAGCCGCGTGCGGCAGCTTCGATCTGCTTGACGAAGTCCCCGAACGGCTTCTGTTTCCAGTTTTCCGCAACGGTTGCTGTCGCCTTGACGAAGGCCTCGCGATCGACTTCCGTCACTTCAACCGCCGAATTCTTCTTGAAGGCCTCCAGCACCTGCGCCGACTTCTCGAGCGACAGCTTGCGCTGCAGGTCCCCGGCCTCCTTCGCGGCGGCGCGAACGGCCTCCAGATCGGCACCGAGCCGCGCCTCGGCGATTTTGGACATCAGGAATGGCGTCGATTCCCACTTGTGCGCGGTGAGGCTGATGAAACGGTTGACCTCGAACAGCTTGGAGCTTTCGATATTGGCAAGCGGGTTCTCCTGCCCGTCGACGACACCCTGTTGAAGGGCGATGTAGAGTTCGCCAAAAGCAATCTGTTCCGTGCTCGCCCCGAGTGCATGGAAGATGTCGATGGTCATCGGATCGGCGGGCGTGCGAATTTTCATGCCCTTGAGGTCGTCCGGCGTGGCGACCTTGCGTTTGGAATTGGTCAGGTGGCGGATGCCGTTGTCCCACCAATCGAGCGGAACGACACCGACGGCCTCGAAGCGCTTGTTGAGATCCTCGCCGACGGGACCGGCGAGCACGCGCATGGCCGCCGCAGTGTCGGCAAACAGGAAAGGCAGGCCGAGAGCGGCGAGTTCCGGCACGATCGCCGAGGTCGCCCCCTGGCTGTTTGCGGTGAAGTCGAGCGCCCCGGTGCGCAGGCTGGTCAGCATGGCGGAGTCGCTGCCGAGCGTCTCGGCGCCGGCGACATTTATGGTCACGCGGCCCTCGGTCTTCTGTCCAACGAGTTCGGCAAACTTTGCCGCAGCCACGGTGCGGGGATTGCCCGGCGCAGCGCCATGGCCGAGCGTGAGAGTGGTCGCCGCACGGGCCGGACGAATGCCGGAGACGATGGCGGGGGCCGCAAGAGCCACGCTGGCACCGGTCAGGAATGTCCGTCTGTTGATGTTCATATGCATATCCTCCTCCTTGGTGTGATGTTTAAGGGCGAAGCGAGGCTTCGCCTAGGCCGTCTCCCTCCTCTTGAAAGACGGCCATCCTGTTGACCTGGATCAATTCAATGGATCAGTGATCCTCCGTTCACGTCGACCTCAGTGCCCGTGCAATAGGACGAAAGCTCGGACGCCAGGAACAGCGCGCAGCCGGCGACATCGGAAGCTTCACCTGGACGTCCCATCGGAATGCCTTCCACGATTTTCTCCAGCATGTCGGGCGTCAGCTTGCCAGCCGTGATGTCGGTTGCAATGAAGCCCGGGCAAATCGCGTTGACACGCACATTGGCGGGCGCCAGCTCGCGGGCCATGGCCTTGGTCAGCCCGAGTATGCCGGCCTTGGCTGCGGAATAATGCGGGCCGCCGAAGATGCCGCCGCCACGCTGGGCCGAAACCGAGCTGAGGTTGACGATCGAGCCGGACTTTTGCTCCCGCATGCCAGGAATGACCGCCTGGCTCATGTAGAGCGTACCACGCAGATTGACGTCGAGAACGGCGTCGTAGTTGGCAGGACCGATCTCCATGACCTTCAACGGTTGCGTGATGCCGGCATTGTTCACAAGAATGTCGACACGGCCCCAGCGCTTCAGGAGTTCGGCAATGGCCGCATCGCAGGCGGACTTGTCAGTCACGTTGCACGCCAGGCCAACATGATCCGGGCCGAGATCGGCAGCGGCATTGTGTGCGGCCTCCGCATCTAGATCGAGAATGGCGACTGTAGCTTCATGTTCGGCGAACAGTTTCGCAGTGGCCTTTCCAAGACCACGTGCCGAGGCAGCCCCCGTCACGACGGCAAATTTTCCCTTCAGAAGGCTCATGGGCCCTTCTCCTCCCTGTCTGCTGTTTGAAGAAATGAACTTGCTGGTTAGAGCCAGCCCTTGATCTGCTCGATGACCTTGCCGACCGAGATGCCGTACATCTCGTGCAGCGTCGGCAACGCGCCCGCCTCCAGGAACGCGTCCGGAAGGCCGATCATGCGGAACCGTGGAGCAATGCCGCGCGACAGAAGACCGGCGGCGACGGCCTCGCCCAGACCGCCCATGAGCGTGTGGTTCTCTGCGGTGACGACCAGTCGTCCGCCCTTGGCGGCTTCGGCAGCGATGGTTTCGAGGTCGAGCGGCTTGATGGTCGGGCAATGCAGAAGCGCCACGTCCACCTTGTCATCAGCGAGCTTCACGGCCGCATCGAGCGCGCGCATGGTCATAACGCCCGTGGAAATCACGAGGACGTCCTTGCCCTCGCGGATCATCTGCGCCTTGCCGAGCTGGAACCGATAGTCCGGCTTGTGCTTCTTGATGACCGACGGCACCTTGCCGCGCAACAGGCGGGAGTAGATGGGCCCATCATGCGCGATCATCTGCGGGATCATGCCGAGGATATCGTCAGCGTCACAGGGATCGATCAGCGTCATGTTCGGCAGGCCGCGGAAGATCGCAAGATCCTCGGTTGCCTGGTGGCTCGGTCCATAGCCCGTCGTCAAACCCGGAAGGGCGCAGACGATCTTTACAGGAAGGTTTTCCTCGGCGATCGCCATGGCGATGAAGTCGTAGGCGCGACGCGAGGCAAAAACGGCATAGGTCGTGGCAAAGGGAATGAAGCCTTCACGGGCGAGACCTGCGGCAGCCGACATCAGCACCTGCTCGGCCATGCCCATTTGGTAAAAGCGGTCAGGCATCGCCTGCTGGAAAATATGGAGGTCGGTATATTTCCCGAGATCGGCGGTCAGGCCGACGATGCGCTCATCCTTGCGCGCGGCATCGACGAGAGCGTTGCCGAACGGGGCAGCGACGGTGTCATACCCTTCGGCAGCCAGAGAGGCGATCATCGCGGAGGTCGCCTGACGCTCCCCTTCAGGCGCTTTGCGGGCTTCGTATTTGCGGGCCATTGATGCGAGGGTCATGCCGGTTTTCCTTCTTCCAGAACTGCGAGCGCCTTGTCCCATTCGTCCGCTTCGACGCGGACGAAGTGAGTGATTTCGCGGCTTTCGAGGAAGGGGACCCCTTTGCACATGGTGGTATCGAAGATGATGACGCGCGGCTGGGGCTCCTTGACCGCGCGTGCCTTGTCGAAGGCCTCGACGACTGCGGCGAGATCGTTGCCATTGACCCTCTGGGCGTGCCAGCCAAAGGCTTCCCATTTCTCGGTCAACGGTTCGGAGCACAGCATCTCGGTCGACTTACCGTCAGCCTGCTGGTCGTTGAAGTCGACGAGGCAGATCAGGTTGTCGAGCTTGTGGTGGGCGCCGGACATCGCCGCCTCCCAGGTGGAACCTTCGCCCAGCTCGCCATCCGACATCAGGTTGTAGACGAAGGCGCGATTGGCCTTCCGCTTCAGACCCATTGCCATGCCGACGGCAATGCCGAGACCGTGGCCGAGCGAACCGCCGGTAATTTCCATGCCAGGTGTGTAGGATGCCATGCCGGACATCGGCATGCGACTGTCATCCATCCCATAGGTCTGCAGTTCATCCTCAGGCAGGATGCCGGCTTCCATCAGAACGGCATAAAGAGCGATGGCATAATGCCCGATCGACAGGAGGAATCGGTCTCGCCCCTCCCACTCGGGGTCTTCGGGACGATAGTCCAGAGCGTGGAAATAGGATGCGGCAAGGACGTCGGCGATCCCGAGCGCCTGTCCGATATAGCCCTGCCCCTGAACCTGCCCCATGAGCAGTGCTTTGCGACGAATATTCCATGCACGCAGCTCCAATGAAACATTGGAACGCGCGACAGCGCGGCCAGCCAAATTCATGTTTTCCTCCCGGCATTCTCTACAGCCAGAGATAGCACCGTCGCCGGAGGATTGATTTTAAGAAAAGTGAAAGACCTCTGTAGGCCACCTTAATGCTAAGACGAAAGCCTTATAGCCCCCAAGGTTTCACCTCGATCAGGTCGGTCGCCGAACCAATCCGGAAACGGCACCCCAGATCTTTGAGGTGGGCCCGCGCAGCGTCGTCATGCAGCTTGCAAGCGTTCGTCATCCAGGTCTGGAAACGCTGGACGATGCGTCGGCTGAGATGTCGGGACGGACACACCAGCCAGTAGGCCGGAAAATCGATCACCTCATAGGCCGTCGAAAACGGGACCAGTTCTCCCCTCTGCAATTCGCCGAGGCAGAGGCTTACACTGTCGAGAGCGACCCCACCTCCCTGCTTAGCCATCTCGATCGACATGGAGGATCGGTCGAAACGGAGCGGATAGTTGACCTTCGGAATATCGATCCTGTTGGCCGCAAGCCAGAGATCCCAGCGATAGAGTGTTTTGACGCTGTCGATCAGGCGCGCGCCCGCAAGCTGACGAGCGGGATCAGGATCGATCTGGCGCAAACGTTCCAGATAATCAGGGCTGCAGAGAGGCAGAACCAGATCGTGCATCAGCGGCGTCACGGCCACGCCGCTCCAGGTACCCAACCCATATCTCAGGTCGATATCGACACTTTCCGTTTCGAATGCAGTAAAGTCCGGCGTCGCATCGATACGGAGATTCCAGTCCTCGTTTTCTGCAGCGAAGGCGCCGACCCGAGGCCCCAGCCAGCGCACACCGAAGCTCGGGCTGACGCGGATGACGAAATTGCGTCGGTCCCGTTGAAATGAAACGGCAGAGCGGGCGTTGCGTATGGCGCTGAAGGCTTGGGTGGTTGTCTGGAACAGGCGGTCGCCGTCCAGCGTCAGCACCAGACGACCTTTCTCACGGCGGAAGAGCTTCACGCCAAGTTGCGCCTCAAGGAGCGAAAGCTGTTGGCTCACCGCCGAGGGAGAAATGCCAAGTTCTTCAGCCGCCTTGGTCACGCTGCTCAAGCGGGCAACGGCTTCAAAATACTCGGTCGCTTTGAGATTGAGATCACGCATCCGCGAAGCTTATCTGAAGGCTGAACGGCGTTCCACCGTGCGAACCGCTGAAAAAGAAAGGCGGCTCCCCAAAGAGTTGCCGCCTGTCGAGTTGACCTTGGGAGGTTACATGCACCTGCTGATGCAAGGTTCAGATCCGGTAGAACTTTTCCGCATTGTCGTGGAAAAGCTTCATGCGATCCTCCAGCGGATAGCTTGCCGTAATCTCGTTGAAGGCATTGAAAATGGCGTCATACGAGGAGAACAGCTTGTCGACGGGGAAGTTCGACGCAAACATGCAGCGATCCACTCCGAAGATCTCGATCGCCGACTCGACGTAAGGACGAATTGATTCCGTCGTCCAGGTGAAGTCACCCATCCCGAGGCCGGAGATCTTGCAGGCGACGTTGGGAGCCTCAGCAAGCTTTTGCATGCTCTTGCGCCAGCCGTCAAAATGAGACGGACCATCCACCTGCATGCCGGTATGGTTGAGGATGATCTGCGTATCGGGGAAATCGCGCGCCAGTTCGAAGAACTCTTCCATCTGCCAGTAGTAGAGTTGCAGATCGTAGGAGAGGTTACGCTTCACCAGTTCCTTGAAACCGCGGCGCCATTCCGGGGCGCGGCTGACCTCAGCTCGATCCAGATAAGTCTTGGCGGGGTCGGTGTGAAAATTCATCGACTGCCGGATACCGCGAAAGTTCTTGAACTGCATGTGTTCATCCAGAAGGTCGGCCACATCAGCTTTGCGAAAATCCGCATAGCCGACGATCCCGTGGGGGAAGCCGCAGCGATCGGCGATGTCCTGTAGCCATCGCGTTTCGCCCACCGGATCTTTGGGATCGTAACCGACGTCGAGATGCACAGATTTGACCAGGTTCTGGTTCTTCGCATCCTCGAGGAAGTCCTCGATCAGATAGTCGTGAATGATGGCCGAGTAATCCCCGAAGGCTGACGGCTTAGCGCCATCGTTCAGCCAGGGATAGTAGTTGTTGGTGATGTCCCACAGATGGTGATGGGGATCGATCAAGGGAATGTCGTTCATCGCGATGCCGATCAGAGAGAGAGGTGAGCCGGAAACCGGAGGGACCGGAGGCATCTTTGATACCTCCGGTCGAATGGATCACTGCGGGAAAACGCGCGCAATCACCTTTTTCGCGTCCTCGGAGTCGATGTCGGCAGCCTTCACCAGCGGCATCACGAGCGCCATGTTCTGCGTTGTCTTTTCACCCTTTAGAGCCTTGTACACTTGCTCCGTCGCATCCATGCCCTGACCGACAGCTTCCTGGAAGAAAATGCCCTGGATGGCGCCGTCCTTCAGCAGTTGGATGGTCGTCGGGCTGCCATCTGCAACGGTGACGCCGATCTTGCCCTTCAGGCCGCGGGTTGCGAGGGCCTTGGCAGCGCCCGTGCCCGCCTGGTCATACATGCCATAGATTGCCTTGACCTTGGGATGGGCGGTCAACAAGTCGTTCGCCTGTGTGACGGCCTCGTTGATCGTCAAGCCCTTGGTTTCCAGCATCTGCACGAGCTGACAGCCATTGGCGTTGAAGGCTTCCTGAGCGCCCTTCAGATACTTCTGCGCGTTTTCACGGTCCTGCGGCAGGGAGAGCATGCCGACTTCCGAGCCACCGCGCTCCTTGGCGAGTTCGCAAGTGTACTTGCCCTGGGCAAGACCGGTTTCGTAGTTATTGGCCGTGACCGAAGAGGTGAACTTGGTCTCGCCGGGCTGCGGGCCAATGCCAGCGAAAGCGATCGGGACTTTCTGCTGCGCAAGATAGTTCAGAAGCGGCGGGGTTGAGGTCGAGCTGACCGGACCGATGACGATGGCGTTGACACCACGGGTGACGGCAACGCGGGCGTTGTCCATCTGCTTGGCCGGTGAGTTTTCCGAGGTGTACTCGACATAGTCCATGCCCAGCTCCTTGGCCTTCTGCTGCACGCCATGTGCAACCCACTGCCAGTAGTCGATGTCTAGCGACGGTGCGATATAGGCCACCGTAAACTTCTTGTCTTGTGCGTGAGCCCCCTGTGCGACAAGCACGGCTGCGGCCATGGCAATTGCTTTAACGATCGTTTTCATCTTTCTCCTCCTCCTTGAGTGATTATCGATGACTGAACCTGTCAATGAGCACGGCGACGAGGATTGCGAGCCCCGTCACGGATCCCTGCCAGAAACTGTTGATGCCGATGAGATTGACCCCGTTCTGAATGATCGTGATCATCAGGGCGCCGAGCACGGCACCGATGGCGGACCCTGATCCGCCAGAGAGGCTAGCCCCGCCGATGACGACGGCGGCGATCGCCTGAAGCATGAGGGACGCTCCCGCCGTCGCCTCCGCATTGAGAATGTAGCTGACGGTCAAGAGGCCGGCGAAGGACGCCATCGTGCCCGAAATTACATAGGCCGCGAAGCGCGTGCGCTTGACCGGAATACCGAGCAGATAGGCGGCCATGGGTGAGCTACCGACCGAATAGAACCAGCGTCCGGCCGTCACCTTGCGCAGCACGAATTCCAGCGCCACGGTGAAAATCAGACAGAACAGGATGAAGTTCGGCAGGCCCGGTATGAATTCACCGCTGTTGAACAGCCAGTAGTCTGGCGAGTTCACGCCGAGCGAGCGGCCGTTGGTCACGATGAAGGCCAGTGATGCCGCAACCGCATAGGTGATCAGGGTGACGACGAAGGGCGCAAGCCCCACCAGCGTGATCAGTGCCCCGTTTATCGATCCGAACACAATCCCGACACCCAGCCCGGCAAGACTTGCGCTGATATCACTGAACCCGTTCGCCATGGCGAGAGCCGTCACCATGCCCGTCAGCGAGAAGATGGAGCCCACAGACAGATCGATGCCGCCGGTGATGATGACGATCAACACGCCAAGCGACATGATGACAAGGGGAGCCGAGGCCTGGAGGATATTGGCAAAATTGCCGGAAGACAGGGCAGCCGGCACGAAGAAGCCGACGCCGACAAGCAGAACGACACAGGCAATGGCGATGGCGAGTTCCGACCGGTAGACGGACAGGAGTGAAGGCGACTTCGGCGGCGGCGCCGTTTTGTCATTCGAGGTCATGGATGTTGCTTTCGTCGTCATGCGGCCATTCCCGTCAGGTCAGCCAGTGCGTCTTCGTTGAACTGATCCTGTGGGAGCAGTCCTTTGGCGCGGCCTTCCGTGTCGAAGGCGAGGATTTCGTCGCAGAGCTCGAGCAGCTCGACATTTTCGGTCGACCACCACACGACGATGGTGCCCTGCCCGGCCATGTTGCGGATGAGCTCGTAGATTTCGCGTTTGGTGCCGATGTCGACGCCCCGGGTCGGCTCTTCGAAGACCACCATCTTCAGAGGCATACCGAGCCAGCGCGCGACGAGCAGCTTCTGCTGGTTGCCCCCGGAGAGCGTCGACGGCAGATCCCAGATCGAGCCTGCCTTGAGCTTCAGCGCCTTGACGAGACCGAGGCACTCGTCACGCTCGGAGCCGCGGACCAGATGGCGACCTTCGCGCACCCGTCGGGATGCCAGCACGTTGTCGACGATCGGCAGTTGGGAAAGCACGCCCTTGAGACGTCGATCACCGGACACGTGGCCGATTCCCAGTTGCACCGCCTGACGCGGCGATGTGGGTCGCTTCGGCCAATCCTTAGCGTCGACCTCCCAATCTGCATTGGCGGCTGTTCCGTTCAGCACTGCAATCAAGCGCGACGGCCCGGCAGGTGCACCGGCAAGACCAAGGATCTGGCCCTTCAGGACGGGGACGGAGGTCTCGGGTCCGCGCAAGACGACACCGCCTCCCGCTTGGTCGAGCACCCGCTTGTCGCGCTCGACGCTGCGCTCTGTCGGTTGCCCCATCTGATGAATGATCTCGTTGTCACTCAAGTGGGTCAACGGCAGAGCATCGATGACGGTCATGCCGTCGCGAATGATCGTGCAGACATCGCAGAGCTGCCGGATCTCCTTCATGCGATGCGACACGAAGACGATGCCAATATTCTTCTCAGTCGCCAGCCGCCGCAGGACAACGAATAGTCGCTCGGTTTCGCCTGCCGTAAGATTGGCGGTCGGCTCGTCCAGAAGTAGGACTTCGGCGCCCGTGGAGAGAGCCCGCGCGATTTCCACGATCTGCCCCTCGTGCATCGAGAGTTCCGACGCCTTGCGATGCAGGGCGTGATGGGCGAGATGGGGGTCGATCAGACAAAGGGCTTCATGCGCCCGGGCAGCTTGCGACCGGTTGCGCACCAGTGTTGCCGCCGATGCGGCGTGGACAAGCGCGATATTCTCGGCGACGGTCAGGTCGGGAAGAAGGGCGAGCTCCTGGTGCACCACCGCGATTTTCGGAATGCCGCCCCTCGGTGATGCCAGCACAACGTCGCCATCGTCCTTGCGCACGGCACCCGTGATGATCCGGATCATCGTGCTCTTGCCAGCACCATTACCACCCAGAAGAGCGTGAATCTCGCCCGGGAGTACGGTAAAGTTGACGCCGCGGAGCACCTTCGTGGCCCCGAAACCCTTCATCAAATTTCGAACCGAGATCAGCGCCGTCTTATTGCTGTCCATCGTCACCCATCCCCACGACACGAGCATCGACGTAGGGGAGCAACGGCAACAGACCGTATTTTTTATCTAGCATCCAGTAGTCCTCCCAAAAGTGAAATCTAGTGAGAGGCTGAACCTTCAGATAGTTATTAAAGTTAAAGGGGTATTAAGCAGAGCTAAATACCTAGGGAGGATGGAATAAAGTAACCTTTAGCCTTAGAGCCAGACACGGCGGCCGGGAACCCGCGTTGAAAAGTAGCGAGGCGGTAGGCGACGGATACCCCGCCGCCTCACCTCAATACATCATCCCCCCGTGACGCTTTTCATGACGGATCGCTGCATCGAGCGAGGTGTCAGGCGATTTGAAAACACAATGATGTTGTTCATGAACCCTGGGAGGACGGATGCTTTTCCTTTCGCCAGCGCCCGCAGACCGGTTTCAGCGGTCGGACGCGCCTTCATCGTCAGAAAACGTAGCACTGGTGACACCGGCGCGCTGGCGGCTGCATCAAATCCAGTTTCTGTGTGGCCGGGGCAAAGACAGGTAACAGTGACGCCGCGAGGGCGCAGCTCGTGGTGAAGTGCTTCTCCGAAGGAAAGAACGTAAGCCTTGGTAGCGGCATAAGCGGCAAACCCAGGAACAGGTTGGAAGGATAGAATGCTTGCAATGAGGAGAATCTGTCCATCTCCGCGGGCTGCCATGTCCTGCCCAAAGATAAAGCTGAGTTCTGTTACCGCCGTGATATTGAGCTGTATCATATCGGTCGTGCGCTCCAAGGTGGTGTCCAGAAAGTCCCCATGCAGCCCATAGCCCGCGTTGTTCACCAGGATATCGATCTGCAGCGACTTGTCGTCCAGACTGTTTTTCAACTGAGCGGCAGCGCCAGGGACTGCGAGATCGATTGGTTCAACAACGACCTCTACTCCGTATTTCTGGCGAAGCTCAGCAGCGAGCTTTTCCATCGGCTCCCTTCGCCGGGCTGCGAGCACCAGATTGATCTTCTGTGCTGCCAGAAGGTCGGCATATTCGAGGCCCATGCCACTGGATGCACCGGTGATCAGCGCGCGCCTTGCGGCGCCGGAATGCGATTTCCCTGCGAATGTCTTTGAGGTTTGAGCGTGAGTAACGTTTTGCATTGAATTATCCTTTAGATCGCTTCGTGACGTGGCGTGTCGGCGAAAGCGAAGCTCCCCGAGCACGCCCCTTGAGTTCGAACTTTCATCGGAGTAGGACCTTGAGGATCCGTTCGGCCAGTATTCCGTATGGGGGCTGGAGCAGTTTCACGATGTTCCACCGCCCCTGCTCATAGATGCCCTTGGCATGGCTCAGTCGCCTGAAGCCCCCGATGCCGTGATAGGCGCCGATGCCGCTTTCGCCGACACCGCCGAATGGCAGGTCATCCTGCGCCACGTGCATAATCGTGCCGTTGATCGTGACGTTGCCCGATGTGGTGCGGTCGAGCACCTCTCGCCGTTCCGCAGAGTCTCCACCGAAGTAATAAAGTGCGAGCGGTCGGGGACGGGCGTTTACATAGTCGATCGCTTCACCGATTTTACGATAGGGAAAAACCGGCAGGATCGGACCGAATATCTCCTGGTGGGCGATCTTCATTTCGTCGGTGACGCCCAGCACAACCGTCGGCGCGAGCGTATGCGGACGGCGGGCGGCGTCGCCCGGCTGGTGGCCGACCTCGATAATCTGCGCGCCATGGGCTCGGGCATCCTCGATCAAGTCGATAAGAGTCCCATACTGCCGGTCGTTGACAATCGAGGTATAGTCCTCGCTGGTCGGACCGCCGGGATAGGCCGCCTTTACCAGCCTGTCGAAACTCGCGACAAACGTATCGACTTCGGACTCATGGACCATCGCATAGTCAGGTGCGATGCAGGTCTGCCCGCCACTGAGGAGCTTCCCCCAAACGATGTCTGACACAAAACGATCCTGAACACCGCCCTTGGCGACGATTGCCGGGGACTTCCCGCCAAGCTCCAGGGTTACGGGTACGAGATTGTCGCTCGCCGCCTTCATCACCGCGCGCCCTACGGCGGTACTGCCGGTGAAAACGAGGTGATCAAAGGCAAGTGAAGAAAAGGCCGGACCGTCGCCCTCGACGAGCGCCACCTGTTCCTCAGTAAAGATTTCTCCGAGCATCGAAGCGATGAGGGCATTGGTGGCAGGCGTCACATTCGACGGCTTGAGCATGACGCGGTTTCCCGCAGCAACCGCGGTAATCAACGGCATCAGAGACAGCTGAACGGGATAGTTCCATGGCGAGATGACACCAACCACTCCAAGCGGCTGATAGTCGATCCGGGCGCGCCCAAACTGCATGTGAAGGGCAACATGACGTCGCTCAGGCTTCATGAAGCGGCGCAGGTTCTTGTGGAGATAGTCAATGCCGCCGACGACCCCGTAGATCTCCATGATGGCTGTCTCCTGTCGGGCCCGGTGACCGAAGTCGGACGAGATCGCCGCCTCGAACATTTGCCGCCGGCTGATCAGGGCACTCTTGAGTTTGGCGAGAGAGGCACGCCGCTCGGCAAGCGATGTTGCACCGTCGCGCAAAAATGCGGTTCGCTGGGCAGCGAGGATGCGGCCCATACGCTCGGCGTCTGTAATTTTTTCTATGGCGTTCATGGCACACCCCGATGTAGACAAAGGAAACATTGAGATCTATATAGGTCGCAATGTTACCACTGTCAACAATGTAGTCACGAGAAACTTAAGGCCATGACGGACGTTCAAAACCGCCCCTATCACCACGGTGATCTCCGCCGCACGATCATTGAAACGGGACTAGACATCCTTCGCGATGAAAAGAACTGGCAGTTTACGCTGCGAGAGGTCGCCCGTCGGGCTGGCGTCAGCCACGCCGCGCCCTACAAACACTTTCCGGACAAAGCTGCTCTGCTCGTCGAACTCGCCATGATTGGATTCGATCGACTACGCGAGGCACTAGCGGGAGCGAAACCCGAAGCCCCCCAATCTCTGTTCGAAGAAATCATGCCAATATCCCTGGCATATGTCGCCTTTGGCACCGATAACCCGGCCCTGTATCGCCTGATGTTCAGCGCGGAGGAGGGACGCTCCGTGGGAATGCATCTCGATCAAAGAGCGCTTGCGGTATTCGACATAGTGTTGGACATGCTCAGTCGCGGTCAGGACGCCGGGACCATTCGCAAGCGGCCAGTCAGGGGGCAGGCGACCGCCGCATGGGCGCTTATTCACGGCATCACCTTGCTGGCGATCGATGGAATTCTGGTGCCGGAAAAGGTCGGATCGGCGCCGCTAGACGCAGCCATCGCCACCTTGGTGGAAGGGCTGGCAATCCCGCAACCGATATAGCTGCGAGTTACAAGGCGCGGCAAGCTATCTGCGGCGGCTCAGCCTGATCTCCAAAATCAGTTTAGCGCCGGTCGGCTTCCCGCTCGCTGGGCTGATCTCTCCCACGCTTTTGGTTGTTGGCAGCCGTAAGTCTTGGTTTGTTTCCAGGCGGGACCTGCTTTCGATGGTGTCGCAGCACAGGCAACCACGCCGCATCATCGGTTCGTTAGTGACACTCAGTGATCAGCGAACGCAGTTGACCGATACGAATTTGCGTCATCCTGATCAGACCTCTAAATAACTCAAACTCAGGTTACTTACCTCAAACGGATCGATGGTGCGGCGAAGAGGAAAAAGGAGTTTCTTCCTTTGCTGCTTCCTGAATTGCCAATCGCCGCGAGAAAAAGAACCCGAATCATGCGGATTCCCGTTAAAGAGCGAAATTTTCCACCGACAGATTTTCGTCTGATCTCCCTGATGTTCTCCTCACTGATGGGGGCGCATTCAGAGCGCGTTGGAACGCTTCTCTTTCCTCGCCGCAGGCCACGTAATTCTGCAGACGCCTGCTCTGCTTCAGAATGTCCGAATCCTTCAGTGGTCGCAGAACGCTAACCATCATCAGATCGCCAACGCTGAAGTCTTCGCCTTCAAGCCATGTCTTCTCGCCAAGGACCAGGGCGAGTTGTTGAAGCCTCTGCTCAAGATACCCGACACTGCCTGAAGCGACGCATGGCTCGATTGTGTTAACGGCGGCAAACATCCACATGATGGACCGGGAGCGGGCTTCTGGCCCCCCTGGAAGCAGGCCGGCAAAACGCTGTGCTATGTGAAGTACAATGGCGCCCGATTCGAAGAGGGTCAAATCCCCCTCTTGATAAACCGGCATCTGACCGAACGGTTGCAGTTGCATATAGTCGGGGCGACGCATTTCAGAGAAGGTAACATACCTCAAACTATACGGCTGACCGACCTCCTCAAGCGCCCATCTGACGCGTGTGTCGCGGTGGTACCCCCTGCCACCATCAGGAGGATGCCTGAATACTGATACTACAGGGTTCATTGCGGTTTCCTTCTCATCATGACTGCGACGAGACCCGAGTGGGGGCTTGCCCCCCAACGCCGTGCCTGCCTCTAGGGATATATCTCCCGCAGGGGTTCCTGCGGGAGATACCTTGTCTATTCGGCGGCCAATGCGTGCTGAAGTCTGGGGACGTCCGCGCCGGTCGTCGAAGATCCTTCCGCTTTTGGCGGCTTGATGCGAAACCATGCTGCATAGAGTGCAGGCAGGAAGAGCAGGATGATAAACGTCCCGACTGCCGTTCCGCCGATCAGCGTGTAGGCCATCGAACCCCAGAAAACCGAATGCGTCAGGGGAATGAAGGCGAGGACTGCGGCAAGCGCCGTGAGGATGACGGGCCTTGTTCTTTGAACCGTTGCTTCGATCACCGCATGATAGTCATCCAGACCTGCCGCCTTGTTCTCCTTGATCTGCTCGGTCAGGATCAGCGTGTTGCGCATGAGGATGCCCGCCAGACCGATGAGACCCAGGATCGCGTTGAAGCCGAAGGGCTGATTGAAGAGGATGAGCGTCGGCACCACGCCTGCGAGACCGAGCGGGGCTGTCAGCATCACCATCGTCATCGTCGATAGGCTGCGTACCTGAAGGATAATGACGATCAGGGTTGCAGCTATCATGAGCGGGAACACCTTTACCAAGGCCGTATTGGCCTTAAGTGACTCCTCGATATTGCCGCCCATCTCGATGCTATAGCTCGCCGGAAGTGACGCAATGAGAGGTTCGAACGCTTTCATAACCTGCTGGGCGACTTCTGGCGGTTGGGTCGCCTCGTTGATGTCGGACCTCACGGTTACCACAGGCGTTCGGTCACGGCGCTTGAGGATCGGCTCTTCGAAGCGCACCTCCGTGTGGCCGATCTGGTCGAGCGGGATTGTCCGACCCTCTCTCGTGACAAGCGAAAAGTCGGCGAGCCTTGCTGGGTCGAGGCGGATTTCACCCGCGCTTCTGGCCACGACAGGAACATTTCGGATGTTCTCACGGACTTGCGTAACCGGCACACCACTCAGCAGGAGCTGTATTTGCTGGGCAGCCTCGGCACTGGACATGCCAATAAGGTTCAGGCGATCCTGGTCAGGAACGAACCTGACAACAGGTGTGCGGTTACCCCAGTCGCGGTTGGCGTTTCTGACGTCAGGTACCGAAGTCATGAGAGCAAGGGCCTGCTCGGAGATTTTGTACAGCTCTTCGGCGTCCGGCCCCTTGATCCGGAATTCCACAGGAAACGGCGTGTAGGGGCCGAAGACGAGTTGCGTCACACGAACGAATGCTTCGGGCGCCAGCCCTTGCGCAACGGCTTCCCGCAGACGCAGTTTCAGCACCTCGCGCTCATGGGCGTCGGGCGTCAGAACAACGATCTTTGCAAAGGCCGGATCGGGCAGCTCAGGCGCCATTGCAAAGAAGAATCGGGGCGCACCTTGACCGATGTAGCTGGTCGCGATCTTCGTTTCGGGCTGCTGCTTCAGCCAGTCTTCAAGCTTCTTGACCGTGGCTGTCGTCGTTTCGATGCTCGTGCCTTCAGGCATGCGGACTTCGACAAGAACCTCAGGGCGGTCAGAGGTCGGGAAGAACTGCTGCTTCAGCGCACCCATTCCGACAACGGAAAGTGCCATAACGACGCCAACGACAGCGCAGGTCAGGAATTTGTGCTTGACGGTGAATTCGATCGCGCCGCGCAGCCGCCTGTAGTTCGGCGTATCGTAAATCGCATGATGGCCGCCTGCCACAGGCTTGATATAGGGGAGCAGCTTAATGCCGAGATAGGGGGTGAAGATCACCGCGACGAACCAGGATACGATCAGAGCAAAACCGACGATCCAGAAGATATTGCCGGCATATTCACCCGCTGCGGAGGCGGCAAAACCGACCGGCATCAGGCCGATAATGGTCACAAGCGTGCCCGATAGCATAGGCGCCGCAGTGTGGCTCCAGGCATAGGCAGCCGCCCCGATTCGGTCCATGCCCTCTTCCATCTTCACAACCATGACTTCGATGGCGATGATCGCGTCATCCACCAGAAGACCGAGCGCCAGGATCAACGCGCCAAGCGTGATGCGGTCGAAGAAGCGTCCACTCTCCAGCATGATAATGAAGACGACGGCAAGCGTCAGCGGCACGGCGAGTGCAACGACAATGCCCACCCGCCAGCCAAGTGCAATAAGGCTGACGAACAGCACGACGCCCAGAGCCATAGCAAATTTCATCATGAACTCGCCAACGGCCGCATCAATATTGACAGCCTGATCACTCACCTTCGTCAGCGTAATGCCAAGTGGCAGCGATTGCGTGATTTGGCTGGAGCGTTGTTCCAGGGCTTTGCCGAGCTCGAGACCGTTCCAGCCTTGCTGCATGACAACACCGAGCATGATGGTCGGTTCGCCATTGTGGCGAATGAGGTAAGTTGACGGCTCCTGATAGCCGCGACGAACCTCTGCAATGTCCGAAAGTTTTAGCGCGCGCCCCGAGGCGACAATAGGCGTATCGGCGATAGACTGTATGCTGTCATACGCGCCGTCGAAACGGATGAAAACTTGGGGACCCTGCGTGTCGATAGAACCTGCCGGCGTTACCGTGTTACGCCGTTGAAGCGCTGCGGCAACATCCTGCGGAGAGATGCCAAGTGTCGCAAGTTTCTCGTATGAAAACTCGGCGAATATCTGCTCTTGCTGCTCACCCAGAATGTTGATTTTCTTTACGCCTGGCACATGAAGCATGTCCTGCCTGATCTTTTCCGCTTCCCGGACGAGATCGCGCATTGGCATGCCCTGCGCCTTGAGAGCGTAAAGGCCGAAGCTGACGTCAGAATATTCGTCGTTCACGAATGGCCCCAGAACACCCTGCGGCAGGTTTCTGGCTTCATCGCCGAGCTTCTTGCGCGCCTGATAAAATTCTTCGGCGACGGCGCTTGGTGGCGTATTGTCCTTGAGCGTAACGGTAAGATAGGCAAAGCCGGGACGCGTCGTTGTCTCGACACGGTCGTACCATGCCAATTCCTGAATGCGTTTCTCCAGCGGCTCGGCAACGAGATCCTGCATCTCGCGTGCGGTTGCGCCCGGCCAGACAGTCGTGACCGTCAATGTCTTGATGGTAAAGGAGGGGTCTTCCGCGCGGCCTAACTTGACGAAGGCATACGCACCGGCGAGCGACAAGAGAACGATGAAGAAGAGCGTGACGGCACGTTCACGAACGGCCAGAGCGGACAGATTGAAGTTCATCAGTTTGCTGCCTTTTCTGTCTCAAGGCTGGTGCGAACCGACGCTCCATCCTTCAGAAGATGCGCGCCGAGGGCAACAACTGCCTCTCCGGGCTTAACGTTCGTAACGACCACATTCTCTTCGCTCAGCCGTTCGACCTTCACATCACGAAACGTCACGGCAGATGTTTGCTGATCAATGATCCACACGCCTGTGCGCGTACCGTCGTCCAGAAGGGCACCGATCGGCAGTTCGGCGTGGTTCTGTGCATCTCTGTTCTCGATTTCTATAGTGACGGTCGCCCCCAGTGGAGCATTGGCCGCAGCCCCTTCAAGCACCCATCGCGTTTCATAGGTGCGGGTCTGTTGATCGGCAGAATCGGAGATTTGGCGTAAGGTGGCATTTTCCGTGTTGCTTCTGCCATAGATGGACGCAGAAGCTTGCGCACCGATTTCAGGACGCATGGTTTCAGGAAGCCAGACGATGGCTTCGCGAGGACCGGATTTCGCGAGCCGCACTACCGGTTGCCCGGCCGTCACAACCTGGCCGGGTTCACCAAGCGTCTCGACAATCGTTCCGTCTGCATCGGCAACGAGAACTGCATATTTCGCTTCGTTTTCTGCTACATTTGCGTCCGCCTGTGCGGCAGCCAACTGTGCCGTCGCCGTATCCAACAGGGCCTTCGATCGTTCATATTGCTGCGTCGAAGCGGCAGAGGTCTTCACCAGCACGGCGAAGCGTTTCTCATCGGCTTTCGCTTGTACAAATGTCGCCTGTGCTGCAATGACAGCGTTCCGCTTGGCGGTCAGAGCAAGGCGAAGATCGGTCTCGTCAAGCCTCATCAATGGCTGTCCAGCGCTTACCTGCTCCCCGACGTCGACAAAACGTTCAACGATCTTGCCGGGGACACGAAAGCCGAGGTTGCTCTGGACCCGGGCACCAACGGTTCCGGTAAAGCTGCTGCTCGAATTGGCAGGCAGTCTGGCCGTCGCAAGGTTGACAAGTGGCGCCAATGTCCGGGGATCGGCACCCTTTGCCTCGGGTGCCTGCGTCGGAAGCAGCAGTGCTGCGGCTCCGCCTGCGGCCAGCGCCAGCACTGCTGCTGCAGTGACAACAAGTTTCCGTTTCATTTCATCGCCCCTTCTTGACGGCCATTCCAAAAATATTAGATTGCAACCTAACTCTTAAAATAATATAGATGTCAAATGAAATCTAAAATGAGGTCCATATGAGAGTGAGCCGCGCACAGGCAGAAGAAAACAGGGAACGGGTGATCACTGTCGCCAGCCGATTATTTCGAGAGCACGGGTTCGATGGGATCGGCCTGAAAGACCTGATGAAGGGTGCAGGCCTCACCCAGGGTGGATTCTACAAGCAGTTCGCATCGAAGGACGATCTTGCTGCACTGGCTTCGCGGCGCGCGCTTGAGAGTGCGACCCGCCGGTGGTCTGCTGCCGCAGCAGATACGTCAGACCCACTAGAGGCAGTCATCAGGTTCTACCTCTCGAAAGATCATAGCGGCGAGAAGGCAGAAGGATGCCCGCTTGTCGCTCTCGGTTCCGACGCTGCCCGTCAAACTGCCGAAGTTCGGCGCCCGTTTGAGGATGGCATCCGAGCACATTTCGAGGTGCTCGAAGAAATGATCGGCGAGAGCGACGGAACGGCGGTCGCCGACAAGGCCATGGCAATATTGTCCATGATGGTCGGTGCAGTAATGTTGTCCAGGATCATCGAGGATAAAGAATTGTCATCCGGTGTTCTTGATTCAGCCGCAAGTGAAGTCCGGCGCATAGCTGGCCGCGATGTCAGCGCCTAACGGACAGCTTCTTGGTACTGGGCGGCGGTAGGTGCATTTAGCCTAGCCTCAGTCGCCCAAGTATCTGAAAAATAGCGAGAACCGCGTGTCCCACGTTAACGACCGGTTATTCGGTAGGACGCCGGAGGCATGCCTATTTCTAGGATTAAACACAGGTAGAAAACAGATGCGCCGTATCGTTGTAACAGGAATGGGAGCCATCAGCCCCCTGGGAGCAAACGTCGATATCTCCTGGTCGCGACTTCTTGCAGGCCAAAGCGGCATTCGACGACTGGATGACGACGTGGTCGGGGATCTGCCGTCGAAAATTGGAGGCTTGGTCCCTTCTCTGGCTGACGACCCCGAAGGAGGATTTGATCCTGACAGGACCCTGCCCTCGAAGGATCAACGGAAGGTCGACCGCTTCATCATCTTTGCACTGGCAGCGGCTGAAGAGGCGTTGGCGCAGGCACATTGGAAGCCGGCATCGAATGAAGATCGGCTAAGAACCGCGACCATTATCGCGTCCGGTATCGGCGGCTTTCCAGCAATCACCGACGCGGTACGCACCGTCGACCACCGCGGTGTCCGCCGCCTTTCACCATTCACAATTCCGTCTTTCCTCGTCAATCTCGCAGCGGGACAAGTCTCGATCCGCCATGGTTTCAAAGGTCCGCTTGGAGCGCCCGTGACGGCATGTGCCGCTGGGGTTCAGGCGATCGGCGATGCCGCAAGACTGATCAGGTCCAATGAAGCCGACATTGCGGTTTGTGGTGGCACTGAGGCCTGTATGAACATTGTCAGCCTTGGCGGTTTCGCGGCGGCAAGGTCACTATCAACGGGCTTTAACGAGACGCCGGCCAAGGCATCACGTCCCTTCGATACGTTGCGCGACGGCTTCGTCATGGGTGAGGGCGCGGGCATACTCGTTATAGAAGCCCTTAGTCATGCTCTCGCTCGCGGTGCGACCCCGATTGCAGAACTCGTCGGGTACGGCACGACAGCCGATGCTCATCACATCACCTCCGGTCCCGAAGACGGAAGCGGCGCGCGCAGGGCAATGGAAATTGCCATCGCGCAAGCGGGCATTGCCCCTTCTGCGATTGGTCATCTGAACGCGCATGCGACCTCTACACCGGTTGGCGATCTCGGAGAAATCAAGGCTATCAAAAGTGTATTTGGCCAAAGAAAGTCGGTGGCTGTCAGCGGAACCAAGTCTGCGACGGGGCACCTGCTCGGCGCGGCCGGCGGGCTGGAAGCCATCTTCACGATTTTGGCGCTCAAAAACCAGATCGCGCCGCCGTCACTGAACCTGAACACGCCGGATCCGGAAGCGGACGGGATCGATTTTGTCGCAAACGAAGCGCGATCCCTGGACGCTGAATATGCCATATCCAACGGTTTCGGTTTTGGCGGCGTCAATGCCAGCGTTCTTTTCCGACGCTGGGCAAAGACAAGCAACCGCGGGATATCCTCCTTGCGCTAACGCTCGTCGCCACATCCAAAACTCCATGAACCCGAGACCAGCTACCGAGCGTCAAAGAACACAACAATTTGGTCGACAATTGCCTCCAAAGGCTTGGCTACATCAACGGTGATGGCGTCTTCCTCCACGCCGGGCGGCTCCAGCGTGGCGAACTGGCTTTCGATCAGGTCCGTCGGCATGAAATGGCCGGTGCGGGCCGCCATGCGGGTGGCGATCAGGTCCTTTGTGCCAGAAAGGTGCACGAAGACGACCAGCGCACCCTTCCTCGCCCGGATACGGTCGCGATAGCTCCGCTTGAGCGACGGACAGCCGACGATCAAGGTGCTTTCCGCCTCGGCCAGCCGCGAGCCGATCTCGCCGAGCCAGGGCCAGCGGTCCTCGTCGGTCAACGGCTCGCCGCGGCTCACCTTCTCGATATTGGCCTACGGGTGCAGGTCGTCGCCATCGAGATAGATAGCACCGAGGCGCGCGGCCAACGCCGCGCCGACCGCCGACTTGCCGCAGCCGGCGACGCCCGTCAGCAGGATGCGCCGAGGTACATCAGAGCGAGGCTGTGATACCACCGTCGACATAGAGCACGTGTCCGTTGACGAAGGAGGAGGCGTTGGAGGCAAGGAAGATGCAGGCGCCCACCAGTTCCTCCACCTTGCCCCAGCGGCCCGCCGGTGTGCGTTTCTCCAGCCAGGCGGAAAAGGCCGGATCGGCAACCAGCGCGGCATTCAGCGGCGTGTCGAAATAGCCTGGCGCAATGGCATTGCATTGCAGCCCGTATTTCGCCCAGTCGGTCGCCATGCCTTTGGTCAGGTTGCCCACGGCGCCCTTTGTGGCGGTATAGGGGGCTATGCCGGGACGGGCGAGAGCGGTCTGCACGCTGGCGATGTTGATGATCTTGCCGGCACCGCGCCCGATCATGTGGCGGGCGACCGCCTGGCCCACATTAAAGACGGTGGAGATATTGGTCTTCAGCAGTCGCTCGAAAGCGTCGGCCGGAAAGTCCTCCAGCGGCGTGCGGTGCTGCATGCCGGCATTGTTGACCAGGATGTCGATCGCACCGACCTCCGCCTCGCAGGCATCGACCGCACGGCGCACGGCCTCGTGATCGGTCGCATCGAAAGCAAGGGTGTGTTTTGCCCCAATCTCCCTTGCGGCTAGGGCCAGCTTGGCCTCGTCGCGGCCGTTGAGGACAACCTCGGCGCCGGCGGCAGCGAGGCCGCGTGCGAGCGCGAGCCCGATGCCCTGGGAGGAGCCGGTGACGAGGGCGCGCTTGCCGGTGAGATCGAAGAGTTGGATGCTCATGGTCTGCTGGTCTCTTTGTTTGCAGTGGCGGCCTGAAGACCGCGTCGGTCTCTTCCTACTATTGCTCTCAGGAAAATGCGATCTGCGTCTTCATGGACTGCCCCTTGTCCGAGGCGATCTCGAATGCCTTGAGGGCATCGGAGAGCGGCAGCATGTGGGTGATCAGCGGCTTCACATCGATCAGGCCGCCTTGCATCAGCGCCACCGCCGTGGCGAATTCCTCATGGAAACGGAAGGAGCCCCGCAGGTCCAGTTCCTTTGCCGTGATCGCCATCATCGGCAGGCTCATATCGCCTCCGAGGCCGAGCTGCACGATCGTGCCGCGCGACCTGAGCGCCTGAATGCCGGCGGCCAGGGCCGCTTGTGCGCCAGAGCATTCGTACAGGACGTCGAATGTACCCTTGTTCTGGCTGAAGGGAACAAGTCCGTCGCGATCTTCCGAAAGATCGATCGTCCGATCCGCGCCGACCGCGCGGGCAAAGCCCAGCGCTCGGTCGGACAGATCGGCCGCAACGATTTCTGATGCACCCGCCCGCCTTGCGGCGAGGATGGATAGCGTGCCGATCGGACCGCAGCCGGTGATCAGCACGCGCTTGCCGAGCATCTCTCCAGCGCGACGGGTGGCATGCAGCGTCACCGACAGCGGTTCGGCCATCGCAGCCTCCCCCGCCGAAAGACCCTCAGCCTTCACGCACTGGCTGGCCTTGGCGACGAGCCGCTCACGAAAGGCGCCCTGGATATGCGGAAAGGGCATGGCCGACCCGTAGAAACGCATGTTGAAGCAATGGTTCGGCAGGCCCTTCAGGCAGTAGTCACAGGCTCCGCAGGGCCGCGAAGGCGATACGGCGACGAGATCGCCAACCGCGAGGCCGGATACGCCTTCGCCAAGCACGGCGACATGGCCAGATACCTCATGCCCCAGGATCATCGGTTCCTTCAGCCGCACCGTGCCGAAGCCGCCATGGTTGTAGTAATGCAGGTCCGATCCGCAGATACCGCCGACGGCGAGGCGGATTTCCACCTCGCCCGGCCCCGGCGCTTCAACGGCGTTATCCTCGATACGCAGGTCCTTGGCGGAATGAATGACGATCGATTTCATGGCTTTCCTCACAGAACCGGCGTCGGCAATGGCCGACCGTCGAAATGGGCCGACAGGTTGTCGAAGACCAGCGCGCCCATGGCCTTGCGGGTTTCCACTGTGCCGGAGGCCATGTGCGGCTGCAGCAGCACGTTGTCGAGCGCCAGGAACCGCGGGTCGAGATTGGGTTCCCCCTCGAAGACATCGAGGGCGGCAGAGCCGAGTGTCCGATTTTCCAGCGCATCGAGCAGCGCCTTTTCGTCGATATTGGAAGAGCGCGAGATGTTGATCAGCATGCCCTCGGGACCGAGCGCCTCGATGACCTTGCTGCCGACGATGTGGCGCGTGTCGGCTGATGCGGCCAAGGTCACGAACAGGAAATCCGAGCGGCCGGCGAGTGCGACGGGATCGGCGACGAAGGTCCAGTCCTTCGCATAGTCCTTCGGGCCTACATCGCTATAGGCGATTTCCATGTCGAAGCCGGCCAGGCGCTTGGCGACCTCGAAGCCGATCCGGCCAAGGCCGAGAATGCCGGCGCGCTTGCAATGCACGCGCGACTGCAGCGGATAAAGGCCTTTCCTCGCCCAGTCACCGCTCCTGACCCAGCCCTCGCCGCCGATCATGCCGCGCGCCTGTGCCAGCATCATTGCGACCCCCAGGTCTGCCACATCCTTGGTTAGGACATCGGGCGTGTTGGTGACGCGAATGCCGCGTTCTCGGGCGGCGGCCAGGTCCACCGCGTCGAAGCCGACGCCATAGACCGAAATGATCTCCAGCTTCGGCAGAGCCTCGATCATCGACCGGTTGGCGCCAAGTTCGCCGCGGGTCGCGATGCCGCGAATCCTGGCACCATGCTCGGCCAGAAACGCCGCCCTATCGGCAGCTAAGAAATAGCGGTGCATGGTGAAGGTGGCGTTCAGGCGCTCCTCGTCCCAGGCGGGATAGGGGCCGACCTGAAGAATTTCGATCCTGCTCACGGTGTTTTCTCCCAATTTGTCTTGTTGCCGGCAGCAGCCGGAAATCAGCCTTCGCACAGTTTGGACAGCGCGGTGAATTCGGCACCTTCGGCCGCGAGCGACCGGCGGATTTCTCGCGCCAGTGCGACGGCCCCCGGCGTATCCGAATGCACCAGGATGGAGCGCGCATGCATGTCGATGACCTGACCGTCGACCGCCTCGACCGTGCCCTCGCGAAGAAGGCGCAGAATGCGCGCCATGACGGCGCTCTCGTCCTTGATGACGGCTCCCGGCAGGGAGCGCGGTGCCAGCTGGCGATCGGCGGTATAGGCCCGGTCGGCGAGAAACAGGCGATGGCATTTCATACCCATGCCCATCGCTTCCTTTTCCAGCGCCGAGCCGGGCAGGACGAGAAAGTGGATATCCGGATCGAAAGAAAAGGTCGCCCTGACCAGAATTTCGGCAATAGCGGGATCGGCCGATGCCTTGTTGCCCAACGCTCCATGGGGATTGAGATGGGTGATGCGGTGTCCGGCGGCCTCGGCGATCGCATGCAACGCTCCGAGCTGGTAGAGGATGTGCATTTCCAGTTCCCTGGCATCCATGACCATGGGACGGCGCCCAAAACCCATGCGGTCGGGATAGCTGACATGGGCGCCCAGGTCGACGCCATGCTCAAGCGCCAGCCGCACTGTGCGGTCCATGATGACGGGATCGCCGGCGTGGTAACCGCAGGCGACATTGGCCGACGTGATGAGCGGCATCAGCGCCGCGTCGTCGGCAATCGTGTAGGGCCCGAAACCCTCGCCGAGGTCCGCATTGATATCGATCCGCATTCCCGCACCTCCCCTGTTGTCAGCCATGCGCTACGAATTCGAAAACAGGCGTGCCGTAACCGACGATATCGCCTTCTTCCCGCAGCCTCCTGCCGAGCGAGCCCGGCTTTTCCGCGACGACAGCGGTGATGGCCTGGCCGGAGACGAGATAAGCGACGGCCTGTCCTGCCCCCATGGTGAGACCTTCGGCCGCGACATCTTCCGGCCGGCCGGGATGGGCGAAGACAAGGCGCCCCATGGACGCGGTCGAGATCGTCTCTGGCTCAGCAACAGCCGGCGCCGGGGCCGCGCTCAAGGGCACGGCGGAGGCGGGGTCGAGCCGCATCGAAATACTCGCCCGGCCATCGGTATAGGACAAATGCGACAAGCCGGCAGCGATCATGCGGGCAAGGAGGTCATCGAGGTCGGCCACCGTCAGGCTCATGCGACACCCCATGCTGTTGCCAGGCGGCGCTGGCGACCTACGTCAGCTGCCAGTTGGGCAAGATATGTCTCCGTCTCGTCATGCGCATCGGCTGCGCATGCCGTGTCGCATTCCACGAAACGCAGCGCATCACCCGGCCGGGCCTGGGCAATCCGCCAAAGGTCCGCATCGATGACCACCCCGATCTTCGGATAACCACCCATGGTGGCGGCATCGGCCAGCTGGATGATCGGCTGTCCGCCGGCTGGCACCTGGATGACGCCGGGCACTACCCCATGCGACCTGAGTTCGCGCGGCCGCGTCAGCGCTAGCTCGGGACCTTCGAGCCGGTAGCCGGCACGGTTGCTCTGCACGGTCACCTTCCAGTCTGCCGACCAGAAGGCGGCACGGGAGGCGTCGTCGTAGTCCGCGTACTCGGCCGCCGGGATGACGCGCACCGCAGTTGTGCTATCGCCTGCCGCCGCAAGCGCCACAGCGGGCGGCACCGTCCCGACCCCTGCATGAGGAAGCCTGACGTCATTACCCACGGCGGCTATGCGATCACCCTTTGCCAGCGCCCGGCCCTCGATGCCCCCGAAGGTCTCGCGCAACTGCGTGCTGCGCGAGTCAAGCACTTCCGGTACGTCGATGCCACCGGCAACACAGAGATAGACGCGGCATCCGGAACGCGGCGCATTGAGCGTGAGCACATCCTCCGCCTTTGCGCGGGTGGCCCAAAAGGGCGGCAACGGCCGGTCGCCGAGCATGGCGCCGCAATCTGCCCCCGTCAGTGAAAAATTCATATCGACATTGAAGCGCAGGCGCAGCGGCAGGATCGGGATCTCAAGCCCGGCGGCGCCACGGTCATTACCCAGCAACAGGTTGCCAATGGCGAGCGCCAGCCTGTCCATCGCCCCGGACCGGCAGACGCCATAGCGATAGAAGCCGCTGCGGCCGAGATCCTGGATAGTGACCAGCGAAGGCGTGGAAAGGATCTCGATCATGCGATGACGCGCTCCGCCTTGAACCGAATGACATCGCCGGGCTTCAGCAGAGCCGGCGGCAGCCGTTTAGGGTCGAAAAAGCTGATCTCGGCTCGGCCGATCGTGTGCCAGCCGCTCGGACCGGCCGAGGCCGAAACGCCGGTCTGCATGCCGGCAAGCGAGAGGGACCCGCCGGGAATACTAACCAGCGGCACCTTGCGACGGGGCATGAACAGACGCGCATCGAGACCGCCAAGATAGCAATAGCCGGCATGGCTGCCGACGGCATAGACCGTGTAATCTGGCTCGGTGTGGATCCGTACGACCTCGGCGACGGACAAGCCCGTGCCTTCCGCCACGTCGTGCAGATGGGGACCACCCTCGCCGCCGTAGACGATGGGCAATTCCAGCACGGTCGGCTCCACATGCTTTTCGTCGCCGGTATCCCAGGCGCCACGGAGCAGCGTTTCGAAGAGGCCGATATCTCGGGGCGGCCGGGCCAGGATCAGCATCAGGTTGGTCATGCCGGGCACCGCCTCGACGACCATGTCCCAGGTTGCGGCGGCATCCGCCAGCGCCCAGATGCGCCTCTGATGCTGGATATCGAATGCGCCCGGCGCTTCGAATAGGATGGCGCTGGATCCAAGCGGTGTGATACGCGGCTCTTCCAGGCTGGCGGCGGAAGCGCTCATGCGATGCCCCTCTTCTCCAGCAGCTTTTCCAGATGGTGAATGTCGACGCCCCCCGCGACAAAACCCGGATCGCACAGCAGTTCCGCATGCAGCGGCGCGTTGCAGGCGGGTCCGGCGATGACAAGCTCCGACAGGGCAAGCCGCATGCGCGCTAGGGCCTCTGCCCGCGTCGCGCCATGCACGATCAGCTTGGCGATCATGGAATCGTAACTCGACGGGATGACGTAGCCGCGCGTCACATGGGTATCGACCCGCACACCAGGCCCGCCGGGCAGCACCAGATCTTCAATAAGGCCCGGCCGCGGCGCGAAGGTGAAAGGATCCTCCGCATTGATCCGGCATTCTAGTGCATGGCCCGAGATGCCGATATCCCGCTGCCGGAGGCCCAGCGGCTCGCCGCCTGCAATGCGCAACTGGGCCGCGACGATGTCGATGCCCGTGACCATTTCCGTGACCGGATGCTCGACCTGGACGCGGGTGTTCATCTCGATGAAATAGAAGGCCCCGTCCTCGAAAAGGAACTCGAAGGTGCCAGCGCCGATATAGCCGATACGCCGGCACGCTTCAGCACTGCGCTCCCCGATCGCGGCAATTGCGGAACGGTCAATATCAGGCGCCGGCGCTTCTTCAATCACCTTCTGGTGCCGGCGCTGCAGCGAGCAGTCGCGGTCGCTGAGCCAAACGGCCTCGCCATGGCTGTCACACAGTACCTGGATTTCGACATGGCGCGGATGTTCCAGGAACTTCTCGATATAGATATCCGGATTGGCGAAGAAGCGCTGTGCTTCTTCCCGCGTGACCTGCACCGCCTTGAACAGTTCCGCCTGCGAACGTACGACCCGCATGCCGCGCCCGCCGCCGCCGCCCGCCGCCTTCAGGATGACGGGGTAACCGATATCGGCAGCGATTCGCGCGGTCTCGGCCTCATCCTCCCCCAGGGCACCGCCGGAGCCCGGCACGCAGGGCACGCCAGCGGCGAGCATCGCCCTCTTCGCGGCGACCTTGTTTCCCATGACGCGGATCGCCTCGGCCGGCGGTCCGATGAAGACGCGCCCGGACGCATGCACCGCTTGGGCGAAATCGACATTTTCAGAGAGGAAGCCGTAGCCGGGGTGGATCGCTTCCGCGCCCGTCAACTCCGCGGCCGTGAGGATCGCCTCGATATTGAGATAGCTTTTGGCTGCGGGTGCCGGGCCGATGCAGATGGCGGCATCTGCGCTCTGCAGATAGGGCGCGTGTCGGTCGGACTCTGAATAGGCGCAGACAGAGCGCAGGCCAAGGGTTCGGCAGGCGCGCTGGATGCGCAACGCGATCTCGCCGCGATTGGCGATCAGGACGCTGGAGAAAGGCAGGGCATGCGGACGTGTCATGATGCGCTGGCCTCGATCACGAAAATCGGCTGCCCCATTGTTACCTCGCCGCCGGCCTTGACCAGGATTTCGGCGATAACGCCGTCGCGCGGCGCTTCCACGGTAGTGAAGACCTTCATCGCCTCTATCAGGCACAGCGTGTCGCCAGCCTGCACGGGACGCCCGGGTTCGACGAAATCGGGTTCGTCGGGCGACGGCGAGAGATGGACGATCCCGAAGATCGGCGCGTCGACTGTCTGCTTGGACGGGGAGACCCGTGGTGGCGCTGCAGCCGCTGGGACCATGTCGCCTGAGGCCTGCGGCGCGGGAGACGGCTGAACGATGCCGGAGCCAGCCTTGACCAGCCGGATATGTTGGTCTCCGTCGGTGAATTCCAGCTCGGCGAGCGGCGAGGCCGCCATCCACTGCATCACGGTCTTGAGTCTTTCGATATCCATCGGAACCTGCGCTTCTGCCGGGCCTGCCGGACAGCGCTCGATGGCACTGCGAGACGAGGCAAGACTGGCAAAAACGCTATCATAACGGTTCGATGATGGGGTCAGACCGGTTTTTAATGATGGGTCCGGCCGCTTGTCCATTGGCCGGGACTATTACGCCAGACCGATTCCGTCTTAGCCCTGCCTTCCCGCCCATCTTATGATTCCCCTGCTCTTTTCACAGCCAGAAGCCGCAAAACCGGCAAGCAGGTGATCCATGTCCGACTTCCAGCCCGCAGCGCGTGTCGAGCGCATCAAGCCTTCTCCGAGCACCGCAGCCGCAGCCCGAGCGAGGGAATTGAAAGCCGAAGGCCGTGATATCGTCGACATGACCGTCGGCGAGCCGGATTTCGATACCCCCGACGCCATCAAGGAAGCGGGCATTGTCGCCATCCGCGCCGGCGACACCAAGTATACGCCGGTCAACGGCACGCTGGCTCTGCGCCGAGCGATCGCCGGCCGGCTGCAGCGCCATACGGGCCACGCCTATCCGCTCGACGCAATCACGGCCGGCGGCGGCGGCAAGCAGATCATCTTCCTGGCGCTGATGGCATCAGTAGACAACCAGGCCGAGGTCATCATTCCCGCGCCCTACTGGGTCTCCTATCCCGATATGGTGCTGGCCAATGAAGGCAAGCCCGTCATCGTCACCTGCCCCGAGGCGGACGGCTTCAAGCTGAAACCGGAAGCCCTCGAGGCAGCGATCACTCCGAGAACCCGGTGGCTGATTCTCAACGCGCCTTCCAATCCGACCGGCGCCACTTATTCCCGCGCGGAACTTGAGGCGCTGGCCGCGGTGCTTCAGCGCCATCCCCATGTCTGGGTTTTGACCGACGAAATCTATGACGAGATCTGGTTCGGCGAAGGCAAGGCCGTCAGCCTGGTCGAGGCCGCCCCCAGCCTTGTTGACCGCATCTTCCTAGTGAACGGCGTATCGAAAAGCTACGCCATGACCGGCTGGCGCATCGGCTATGGAGCCGGCCCCGCCCCGCTGGTAGCGGCGGTCAACAAGCTCCAGTCGCAGATTTCGTCCTGCCCGTCCTCCATCAGCCAGGCAGCGGCCGCGGCCGCACTCGACGGCGACCAGGCTTTCATTATCGACAGCGTCGCGGCCTATCGCCGCCGCCGGGACATCGCGGTCGAACGCCTGAATGCGATCGACGGTATTTCCTGCACGGCTCCGGAAGGTGCATTCTATCTCTTCGTCAACTGCGCCGGCCTGATTGGCAAGACCGCCCCCGACGGGCGAAAGATCACCAACGACTTCGACTTCGTGCTCTACCTGCTCGACTGCGGGGTCGCGGCCATCCAGGGCGCCGCCTATGGCCTTTCACCCTATTTCCGGCTGTCGATCGCCACGTCGGAGGCGCAGATCGAAAAGGCCTGCGCCTTGATCGCCAAGGCCTGCGCAGCCCTGTCCTGAGACGGCCGGAACATCGAACCAATCTTGGGGACCGGATGACCGGTCCCTTTTCACAAGGAGGAAAGCCATGGTCCACGTCCGGACAAAAATCGAACGCGCGTCGCCGGAAAGCGTCGCCGCCCTGTCGCAGCACAGCGTCGCCACCATCCACGAGGCACAGGGACGTCTCGGCGCACTGAGCTCCCGCATAAAGCCTATCGACCGCGCGATGTCCTTCTGTGGCACCGCCTTCACGGTGAAATGCGCGCCACGTGACAACATCATGCTCCAGGTCGCTATCCACTACGCCAAGGCCGGCGACGTGATCGTGGTGTCGGCCGGGGAATATGAGGAGGCCGGGTCCTTCGGCGACGTGCTTGCCAATGCCTGCCTGGCAAAAGGCATCGAGGCGGTTGTGACCGACACGGGCGTCCGCGACACTGCCGACCTAATCAAGCTCGGCCTGCCGGTGTTTTCGCTCAGCGTCTGCGTCAAGGGAACCGTCAAGGAGACGCTTGGCCAGATCAATGCCGATATCGTCGTCGGTGACGAGTTGATTCGTCCGGGCGATGTGGTGCGCGGCGATGCCGATGGCGTCGTCGTCATCCGTCGCGAAGATGCCGCCGCCGTCGCAGTCAAGTCGCAGCAGCGCGAAGAAGCGGAAGCTGGCTACATCGCCGCCTACAAGGCCGGCAATACCGTGATCGAGGTGAGCAATCTCGCCGGGGTGCTCGCCGCCAAGGGCCTGACCACAGACGAGTGAACCTTCACCGTTTCCACCTTGTGGAATGAATAAGGGGCGGGTCATGGACTTGCCCCTTTCGCTTGCCGAATGCGTGGACAACTTTAATTCAGGATCAGGTCCGGGAGGAAGGTTACAACTTCGGGAAATAGCGCCAGGAACACCACGAAACCCATCATGATCAGCAGATAGGGCATGGTCACGCGGGCGATGTAGCCCGTTCCGCGTCCGGTTATGTTCTGGATCACCGCGAAATTGAAGGCCACCGGAGGCGTGATCTGTGCCATCTCGACCACCAACACAATGAAGATGCCGAACCAGACCTTATCGAAACCGGCCTGCTCGACAATCGGCAGGACGACCGGCAGGGTCGTGGCGATCATCGAGAAGCCTTCGAGCGCCGTGCCGAGGATCAGGTAAAGCACCATGAGCGCGATGATCAGGGTGATGGGCGACAATTCCCAGGCCGAGACGGTCGCCGCGACCACATCGGGGATGCCCAGCGTGGCGCTGACATTGCCGAGCACCGTCGCACCGAGAATGATCATGCCCATCACGGAACAGGTCTGCACCGCGCCGAGCGCGATATCGCGCAGGACTTTTGCAGACAGCGCATCCTGTGCCCAGGAGAGAGCGAAGGCACCGAGCACGCCGAGGGCCGCCGCCTCCGTCGGCGTGGCTAACCCGCCATACATTGACCCTAGCACACACAGGATCAGGAACAGGGCCGGCCACAGCTCCTTCAACGCGCCGATTCGCTGTGAAAGCGGCATATGACGCAGGGCTCGCTCGCTTTCCGGCACCATGTCCTTGCGAAGGGTCGTGTGGATCATGATCCAGGCACCGAACGTCCCCGCCAGCAGGATACCGGGAATGAACCCCGCCGTGAACAGCCGCAGGACAGATTCTTCCGCCAGCACGCCGTAAATGATCATAACCGTCGAGGGTGGAATGAGAAATCCGAGCGTGCCGGCCCCGGCCAGACTGCCGATGGCGATATCCGGCGAGTAGCCGCGACGCAGCAATTCGGTCAGCGTCATGCGGCCGACCACCTGCGTGGTCGCCGCAGACGAACCTGAAATGGCGGCGAAAATCGAGCATCCGATGATATTCACATGCAGGAGCCGGCCCGGCAGCAGTCCGGCCCAGGGCGCGAGCCCGGCAAACAATGCCTTGGAGAGCTTTGTACGGAACAGGAACTCGCCCATCAGGACGAAGAGCGGGAGCGCGACGAGATCTGGCGTCGTCAAGATGTTGAATGCATATTGCGGCAACAGCCGACCCATCGGCGCCGTCATGAAGAGAAAGCCGAGGCCGAGCGCCGTCGCCAGGAGCGCGATACCGATCCATCCGCCGATGGCCAGGAATCCGAACAGAAATCCGAACAGGCTTCCCATAACAGCAGTCATGTCAAAATTCTCCATCTGGCCGCGCCTGGAAAGGCTGCGGCATGGGGCCTATCCTTCGATGGCGGTGGCAGCACCGAGATCCGGACGGTCGACGGCATGGCCGGCCAGGCATGTCAGCGTCCGCGCGACCATTTGCGCGGCAAGAATGATGGCGCCCAGCGCCAGAACCGCCTGCGGTATCCAAAGCGGTGTCAGGCTGTCCTGCGACACCTCGCCGAAGCGGTAGGTCCTGAGCGTGAATTCTACCAGCGTATAGGCCATGAAGGCTGAAACGGCGGAGCCCAGCGCACTGGAAATGCCTTCCAGCACTCGGGCATATCGGCCATGGCCTGCACGCATCAGCATCTCGACCCTGATCTGCAGGCCGGCCCGAAGGGTCATGCCGGCACCCAGTAGGAAGGAGGCGCCCATCAGATAGGCGCTGTATTCCCAACCCACGTGAATGCTATTTGGCATGGTGGGAATGATCTTCGACAGCAAGGCAACTGCAATCTCAGCCAAGACAAGGAAGGTCAAGGCGACGATGCATGCGGCCGCGAGCAGGGCGCCGGCAACGGAGAGGTGATCGGCCGCGCGTTGAAGCGCGACCACCAGTCCATTTTCGCGCCCCGTCCCGCTTGCGGGAGCTGGCGTCTGTGCCATCTCAGTTCGCCTTGACCGAGGCCTTGTACTGCTCGACGAGAGGAGCCGCATCCGGAACTCGCTCGATGAATGCCTTCTGCAGAGCCTCGGCCCGTTCGACCATGGTTGCGCGCATCTCCGGGGAAATATCGGCGAGCTTCATGCCCTGGTCGGACATGATCTTGATGCTGTCAAGGTCGCCCTGGCGGGAGATGCCCCAGAATTCCGGCTCCAGATCACGGGCAGCCTTCTCGATCGCCGCCTGCTGGTCGTCCGGAATCTTGTTCCAAATGTCGAGGTTGATCGTCACCATGTTCGAACCCCAGGTGTGGTTCGTCGGGTAGATGTAGTCCAGGAACTCCCAGAACTTGCCGTCGACTCCCGAGGTGGCGGAGGTGGCGACGCCCGCAACGCGGCCGGACGCCAGGGCCGGGATGAGTTCACCCCAGGGCATCGCCACGCCGGCCATGCCGAGTGCATTGACGATATCGACCGTGTTCTTGTCGGCGCCGCGGACCGGAATGCCCTTGAACCCCTCGATATTGTCGACCGCGACCTTCAGATAGACGTACTGAGCCGGCGACGGCACCATGTAGAGGATCTTCTGGTTGTTCTGTTCGGCGATCTTCTCGAAAACCGGGCGAATGATCGCGTGGTATTTCTTCAACTCCTCCATTGAGCTGACGAGAAAAGGAATTCCCTCAGCGCCGAACAGCGGATTGACGCCGACCTGCTGGGAGATGTTGATGTCCGCCATCTCGACGAGCCCATCCCGCACGGCCGTGAGCTGGTCCGGCCCTTTGAAGCCGAGCGAACCGCCCGGCTTCACCGAAATGACGATCTCACCCTTGGTGGCTTCCTTGACAACATCGGCGAAGCGGATCGCGTTCTTCACCATGAAATTGCCTTCCGGCAGCACATCGGAGAGATTGATCTGCATCTCCGCCATGGATGGAAGGGCCGACGATAGGAGCAGGGCCGCGGCTGCGACCGAGCGAATGAACTGACGTTTGCTGACGGACATTTTTATGTTCCTTTCCCCTTTTTGTAAGTCGTTTGCCTCCCGGCTGGTGTTCAGTCGCCGGACCGCCTTTCAAAGTTTAGACCACCTGGGACCTGGAAGGTCGGCAGGATCTCGATATGGCCGATGTTCACATGCCGCGGAGCATCGATCGCAAAGGCGATGGCATCGGAAATGTCTTCCGGCTTGAGGGATTCGTAGCCGTCGTAGAACTGACGCTGCGCCTCCTCCATGTCGCCGAGCAGACGCCCGAAAATTTCCGTTTCCACCCGGCCGGGGCAGATCTCGGTGACCCTGACGCGCTTGCCGTAGGCATCGACTCGAAGCTGCCGCGACAATTGGTGCACGGCCGCCTTGGTCGCGTGATAGATGGTGTTGCCGCCAAAATTGTAGACCGCGGCGATCGAACTGATGTTGACGATATGCCCGAGGTCACGTTCGACCATGCCCGGCATCAGCAGGCGCACGAGGTGCAGCACCGCCTGGATGTTGACCTCGATCTGTTCATCGATCGCGAACTCATCTGCCGTCAAGATGTTGCCGGTGCGCGAAACACCTGCATTGTTGACGAGGATGTCAATCTTCAGGCCCCCGACCGCCGATGTCAGAGCCTTGGTGTCCGAAACATCGACCACGTGCGGGATGCAGCCGCACTTCGCCGCCAGCGCATTCAGCCGCTGCGCATTGCGCGCCAGCGCATGGACTTCCAGCCCCTCGCGCCGCAGGCGCTCCACGATAACGGCGCCCATACCGGTCGACGCGCCGGTTACCAGTGCGGTGTTATAATCCGAGAATGCCATCCGTGGTTCGTCCTTCGCATCTGTTGCTGACGATCACGCTAACCCTGTCTCCCGACGCTGCAAAAGATCACTTGCATATGGGGTGATCGGCATTTGTTATAGTTCCGCCAAAACAGAAGCTTGGCATAGGCGGCGACAGCGTTGATTGCTACACTGCAAGCAGGTTTTGGAGGAAGCTGCCCGTTGGATACACGCCGGCTACAGGCATTCGTAAAGATCGTCGATATCGGCAGCCTGACGCGGGCTTCCGCCATCCTGCATATTGCGCAGCCGGCACTGAGTCAGCAGATCATCTCGCTGGAAAGCCAGTTCGGGAAGAAGCTGCTGATCCGCTCGAAACAGGGCGTCGTGCCGACGGAGGCCGGGCGCGCGCTTTACCGTCACGCCCAGATGATCCTACGCCAGATAGACCAGGCCCAGGCGGATATCAGCGCCTCGGGTAATGTGGTCGCCGGACGCGTGTCCGTCGGCCTCGCACCCTTCAGCACGGCGTCGGTGCTGGCGTTGCCCCTGTTGCAGACCGTTCGTGCCCGCTATCCGAACATCCTCCTGCACATCAACGAGAATTTCGGTGGCGTCATCAGCGAGATGATCATGACGGGAAAGCTCGACGTCGCCTTCATCTACGATGCGGGCCCGATCCGCGGTGTGACCTTCGAGCCGTTGCTTAACGAGAACCTGTTCGCAGTGGCCCCCTCTAGCCATGTCGAGCGTATAGACGGCAAGGACGAAATCACGGTGGAGCAGCTCGCAGAGCTCGACCTCATGCTTCCGACCGCGATACATACGGTCCGCAAGGTCGTCGATACGACGTTTAGACGGGTGGGCCTCGCGCCTAAACTGATTGCCGAAATCGAATCTCTCTCCACGATGGCTCGCGCTATTAGTGCCGGCATAGGCTCGACGATTCTACCGTGGTCTGCGGCGAATGCGGTGCGCGACTCCGACGAACAGGTCGCCGTACTCAGGATCGTTAAGCCGTCGATGAACGTGAAGATATCGCTCTGCGTTTCAGACCAGTTCCCGCTGTCTGAGCCCGCGCTCGCGGTCAACGACATCCTCACCGAGCTTGCGCATTCCTTTGCTGCGAGCGACGATGTCTACGGGGTACAGAAAGCCTGATCAGCGCATTGACGATGTCGGCGCAATATCTAGGCAAGGATCGCCCGGGCGCTGTCGGCATCGGTGATCAGTATGTTGGCAAGGCCGCTTTGCGCTACCGCGTGAAGAATCTTGTGCTTATGTGCGCCGCCGGAAGCGACAATGCGGCAGCCGATGCGACGGAAGTCATCCAGTTCCGGTGAGAGCACCTGCCGATTCAGCAGGTGGTCGATTTCCTGCCCCGAGGCGTTGAGATACCGGCCCATCAGATCGCCCACCGCGCCGGCCTTCTGGAGAATTTCCTCGCTCATCCCTTCGGGCAGGCCATAGCGCACCTGCAGCGATTGCTGCGATACGTCGCCGACGCTCAAATAGGCCACGTCCACGTCGCAGATCTGCCTGAAAGTCCTCTGAAAGACCGTCTGAGATATGATGGCCTCGCGGGATTCGGGGCTTTCCGCATAAATCGGCGCGGCGAAATAGCGGCATTGGGCGCTGATCGCCTGGGCGAAGCCGCGAACGATCTCGAATGTGTTGATTTCGGAGCCGTGGGTAAGACCGCCCATCATCGAGCGCACCTTGATCTGCGGCTCGTTGAGCGACGGCATGTGCTGGATCGTCTCGCGGAGCGTCGAGCCCCAGCCGATGCCGATGGACGCCGGCTTCTGCGTCTGGATCAGTCGGCCGAGGAAGCCCGCGGCGCCCCGTCCGAGCACCGAATGCAGGAGAGCCGTCTCATTCGGGGTCGGAACCACGACCGCGTCCCTGAGCGCAAAACGCTTGCGCAGCTTCACCTCCAGTTCGACGCTTTCGGAGAGCGCGGAATCGAAACTGATCCGTACAACGCCGGTTTCCAAGGCTTCCGACAGGATTTCGTTTACCCGCCGCCGGGTGATGTTCATCCGCTCGGCGATCTGCTGCTGGGTAAGCCCCTCTACGTGGTAGAGCCATGCAGCCCGCACCATCAACTCACGATGTTCCATATCCCACCACCCGCTTGCACAAACGTCACAACGATGTAACATATGTAACATAACCCTGCATGTCATGGCTAACCCAGACGGATGGAGATGGCCAGAACCGAAACAAGACGGGTCATGAAAAAAGACCCGATAGAAGGATCCGAGACATGGCTTCGACATATATGAAATCGGTTGCCAGCCTGCTTGCCGCCGGTGCGTTGCTGATGGGCGCGGCCGGTGCTTCCGCGGCGGAACGCGTGAAGATCGAATGGTGGTATGCCATCTCCGGCAAGCTTGGCGAAACGGTGCAGCAACTGATCTCCGACTTCAACAAGTCGCAGGACAAGTATGAGGTCGTCGGCACGTTCAAGGGCAACTACGAGGAGACGATGGCGGCCATGGTTGCCGCCTACCGCGTCAATCAGCAGCCGGCTATCCTTCAGTCGGCGGAGCGCGGTTTCATGACCATGCTGAAATCCGGCGCCATTATCCCGGCGGACGAATTGATGGCCAAGCAGGGCTATAAGATCGACTGGAGCGATTTCGTAAAGCCGGTGGCAGGTTTTTACATCGTCAACGGCAAGCCGGCGGCGCTGCCTTTCAATTCCTCGACGCCGATCCTCTGGTACAATGCCGATGCCTTCAAGGCTGCTGGCTTCGACGCGCCCGCCGATACTTGGCAGGGGCTTGAAAAGCAGCTCTATGCGCTGAAGGAAAAGAAGGTCACCGACTGCCCCATGGCATTGCCGGGCGACTTCCAGTGGAGCCTGATCGAGAATTATTCGGCCATCAACGATCAGCCGTTCGGAACCAAGGCCAATGGCTACGGCGGCCTCGACACCGAATTCGTCTACAACAGGACTTCCGTCGTCGGGCAGGTCGCGCGGCTGAAGAAGTGGATCGATGACGGCGTGCTGAAGATCGCCGGTCAAGGCGTGGCGCCGATCAGCCTCTATACCTCGGGCACCTGCGCATCGATCATCAATTCCACGGCCAGCCATTCGGCCGTCGAGGCAGATGCCAAGTTCAAGTGGAGCGCCGCGGTCATGCCGCATGAGGAAGGCGTCCAGCCGAAGAACAGCACGATCGGCGGCGCCGCGCTTTGGGCGATCAAGGGCAAGCCGGAAGAGGTTCAGGCAGGCGTTGCCGCTTTCTTCAACTATGTCGCTCAACCCGACGTGCAGGAATGGTGGAGCAAGGCGACCGGTTATGTGCCGGTCACCAACGCCGCCTATGCGAAGATGAAGCTGGAAGGTTATTTCAAGGATCATCCGACCCGTGAGGTTGCTATCGAGCAGCTCTCCCGCGGCGAACCGACCGACAATTCCCGTGGCTTCCGCTTCGGCAACCACAATCAGTCGACCGCGATCTTGCTTGAGGAAATGCAGGCCGTATGGACCGGCAAGAAGGCACCGCAGGAAGCGCTCGACAGCTCCGTCAAGCGCGGCAACGAAATCCTGCGCCAGTACGAGAAGCTCCATGCCGGCAAGTAGTGCCATGAGGTTGAGCGAGGGCGCGGCGACGCGCCTTCGTTTCCCGCTGCGGCTCAAGCTGGGCTCGCTGCTCAGTTCGTCGGAAACCGGGTTGAAGGCCTCGCATTTCCGGCGCCCGTGGTTGGCAGCGGGCCTTCTGGCCCCGCAGCTTCTCATCCTGCTCTTTTTCTTCTTCATCCCCACCTGGAAGGCGTTGTCACTCGCTTTCGTGCAGGTGGATCCCTTCGGGGCGACGATGATCTTCGTCGGCCTTGATAATTTCACCACGCTGTTTTCGAGCCCGGAATACCGCGACAGCGCGGTGCTGACCTTGTGGTTCACCACGGTCCAATGTTTCGTGACGCTCTTTGTCGCCTGCCTTTTCGCCTTTGCCACCGATCAGGTGATGCGCGGCCGGGCGATCTACAAAGGCGTCATCCTCTTCCCCTATGCCATCGCACCGGCGATTTCCGGGGTGCTCTGGGCGTTTCTCTTCAACCCGACCGTCGGGCCGCTGGCGCAGATGTTGGACGAGCTCGGATATGCCTGGGATCCGAACCGCCGCCCGTCCGACGCGCTTCTTCTGGTTTCGGTGGCGGCAATTTGGAAGCATGTCTGTTACGACTACATCTTCCTCGTCGCGGCCTTTCTCGCGGTGCCCGCCTCCGTTATCGAGGCCGGCGCGATTGACGGCGCAGGGCCTGTTCGGCGTTTCCTGACAATCACGCTGCCGATGGCCGCACCGACGATCTTCTTCCTGATCGTGATGAATTTCGTTTACGGCCTCTTCGAGACCTTCGGTATCATCGACGTCATCACCCATGGCGGCCCGGCCGGCAGCACCAACACGCTCGTCTACAAGGTCTACCAGGACGGATTCCGCCAGCTCGATCTCGGCTCTTCCGCCGCCCAATCTGTGGTGCTGATGGCGATCGCCGTCCTCTTCACGGTCTTGCAGTTCCGCGCCGTCGAGCGCAAAGTCAACTATCAGGTGTGACCATGGTCGAACGGCATATCTGGCTTTCCCTGTTCTGCCATGTGGTGCTGCTGATCGGCGCCGCGGCCGTCTGCCTGCCGCTCTACTTCGCCTTTGTTGCCGGCTCGCTCACAGTCGGTGAGGTGCAGCAGGTCCCGTTCCCGCTGGTACCGGGCGATCATTTCGTCGAAAACACGGTTACTGCGTGGATGGAGGGCGATTTCGGGCGACTCTACCTCAATTCGATTATCGTCACGGTTGGCATCGTCGTTGGCAAGCTTGCTGTTTCGGTCATTGCCGGTTTTGCGGTCACCTATTTCCGCTTTCCCTTCCGTATGACGGCTTTCTGGCTGATCTTCATCTCGCTGATGCTGCCGGTCGAAGTGCGTATCATCCCGACCTATGAGGCTGTGGCGGATGCCGGAGGGCCGCTTCGGTCCTTCTTCGGAGCGATCGGCTTGACCGGGTTCCTCGCAAGTACCACCGGCTATCAACTCGATGCCGCCCTGCAGTGGAACATGATCAACAGCTATGGCGGCCTCATACTACCCCTGATCGCGTCGGCCTCCGCGACCTTTTTGTTTCGCCAGTTCTTCCTGACCGTGCCGGACGAGCTTTGCGAGGCGGCCAAGCTCGATGGCGCAGGTCCGTTGAAGTTCTTCCGCGACGTGCTGCTGCCGCTGTCCAGCTCCAATATCGCGGCGCTGTCGATCATCCTCTTTCTCTATGGCTGGAACCAGTATTTGTGGCCCCTGCTCTTCACCACCGAAAAGGAGATGTACACTGCGATGATCGGACTGAAGGACCTGATCCCGGTGGCTGATGCCCAGCCCGCCTGGCACTTGGCAATGGCGGCCTCCTTCTTCGTCATGGCGCCCCCTGCGCTCGTCATTCTCCTGATGCAGCGGTGGTTCACCAGGGGCCTGGTGGATTCCAGCAAATGAGGTATTTCCAATGACCACTCCGATCATCGTCGGCCATCGCGGCGCCCGCAATCTCTGGGCAGAGAACAGTCTCTCGGGCTTCCGCAATCTCATCGGGCTTGAGGTCGAATCCGTGGAGTTCGATGTGCATCTCAGCGCTGCCGGCGAACTTCTGGTCATCCATGACGCGACGCTCGACCGCACGACGGAGCGGTCCGGCCGTGTGGCTGATCTTGCCGCCGGCGAATATCGCTCGGTCATCCTCAAAGGTACCGATGAATGCATACCGACCCTTGAGGAGGTGCTGGAAACCTACGCGCCCACCGGCCTCGAACTGCACGTCGAACTGAAGGCGGATTCCGGCGGCAAGCCTTACGACGGTCTTGAAGCCAAGGTGACTGCGGAGCTGGACCGCTTCGACCTAGCAGACCGTGCGTTCCTGACGAGCTTCAACGGTGATGTCCTGAAGAAAGTCGGTGAGGTGGCACCGCATATCCGCCGGCTTTCTTCGCTCAATCATAAGTCCGTCGAGGTTCGAGGCCTGAGACGGTCGGTCGAGTTCATGCTGCAGGTGTCCGACGTGCTTGCCGTCGAGAAGGCGCTGCTCTCCGAGGAATGGGACCTGCTGTCAGCCTTGATACCGGCCGAAAAGTTGGGCGTCTGGGTGCCGAACGAGCCGGATGATCTGTCGTTTTGGCTGAGGCAGCCGATCCGCCAGATCACCACCGATCGACCGGACCTGGCCGTCAGGGTGCGAGAAGGACTGTTCGATGCCGCGCATTGATCGGCGAAGCCTCCTGGCATGCGGACTTGCGGCCGCGGCCATCTGGCGGCCGCTCGGGCGTGCGCGTGCGGCAAGTTTTAAGGCCGATCCGTTTTCTCTGGGCGTCGCCTCCGGCTCGCCGCGGGCGAACAGCGTCGTCATCTGGACGCGACTGATCCTGGAAGATGCGTCTGCGATCATTTCCGCCGATCCTTTTGCCCCTGCTCCGAAGCGGGTGGTGGAACCTATGGACATCGAGTGGATGGTCGCCGAGGACGAGGCGTTCTCAAAAACGCTCCAGTCCGGTCTTTTCCGTGCCATACCGGAATTCGCGCATTCGGTGCATGTGGAAGTAAAGGGCCTTGAGCCCGGCCGCTGGTATTTCTACCGCTTCCGCTCCGGCAATGCGACAAGTCCGGTCGGGCGCACCCGAACTGCGCCGGAAGGCGGAGACGCTTTCCGTTTCGCTTTCGCTTCCTGCCAGCAATACGAGCAGGGTTTCTACAGCGCCTACGGTGAGATGGTCAGGAGCGACCTTGATCTCGTCGTGCACCTCGGCGACTACATCTACGAACGCAGCTACGGTAACGAGCTTGTCCGCCAGCATGGAACCGGCGTACCTTCACTTCTCTACGAATTCCGTGATCGCTACGCGCTATACAAGTCGGACCCGCAATTGCAGGCAGCGCACGCCGCTTTCCCTTGGCTTGCCATCTGGGACGATCACGAGGTCAGCAATAATTATGCGAGCGATCGCGCGCCGGATGCTCCGAACCCGGCGGAATTCCTCGACCGCCGCCGTGCTGCTTATCAGGCCTGGTTCGAACACATGCCGGTCCCGCCGGCTCTGGCTGCCGGCTTCGAGGCGCTGCGCATTTATGACCACTACCGCTTTGGTAATCTGCTCGGCGTGAGCCTGCTCGACACGCGGCAATACCGCTCGCCGCAGCTCCGGGGCGCCGCCGGCAACGATCGGGCGAAGCGGACCATGCTGGGGCCGGCCCAGGAACAATGGCTGGCGGAAAGGCTTGGCATGTCGCAGGCGAAATGGAATATCATCGCTCAGCAGACGCTGCTTTCGGAACGCGACACAAAGGTCGGGCCGGAGACCGGTTATAATCTTGACGGCTGGGACGGTTATCGCGCCGCGCGGGGCCGATTGCTGAGCGCCGTACAGTCCTCGGCGGCCTCGAACCCGATCGTCATCGGCGGCGATCTGCATGCCTTCTATGCCGCCGATATAAAGCGGGACTTCGCGGATGAAAAGGCGCGTCCGATCGCCAGCGAATTCGTCTGCGGCTCGATCACCTCGGATGCTCCGTCAGATGCAAGCCTGGCGACAGCTCTCGCCGAGAACCCGCATCTCAAGTTTACATCCGGCAAGCATGGTTATGCGATCATGCATCTCAGCGAGCGGTCTGCGGAGGTGGATTTCATCGGCATTGCCGACCGCAAGCAGCAAAATTCACCTGCTGCCGTTTTCCAGCGCTTCGCCGTCACTGACGGTACTGCCGGCGTCAATCGGCTTTGACGCCTCATTGGAATTGGACTTTTATGCAGATAGATCTTCTGATTTTCGATTGTGACGGCGTGCTGATCAACAGCGAGCCGATCGCCAGCCGTACGCTTGCCAAGGCTCTCCAGGATGCCGGCGCGGCGATAACCGCCGAAGAGGTTCTGGTCCGGTTCACCGGCAATTCCGCCACCGCTATCCGCCGCATCTGCACGGAAGAGCTCGGCATCGGCGATCTGGATCCGGTCTTCGACGCCTGGCATCTCGATATCTATCCGGAATTCGCCCGCTCGCTGGAACCGATGCCCGGCATGGAAAAGCTGGTGCGGTCGTTGCCGCACCGAAAATGCGTTGCCTCGAACAGTTCGACGGAGCGGCTGTCGAAGAGTCTCGGCCTGTTGGATCTCTGGCACGCCTTCGCCCCGTCCGTCTTTAGCGCCGATATGGTAGCGCGACCGAAACCAGCGCCGGATCTCTTCCATCTCTGTGCTGAAACCGTCGGGGTCGATCCCGCGCATTGCGTGGTGATCGATGACAGCGCCCATGGCATAATGGGGGCGAGGGCGGCTGGCATGACGGCGATCGGTTTTGTCGACCCGGCCGACCCGCGTCCAGACCGCGCGCTGGTCCTCAGGCAAGCGGGTGCCGCTTTCGTGGCAACTGGCGCCGGCGAACTCGCAGAAGCGCTCATCCGCCTCGAAGCTTCACAGCCAATGGAAGTCTGAGCTGCCTATCCTTGCGGGGTGATGTCATGTTGTTTGACTGAAGCCGGGCGAATGGCTTGCCGTTGAACTCAGGCAGCTGTGCCAGTTACGGCCCTCCACTGCGCCATTGCGCGGATTCGATGAATGTGGGTGGCGAGGGCGGTGTCCTTATAGTGGGACGGGACAAAGTGATTTCTGATTGCCGAAAAGACCGCGGTGAATCGTTGCAATCCGCCGGAGGCTCGGAAGCCTGCATCATCCGTTCTCGCTTTCGCAGCGGCAGGTGTGAATTTTCCGCGCGATTGTTCAGGCCTTTATGCGATCGATGTTCGACAGAAGGCATCACATCCCGCTTTGCCGCTCCATATGAGCGCAGCTTGTCGCTGATGATCCGCTTCGGCGTGAGGCCTTGCTTCTTCAGCAGCCTGACCAGCAATCGCTTGGCAGCCTTCGTGTCGCGACGAGCCTGCACGATTTCGTCGAGAATATATCCGTCCTGATCGACGGCTCGCCAAAGCCAGTGTTTCCGGCCGCCAATGGAGATATTCGACCGGCTCCTTGCCCTCGCGGCGGCGCAGATAAGGATGGACCATATCGCCCTGGATCGGTCCCGGCCGAACGATCGCCACCTGAATCACGAAATCGTAGTAGGTGCGCGGCTTCAAACGGGGCAGCATGGCCATCTGAGCCCGGCTCTCGATCTGAAAGGTGCCGCGCGTGAGGTACCGGCCCAGCTCTTTGTCCTCGAAATCGCGAAAATATTCGTTCGCGAGGTGAATTGCAGGCATTCTCCTGAAGCCATCGTCCTTGTTTTTCATCCATTGGCGCAACAAAGGTCGATATCGTTCGACCAGACCAAGATAGCGACATAACGCTTTGAGTGCGTACTCCGCGTAGACGTTGTTCTCCTCACCCTGCAGATAGGCTTCCAACAGTGGTGCGTCGCTAGCGCCGCCACAAAGCCCGACGATATGTCGCGTCCTCGGAGAATGTTCCGGGCGAGTTCGACCTCTTCTGGTGAAATAGGCCCTGGCTCCAGGCCATTGGCACGATTTGCAATGTTTGCGACGCTAATGCTGTTCATGGACGTTTCGTGATCGGTGGCAGTAGTTTATCTAACTCCAGTACCGTTGGCGAGCAACGACGACTTCGGGCCGAGAGGCGTTAAGGCGCTGATGTGCCAACAGGAGATATCAGGGACGGCGAGGGAAATGTTCTCGCGAGCTATTGGAAAGTCGACATGCCTAAAGAACCGGTAAGAGAGAAGATGCACTTGAAGATCAACTTTCACGGAGCGGCAATGAGCTAGATAGGAGAATTGCCTTACTTGATCCGAATTGAGACTTCTTTGGAGCCTACTTCTCACTTGAAAACGTTGACGTTCAGCGGTTCCCAAGGGAGGGGTGGACGACGATCAGCGGCGATGAATACCTTCGCCAGCTAGACTCAGAGGAACAAGCGTCTGCTGAGGGCCGACGTTCGCTTTCCGTTTCGCACCAATAGGAGCCGAACAGGGCTACATATCCGCCGGGCGTCCTGGGATGAATGAAATCGCCACCTTCTTCGCCCTGATGAAGCCGTCCAAGCCGTAACAAGGTGTCAATTCGATCTCGACGTCGGTCCCATCTTCCTGCAGGCTGAAATAGCTTGATCTGCCTCGGTCGGTCGCGCGTTGCAGGACGAGGCCCGCGATCACATTCTGGCCGCTGAAGCCGTCGAGCTGAAGGTCCATGATGCCTTCGAGTGAAAAGGTTACGACCGCGTGCTTGTCCAGCACAATGTGTCCGTCTGGACCGACCTCATTGGTCATGATCCAGCCATGCACCTTCAATTCGCTGGCCCCGGTTCTATGGAGGGATAGACTGAGGATTTCGCTGTCGTGAAAGGTCGGAACCTCGCCGAACCATCTTAAAAGCTCATCGCCTCCAATCACATCCGAATAATTCATCTAACAAGCTTCCCCGTGTCACAGCGCTTCACCTATCAAACGGAAGCGTGCGTCGAAAGGTCGGACGACACTGCCCCGAGCCGCGTGCGCAGGTGTGTCAAAGCGGACTTCCTTGTGTCGCAAACTTTCTCTATTTCTTCCGCCATCTTTTTACACAGCCGCCAAGGGCACTGCCAATGGGATGGGACGCACTCAGACAATGGGGCGAAGACGCAGTTCGCATTGAACCACTGACTGGTGGAGTTGCCAATGACGTGTGGACCGTTCGTGTGCACGGGCAGATCGCGGTCGGTCGTCTTGGTTCAAGGACCGACGCTGATCTTGCGTGGGAAACCCACCTCCTCCAACACCTCAACCGTAAAGGCATGACCGTTCCGGTACCGGTTCCGGCGACTGGCGGCTGCCTGTTCGTGGACGGTCTAGTAGTGATGAAGTACGTCGAGGGCGGACCGCCCGAAACGATGTCAGACTGGCGTCGCGTCGCCGATGCACTCCGTGAACTGCATCGGTTGACCCAGGGCTGGCCGCAGCGGCCTGGCTGGAGATCATCGACCGACCTCCTCGGTGCTGAAACCGGAACCAGGATCAATCTTGCTGCGATGCCGCCCGAGGGCGTTATTCGATGTCGAGCAGCGTGGGCGCGGCTAATCGGGCGTGAGACATGCGTTGTTCACGGCAATCCGAACAACCCTGCCAACGTCCGCATGACCGCAGATCGGGTCGCGTTGATCGACTGGGACGAGTCACATGTCGACGTGCCCGACCTTGACCTGGTACTGCCCGGCAACGCTGCTGATCTCGACGACGGCACACATGACATCGCAGAGCAGGCGTCGGCCGCATGGGAAGCCGCCGTCTGCTGGCAGGACGAGTACGCAGTGAAGCGGCTTGCCGAAGTTCGAGCGGTCTGAGCAGTTCTGCGGATCGACAGAAGTGTCTATGCCGGAACCTCCGAGGGCCATATTGCGCCAACCCACCAGTCATTGCCACTCCCCCCGAGCCCGATTATTCTTGCTGCGGATAATGTTGTCGGGAGACGCGCGTGAAAACAGCTATCATCTTCGACTGCGAGTTCCTTTGCATCAAAGGCTCTCAGAGTCGTTTCTGGTGTGCAGCTGTCGACCCCGACCCTGTGATTGCTCAAATCGGAGCAGTTAAAATCGGCCTCGAAGAAGATTTCCCGATACTTGAGACTTTCAAAGCTTACGTGACGCCGCGCGACAGGCATGGCGCTCGATATGCAATCGACCCCTACTTCACAGACCTCACGGGCATCACCGTGGAACAAATTACGCGAGATGGCAGACCTCTGCAGACAGCGCTGGACGATCTTGACCGCTTTTCTGATGGTGCAACCTTCTGGTCATGGGGGAAAGACGAGCTGAACATGATCGCAATCAGCTGCTACGTCGAAGGCATTAAGCCACCGATTCCCGCGCCCCGGTTTGATAACGCCGTGAAGCTTCTGGTTGCTGCTGGGATGCCTGTCGAGGATTTGGCGCGAACGCCCAGCAACAAGCTTGCCGATTATTACGGCGTTGAGCATCCGGACTTACAGGCGCACGATGCGTTGGACGATGCACGCTCTGTCGCTTACACGCTCCAACATCTTCTTACGACCGCAAAGCTACAGCCCTCTGCCTTTGGCAGCTAAGGCCGTCTTCCGCTTCGTACCAATTGCAGTCATTGTGGCGTCTCAATTTCCCTTGTATCGACGCAGATAGCGACAGTTTGATCCTGAGCTTCCTGTAGTTGATGTCGCTGACGACACTACCTCAGCTCGCTCGAAAGGAATCGTTATGCTCAACCCGGTCATGAACGATACAAAGTGGGACGAACTCCGTTTGGCGATGTATGCGCTTGATCCAACTCCGGCGTGGAGTACGCTTTCGACAAATGGCTACAGATACGGCCCTGATTCGAGTGGCTTCATCATTTTTCGCATTGGCGGTTACAAGGACATTGTCCACGTCGACATTCACGTCGAAACATCGGATCAGCGCGATCTTGTTCGGTCTGCACTGAAGAAAATCCATGTGCCAGGTGAGGAAACAGCAGACCGCTTTCGTGTGTTCGGCTACCTCGAGAATGCTCACGTTGCAGACTACGTTTGACGTCCAGACTGACCAGGTATCCTGCCCTAGCCGATGGAGGATTGCACCACTGCGGCACCGAACGTATCCGCTTTGGGGCGAGAGCAGCCGTCACTTACCTGGGCCGAACTCTCCCTAAATGATCCAGCACCTTTACGCTTTTGCCGAGGCTCCCCGAGAAATGATCGGTGGCAGATCGGCCTTGATGATCTTCTGTCGTAACACTAACCACCCTGAATGCTCCCTGCCCCGAGAACCGAGCGGTCAATTTGCGAAAGTCTTTAATTTTAATCCCGTGGCGATCACAGAGAGGGCAATACCAATCCATATTCCTTGATAGCACATGCAAATTTATGACTAACTGTTCCGCCCGATGTTTCTGACATCCAGTTGAAGAAGAGCAGGAACGACGGATGCTCTATATTGGCTCGACAGACAGCAATGAGACCGCGAAAGTACGCCGTGCCATCGCGGAACGCGGCTTGTCTTCCCATATGAATGATACGAAGTGGCGAGCACTTTGCACGGCCGTAGCCGAGGAATTTCCCTTTCCACCGCCTTATCAGGGGAAGTGCGTTCTTTCAGATATGGCCCATCTGAGAGCGGCGGTGGAAAAGTCGGCCACGATAGCGGCGGCATAGTGCTGCTGCGGGCGGAGTAAAATCCGGCCACCTATTTCCTTTCTGCAATGATCGCAGGAGGGACGGGGGATCTACACCGTGGAACTTTATTTGAGGGTTCGCCTGGCTGTTTCCGAAGGGATGACGCAGCGACAGGCAGCAAAGCATTTCAACGTATCGCGCGACAGCGTTGCCAAGATGCTGTCGTATTCGACACCGCCCGGCTATCAGCGACGTTCGCCGATCCGGCGTCCGAAGCTGGATGCATTCGTTTCGACGATCGAGCAGTGGCTGGAAGCTGACATGGTGATGCCGCGCAAGCAGCGGCATACTGCCAAACGGGTGGTCGACCGGCTTCGTGACGAGTGCGAGTTCACCGGCGGCTACACGATCATCAAGGATTACATGCGCGAGCGGGATCAGCGCCGACAGGAGGTATTCGTGCCACTGTCGCATCCGGCCGGCCATGCGCAGGCCGACTTCGGTGAGGCGACGGTGGTAATCGGCGGCGTCGAGCAAAAGGCCCGCTTCTTCGTGCTCGATCTGCCGCATAGCGACGGCTGCTATGTACGGGCCTATCCGGCGGCGGTGGCCGAGGCCTGGGTGGATGGCCACATCCATGCGTTTGCCTTTTTCGGAGCCGTGCCGCAGTCGATCGTCTATGACAACGACCGTTGCCTGGTGGCCAAGATCCTGCCGGACGGCACACGCAAGCGGGCGACGTTGTTCAGCGGCTTCCTGTCCCACTACCTGATCCGGGATCGCTACGGCCGTCCCGGCAAAGGCAACGACAAGGGGAATGTCGAGGGTCTCGTCGGCTATGCCCGACGTAATTTTATGGTGCCGATCCCGCAGTTTCCGACATGGGACGCCTTCAACGCTTTTCTGGAAGAGCAGTGCCGCAAACGCCAGCGCGACAAGCTGCGCGGTGAGAGCGAGACGATCGGCGAACGATTGCAGCGGGATTTGGCGGCCATGCGCCCCTTGCCCGCGTCGCCGTTTGATGCCTGCGACCAGGCCAGCGCTGTTGTGACGGCCCAGTCGCTCGTCCGCTATAAGGCGAACGACTATTCCGTGCCTGTAGCCTACGGCCATCAAGACGTCTGGGTCCGGGGCTATGTCGATCAGGTGGTGATCGGTTGCCGCGGCGAGGTCATTGCCCGTTATCCGCGGTGCTGGGAGCGGGAGGACGTCGTCTTCGATCCCGTTCATTACCTGCCGCTGATCGAGCAGAAGATCAACTCCCTGGATCAGGCTGCCCCTCTCCAGGGTTGGGACCTGCCGGAGGAATTCGCGACGCTGCGCCGGCTGATGGAAGGCCGCATGGCCAAGCATGGGCGGCGGGAATATGTGCAGGTTCTCCGTCTTCTGGAAAGCTTCGAATTGGCAGATCTGCATGCGGCGGGGAAGCAGGCCCTTCAGCTCGGCGCAATCGGCTTCGACGCCGTCAAGCATCTAATCCTGTGCCGGGTCGAGCGCCGGCCGCCGCGACTCTATCTGTCGATCTACCCGTACCTCACCTGCCGTCGTTGGGTCACATATCCCGCGAGTTCTTCGAACCCGAGAAGCGCGTGAAGCAGAAGAAGGTCGGCTCCCCGATCCCAACGCACCTGAATTTACATTCAGCTTTCCGGGAACCAAAGCCGACAACACCGTCGTCCACTTCAATCCTTCGGCTATGAAAGCCGAAAGCCTCTCAAAGTGAAGGCTGGCGCGGGATAATGCTTCCGAGCTGTGCGTGTCGTTCAGGTGCCCTCGATCAGGATCAATGACGCCATTTGGCAACGCGTAGAGATGCGCCAGGAGAACTGGCGAGCGGGCTAGAGCAGAGTTTTGTTGCCGCTCCGCCGGATGGCCTCAGTCTGCACACGTACCGAGGATTGGTGTCATCAGCCGCACGTGAGTATCGATGCGCTCGAGAACCTTCGCCGGAACAACTTTCCGATCCGGCAGTGACCACCACAGCTGATTGACGAGCTCAACCGTGTCGACCACCGCCCCGAGAACTGCGGCTTCCGGCAGGCGTGCGCGGTTGGAGAAGGCTTTCCACCGCTGTACGTTCAGCGCCTTGAAGTGGCGCTCGCCGGCAAGCGACAGAGCCATGGCATCCGCGGGGATGTAAGGGACCGTCGAGAGCACGTCATAGACAGGCGCGAGTTGCGGTTTGTCGCCTGTCTCGCGATAGATCAATGACCAGTTCTTCAGGTGCATGTCGCCATTGCCGGTTATGGCAGCCAGAGCCAGCCGGCGGACGAACTCGAGAGCAGCGGTGGACGAAACGGCAACGTTCAAGGCTGCAGCGATATCATGATAGGCGGCACCTTCGTACTTCCGCGAAGGATAGACGCCGAACACCTGGGCGAAATCCTCGATATGGATCCGCTCACCGTTTGCGCCACGGTCGAAGCGTTTGACAAGCAGGACTTTTCCAGCCGACAGCGTCTCGAATTCCTTCGGTATACCCTCGAACTCCGATTGCTCGACCAGTTCACGTTCGGGAACCTCCATGCCGATCGCTTCAGCCAATGAGAGGTTGGCATATTCATTTTCCGACACGCCGGGAAATGAGGTCGATGGAAACTTGGCGATGTAGGATCCCTGGTCGTCGCCGAGCGGCAGCGTCAATCCACCGCCCTTGCCCGTGTTCTTGATCACCGAAAGCTTCATCTGAACACCGGCAAGCGAGAACCGGGCTTTCGGTTTGGAAGCAGGCAGGTTGTCGAGACGCATAACCGTTCCGTCGCTCGGCACGACGCGGACCGCACCTGGCAGATCCGACCCGAGCGCAACAAGCAGGTCGAAATCGTTTCCTGCGCGAACACTCCCCGCATGGTGTTTTTCCATCGCCTCGCGCAGCTTGTCTTCGGGGAGCAGATTGGCAAAGAATGCCGGCAACGCACGGGCTACGGGTTTCGGGTCCTTGCGCAATCCGCCAGTGGCTGCGCGAAAAGACAGACTGAGCACCGGAAAGCCGCCCGTTTCACGATAGCTCTCCGCGAAGCTGAAGGCGTTGAAGTCGCCGGGCGTTCTGACGATCGTGCCGACCTTCACGTCGTTCAACAGCACGTCGAGCGACGAGATGGATTTCGGATCGGATGAAGCTTCAGACATTCTCATCCTCATCTGGGTGAGCCATGAATGCCGGCAGATCGTCGAGATCATCCTGAGGCCGCAGCAGCGCGCCAACGGCCGGCACCATGGCTTGCGGTATGAGCATCAATTCAAGCCCGAGAGCGCGGGCGATATTGATCAGTGTCGTCGTGCGCGCAGAACTGCTTCCGGCTTCTATCTCTCTATAGCGGGGACGCGATATACCCGCCATGTCGGCAACCTGCTCTTGGGTCAATTGCCGGACTTTACGCGTAGCCTTCAGCAACTGCCCGATCTCCAGCAACGATTCTGACTCAGACCGTGCCATCTACCTATCCCACCATTCTCCGTGGAGTAAGGCAAAGCTATCTCAAACATTCCAGGATCGGTCAACCAAAAAGATATAAATACGCATCATAATCTAAAAATTGATCCGTTTATATGTCATTTACGCTGTTTTCTGAATGGTAGTGCCACAGCCGGCGGGTCTGCCCACCATACATGCCTTTTTTAAAAGCATGCTCCTATTCCCGCTCGCCCTCGGTACTGGTGCCGGAGAGAAACGGAATGAGCATGCCCAAACACGATCTTTCATCACGTCATTTTCAGCGAAAAATTTCGGAATTCTGCGAAGTGCGTATTGCACCGATATCCTCAAAGCGGGTTCTAGAGAATGTCCGCTCCTATCTGATCAGCCTGATCATTTACCGCAAACGGCCACCGATCCTGAACGGCCATCGATTGGATCGCGATTGGAGACGCCTGCGGGATCGAAGCCGACATGACAGCCGAGCTGAAGAAACAACTGCGGCCGGCCTTGGACGCGATCATCCGCTGGCTGAAGGCGCCCCCCGTCAGCGAAGACATTGCGCCGACAAAGTTGCCTGTCCGCGCATGCAAAGCTGAGGCGGTCAAAAAGAAAGCGCCATAAACGGTCATAGCCGGTCTCCTTTACAGTGTGGCTTCGCAAAACCACTGTGAGACCTTAGGCCTGGCTATGACAACCTGCTTCGCCTGATAAGGGCTATGCAACTGGTCAAAGCCTCATTCAGCGCAAACTTCCGAAGGTGTTACGGCGCTGAATATGTCATTTCAACCCTCACCGAATGCCGAGAGCCAGGGAATCGCATTGAACTACATCCAGCCCGGCAAGCCTCAGCAGAACGCCTATGTCGAGCGCTACCATTGAACGGTCCGGCATGAATGGCTTGATCTGTATATTTTTGACAGCATAACGGAGGTGCAGCAGATCGCCACGGAGTGGCTTTGGACATACAACCACGAACGACGCAACATGGGAATTGGCGGCATCACACCCGCTCAGAAACTGAAAATGGTCGCGTGAATTCTATCGCTGAACCCCGTTAAAACGGGGAGGATTACCGCACCACCGAGTTATCAAATTGAAAGACGTGGGCGCTAACGCCTCATTCGGAAATATCAACGGCCTAGCTTCCCTACGCGATCTTTTTGAAGATTTTATCCAGACGGTTGAGGGTTTCGTCAATGTCTTTTGCCGTGTGGGCGATTGTGAAGCCGTAATGAGCCGGTGACACAGGGCCGGCGGTATCATGAAACCAGAGCCTATTGTTCACGCACTCGGTCACGAATTTCTTGTAGGTCGCCCTGTCTTGTAATGCAGCGACCTTGCGGAAGTCGAAGTCGTCTTGCGGATTTTCGACGCCGAAGTAGATACCAAAGCGGGCGCCGACGCCCCGCACGTGACCGGCAATCTTATGCTTGGACAGAAGGTCATCGATGCCGGTGAACAACTTCCCTCCAATAGCCTCGATGCGATCGTAGAAACCGTCTTCGCTGGCCATGGTCAGGCAGGCGATGCTCGCCAGCACTGGCATGAGCGCACCGCTATACGTGCCGCTGACTGCGGCATTCCCGGTCGGATTGACGTGCTGCATGATTTCTTTTGTGCCGCCGACAGCCGCGATGGACAGGCCACCCCCAATTGCTTTCGCCATGGCGGTCATGTCAGGCAGGATGCCGTAATACTTCTGAGCGCTGCCCGGACGCATCCGCAATCCGCTGACGACCTCGTCGAAGATCAGGACGATATTCTCTCGCGTACAAATCTCCCGCACGGCGCGAAGATATTCCCCACGCGCCTCAAGGCATCCGCAATTATAGCTGATAGGCTCAAGGATGACGCATGCGAGCTCATCTCTGTACTTCCTGATTGCGTGCTCAACCGCCTCGACGTCATTGAAGATGACGTTGACGACACCATCCTTGGCGTGGATCGGAAACCCTTCGGAATCCGCGTTCGTCTCGACCTCACCGCGCCCGTCAACATTGCTCACCATATTATGGTTGAACCAGATGCTTTCGTACATGCCGTGAAAATGGCCCTCGAACCGCAGCACTTTGTCGCGACCGGTATGGGCGCGGGCCAACCGGATTGCGGACTGTGTTGCTTCCGCGCCGGTGTTCAGCAACCGGAACCGTTCACAGCTAGGGAAAAAGTGCTGAAGCAACCGGGCGAGTTGCGTGTGGTATTCCGTGTCGAAATTCATGAAGAAACCTGCATCCAGGGCCTTGCCAATGGCCTCGCGGATACGCGGGTTGTTATGTCCAAATAGGGCGGCGCCCGCCCCAGTATGGAAATCGATGAACTCGTTTCCATCAGCGTCCCAAAATCTGCTGCCATCAGCGCGAGTGATGTAGAGCGGCTGGCCCAGCGGCGCGTTATAACGTTGCCCTGCAGAAGCACCACCAATGAAATATTTGCTGGCTTCGGCGTGAATTTCAGAGAGTTTTGTCATTGGAATGGTTCTCCGTTTGCGGCGATCTGTCTGCAACTGCGGCGCCCTTGCTCTGGTCGAGCTGTGTTTCGATTTCGTCGTTCCCGGAGCGACATCAATTTCTCCGAAAGACAGTGGTTGTGGTCGGTCGGTTCCGATTTCAAAGACTGGCGGTTATGCCGCCATCGACGTAGAGCGTGTGGCCATTGATGAACGAAGAGGCTGGGCTGGATAGGAAGACCGCGGCGCCGACAAGTTCGTCCACCTCTCCCCACCTGCCGGCGGGCGTGCGTTTCTGAAGCCATTCCGAGAATTCTTCACTCTTGACGAGAGCTTTATTGAGCGGCGTCTTGAAGTAACCCGGCGCGATCGCATTGATCTGCAGTCCGTATTTTGCCCAGTCCGTGCACATCCCCCTGGTAAGATTACGGATGGCTCCTTTCGTCGCGGTATAGGGAGCAATTCCAGGACGGGCGAGCTCGCTCTGAACGGATGCGATATTGATGATCTTTCCCTGGCGGCGAGAGATCATGCCCCCCGCGACAGCCCTGCTCACGTAAAACGCACTGGATACGTTTGTCCTAAGCAGCTCTTCCCATTTTTCAACCGGAAAGTCTTCCAGGGGTGAGCGAAACTGCATCCCGGCATTGTTGATAAGAATGTCCACCGATCCGACGGATGCCTCAATCTCAGCAATACCGGATGCGCTCGATTGTGCGTCCGTGACGTCGAACGAACAGACCTCGCAAAGAAGGTTCTCGGTCCGTAACTGGTTTTGGGCGGCTGCGAGTTTCTCGGTGCTCCGTCCGTTGAGGATAATCTTGGCGCCATTCTGGGCCAGCCCTCTTGCGAGCGCCAACCCGATGCCCTGACTAGAACCGGTCACCAGCGCGGTCTTGCCGCTGAGGTCGAAAATGGATTGCTGCATGAAGCTAACTCACTTGCTTTGCATTGGATCGATCGCCAGGCCAGGCCACCTTGACCGAGTCGGTCCGTTTGAGATGCCGTTATTCATAGGCGATGGGGGTTGCGTGCCAGCCCTGCTTGCGCTTTTCCCAGAAGGTGTCTTTGAGAAGGGTCGAGATCGGACCCGGCCGGCCATTTCCGAGAATGCGGCTGCCGAGCTTGCTGATCGGCATGATGCCGCCGGCTGTTGTAGAGCAGAAGATTTCGTCCGCGTTTTCGAACTCGTCACGCGTGATGTCCCGTAGCTCGCATTCGAGCCTCAGCATCTGACAAAGCTCGATCACCGATTTGCGGGTAATTCCTTCGAGCGCGCCGGAACGCGGCGTGACAACCTTGCCATCGAACACTGCAAAAACGTTATAACCTGGACCTTCCGTGACATGGCCATAGCGATCGAGGAGAATGGCAGTTTCGGCGCCTTGTTCATGTGCCTCGAAGTTGCCGCGGGTGAGGTCACCCCAGTGGAAATTCTTGATCGTGGGATCGAAGGATTCAGGTGCAATCCGCTCGGGAGTGCCGATGATCGCGTGAACCCCACGCTCTTGTTGCTCCGGCGTGAAAACCCAGACCCAGGGCAAGACGTGGCAAATAAGATAGCTGCGGCCATAGGCAGGGTGAAGGGGCACGCCACGGGGCGGGCGAGAGCGAAGGCAGTCCATCGCGACATATGCTTCGCGATAACCCGAGCGCGTGACGATCTCGGTTAGGATTTCCTTGATCTGATCGTCGCTTTCCTCCGGCTTCATGCGGAGCTTTTCCATGGAAGCGCGAAAGCGCTTCACGTGATCGTCCAGACGGAAGAATGCGCCATAGTAGACCCCGACGACGTCATAGGTGACGTCGGAACGGCGATATCCCCATTCCGTTACCGGGATCTTGGCATCCTCGAGCGGCATATATTGACCGTCGACATAGGCAGCACCGCTGCTCCAGTCCAAATCCGACATGGAGATTCCCTCCCTTATTTGCCTCTGATAGGTTCGCTTCGACGCTGGCGCCACTCGGCCCGGCCAAGGGGCGCCAGCTGGGTCTCGGTCGATCAGCTTGCCGCTGCGAGCTGCTTGACGTTGCCGCGCAGCTTTTCCGTTCCGGCGGCGTCGAGTGCTAGATCATCCGTGGCGCGTGAGCCCACGACGGCAACGCCATAGACGGCACGGGCGCGCTCGATGCTGATCCAGCCTTCGGCCAGATCGTGGATGACGCGGGCTGGATCGCGCTCAGTCGGCATGCCGTAGCCGCCGCCACTTGCCGAATGCGAGATGATCTTTTCGCCCGCCTTGAGCGTGATGCCATGGCAAGGCGGGAGCTCGACAACGCTGCCGTCAGTCTTGCGCATGGCCGCTCGGCAGGTCCCACCAGAGCCACCACCACGCGCGCCCGCAGCCGGCGTGATCGTCCCGTCAGCCGCATAGAGAACGGTCAGTTCACCACCACCCCATGGGCCATACTCGCTGTAAATGGATGGCGCGCCACGATAGGTGCCAGCCCCTTCGCTATCTTCCATCAGATGCCGGTCGTCGATCAGGATCGGATGGTGGAGTTCGTCGACCTCGACGCTGTCGATACGGCACATGCCGGCATTGCCCGCATGGATGATCGACAGGAAGCCGTCAGTGACCGGCGTACCGGCACCACCGCTGACGCCGATATGGACCTGGTTGATGAACGGCTCGTCATTATTATGGGGATCGCGCCCGGAAATGACGCCCATGCCTGGCGGCTGGATCGGACCCGTGGCCGCCTGACCAAAACCAGCCGACAGTTCGGCAATGGCGCGCTGGACCGGGTTGGTCACGTGGTCGGCCAGATTAGTCGTCGCAACAGAGCAGGATGCCGGATGGCGCGGAATGCCGACGCAGCAATTTTCTCTGAGCTTCACCTCGATACGACGGAAGCTACCGGAATTCGGGATCACATGATGATCCAGAAGCGCGTTGAAGATACCGATCATAGCAGCGCTCTTCGACGTCGCTTCGGTCAGGTTGAGACCGCAGGGCTGGCAATCGGGATTGTCGGTCAGATCGACCATGATGCGGGCATTTTCCGCATCGATTTCGACCTCCACCTTGACCGGAATGCCGTCCGGCAGGCCAAGGAACGGATCATGCGCCGAATGCAGTGTGATCTTGCCCGTCGTCAGCTTCGAGATGGCCTGGATCATCTTCTGCTCGGAATAGTCGAACCAGCGCGATGCATAGCCTTCCAGCATATCCCAGCCGAGTTCTTCGCCGAGCGCCAACAATTCACGTTCACCGATACGGACAGAACCGAGTGTCGCCAGGAAGTCGCCCCACCATTGATCCGGTACGCGGATGCGGGCCTCGCACATGCGCACGATGTCCTGGTTTGTTTTGTAATCTTCCTGGATCTTGGTCGCCGAGAAGATCAGCGCACCTTCCTCGTAGACGTCCTTGACGTCGGCGAGATAGGTGGAGGGACGTGAGTTACCGCAATCAGCCTGATGGGCCTTTGCAAGCACGAAGAAGCGCAACACGCCCGCGTCATCGACGACCGGTACGATCATGCAGTGATCGGCGGCGTGAGAATTGCCTTCATAGGGGCTGTTGTGCAGGAAGCAGTCGCCCCGCTTCATGACGGGATGGTGCTTCAGCACAGCCTGGCACATCAAGTCCGGGCCGATCAGTGTGTGGTTCGGTAAGCTTTCTGCAGCCGAAAGCATCTGGCAATCGGCCGTTAACACAACGCACGAAAAATCGTGCGCCGTATTGAGAATGCCGGAGCGTGCTGTCCGGAAGATGGTGTTCTGCATTTTGCGGGCAATCGTCTCCATGCGGCTGGAGATCATCGCCATCTGCACGCCGTCGGGAGCGTTTTTCGAAGGAGAGCTGATCATGGGTAATTCCTGGTTAGAATGTTATGCGTAAGCCGCCGCCGGCGGTGCGTTCGGCTACGGTCTGCGGATCGATGACAACCGTAGTGAATGAGGATTCGACGATCGACGGACCGGGAGCCGGATTGCCCGGAACCATCGCTTCGAAGCGGTGAACCGGGACCTCGATCCAGCCGGTATCGCTGAAATAGACCGGCCGCGATGCCTTCCCGCCGGTGAATTCACCTTCGCGTGGTAGCGATCCTGAGGTCGCTTCCTTGAGCTTGCAGCTGACCTTCGCCCGCCAGGTGACGAACTCGACTTCCGATTCCGGATCGGAGATTTCGAAAATGCGCTGGTGCATCTGGTGGAATGCCGATTTCAGTGCCTGCAGGTCGCTGTCGGAGGAAATGCGGCTGGAAGGCAAGGGCACGTCAATCTCCCAGATCTGGTGCGGATAGCGAGCTTCGACCGAGAATTCGATCCTGTGCTCGATCGCATTCGCGCCGGGACCGGCTGCAAAGCTCTGGCAATGGGCTTCCAACTCGGCGAGGACCGCATTGACCTTCTCACCGTCGAATTTTCCGCTGGTAGTGAAGTTCAACTGTGCGTAGTTGGAGGAAAGCTCCGACATCAAGGCCCCGGCAGCGCTCATCACCGCGCCGGCTTCCGGGATCAGAACGCCCGCGCACTGCAGGCGCTTGCCGATGGCGACAGCATTGAGTCCAGCCGCGCCGCCGCCGCCGACCAGAAGCGCAGATGCCGGATCGATACCCTGGTTGACGGTTATCTCCTCGACCGCACCGACCATTTTTTCGGTCGAGAGCTTGAGAACCGAAGCCGCCGCTTCCTCGACGCTGATGCTAAGAGGATCTGCAACCTTGGTCCGTAGCGCCTCGGTCGCTCCTGCTCGGTCGAGAACCATCGCGCCGCCGAGGAAGAAGTCGGGATCGATATAGCCAAGAATGATGGCGCAATCGGTGACCGTCGGCTCAGTGCCGCCGCGGCGATAGGCGACCGGGCCAGGCGTCGAGCCCGCGCTTTGGGGACCAAGCTGCAGGATCCCGCCGTCATCAACCCAGGCAATCGATCCGCCGCCGGCGCCAATGCTCTTGATGTCGACCGAGGGGAAACCAGTCATATGACCGCGTGTCGCCTGACCGATCCAGGTTTCCCGGCTCCAAGGAATACGGCCGTCGCGCACAAGGCTGACGTCAAACGTGGTGCCACCGGTGTCGGCGACGATGGCGATCGATTTGCCGAAGTCACGGTCTGCATAGTAGCGACCGGCTACCGGTGCCATTGCCGGACCGGAATTGATCGAGTGGATCGGCGCACGGGCGACGGCCTCCGCATCCATGATACCACCGCTGGAGGTGACCATCAGAGTGCGCCCGTCGAAACCGGCCTCCTTTAGACGGTTCGTGAGGCTGTCGAGATAACGGAACATCAACGGCTTCAGCGAGGCATCTATAACCGTTGCAGATGCGCGGCGATATTCGCGCAGCGTTGGATTGAGCTGATGCGAGAGGGTGAAAGGGACATCCGGAAGGTGCTGCTTGATTAGCTCGCCGATGCGCAGCTCGTGGACGGAATTGGTCACCGACCAGAGAAGACAAACTCCAATCGCCTCGATCTTCAGATCTTTTAGGCGCTTCAGCGTTTCAATGAAGTCGACCTCATCGAGTTCAGAGACGACATTGCCGCGGGCATCGATTCGCTCGTTGACCTCGAATGTATAGCGGCGCGGAACATAAGGTTCGGGATACGCGACAGTGAAGTTGAAAGGCTCGATACGACCGCCTTCACGGATCACCAGAATGTCCCGGTGCCCCTTCGTCGTGATGAACGCCGTCTTGGCCGTTTTCTGGGTGATGATCGCGTTGATGGCGCGGGTCGTGCCATGAACGAACATGGAAGCGCGCTTGAGGAAGGCGCTTCGGTTAAGGTTGTAGTGATCCGCCGCGAGCTGCAAGGCGACGAGCACGCCGCGAACCGGATCATCCGGGGTGGTAGACGCCTTGAACAGTCGGATCGTCTCGCCGTCTTCCACGACCAGATCGGTGAATGTGCCGCCGGTGTCGCAAGCAAGCCGGAGTCCCGTGCTCAAGCCCTTGGCGGGGGAACTGATATCCATCAAGCAAAGCCTTCTCTTTAAGGCGCGGCGATGTGCCGGCCAGTTGCTCAAAATCATGGGGAGGTTTGGATGTTTGTTGCGACCTGCTGTTACCGCACGCTTAGCTGGACGGTTCTCCGCATGTCTCCCTCAGAGTGAGTTCGGGCAGGAAAAGTGTGTCGGAACCTCCCCCGACAGCCCCTGCCAAAGGGTTTACGATCCGATCGACGGCCGCCACGCCCATCGCCTCAATGGGTTGGCGCACCGTCGTCAATGCCGGGTAGGACAGTTGACTGACCCAGACATCGTCTATTCCCACCAAGGAGAGGTCGCCAGGTACGGATAGCCCAGCCTGTCTGAAGCTCGCGAGGAGACCGAGAGCAATCATGTCATTGAAAGCCACAACCGCAGTTGGCCGAGGGCGGAGTTTCAACACCTCCGGTGCTGCACTTCTACCAACTTCCAGCATCTCGGCGTCGGCGATATCGCGCGCTCCGTGATCTGCATCGAGCTCTACGAGCAAATCGCTCTGAAGGCCTCTGTTTGCCATCGCGGCCTTGAAACCAGCCAGACGTTTGCGACGACTGTACGTGATCATTGGATCCGTGACGTAAGCAATGCGGCGATGCCCAAGCTCATAGAGGTGGTCCACGGCCAGATCGATCGCCACTTCATGATTGAAGTTGATCGTATCGAGACGCGGCAGGCGAAGATCGAGCCGATCCGCGTCTATAGCGACGACGGAGAAATCGCTTTGCGGCCCGTAAAAGCCTTTTCGGGTGCTGAGCGGCGCAATGGTGATCAGATCGCTGACACCCAACCCGACCAAGTTTTCGAGGAAGCGCTTTTCCACTGCATTGTCGCGCATCGTATTGCAGAGATGGACAGCGTAGCCCGCCTTGACCGCAGCCTGCTCGATTGCGAAAACCAGCTGGCCGTTGAATGGATTGACGATACTTGGAACAACGAGCGCTATTCCCTTGGTCTTGCCGGTCTTCAACTGCCGTGCCGCTTGATTTGGCTTGAAGCCGAGCCGTCCCACGGCATCCGCGATCCGTGCTCTTGTTTCGGGACCCAGCCGCTCCAACCTACCGTTCATGTAGTTGGAGACGCTCGTATTGGAGACGCCAGCAGCCTTCGCCACATCCTGAATCGTCGCGCGATCGGCTGCAACATCTACGGATGTCGTCCCCTGAGATCGCCGTTCGCTTCGCTTCGGCCGCGTGGTTTCCATATGTTTATCATCCATGATCAGCTCGTTCAGACTATCGGAACGACAAGGATATCATCGAAATAGGGATGCGACAGAGGACATGTTCGTCCACTCCGACGAGCGCCTCCAAAGTAGGTGTAACGATACATCTAAAAAGCTCCTTGTCAAACCGTTTTTTTTGCAGCGACGCCGGCAATATGTGCTGAATCGGCGCTCAAACGAAGGAAATAGCGACATTTCTTCAAAAATTTGCGAACGCGCCGATTGACAGAAATCCGAAGTTTAGTTTATCGTTTTACCTATCGGACGCGGCGACTGCCATTTTGGGAGAATGGCGGGCGCTCTGTTCGAAAAACATCGCAAACCTCAAGTGATCTCGGCTGAAGCCGAGCATCAGCGATGCAAAAACCTCCCCCACATGATCCAAGCCGAGGCGGTCTGTCGATTGCCGCGATCAGGTACATGTGCGCCCCGCGAGCGCTAGCCCGTAGAGCTCCGGCATAAAGCAAAAGCGGGCAAAGAATGATCACACAACCACCGGAGCAGGAACATGAAGAAATTCGCACTCGCAGCAGTATTTGCAGCAACCATCGCGGCATCCGCGCATGCTGAAACCACGATCGGTTTCAGCATGCAGCGCTTCGATGACAACTTCCTCGCAATTCTTCGTAGCGGCCTGGAAGCCCGCGCGAAGGAGCTGGGTAACGTCAAGCTGCTGATCGAAGACGCGCAAGGCGATGTTTCCAAGCAGCAGAGCCAGATCGACAACTTCATCGCCAGCAAGGTCGACGGAATTATTGTCATTCCCGTCGAAGCAGACGCTGGTGTGACGATCTCTAAGACCGTCGACAAGGCGGGCATCCCGATGGTCTTCGCAAACAACCAGCCGAGCAACGTTGATGATCTGCCGGCGAAGCAAGTATTCGTAGGCTCCGATCAGATCGAGGCCGGCACTCTTCAGGCCACTGCGGTCTGCAAGGCACTAGGCGGCGAAGGCAGTGCCGTCATCCTGATGGGTGAGTTGGGCACACTTGTCGCTCGCGGTCGTACCGAAGCTGTTCACAATGTCTTCAAGACGGACGAGTGCAAGGGCATCAAGATCGTCGAGGAACAGACAGCTGCCTGGCAGAGAACCAATGCTCTCGACCTGGTTACCAACTGGTTGACAGCCGGCACGCAGTTCGATGCCGTCATCGCCAACAACGACGAGATGGCCCTCGGCGCAATCCAGGCACTAAAAGCATCCGGCAGCTCCACAAATGTGGTTGTCGCGGGGATCGACGCCACGCAGGACGCACTCGTTGCCATGAAAGCTGGCGATATGGCTGTGACCGTGCAGCAGGATCCAGCAGTTCAGGGCAAGGATGCGCTCGATGCAATACTCAAGGTCGTGAAGGGAGAGCCGACCGAAAAGAAGATCTACTCGAAGCTGACGCTGGTGACAAAGGACAACCTGGCCGAGTTCCTCAAGTAAAGCTCACAATTGTGCGCGCGGCGGCACGTCGCGCGCAATTTACGTTGGAAGGAATTGTCATGAGCGACGCCACATTGACCGATCCTGCAGCCGAACAAGGCTTGCTTCTCAGTGCGTTGGGCATTCGGAAAGAGTTTCCAGGCGTGGTTGCGCTTGACGGCGCGCAATTCAATCTCCGGAAAGGCAGCGTCCACGCCTTGATGGGCGAAAATGGCGCAGGCAAGTCTACGTTGATGAAGATCCTTGCGGGAATTTATCAGCCGGACGCAGGGTCGCTACACTTCAAGGGAAAAGAGATTACGCTCTCGACGCCGCTGGATGCGCTCGAAAAGGGTATCGCCATGATCCATCAGGAATTGAACCTGATGGCCTCTATGACTGTAGCGGAGAACATTTGGATACGCCGAGAGCCCCGCAATGCGCTCGGGCTCATCGACCACAAGAAGATGAACCGCATCACCGATAACCTTCTGCAGCGCCTCAGGATCAACGTCCGGGCGGATGCAGAAGTCAGAACACTGTCGGTGGCCAGCCGGCAAATGGTCGAGATCGCCAAGGCTGTCTCCTATGATTCCGACGTCTTGATCATGGATGAACCGACTTCGGCCCTGACGGACCGGGAGGTAAGCCATCTCTTCGAAATCATCAGCGGATTGCGGACCGAGGGCAAAGGCATCGTCTATATTTCGCACAAAATGAACGAGATCCTGGAGATCTCTGACGAAATTTCCATCTACCGTGACGGTCGATACATATCGACGCGTCCAGCCAGCACCATCAGTCGTGACGAAATCATCCGGCGGATGGTGGGCCGAGAAGTCTCCCAGATGTTCCCCAAAGAGGTGGTTGAACTGGGGATGTCCTTCTATCAGTGAAAGATCTCGAACTCGAAGGTGTTTTCTCAAACGTCTCATTCGACTTGCGCGCTGGCGAGATACTCGGGATGGCTGGGCTCCTAGGGTCTGGGCGTTCGAACCTTGCGGAAGCGCTCTTCGGTGTCACGCCCCCGACATCTGGCGAAATTCGCATCGATGGACAGAGGGTGGAAATCAAAAAGCCAAGCGATGCGATCGGGCATGGCATGGCCTTCCTCACGGAGGATCGCAAGGAAACAGGCTGTCTTCTCGCGCTCAACATTCTCGAAAACATGCAGATTGCAGCCCTGCAAACCCGCTACACTCGCTCTGGCTTCGTTCAGGGAGCCTCTGTCGCCGTGGATTGCGCCGAGATGGCCCGCAAGCTGCGCATCAAGATGGCCAACCTCAACGTCAGCATCCAGAATCTGTCGGGCGGCAACCAGCAGAAGGTGCTGATTGGACGGTGGCTGCTTACCGGACCAAGGATTCTCATTCTCGACGAGCCCACCAAGGGCATTGACGTTGGCGCCAAGGCGGAAATCCACGGCCTCGTTTCCAGTCTCGCCAAATCCGGCGCGGCAGTCATTCTGATCTCTTCCGAACTTCCCGAAGTCTTGGGGATGAGCGATCGCGTCCTGGTTATGCATGAAGGAAAAGTCACGGGCATCCTGCCGCGAAGCGATGCGACCCAGGTCGCCGTGATGGAACTGGCATCCCGTTGAGCAGAACCAATAAGGGAACAAATTCTATGGAAAAGAACCTCGTTGAAAAATATGGCATTGTGCGCTCCCCTGCTGCGCAGGGATGGAAGCCACCGCAGGAGTTCAATATCTTCCTCGTACTCGTTGGGATCGCCCTGATCTATGAGGCGCTGGGCTGGATCTTCATCGGTCAGAGCTTTCTTGGAAACACGCAGAGGCTGACGATCACGATCCTACAGGTTTCTGTCGTCGGCATCATTGCTATTGGCGTCACTCAGGTCATCATCACCAGCGGTATCGATCTCTCAGCAGGCTCCGTTGTCGCCATGACCGCAATGATCGCTGCGAGTTTAGCGCAGTCCTCGGAATGGGCACGGGCTCTATATCCCGGCTTCACGGACATGCCGGCAATCGTGCCGATCGGCGTCGGCATCATCCTCGGAGCGATAGCGGGATTCATCAACGGCGCACTTATTGCCCACGCTCGCATCCCCCCATTCATTGCCACGCTCGGTATGATGGTTGCAGCACGCGGCATCTCCAAATGGTACACGAAGGGCCAGCCGATTTCTGGTCTGACGGACCAGTTCACCTTTATCGGCTCCGGTGCCTGGCCGGTGGTCGTGTTCATCGCGGTCGCGATCATCTTCCATGTCGTCCTCAGGTACACACGATACGGCAAGTTTACCTACGCTATCGGCGCGAACATGCAGGCTGCGCGGGTGTCCGGCATTAATGTGGAAGCTCACCTCGTCAAGGTTTATGCGATCGCCGGTATGCTCGCAGGGCTCGCTGGAATCGTTACCGCGGCGCGTGCCCAGACAGCGCAATCGGGTATGGGCGTCAACTACGAGCTTGACGCAATCGCTGCAGCGGTTATCGGCGGAACCTCGCTCGCCGGCGGGATCGGAAGGATCACCGGCACAGTCATCGGCGTCATCATCTTGGGCGTAATGTCCTCCGGCTTCACGTTCCTTCGCATCGACGCCTACTACCAGGAGATCGTCAAGGGCATCATCATCGTCGCCGCAGTGACGGTTGACGTCTATCGCAACCGTCGCCGTCGGGGTTGACCGCTGCATTTGACACGATTGGAGACCCAAGAAATGTCCACGTTCCGATATTTCTCGCCTTATGCCGCACGGCAACTTCTGAATTGGCATTGGTCTGTAAAGCAATGGCTTAAGGCACGGAGGCATCGCCGGAGGCGTAAAATTACCTGACAGGAATGAGAAGACTTCATGATGGTCGTACCACAGATGCACAAGATACCAGTGATCGTGATGGGAGTGTCGGGATGCGGGAAGACGTCGGTTGCACGCTTGGTCGCGGCTCGGCTGCAACAGAGGTTTGTGGAGGGTGATGAGCTTCATTCCCTTACCAACATTGCAAAGATGACCGCTGGCACACCACTGACCGATAGTGACAGGGCTGCGTGGTTAGAAACCATTGGTCGCGCCTTAGCCTCCAATAGTCGTGATCCCCCGGTTGTCACCTGCTCCGCGTTGAAAGCGCAATACAGGGATCAATTGCGATCACTCGCAGGCAACGGCGTGACGTTCCTTTATCTGAGAATCTCCCATGAAGAAGCCAAACAGCGACTTGCCGGTCGGGTTGGGCATTTCATGCCCGCCACGTTGATCGAGAGCCAGTTCCAGACCCTGGAAGATCCTTCGGCCGAGAATGACGTGATAACGATCGACGCTGGTACACCCGAAAGAGTCGTCGAGCAGTTCATGACCATACTCTCAGGTGAGAACCGACCGGTCGCGCAATGACCAGTTTCCTCTGGCATTGAGGAAACTGCTTGGAGGATAGGCCGCTGCTGGCTTGTGAGAAATGGCCGGCTCATCCTCACGTGTTGCGCTTCTGCGATCTGTCGGGCTAAGCTCCAGGCTATCTCAAGGGGAGCGTTGCTGCATCAGATGGTCTCAGCAATAGGTTCAAGTTCGTTTCCGTCGTTGGTTGCGGTGCCAAACGCGGCACTGTGGGGTCACGCGTCTGTTTCGATAGCGCTGCAGCTTTTCTCGATGAGGCGCCTAGGATCCATCGATGCACAGCTTGAGGCCTCTCGCAACGCCGGGTTTAAGATCGTCGAATGTCTGCAAATCCATATCCATGAACCGTCGATCTTCAGAACTATGCTGGATGTCCGGGGGCTGGAATGCACGACGCTGCACGTCGAGTATCAGTTCCTCATCGACAACGCTGGCTCCATTCTTGATGCCTGCCTCATCGTAGGAATTCGAAGCGTCTTCGTGCACGATTTGCGAATTCAAAAGGTGCGGGACGCTTCTCAATGGGCACGAGCGGGATCTCGTCTCGGGATTCTGGCAGAACGATTTTCTGGCAGCGGCATCGAACTTGGCTTCCATAATGGTGGAGACTGCTTCGACCTTCTCAAATCTGGCCGTTCGCCGATCGAAGAATTGTTTCGCTCCGACGATAGTGGTCTGTTGAAATGGCAAGCAGATATAGGCTGGATACGTCTCAGTGGTGCAGATCCGATCGTCTGGCTCCGTCGCTTGAAATCAAGGCTAGTCGCCGCGCATATAAAAGATGTCGCCACATCCGTAACAAGGGGTCATGAGTGGACCGACGTCGGCGACGGGATTTTGGTCCTACCTTTGGTGATAAGAAGCGCGGTCCAGGAGGGCGCAAGACTTCTCGTAGCCGAACACGATGATCCAGAGCACCCTGAACGATTTGCCAATAGTGCGTACTTGTACCTTAGCCGCTTCACTTGAAGACATGGGAGATCGACAGGTTAGGACAGCTGAACGCAGGCATTGGCATAGCTGGGCTGAACAGGCCAAGGCGCAGTGGTTAACTTTCTCCCCCAAAATAGGAAGCCAGTGTGGGGTATAGGGCTTTGGGGTCGGCAATACGCGTGCCTCTTGGAAAGCTGATCTGACAACGATGCGGTTCAGGCCAACCTATGACCTGCATGCCTGCGGCGTGAGCCGCAATGGCTCCCGGCACGCTATCCTCAACAGCCACACATGACTGCGGTGCGACACCGAGTAAGGCCGCGGCCTTAAGGAACGGGTCGGGATTTGGCTTCCCAAGCTCGACATCGTCTCGGCTGACTGAGATGACGTTGGTGGGGTCCATGCCGATGGCAGCAAGGTTCGTGTCAACCACAACCCTGCTTGAGTTGGACGCAATTGCAAAGGGAATACTTCCTCGCGTGACATATGCCAGTGCCTCTCGAGCGCCAGCACGTATGGCAAGTGATGAGGACCGATCGAGATAGTACCTATGTTTGGCATCCACGAAATTGCCGCATGAACCGGAAAGCTGAGTTTCACGCTGAAGCAAAGCGTAACAGGCTTCGCTGCTGAGGCCTGACAACCTGGACGCCAGATCCTCAGATAGTTCGCACCCCATCGATAGGGCTGCCGCAGACATAGAGGCGAAGTGATGGTTCTCACTGTCAACAAGTGTTCCATCGAGGTCGAAGATGACGGCTATCATTGCAATCTGTGCAGGAGGCATTGTGCGGCCTTGGCTATTTTGGAAACTCTGTCCGGAGGACTGATGGCGGGGCCAAATGGGTCATTTCCAGATACGAACGGCTCCTCGCTACGTCTTTGTAACAGATTGGAAAGAGGCTGGAGCTTTCATCTCGTATCCAGATAACAAAAGCTGATGTAAACAAGTGCAACATTGCGGCCGATGCTCATCTCGTTGCTAACATGGGATCGTTAGCCGTTTAAGATCTGAAGCACCTGAGCATGCAAGCTGGCATTCGCGGCCATGACGACGGGACCACCTGCCGCGGCATTGCCGCCACTCAGGGTCGTCACGACGCCGCCCGCTTTTTCGATGATCGGAATGATGGCCACTATGTCATAGGGCTGAAGCGAAAATTCGAAACAGATGTCGATATGCCCGGCGGCCAACATCGCGAAGGCGTAGCACTCGCCGCCATAACGCGTCATTTTGACCTGACGGTTAAGAGCCTCGAACGAAATTTGGGGGTTCCGCAGAATCGGCTCGGGACTATTCGTGTGGAGGATTGCGTCGGCTAGATCGACCTTTTCACTCGTTTTGAGTTCAATGGCCTTGCTATCCCGCTGCATCCAGGATCCCGTCCGGTCCGCCCAGAAGCGTTCTCTCGTGACCGGCTGGCTCATCATGCCGCTGACGGCATGACCCTTTTGCGTCACCCCAATCAGAGTTCCCCACACGGGGATACCGAGCAAAAAGGGTCTTGTCCCGTCGATGGGGTCGATGACCCAACGAATGTCGCCAGACCCAGAGACACCAAATTCTTCTCCCTCAATGGCATGGTCCGGGTAAGCGTCACGAATAATTGCCCGGATAGCAATCTCCGCCGCTCTGTCCGCATCCGTCACAGGATCGAACTTGTAACCGTCTTTCGGTTTGCTCTGCACATCCAAGCGGGTCCTGAACCGTTGCATCGTTTCCGCGTCGGCCGCATCGGCAAGACGATGTAGGAACAGCGCGTCAGGTAACTGTGTCATGTTGGGATCCATAACGATGGGCGGACAAGGTAGACCGCGAGGTTTCATGTTTCCGCCGGCGATCCGACGTTCTCGATGATGTTGGCTGAAATGATCGAGGCCGGGATGAGGCCGCCCCCGATCCTACACTTCGGCTTAAGGGGCGGCGGAACGCGGCCCGATAAGCGCAACGACGAGCAGTAGACCGGCAAGCATCACCAGCGCGGTAGAGAGACTGAAATGCTGCGCAACGAAACCGATTAAGGCTGGTCCTAGCAGAATTCCCGCATAGCCGACGGTAGTGACGGCGGCGATTGCGAGACTGGACGGCATTGCCTTCTGCCGACCTGCTGCCGTGAATAGCACGGGAACGATGTTTGAAGCGCCCAATCCGACAAGTGCAAACCCGCCAAGCGCGACAGAAGCATTTGGAGCAACGACTGCAAGAAGGAAACCGGTCGCAGACAACAGGCCGCCGAAGAAGACCACTTGGGCACCGCCCAACGTCTTGACAATCCAGTCGCCGATCAACCGGCCAAAGGTCATTGTGATCGAGAACACTGAATAACCGAACCCGGCATATGACTGATCGAGTCCATGTGCGGAAATGAGGAACAACGCACTCCAGTCGAGGATCGACCCTTCACCCAAAAAAACGATGAAGCAGAGGACGCCAATGAGAATGACAATGCCTCGTGGCAGGACGAAGAGCGGCGTGGCGTTCCTGTCGCGATTTCCATAGGGCAGCAGGCCAGAGTAAGAGGCGACCAGAAGGATCAGCATTGATGCGCCTGCGATCAGGGTCGCTCCGAAAGGCGACAGGCCGGCACCCAGAATAAGGCTGATGCCACCGGCGCCAACGATACCACCCAAACTGAACAGACCATGGAAGCCCGACATCATGTTGCGGCCGCTGTCTTTTTCAACAATCACGGCCTGAACGTTGATCGCGACATCGAGCGTGCCGACGCTGGCGCCGCAAAATGCCAATGCCAGTGCAAGATCAATAGGCGTGTTGGCGAGCGCGAGGAAGGGTACGCCGATAGCCAATAGAGTTGAGGAAGCGGCAATCACGGCACGACATCCGAACTTCGACGCTAGGACACCCGTGATCGGCATCGCTACGATTGAGCCCAGTCCAAGGCAAAGAAGCAGAAGGCCGAATGCGGCATCTCCAACAGCCAAGCGCGCCTTTGCAAACGGTACAAGTGGTGCCCAGGCCGCCATTCCAAGGCCTGCTATTAGAAAGACCGCTCTCGTTGCAAACTGTTCGCGCCGACCGCTCAAATCGTGGCGGGATAGAATCGAGGTAACGTTGCTGGTCATGCCGTGTCCTTGAGAGTGGGCCGTCTTGGGCTGTGTTTCCTAGGTATTTTTTGTCTATGCCGTCAGGCGATCTGGCAAACGCGTCGGAGAAGCCGTGGCTGGTGATCCTCGGGCCAAGGATTACCCTGTCGTCGTCGAGAAACTCGCAGCCACATCATCATCGGCCTCGGACAGCCCAAACTTAATCGTCAGTTCGCTGCGCAGGTCGGTGCCCGCCAATATCAGGAACCGTGCCTAGAAGCCGATTACTCCCTTGCTCTCGGAAAAATCTCCGGTAGTTGGGCCGAGATGGTTCCGCGAGACGCGAGCTGGAACCGTCGAGTCAGATCCCCGTAGCGGAACCTGGTGCAAACGCATTTTCCTTTCTTCTGGCGCAATTGGGTGCGCAACACATCGCTTAACCTAATCCTGCCGTCCGACAGGCTAGCGGGCACGGGCCAATTGGCGCCTGTTCTTGCACGTTTATCGGTCGACAGCGAGGCGAATTTGGCATAACATGCATAAATGTGCAACAACATAAATCAACAAGAAACGGAATGGCATGTTAACAGAAGAGCGTCACGACCGAATTCGGGGAGAACTCGCGCGAAAAGGCAAGGTGCTGGCGGCGCAGCTAGCTGTGGATTTTGGTGTTTCCGAAGATACGGTTAGGCGTGATTTGAGAGAAATGGCACGAATGGGTTTGTGCCGCAGAGTATATGGCGGCGCGCTGTCGCCCGCACCTGACCTAGGAACCATTCAGACTCGTTCAGCGATACTAAGCGAGGCAAAGCACAGGCTCGGAGCGGCGATCGGAGAACTGCTCAAGTCCGGTCAAACCATATTTATTGATGCAGGCTCGACAAACATCACAATTGCTGGCGCCATCCCAGTCGACACACAATTGACTGTCATTACGAATGCTCCAAGCATAGCGCTCGCGCTCGAGAACCACGAAAAGTGCCGAACGATCCTGCTTGGCGGCATATTTAGCCCTTCTAAAGGCGCTTGCCTGGGTGGACAGGTGCTGCGCGAAGCTCAGCAGATTTTTGCGGATATCTTCATCTTAGGTGCCTGCGGTATAGACGCAGAGATAGGGTTGACTGCATTGGATGCGGAAGAGGCGGAGCTTAAGCGGTGTATGATTGAACAATCCAATCAGCTTTGGGTGCCAGTCACCGTTGATAAGATTGGCACAGTCGCGCCCTACAAGATCGCAGACGCGTCCGCTATCGGTAAGTTATTCGCTGTTTCAGACGATGAGGGCGCATTGACCCTTCCATTTTCTGAGAAAGGCATTGTCGTCCACGAGGTTCGAAGCAATTATTTTGCACGCAAGCTCGACGGTGGGTGATTGCTTGAAATCGCGGTGACGAGGTGACCGAGGGTTAAGGACGCAGTTCGCTCTTGGCTCAGAACTCCGTTTGTTCGAACGCATCGACCAGCTGATCCCCGTTTGAACAGAGCGACAAGCTTATACCGGGAGAGTTGGAGCATTATGCTGCGTGGTCTGGGTAGGTAATCAAATGCCGTCGGATGCACCACTACCATCTTTAAGCCCTTCACGAAGGGTTCCGCCTTGGCTTCGTCCTATGTATGGCCTATTCGACCCCTCGAGCCAACTCGGAGGAATGGGTGCAGCCTGCCGCTGGTCTTCGTTCTTCTATGGCCGCCTTGAGCGCGGCGACAGTTAGGAGGTCGCGCCGCCGGCACCTGACAATATGTCAGGCGCCATACAAAACGGCAATGCAAGCTCGACAAAGCTCACGGCCGTGCTGCCGAGTCGTCAATCGTCATCCATTGCGAGAGTGATTTCCTTCTGAGCTTCTAGCTCCGAAAGCCGTTCCCTCAGGGCGTTTCGGATGGCGTAATAGGGCGCCTTGCCGAGAGCCAGTCTAACAGGTGCTGGTGTGTGCTCGGCCACTGAAAGGATCGCGGCAGTCATCTTTTCAGGATTACCGGTGATCTCGAACATACCACTGTCGATCGCCTTGCGGACCTCGCCGGCAGGCGTCTCATCATAAATCGCCAGCGGCTTCGCGGGTCGTACCAAGCCGCGGCCGAAATCCGTCTTACTGGGACCGGGCTCGATGAGGGTGAATGAGATTCCGAAGGGGGCAACCTCCTGGCGGACCGATTCCACAAAACCTTCGATGCCCCATTTGGTCGCATGATAGAGGCTAAAATTCGGATAGGCGATCTGGCCACCTTCTGACGAAATCTGCAAGATACGACCACCGCCCTGTTCTCGAAGTTGGGGAAGGACTGCGCGAATTAACTGGATGGATCCGATCAAATTCGTATCGATCTGGTGACGTATCTGCTCGTCGGTCACCTCCTCGCTCGCGCCGAACAGGCCGTACGCAGCGTTGCTAACCACCACATCGATCCGGCCAAGCTCGGAAAAGGCCCCATTGACTGTTTCACGTATTGCCGCAGTGTCAGTCAGGTCTAATGAGGCAATCCAAAGACGATCCCCGTGTTTGCTCTTAAGGTCATCCAACGCACCTTCCTTGCGCAGTGTCGCGGCCACTCTGTCACCGCGCTCCAGAAGGCGTTCTGTCAACAGCCGACCGAAGCCGGAGGATGTTCCAGTGATAAGCCAAGTCTGTACCATTGCTTTCTCCTTTGGTCGCCGCCGAAGCGACTGGGTTCTGTGCCAAAAGGTACGAAGACGGGATTGAAGATACTATTCGTGCGATCTTGGATGTAGTAGTGGCGTATCGCCATGAATGACGCGTCTCTTACCGAACTGACAGCCCTTTTGGCGGTGATCCGCCATCGAAGCTTTCGTAAAGCGGCCGATGAACTCGGCCTCGCGCCCTCTTCTGTCAGCCACATCATCCGGAGCCTCGAAAGCCGGATGGGTCTGCGGCTATTGAATAGGACAACACGTAGCGTTGCGGCCACGGCCGGGGGGCAACGCCTCTTCGATCGCATTGGTCCACTCCTTCGGGATTTGGACGCAGCGCTTTCGGAAGTAGACGACCTGCGTGACGCTCCTAGTGGGACTTTGCGCATCAACACCAATGACATTGCCGCTCGCCTCCTCCTGGCGAGAGCCGTGCCCGAATTTCTTGCCCGCTACCCGCAGATGTCGATCGACCTTGTCAACGAAGGCAGATTGGTCGATGTCGTCGCCGAAGGCTTCGACGCGGGCATAAGGCTGCGCGAGTCCGTTCCGCAAGACATGGTGGCAATTCCATTCGGCGGCTCGACCCGTTTTGTTGTCGTCGGTTCTCCCGCCTATCTCATCAGTGCGGGCGAGCCGAGGGCGCCAGACGACCTGCGACAGCATCGGTGTATCCGTCATCGAATGCCGAGCGGGAAGATGTACAGATGGGAGTTCGAACGTCGTGGGGAAGAAATTGCGGTTGATGTCCCAGGAGCGCTGACCCTCGACGACGTGGCACTGATGGCGCACGCAGCGCAGCGCGGCTTAGGTTTGGCATATGTGCCACTTGGCGCCGCTATGGGGGGCCTGGAGACGGGCTCTCTGAAAACCGTACTCGATGAATGGTGCCCGGAAATCGAGGGGCTTTGCCTATATTATCCTGGCCGCCGACATGTGCCGGCGGGCCTTCGAGCCTTTATTGAAGTCCTGCGGGCGCTCTAGTTGTAGCCGATGTAGCGCTCCTGATCCGGTTTTGCTGTAGTTGCCGTCCCGTGCAAACCTTCTTTGAGACCCTTTGCGACGTGATGCTATTATCGCCATACTCGATGCAGCGCTACGATACAGCGCCAGGATTTCCAGAAACGAGTAGCCTTAAGAGGACGGTATGCCACTCGTCTCTGATCGCTCTGATGACAGCGAGGACGCGTTGGACGACAGAAAAGCCGTTAGTCACTGGACTGGTTTTAACCCATTGAAGGCCGAGTGTTTGGAAGGCCAGTCGACACTCGCAGACCCCCAATGCGGGGCAATTGTCTATGCGCCGGCATAGCTTCCAATGACGATCACACCTTTCCCTAATCGTTTTAGTTCAGTCAGCATTGAAAGGCGCGGCCGGATTTGGTTCACCGGGAGGGCCAGGTTGTGATATTTCCGAGCAATTGCTCGCGGCGTGCTGTCCCTCGAGTCGCGACCGAGCGAATGCGAGTGAGTCCTCAAGTGATCCATTCACGACGCCGTCGTGGCTTAACCCGGGATAGCGACGCCACAAGACGGCGTTTCCCGCTTTGCACAATGCAGAAACTGCCGCGAACTGCCGCATCGGCTCCACCGTCTGATCGGCTAGCCCCGTCCCAACCAGCAGCGGCACACCGACGAATTTCATAGGCATATTTGTCACCTGAATACGAACTGCCGACAATTGATCGAGCGAGATTGAAAGTGTTTCCGCCAGCGACCGCACCTTTAGTTCGCGCGCGAGAGTCTGAATCTCCGCAGTGCATGCCCGTCGTGCCGTGTCCAGGAGCTGTTTGCCGACGGGGCTCACTATGTCATCGATCTGCGGGCCATCAGAGCGGAGGCCGCCCGTGGCGAAACTCATGAACATATTGGCGGAATTGCGGACCGGAAGCGCAACAGGGCCATCCGGGAATGTGACGTTAATACCGGTTGCGATGGCAGCAAGAATATTGATTTCGGGCGCATATTGAGTAGAGAACAGCGCGGCGCCCAAAGCCGCACCTGATCCTTGGGAGTGGCCGGCAATCAATACCTTGTTCGAGATTTTCCCCGGCCTCGCCGCAGACGCCGCGCGAATGGAATCGAGGACGGAATAACTGGCCACTTGCCAATCGAGATAGGGATGTGGCCCAGGTCCGCCGAGGCCCTGATAGTCGGTCAGGACAAGCGCGAAGCCGGCGTCAAGCCACCGCCTCAGATACGCGGTGTCGCGTGGCTTGAAGCCGGTCCAAGACGGTGCGCATATGTCCGCAATGCCGACAGTACCGTGCGCCCAGGCGAGTAAGGGCCAGCCCTCGGACGGAGGCCTACCGGGCGGCATATACAGGGTGCCACTGACCGGAACTTGCCCGGAACCCCAGCGCTTGTCGGTCGATGAATATAGGATGCGGACTGCTTCCTTAGCGCCAGGAATAATTAGCTCTTTCGGAAGAGGCTCTTCCTTCATCACGACACCCGATTTGTCTGGCACGGGCCCCTCCCACTTATAGAATGGTGAGAGATCCATATCACCCGCGGTCGGACCTACGGGAAGCATGTTTCTGGAAACAGGACCTGTAGGTTTGTGCGTCGCTTGCTTCTCAATATCCGTGGATGCCCACACCACAGTCGTAGACAATATTGAGAGGCCCAAAAACAAGAAGATGGATTTTACTATATACATATTATTCTCCGCCATCTGAGAGATAGCCGCTGTATAAAACCTTCATCAAGCGCGTCATTAGTTCTAATTACATTGGCCATTCCTAGGATTGCTCACTGATCCGATTGGAATTGACAGATATATAAAATCGCGCTGGGGATACGTGTATTTGAGTTAAGAAATGTTTCGTGGCCGCTTAGAGCGATCACACTTTTGACGCAAGGAAACCGCTTGCTCATCCCCCGACATCATCGAGCTCAGTTGGCTTGCATCGGAGCGCTGACATCGGATGCTCGATGCTACCGGTGGACGGCTACGCAGATCGCGAATGCAGCTTGGCGCCGCCAGCTTTAGCTATTTCGACCGGGCCTAGGCTGTCACGAGTGTGCCCAGCTTTTCAGAATCGTGGCCGTTGGTGGCGCTCAGGGATTGTGATCGCCCATGATTGCGAAGCGTGACTTATCAGCCCGCGCGCTGATCAGCGACTAATCGCTTTAGCGGGTCTGCAATATAATTCCTGGGACTTCTATGGCGGGGGGAAAATCACCCTGAAGCCGGAAGGCGACATGCATCTTGCGACCATGAGGAGACTAGATGTCGGACCAGAGAGATCTGCGAAATTTGAAAACAACCAGGCGACAGGTACTCGAAGCCGGCGCCCTTGTTTCGATGGCTGGAACAATTTTGCCCGCGACATCGAATGCCCAAGCGCCAGATTTGATGCCTCCCCGCGAGAACGGAACAACGGTCCAGATCGCGTGCCGCATCAACGACCACCCCTTTAGCTTAGTGATTGATGCAAGAGCGTCGTTGTTGGACATGTTGCGTGAACGTTTGGGTTTAGTTGGCACAAAAAAGGGATGCGACCACGGTCAATGCGGAGCCTGCACGGTTCATATCGACGGCCGTAGAGTTGCTTCCTGTCTGACGCTGGCAGCCAAAGTCAATGGCCGCGAGGTGACCACCATCGAGGGTGTAGCGGGTGCTGACGGCCTTCATCCGATGCAACAGGCTTTTATCGATCACGACGCTCTGCAATGCGGGTACTGCACACCCGGGCAGATCATGGCCGCGATCGCATGCGTCAAGGAGGGGCACGCTTCAACGCCGGAGCAAATCAGAGAATATATGAGTGGAAATATCTGTCGATGCGGTGCCTACGTCGGCATCATTGCGGCTATCGAGCAGGCGGCTCCCCAGATCGAGCGGAGTTGAATCATGAAAGCGATATCTTATGTCCGTGCCAGGAACGTTGGTGAAGCAATCGAAGCGTTTGCGGCGGCAGGCGACGATGCGCGCTACATCGCTGGCGGCACCAACCTCTACGACTTAATGAAACTCGGGATAGAGCAACCGCGCCATCTGATCGATATAGCGACGCTCGAAGGCGCTGACACGATAGATACGAGCGGGGATCACCTATTCTTTGGTGCTGGTGCGCTGATGGCTGACGTTGCAGAGGACGCCGTTGTCAAGCGTGAATACCCCATTCTCGCTGAAAGCCTCTGGAAAGCTGCCTCTCAGCAGCTTCGCAATATGGCAACCGTCGGCGGCAACCTCCTGCAGCGCACTCGCTGTCCCTATTTTCGGAACGGCGCGAATGGTATTTATCCATGCAACAAGCGAGCACCAGGCTCCGGATGCGCGGCGATCGGTGGGTTAGATCGTACTCAAGCCGTATTGGGAGTAAGTGATGCGTGCACCGCCGTGTCGCCGGGCGATTGGCCCGTCGCTCTGACGGCATTGGATGCAGCGATAGAACTACGAGGACCTGCGGGGATGCGATCGGTCCCCATCGCAGAGTTTTATCTCTTGCCCGGTAAAACTCCCCACCTGGAATTCGATATTGGGCCAGGCGAAATCATAACGGGCATCTCAGTGCCCAAAACTGATGCTGGTCGAAATTCAACCTACCTTAAGGTGCGTGACCGCCAGTCCTACGCTTTTGCGCTGGCGTCTGCTGCGGTCGCCCTCAAAATGGATGGTGGGCGGGTGGCGCGGGCGCTTATCGCTTTGGGTGGCGTTGGGACCCGGCCTTGGCGCGCGGGCGCGGCGGAGCGTCATTTGACTGGCCAAACCCTCGACAGAGCAGTGGCTTTGGACGCTGCCAAGGCGGCATTTGCGGATGCCAGAGCCGGCAAGCACAACGCTTTCAAAGTCGAACTTGGGGCTCGAACCCTTGCTGACGCCATCATGAATGCCGGAGGGAAGATCCAATGACACTGGAACCGACGCCTGACCGTCCCCGAATCGATGCCTACGAGAAAGTTCTCGGTCGCGCGTTGTACGCCGCCGATCATCCGGTCGCTGGGCTGCTTCATGGGATGACGGTTCCTGCGGCCATTGCTAGAGGATATATTGAGGCAATCGATATTACTGATGCGAAAAACGTACCGGGAGTCGTGCGAGTTTTCACGCACGAGGATTTTTCGCAGATTAAAACGACGCCTGCGGCACGTGGGGCTTACGGACAGCCTGGCAAGGGCTACCAGCCCATGACGAGCCGACTTATCCGGCACCGGGGTGAGGCGGTCGCTCTGGTGGTCGCGGAGACGCTCGAAGCTGCAATCGAAGGAGCAGAGGCAGTCAAGGTGCGTTATGTTCCCGAGCCATTCAGCGCGTCGATGGATGACGCCCTCGCGAAAGCAGAGCAAGAGGCCGCCAGCAAACTTTCGTCCGGCGACGCGGAGTCCGTCTTCGCTTCCGCAACCCACCGCATTGATGTCGAGTATCTACATCCTCAACAACATCACAACCCAATCGAGCTAATCTCGACCACCGCGGCATTCGAGGAAGGCAAAATCGCAATCTACGAAGGGACGCAGGCGGTAGCGGCCTTTGCAGGCGGACTTGCCGGCATGATGGGAATTGAGCCGCAAGCGCTTCGTGGCGTCAGCCCCTACACCGGAGGCGGATTCGGTCAGAAGAACGGCATACAGGAGCAGAGCGTACTGGTTGCAAGTGCAGCTATGGCGCTTCGCCGGCCGGTCAAACTGGTTATGCCACGCAGCCAGCTATTCCACACGGCATCCTACCGCCCGCACAGCCGACATCGGGTACGCCTCGCCGCAGATGATGAAGGTCATTTGCTTGCGGGCATCTACGAAACCGTTCAGCAAAACAGCCAATACGACGGTTTTGGCTGCGAGCATGGCGTCAATCCTCCCCGCATGTATAATTACGGCAGTTGGCGGGGAAATGACCGGATCATACGAGTCGATTCCCAAACGCCTGGGCACCAGCGTGCGCCGCATGAGCACCCCTCGAGCTATGCCACCGAATGTGCTATGGACGAACTCGCCGAGGCGCTGGCAATAGATCCCGTCCAGCTCCGGCTTATCAATGACACCCATCGCGACGTACTCACGCGCAAACCGTTTTCATCCCGTTACCTGGCCGAATGCCTCAGGCGTGGCGCAGAGCTATTCGAGTGGGGTCGACGTGCGCGCCAACCCGGCAGCTTGGTGGCTGCGAATGGTGAACGCATCGGTCTCGGCGTTGGATGCGGCTGCTACAAAGCATCGATGACGCCTGCATTAACGACACTTCGCCTTTCAGCCACTGGGCGATGCGAAATCACCACGTCCGGCCACGAGATGGGACAAGGCTTGCGCAGCGTTATTGCGGCCGAGCTCATTGAGGTTCTAGGCGTAGATCCAAACAAGCTGGAAATTCGCATCGGTGACACTGGTTATGCGCCCCAACACGTTACCGCTGGCTCCTGGGGGACGGGGAGCGTGGCGCCGGCGGCGCGGACTGCGGCATTGAAACTTCGCGAGGAACTCAGTCAACTAACCGGAGCGCCGCTCTCGGACGAGCCCGTCCATGTCCAGCTTATGCGAACCCGCAGACCCGTTCTGGAGGTGTCGGTCGATACTGTGCCCTTGGGCAAGGATCGACAGGCAATCGACCAAATTCGGAAAGGTATTCCGTCTACGACTGGCCCTGAATATCCCGATTTTATGGCGTTCAGCTGGATCGCACATTTTGCTGAAGTTCATGTCGAGCCGTCGACCGCACGAGTACGCGTAAGACGTGTCGTTAGCGTCGCCGACTGCGGCCGAGTCATGAACCGCCGCACAGCTGAAAGCCAAGTCCGGGGAGGCGTCGTTTGGGGTATTGGTGCCGCTTTGCGTGAAGCGGGAGAAACTGATCCGCGGTTCGGTGGCGTTCTGAACAACGACCTCGCCGAATATATCGTTCCCGTTAACGCCGACATTGGCCGGATTGAGGTCGATTTCATCGATGAGCCGGATCCAAAGCTGAACATTTCCGGCGTGAAGGGGCTGGGTGAAGTCGCCATGGTCGGTGCGACTGCAGCTGTCGTCAACGCGGTATATAATGCCACCGGCAAGCGCATCAGGCACCTTCCAATCCGCGTTGAGGATCTCCTCTAAGCCGCGGGTGCTGATACACCGCAAAGAGATCAATACCGAGCTGGGCGTCAACGACCGGCGGCTATCCGGTGGCGTCCCATTTGTAGCTTTTCATATAGTCGAGAAACGCGCGCATGGCCGCGCTGGGAAGCCGACGGTTAGGATAGTACAGGAACCAGCTTGGCAAGGAAGGGCGCCAGTCGACCAGGAGCTCAACCAACAGACCGCTTTCAATATGAGGTTTGGCATAGTCATCCAGAACGTGAGCAACGCCTTTGCCTGCCAGGGCTGCCTGAAGCTCATTGTGAGCCGAATTGAGCGTCAGGCGTCCCTCCGGCGTGACATCGAGTTCCTCGCTTCCGTCGGTGAATCGCCATGTCACCAGCGTACCGCCTGGGAACCTCCTCCTGATACAATCGTGATCGACAAGTTCATGCGGGGTTTCAGGCGTGCCCCGCCTTTCAAGGTAATCCGGTGAGGCAACAATCGCATATCTCAACGACGGCCCAAGCGGGACTGCGATCATGTCCTGGGCCAGTTGCTTGCCGAATCTTACTCCGGCGTCGAATCCCTGTTCGACGATGTCGATCACGGCGGCGTCACTGATGATCTCTATTTTGACCGCGCGATATATTTCCATGAAGTCGAACACCAGTGGGCACAGAAGATGATCAACCGCTGGAGCAGGCGCGTTGATCCGAAGCGTCCCCGTGGGAGTGTCCCTCAGTTCGTCGACCTCGGCAATCGCGAGCCTGATGTCCGCCAAAGCCGGTGCGAGGCGGTCCAGGAGACGCTGCCCGGCCTCAGTTGGGGAAACGCTCCTGGTGGTCCGATTGAGCAGTCGAATGCCAAGTGCCTCTTCAAGCGAATTGATTGTTTGGCTCAAGGCCGAGGAAGAGACGCCACGTTCAACCGCCGCAGCGCGGAAGCCACCGCAGCGGACAATTGCTACGAAGGCATCAAAACCATCCAGGCGCAGTACGTTCATTGCGAAGATAATCTTACCAAGCCGATCTGATTTCCATCACTTATCAGCGCGGAGCTCTGATGTCATGGTCTTTGTAGACGTACCAAAAGTCTCGTCCCGAGTGATGATGAAAGGAACCTGATCACCGTGTCTACCATTAATAGACGAACTCATGCTCTCTGCGGTATTTGGCGTCTCTAACGCGGTAATTCCTGGTTTGGGCAGCGAGAGCGCAGACGCACAGACAAGATCCTCCCAGAGTGGCAATGTTGGACACTATCGCTTTCGGGTCGGTGAAATTAAAGCGACGGTTTTGAGCGATGGCCTGATCGGCGGCCCTCCCCGAATCTATGCGAGGGACGCGCCGGAAGTGGAGCTTCAGGAGGTTCTGCGGCGGGCGTTCTTGCCAACTGACCACCTGGCACTCTGAACCGCACCGGCTTTGCCGGAGACTCCAACTCGTGAGAAGTAGGGTCTATGACAAGCAAGACGACAAACAAGGTTTCTCCTGAAGTCCGCGCCCGCGTCGTGCGAATGGTGACGGAGCATGAAGCCGAGCACCCTTCCCGGTGGGCGGCAGTATCTTCCAAAGCCGCCAAGATTGGCTGCTCGGCGCATGCGCTCAATGAACGGGTGACGAAAGCCGAGGTGGACAGCGGCGAGCGGGCTGGCCTGCCGAGTGACGTCGCCGAGAAGATGAAGGCTCTGGAGCGGGAGAACCGCGAGCTTCGTCAGGCCAACGAGATTTTGCGCAAGGCGTCCGCATATTTTGCCAAGGCGGAGCTCGATCGCCCACTGAAGCGATGATTGCCTTCATCGAGGAACACCGGTCGGTGCTCGGGGTCGAGCCGATCTGCAGACTGCTGCCTATTGCCCCGTCCACCTATTATGAGGTCATCGCCAAGCGCCCGGACGTGGACCGTCTATCGGCCCGCGCCCGACGCGACATTGCCATGAAGGTCGAGATACGCCGGGTGTTCAACGAGAACTTCCAAGTCTACCGCGTGCGGAAAGTCTGGCGACAGTTGCTACGGGAGGGTTACGACATCGCCCGTTGCACCGTCACTCGGCTTATGAGGGTAATGGGGCTGCAGGGCATTATTCGCGGCAAACCGATCCGCACGACGATCAGCCCTCCGCGAAGTGTCGCATACAGAGGAGCCAACTGGAATTGGGACTTACGAGCTCCAGCTGTGGCTTGGTCTGAGGGGCAATCTACCTCGCGGGTGGAGGCCCATATCGAGTGCCTGAAGCGAGAGGGTCCAGCTTTCTAAGGCGATTGCAGGCGGCCACTCCGCCAACTGCTCAAGCACGGAAGGCGCAGGAAGATCTCTGCAACTGGTTGACTGAACGGCAACTAGCTAGCTGGCAGCTCATTGACCGGCCGAATCATTCTCTGCCATCTCCCGCAACGTGAGTACGCCAACCCATTTGTGGCGGGCCAGGTTACCGCACTCACGGCGCAAATCCCACTCCGTAGGGTTCACCGATCCGCCAGAACCAATTCTGGTCGAGGTCGGTCCGCCGTTCTGTTTCGACAACGGCATCGGCCGCCCGATCGAAAAGTGCGTGGCAGAGTTCCGCATCATCATGACGAGAAAAATAGGCAAGGCCATCGGCCTCGACGGGATGTCCATACAATGCCTTCGACCAGGTCTGCGGAACGTCATATGGCAAGCCACTATGCGAGACTTCAGCTGTGGCGCCGAGCCGTGCGAGACCTGGACCGGCGAAGCGGATCAGCTTCAAATTTCTGTTAGTGCTGTAGCGGAGATAGGCTTTCCGTTGGAGTAGATCGGCGTCGATCAGCGTGCGGCCCGGTGTCCGCAGAAATGTTTCTGCGAAAGCACCGGCGATCTCCTTGGCAGAATAGAGCACGCCGTACGAAGCATCAGGAGCATTGAAGCGCCCCATCGTAGAGGTGTCGAAGAAGATCGGGTCCCGCTTGGCCGCGTAGAAGCGATGAAGGCTTTCTCCCGCCGGAAGCTCCACCAGTTCCGGCTGGCGCCGGTTGAGGTCGGCGGGAGGCAGCGGGCCGCTCACGCCCCCTGCTCGCCGTGCCGCCTCGCAGCGTCAAGCACGATATCAACGTTGCCGGACTTGAGCAGATCGATGGGCCTGCGGTTGTCCAATCGCACATCCGGGTGGGAAAGGAAGTTGAGCACCGACCATGGATTGCTGGTCTGCAAGGCTTCACGCACAGCTTTCAGACCGGGCACGACCGTACCGTCGCGGTTGAATTGGAGTGTCGGATAGCTGCGACGATTGCTAGGGCCGGGAACAGCCAGCAACGAACCTTCCTGCACGCGCTTGTCGACCGCCTGCCGGGACACGCCGCGCATCAATGTGCGGACCTGATCGAGGTCATAGGCTCCGCCGGCGTCTCGCAGATCCTCCTCGGCGATGCGGATGCCTTCGAGCATGGCCCGGCTGCGGGCATCTGGCTCGAAAGCCGACCTGTCTACGAGCGGCTTTGAATCGGCCCGAACTTGACCGGGCTCTTTCTCGATCACTTCCGTGACACGAGCGACACGACCAAGGGTGGTCTTCCTGATTTCCCTGACGGACTCCGGCCTCGACGACACGATCGCAACCTTGGCCCCGGCAGGCAGCTTGAACCCAGAAAGCGCCTTGATGGCATCGCCCTTCATGGTGAACATCGTTACTATGCCCAACGGCGTCTTGCCGCGGGTTTTCGCCGAACTCCTCGATTTCCTCGAATGTGTCTTGTCGATCATAGCTCATCTCCGTCGTCCTTAATATGGAGAATGACGCAACTTTGTCAACCGAGACAACTAAAGCAACGTCCAAGCCGCAGCCGATTTACATTGCGTTCCTTGAAATGCACTTACTCAACCGCCTCCACCAGGTCGCAACCGAAAGCGTGCTCGGCGAGGATTGTGGTCAAGGTCGGACGCCGATAAGGGCCAACATTCCGGACGATGACGTAATTGCTGCCGCATATCCCAGTCTCCTCGATGGCGGCAAACTGGTCCCAGTGACAACGGGACATCACAATGAACAGTATGTCGGATTGGACGTCTCACAGAAGGAGATGGCTGTTTGCGTCGTTGACGAGACCCGTCGCCTGATCTTCGAGGGCAGGGCTAAATCGGATCCTGGCGCTTTGGTGGCGCTTCTCGCGAAGAAGGCCCCGCATGCTGAACGCGTTGGCTTCGAGACCGGTGCTATGTCGAGTTGGTTCTGGCATGAACTGAAGAGGGCCGGTGTGCCGGTGGTCTGTATCGAAGCGCGGCACGCGCATGCCGTTCTGTCGGTCCGGATGAATCTGAAGCTTCGATCCTGTCATTTTGGCACTTAAACGGGGTCATCCTCAAATTGTGATTCAGCGGCAGCATTCTCGCCCTCATCAGTTCTGGGCCGGCGCGACCGTATATTGCTCGTTTCAGCATCTTGAGGCGGTTGATCTGCCCTTCCGCTTGACCGTTGCTCCAGGGGAGTTCGATTGCATTTTTGACGGCATCGATATCCCGGCGCAAAACGCTGGCGAAGCGCATGATCGCCGTGAGTTCGGTATCAATGGCATCGTCGATCCATTCATCCAGTGCCTCCGAGCTCCTGCTGCGCAAGATGCCGTGGAAGCGCATGGCCAAGCCACGCATTATGGCGAAGACCGTCGAGCCCTGTTTCAAGGCATTGACCTTTCTGGCCTGACGATCGGTCAGCAGGCCGCGCGGTTTTATGCACAAAGCTGCAGCCACCACAGACGGGATCATATGGCCCGTGTCGGGATCGCGGACGGGTTCTGAAACATCCACATCCGGAGGCGGCTCGTCGGATTGAAGATTTCCGACTTCACGCCACACCTTCAACAGGCGCTCCAGATTGGAGCGGCTGCCCGTGTAACCGCGGTTCTTGATATCGTAAAACAAATGGCGCCCAACCCGGTTTCCATTTTTCCAGCATTCAGCCAGGAAAGCTTCAAAATCCAATGGCGAAGTCGGATTCAATGCCGTCCGATTTCTATCTCGAGGTGCATTGGAAGTAAGCCAATTTGCGATGCTGCGGCGCTCGTATCCGGTCCGCCTTGCAATCTCGCTCTAGGTGAGGCTTGCTGCCGCAAAGCTTGAAGCGTGTCGAATATTTCCTGACGAGATTGCCTGTGCGCCAAGCGGGCGCGGCGCTGTTGTGACCTGGCGCTGACGATAGCATCTTCGGAGAGAATGGGTCTGACATGGGCGTGACCATAAACGCTCATCTGTTCCTTGATTGCCTCCCTGAGATTTTGGACCAGATGAAAACGATCAGCGACCTGGCGAGCCTGCGGTGCGCCCTCCCGGGCTGCCTGGGCATATAGGCCACAGCGATCTCGGCTAACGACCTCGATAGTCGGACGTTCTCGCAACCATGCTTTTGCGCTCTCGACGCTGCGGTCGTCCAGAACATCGACGACCGAATGACGCTCGAGATCGACCATGATCGTGCCGTAGCGCGAGGAATGCCGCCAGCTCCAATCATCAATGCCCACAACGAATATTGTCTTTTTGTATGGACACCGGATTGTCGCGCTTCAGTTGTCGCAAGATCGTGTCGTCGCTGACCGGTATGCCGAGCCGACGCATCAAGTATTCACCCGGGCGACCGCCCATCTGCGGCCAATCAAGCCCACTATCTCAGCCATCCGTTCAGTTCGTCGCATGTAGGGCGAAGCAATCTCGGGCAACCTGTCGGTGAATGTCCGTCGCCCGCATTTTCGGTGTCTACACTGCCACCGGTTCAGTGCGAGGTCTATTTTCACAACTTGACCCTGAACAGGCAAGTCCTGGAGGCGGCGGTTATGCCAGCCGTGCCGCTGCCGGCTTCGCGCTCCGCAATCCGGGCAGATACCCACAGGTTTCGCAGTGGCAGAAACAACCCAGTTCTCTGCATCTTGAAGGGCGATACCCAGAACTTTGACCCCTGGGCCGGGCGACCATTTCAATTTCGTTCGCATCCCCGCTGATAGCAATAGCGGCGCTAACACTCTGTTAACCACAGAAATTGAGGAAGAATCCGTTTAAGTGCCAAACGACAGCGGAACAAGATCAGAGCGGATACACAGCCGTTATCACCGACGCCTGACGGATCTTCCCATTGCAGGAAAGTCTGTGCGATTGGTTATTGCCGCACGCCGGTTCTACTGTGACGCAGTGATGTGTGGCCGAAGGATCTTTACCGAGCGGTTCGAGGCAGATGTCCTGGCGCCGTGGGCGCGGCGTACTGCGCGACTTGATCATATCGTCCATCATCTCGGGCTTGCTTTGGGTGGGCACCGGCGGCGACTATCGCCCGCAGACTAATGGTGCCGGTCAGCAACGACACCTTGTTGCGCGTCGTCCGACGGCGCGGCACGCCGCGTTTCGTCCCGCCGACGGTGATCGGCATCGACGACTGGGCGTGGCGGCGCAACCAGCGTTACGGGACGATCATTTGCGATCTCGAACGGCGTAAAACCATTGCACTTCTGCCGGACCGAGAGCCGGCAACCGCTCAGGCCTGGCTTTTGGATCAGCAACAGATCAGTATTGTCGCCCGCGACCGCGGTGGCGCCTACGCCCTTGCTGCAGCCAAGGCACTGCCTGAGGCAACCCAAGTGGCCGATCGATGGCATTTGATGGAGAACGCCAGTCGGGCATTCCTCGACGCCGTCCGGAAATCCATGCGCCAGATCAGAACAACGATCGGGTCCGCAACGATCAATCCGGACCTGCTGACGGCCGCTGAGCGGATCCAATATCAGGGATATCTTCATCGAGAAGACACGAACGCCGTCATTCTGGACTTGGCCAAGTCTGGTGTTGCAATCAAAGAAATCGTTCGTCGCACCGGTCACAGTCGTGGCCTCGTCAGGCGAGTGCTACGCGGTCAGCGATCCGAGGTGTTCCGCGTGCGGGAGAACTCGCTTGAAGTTTACCTCCCATGGCTCGACGCACAGTGGAGTCCCGGTCACCGCAATGGCACACAGTTGTGGCGAGAGCTGACGCGCCAAGGATTCCATGGCTGCCTTCGCGTCGTAACCGAATGGGCGACGCGTCGACGAAAGGCGGAAAGGATGGATTGCGAGGCGTTGAGCCGTACGCCGTCGGCACGGGCTGTCGCACGCCTCATGACCATCGGTCGCGACGATCTCTCCAAGTCTCAGACCGTTACGGTTGCCGCGATTGAAGTCGGCGTGCCGCAACTCGTGGAAGCGCGGGAAGTCGTCGCCGCTTTCCAAGCCATGATCCGCAAGAAATCTCTCGCCGATCTCGAACCATGGCTGGAACGCGCCCGATCAAGCTTGGTCGCGGCCTTCGCCAATGGTGTTGCCAAAGACCGAGCAGCCGTGAGTGCCGCGATCAGTTCGCCCTGGTCAAATGGACAGACAGAGGGGCAGATTACCAAGCTCAAGCTTGTAAAACGCCAGATGTACGGCCGAGGGAAAATCGACCTCCTTCAGGCCCGCGTCATTGGCGCCGGATAGTCCCCTGACCACCAAAACTGCGTCAGAGCCAATTTTGCACGCCGAAACACACTTAGGGCGGAGGCGTAGATCGCCTGCACTGTAGATAGAGATGCCCATGTCCGCGTAGGAGTTTAGTCAGCCGGCCGTATCACGGTGAACTCAACCCTTCAACCGAGATGCTGGAGACAATCATGCTCAAGAAATCACTGTCCCTTCTTCTACTTCTTTTCACCTCTACATCGGCTTTGGCCGCATCGGCAGTCACGCAGGCAGACCTCAATTTGAGGACAGGCCCAGGCGTTGGGTATCAGCCAATCACCACGGTCCCAGTCGGCCGAACCGTCGCTGTGTTCGGATGTCTCGATCAGGGCCGCTGGTGCGACGTCAGCTGGAATGGATATCGCGGCTGGCTGAGCGGCACCTATCTTGGGGCGGTGCACGTTCGCGTACCCATGATCACCTATGACCCCGTCGTCTACGAGCGCTATTACGTCGGTCAGCCCTACTACAATCCGAGAGCGGCAGCACGGCGCGATGCAAGGATCGAATATCGGGTTCACCGGAGAATGGATCGTCGTTGGGAGCGTTGGACTGATTGAGCAACGCGCGTCCGGGTGAAGCGGTAGGCACATGCCCTGAAGGCCGCGGCTTCCATGTTTTACTTCAGAGAGGGCGCCCGAGATGCTCAATTCTTTAGGCGCTACATACCCAAAGACTCAGATAACGCGTCTGGAGATTGCGTGTGCAGAGTTCGCCCGACTGGGCGAACTCCTCCTTATGATTCCCATGTCCGCAGCTCAGGGCTGCTGATTACGGGACCGAATGACCGAAACTCTTGAATGCTCACCACTGGGGCATCTTCGCTGAAAAGATGCTGCCGGCTGGCGCGCGTGGGGGAAACACGAATGACTTTGTGGAAAATGAAGGTGAACAGAATCTTCTATCGGTTATTTATTGAGGGCAAGCAACGGAACGGACCCACTTCTCTCCCCTCAATAAGCTCCAAGGGATGCTCTCGATCAGCTCAATTGTTCTTTCAGTCCGAACATATTCTGGTGGACATCGGCGTTCGGCGCGAAGAGATCTGGCATTCAAGACCGCAACGAGCTTGGCTTGAGCAGTACAAAAAACTGGGAAACTGATCGAACGTGCACCAAACCATGTCACCCGGAGGCCTTTATGAGTGAGGTCTTGCTGTTCCACCACCCACAGGGGCTGACCAAGGGTGTGCGCGCGTTCGCCGACGACTTGCGGGCCAGCGGTCACATCGTGCACACGCCGGACCTGTTCGACGGACGCATGTTCCAGAAGATCGACGAGGGTCTCGCCTACATCGGAAAGATCGGATTCGACGAGATGCGGGAGCGGCATAGGCTAAAATCAGCAATGTAGCTGTGCCCAATGCGGTGATTATCTTAATCATGGTTTTGGATCTCTCCATTTGAGAGGGAGGGCGGCGATTAACGTTTGCGCAGAGCCCTGAGTTCAGAGAGGGAAAGGCTGCGGTCGCCGTTGCTGTCTGCGTGCAGAAGACGATCAGGAACGAACTGAGCAAATTCGGCCCTCGCAATTCGACCATCGCCATTCGTGTCCATCCGGTGTGCTTGCGTTTCCAAGCCCCCAGCGGTTGCCATTTGAAGCCTACCGCCCGCTCTCGCACGCTCAAGGGCGACCTTTGCCTCATCTTTATCGAACACGCCATTTCGATTTGCGTCCAGACGATCGAACACAATGGCGCGCGCCGCCTGCAGCTCACTGAACTGAAGTGCTCGGTCACCATTTTGATCCATTTGGCGGAAGGCCTGACGGGCCTTTTGTCCGTCTGCCGCACAAGCGCTCCCGGTCGCCAGAAAAAACATCACGCAAGCCAGCGGTTTCACGTTCATTCTATTCTCCCCTTTTCTCAGATGGGATTGGCATCAATGCCCTCTTCTACGGGCGCTGACCGGGGGGCCTACGAGCGGTCTCGCTTTTTTTCTGTTTGAGGGGAAGGATCTCTGCTGCGTGCTCCGCCTGTCGAATTCGGAAGGCGATGGCGTAGGAGGCATGCAGCTGCGTCGTATCAGTTCGTGTCGCTGCCCATCGGCGGCCGGAAACAACGCAACAAAAGGACCACGACCAATGAAACTGAAGCCATACGCACGCATCGCGGCGCTGGTGGCGGCGCTTTCAGTGCCAGCGTTCTCGGCGGAGGCGCAAACAAGTTTGCCTGTTCTGCAGCGGCTTGACCAGAACAAGGACAGTGCTGTTACGCGCGACGAGATTCAGGAGGCGCGCGGGAAACTGTTCGCGCGCCTCGACGCCAACGGAGACGGCGCAATCGACCAGGATGAAACGGAACGGCTCCGTGACGCGATTATGGATCACGCGATGGCGATGCAGGCGTTTGTCGGAAACCAGATGTTCCGTCTGGATACCGGTGGCGATGGCAAGGTGTCCGCAGACGAGTTTCGAGCGCGCACGCCCCTTTTCGATCTCGCTGACCGGGACGGGGATGAGAAACTGTCGGACGGCGAATTTCTCGTCATTCGCAGCATTCTGGTCAACCGTTGAGTTGATTGCAGTTACAACCAAAAATTCCATTGGTAATGAGGAGATGACGATGATGACTTGCTGGAAGACAATCTTTGCCGCACTGGGTGTTGTCGTAACGTTGGTTCCGATGCCGGCGATGTCGGCCGAGTTGACGCGGGATACGCGAAGCGGCGGTCAGATCACCCGCAACGGAACGAAAGACGGGAACATCTATCAGGGACAAACGACGCGCGTCGGGCCGAACGGCGCGACCTACACCTCGAGTTCGACCTGCCGTGATGGTGTGGTCGATCGCTGCCGCCGCAGTTACTCGGCCACGGGTCCTGATGGCCGGACGTACTCGGGCAATACTGCGACGGCGCGAGGTCCCTATCGCGTGCGTTCCATCGGGGTTCACAATGGCCCCGGCGGAACAGTCGGCGTCATCCGCCGCCATTGGAGATAAATCCGCGTGAGCCAGGCGCGTGTCCCGGAACCAGCTGGGCTGCCGGAGCGCTTCGATGACGAGGAGCTGCTCGCCCGTATTGCTGCTGGCGAGCAGCCTGCCCTCCGGCAACTGATAGACAGACACGGACGGGGCCTGCAGCTACTCGCTGCACGTTATCTCGGCGGAGCCCATGAGGCGGAGGATGTCGTTCAGGATGTCTTCTTTTCCGTCTGGAATAACGCAAAGCGTTTCGATCCCGCAAAAGGACGCGCGACCACCTGGATCTACCGGATTGCCGTTAACCGATGCATCGACGTGAAGCGGTGGCGCCGGTTCCGGCTGTTTCTCGGATTTGACGACACCGACGATGTGTTTGCATCAGACGATCCGCCAGCGGATACGCTGATCGGCTCACGCCAGGAACTGGCCATCGTCCGCGCCGGTCTCGACACGTTACCGGAACGCCAGCGCATGGCGCTACTCCTGCGCGCTGTTGCTGACCTTGACGTCACCTCGATCGCCGAAGCTATGGGAACCAGTGCCGGTTCGGTAGAGCAGCTGCTGGTGCGGGCAAGGCGGACGCTGCGCGCCCGGCTCACGAAGGTTGGTGAATCCGAACCAAGGGATGAAAGGCTGTCAAAATGAACACAGACGAGTTCGAGAACCTGAAGGTCAGGTTTGGGCCTGACACCGCGACATGGCCGGCGCCTTTTCGACAGGAGGCATCACGGTTTCTGACTGGGCACCGGCTTACCGGGCTCAGCGACGATGAAACGCTCGATTATCTTGTTCTCGAAGCGACGGAAACGTCGGTCGACGAGACCGTGCTCGTTCGCCACGTGATGACAAGAGTTGGAAAGTCCAGGCGCCGGTTTGGGCCTACGGTTGGTCCTCGATGGTGGTCAATCCCGGCAACAGCGGCAAGCACGGCATTTGTCATCACGCTGTCTGCGGCCAGTGGCTACTGGGCAGCAGGGGCGCGAATAGACATTTCCGACGACGCCCTTCTGGCCTTTGCCATTGGCGTCCCCCCCTCCGAAGTGGCGCATACGTCGATCTTCACACAAGAAGAAGGAAGCCGCCCGTGAAACGATTTACCTGGCCTCGCTTACTCCTGTTGGCCGTCTTCATGGCGTCGCTGCTCGGAAATGCCTTCTCCCTCGGCTACGTGTTCAAAAGGGATCGTGACGCCCCTGCAATGTCCATTTTGGCTGAAGGTGCGTTTTCGGCATATCCGGATGATGTCCGCACGGAGTTTCGTCGGCTCTTGCGAGAAAACCGAGAGCAAACCGTTCAGGCGCTTCGCCAATTGCGCGAGGCGCGGCGGGAGCTTGCGTCGGCAAGTGCCCTGCCGCTCAAGGAAGTGGAAGTAGGAAAGGCAATGGCCGATGTTCGGGAGGCGACCGATGCACTCCAGCGTCTCATGCAGGGTCTGCTGCTCGAGGCCCTTCGGGCGACAGAGCGAGGGCGGGCCAGCGATACCAAGTGAGGCACGGGCTGCCCGCCCGCAAGGAATGGAGACCAACTGCACCCTCAAAGCCTCCAAGGACGCATGCAGTCATATAGTTGGCTGAAGCGCGTTGTCGCCCTCTGTGCGAAGGGGACCATATTGGGCAAAGCGTCCATCGGACAAACCGATGGCACAATCGGAACCTTCCGTTTTATTTGCCGGTCGAAGCAACACATCTTCTTACCATCGGAAAAGGAGATGCACATGAACGACATCAAGATCGAAAACGCAGAGATTGTTATTGTGGGTGGGAGCTCCGGCATGGGGCTGGCGCTTGCGCGGCGGCTCCTTCTCGAGGGCGCGAGTGTGACCATTGTGGGTCGCTCGCAGCAGAGGCTTGAAGCCGCAAAAAGTGTGCTGGGTGAGGGTTCACGACTTCGCACTGCCGTTCTTAACGTGACACAAGAAGATCAGGTCGCTGCCTTCTTCCGCAATCGCGGGCGCACCGACCACATTGTCAGCACAGCAGCTGATATTGAGGGGGCCTACCAGCTATTGCCGGATATGAAGTTGTCTGCGGCTCAGCGAGTGGTGGAAAGCAAGTTCTACGGTCCTCTACTGCTTGCCAAGTACGGCGCCCCCTGCCTGCCTCCATCGGGTTCCATCACTTTTACGTCGGGGGTTGCGGCCTATCGACCGGCGGCGCGCGGATCGGTGGTTGCCGCGGTCAATGCGGCGCTTGAGGGACTTGTGAGGGCTCTGGCCGTCGAACTCGCGCCGCTCCGCATCAATGCCGTTTCGCCGGGATGGGTGGATACGCCTATCTGGAACTTTGTTGCAGGCGACGCGAAGGAGGCGACGCTCGACGCGATGGCACAACGACTGCCCGTGGGCCGGGTGGGCCGGCCAGAGGAAATTGCCGATGCAGTTCGCTTCCTGATCGGCAATGGTTTTGCCACCGGCACTATCCTTCATGTCGAAGGGGGGCACCGGCTGGTCTGAAGGATTGCAATTCCTTTTGCGCCGCAGCAAGCATCAATGAGAGGGGCGGCGGTTGCACCCGTCTGCGTCGCCAGACCATTACCAGCGACGCGGTCGGCGTTTTTCCCGGCCAAGGCAGCTCGAGTAGATCACCGCGCGTCGGATAGGCATTGAGCGCAAGTTGCGGAACCAGACCGTATCCTGTACCAGCTGCGACAAGCCGGATGATCGTGGCGACACTGTCGACCTGCGTTGCTATAGGCGGCGGTGCGACCGCTGCCTCAGTAAAGGCTTTATCGAAGAGGTGGCGGTAGACACAGCCTTCCTGCGTCACAATGAACGGCAACTCGCTAAGGCCCGCAAAGGTGACGGTCGGCAGCGCCCTGAAATTTACACCCGCAATCAGCGCCATCGGTTCGTGCGACAGCTTGCGGTCAATGAAGCGCTCGTCTTTCTGACCACGATCAAAAGTGATCGCCAGTTCGATTGAACCATCCTCAAGCCAGCGCTGAAGGTCGCCGCTCCCGCCTATCTTCAGTGTCAGACCGATATCGGGGTGGACAAATCGAAATCGTGGGAGAAAGGCTGCCAGTTTCTCGGTTGCGATCGTCTCAAGTGTCCCGATCGTTAGGCTCTGATCGTCGTTCCCTGCGGAGGCACGGATCGCATTCTTGGCCTCTTCGTTTAAGGCCAGGATTTCCGTTGCGTAAGTCTGCATCACATGCCCTGCTGGTGTCAGCGCCACTCCGTGGCGGCCGCGCTCGAACAGCTGAACGCCTAGCTCCTGCTCGAGCGATTGTATTTGATCGCTCAGGCTTGATTGCGCCAAGTTGGCTTCCGAGGCCGCCCGGGTCAGATTACCGAATCGCGCAGCGGCAAGAAATGTTCTTAACTGGTGTGGGTTCAATTCAAGCTTCCGTTATTGGCGACAGCAAAGATCGACTGAGCATGTGTGAGACGACTTCAAACTCAATCGCCACTGGATTAATTTGAGACCATGAGGCTGAGTTCGAGGGTGAGGATTTCAATGGAGATCCATTTGCCCCACTCCCGTCAACAAGTATCCTGCTGGACCTAGGGAAATATTCTGATGTTTGATCCTGCCATCAAAGGGATGGCAACCGCCCTTGCCGCTGCCCCCGGGGTTGAGGCTGTCGTGCTTGGCGGTTCCCGTGCGAGGGGCGATGCAGGCCCTGCGTCGGACTATGATCTCGGTCTCTATTTTCATTCGCAGTCTCCATTCCTTGTTCAGGACCTGGTACGGGCGATCTCGCCTTTCGTAGATCCCGGCTCCGGGACATCGCTAACCCCAATCGGCGAATGGGGTCCCCGGATCGTCGGAGGTGGCTGGCTGACCGTCGGCGGCACACCCGTGGACCTGCTCTATCGCTGTGTGGAGGATGTTGAAGCGACGATTGACGATGCATTGCACGGCATTGTCCAGGTGGACTACCAACCCGGCCATCCCCATGGCTTCGTCTCGACGATCTGGTTGGCGGAAATCCACCATTGCAAGTCGATCTTCGACGCGAACGGCAGCATTGATAAATTGAAGCAGCGCCTCGATCCCTATCCGCGCGCGCTTGGTCTGGCACTTGTCGAGCAGTTTCAATGGGAAATCACGTTTGCCGCCGGCAATGCGGCCAAGGCGATTGGCAGGAACGACAGGAGCTATATCGCCGGCTCGATCTTTAGAGCGCTGGCCTGCATGGCCCAGGTGATCTGTGCCATGAACGGTACGTATGTGATGAACGAAAAGGGCGCCATGCGGCTTGCCGCCTCCTTGCCTGTCACACCGGCCGAGCTTGCCGATCGAATTGATATGATCTGGAACGGGTTTGCCAGTGGCGACCACGAGGGATCGTTGCGTATTTTGAACCGTCTTGCCCACGAGGTCGCCCAGTTGGTGGAGGCCTGGCGGTCCAAAGGCTGACGTACCAGCCTTGGCCTCCGGGGAGATCTGGTTTTGTCATGGTGACCGGGCGACGGAACCTGCGAATATGCCAGAGGGTTGGTGGAACCAATAACTGAAAGGTTATGACATGATAGTCCAAGCATGCATCAATGGTAGCCGAGACCCGGATTTCCATCCGCTTTTCCCTTCCACCGTTGAGGACATGGTGCGGGATGCTGTTGCCGTTGTCGAAGCTGGCGCTGCGGAACTGCATGTGCATCCCCGCGATAGAGCGGGGCGTGAGACCCTGGCTGCGGTTGACGAAACGGTTGCCGCTATACGTCAGAGCTGTCCCGGCACATTCATTGGCGTTTCGACCGGCGCGTGGATAGAGGGCAACGAGGAGCGCACCAGAGAAGCTATTGCCCGCTGGCATGTCCTTCCCGACTACGCATCCGTCAACCTCTCTGAAACCGATGCGCCCGGCGTTATGGATCTGCTTCACCGCAAGGGGATCGGTGTAGAAGCCGGTCTGGCAACGGTCGCGGATGCGGAACGATTCGTCAAAACGGAAGGTCATGACCGGGTCTTGCGCATTCTCGTCGAGCTCGATCATGAAAGCGACGATGAGGCGGCCATGAGGAGCTGCGATGGCATCCTGTCGGTCCTGCGAAAGGCCGACGTGAAACGGCCGATCCTATTGCACGGTTTTGACCAAACGGTCTGGCCCTTCGTGCGGCGCGCGCGCTTGGAACATCTTTCGACGCGTGTGGGCCTGGAGGACGGAAAGCACCTTCCTAATGGAGAGATCACGCGCGACAATGCCGAACTTGTCTCGGCGGCAGTGGCGATCTTTAGGCAATTATGAGAGCTGGCTTGCTGTCGAAGGACTAATGGGCGAAAAGTGTGCCGTTAGAACTCAGGGGGCGTCGCCGCGGTGATCGCCGAAACGGTGCAATGCCGCAGCCACGACGCCTACACGGCATCTACAGCAGGTCGCAGCACGAAGCTCCGGCTACGCTCCCCCGACAAAAGGCAGTCATGAGCAATCTTTCGAGACTCGTCGATCGATCAAAGCATTGGAAATTAGACACGGCTGCCTGAAAGCAGACAAGGGGCAGTGTTCGTTCACTGCCCCTTGTCTGGTTCCTACTGTTGTACCCTGTCGTATCGGCGCAGCATCCTTAAGGCTGTCAGTACCGCTGCGGCCATCAGCAACGAATAGACCACAATTGGCCATGCAGTGTCACTCCGTAGGGCTACGAGGACAACCGTACCGAGCAAAGTAACGATCAGACTTTGGGTGCAGAAATAGAGGGCGACGGCAGATCCGGCCACATCCTCAAGTCCAGCAAGGGCACCGTTGGCTGTGACAGACACCGCAAAAACAATTCCGATGGCCATGACCCACATGGGGAGAACAAAGGTCGCAAACGACGGCCACTCCAGGAACTCTCCCACACAGAGCAGTGCCGCCCCTAGTATTAAGGCCACCATACCGGAGCTGAGACTGCGGGCAATCCCCATTCGCTCGATGAGCCGCCGCGTGAAGCGCGTGGTGATAATCATGACGATTGCTACAGTCGAAAATGCCAGGCTGAACTGCAGCTCTGAGTAATCGGCTCTTTCGATGAGGACACTTGGTGCCGTCGAGAAGAATAGAAAAAAGGTCCCCATTGCCGCGCTAAAACCAAGCGTATACGTCCAGAACGCGGGGCTTTCCAAAACCGGCCGGAACCGCCGTCGCACGAGTGACGCATTTACCGGACGTGTCTCGTTCCACCAAAGCAGCGCATTCACTGTGGCCAACAAGCTCACTGTACCCAGCGTGACGAAGATGGCGCGCCATCCAAACTCGTTTGCGATCATCGCTCCCGCGATCGGTCCGAGAGCTGGGACAAAGGCCAGAATGGAGCTGAACAGCCCGTAGATTGTCACGCTTTCCTGGCGGTTTGCGTAAACATCCCGCACGGTCGCGAAAGTCGCGACCAGCACAGCAGACGCGCCCAGTGCCTGGGCCGACCGCAGCAGAACAAAGAACACGACGCTTGATGAGCTGGCGAGACCAAACGATGCGGAGGTGAAAAGGAAGCCTCCACACAGAATAACCGGTCGTCTCCCTATGCGATCTGATATCGGTCCGAAAATCAGCTGGCCCACGCCGAGCACAGCAATGTAGATGCTCAGTGTCAGCTGGATGACAATCGGAGTGGCGTCCAGCTCGGACGGCATGGCAGGAACGACAGGCAAATAGATATCCATTGCCAAAGACGCGAGGATATCGAAAGGCGCCATTAGCAAGAGCGCCACGGGCAAAGTATAGCGCCAGGAATCACGAATTGGAGACATAGCGAGGTATCCGCTCAAACGAGAACATTTGGCGGCTTCTGCCTCTACCCTCCATGGGATCTTCTCGACAGAGCGCCGCAACAACGAAACAAATGTTGTTGCGGCCTATTGATCTGCTGACTTGGCGGTTCCCATGCAATGACTCCAAGGCGGTTCTTTCAGGTCGACGCCTAGCATTTCTCCTCCACACGAGCAACCACACGGCTAGCAGCGTGAGGGGCCCACGAATGATCCGCGCCCCTCTGCTCGACAAACCGGAGCTATGCTTCCTGAGGCGCTGCCGTCACCTACCCTGGCGTCCCGCCCATGCCTTCATTGCAGTGACGAGATAGTTGGCGAAACCGGGCTCGATCGCCTCATAGCGTGCCTGGAAGTCGGGATGCTGGTAGATATTCGCCAATTCGGCATAGGCGTGCGGGCCACATTCGCCTCCTTGACTGGCTCCGACCCAGCGGCGATGGCGTTTCAGTGCCGGATCGAGCACGGTGGATTGCGGTGGCACACCCCGACGCAAGCCCTCCGCCAGCATGTTTTCGATCTCCCGCAGTTCTTCCATCCACGCCGCCATGTCGGCGTCAGACAGCGCAGCCATCTTGGCGTGGCTCCGCTCGATCTCGCGGTTAATATCCGGCCCATAACGCTCGGCCAGCCAAGCCTCATACCCGGCCTGCTTTTCCGGCGCGACGATCCCCGAATAGAGGTCCTTATCCTTCATGGTGATTTCTCCTTCCAGCCGCTTTATCGTGCGGTCAATGGTTTCAATCATCGCCAACTGCCTCTCGACGTCCTCGGCGAGCCGGGTTCTCTGCGCTTTCAGCGTCGTGAGCCGATCGAAGTCGGGAGCATCCAGCACTGCCGCGATTTCTGCGAGCGGCATGCCAAAGGCACGGTGAATGAGGATCTGCTGTAGCCGCAGCAGCTCCTCCTCACCGTAGTAGCGGTAGCGGTTCGTTCCGGTGAATGCAGGCCGCAGCAGGCCAATCTCGTCATAATGGTGCAGAGTCCTGACCGAGACCCCGGCGAGATGAGCAAGCTGTTTTACGGTGTAACTCCTCAAGGTCTGCATCCTCCAAAAAAGTGCCTAAGCCCTCACGCTGCGTGAGGGTCAACCCGGGTTTTTCGAGTGGCTCCTGAAACGTCCTGTCGAAAGTTGCGTAACTGCATAGGTGGCTACACGCCGCAATCAGACCGTTTATTCCGCGTGGAATCCAACAGTGTCCGATTGACAATTTTCCAAAATTTGCCCTCCTTATCGTGTCTCATTCTCAACGGAAAAGAGACATCAATGAGTAAGAACTTCTATGCCTCCCAAAGCGTCTATTCCGAACCTGGGCCTTATCGAGAAACATTGTTGCGCTTTGGCACTGAGCCTCGTTCAATTGCCCGGTGGATTAGTTCGTTCTTGCAGCATCCGCTCGGGGCTGAGACCAAGGAGCGTGGCTTCACAGATGAACAAGCCTCCGATCTGAACCTCCGCTCGGTGACCGATATCCTATCTGTCGCTGCGAACCGGAATTTGCTTGACGGCGACGACACACAGCCCAAGGTCGGCGGAGTATGCCGAGATTCGCTATAATAGCCGTCAGTGCATTTCGTGAGCGAGGCGTTCCAGCTCGCCTCCGTGTCGGGTTTGCCGATTATCTGGTACCTGGCTGCTGGGAAGATCATTGGCTTTGCGAATGGTATGACTGCGGGCGTTGGAAACGGCTCGACGTTGAGTTTGCGGCTATTGGAGGCGTTTCTTTCGATACCTTGGATGTGCCGAGTGAGCGATTCCTAACCGCCAGCGAGGCATGGTTCCGGATCCAAGGCAATCCGGAGATGGCCTCGCGATTTGGCGTGTCTAGCCTTAATCTTGAGGGGGAGTGGTTCGTAGCGGGAAGCCTGCTTCGAGAAATGGCGGCCCTGCGTAAGTTGGAACTGAAACCGTGGGACTACTGGGGTCCGTCAAAGGACCTTTCTCCCATTTCAAACGGGTTGCCGAGCGAGGTGAGGACAGTTCTGGACCAACTCGCTTCGCAGCTCGCGACTGTCGCCCCCGATGCGGAGGGCGAACCGGAAGCAATCGCGAACTGGCCGTTGCCGGATGAGATAGTCAGCTTTCCCCATGGCGAGCCCTTGGCCGTCAGATTGCACCACGCAGAAGATGCGCAACGCTAGCCGATAGTAGGCTGACGGCAGAGGGCCAAGCGGCGGACCGCTTTACCGAAGCGTGGCCGCCGTGGCCCTCTACCGGTCCTCTGCATGAGTCTCGGTCCGGAATTGGAATACGGTATTGAGCCTACCCGCATCGGACGCCAAGCCGGCAAAGTCCGGGCCGGGATAATTGGCGATCGCATCCAGCCGCGTCGTAGGCAGGTGAGCGCGATAGGGATCACCGATAAGGACCGCCATGCCCGCCCCCAGGCACCGGTCGAGAAAGGCAGTTACGCGTGCCGCCAACACCGCGTCGTAGAAGAGGTCGCCGACGAGCACCACGTCGACCTGCGGTGGTGGCCCGGCGGTGAGATCGCCGAGCAGCGGCAAGAGCTCGGCTCCGTTCGCTTTGGCATTCACTGAACTGCCCACGATGGCGTAGGGATCCACGTCGGAAGCAATGATCTGGGAAGCCCCCACCTTTGCGGATGCTATGCCAACAATACCTGAACCTGTCCCGAGATCTAGCACGCGCCGGCCCTCGACCACGTAGGGATGATCAAGCAAGTAGCGGGCGAGCGCCAATCCGCCGCCCCAGAGATACGCCCAATAGGGCGTTCTGAAGTGTTCGTATCGCTCCGCCAGCCGCCGCATACAGCTCCTTGGACCTGCCGTGTGGAGCAGAATTTCCGGCACGGTCGGGACCGGGCCGAGGACGAAATTGTTGCGGATAAAATGAGCGAGACCGGCTGCGTCTATCGATTCGATGGCCGTATCACCGACATGGCCGATTGATTTCAAGGACTGCCGTTTCCCGACCGGATTTGGGCAACCCCGCGCACGGCCACACGGAAGGCCTCGTCGAAGTTGACGCCGCGAACCGTCCAGCGCTGTTCCATGCCGCCAGCGCTCAGCCGCCAGGTTGCCACCCAGCCGAGATCGGCGTCGCTCCACATCAGCCGGCCCACCAGCGGCAGATCGGCGCCGACCGCTTCGGCCCTTTCTAAAAGTTCGGGGGCGGCGGGACCTAGCGCCCAGGCATCTATATCGCCCTGCGCCGGAAAGCGAACCTGCATAGCCATCGGTTCGGCGCCAAGCGCAAAAGACTCCCGCATCGCGAGATCACGCGGATCGACAGGCGAAACACGGTAAGGGGAGCCCTTAGGCTGGACATCGAGGAAAACGGCAAGCGTCGGTCGCTTTTCGAGCCAGGGACGGCTTCCGAGTTTAGCAAGCACATTGTTGATAACCGCGAGATCGTAGCGACAAGTCAGGTCGTGCGGGCGGTCGTAGGTACCCTGTTCGTCGTGAATGGCTTTGCCCGCCAGCCGGTCGCGATAGGAGAAGGAACTCACGTAGTCTCCTGCGCTGGCCCGTAGCCGTTCGTAGCCCGGGTTTTTCGGCAGCCGCTGGTCGCCCGACACACGGATCAGTACACGCTCAAGGCAATCCCTAAAACCGGGCTGACGGTTCCTTTCTCCCTGTCCGGTCACGATTGCCTTAGCGACATAGAGGTCGTCGATCTGGCGCGCCTCTACCTGTGGCGCTGGTGCCAGCAAAGAGAGCGACAGGGCCGCCCATGTCTTGATGTCCAGCATCGTCTCAATCCGATCACAGAGGGGCTGACTAATGTAACCTATTAGGTAGTTACATGGGCTATGCGAGGGAATCAAGTCATGAGGGGTGGCCTTTTCGAGCCAACGTCTTGCTTGCAGATCATGCTGTCGCTGCTTAAATGGTTACATGGCCCGATCAGCAGCCCCTTTGCCCGCGCTGCGCGCGTATTTTTCCGACCTTGGACGGATGCGGATGTTGGCCGGGGATCCGGCGCTCGATTTCGCCAACACCTTGCACTGGCGGGGCGGCAGTCAGGTCGATTTCATCCCCAGCTATTCCGCCCTGGTGGAATGGTCGTTGCCGGCCGGGCTCCTGACTGAGGAGGAGGTTGGCTTGCTGCAAGGCCAGGCGCCCGACAATCCCGACGACGCCGCATCGGCACATCGTGCCGCCTTGTACCTGCGTCGAATCTGGCGTGATCGGCTTGAGCATCGAATGAGTTCCCTCCGGATGGACGAAACGATGCAGGCGCTACGCACATTACTGGCTGAGATGCTCGGTGATGGCGGACTGCATTCGGAGAAGGTGCCCGGCAGGAACAGCGATCCTGGATCGCGCTTCATGCTACCGGTTAGACGCGTAGCTCTGGCGATTGCGAGCCTCGAACTCATACCCATCGAGAGGCGTATCGGCCGATGCGAAGGCGATCCTTGCGGCGGCTTTTTCCTTGACAGCTCGAGGTCGAAGCCTCGCCGCTGGTGTTCGATGGATACGTGCGGCAACAGAGCCAAAGTACGTGAATATCGCGGCCGCATCCGGGCAGAGGAAGTGACCGGGGACTGATACGGTCAACGCATGTTGGCAGCCGCAAACAGTGCAATTTTGCCGAGACAGCCCTGCCAGCCCAAGGCATGTTCGTCGCGCACAGTTACATCGGCGAAGCGCTCATGGTGAATGCGAACTTCGGTACCATCGGGGTGATCGAAGAAATTGACATGCAGCAGGGAAGGCCCGGAGCTGTGCGTGTCTAGCATCCAAGTGTAACTCAGCGCGTCCGGAACTTCGACGCGGGTGAACGTGCCGCTGATCCATATGATCTGACCATCCGGCCCCAGGTTTGCAAGCCGGTAGCTGCCGCCCACCCTGAGGTCGATCTCGGCGACCGGGCATGTAAAGGGCGGCGGGCCCCACCATTGCCGGACAAGCTCGGGATTCGTCCAGGCGGCAAACACCTTGCGGCGCTCGGCCTTCACCACCTGCGAGACAAATAGCTCGGTCGGCTGCATCAACTGTCATCCCGGCTTTCGACGAATTGCGCGAGGCCGTGCAGCTGGCTCGTCCAAAACTGCCGGTAATGGGAAATCCATGCATCGGCGTCGGCAAGCGCGCCTGGCGCGAGCACGCAGGCCTGGCTGCCCCCCTCCTGCCGCCGCTCGATCAGCCCGGCCTTTTCCAGCACGAAGAGGTGCTTGGAAATGGCATTGACCGACATGTCATAGGGCCGCGCCAGCTCGTTGACACGGGCGGGCCGAACGCTGAGATCAGCAAGTAGTCGCCGCCGGGTGCGGTTCGACAGCGCATGGAAGATGGCGTCGAGCGTTTCGTCTTCAGCTATCATGATTTTCGTCAACCATATGGTTGACGCCCCTGTGTGCGTGGTCTAAAAGATCATTGTCAACCATTCAGTTGACGAATAGCAGTTACTCCCATAGCGATCAACTGGCACGACGTCGAAAGGCGGCGATGGCAGGGGGATTGCCTGTCATACGGAAAAGGAAGGACTTCATGCTTCTGAAGGGAAAGAACATCGTCATTTTCGGCGGCAGCGGCGCGATTGGCACCGCCATGGCCAAGGAATTCGTTGCGGAAGGCGGCCGCGTGTGGCTTGGCGCGCGAAACCAAAAGCGCCTGGATACCGCGGCGGACAAGGCGGGCGCCGCCAGCGGCACTATCGAGACATTCAAGGTCGATTGCCTCGACGCGACGGAGACGACGGAGGCCCTGTCGATTCTTGGCGCCCGCATCGGCGGCATTGACGTCGCGATCAATGCGACCAGCTTCATGCACGATCAGGGCTCCCATATCGATGACCTTGATCTCGCTACTTTCATGAGTCCGGTGGAGAATTTCCTGAGCTCTTTGTTCAACAGCTGCAAGGCGGTGGTGCCGCATATGGGCAAGCGAGGCCGGGGCGTCATCCTCACGCTCTCGACGCCTGCCGGACGCACGGCACCTCCTGGCCATCTGGGCTATAGTGTCACCTGCGCAGGCGTAGAGGCCTTCTCCCGGGTTCTGGCAGCAGAACTGGGGCCGCGCAACATTCGTGTCGTCTGTTTGGGCCCGCATGCGATTTCCGATGCCCCGCAAGCGGGATCCTATACTGGCGAACTCTTTGCACCAAAGGCCGGTGCTCTGGGACTGACGGTCGACCAATGGCTCGGTGGCGGCGCCCAGACGACGATGCTCGGGCGATTGCCGACCCTGGATGACGTGGCGCAAACGGCAGCCTTTTTGGCCTCCGACAAAGCCCGGTCCATGACGGCCGCCTACGTCAACCTGACGGCGGGAATGATTCCAGAGTAGGAGTCTGGCGGGAGCTTCGTATAACGGTAGTCCCGGTCGAGGGACTCCGTCATCCAATGGACAATCTTCGTAAGCAAGTAGGAGCAATGATGTTCACGTCTTCCTTCTTCCCGCTGATCTGAGCCGCGAAGCGCTGCTCAATCAGTTTCTTTTCGAAAAGATCAGAATGGCCCCGCAGTGCGGGCGCCATGGTAGACCATCATGTCAAATCAACACCATACCGGGCTGACTGCTGTTCAGGTCCAGCAATTCATCGACGACGGTTTCATCAGGATAGATCACGCTTTCAGTCCTGAGTTGGCGGCGCAATGCAGGGCGGAACTTTGGGCCGAGATCGGACTGTCGCCTGAGCGGCCGCAGGAATGGCGCCAGCCTGTCATCCGCGTTGCCGGAAAGTACACACCGCCGTTCGTGGAGGCTGCCAATACGCCGAGGCTGCGCGCCGCCTACGACGACCTCGTCGGAGTGGGTCGCTGGGTGCACCCCCGCGGACTTGGCTCTTTCCCCATTCGCTTTCAATCCGCAGAGCCGCCGGGTGACGATGGCTGGCACGTCGACATGAGCTTCGGCGATTCCGCCGATTTCATGGAATTGCGGGTCAATGTGAAGAGCCATGGTCGAGCCCTACTCATGCTTTTCCTGTTGTCCGATGTTGGCGAGAAAGATGCCCCCACTCGGATTCGAAAGGGTTCACACAAAATCATTGCGCGCGAGCTTCTACCCCATGGCGAAGCGGGACTGTCGCTGAGGCAACTGTCGCTCAATGGTTATGCGTCCTCTGCCAATTGCCCAGAGGAATTGGCAACTGGTCCGGCCGGTACCGTTTTCCTTTGCCATCCGTTCCTGGTCCATGCGGCACAACCTCACCGGGGCAGTCAGCCTCGCTTCCTAGCGCAGCCACCGTTGGTGCCGAAAGGGGAGTTCGACCCGGCTATCCCGCCGTCTCCGGTCCAGATCGCCATCCGACGAGGCTGCGATCTGACCTTCTGACCTCATCAACCTCAGGGACGCAGTTTGCGCTGCGTCCCAATTCTAGTCGCCGATGCGGGTCCGACGGGCGCAATCAGGAGGTGAGGTTCATGAACCCGTGGCGGCATTCCTTCTGGCCATGAGAGTCTTACGGCCGATCTCGAGAGTGTCTGAGCACAAGGCGCTGGCCGCAATTCTGTTCGCTTGGGACGAAGAGACGGGGCCGCCTTTTCATGAATGAAAAACGCCGTAGAATCTCGGTTGTGGCGGCAGCGCCGGCCCGTATGAAAATGTTCACCGCCAATCTTCGGTCTGGGCCCGGACCCGGGCCAGATTGTTGTTTTTCCCTTCTGGACTGAAATGAGGAGATGAAAATGATCACTACCCGCAAACTTGGCCGTAGCGACATGTCCGCGCCACCCATTGGTATGGGCTGCTGGGCGATCGGTGGCCATTTCACAATGGACGGCATGAACGACGGATGGGGCGACATCGACGATGCACAATCGATCCGGGCCATTCATGTCGGGCTGGAGCTGGGCGCGACGCTGTTCGACACATCGGATGCCTATCGCACTGGCCACAGCGAAGAGGTGATCGGCGAGGCTTTGAAGGGAAGGCGTGAGCAAGCCACCATCGCCACCAAGTTCGGTTATACATATGACCGTGATAAGAGGGCGCTCATCGGCAGTGATGTCAGTAAGGCCTACATCGAGTGGTGTCATTTTGCATTTAGCCGTGAGATTCCGCTTCTAATATTTTCAACCAGATAGCTTGGCACTAAATTTGAGACTTGGCACTTAATGTGAGATTCCTTCTTGGATTTTGGCACTTCATGTGAGATTCAATCGTCGACGCAATCGACGGTATTTCTGCATGATTGATCCATTCCCTGAGGAGGTTGACGAAGCGCTTTGGGATGAGGCGTGTCGACGAGCCGAGGCATCCGAGGATTTCTGTTGCGTCGCTCTGGCAAGGTAGCGGCCGGGGATATGGCGCTGCCGGCTGCCGAACTAGACGTCAGTCGGGCAACCGCATTCCGCCTTATCAAGCTATTTCGAGCTGGAGGAACGGTGATGTCGCTGGTGGAGCGCAAACCGGGCCGGCCTAACGGCCGCAGGATGCTCGACGACAGGCGAGAGGAAATCATCCGCACAAACTGAATGGCTATGGTCTCACCACTGCACACATCCTCTACCGCATCCCCGATTTCGAGTCCGTGCTGCAGACGTATGTCTGGTAGGACTATGATCTGGCTCCCGATTTTCCCGAGATGCACAGGTTCCTGGATTTCTGGCAAACCCGCCTGGACGGACCCCTGCACTCCGTCCGTTATTCCCATCAGCGCCTGATCGGGCCGAATGAATGGCGACGCGTCGAAGGCGAGTTCAAGCTTCACTGAGGGCTTGAATCTGAAATTTTTCCTTCCTAGCTCTTGTGTGACCGAGGCTTGATGAGCTCGGTTTTTTTCCGCACGTCTGTTCAGAGTGAGGCCAAGATGGAAGAAAGAATTAATACAATCAAAGATCTCGATATCGAAGAACGCGAGGAGGTTTTCGTGGACATCGCCCGCGCCCTCGAGCATACAGCGCGCGACGCTTTCATCGAAGGCGACAGGCACTATGCTGCGATGTCGACTAACATGGCCGAAGCGATACGTATCAATGCCGACGAGCTTGCTCGTGATGATTTGCGCAATGCCGAGCGTGTGCTGCAACAGGCAACGGCGATGATCGCCCAGTTCAAGGCTGTACATCCCTACCCGCTGGTGAGCATGGCTGTACATTGACCGCCTCGTCTGTTCCTTCCCAGCCGCCTGAACCATGATATTTCGCCTTATGCGGCTGCAATCCTTCGTTAGGTGTCCCTGTCAGCGGCAGGATTGTGAAGCCCATGGGATGAGGTGGGCTCCGGACACAGGTGGCACACCACAAGTTCTTGCGCATCTCGCTCGCCTATGAGAGCGCTTTCGTGCGCTCTACCGCATCGGGCAAGGGCTGAGCAACTCGCCGAATGCCATATCGAAGATGAAGAGCGATATGACGTATTGCGTGGATAGCGGTGGCGCGACGCCCACCTCTACTCGCAACTGGTGTAATCCGGGAGGAACGCATCGACGCTGAGAGAGACCAACGAGGTCAGAAAAACATAGAGGATAATGCGGCTGTCTCGAGGAGATGAAGGGCCTCGAGAATATGTGGCCCAATTGGGCCAGAGGACGAAGCTGGCGCCGTGCGAGCCTTGCATGAAGGCGCGTCACCGGTTTGTTAAAGACGGCGCAGCGCGCTGGCATATTGGCGACGGCGCGGCGCAGTGACAATCCTATCATGGCCAACAGCATATGGGTGTTTCCGTCGCGCTCTGATCATCGGATGTTGTTCGGCTCGGCCCCGGGCACAGCCGAAGCCCGTTGATCTTCCGCGGCGACAACTCGCGTATTGCCGGCCCATGGTCGAAAGAGTTCGCGACGAAGCTGAAATGGCTACACCATTGGGCCTTTTTGAGAGTGTGGGATAGATAAATGATGTCGAATGAGTTGCAAATCGTTCCTGTCGGTCCGGCCGACGACCCCGTTCTGGTGACGCACTACCTCGCTATATGGGATAGCTACGGCACGCGGCTGGAAGACTATGCTCCCGACGCCACCGAAGCCGTCGCTCGCTTCATCGGAGAAACGCGGAGTGATGGGAGCCACGGCGGATTCCTCGCAATCGTCAACGGCGAAATCGCTGGTTCGGCGATATGCTGTTTGTTGCGGTCACCTTATCCCGAAGTCATCAAACCGGCAGTTCGCCGGCGCGGTTACATTTGGTCGGTCTACACGGAGCCGCGCTACCGCGGCAAAGGTGTCGGCAAGAGCCTGACCGAGCGAGCCATCATTCACCTGAAAACGGCCGGCTGCACTGATGTCGTGCTCCACGCCTCTGACGCGGGCGCGTCGATGTACGAAAAGCTTGGATTCACTCGGGCAGGCGAAATGCGACTGGCTTTGTAGCTGGTGAAGAATCTAACCGTGCCCTAATCGAAATTCGTCCCAGAGTACGGCGGTTTTTCAGTCACAATTATATCCCGGCAGCCGAACGCATAAGAGCGTGGCGGAACGCCTCTGCGGCAGGTCCCAGCGGCTGGTCTATGCGATGCGCGAGGTAAGCCTCCGACGCAATCTCACTATTGCGCCCCAACGCCTTGCTTGCAATACGCACAAGGCGCCCATCGCGAAGATCACGTTCCACCTGCCAGAGCGGCAGCCGCCCCCAGCCCAATCCGGCAACAATCATCGCATGCTTAGCGTCTTGGCTGCTGACGCGGCAGGTCTGAGGCGATAGCACCCCGAAACTTCGTCCGTCTGACAGAGGTGACGGATCCGTCAAGACAATCTGCAGATGATCGGCAAGATCAGGCACCCCAATTTTTTCGTCCTTTGGCCATTGACCCAGCGGGTGGTTGGATGAAACCACAGCAACTTGCTTGACAGCACAGATAGCTTCTTGTGCAATGCGCGGATCTCGGAAGTTTTCGCCCACCAGAAGAGATAGCGTACTGCGCTTCTCGATTAGCGCGGTGGGTGGTCCGCCAAGCGGCTCAACCGCGAGTCGGATTGACACGTCTGGATAGGCCACTCGCATCTCAGAGAGCGCTTTGCCCACGACCGCGGCGGGGAACAAGGTGTCCACTGTAAGAGAAAGCTCAAGCTCAACGCCTTCGCCGAGACTGCGGGCGCGAGCGCGCATCACATCGATCCTGAGGAGGATGTCGCGAGCATTAGCTAGCAGCGCGTGCCCCTCGGCTGTCAGCACCGGACGATGCCCGCCGCGATCAAACAAGGCCACCCCAAGCTCAGCCTCTAGATTGGCGATTGCATGACTAATCGCTGACTGGACGCGGAATAGTCGCGCGGCGCCTGAGCGAAAGCTTCCGCTTTCCGCCACCGTCACGAAAACCCGCAATTGATCAAGCGTCAGAGCGTCCAGCATGATCTACCCAATCGATCAAACTCATCGATCTTATATCACTTCCTCTGACGCAAAACAGAGGTATCTTTTCAGCAACTAATGTGAAGCAGCTGAGGAAGTGCGATGACTAAAGTCCTGGTGCTATACTATTCATCTTACGGTCACATCGAGGCGATGGCGCAGGCGGTAGCTGAAGGGGCGAGGGATGCTGGCGCTGATGTCGCGATCAAACGTGTTCCAGAGCTCGTACCTGATCCTGTCGCTGAGAAAGCCGGATACAAACGTGATCAGTCCGCCGACATCGCCACTGTACCGGAACTCGCTGACTACGATGCCATAATATTCGGCACCCCCACGCGCTTTGGTAACATGGCCTCGCAAATGAAGAACTTCCTCGACCAGTGCGGCGGTCTTTGGTTCGAGGACAAGCTCGTGGGCAAAGTCGGCAGCGTCTTCACCTCGACCGGCAGCCAGCATGGCGGCCAAGAAAGCACGATCCTGTCCTTTCACACCGTTCTACTCCATCTCGGCATGGTGGTTGTCGGTTTGCCCTATACCTATAAGGGGCAAGGGCGGATGGACGAGATCACCGGGGGCTCTCCCTATGGCGCGTCCACGTTGGCCGATGACGGTAATGGAGGTGATCGTCAGCCAAGCAGCAACGAATTGGATGGAGCACGGTTTCAGGGTCGGCACGTGACCGAAATTGCTCGCGCTCTGGCTTCGGCGAGGTTGAGGGAGGCTGCGTGATGCCTCCGAGAGCGTACGCTTCGACTGTGCCCCAAACCTGGGGCGTAATCTGTGTCGTGGTGGCGTCCGGCGTGATCAGCGCACTTCAAGTCGGTAAGACTGCCATTGCGACACCCATGTTGCAGTCGGAGTGGGGTCTCGGCCTTGCGGCGATCGGGTGGCTGACGGGGATCTTTTCTGTCCTTGGACTTGTCGGCGGTATTCCTGCGGGCGCATGGGTCTCGAATGGTGGAGACCGCCGTATCATGATCATCGGGCTTGGATTGCTCAGCGCAGGCACCATCATGGGCGCAATGGCGCCAGGTTATGTCGTGCTCCTCGCGGCACGGTTCTTGGAGGGCACTGGATTTCTCCTGGTTACCGTTGCTGCCCCTGCCGTTCTGAACCGGGTGGTGCGAGGGGAGCACCGTGACTTTGCGCTCGCTCTGTGGAGTTGTTTCATGCCGGCCGGTATGGGGCTCGCCATGCTAATAGGTCCGTTGTTTAGTGGTTGGCGTTCGCTCTGGTGGGGGAACGCAGGTCTTTTAGTAGCAGCAATTGCAACCACGCTCGCTATTGTTCCGGCCGCATCGGGAGGGCCGACAGACTCTGCAAGAAGCATCGCGTCTGACGCGTTGCGAGTCCTCACAGGCAGGCAGCCCGTTCTACTAGCTGCCTGCTTTACATTCTATAGCCTTGTGTTCTTCGCCCTGTTCAGCTTCCTCCCTGTGCTTTTGATGCAGCAAATGGAAGTCGAGCATGGCATGGCCGGTTTTCTCAGTGCTCTGGCTAGCGGCGTGAACATCATTGGCAACCTTGGAGCGGGTTATCTTCTGGCACGTGGCGCAAGTCGTCGACTGCTTCTGGCAGGGTCATATCTGATCATGGGCCTCGCAGGCATCGGCATTTTCTCTGACGTACTTGGCCCTCTGCCGGTGTTCGTGCTCTGCGTCTTGTTCTCGGCGGTCGGCGGCTTGATTCCCGCTACACTAATATCGTCTGCCCCGCTGCTTGCGCCTTCCGCTGGACTTGCCCCAGTCGTGATCGGTCTGCTTATGCAGGGCAGCAATCTTGGCCAGATTATCGGTTCTGTGGCGGTGGGCGTCGCGATCGGCGCATATGGGTGGGTAGCCGCATCAGTCATTGTCCCGGCAACCGTTCTATTGGCTATCCTGTCAGCGCTGGCAATCAGTTTCGATGACAGGCGGGCCCAGTGAGACTTATCGGTAGGTGGTCCAATGGTTGGTGAAAGTGGAGAGTCAGGCAAAGCAAGTCGGCTCGCCAAAGTCGGAGAAAAAATTTGGGAGAAACTGCAGCAGTGCCTGTAACGCCGCAGCGAACAACCAGAGGCCGTAGATGTGGCCTCTGTCACCTCGAGTTGCCTGCCGCAAGCCAGTTCATAACCTCAAACTGAAGCCAGGCCCGCGGCGCTTCTTGGGTTTGGTGAGCATCAGGTTGCCCATACCAGTTCAACAATGGAACAGTTAAGAAGGGATACCTAACAGATGGAACTGCAACCCGATGAAATGATCCTGTTTCGCAACACGATGAAGATTACCGAAGGCCACATGGACGCCTTCAAGCAAGCCATTTGCGCGGCAGTAGATTTCGTGAGTGAACACGGTCCGCAATTGATGGTGCAGACGTTCATTGACGAAAAACAACTGACCGCCGTCAGCTATCAACTTTATCGAGATTCCGAAGCGATCCTAGAACACTGGCGACTTGCCGATCCCTACATCGCTGAAGTTATGCAGCATTGCACGGTGGCCGCGTTCGAGATTTGCGGAGAGCCTAATGCGGCGGTTATGGAACGGATGAACACCATGATTCAGGACGGTCGCGCTACCCAAATGGTCCGCCTCGCGGGTTTCGTTCGGCAATAGGCAGACGTCTAATCACGGGTGGCGCCCGTTTAGCAAGAGCTTCGCCCGCCTTGAAGCGATCGGAACCAAGGCCCCCGCAATTTGCTTCGCGCCCAGCGGCAGACAGTCGAGATACCGGACAGGCTCTGACGTAAGCTTTCTCTGATCGACGTCATCACACCTCTTGGCCGAGTTAATGGTCTTGACTATTCTAGAGTCTGCTATCCACCCAAAGCCTTAGAATAAAGTCGAAGCTCCGTACTTTGCCATCATCAATCTTACGCCCTCGACGCTGATGGAACAAACAGACGCTGTTCCGCAACATTGCCGATGCCAATCTACGCTCCATATTCCAAAGCTGAAACGGCCGACCGTCGACCTGTTCAAGCTACGCTGAAGCGCGGAGGTGGAATTGCTAAATGATCTCAGCGGTCCGCGACGCGTTTATTCGATTTCCAACTCTTCTCCGTCATCAAGCCTGCCTGCCTTTGTAAGCGTGCTTGCAGTTATCGCTATTCTCTATTTCGCCAAGGACGTGCTTCTTCCTCTGGCAATTGCAGTCCTGCTGACGTTCGCCCTCGCTCCGATTTCTTCACGTCTGCGGAAGTTGGGTCTCCCGCGCATTCTCGCCGTTATAATCACCGTCGTGCTCGCCTTCCTTTTTCTCGTGATTTTTGGGCTCGTCGTGGCTGGGCATGTCGCCGAGGTGGCTCAGAAGCTCCCGGAATACCAAGGCAATATCATAGCCAAGATCCGGGCGCTTCAAGATAGCGGAACGGACAACGGTTTCATCCGACGCCTTATGGCCGCCATTGAGAGCGTGGGCCGTGAACTCAACAATGATGGTCAGCCACATGCGGGCCCAGGTGCTGGACCGATACCCCGCGAACCGCTTCTCGTTGAGATATTTGCGCCTAGTCGTCCAATCGCCACGCTCACGAGCCTGATCGGCCCCCTGCTTGGCCCCATAGCCTCACTAGGCCTGGTCATAGTCGTGGTCATTTTCATGCTCTTGGAGCGAGAAACGCTTCGCGACCGCTTTATCCGCCTCGTCGGCTACGGAGATCTGCATCGAACAACAGAGGCAATCCAGGAGGCCGGCAGCCGGGTCGGGCGATATCTGCTCATGCAGTTGGTGGTCAATTGTACGTACGGCGTCCCGTTGGCGCTCGGTCTATGGGTGGTGGGGGTTCCGAACGCAGCGCTCTGGGGAATGCTCGCGATCGTCCTCCGTTTTGTCCCCTACATTGGGCCTGTCATAGCGATGGTTCTGCCCCTGTTCTTAGCGTTCGCGGTCGACTCAGGCTGGAGCCTCGTTTTGTGGGTTGCGGCCATATTTCTCATTTTGGAATTGACCAGCAACAATATCGTGGAACCGTGGCTTTATGGATCTCGCACTGGGCTGTCCCCCTTGGCAATCGTCGTCGCTGCGATTTTTTGGGCGTGGCTTTGGGGACCAGTCGGCCTGGTCCTATCGACACCACTGACCGTCTGCCTTGTAGTCCTGGGCCGATACGTCCCGCAGTTCGAGTTCCTGGAGGTTCTATTTGGAAGCGAGCCGGTGCTCGATCCTAAGGAGCGCCTCTATCAACGGCTACTCGCAGGAGACCCCGATGAGGCGACTGACTACGCGGAGGAGCTGCTTGAGGAGGACTATCTGGAGGACTACTACAGCCAAGTGGCTATTCCGGCCCTTTTGCTTGCTGAGAAGGACCGGCGTCGTGGTGTCTTGAGGGCGGAACAAATGGATCAGGTTTATGAAGCTGCCATTGCTCTGGTCTCCAATCTTGCCGACATCGCCCAGGAAGAAGAGCAGGAGGAGCAAGCTCCTAAAGATGAAACCAAGGTAGATCAGCGCCCTTTGACGCCGATCAAGGTTAGCGATGATGCAGCGGAACTACCGGACGGGAGTGGCAAAACAGTCTTCTGCATCGGCGGCAGGGGGCCGCTGGACGATGCGTCAGCAGCCATGCTCGCTCAAGTCCTCCAGGTCCAAGGAGCCGAGGTGGTGGTAGCAAGGCACTTAGATCTTTCCGATCGCCGTGGCACCAATTTGGTGCCGGAACGAACAAGCGCCATCGTCGTCTGCTTCCTAAATGAGGACTCGGGCAGGCACGCCCGCATGGTTGTCCGCAGGCTCAAGCGTCTTTACCCGGCGGCGCGGGTGGGCGCGGTTCTATGGACGGAAAGCCAGGACGACAAGCTAACGCTTGATCTCGAAGAGGCTGACTTCGTAGCTTTGAACCTGAGCTCGGCCGCTCGGGAAGCGCTCTCTGATACGCAGCCGCCACTGGTGGCCCCGCCGCGTAAAATCCGCATCAGGCGTCATCTGAACAAGCCAAGCAACACCGTCGGGCATTCCGAGCCCATCTGAAGCGGAACAAGCCGCACCGAGCAATTCCAGATCGAGCAGTCGCATCCGAGGAAATCAAGCAACTACCACTACGCTGCATGAAGGCGACTAGATCTACGAAGGCGGACGCATAGCGTGGTCCCGTTGACAGGTGAGTGACGCAAGCCATCTTGAACGCCCTAATATCTTCTAAACAAGGACGTCTCTGTGCACGCGATCAATGATCCAATTTGGTGGGGGGTACGTCCGCTGCCCCCTCCAAACGATATACTGCTGCTGTTATACCTTAGCGCGACTTCTTGTAGAGCTTTTGAGCAATCTCAAACATCTCTTCGGGCGCATAATCCGGCGTAAAGGCTGATGGCACACCGACCAATTGATGGATTTTACCGCCCTCGGGCATACCGTCTACGACTTCGAGTTCACCCGGCGGGTCGTCTGGAAGCGCAACTTCCCCGTTGCCCCATATGCCTGCCATTTCTTTGTAGTCGGCCGGGCTGAAGGTATAGAGCCTGCGGTGGGAGCCCTCGTCGAGGTACTTCTGAGATTCTGGTATCTTACTTAGCGGGATGTTCGGTGTCGGCAGGAACTTCTCAATCTCGACGCCGGTGATTTTCTTGAGGGCCAAGGCATAAGCGTGTGCGTGGACTGAACCCCGAACTAACAAATAGCCGCATACCTCTCTCCCAGTCGGGTCGCTCAGTGTTTCGTAGACACGGAGCTTATGAAGCCGGGCTCCACATTCAAGGTGGAAGTTGTGCAAGAGGTCAAGCACGACATTGCCCGTCGTGGTGATGAAGTCATTGTTCCAGGAAACGCCATTGCTGTTGATGGGCATTGCGCCGCCGCCGCCAGACAGAAAGCTCGCAGCCAGACGGATATCCTTCATGTCCTCAAATGGCGCGCCCGATATGTCGCCACCGTCTCCGGCGTCCCCGTCAGCGACGTCCGGTCCGTTGTTGAGCATGGCGACGCCGTTGCTTACAAGCTCAACATGGCCGAGTTCTTCCGCTGTGATAGCCGCGACGAGACTGTAGAACGGCCGAAGCTTTTCCTTCGATCGAAAGTTGAAGCTCTGGAACATATAGTTCCCGAGCGTCGACATCTCGCCGTACTTCCCGCCAAGCAACTCTTGAAGCGCGGCGGCGGCATTTGGGTCTGCACGTTTCGGCGCTGGCAGGTGGGCCTGCAGCTGATCGACTCTCATGAACATGAGTGATCCTTTCCATTGGAGGTCTGGGTCTAACAAGGGGCATCAGGGAATGTTCCAAAAGGCGCTCTACCCTCCAATGTACGAACGGTGCACTTGATCGCTCAACGCGCGGCCGTCGGCTATCCCGGATCCTGTGACCGTGACAGGGCGCGGCTCCGCGTGCTTGCGGCCTTGCAACACCTGTTAACGCGGCCGGGGGGTAGGGCCGCCCCTCACCCGGGCCATGAAGCGCCACAAGCCTCCTGCCGGCGCTTCACGGGAGGCTCTTGCCGACCCTCCCTGCTCTCCCGGTGTGGATCGCAAGCAGGCAATCGACCCAGGGGCATGCGGCTCGGTGACGGCCTCCCGGCCGTATCAGGGCTCGGTCGTCACGTCGGCGCAATTTGGTTTAGCGCATTCCGGCTCCGCCCCTCCGGCGCCAGCGGCGCATATGGAAACGCGTCGCCGAGGCGACACGTCTCATGTTAGTGCGATAAGGTCCTACACCTCTTCCAGATCCACATCATCGATCGGCACCCCAAGCTTGTCGGCGATAATTTTGCGCGCCGCCTTCAAACAGCGGAGGAACACGATCGTATATGCCCCCATCGAGCAGATTCATCTGACCACAATCGGCCGTCTATAGCACCCCCCACGCCCGAAACCTCCCCCTCCCCGTCATCTCCCGGAGGCCGAGTTCCAAAACGATCCGCGGCGCCGCCTGCGGCGTTACCTCGCCACCATGTTTGCCGACACGAGCGGTTTCGCCATCACCAGCTCGACCAGCTCCGGCAATTTCGACGACGTCCGCCGTCCTTCAAGTTTTCGGTCCATCATCGTTTTCGCCAGCGTCAGCCGGTCATGCTCTTTCATGCCGATCTCGGCCGCTGCCAAAAACCCGTGGGCCATGGCGAGAAGCCGCATCTCCCGATCACGATGCCGGCGCCGATCGACGGAAATGGTTTTCAGGCCGAGATTGATGGCGGCCAGGTGAGAGCCGGTGGTGATGCCGGCCTGGCGCAGGATCGAGGCGACCAGTAGCCGTCCGAGCCAGGGCGCGTGCTGAAGGACGGCAAGTTCGTTCCACGCATCGAGGGCAACGATCGCCTGCAGCACCGCCGGTAAGTGTTCGGCCTGGCGCAGCACACCACGCCATTCGTCGAGCCTAGAATCCTCGTCCCAGTCGAGATCATAGACCAGCGAATCCTTTTCGGCAGCACGGCTGCCCGCGACACGGCCGGGCCGTATTGCGTTCTCGATCGCCGCTACCGATCGGGCCAGGACCGCATCGATGGCGGCATAGTCGACACCGGGCAGATTTTCCACGACTTCACCGTCGTCCCCCTCCCCTTCCAGGGGTGATCGCGACCCCCGCCCGAACAGTTCCGGCCGTCGACGCCTCGTCCCCGCCGCCCGACCCGATCTCCGAGGTTTTCCGCAGCGAACGGATGCCGTCCGCCGAAACTGCCCAGACGGGGGGTTGCCCGGCGATGCGCCGACGGGTGCGAAGCACGTCGCGGGCGATTGTCATGGGTGGGTGTGCGAATATCGCGTGTGGCATCGTGAAGCACGAGGTCCTCGAGATGCACGAGCTCGCCGTCGATCCACAGTGAAGGACAGGCGTCGGCAAAGTGGGTACGCTCAATCCAGCCGATTCCGACCGGTGAACGGGCGATACGCTCGTCCAGACGCGTTAGAGAAATACCGGCGCGAAACGCCGGTTCGAGAAGACTCGGAAAATTGCCAATTTTTCGAAGTCATAAGCCATTGAATTTATGGTAAACGAAGTCTTACGAGAACTCTATCGCTAGGTTAGGGCTCCTCACATGGTATGATTGTGGGTTAGTCCTCTAACCACCGATAAGTACTGCTTATCGGTGGTAGATCGACAAAGCCCGCGAATCCACCTAATCTGGGGCAAATCCCGCTCCGCAAAGGCTCCCACCATGGAAGATCGCGTCCGTTTCCCCTCGAAAAGCTGCTCAACGTCGCGCACGGCGATACCGGCCAAGGCCGCCGTGTCGCCAATTTTTTGCTCGCCTGGTGGAATGCGGATGTGCATCGGGGTTTCGACCTGACCGACCTCGATCCTGAAATCTGCGAGGACATGATCACCGTCTTCACCTTCATCGCCCGCGAGGAGACGCTGTCCTATCCCGACGCCTACAAGCCGGAGATTATCCAGATCATCCGGCGCTGGCGGCCGCACGTCGAGATCGACTGATGCCGAAGGCATCGAAGTCCGACGGACTGTCTGGGGTCGATCGCCGGGCGGTCGAGCTCGACACCATTGCGTCGGTGTTGCCGATCGACCGGCGTGATGAGCTCGCCGAGCTGTTGACCGACCAGGATGTGGAAACGCTTCGCCACCTCGTCAACGCGGGTATGGGCGCCAACACGCTGCGGGCACTGACCTCGGATCTGGCCTATCTGGAAGCCTGGGGATTGGCGGCAACCGGAAAGTCGCTGCCCTGGCCGGCGCCAGAGGCGCTGCTGCTCAAATTTGTCGCGCAGCATCTCTGGGATCCGGAGAAGCATGCAACCGATGCCGATCACGGCATGCCCGCCGACGTCGACGAAAAGCTTCGGCGCCAGGGGTTTTTGAAATCCGTCGGCCCACACGCTCCAGCGACGGTGCGCCGGCGGCTGGCGAACTGGTCGACGCTGACCAAATGGCGCGGACTGGATGGTGCCTTCACCTCCCCCGCCCTCAAATCAGCCATTCGGCTGGCGATCCGAGCCGCGCCAAGACAACGTCTTCGCAAGAGCGCCAAGGCGGTCACTGGCGACGTCCTGTCAAAACTGCTGGGGACCTGCACCACCGACAGCCTTCGCGATCTGCGCGACCGGGCGATCCTGATGGTCGCCTTCGCCTCCGGCGGCCGCCGGCGCAGCGAGATCGCCGGGCTGCGGTATGAGCAGCTGACCGTTGAGCCGCCCATCCTGGTGCCAGACGGCCCTCCCCTCCCCTCTCTTGCCATTCATCTCGGTCGCACCAAAACTGGCTCCGGCGAAAAGGACGAGATCGTTTATCTCACTGGTCGGCCGGTGGAAGCGCTTGGCGCCTGGCTGGCGGCGGCCAAAATCGACAAAGGCAGCGTGTTTCGGGGGATCGGGCGCTGGGGAACGGTGTCGAAGCGTGCGCTCGATCCGCAGTCGGTGAATGCCATTCTGAAGCAGCGGGCGGAGATGGCAGGGTTGGAGCCTGGGGAGTTCTCAGCGCATGGGCTACGATCGGGGTATCTGACAGAAGCGGCGAATCGTGGCATTCCACTTCCCGAGGCGATGGAGCAATCGCGGCACCGCTCCGTGCAGCAGGCTTCCAGCTACTACAACAACGTCACGCGGCGAACCGGGCGCGCTGCACGGATGCTGTGAGGGCCGATAGAGGCCGACACTGTAGTAAACCTTACTGGATGGGCCTCATCCACCTATTTATTTCCGGCGAATGGAAAAGTATGCCATGCTGGTCTCGCTTATCGTGGTGATCCATGTTCACTGCTGGCCAGCCGAATTATAGATGCTCGTCGGTCATCTGCTCGCTGGGCAGATCATCAGCATCGGAGTTCAGCATTTTGACGCGCGGAACAAAGGCCCTGCGAAACCGCTGCATTTTATCCAGCATCCATTCGTGAATGCTTGGATATTGGTTTTCCTCGGTTATATCGACGTTGTAACGGTATAAGGTGATCTTGCTCGCTTTTCTGCCAGGTAATTCCTGCCATTCTAAATGATCACCAATCTCTTGCTCAATCGCAGCTCGATCCCCCTCAAGGGCGCGTATGGCATTCTTCAGCGGGTCGCGATACATATACAGTTCTACGCCCACTCGTTTCTTCAAGATGTTTATTGTTACATTGATGACGAACCAAGAGCGCCCTGTTTTGAATTCCTGCCGATCTTCCCTATTATCCCTCCGAACGGAAAAACTCGTATCCCGCGTTTTCAGGAATTCCGCGAATGAATTCCAATATGCCATTCTCAGAATATGACGTTCTGCCAGATCTTGATCGGTAGCTACTTTGGCGTCGATGGCTCGTGACCAGTTGTTTGGCTGCGCCACTATCCGAAAGAATGGAGCAGGATCACTGTCACCAATCTTTAAGGCCTCTACCTCGACAGCAAAGAAGTCAAACCCATTCGCTGTGGTTGCGTTGAGCCAATCGATGGCAGCCCTATGATCCTCTCGGATTTTTTCGGCAATCCATATTGCCGTCGTATCCTTGCGCTGGCTTGCCATGTAGGTGATCAGCTGGCCAAGATGACCATGATCGGTCTTCCCAAATTGATTCTCGATCAAAACGGGATTGCCACTTCCATCTTCCGCAAGGATATCAAGCCGAAACTCACCGGCGGGAACCTCGGTGTTTTTCAGTTCGAGCTCCCCGATGCCGAGGGTTTCGCCCAGCAGATCGAGATTTTCGGCAAGCCACGGCGTAAAGGTTTGCGCCTCATACTGCCATACGCTCTTGGCACTTAGCGTCACAAGCCTGCCAAGCTTCGGAAAATTCATCTGCCCCCCAATTCTATGCGACCGTCATCCTGGCACTTAAAGTAGCTTTCAAACCTATAATTTGCCTAAACATCTTCGGTTAAGGCACAGCTTAACCGTGAACCCATGGACGACGCCATTGACCCCAGTTCACGACGATCCTGCGCTTCGCCAGCGTTTGCGCCGGGATATTGATCCCGTCCAAGGGAGCGCGGGCACATCGCGGGTCAGTCCCGCAGGCTTTGTTCCCACAACGTTCTTCGAGTTGGCCAAGAACGCAGCTTCGGGCCAACTGGGCCTGTTATGAGGGCCGCTCAGGGCCACTCTCCCCTCCCGAGCGAATGCGGATTTCTCTGTAATCATTCTCTCAGGCGATACCCTCCTACCCCTCCCCTCCTCCGAAGTCCCTAGTCTGGCATTTCCGCCGCACATGGCCGATAGAGCGCATTTCACGCTGGTCACGGTCCGCCTGCCCCAACCATGGTAAAACGGCCAGGCACAAATCCGTCATCGGCACCCCCACGGCTTATCGGCTATGCACGCGTCTTGACCGGCGACCAGGCCACGATGCGCAGATGGCGAATTGTGCGCTGCGGGCTGTGAGCGAATTTTTCAGGAGGTCGGTTCCGGCTGGAGGGGCGCTACCGGACGCTCGAGCGGTGCCTCGAAACTTTTTTCTTCGAAAGCAAAACGAGAGAAAGCTCCAGCCACTTCAAAAACAACATTCGAAGGGCTGCACGTCGCGGGGCGACTGCTCGCTGTGCACACAAATTGGTGCGCTAGCGATGATGCAGGACTTCCCAGGGGATTTGAACGTCAACGGAGTGCCGTGGCTTCAGCGGAGACGTGAGCGTTGACAAACCGGCCTCAAGACAAGCCGCGACAAAAGCCTCACGTGCAATCTCTGCTGGGATTATACCGCTCAAGACGCGACGGCATCGTTTCACGGCTTGCTCATGATGTTGCCCGTGGCGTATCGGCCACTCGTTCTCCAGGAAATCGAGCGCATCGTAGATGCTGGTGAAGGTGTGCTCCAGTCCACACTGAAGCCGGACCTTTACAGGACGGGTCCATCGAACATCGGTCAGAGGCATTTTGCATCTCCTTCCTCGCCACCTGAACTTCCCAATACCCTAGTATTGCGCCTCTGCCGCAGCGATTCAAGGTTTCGATGCCGGGCCATAAGCGGTCTGAACAGACCACCGGCTTCGGCGCCACGAGCGATTAACTATCGGGGTTATTGGGTTTGTCGCGAGCGACATATGTATCCTTCGCAGGAGGCGTTGGAACGCCATCACATCGGGGCAGGTTCATCTTTTCACGGCCGAATCTCTTAACCGCTTTTGCCTTCACTGGCCGTGCACGATGCCACTGGCTTGATGGCGCTAGACCGGCATCCGGAACAGGAAGGCGGTCTGGTTGTCGTCGGAGTGGACCTCAAGCCTACCGCCATGGCTTCGAGCGATCTCACTGCAGATAAAAAGGCCGAGGCCAAGCCCCTGCTTCTCCGCGGAGCTTGTGGCGCGGAAGAAGGGCTCGAACAGGTGGTCCTTCACATGTCCGGGAATTGGGTCGCCCTCGTTCGCAACCGTTATCACTAGTTCGTTCACGCCTGGAGCCGCGACGACCTTCACCGGTCTGTCAGGGGCCCCATGCGCCAAAGCATTGCCCAGCAGGTTCGATACCAACTGAGCAACCCGGTCGCCGTCACAACGTATCTCGCCCCCGATATCAAGCGAACTCAGGATGTCTCGCCCGGGATGTGCGGTCTGTAATTCCTGGACAACCTGCTCAAGCACGGACCGCAAGTCCGTGGGCCTCGGGTCGATAGCAATGCCTTGGCCAGCTCGACAGCGCGCGAGATCAAGCATGTCCTGTATCAGGCTGGACATGCGCTCGGTGCTTTGGCTCATCATAGCCAGAACGCGCCGGGCCTTGTCGGACTGCGGTTCCCGGGTCAGGATGTTGAGCCCACCAGCGATCGACGCCAGCGGATTGCGCAGGTCATGGCCGAGGATTGCAACGAACTGCTCCCTCAAGCGAGCCACCTCCTTTTCCGCAAGCAGCCCTTGCTCAAGCTGGAGCCGCTCGGCAATGCCGGCATCGATACGCTCTTCCAGGGTTCTGTTCAGTTCCTCGAGTTCTCGGCGGGCCCGATCGGCGGCGTTCTTCGCATCCACCAGGTCGCGCTCGTATCGGCGCCGATCCGCCGCCTGGAACAGGGTTATGCGGGTAAATTGAACTCCTCCGTCGTTCGAGCGGCGCTCGGCTGCATTTGCCAAAACGGGGAGCTTTCTTCCATCCGACCCAACAAGATCCAAGGCGACTTCATTGAAGTGCCCCTGCATTCGCAACAAGGGCGCAAAATGGGTCTCGTAAAAAATCTTCCCCGGAACATTGAGCAGATCGTAGAACCGCTTACCAAGGAGGTCGAAGCTCTGCATGCCAAGCCATCCGGCAAGCGTGCGATTGGCTTTGACAATCACGCCATCAGCGGCCAGAGAGAGGTATCCACATGGGGCATTCTCGTAGAGGTCGTCCAGATCCTCCATGATGCCCTCCAGTCCTGTTTGAGCCTCCGCATTACACAAAGGCTTTGATCGCGGAGATGACCTGGGCAGGCGCGCTCAGGTTCGGGCAATGTCCTGTTGCATCGATGACGACCATCTCTCCCCGTGGCAAGTGATCCCGTACATATTCTCCGACGCCCTGCTGGGCGATGACATCCTGCTTGCATTGGATCACAAGCGCACGTGCCTGGCAACGCGGAAGATCCGCCCGGTTGTCCGACAGAAAGGTGACGCGCGCGAACGCTTTGGCAATATCCGGGTCGGTACGGCAAAAACTGTTCACAAGCTCCTCGCTGAGCTCGGGGCGATCCGGGTTGCCCATGATCACCGGGCCCATCGCGGAGGACCACCCCATGTGATTATCATCCAGGAATTCCAGCAGTTCCTCGATCTGTTCTCGCGTAAACCCACCCTCGTAACCTTCGTCGTTGATATAGCGGGGCGATGGACCGATCAGGACAAGCTCGCTAAACAGATCAGGTGCTTCGATTGAGGCAAGAATGCCGATCATTGCGCTGACGGAGTGGGCGACAAACACGCCCCCGGTGATGTCCAGGACTTGACCTATCTCGACGACATCAGCCGCATAACCGGCAAGGATGGAGTACTTGGCATGGTCATAGGCGGTGAGGTCGGACTTGCCGCAGCCGACATGGTCGAAGAGGACTACCTTATAGTCCTGTTCAAAGGCCGGCGTGACATGCCGCCACATGTTCTGGTCGCAGCCGAAGCCGTGCGCAAAGACCATGGCGCGCCGTCCTTCGCCCCGTACGGTGACATTGTTTCTTGCGATAACCGACATGATCCCTCCGACTTTGGTGCGAGAAGCCGCTGCTCCCCGTGGTTTCCGCCCCAGGCTGGGGTGAACATAGGAACATTGTGGGCGGCCGTCGAGTACCTCGTCTCCTTGGCCGAACCTGGACGGTCTGGGGCCGCACCCCCGGGGTATAATGGTGCGAAGTACCGGAATAAATACGCTGTCCCTGTTCTTGGCGGGTGGAACCGATTCTGAATTGTTGCGTTTGTTGTGGTTACGCTTAGTGAAGCGTGCAAGGGCGGGGTGCGGGTCCGGGTTCAGCTTTGGCTGGCGCCAGGTTTCCGGCCTCAGGGCCCGAGGGGATAAGTTGCATGTCCAATATCGAAGAGTTTCCTGCCGCCGCGCGACGGCTGACCGAGTTCGAGGCGCTCACCGCAGCTGCCCCAAGTGTTCTCGACGCGATCCCTGGCGCAGTCTATCTCTGCGACCAGGACGGCTGGCTCGTGCGCTATAATTCCGAGGCCGCAGAGCTGTGGGGACAAACTCCCCCCGTCGGCGACAAACGTCCCCGGTTCTGCGGGTCCCATGCCCTCTTCCTCCCCGATGGCACGCCGCTTGCGCATGACGTATGCCCCATGGCGACGGCAATCTTCGCCGGCACGTCGACGCGCAATGCCGAGGTCGTCATGGAACGGCCCGATGGGTCACGCTTTACAGCCCTCGTCAATATTCGGGCCCTGAAGGACCAGGAAGGCAGTATCCAGGGCGCGATCAACTGCTTCCAGGATATCTCCGGACATAAAGAGCTGGAAGAAGCGATCCAGCAGAAGAACGCCGATCTCGAGGATTTCTTTGAGAACAGCGCGATCGGCCTGCATATCGTCGGCGGCGACGGCATCATCCAGCGTGCGAACAAGGCCGAGCTTGCGCTTCTCGGCTATACAGCTGAGGAATATGTGGGTCGCCATATTGTCGAGTTTCATATGGACGCACCCGTCATCGGCGACATCCTCCACAAGCTTTCCTGCGGCGAAAAGCTCGACCGGTATCCCGCACGTCTGCGTGCCAAGGACGGGTCCATCAAGCAGGTGCTGATCACGTCCAACAGCCGGTTTGAGGATGGCAAGTTCATCAGCACGCGCTGTTTTACGACTGATGTAACCGATCTTCGTGAGGCCGAGACTGCTCGCCATGAAAGCGACGAGCGGCTGGCCGCAACCTATGACGCCGCCACGATCGGGATTGCGGAAGCTGACAAAGGCGGCCGGTTGCTGCGCGTCAACGACACTCTCTGCCGGATGTTGGGACGCTCCCGCGAGGAGCTCCTCAACATGACCTTCTTCGATTACACACAAGAAGAGGACCGACACGAGGATGGTGCTCTTTATGCGCGCCAGACCGCCGGCGAAATCGATAACTACGTCCTACGCAAACGGGCAATGAGGCCCGATGGCACCACGGTCTACCTGGATGTTTACAGCTCGTCCGTTCTGGATACAGCCGGGGGCTTCCGCTACGGGGTACGGGTGCTCCAGGATGTGACGGTCGCCAAGCAGATGGAGGACCGGATACGCGAGAGCGAACAGCACCTTCGCGATCTGCTGGAGGCACTGCCGGCGGCGGTTTATACAACGGATGCGACCGGTCGTATCACCTTCTTCAATAACGCTGCCGTGGAGATGTCAGGCCGTACACCCCAGATCGGCGAGATGTGGTGCGTCACCTGGCGTCTTTATAATACCGACGGCACGCTGCTTCCCCACGACCAATGCCCTATGGCTGTGGCGTTGAAGGAAAATCGTGCCGTTCGCGGCGCCGAGGCAATCGCCGAACGGCCGGACGGCAGACGCATTCCGTTCACTCCCTACCCTACACCTCTTCATGACGCCGACGGCAAGCTGATAGGTGCAATCAACATGCTGGTGGATATCACCGAGCGCAAGCAGGCGGAGAACCGGCAGAGGCTGCTGATCGACGAACTCAACCATCGTGTGAAGAACACGCTGGCGACGGTGCAGTCACTGGCGGCTCAGACGGCGCGGCATGCTGACAGCCTGGAAGATTTTTCCCATCGGTTCGAGGCAAGACTACTCGCTCTGTCGCGCGCTCATGATTTGCTGACGAGACGCAATTGGGAGGGTGCTTCCCTGGACGCACTCACCCGGGAAGTATTGACGGCATTGGCCGGTAATGCAGGACGGCAGGTCGAGATCGATGGACCCTTTGTTGATCTGGACCCTCGCACGGCGTTGAACATCACGATGGTGCTCAACGAACTCGCCACCAATGCTATGAAATATGGAGCTCTGTCCTCAGGGGCGGGCAGGCTTTCGATCTCCTGGCGACTGGAAGAGGGTACTGACCTGAAACCGAGGATGATCCTCGAATGGCGCGAGCATGGTGGGCCACCGGTCGTGCCGCCCACACGTCGCGGCACGGGCAGCAAGTTGATGGAACGGTGTATCGAGCGGGATCTCGGTGGTGAACTCGACCTCACCTTCGAACCTTCGGGAGTTGTGTGCCGCATGTCGATTGCGCCCGGGCTCGTTGCTGCATGAGTGAATTTAGCGGCATCAAGGTTCTCGTCGTTGAGGACGAGGGTTTCGTTGCTCTTCTGATCGAAGATATGCTTTCGGATCTCGGCTGCGAAATCGTTGCGTCCGTAGCTGAATTACAGGAAGCCTGCGCAGTCGCGGCCGCCGAAGAGATTGATCTGGCTGTGCTCGATGTGAATCTTGGCGGAGAGCGCAGTTTTCCTGTTGCGGAGGTGCTGCGTGAGCGCGGCGTGCCATTTATCTTCAGCACCGGATATGGGACCGCGGGATTGCCTCCCGAGTTCATTAAATGGCCCGTGTTAGCGAAACCCTTTTCTGCTAAAGCCCTCGAGGCAACGCTAGCAGTTGCGCTTGGCGTACCTCAATCACAGTGAACGTTGTATGTTGGTACCATTCCAGTGAGAGCGTTATACGATGCTGGTTGTACCACTGGATGTAAGAATCCAGCTGCTGCATGAAGTGGCGGGATTAGCCCAGCCGAATACCGCCGGAACCTTGGAATTGCAGCATAAGCAGTCCAAGAATCTGTCCGCACCTCCAAGGGGTGAATTTTGGGCTCTGACGCACATTTGGTGCTCATGTCGCACCGATCAGGCGGGCTTGAAGCAGATCAAGCTTTCCGCGGCCGTACATCTGGCGCTTCACCAGCTTGAGCTTGGTAATCTGCCCCTCAGTTTGTCC
>Ga0268290_100031_pt1 | contig 138007 bp, 137 predicted proteins | sample MetspRMADM_FD_191346 | JGI IMG/M metagenome (GOLD analysis project Ga0268290, IMG submission 191346) | Soil microbial communities from San-Diego area, Southern California, United States - Methylocaldum sp. RMAD-M | ecosystem: Environmental > Terrestrial > Soil > Desert | place: USA: California... | reverse complement strand
CAAACCCTTTTGAAATTGCACCCGGTTCATAGGCATGGGACACCCCTCTTGTGATAGATGCCCATAGTCTAAGGACCCTAGCGGCTCACTATGTGAGCCTGTACTGAACTTCGTCGCTAATCAGGAAACCCTATTACTGCTGGAACAGAATCCCATGCATCCGTCCTTGCGTCTGCATCCCCTGCAAAGACGGTTGGCGGGCTTGTATTCCGTTTCGATTTCTATGCAATACCGCATCACTCTGGAGCTGGAGATTAGGGAGCGGGAAATCGTTTTCGTCAATGTCGGCAGCCACGGAGAGGTGTATTGAAGTAGATAACCTGCGACTTCAGTCGCGGGTAATTGGCAGCAGAAAGGGCCGTCCGATTGCCCGGCGGCCCTCTTGCAATCCATTCCGCATCCCAGCGATACGCCCGTCCTAGGCGATTTCCCTCTCCGCAAGCTGTTCCCCCTGCTGCGCGCAGCAGGGGGCGCTCCGGCTCAGTTGAGGGGCATCAAATAGTTCACGATCACCTGCTGCAGGAAGCCGCACTGCTGGTTGGCCTGCTGCACGTTCGGGTTCGACGTGTTCAGGTGCAGGTTGCCGTAGGCGTCCGTCCACCCGGCATCTACCTGCCAGCCGTCACCGTAGTCGAAGATCGTGGCGGTGACGATGTTTCCGCCCGACGAATAGCTCCACTGCTGGGCGTAACCGCCGCCGTTCTCCGTCCACCCGCTGCCGATCTCGTACGTGGTCATCAGCCACGAGTTATAGACGGTCGATTTGCTGAACGCGCCGGTGTAGCCCTGAGTATTGCCGAACCCGTCGCTTGAAAACAGGGCGTAGCAGAGGTCGCTGGGCGGGTACTCGGGAATGTCACTGGCGGCCTGGAGCCAGAACTCCGTGGCGGTCACGTACTCGCCGCGCAAGTGGCCGGGCTCCTGCACAAAGTCGGTGAACCAGACCGAAAGCTCATCGTCGGCCGATGCGATGTATTCGGCGCATTTGCCGGTCGGGGAGGTGACCTCGGCGATGGAGCCGCGCCACCATTGCTTGGTCGCGGGCGCGTTCTGGTAGGTGCGGCGCTGGATGGTGTAGAGCTGTCCGGTGATCGCGACTTGAAGGTTCAGGTTGAGCTGACTGGTGATCTGGTCGCCCATCTGGGTCCAGTATTCGTCGCCGTTAACTACGTCATCGGAGGCGTTAGCGAGCATGCCGAGCTGGGTCGTCTGCCCGCTGATCGGGCTGGTATAAACCTGCTCCCAGACCTGCTGCAGCGTCCCGTTCGTCTTGCTGTTCATGAGCGTGTCGTGGAGCGTGGACACGTAGGTGGCCGTCGCATCGGACGCCGCGCTGAGCATGGACTGATACGTTTCGAGCGTGGTCGGACCGCTGCCTCCTTTCGCATTGGCCGCGTCCTGCGCAGCGGTCATGGCGGTGCTGATCAGCGCCCCCACCGCGCCGCCGACGTCCGGGATCAGGTTCGCGGCGATCTGCACCGCGCCGAAGATGCAATCCGTCAGGATCTGGAGGCCGGGGTCTACGATGGGCGCCTCGTTGAAGGTGTCGTAGATGCCCGAGAAGTCCGCCAGCGCGTCGGCGGTCGAGACCTGGATCGTATTGAGCGTCTTGTTGAGCACTTTGAGCACCCTGTCGGCGTTAGCGTCGGTCGCCGCCGGGAGGGGGCCGTAATCGTATGCCGACAGCCCCATGATCCCGCGCGACGTCGTCCACTCCCAGGTCGGCCAGCCGGCGCCAAAGCCCTTCAACCTAGCTACCCGCATGACGGCATTGGCCCACACCGCCGGGTCCTGGAGGTTGCACAGCTTGCGCGGCTGGGCGAGCGACTGGAAGAGCAGTGCGTTGTCGGCGTCGTAGAACGTGATCGCCGGATAGCCGGCGCCGAATGCCAGCGCGGTGACGTTCGTGCCGTCGGACTGGAACGTGGGGATGGCCATCTGGTACCCCTGAGCCTTGGCCCAGCGCATGACCGCTTGCCCCCACCCGGCGACGTCCGTGGGATCGAACGACTGCAGGTCGGAGATCGGGATCGTCACGAGCGAAAGATCGGCGTGGTTCGAGAGAAGAATCACGCCCCAGGTCCCGTTGCCCACCTCCCAGGTGGGGATCGCGCCGGCGTAGCCCTGGGACTGTGCCCACGACATCACGGTCATCACGGCGTACCGCGCCATCGGCAGCGACGGATCGGGCGCATAGGGCTGTAACGTGGTCGTCGGGACGTCCTACCACTGGAGCAACTGCACGGGCATCGGGGGAGCGGGGGCGTCGAGCATGGAGCGGGCAGGGTTAACGGTGGCGTTCATCGCGTTAGGTTCCTCTTTTACTGGTTATGGACCATCGTGGCGATCACGGCTGGTCGGGGACCCAAGGGAAGAAAGAATAGGAAATTCAATGGGTATGTCACCCATTCGAAAAAAGATAGAAGACAAAATTGAAGTTTCAATGGGCATGCCGCCCGTTCGGCTCGGAGGGATGCTCCCTGTGTCCAAGAGGAACCTTTGACGGTCCGTAGACTTGGATTTCGAAAAGTTCACAATTCTCGCGACAAGGAAGCCCGCGATTTCAATCGCGGGAAGAATTGCCGCACGCCAAAGGATTCTTGAGTTATAGACGTAATACCTCAGCCTCGATACCGTGTTCTCACGGATGGCCTCGGTTGGATCGCGGTTATTCTTGGTGCGGCGATTGTCGTCGTGGTCATGTACAAAGCAAGGCTTGCTTTTGGGTTGCCACTTGGAGCTGGGCCACTGAAAGAACGGCGCGTCCAATTCTTAATGTGGATCGGAACCTCGCTCCTTTCGATTCCTATTGTTTTCTATTTCTCGATGGTCTTGATTGGGGGGATATTCGGAATAGCGCTGGTGATCTTCGGCAAGATGACGCCGGCTGAAGCACTGGCATATGCTTTTGCTTTTCACGGCAGGTATCCATCGCGGTGGCGGCAAGAAGGTGCATAACACAGCGCTACACCACTTTCGAGGAACTGAAGGTAGTTGCCGCGCGGAAGTAACTGAACAAAGAGCAAAACACTCTTTTGCCAAACAAAGAAGTAATACAGTATAACGAAATTCTGTAAAGTCACTTTACAAAAATAATTCCTTCACCCGCAAGCCGAATGTCATACGGTGATGATCTCACAACCAGGAGCTGCCGATCCTTGATGGCCTCACCCTGCGGCAAGTGTGGTGGCGAGGCCTTTGCCGCAATCCACGCCGTTCATATTTGCCAAACAAAAAAGTAATACGGTATAACGAAATTCTGTAAAGTCACTTTACAAAAATCATTCCTCACGGGAGGCATCATGCGCGTGCTCGCGATCGTTCAAAACAAGGGGGGCGTGGGCAAAACGACGGTAGCTCGTATTCTCACTGAGTATTTTGGCATGCAGGGTATTCGCGTTCTCGGAATCGATCTGGACCCACAATGCAACTTTTCCCGTCGTTTTCTAACGATGCAATTAGACCCGACCGATCCAGACGGTGTCATCCCCCCACTTCACCCCGACTACGACGAAAAAGAGGATCCTCAGTGGAGCGGACGCAGTGCGAGTGCCGACATATTCTATGAAGGCATGGTAGTCCCTTACGGCACGCGTTACGCGTCAGTCGATGTACTCCCAGGTCATGGTTCGCGACTGCGTACGGTTGAGCTAGTTCGGGCGGAAGAAGTCGTGACTCAGGTCCATGATCGACTTCGCCAATTTCTTTATCGTGACGATGTCCAATACTCATATGATCTGGTGATCCTTGATACATCGCCTTCGAAAGGACCCCTGACAGTAAGTGCAGTTCGGGCGGCCACTCACCTTTTGATTCCGACGACAATGGAACCTCAGCCAATTGAAGGTTTGTACGGCATGCTTCAGCTGTGGCGACGCGAACAGGCTAAACGAAAACCATCGGAAGCCCTCGCTATCTTAGGCATCCTTCCGAATATGTTTCGAAAGGGAGTCGCACTACACGAAGGACTTTTGGCGAGTCTACAAAACGACCAAGCGATCTCGCCGTTTCTTACGCCGTTTCATTTGGGCCAACGCATCGCATTTGCAGAGTCTGATCACGCCGATGCGGCACCGCCATCGGTATTCGAGCTATCTGCGAAAGACCCGGCGAGGAAGGAGGCCGACGAGTTAGGCCGGTACATCAAACACCATCTGGGGATATAGCAGTGACAACGAAGAAAAAGCGTTTCGGTACGCTGTCCGTCGTAGGCCAAGGTATATCTTCCGTCCTACGTAGCATGGACAGTGCAACCGACGGACTCAACATCGAACAACTCCCGCTTGACCGGATTGATCCCGATCCTGACAACCCAAGGAAACTTGGCCTGAATCGCGAAACATTCGCGCTTTATGCAAACGGACATCCCGTACCCGACACACTACAAATGACTTGGAATGCTTTGCAGGAGCTTGCAGTCAGCATCAAACAAATAGGTGTTCAACAAGCAATCAAGTGTTATAGGTACGGAGACCGGTTCCGCATCGCTTTTGGCGAACGCAGATTCTACGCCACCATACTTGCCGGACGTGAGACCATACCGGCCTGGATATTGGATGAAAAACCTAGATTGCTGAGGCGAATTCAATATGCCGAGAATGTCCTTCGAGAGGATCTAACGCCGTGGGAGCGTGTTTCCAATGTTATGGCGTTGATCGAGGAATACAAGAGAGAAGAAGGAAAAGACCTCACGTCGCGGGCATTGGCAGAGCTGCTGGGAATATCCCATACACAGGCCAACTCCTATTTGTCTATTATTCGTGGCCCAGCAGACGTTCAACAGTGGCTCAAAACCGGAACGGTCACCGCCATAGAAACAGCCGCGAATCTTGCTCGCATCGAAAACCCTCAAAAGCGTGATACGGCCGTTAACGCATTAAAGCAAGGGCGTGATCCAAAAGAGATCTTCGATTCTTTAAAGGGCAAGCCGTCTGACGAAAGGCATAGCGATACTCATGACAGCCATGATCACTTGCTTGTCTCGGCACGAGGGCGCCCCAAGACACATGTCTATCTTGGCCGGACTAATAACACGAATGTCGTCCGCAAATTAATCGCCGGTGTGCTCGGGGAAGCGGCCGTTCCCGATATCGATTGGACTGATCTTGGAGCTGTGTCGCGTCTATGGGCATCTTTTCTTGATTCGCTCGAAAAAGGTACTGACTGAATGCGGAAAGTTAGTTACCGGTTGCCGGCTCCTTTACTGGACCAAGTTAAGCATTCCGCACTCATTGTGTATGGCCCCAAGGGAAAGAGCAGATGGATCTGTGAGGCTATTAGAGAGCTAGTTGATGCCGATCCAGGATTGACCAAGGTCGGTCTCAGCGAAGCCTTGAGCGACAACGACGCTCTGGACATCGTTAATTTCGACGAGACGACCTGGGCTCTGTTTGAACAAGCCTGTCTTGTTGTCAGACGACAAGACCCGCTTTTCGAAGGAGTTCGTTCGGCGGTTATTCGTGCGGCCATTCGCCACCGTATCGGTAATCGAGTAGTGGAACGCTTGACGATCGATCAATAACGAGATATGAATTAAACTCGAATTTACAGTTCTGGTTTTCAGCAGAACGTTCTGCCTCGACGGTTCGCCGTTGAGGAAGACCTAGCTGGGGTCTCAAATAAAACAGCCCAGTACCAGCCGCGCGGGCCATCCCGCCAGGCTATCCAAAACCCTGTCCAGGGGGACACATACCCCTGCAGGGATTCCCATGTGCTTCCCTTTGGACGTGTCCGCCGGCGTTCCGCGCACCCCGGCTTTTCAACCTGTTCATGTCCCGCGCGCGGCGGAGGGAGCACTCATCATGTTGAATAAGGCACAACTCATCGGCCGTCTCGGTCGAGATCCCGAAGTCCGCTACACCGGCGAGGGCACGGCTATCGCGAATCTCGCGATCGCCACGTCAGAAGTCTACAAGGACAAGGAAACCGGAGAACGCAAGGAAAATACCGAATGGCACCGGGTCGTTCTATTCGGACGGCTGGGTGAAATTGCTGCCGAATATCTCAAGAAGGGTTCGCTCATCTATCTCGAAGGGCGCTTGCAGACTCGCAAGTGGCAAAAGGACGGACTGGACCAGTACACGACCGAGATCGTGGGACAGGAGCTGAAGATGCTCAGTCCCAAGAACGGTGGCGGAGAGCAGGTTCACGGTCATCCGGCGCAATCCGGCCATCGATCGGCCAAAAACGCTCCCGCCCCATCACCGCGTGGCGGCAGTAGTTCTAGGACACAGACGGGTTCAGCGTTCGACGATCTAAACGATTTCGATGACGACATCCCATTCGTCTCGGCGTTCGCCGTCGCTACCCGGCCGGCTCGCAAGATCGGACTCGTGACCTTCATCGAGAATCCGATCCTCCGTTAAGAACGGCCGGCGACCGAGCCGATTCGATCGATCACATTCCCATCTGGGGACACTTTGGTTCCCGATGGGGGCATGGTGTCCCCTATAACATCACAAGGAGATCAACCATGTCAGAAGCACATACGCACGCCCGGCTGCCGATGCCGGTGGAAGCCACTCAGGCGCACGGTTTGACCGTGCAAACCTGGAAACTTCTCACGGATGTCCTGTTCCCGACCGCCAAGACCCCGGCCGCCATCCTCATGGCACTGGACTATTGCAAGGCGAGGGGAATGGACGTGTTCAAGAGACCGGTCCACGTGGTACCGATGTGGAACGCCGCCCTGGGCCGCGAAGTCGAGACGGTCTGGCCCTCGATCCAGGAGATCCAGACCACGGCCTCACGGACCAATGCCTGGGCCGGCATGGACCCGCCGAAATGGGGACCGGACCGGACGCACACCTTTAGCGGACGGGCGAAAAACTCGGACGGTAAATGGGAGGAGGTCGAGGCTACGGTGACTTTCCCTGAATGGTGCGAGGTGACGGTCTACCGGATCGTGGCCGGTAAGCGCTGTGCCTTCACCGAGCCGGTCTACTGGCTCGAAGCCTACTCACGCGCGGGCGGGAAGAACTCGGAAGTGCCGACCAGCATGTGGATCAAGCGGCCCCGCGGACAGCTGCACAAGTGCGCCAAGGCCGCCTCGCTGCGCGCAGCCTTTCCCGAAGAATGCGGCGACTACGCCGCCGAGGAAATGGAAGGCAAGGTGATCGACGATCCGGCGGCGGCTCCCGTCATCGAAGGGACGGCTACCCGGATCGAAGAGGACCCTGGCGAGACGGAGCCGCCGGCCGGGCAACCAGACGCGATCGATCCTTCGCAGATCAGTGACAAAGTCAAGCGAAAGACAGAGGCGCTGATCACCCGAGCCCGCGAGGCCGGGGCATGGCAGGCCGCTTCGGACTGGGCCAATGAGCACTACGGCGGTAGCGAGCTGACCTACGTTCTGACCGAGCTGAAGAAGGCCAGCCAGAACGGCGCAACACCACCGGTGCCGGACGGAACGCCACACGCCGCGTTCCGGCAAGCTCGCGAGTCCCTTGGAACGACGGGCCGCGCGCGTCGAACGGCTTAATTTTCTATTAACCCCAGATCGGGGCGTCATGCCCCGCCCGGGAGTCATGGCGCCCTTTTCATTGGAGGATGCCATGACAAAGGAAACCCTTAAATCACCCAACCAGCTCCCGCTCCACACGGACTGGGACCGTTACGAAACCCCGGCCGTCGTGCGCAAGCATGGGCGGCAGTTCCTGGAGCGTATCTGGATACAATCGGAGGGCGAATCTGCCTCGACGAGTTTCGAGCAGATCGCCCAAGCCTACGGCGCTCGGCTCTATGAGACCGACGACGCGACGCTTCTGTTTTTCGACGATGCGGAGCAGGCCGCGGCTTGCGCCCGCCGGTTGCGGAAGACGAGCAACGTTCTATCGATTGCCGCCCAACTCAGCGTGCAAAGAGATCGAGTCGACGCGCCCGTTCGCGGCTGGAGGTCGGCATGAAGATCGTGGATCTGGCGCAACGGAGCCCTGAATGGCATGCCTGGCGCCGCGCCGGGGTCACGGCCTCGGACGCGACCGTCTTGTTGGGATCGCCCTACAAGACGCCTTGGCGACTGTGGGCCGAAAAGACCGGCCGGCTCCTTGAACAGGACCTGTCCGGCAATCCCAACGTCCAGCGCGGCATTCGGGAAGAACCGGAAGCGCGGCGTCGCTACGAGGCGCGACATGATGTCCTTTTGCTCCCGGTTTGTGCCGAATCGACGGAAGAACCGATCGTACGGGCCAGCTTCGACGGTCTGACCGACGACGGTCGGCCGGTCGAACTCAAAGCGCCTACGGAAGACAACTTCCGTGACGCGGTGGCGAACGGCGTCCAGTCGGTGCTTTACCAGCTCTACTACCCGCAGGTTCAAGCCCAGATTTACGTGTCGGAATCCGATCTCGGGTACCTGACACTCCAATGCGACGATGCCTTTCTCGATCTTGAAGTGCCCCGGGACGAGGACTGTATCGCCCGGCTGGTGGAGGCCGCCCGGCGCTTTTGGGAGTGCGTCCGAACCGGCATGGAGCCACCATTGGAGCCGATGCGCGATCTGTACATCCCGAGCGGGCCCGACCTGGAGGCGTGGTTTCGCCTGGCCGCCGACTACCGGCAGTTGAACGAGAAATTGGCCAGTTATGCGGCGGAAACCAAGGCGATCGAAAAAGCGCTGGCCGAGCTGCAGCGGCAATTGGTCGAGATGATGGGGGAGTTCGCGTTCGCCGAGTCATCGGGTATTCGGATCAGCCGCTGTCTCCAACAAGGCGCCATCGACTACAAGGCGGCCGTGACGGAGTTTCTGCCTAATCTGACCGAGAACGATCTGAAGCGATTCCGAAGAAAACCCTCTGAGCGCGTTCGGATTACCGTCAGGGCGGAAGACGACAAGCGAACCGAAGTGCCGTTCGAGCCGGAAGCCTTGAAAAAGGCGGCCGAGGTCGATGCCTGGTTCTGATGTCGATAGTCCTTAATTAACCCTAATCAAAGGGGCGTATTCATCATCCAAAGGTTGTGATGCGCCCCCTTTGAGTTGGAGGCTCTTCGGATTTTGGTGTGTGGAGCCTTAAATCAGAGGCATAACAACTCTTTCATAAAACGGATCATGGTGTGTTTATGAGCGAGAAGCTAACAGAAGACCAATTGCAGACATTGAGACATATGCTTGGTATTGATGATCCCTCCTTGCGCGATCCGAAGCCATATCGCGACTACTATTGCGCAAACCGTAGAGACCAACACCTGCAGAAAATGGCCCAGATTGGCGTGGTGCGGTTGTATAGCCAGCAAGGCGGCTACGATTGGTACTGTACAACCGAGAAAGGTCGAGCGGCTGCGATTGAAAGTCATAGACGAATTCGCTACCCCCGCAGGAAACGGGTGTATCTGAAATACCTGGATATCAGAGACATCACCGGTTGCACATTCAAGCAATTCCTAACAGAGCCGGAGTATGCGGAGTGCCGACGTACGGCATAACATCCAGCCCCACATCACCGTAGGCTCACTGGAATAAAAACATTCGCCCCAACCTCGGTTGGGGCTTTTCCCCTGTCCTTGCCTCAGCGAGGTCAGCGGAAAAGCCGATTCGTTCAGACGCTCGTTTCCGCGAGCGTTGACCCCTGCCTTTGGGCAGGCGTTCCGCCTCCAGGCGGCGGGGAAGTCAATCTTCTCCGCGCCGGGTGCGTCAAGCCCGGTAATTCAACCGCTGCGGACTGACAACGCCGCAGTTTTTCATCAACCCCCAAGGGGCGCTATGCCCGGAGGGGGCGTGGCACCTCTTGGATGTATTGGGAGGTTGCCATGACCCGAGAAATGATCAGCAGTTTGATTGGTTTCCTGATGCTTCTCGCGACGGGACTGTCGCTGCCACCAGAGACCGAGGACCGGTTCTGGATGTTCGTGCGGACGTCCATAAACGTCCTGGCGAACTGATTGTTCGAAACGCCGACCTGATGCAGTTGCACCAAGCCGCGCTTGCAACGTGCTGTTTGACCACCCGCCCAGGGGAGATAGTGCCCCTGATGGGGGACGTGTCTCCCCTGATTTTTTAGAAGGAGGCACGACATGAAAGAAGTGTTCAAGATTATTCGACGCTTTTGCTTGAATGCTACAGACCACGAGTTGATCGAAAAACTCGATGCGATCGATGCGGTTTTGGACAGCTCCGACGAGGATCTCAGAACAGGTCTTATTCGGGTGGCGGACCTTCTCCGCGAAGAACTCCATGCGCGCCGCAAGGCCGCCCGTCTGAGTCGCAAAGGATAAGCCGTAAGCGCGCCTTCGGCTCTAAGGCAGCAAGTGTTTGCCCAAGCAGCCGCATATCGTTCCTATGAAAGGCTTCGATAGCAACCTGCTCCAGTGACTCTCGTTGCCCATCGATTACTGTCAAATCAACCATCTGATTCTCCTCCAACGAGGCAAGTAAGTTTTTGCAACCCACTCAGGGGAGATTCTGCCCCTGGGGGGACATGTCTCCCCTGATTTTTTCAGCAGGAGACACATCATGAAACGAAGCGACACCCGTTTTTCAAGAATGGCCGCCCGTATCGCCGCCGAGGACCAGATCCTCGAGATGGCGACGCTCAAACCCGCCACGGTCGCGGGTGTGCTGGTGCAGCAGCCGGATGTTTTCCGGGAACTGAACGACGACCTGGCCAGGACCATCGTCTTGTCCTTGCTCGACCGCGGCCAAGCCGAAACGCTCCGCCAACTTTTGGGGCTCAAGGCGATCGGCCGCCGCAAGTCCGCCCTGCTCGCCGAGCTACTCCTTAGGGATGCGTTCCGCGAGTAGCACGGCTTGCAGCAAACGGGACGCCGGACCCTCGTCCTCGTCCCGCCACGCCGATGCCGTCTTTTCCAGCGCGGCATTGTGCTCCTCGACTGTCTGGGGCGGCTTCAGGACGCCGGTCATGGCCCGAAAGGCCTTGAGCTCGTCTTGCGTCAGTCTGAGGTGATTGCCCAATTTGATCATGGATCGCTCCGGGTACGGTGTTCCATCGCGTCATCGTACCGCAGCGTCTATGTTTAGCAACCCCGAAGGGGAGGTTCATGTCCCCTTGGGGATCATGCGCCTCCCCGCCGGGTGAAATCCTGAAATAGGAGGAACGATGTACCAAGCCTTTTCCATTGCCGACACCTTCGGCATCCAAGCCCCGGCCAAGCTGACCGTCGAAGGCTTCTCCGACGGCAACCATCCCAAAATCCCGGTCAAACGGGACTACCTGTTCCGCAGGGAACCGCTGCGGGATGTTTTGGCGTTCCTGAGCCAAACCCATGGCGACGGGCTCTATGTGACGGGTCCCACCGGGTCCGGCAAGACCTCGTTGGTCACGCAGATCGCCGCCCGGCTGAACTGGCCGGTGGACGCGGTCACTTGCCACGGCCGGTTGGAACTGAACGACCTGCTCGGCCAGTTCACACTGGTCAACGGCAACCTGCAGTTCGTGCATGGCCCCTTGGCCCAAGCCGTTCGCGACGGACACCTCTTGATCGTGAACGAGATCGATCTGATGGACCCGTCCGAACTGGCCGGGCTCAACGACGTCCTTGAGGGCCAACCCTTGGTGATTCCGCAGAACGGCGGCGAAGTGATTCGTCCGCACCCGAAGTTCCGCCTGATCGCCACCGGCAACAGCGCCGGCGGCGGGGATCAAAGCGGCGTCTACCAAGGCGTGCTGCGGCAGAACCTCGCTTTTCTGGACCGCTTCCGGTTGATTGAGATCGGCTATCCGGAACCGGAATTGGAAGACGCGGTTCTCGCAAAGACGGTGCCGGCCATCCCGGCCGTCATCCGGGACAAGATGATTCATGTTGCCAACGAGGTGCGAAAGCTCTTCGTCGGCAGTGAGGAGGGACCGGGAATGCTCAGCGTGACGATGTCCACACGCGGACTCATCCGCTGGGCGTCGCTAACGGTGGCATTCAAGGGCGCGCCTAATGCCCTGGAATACGCCTTGGACCGGGCCTTGACCTTGCGGGCCGAGCCCGAGCAACGGCTGGCGATCCATCGGATTGCCGCCGATGTTTTCGGGGATGATTGGCGGAGCACGTGACCGTGATGGAGACGTACGACTTGTACCGATTCACGTATCCGAACGGGGCCAGCAAGGACTGGGCGATCCGGCGCAATTCGGACGATACCATCACGACCCGTTGGGGTCCCACCGGACCGACCCTGCCACAGATCAGCACCCGCCGTCGGGACAAAACGGCCCTGGAAAACGCCAAGCGGCGCAAGGGATACGTGCATGTCGGTCAGGTGCGGATCGATGATCAGGGCAAACTCCAGCCGGTCGAGATGGATGCCCAAGAGACGCCAGTGCCAGCCCCACCCGAGGTTCGGACCGAAGCGTTCTACTGGCGTATCAGAATCGACCGATCGGTGCCGCGAGCGCAATTGCTCGATTGGGGCCGAGCGGTGGCGAGTGCGGCAGACGATCTGGCTATGGCATTCCGACTCGATCGGAGCGACCACGCCGAATTCGAACCCGGGGTTATCGGCCACTGGCGAATTCCGGGGACCGGCGCTTCCGGGGCAGGCCAAATCGGGCTGGACCAAGGCGTTATGCCTGTGCTGGTTCTGATGAGCCTCAAGCAACGGGCGCCCGACGGCGTGATGGTTTCGATCGCGACCGAGGACGGTCTCGAAATCGGGACCGATCTCCGAACGGAAACCCCGGTGCTGGCCCAGTTCGGTACCGATCTGGAGAACGTCAGGCCCATGGCTGAAGCGCTGGGACTACTTCAGCCGCGCATCGATCTAGCGGAAATCATTCAGACGGATCAGGACCACTGGTTCTGATCTTTCTCGTAGCCCTTAAGGGGAGGCGATCCCCTTGGGTAGAGCCTCCCCTTTTTTTAAGTCGATGGCTCTTTTGGAGGACCGCATGAACCCTGAGATGCAGCAGTTTCAAGAGGAGCACGGCAAGCCGCTCACCTTCGGCATGGCCGTGGAAGTGAAGGAGAGCACGCCCTATGCGTGTGACTGGCGCGGCACGTTTCTGGTGACCGGCATCTATTGGGATCCGCGCAACCAGGAGATGAACATCACCATCGCCGGCGACTGGAATGATGGTGGCCATGACGGATGGAAGCCGTGCGACCTACGGCCTGTTGCCATCTAATTTCAGGCTCAGTGGCAGGTGAAAAGAGCGCTGCCACGAGTTGATGTTCCAGGCGATCGCGCCCGCCGTGAACGACCTTGGACGTCATGATCATCTCCGGTGGTGGCTGGATTCTTTCAGCTTACACCCGAGGACTATCCAATCAACCCCGAAGGGGCGCATCGATTCGCCCCTGAGGCAAGGTGCGTTCCTTCTCTTTTGGAGACTGCACCATGCAAGAGACCACGATGATTCTCGACCGCCTGCGGGTGGTTAAAATCGACGCCCATATTTGGGGTGGCCGCAAGAAACTCCGCAAGGAGGATCTGATCCTGGCGGACGGCAGCGTGCTGCCGCCCGAGGATCTGGCCTCGCTGGGATCGAAGAAAATCGCTGATCCCACTGAGCTCGCGGTGTTCAACCGCCTCAAGAAGGAGGCCGAGCGGGTTTGCCTCAAGGTCGGCACGCGCTTCCTCGGCGGCTTTGCCGTCCCGGAAGGCGCGCTCGACGCGATCCGTTCCGAACTGGAGCAGATTGCCGTGAGATTTCGGGAGGCCCGGGCTGAGTTCCTGGCTCGGTACGATCAAACTATCGACGCCTGGATCGCGCGACATCCCGGTTTCGAACAGGCGATCCGCCGCGCCGTGGATCCCGTCGAGGTCGTCGCCGCCGGACTCCGGTTCGATTACATTATCTTCCGGGTGTCACACCCGGAGTCGACGGAAACCGGAGGCGCAGCCGAGTCGTCGCTCGACCGCAAGGTCGGCTCGTTGAGCGAAACCCTGTTCCGGGAAATCGCCCAGGACGCCAACGACCTGGTCGAGAGCTCCCTGTTGGGACGCCAGGCGGTCACCCGCAAGGCCCTGAGTCCCTTCAAACGGATTCGGGACAAGCTCAATGGGCTGGCGTTCCTGGATCATCGGGTCCATCCGGTCGTCGCAACGCTTGATGATCTCCTGGCCCGCATACCAAAAACCGGCGCACTGGATGGGCCATACCTCAGCGAGATGATTGCGACCGCCCTGTTGCTGTCCGACCCCGACAAGATCAAGCGTCACGGGGAAGGGCTGACGCAGATACCGGAGTTGAGCCTTCCGATGAATCACGGGAGTGCTCCGGCTTCGGTTCCGGGTGAGGATCGCCCAGCCGAATCGGTATCTCCGGTCATCGACCACTTCAGTCTGTTCGATGATCTCGCGGAAGAGCTGGAACCGGACGCGTCCTCCATTGAACCCGAGCCGCTGGATTCCGTTCCGGAGCCTTTGGTGACGACCGCCACGGCGGATGACTGCTGGTTCTAAATGAATGCACGGCAATGAGCATCATGAGAACCGTCAGGATCATCCACTGCGGTGTGCCTCCGGGTGGCTGGCAAACGGAATTCGGTGTTCAGGGGCCGGAAGGACTCTTTCACAAGTCACAAGGATTCGTGGACGGCAACACCCATGCCGCCGCTATTCGAGAGGCGCTTCGCTTTGGTCTGAGTCATTACTTCGATCAAAACGGGAACCGGATTGCGATTAAGGCGCCCCGTGAAGCGTAGCCATTGATCATCACCCCCAAGGGGCAAATCGCGCCCTTCGGGGTGGGATTTGCCTCCTTTTTAATGGAGGCAAAGAATTTATGAAAACGAATCGAAGCCTAAACAACGCGTTCCCCATCGTCGCTGCGGCGTTGGGCAACAAGCTGGGCGTCAAGGTCCGTGTGGGCGGCCAGGACGCCGAGACGGACGGTGACACCATCACTGTCCCGGCCTACGACGGCGACAATCCGGGCTACCGGGACGTCGCCTGGGGCTACCTTGCCCACGAGGCGGGCCATGTCCGTTATACGGCGTTCGACTACTTCGCGCAGGCGGCTTCGGTGCCGATTCGGAAGGCCATCCTCAATGTCCTTGAGGATGTTCGCATTGAAAGGCGGCTCGCCGAACGCTATCCGGGTACGCGCCTGACGATCGAGAAGACGGTCGGAAAGCTGATCGCCGAGGGCGGTTTCACGGTACCTCAGCCGGATACCCATCCGGCGGCGGTGTTGCAGGCCTTTCTGCTGTTCCACCTTCGGACACGGGAACTTGGACAAACAGCCCTGGCGGACCTGGCGGATGCGGCGGAGCGCCTGATCGAGGACCGTTTTCCGTCCGGCGCGGTGACCCGGCTTTTCGGGCTGTTGTCCGAGGTTCCGGCTCTGACCGGAACGCGGGAGTGCCTGAGCCTGACCGATCGCATCCTGCGCATGCTCCAGGACGAACTGGAGAAGGCAAATGAAGAGCAGCCGTCCGATTCAGGAGGCCAGAGCGGGCCAGGCGCCCCAACCGGAAACGCCCAGCCCAATCCTCGGCCGGCCGAATCGGACGATAGCGCCACGACTGACACCCCGAGTGGGCGTGCCGACGCTGCGCCAGAGATTGATCCGAATGCACCGGTCGATGGCGCCATTGCATCGCCGTCCTCGGACTCGCCAGACAGCACTACCGACGAGGCGGTCCACGTGCTGCGGGCGGTTCTATCTGCTGGAGCCGACGATGTGGGTCAGGATCTCTTCGAATGCGCTCGGGACATCTTGAGACTCACGGCGTCTCAAGCCGCGGACATTGACTTCCCGACGGCCGATGAGCCGCCGAGCCGACCGAAAGAGGGTCAGGGGCTCCTCGACAAAACGGTGAGGGAATCGAGCCGAATCCGGGCCACGTTGCAGGGCCTGGTGCAAGCGAGTCGTCTGAAACGACCCGTGGCGAAGGCCTCGGGCCGTAAGGTGGCGAGAAACCGCCTCTACCGGCTCTCCACTGGCGATGCGCGGGTGTTTGAACGGCGCTCGCCGCAGTCGGCGCCGAACACCGCCGTACATGTGCTTTTGGATCGTTCGCCTTCGATGCAAGGTACGGTGATCCACGAGCAGACCGTCGTGGGTCAAAGAATCGACCTGGCCTGGGACGCCTGCATGGCGTTGGCCCTGGCGCTGGAAGGCCTATCCGGCGTCAATCCGGCGGTCACGGCCTTTCCGGGATACGAGGGCCGTGCCGACAGCGTCTATCGAGTGATGGACCACGGGCAACGGGTTCGGCAACGTGCGCCTTATTTCGGTTTGGGAACCGACGGCGGCACGCCGCTGGCCCAAGGCCTCTGGTATGCCGCGAGCCGATTGCTGGCCTGCCGAGAACCCCGCAAGGTCATTCTGGCTTTGACCGACGGCGAGCCCGACTGCCTGGAAGCCACGCGGGATATTCTCGCCCGCTGTGCCGCGACCGGGATCAAGGTGGTGGGGATTGGCCTCGGAATCGAGGTTAGCCACCTCTTTGAATGTTCGATCTCGATCATGCAGCTCCATGAGCTTCGAGCCCGGTTGTTCGAGCTGTCGCGGGATCTCCTAATCGCCGCCTAAAATCCGTGCGCCGACTTCGCGTCGGCGCCTTTTCCCCTGATCTTGCAGACGGCGAGGTCAGCGGAAAAGCCGATTCGTTCAGACGCTCGTTTCGGCGAGCGCTGACTCCTGCCTTTGGCAGGCGTTCCGCCTCCGGGCGGCGGGGAAGTCAATCTTCTCCGAACCGGGTGCGTCAAGCCCGGTTATTCGACGGCTGCGAGCCCTTCGCAGTCATTCATCAACCCCACCGGGGCGTCATCGCCCCCAGGGGTTCATGGCGCTCCTTTTTTGTCAGAGGTGCGCTTATGAATTTTCTTTTCGGAGTGATTTTCCTGGGGCTGGCCATCCTGGCGATAAAAGCCGTGATGTCCGCGCTCCAAACGGTCGCCACCGGGCTTTGGACCCTGGCGACCGTTGTGGCTGAACGCCGGCCAAGACCGGTGCAACGCGAGGAGGCGCCGATTCTTCGGATGCCGATTCCCGATCGGAACTGGCAACAACTCTCTCGGGAGGTCCAGGACGCCATCCGTGCGCGGCGTCCCCGTGATCCGGGAGCCCGCCGACTCGCGCAACTCGAACTCGAGATCGAAATCGCGCGGTGCGAGATCGAGCTCGCGAAATTGAAGGCCGAAAAGGCCGCCATCAAGATGCGAACTCGAAAGCCCCGATCGGAGAACGGGCAGATGGATTTGTTCACTGCGGATCGTTCGACCGCGCAGGCACAACTTGAAGTGATGCGCGGCGTTTTAGGACGCGGCACCGGGCGGACGCGAGATCCGCTATCCGGCTCATTTCCGGATCCCAAGGCGCGAGCAGTCCCAAGGCATGGATCACTTCGTCCAGGAGCTGGACGAAGTGATCCCGGCCCCCATTGATCAGCTGCCAACCGTCGCGATCGGCGGATGGCGCTGAACTCGCACTCTCCTGGGAAGTGTCACCGCGCTCCAGGAGGTATGCTGCGGCAAGCGCCTTCTTTCGGGCCATCTCGGGCGCCAAACGCCGTAGCGCTGTCATGTTGGCGTGGAGGCGCCGGTCGGCGGAATTCTGGAGGTCGGGGTCCGATAAGTCGGCGAACTCGTCCTCCAACGCCGCGAGCGTGCGGAAGTAGTCATTACAGGTCTCGATTGTCTGACGTGCCTCGGCCGCCTGCTGATCGGGATCCCGAGGTTTCCTGGCGTTCAAGCTTGACTTGATTCGAAGGGCGGCCAACCGGCACTGGATTCGTTGAAACATCCAATTTCTCCACAAGGGGTCACATCCGAACGTTTAACAGAGAAACCTGGATTTGCAAGCGATCTTCGGGGAGCATACCCCTTGGGATGCTCCTCGTTCACATCAATTTCGGCATGAGGAGCAAAAACGTCATAGATACGGCCCGAGATTCTGCAGCTACGAACATGATCACTACGAAGCGAAAACCGAACGGTGACTACTGGTTATTCAAGGACAGTGTCAAAGTCGGGTACGTATTCAAGTGCAGAGGCCGCGGATTTGGGCTCTCACTGGACGGTATTTATTGGCGGGGAGAAGCACCTTCTCGAAAAGGAGGATGTACTTCGAAACGCTTTCTCAGGCTACGAGACGCACGGGCAGCTGCTGAAATCGTGCTGGAAAGAATAGCGCCCTAACGATCGTTCAACCCTTTAAAACCCTGCCCAGGGGAGCGTTGCTCCCCTGTGGGGGATTGATGTCTCCTTTGGGCATCCATCATGCCCATCCCGCCGGGATTCTGAAGGCCTTCCGCGTGGGAGGTTTTGAGAATCCCGGTGGGCCGGGTAACCTTGAAACGAAGGAGATAACAATGAAAACACAGCCTATATCCAAAGACGTTCTCTTGGAGAAATACGCCAAGCAGGGCGAATCCACACAGAATGAGATCTTTCGGCGGGTTGCCAAAGCGCTCGCTTCGGTGGAAAACGACAGAGAAACCTGGTCGAAACGTTTTCTCGAAGCGTTACAAGGGGGATTCATTCCAGCCGGCCGGATCATGTCCGCGGCCGGAACGGACATCAGAGCCACCTTGATCAATTGCTTCGTACAACCCATAGGGGATTCGGTCTCGGAAGAGGTCGACGGCAAGCCGGGTATTTACACGGCCTTGTCGGAAGCGGCCGAGACCATGCGCCGCGGGGGTGGTGTGGGGTATGACTTCTCCGCCATCCGCCCGAACAGCGCCACGGTCAAGAGCACGGCCAGCAGCGCCTCGGGGCCGATCTCGTACATGAGGGTCTTCGACCGCTCGTGCGAGACCGTGGAATCGGCGGGTGCGCGACGGGGCGCTCAGATGGGAATCTTGCGTTGCGATCATCCGGACATCTTTGACTTCGTGCATGCGAAGGATACCGCCGGTGAACTCCGTAACTTCAACATCTCGGTGGGCATTACCGATGCGTTCATGCGCGCGGTGGAAGCTGACCTCGAATGGGAACTGGTACACAAGGCCGAACCCAGCGAAGCACAGAAGGCGGCCGGCGCCGTTCGTCGTGAGGATGGTCTTTGGGTGTACCGTAGGATCCGAGCCCGTGAATTGTGGGCTGAGATCATGCGCAGCACCTATGATCATGCCGAGCCGGGGGTGCTGTTCCTGAACCGCATGAATGCGGAGAATAACCTCTATTACTGCGAGGCCATCGAGGCGACCAACCCTTGTGCCGAAGAGCCGCTGCCGCCCTATGGCTGCTGCTGTTTGGGCAGCATCGATCTGACGCAGTTCGTGAAACAGCCGTTCACCGACCAAGCGTCGTTTGATTATGACGATTTCGGTACGGTGGTCGGCACTGCCGTCCGCATGCTAGACAACGTGCTGGCGGTGACGTACTGGCCATTGGAGCAGCAGCGTCAGGAAGCGATGTCCAAGCGGCGGATCGGACTCGGGTTCACCGGACTTGGAGATGCCTTGATCATGCTCGGGTTGCGCTACGACCGGGAGGATACTCGAAAACGAGTGGCCTGCATCGCGGAAGGTTTACGCAACCGCGCGTATGAGACCTCCATCGAGCTGGCCAAGGAAAAAGGTGCCTTCCCGCTGTTCGAGGCGGAGCGATATCTCGCGTCGGGCTTTGTCATGCGGTTGCCGGAAGCGCTCCGGGAGGGCATAAGGATGCACGGTATTCGCAACAGTCACCTGCTGAGCATTGCGCCTACGGGCACGATCTCGCTGGCCTTTTGCGATAACGCCTCGAACGGCATCGAGCCACCTTTCGCCTGGACCTACACCCGGAAGAAACGGATGTCGGATGGCTCGATCGAGGAATACGCCGTGGAGGATCATGCCTACCGCCTCTATCGCGAGGCGGGTGGTGATGTTTCCAATCTGCCTTCGCATTGGGTAACCGCCCTGGAGATCTCGGCGCTCGAACACATGCGGATGCTCCAAGCGGTCCAGCCGTTCATCGACTCGTCGATCTCCAAGACGGTCAACGTGCCGGCGGATTATCCGTTCGAGGCGTTCGAGGACCTTTACCTGGAGGCCTGGCACGCGGGCCTGAAGGGGCTGGCGACCTACCGGCCGAATACGATCGTGGGACAGGTTTTGGTGGCCGATTCGTCCACCGGCACGCTCAGTGCGGCCGCGACGGACGAAGGCCAAAAGCCTGACTTCGACCGGTCCGATCCGGACCGAAGGCTGCGTCTCGATGCCGTGCCGGAACCCACGCTGGCTTCTTTGCGGTGGCGAAAGCGGCCGCGTCCAGTGGGAGGCAATCCGGCCTGGTGCTACATGGTTGATCATCCACGTGGCAGTTTCGCACTGTTCATTGGCCATATCGAAAACGGGGGAAAGCACCCGTTCGAGGTGTGGATCAACGGGGCGGAACAACCTCGAGGGCTCGGCGCCTTGGCGAAGTCGCTGTCGATGGACATGCGGTCCAACGATCACGGCTGGGTGAAGGCGAAATTGGACAGCTTGATGAAGGCGCACGGGGATGATGGCTTCGAATTGGCCCTGCCGCCAGAGGGCGAACCCCTCCGGGTGCCCAGTCTGGTGGCCGGGTTCGCCCAACTCGTGCACTACCGGTGCAAAGAGCTAGGCGTGTTCGAGGAAGCCGTCATGGTGATCGCCGGCACGCCCGTGCTGGACGCTCTGATGTCGCCGAAGGAACCGAAAACCGGGACCGATGGCACGCTGAGCTGGACGGTCGATGTACTGAACCCCGGCACGGGCGACGACTTCGTGATGGGCGTGAAGGAACTGGTGTTGCCGAATGGCAGCCGTCGGCCGTACTCGGTCTGGTTGTCCGGTGAATACCCCCGCGTTTTGGACGGACTTTGCAAGAGTCTGTCTTTCGATATGCGGGTGATCGATCCCGCCTGGATCGGGGCGAAGCTGCGCCAGTTGCTGGATTTTCCGGAAGCGCGAGGGGATTTCCTCGCCTGGGTGCCGGGACAGAAGCGCAAGTCGAGTTATCCGTCCACGGTGGCTTACCTGGCAAGGCTGCTGATCCATCGGTATGCCATGCTGGGTGTTCTTGATGAGGATGGCTATCCGGTGGAAGAGATGGGGCTCGTGACGTACGAGGCCGACAATATTGTGTCCCTTCGTACCCGTGCTGCGGGCGCCATGGAGGTGGCACCCGGCAGGCGCTGCGACGAGTGCGGAAATTACGCTGTCATTCGGAAGGATGGCTGTGATTTCTGCACGGCCTGTGGCACGACCGGGGCCTGTGGATGATGAGCGCGGCACTCCAGATTGGAGTGCCGCTGTTTTTACCGGCGGAGATCGTGTGTGCTGTGTCCTAAAACTACTGCGTGGTGTGTCCTAAAACTACTGATATTTGTAGTCTTGGCAGTGTAAGAAAGCGACGATTGACATCCTCCCACGCCTTTAGGCCTTATCTTTACGTACATCTTTTTCTATGGCTTTTTGGGTTGAGAACGAGCCACCTGTCCACCAGGTTATCAAGCCGCCGCAGGCCACATCAAACCACCGTCACGCCCGGCGGTTGCCCGCTATGGCGGCCGTGATAACCTCCCAGTTCGGCAATTCACAGCGTCGCGTGGGTGGGGTCCGGGTACGGCGCTTATAAGGCGCCAAGGCCTGCCACTGTTCCAGGTCCAGAAACACGTCGCAGGGTAACCCCGGGGTTTCACAGCATGGTGGGTATAGTCCACCTCGGTCGTGTCCTGGACCGCCAACATCACCGCTTCGCCGTGGCGTAGTAATGACGGCTCAATACCGCCTGACGTTTAATACGGTCATTTTCCATGAATCGGTAAAGCCCCTTTAGCGCCGCCGATGTCCGTTTGGCCAAACTCGTGTTGCGCCCTCGCTGCCCATCCCTCAGCTTCCCTCAAATTTGTGGGTAAAGGTAAGCCTTGAAGCAAGGGGCTTGAAACTATGCTCCGGGCGTTCGTTCCGACCATTGCATGCTACGATCGGCCGCATGACATTTCGACTCTAGGAGTGATATTCATTGCCGCGTTGGTATCCGCGTTCTCAGTATGGGCTCAGGGGATAAACTGAAACCGGGATTGGGATTTGTGATTGGCTTTCTCTGCATGGCCGCGGACACTATAGGTGCGCTAGGTATACCACGGGACAACAAAGACCACGGGGATTCTCGTGATAGCGGCCTTGTAGGCGATGAAGGCTTAGAGTTGGAATAAAGGATTACCCGCTATGTTTGGCCCTGTTGGACTTCGGTACCGGTGTCCGGCTGCGTCTGGTGTCTTTAGCGTTCTCGACAAGGCGTTTGGCGATGACATGATTGACGTCCCGCTGGAATCGTGATCGCCGGCGCCGAATCTTCCGGAGATGCCGTTGTTTAGCTGACTGTGTCCCTTTAGCCTGTAAGGCCTTGCGCAGTTTGTGGTAACGGCGTTGAATGTGCTTTACCGATTGATCCGAGAAGTTCTTGCAGTTGAAATTTGTGGGGATCCGGGTAATGCCTAGGTCCACGCGGATGAAGGCTTGTGGATCGATTGGCGGTTCCTCGGGTGTTCGACCATAATCAGCAAATAGACAACATTATTGACCAACACCAAATCGGCCTGGCCTCTGGTGCGATGCCACTGCACGCGCTGGTAGGTGCCCATCTGCATGGGAATAGACAAACGCCTCTGCACAGTCAGGAGAACTGGCGGTGTCCAGTCCCATGATGCTCATGATGCGCTGATCGTAGACCACGGTGCCCGTCGGCTTGAAAAAGCAGTGCATGGCTTTGTCGCGCTTATGGGCTTTGACGATCTTGGCGATGGCGCGAATCATCATCTGTCAGGATAAACCAAATTGCTTTCGCACATCATCCTAGTCCAGCTTTCGCAGTTTGAACTTCGATGCACACTAATCCCGATAGGCCACTTCCGCGATGTAGTTACAAGCGTCGTTAAACACGCGCATGGTATCTTTCAGCTCAGCATGCTGACTTTCATTCGGCAGCAGTTTGATCTGAAGTGTTGTCTTCACATTGATGTGTCTATCACAAAGACAACGTAAATATGAACTTAAACTCTTTGTGGCAGTGCTTCCTCCCAGTCATGAATGACGCGGCTTCCGCGCTGAATTTTCGGTGGACTGGTAGGATGGCGGGATTTTGCGGGACAGGGGAGGGGACGAAGAGGGAGGTTAATACAAAAAGATTAAAAAAAGGTTAAAAGGATAAGAGGTCGCAAGTTTATGATTTATCGAGAAGAACCTCCGTTTTCTGTGTTCTATAACTACCGAGTTTCGGTGTATCCCATGTCTGAGCTTGTTCCGGTGTGCCTTAAAACTACCGGAAATCGACCACCCTGTGCCCTATAACTACTGAAAAATTGCTCTGCCGTGTCCTAAAGCTACCGAGAATTCACGTTGCTGTGTCCTAGAGCTACCGAAGGCCAGGATGACAGGCTGTGGATAAGTTTCTGGTGTGCCCTATAGCTACTGATTGCTATGCCCTAAAACTACCGGAATTTCGGTCTGCTGTGTCCTAAAACTACCGTAGTGATTCCGTAGCGGCCGGTTTGGAATTGAGAACCCTCTTGTTCGACGCCTTCATTTCTTTAACAAATTCAGGGGACGGAAACAGCTGATAAACTACCTCGACGACCTTGCCTTTTCCTTGCGTGATGCTCGTCTTTTCAATTTCGCGTAGTACCTTCATCTTAACTAATTCAGCAAAGGCTTCGTCGACGTCACGGCGGTTATCGACTTCGCGGCCCCTGTTCAATAAATTGCTGTCGCGCTTGATCGTTGAGTAGCGCATCTCGAAAGGTTTTGACGCGAGGCCGGCGAAGGTGAATTTGATCGACAATTGCTTGTGCAGCCAGCGGGCCAGTTGAGTCGGTAACGACATCATGACCTCGTAGTTGAATTGCCTGTAGGTTACTTGATCGATGCTTTGTGTGACCAGTGGATGAAATTGAGCAATCCATCGTGCGCCAGGATCCTCAAGGAGCCGCTTCTTCGAAACGGCAGACAGCGTGGGCAAGTAATTGGCGGCAAGGAACGCCTCACCACGCCCCTCGCCAACTCGGAGTTCGATGTGGCTTTTCTGCAAGATAGTTAGGCTTTGGATGATCTGTTGATAAGAGCGCGCGTGCCCGCGAGCCGATAATTCTTCGCGTAGTTCATAAAGGGAAAATGCGACGCCGCTCCGGTACTTCTCTTTCTCAAAAAATCCTTGATTTTGGCGGAGTGCGATTTTTCGGAGCGCATCTTCGACCAATTCCTCGGAAGCACTTGGGTAATAATCTCGCGTAACTCCATCGGGCTCTTCGATACGCGCAGGTTGGATCTTGGCTATGTACGGTTGGCCACGATATTCGAATTGAATTGCGAGGATGGGCAATCCGCCGTTCGCATCGCGCCGCTTGTTTTGTTCTTGGCGGGAAATCGAATACCGCGGGATCGAATCCCAAATATCGATCGTATTAGAAAGTCTTTCGCGTTCGTTGGGGTTGCAGAGGAACGTCTGGAAAAGATCTAATTGATTGTTGTTATACGCGGAACTGTTCATCGGTTTCTTGCGCGGGGGAAACGGTAAATCACCGCCGGGACTGGTGTCCGTTAATTGGTTCATCGATTATAGGCTCCGTTGTAACACATTCTTTTTTTCTCCGTAGACGGAGGATTTGGAGTGTCACCGGATTCCCCTGCCGATTTTACAAGAGTCGGAGTTGGAATCCTTAAATTTGCAGTTTCGGGCACGAAGACCGGGATTCCCAGCTTTTGGGCATGGGATCCGCCTAGAAAAGACCAGCGGTGATTATGGCAGCGCCGAAGTCAGCCGGCGCTGCAGAAAATTGCAATTTTGGCGATTATTTGCAACGCCGGGTCAATTGCTCGGTGTTTTTGGTCTGGTCTGGCTTCCGGCTATGTCCGATCCGCGGCGCGATCAAAGGAAATCATCCAAGGAAGCGGAGCGCACCAGTGGAGGTAGCAACTGCTGAGCCTCGGCGAGGAGAGCCTTTGCGCGTCCAGTTCGTCCCGTTTCCAGCGCATCGTGGGCACCGATCAGCAGTTCTGCCACACTGTTGAACGAACGTTCCAATCCGATGGTCATTTTTGATAGCACGGAGACGCGGCCACTTCGGAGAGCGGCTGCGCAAGTGCGGCGCAATCCGCCATAGTCAATCGGCTTCTCGATGACGTGATAGGCGCCGTCAGTCATCAAACACCTGAATCGATCGACCGAATCCACGCCGGTCACAACGATGACGGGCGGCGCAGGGTGGGGCAGGCGAGTCAGGATCTCATCGCCTTGGAGCCCGGGGAGCATCAAATCCAATAGCATGAGATCGAACGAGCGATCTTTCAGCAGACCTAGCGCTTCCTCACCGCTTGACGCGCAAGACACGCGGTAGAGTTCGTCCAAAGCATCCGAGACGGTGGCATGCGTCTCGGGATCATCATCTACGCTCAAAACGGTCGGATGCGCTCGTTGGCGCAGGGCGTCATCCAAGACTGTCGCTAACCGCCACGTGTCCGAGATATCGAGGGCGACCGCACCGGTATCCGGAATGAGTGGTGCCACCACCATACAGGTGGTCGAATCCGTTACGGTGACGATCGGAATATCGTCGGGGCCGAAAAAGCCGCTCCGTACGAGCCGGACCACCGCCAGCGGATCGACCTGGTCGCCAGTGCTCAGCACAATCAGCGCGTGTACCAGATGATTGCAGAGAATCGCTACGGCTTCCGTCAGGCCGGAACAGCACTTTGTCCGTCTGAAACCAGACTCGTGCAGAGCCTTCAGCGCCATAGTCTGAAGGACGTCTTCATTCCCGAAGATCAAGATACGCTCACGTCGGAGCGGGCTCAGCCTGTTGATGTCGATTATTTTTCGCACGAGTTCTTCAGTCCTTGATTGATCGGCTAACATTGTAAGTAGAACGTTACCATAGTCACACAATGAGAGCACTAAGGACGGTACTTGCACTGCTCATGATCCCAATCGTCGTAGCAGCCGAAGACGAAGAAGATGACCTTCTCCTGCAATTGGGATCGGCGCGAGCCATTGAGATCGCTTCCGGCTACATGCAGCCGCTTTCCGATGCGCCATCTGCGGCTACGGTCATTACCCGGGCGGAAATGGAGGCGATGGGCGCCCAGACCGTCGATGACGTACTCGAGACTGTGCCTGGCCTCCACGTGAGTAATGCGGTCGGGTTTCGGACCATATACGGGGTTCGCGGCGTCGCGACGCAAAATAATGCCGAAATCCTTGTCATGGTCAATAACGTTCCTATACAAGACGCGGTGACTGGCGGACGGACTTCCATCTGGAACATGCCGGTTCAAGCCATGTCTCGGATCGAAGTCATCCGCGGGCCTGGCTCAGCGGTACATGGCGGCAATGCGCTCAGCGGCGTAATTAATATCGTCACCAAGAACGCTGACGAAACCATGATTGGCGAGCTTGGGGGGACGGTTGGCAGCTTTGACACTTATTCAGGCTGGCTGACCAAAGGGCACAAGGGTAGCGACGTGGACGCGTCGTTCTTTGCCTACGGGCGCAGCACGAACGGGCCAAACCGACGGGTGCCCACCGATGCTCAAACCGGGTTGGATGCCGTGTTTGGGTCGTCGGCATCCTTGTCGTCTGGAGCGCTCAATGTCGGTCGCGACGAGGTAGTCGCCTCTTTTGATGTGGGAATTTCGGATCACTGGCGGATTCGCGGAATTTACGAAGGCTTTCGGGATGCGGGAGTCGGCGTTGGCATCGGTGATACCTTGGATCCCAACGGTCGACTCCGCAACAATTTCTATGTGGGGGATGTGACCTACCAAGACCAGGTCAAATCATCCTTGATTACCTGGAATACCTATATTACATGGTTGGATAACGACGGCTCTTTTCAGATATTTCCGCCAGGTGCGTTCGGAGCATTTGCCGACGGTGTCAGGCAATCGGTTAGTACCCAGATCGGTACCGTCGGTTCTCGGGTGAGCTTGTTGTATCGAGGGTTTCCAAGACACACGTTGCGTTCCGAAATCGGTTTTGCGCACCAATGGACCGACAAAGTGGGTAGCCGGATCAATTTCGCGCCAGATCCGATAACGGGCGGTTTGATGCCGCTGGGCGGCCTTCAGCCCGTGTCCGCTGTCAGCCCCGATCTGCTCTCGGCTTTTCGCGAGCGCACCATTATCTACGGGCTGTTGCAGGACGATTGGCGCGCCTTTGACGATGGGGTGGTGACGGCTGGCGTCCGTTTCGATGGCTATTCCGATGTGGGCGTGAGCGTTAGTCCTCGGCTGTCCGTAATGTACGACCTGAGTCACGACATAACCGCTTCGCTTCGCTATGGACGCGCGTTCAGGCCGCCAAGCTTCCTCGAAAACGGCAGTGCGAAACTCATCCAAGGGCAATTGCTCGATCCGGAGACAGTTGATACGGTCGAAATCGGTGTGGAGAAGCGCTTCGGCACGAACCGAGTAGAGCTAAGCGGATTTTGGTCCGATTTGAAGAACCTCATCGTCAATGAGAGATTGCCCGTCGCAACCCCCGCGTTACAAAATTTTCGAAACAGCGGTGATTACGAGGTTTATGGTTTTGAGTTTGCTGCGTCTTTTCGATTGACGGACGATCTCGGATGGTTCACGAACTACTCCCATCAGCAGCCTGTGGATAATCGATTGCCGAGCGGTCTGGTTTCACTACCACGTCATCATGTCTATACTCGCCTGCACTGGAATCCTATGACGCACTGGCAGTTTGACGCCCGCCTGAATGCGGTCGCCGACCGACCGCGCGCCACTGGTGTAAGCAAAAATCCGGTCAAGGATTACCTCAGCGTTGGGTTCACGGTTACTCGGACGGAAGTCCTGAGAGGGCTGGATGTATTGTTTCGGGTCGAGAATGCGTTCGATGCGGACATCTGGGAGCCTGCACTGTCTGAGGATCCGTTCGTAACAGATATTCCGCTGGCCGGGCGCAGTTTTCTGGGGCAGGTTCGAGTGAGATTCTAGGGAGGTTCACAGGCTGAACAGTTTTCGTGCTACTTATCGGCTCATGACCGACTTGCCGGGTTTCTTTCAATCGTTGGCCGAGCAGGGTTGCCCTGCTCTGTTTCGGTTAGGACCCTACAGAGCGTTTCTGGTAACACGCCCGGAGCACGTGCGGCACGTCTATCAGCGCGAGCAGGCTGGCGTTTACATTAATAATCGATTTGCCAGCGTAACCAAGCGTGTTTTTGGTGACAGCCTGGTGAACAACGATGGTCCGGCGTGGGCGAGTCAGCGGCGGATGTTGAAGCCGCACTTTACGAATGCGGCGGTTAAACAATGGGCCGATCTCATCGACCGGAAACTCGTCGACTTAGCGGACGCTTGGGACCGAAAAGCCGGTGAGCGGCTAGCGGTCGAAGTCGAGTGCGCGGTCCTCACACAGGCCATCATGACATCGGTCTTGTTTGGAGAGGAGGCAGGTCAAACTGAGGCTGCGCAGGAGGTAATCGAAGCGATTCATGTGGTGCACCAGGAGTTTCTCGTCCAGACGCTAGGACGAGCGCTCATGGGGCCGATATTTTCCTGGCTTCCTGTGCCGTCCAGTTGGCGCTTCCAACGAGCGATCCAAACCGTTGACCGGGTGGTGGATCCGCTCATCGCCCAGGCAAGTCGCACGCGACAGGGTCTAATAGCCCTTCTGCGGGAAACGGTCGACCCCGACACGGGTTGCTCGATGGATGCAAAATTGTTGCGGGACGAAATCGTCGCGCTGTACATCGCCGGGCAGGAGACAACGGCTATTGCGCTCACGTGGTTGTTGTATGAACTGGCCAAGCATCCGGATATTGCAGAGAGAGCCAGGAAGGACGTGCTGAATTGGGGGGAGGACGAGATTAATGCCGAGGCGTTACCGTACTTATGGGACATCGTACAGGAGTCATTGCGACTTCACCCGCCGGCAATCGCTCTGCTCCGGTATGCGGTCAGCGACGATAGGATTGGCGACGTCGCGATTCCCAGAGGTTCGTTGGTCCTGATGAGCCCTTATATAACGCAGCGGTTGCCTGATATCTGGCCGGATCCGGAGCGTTTCGATCCGGCGCGCTTTGGGCCAGGGGCACGTGCGCCGGGGGTCTGTTCATTTGTGCCTTTCGGCAGCGGACGTCATATGTGTCTCGGCTTACATCTAGCCAATCGAATTCTGCTGCAAAGCATTGTTACTCTGCTGCGGCGCTTCGAGTTCTATGTACCATGCGACTATCGGGTAAATCCCCGTTCTGGATTGTTGCTGCGACCGCAAGGCGGGTGCCGGATTCAGATCGTGCCGCGGCTGCAATCTGATCGACCCGCCGTGGCAGCCGGACGGTGAAGGTCGATCCCTGTCCTGGCGTACTTGATACCGTCAGGCGCCCGCCCATGATGTCACAATAGTGGCGACTGATCGCTAAGCCAAGCCCGGTGCCGGGATAGCGACGTTTATGGCTCATATCGACCTGTCTAAATGGTTCGAAGATCAATTCTTGATCGGCGGGATCGATACCGATGCCGGAATCGATAACAGCGACCTCGAAATGATCATCATCAAGGGTTACCTCAATGCGGATCTGACCGCACTCGGTGAACTTGCAGGCATTGGTTCCAAGGTTCATAAGAAGCCGTTCGAACTTCTGGGGATCCAACACCGCGTTCAGCTTTTCCGGACAGCGAATCGAGACGTGATTGCGATTGGCTTCCGCCAAGGGTTTCAAAGCATCGGTGGCGTGCCGGACGATTTCAGTGACGTTGACCGCTTCGAGCTGGAGTTCGGTCTTCGCTTCCTCCATGCGCGCGATCTCCAGGATCTGTGTTACCAAGTCCGTTAGCTTGCGGGCGTTGAGGAGAATGTTTCGGGTGCGCGTAGCGGCTGGGCCATCGTCCGAGAATACGAGGTCATCGGCGATTGATTGCGCGAATCCGTAGATGGCGTTGAGCGGAGTTTTCATCTCATGACTCAGCATCGCCATGAATTGGGCTCGAAACTGGGCGGTCCGCAGCGCCGCATCGCGCGCTTCCCGCAGCTCCTGAGTTCTCAGTTCGACCAACGCTTCCAGCGAACCCTGGTGGCGTTGAATGGCCTTAAGGAGTCCGGTAAAAGCGTGGTTGATCAGTACCAGTTCCCTGGGGCCGTCACAGGACGGCAGCGAGGTGGACGGACGAGCGGGGTCGATGCGCTGCACGGCATCGGACAGCGTCGTGATCGCCCATACCATTCGGCGGATACGGCGGTTCAGCCAGGCAAGCACTGGAAAGCACACGAGTATGGAGACCGCCCCTGTGATTAGAGTCACCAGCAGTAGCATTTGATGCAGCGGCTGTTTGGGTACGGCGATGCCCAGGTAACCGAGTCGTTCGGTTGCGGGAGCATCGGCTGCGTGACCGGACTGGCGAGCATCGACGGGTACGATGAGGTACCAGTTGGCGGAGGTTTCGGATGTTAGGTATGGATCTGAGCGGTGCTCGATTGTAAGAGGCGATGGTAACGTAACGTCTCCGAAAGGCTCGAACAGGAGTTCACCGTCTGGGCCGAAGAATGCGATTCCGGAAACATCTGTTTTAGTTACGACGGCGCCAGCGACGCGTTCAGCGAGATCTCGCGAGCCTAAAATGAATACAGCAGCACTGGAGTCTGCGAGCGATCTTGCGCTAAGGAGGCTCTGGTCCAGGTAATACGTATGCAGCTGCGCCGTGAGTAAAATCAGAGAGAGGACAGCTGAGATCGTACTCGTAGCCAGGACAGCGCCGAGTGCTGGAATCATCAACTCACGTTGTATGGGCCGTGGCTGTCGGTGAAGCTTGCGCATGGTCGATCTTAGGTGGCGGGTCTCAGGGTGTTTGTGAGGTTTTTTCGCATACCATTGCAGAGATGCAACCTTCCAGCTAACGGATTCGTGTCACTTCAGGAGCCAGTGCAGGGGGCAGATTAATGCCGAGGTGTGCACGCACCCGGTCGTTAATCCAAAATCGAAGATCCTTCACCATTTCACGCCATGGTCCTTGTGAATGGAGTTTATTGAGGGCGAGCTCAGCTAGGCGTGCCCCCATGGCCTCGTAATCCGGATAAGCGGCTATGAGGGCTCCGAGCTCGGCATGCTCGCCGCTAACCGACAACAGCGGAATTTTTCGATACCACGAGCGTTCGATCAGGTGCGGAAACAGCGTTTCGACCACACTTGTATTTTGCATGATCCATACCGCGTCTTCGCCGGATTTGGCTCGGTCGAGCGCGGACCAATACGCCAGCCCTTCGGACTGCGGAGTAGTCCCGTCGACCATATCAAGCGCCAACCCGTGGGTATTGGCCGCACGACGTGCGGCATCAACGAGCATCGGCGAAGCACTGCGTGTTTTGACGGTATAAAGGCGTCTGAGATTGGGCATCAGCTGCTTCACCCGGGACAGGAAGGCGAGCGGCTCAATGGTTAAATCGATGCCTTCCGGTGACTCCGTTCCGCTCCGAAAGAAAACACCGCCGACGAGCACGGGAACCGTCGAAACAGCCGCCAATCGAGAATAAAGCTGGTCGTAGACCGGCCGGCCCAGCAAAATAATCGCTGTTGGATGAACGCCGGCAACCCAGGTCAGGGCATCCCGCGCTTCGGTACGGGGGTTGATCCTAAGCACCTCGGCTGACGATCGGGTCCGGATGCCGGACAGAATCGACTCATACAACCGGCCGACAGGCTCTTCGGCTATCGGGACGATAACGGCAATGGGTGGCGCGGCGGCACCGGCCGGGATGCGCGCGAGGAAACATAAAAGGAATAGGCAACCCAGGGTCTTCAACCACCGCACGGTTGACGCCGCATGCCATTGGAAAGAGGCCTGGCAGCGCGGTCCAGCCCGGATTGATGGTGTTTCAGCTTGGCGGGTCCGCCGTCCATCGCCGAGTTGGCGTTGAGCACGAACCCATCAGAGATCGGGATCATCGAGTGACACACCCTTTAATGCCTTTACCTTCTGGCAATAGTCCAAGATGGTTTCCGCGCGTGGTTTGTTCAGCATCCAGTAATCGCGCGAGCGTTCGCCGCCTAACCAGATTTTTGCCGCCCGAAGAGACCGAGCGCACAGGTCTTCCTGCTCCAATTGATTTCGCGCTCGTCCGGTTCTGAGCAAAGGCGCCACGAGTTCGATGACCGCCTGAACCGGATCGGCGCGGCCGCCGCGCATGTTGCCGGATCGCGTGGCCACGGCACGGAAAAAATCTTCGGAGCGCGGCTTCAACGCCAGCATAAGCAATGCAGCGGCGATCAGACCCGTTTGGAACAAGTCGTTCGGAGGATCGAGACGGTCTAGGATCTCCAATTCCTGTCGGAACAGGTGAACGGCCCGATAAACGTCGATGGGTTTGGCGTCGCGTGGCTGATTACGGCGCACGAGGCCGCGCAAGGCAATATTGAGCGCGGACCCGATCATGCCGGATTTCAGACGGGTGGAGGTGAGAACGAGTCCGCTTTCCCGGTACGCGCCGGAGATCTTGTCTTGTTGTCTTTCAGCGGCCGATTCGGCGTCGACCGTTCCGTAGAGCGCATTCAGTTCCGCGCGCGAGGTGACACGATATACCGTCACGTGCACTTCGGTCGGGGTTGGCAGTTCTCCTCGTGTCCACAGCAGCGCTCGCGTGTGGCCATCGATTTTGTACAGAACGCCATTCAGCAGAGCGGCTTTCACATGCCCGAGATGATCGAGGACGGCGCCCTCGGCGTGCCGAGCCTCCGCCCAATGCCGAGCGCGGGCATGGCGATCGCTATCCCGCTGGCGGGGATGGTTGAGCACGGCGATCCAGTCCGCGACCGCCATTCGGCCGGTAATGATCCGACCGTCGTCGGATAGTACACTCAAGCCAGGAATAGCGGCATCCGACTGAGACCGGGAAGGTTGAGATGTCGTCATATACAAAAATTCACAAATAAAAATAATTGTATTAAATTTCTATTGTGGTAAATTCCGACCTTACACGCCTAACGGTTTTTGATTATAGAAGGAAATTAGGGCAAGTCATGCCTGATTGTCCGAAACGGACAAAGTAGTCGATTACTGGGGACATGGGATGGGTGGGGAACGTTTTCTGAGTCACGCTTGGATTCTTGGATCGATCCTGTTTCGCCTGCCATGCGCGCGCCATGGAAAGAGAAGCCGCGCATGCGCGGCTGTAATGGCTTTTCTCCTGTTCCCACTGGCCAACTGGGCTCAGGATCCGGTGCAAATACGGGAAATCGGGGAGGCGGATTCCGACATACGCCAGGTTGGCGATCACCGTATTCAAGAGACCATCTGGTGGGAGATCGCCGCATCGCGCTGTCTCGATCCCTACATACTCTACGCCGTCGCGTTGATGGAATCAAAACGCATCCATCAGTCCCTCGCAAAGCCCTGGCCGTGGGCGCTCAACCTAGCGGGGCGTTCGATCCTTCCGAAATCCAGGGCGGAAGCTCACACCATCTTGAAAACTGCATTGGCCAACGGTAGTTCGAATATCGACGTCGGGCTGATGCAGGTCAGTGTCCGCTGGAACGGGCATCGTGTCACGCAGCCTGAGGAGCTGCTGGATCCCACGACCAATATCCGCATCGGAGCCGACGTGCTGGCCGAGGCCATCGGTTCCACGCCAGGCAATCTCGTATTGGGTATCGGCCGATACCACAGTTGGGAGAACGTGGATGCCGCGCTTCGCTATGGACGGAAGGTCCTGGCGGTTGCGGCGTTGCTGAAAACGCTGTTCTAAGTTGTTTTAGGAGGTGAAGAAATGGAAACCGATAACACTGACATCTACGAAATGAATCTTGGATACCTGATCAAAGCCCGGGAAATGGTGATGTCCGGCCGCCCGCATCAGGCCATGGTCAAGCTGGGTCTGACACCTGATGCCGTCCGATTGCTTCCGGCCATTCCTATCCGGCGGCTGCAAACCATCGCTCAGAGGGACATGCTGTGCTTTGCGCCGCGTTTCTCCCCCGGGTGCTGGCGGGAAATCTTGATGGGCGGCAGTAAGCTCAGTGATGAGGACAGCGCAAGACGGCTCATTCTGTTGGTCGGGGGCGGCAGCAACGGCGTTCCCGCCCGCCAATGAACTAGCTGCCAGTTGAACGGCACCCCGAGTTCTCCGGGAGGTTTTCGCATGTGTGATGAATCACTCAGCTTCACTGATAGACTGGCAGACCAGAAACTGGCATGCGAGCTGATTGTCCGTAGACTGAGAATTCCTTACGTATTTCAAGCGGTCAGGAGTCTCACGGTGGAGGAACTGCGCGAGATGCACCGATGCATTCACCAAGGGGAAGGACCGCCATCGGGACCGAGCCCCAGGATCCAGTCGATCCCGAATAATCGGGCATCCATGGTTTATTTGTCGGCGTTTGCGTCCTTGTACCTGAAGGCAAGCGCGCTCGACAACCGGCAAAGCGTCGATGCCAAGGCGGTGATAGCGGCCTGGGATCTGTTTCATGAGTGCTATCCGAACGCGTTACGGTTCCGCCGTCCGTTCGGCAAAGTCAGACCCGCCAATATCACGGAAGCCTGGGTGCTCGCTCAAGCATTGCGCTGCGGCCTGGCCCATCTCCGCCACTGTCCGGATTGCCACGGCGAGTATCTGGTCATCGAGGATTGCAAACTTCCGCCGGTATGCCAATACTGCGCGTTGGGGTTTGCGAAGAGACGGGGCGCCAGCTTTTCGATGGGCGACGATGTCGTGGAGTTGCCGGTGCTCGATAGCGAGCTTCCTCAGACCGCAGGCGATGTTGCGCCTGCGGATGATGAGATGGCGGCTTAGCGTCCGGAATCGGCGACCGACGGCCGATAATGGTCTTGCCAGCTCAAGCCGTTAGTTCGATTGAAGAACGCGTTTGGCAGTCACTCGTACTTGGCGCTCTGCTATGGCTCACGCACTTCAGGCCTTGTTCCAAGGATTGAGAAGGCGAGCGCCAGTCGGTTCGAAGTCGGCCAAGTTCCGCGTTACAACGGTCATACCGTGGACGAGCGCCGTAGCCGCGATGTACGCATCCCGTTCGGAACGCGGATCGGGTACGTGAAGCCGGGCGCAGCGCAACGCTACAGCCGCATCAATCGGCAACGTCCGCTCGACAAACTCGGGAAGAACGCGGGTGCGCATCCACGTGCGTAGTTTCTCACCCTGAGCGGCGTCGCGTCGCTCGACGCGGAGAATGCCTAGCTCAAGCTCCATGGCGGTGATGGCGGAGATGTATAAGCTCGCCGCGTCTACGCCTGACAGCCACGCCGTGACGTTGGCATCGGCCTTGCCATCGCCGGCCTTGCGCAGTTCGGAAACGACATTAGTGTCGAGCAGAAACATCAATCAAAGTCCGCCGGTCGGGGAAGCTCGCGCGAGCGCGGAAACTCGATTTCGATATCGGCGAGTCCTGGCATCGACAACGCTTCAACGATGTTCCGGCGCTTACCGGTGAGGCGGCGGTATTCCTCGATGCTCAACAGCACATGTGATGGCTTGCCCCGATCTGTGATGAAGACGGGGCCATGTTCGGCGGCCCTCTTGGCACGGGTTACGTCTTGGTTGAACTCTCGACTGGATACAGTGGTGATGGTCATCATGTAACGCTGTTCGGAATCATTTATGTAGATATGTTACTATATGCCGGCGCGGACCACAATTGGCCCCGTGGTTCGACGCCGCCTCGGCGTCGTACTATGTAAATAAAGGGGATGGGCGGCTTGCCCTCATTCCCAAAAGGGTTTTACTCTGATTGTCGTTACGGCGAAGTTCTGTGGATTGGTGCAATGGACAAACCGGATCCCGCTCAGTTAGGCACGTTAGACACCCTTCCAAGCAACGGTGTGATTAAGTGGTTCTCAAACAAGAAGGGCTACGGATTTATCACCGGTAGAGATGGCGTGGACCGCTTCTTCCACTTCGCCGACGCTGCGCCAGGCTTCACGCCGAAAACCGGCGCTTTCGTTCTGTTCGATCCACAGGATCACCAGAAAGGGCCGCGCGCGGTCAATGTGAGGCTAGATCCGGCATCTTTGTTTGAAATCGACCGGACGAACGGGAAAATTTCAGTATCGCATTTTAAGCGTGAACGGGGGGCAATCGGATCGTCGTTTTTGCGTGTAATTCTGTGCTCGGTGGTGATGTTGTATATGGGAGCAACTGCTCGAGAGAATCACTACGATCGCGTTTTTGGAATTGTGGTCATTCTCTGGGTTGTCTTCGTCGCTGATTTTCTGATCAAGCTCGTGCGCGCGTTCTGCCGGTCAATCGTGACTTTAGCATGGCGATTGTTGGGTGTGGAGAAGAGCACGCAACCAACCCGGCCAGCGGAGCAGTGGATCTATGTGCACGGAAATGAAACCGCAAGCGCGAAAGTGTCGCCAACTGAAAGGCAGAACGATTATATCTTTGATTGGAAAATGAAAGACGTGATAAAGAGCGAGTTCCTAGGTATACAGCAGGAACTCGACTATTAAGGACCTCATCACCTCCCGTTAATCGCTCCTTGCTACCCATTGGTCCCCAAGAACGCGGCGCACGTAGTCCTGCGTTTCAGGGAACGGGGGGATGCCGTTGTATCGCTCGACATCGCCTTCGCCCGCATTGTACGCAGCAACGGTTCGCACAAGGTCGCCCTGGAAATGATCCAACAGCCACCGAACGTACTTGGCGCCACCCTCAATGGACTGGCGTGGATCGGTCCGGTCGGTAACGCCGAAACGCTTGGCGGTGGCGGGCATCAGCTGCATGATGCCGACCGCGCCCTTCGGGGACTTGGCGGACGGATTGAATTTCGATTCCACACCCGCCATCCGTTCGAGCAATCCGGGCGGCAGGTCGTATCGGCTTTCCATTTCATTGAAGATTGGCGCCAGATCGGGCGGGGTTGGATGCTCCGGCATAAAAACCGGATCGCTTCCCGTTGGGACAGAATGGACCCTTGATCCGGTTACAGCGTTCAATGTCGGATTCGCCACCGAACCCGTCGCTCGATTGTAGTTGCCGACGAGATCGATGAGGTCGGGGCGGTGCTGCGTCGCAGCCTGACGGAGGAGTTGGGCGATATCTTCACCCGTTTCCGGGTTTTCCTGTAGAAGGCCGCGTTCGGCGTTGCGGAAAACCTCGGAACTGGGCATGGATTCGATCAATAACCGGTTTATGCCGACAATCATATCGGTGCCGAGATCGGCTTTTGCCCACGGAAGTCCCGCGAACGTTTCAAATATCGCGGCCCGGTAATAGTCCTGTTGAGCTGGCGTCAGCCGATCGGCTACCTCTGCGACACGCTCGTCGACCCATTGATTGACGCCAGCCCGAAACCTGGCCGCGGCACTCTGGGGTAGACCTGCCAACGCCTCAATGCCAGCTTCTGCCGGGTTTTTACCATCCGCCAACGCATGTTCGTATGTTCTCTTGAGGTCCTCTCCGAGTCCGCCCAAGTTCTTCCCGCCTGCGCCAACTGCTGAAAGACTCTGGCCAATGCTGTATAACGCGCCACCGAGATAATCATAGGCGAACTCGGCTAGCGAAGAATCGTTGGCCGCGCGGGCGATCTCCGCCCGGAAGTGATCGGCCTTTTTACCATGGATGTCGCGACGGGCTTCGTTTGATTCGCGTCGCAGGACATCAAGATTGTCGTGGTATGCGCTATTGACCGACGCCTCACCGCTTGCGACTCTTCCGTGCTCCTGACGGATTCGGCTTTGAACACGATCCTCTATGCCGGCCGTATCGCCGCGGGGATCGTAAAGATTCACTTGCTCGACCTGGCTTTGAACCTCGCCGAAGGCAGGCGCGGCATCGCGGAGGTTCGCGTTGCGGCCGGCGTTCAGATCGTTGCCCGGCGAGGGTGCGTGCCAGACGTCGCCCAGAAGTTGATAGCCGGCGAGCTCTGCCTTGCGGGTTTCCTCGGCATCGAGCGACCGGAAGTGCGGCGCCGAGAATCCGGTCAGCAGCGATAGGCCGGCGGCGGCATAGGCCTGATCCCGATCGGCGATCAGCCCGATCGCGCGCCATTCGGCCGCCAGGCGCTGGGTATCGCCGACCAGGCCATAGCGGTCGAGGGTCCGGCTGAGCCGTTCGAAGAGGCCCGCGTCGCGGGCGATCTTCATCCCGGTTTCGGCCGCCCCGAACGCCGCCTGCGCGCCGAATCGCCGTTGCGTGGTCACGGTCTCGTTGTAGGTTTCCGAGGCCGACAGCGCGTCGGTCGCGCTGCGCTGAAGCGTCGAAAGTTCCTGGCTTTGCAGACCGAAAGCCGCAACGTCGCGCGTACTCTGCTGCGCGTCGGTGACCAGGCTGCGCTCGAGACCGGTTTGGAAACCGTGATCTTCCCCCCACTTGGAAAGAATGTCGGCAGCAATGGCGTTTGATGTTTCAGCGCCGACTTTGAAATTCGACTGGATTTCTCCGGCCAACTTTGGCAAAACACGCTTGAACCACTGGTCCCTGGATTCGTTTCCGTGCCGTGCGAAGTCGCCGCCGATCCCTCCTGCCAGAGCCGCAGCAACCTGGTCACCGGATATCCGGGAATGGCTGTACTTCTGAGCTAAGTCTTCACCGACCGACAGGAGGAATTTATCGGTGTGGCTTGCACTATTCGAAATTTTGGTCGCAAGCGCGTTTAAATCGGCGGCATCTGTGTTGAAACTGTAACTTCTCGACGCCGATTCCTGAAGACTGCTCATAAAGTTGGAAGAAGCCTGCTCCATCGCGGCATAGGCCGAGGACACCGCAGTGTTTAGATCGGTCCCGGCGTTAAACGTGGGGAGTACGCGTTCGGCACCGTGCAGTGTGACTCCGGAAAGCGGTGCCTGCTGATGCATAGGTTGAATGTTCATGACCGGCGCCGGGCCGATCACGTCCGGTGTGGCGATTCGCTCGTTCACGTGGTCGCCGCCGTCCATCCGACCAAGGAAGTGGGTCGCCGTGACCGCGCCCCGGTAGATCAGCATCAGGGTGATGGCCGGGGTCGAGGCCGCCAGCATGCCGCCGACCGCCAGCCAGTTCTGAAGCTCCTGGTCCATTTTATAGATGCCGTACATCGACGGCAGGCTGAAATTCGCGCCGGTCAGCGCGGCCAGCTTGGACGAGGCGGCCATCTGAATAAACAGGTTCACCACGGCCAGGATCGGCATCCACAGCTGGATCCAGAGCAGCATCGAGAAGTAACCGACATTCATGCGGACGCCCAAGGCGCCCAGCATGATCACGAACGCCATGATCGGCGCGATGGCGTAGCTGAGGCCTTCGATGAACGCCATCATCGGCCGGACGATGCGGTTGAACAGGGTTTCCTCGGCCGCCCACTGCGTGTTGCGCTGCTGGATCGCCTGCTCCACCATGGCCGCCTTGTTCCAGTGCATGGCATCCTCGTGGCGTCCGACCACGCCCTTCTCGAACATCGGCAGGATCGCCGCCATCTTCATGTACTGGAGCGCGTCGACCGCGCCGGCGCCAGCCAAGGCATCGAACGCGTCCTGAACCTTGGGCGTAACATCGGCGGGGGCCGGAACGCCCAGGAAATCGGTGAGCAAGTCCTCCAGCAGCGGGACGAACCGGTCGTCGATATAAGCCGACAATTGTGTCCAGGCGTCGGTGCAGGTCAGGATGCGCGGCGGCCCGCCGACATAGATCTCGGTGGTATAGATCGCCGTGTCGAACCGGATGGCGTTCAAGGGGTCGGGGTCCCGCAGGATTTCATCAATGGATTTCCGGTTCAGATCCACGCCGGTGAGGGCGCACTCCTTTACGTAATTGATCACGCTGTTTTCGACGTCGCCCCCGGCGCTCGGCGCATTGGCGCCGCCCAGGTGCATTCGGGAGAGGAGGTTTTTCCGAACGGCGGTGATCGTGGTCAGGGTGTCGGCGAACCCGTGTTCGGTCATCGTGGGCAGCGAGAAGGCCTGCTCGAACAGCCGGGTCGTGCGGTACCCCATGTTCGACAGAATGCTGCCGACCGCGGCCGGGCCGAGCGGCACGTTGTCCACCACCCGCACATCGCCGGTGTAGGCATCCTCGATGGAGACCCGGACCGCCGGACTGTACATGATCATCCACAAGACCACGGCGATCAGCATGTCCTGGTAGCGGATGCCGCGGCCGTCCCACTGAACCAGCGACCGGATCATGACCAGAATCACGCCCATGACCGCGCCCACCGAAGCGGCCATCCGGTAGTCGCCGGTCTGAGCGATCATGGCGACGGCATTCAGCACCGCCTCCAGGTAGGCGGAGTCCCCGACGGAAAAGATTTCAAACATGGCGTGTCCTCATTTAGCGGGCCACGCGGGCGAGTTCGCCGGGGCGGCGACGTTCGAGGCGTAATTCCTGGCCTTGGCTGCGTTCATTAGGTTTTGGTAGAACGCCATGAGCGTCTGCGGATTGCCATACCGGCCGGACAGGGCTTCGTATTCGGCGGCGGCCGCTTCCCGTGCCTGAGTCAGGGTGTCGTTGAGCCGTTTGGCATAGGCATGGTCTTCCAATGCGGCAGCCGCACGAACTGCGGCCATCATGTCGTTCAGGATGATCTGGGCCAGTTCGAGGGCAATCACGGGGCCAGCTTCGTCCGCGAACAGCTTCGCCATTCCGGCATCCTCGCGGGCAAGGTTGCGGAGGATGCCGCCGATGGCGCTCGGCACGGTCTCCATAAAAGCCTTCTCGCTATCGGTCAGCTCGCCCTCGCCGGTGGCGAATTTCTGGATTAGACCGTCTCCGGCGTTGCCGGAGCCGAGCAGGATCTCGGCGACCCGTTGGCGGAGCCCTGTAAGCGAAACGTCTTGGGGAACCGGATGGAGGCACTCGTCTTCGTTGTGGCCGTCGCAGCGATAGACCTTGACTTTCTGGTACGGACCATCGCCGGAACCGTTGATAAGATGGCGGATCGAGAGGATCTCGGGGAGGACCGAGATCGGAGTGTTCTCGCCCTGGCCGTCAGGTGATGCTTGTGGTTCGGAGACGATGATCGATCCGGTTACACTCATCACCGCTTCGAGCAGTTCGTCACCACCGAAGCGGAACCAGGCGCCAGCGTTATGCTTTTTGAGCGCACGCCAGACCAGGTTGCCCTGGATCACCTTGGTCATTTCATCGGGGGCGTTCTCCTTGACTTGTTTGACCGGATCACCGGCGGTGCTCGTGTTCGTGAAAGCCGAGAAAACGTCCGCGATGCCTTTCGTGAACGAGACTTCGGAGAGTTCGACGTGCTTTTGCAGTTCGAACGCGCGAACCGTGTCGTTGACGATTCCCTGCGCGAGCCGGCAGCTGTTGCTGAACATCTGGTTGAGTTCCTGGATTTGCCGCTGGAGGTAGTTCATGACGTTCTGGCAGTCCTTGCACATCGCGCCGAGCGCAAGCTGAAACGCGTAACCAGCCGCATTGGATGCGATATTCCGAAGGAGGTGGACGAACTGGTCGAAGTTAATGAACGAGAACGAGCCACCGTACAGATCGATACCGCCGCACCCCGCACTGAAGGAGGGCGGCACGAAACTCACCAAATTGGTGTTGGTGATTCCGTTACGCATCACCAGGCTACCGCCGGTGATGGCCCCACGACGCTGGCCGAAGTGGGCGGTCGGTTCGGTCACGTTGACCAGGGTGTCGAACATCCCGTCCAGCTCATCCTGCAAACCCGCCGAGGTGGGGAGTGGCGTCAGCATGGCGAGGATCAGAGCGACGGAAATTGAAAACGAAGAGGCGGTCTTCACGGAAAGCTCCTTACGTCTGCTGGTAGTTGCAGCACTTCGATCAGGCGAACAGGATCATCGAGGGCATCGGATGGAATACCGGCGGAGTCGGTGACAAGCAGCGGCGCTGGACGGAGTCCACGCGTGTTCTGGTAACGTACGTCGTCGATCCAGCCAGCCTCTTTTGCGGCGAGAAGGATGCGCCCCGTCAATTCTTCGAGAGACAGAGCACTTTGCGCGATAAGGACGATCTCGCGCGGTGGCTTCATGAGAAACATCGCGGGCGTCGATACGACGCCCAGGCGGGCCGCCTGCCCCCGGTCCTGCTTGAATGTGGGGTAATACCCGTGCGGCATGGGTTTCCCGTCCAGGGACACCGGATAGACCGTGAAACCGAAATTGCGCTCCAGGATGGCGAGAATGGGAGCCTGGATATGGCAATAGGGGCAGTCGGAGCGGAAAAAGAACAGGATCCCGGCTTGCGTGGCGATCTCGTTCAGCAGCTCGCCCGCCGCTTGACCAGACTGCCGGTTGGCCTCGTTGACTGCATAGGTAGCAATCGGCCGGCGCACGGTCTCGTCCAGGTAAGGATCGGACATGACAACGTGCCGCGCTACTTCGGTAAAGCGCTGGGCCTTGTCCATCATCACTCGCTGCAGGTAATAGTAGGCAGCGACATTTTCCGGCGTCGGGTGGTCGATGGCCCGGTCCCGGTAGCGGTCGAGATTTTTCCGGAACCACTCGGCGGATAGCGGCACGGGTTCCTCGGATGGAGTGGTTTTGGCCGGCACGGGTGCCGAGGCCGGCGGCGGTTCAGGCGGCTTAGGCGGGGGCTCCGGCTCGGGGGTGAGATCCGGCTCGCGCTGGGTCTCGTACCAGAACCAGCCTCTGGCATGGTCCTCAAAAAAGGACGGCCCATCCCCGAATAAATCATCCAGGGCGTGGGCCGAAGGCTCCCCGAGGAATAACGCCAACCAGAGGAGGGTGTTCCGATGCATACGCATATTGGGAATTCTCCAGAAAAAGAAAGAGGCCGACGCTGCAAAAAATTGGGAAAACACGGACTTTTAATACAATTCGGCGAGATCGTTGCCGAGGTCCCCGGTATCGGCGCCGCTGCTCTCATGTATCGGTACCTGACCGGCCGGGTCGAGGTGACGTGCGCCGGTGGTTTCCATGGTCAACCCCCTCTCGGCAAGAAGCCGGAAACGGTCGCAACGCCGGCGTGGAGGCAACGCTGACAAATAGCGGTACAACTCAGGGTCAGTGTCCTGACGAATCAAAAGATTCAAACGAATAGGCTTACCCATCGTTTTTAAGTCGTTCCTCGCCGGCGAGGTAAAATCCTTTGACGTTCGCATGCATCGGGTCCTTGACCAGGACGAGAGGATTGCGCTTGCAAATTTTCCGTATGGCGTCCTGATAAAGCGCAGCGCCGCCGCCAACAAGGACAACGGTGCCGATGTCGCTCATCGTGCCCACTGTATCAAGCAGACGTTGGCAAACCTGATCCATGACGGGCCGTACTCGCGGCATCAAATGCCCGAAATCGTACGGGCGGCCGTACAAGTCCATGCGATACCCGTTTCGCACGGCTTCATCCAACCGAGCGACGTCGTTGAACGGTTCCTCGATCTCCTCGCTAACCGCCTGCGTCAACTTGACCAGGATCTGGGAAACCCCGCCTGGTGTACTTCCAGACCTTTCGAACGCAACTTTGAGCCCCTTTGCCACGATCCAGTCAACGGTGAAGAAACCGCAATCGACGATCAGTGACAGACTGTTACGAAGGTCCTGATAAACGCCGTGGCCAATGGCGTGATGCAGAAAACCGCCGACCGGCTGAGGAATGACCCAGGCGCGTCTGATATGGGTTATTGATCCGTCCGGCAACGGGTGCTCGCCAACCAACCGTTTCTCAAGCCGATCCCGGCTAGTTTGGATGTATTCGACGGGGAGCCCAGTCACAACGAGATCGACGTGTCGTGGTTTTCCAAGGTAGGTGAGAGCGCCTCGGAAAAGGGCGAGATATGGATTTGAGTCGTGATAGCCGCGGTTCAGAATTCGCCCCGATTCGTGGCCAGCCAAGGCAAGCCCAGCGTCCTCGCCCACCACGTAACACTCGTGCCCGATCTCGATCCGGACGACATTTAGCCCGTCTGTTGCCCCGTCGTTTAATTCTCGAGCGACCGACAAGGCGGCGATCGAAGGGAAATGCCCGGCAGCCAGGCTTCCATCGTCGCGCCTCCAGGCATACTTCACGTTTCCGTATCCGATATCGACGGCAACAATCACTTTTTTCTCCGAGAAGTTGATTGGTGTCGCGACACGTTGAAATGTGTCGAAACACGTTCAACAACGTCGAATCGACGTGTCTGAAGCTTGCTTACTGGGTATCAACGACGCCAATCAACACCAAGAGCGTCGTAAAACGTCGAAAGGTGTTGAAAGGCGTCTTCAGAGCGTTTCCAGTATTTCGCTCACTATAGCGGCGGGAAATCGGAGTGGCGTTTCACAAAGTTCGGATTTTGGCGTTTTTGTGCAGCGCCGCTTTTCATCCTGTGGGGTATCGTGTTTTGGACAGCGCCTTTCCGCCGATCGCAAGCTTGAACGGAACGCATTGTGAGAACCGTGGGGCAAGGACCGATTGCCGAGCGCCCGTCCGAAAATCCACGTCGTTGGAACCGGGCGAATAGACCTGAGTATTGAAAGGAGGATGCGTCAACGGCCGATTTGAGAACGCCCTTGCAAGTGGCCGATTGGGGGTTAGGGTCGTAAGGGAGCCGCCTCGAAGCGGGTGAAAAGGCAACAAAAGTTGTCAGTGCCATGTCGGTCCCCAAACATTGGGACCACGACGGAAAACGAGCGGAGCGACGCTGGAAAACCCGTTGGAACCGAATGGGTCGGTTCCAACCAGATAGGACAGTTAGGTGACGCCATGAGTAATTCCAACCTTATGCAAGAGACCAATCGGACCGCGGCCGAACCGCCCGTCGTCACGGGCACGGAGCCGGCCTATGTCTGGCTTGCGGAACGCTTCGACGCGCTGCGCCGGGAAGCGAAGTTCCTGGTCGACGACTACTGGGCCCGGCTGAAAGACGGGCGCGTCGGCCAGAAGCTGCACGCTCGTGGCTCGCTGGGAGTGCGGCTCAAGACTCGGGACACGGGCGCCTTTTCCATCGAATGGTACGAAATGGGGGTGATGCGCCTGGACGGCCAGCGGCGGTCGATCGCGCGGAAGACCTACGCGCGGGGCCGCAGCTACCAATATCCCCTGGATCGGATGTTGAACGGCGAGCCGGAGTGGGTCGCGGAACTCGTGACCGAAGTCGAGACGGCTTTCGCCGAAATCCGCAAGCAGATGGACCTCCTGATCGGGATCCGCGACGCTTTGGTGGCTTACGACAAACAGGTGCGCGGCGCGCGGTTCACCGCCATGGAGGCGATGCAGGCGGCGGCGCAGCGGGTATCGGCGGAGGCGAAAGAAACCGAAACGGAGGGGGCTTGACGATGGGTGAAAACGAACGCAACTTGGTGGAGACGGCGATAGCCTTCTCGTTTGGTGGCAATCTGGACGTGCGGGTGATCCGCCGGGAAGGACGGAATTGGTTCGTGGCCGTGGATGTGTGCGCCGCGCTCGGCCTTGGCGATTGTCCGATGGCGCTGGCCGGGATCGACGACAGGCGAAAAAGCACCGTAGTCCCGAAGAACGAACCAAGTGGCCACACAGAGCTGACCGTGGTCGACGAGGCCGGTCTTCGCGCGCTGATTCGCGCCGGCCGGAATCCGAAAGCCGTACAGCCGTTTCGTAGATGGGTGGCGACTGAGCTGTTGCCCTCGCTCGAACGGATGTCGGTGTCGCCGGCTGTGCCGGGGCGGACGAGCGAGCAACGCAATCCAATCCATGAGTCGGAGACAGCAACCGCGGAGGCATCTCCTTGGAACGGACCACTGATTCCCGTGTTCACCGCGACGATCGGCGGAATCGAGCACCTGGTGTGTAATGCGCGGGATTTGCACCGGTTTCTGGCCGTGGGGCGGGATTTCTCGACGTGGATCAAGGAACGTATTTCCGAGTATGGCTTCGAGGAGGATAACGATTACATCGTGATTGATTCCCCGAATTCGAGGAATCAAAAAGGCCGCGGCGGTGACCGCCGCGGCAAGGATTATCACCTTACGCTGGACATGGCCAAAGAAGTCGCGGCATTTGAACGAAGCGAACAAGGCCGCAGGGTGCGGAGGCACCTCATCGATTGTGAACGCCGCATCACTGGCGAACGCCTCGTCGAGGCGGATAAATACGTGGCCGAAGGGAGTACGGAGTCCGGTGCGTCGAGCGGCCTCGATGTTCAGCAAAATCCGGCGTCCCCTTTCCGCTTCGATGACAAAGACATCCGGGTGATCCGGACCGGGGACGAACTATGGGTGGTCGCTAAGGATGTGGCGGAGGCGTTGGGGTATTCCTGGAACGGAATGCAGAGAATTGCACATGTCCCTGAAGAGTGGCGTGGGGTCACATCCGTTGTGACCCCCTCCGGGGCACAGGATATGGCCGTCCTTTCCGAACAAGGCTTGTACTTCTTCCTGGCCCGCTCGGACAAGCCCAAGGCCATCCCGTTCCAGAAGTGGCTTGCCGGTGAAGTGCTCCCGGCCATCCGAAGGACCGGCCGTTATGATGGAAGTAAAGCCAGGACGTCCGACGCATCGTCCACTTCGTGTTCTCTGCTCGACCTCTGGGTCTACGACGGCCCTCCGGCCAATCAGCAACTGAAAATCTTCGACATACCCGCCGTCCAGGGCGGCTATGTAATGTTGTTTGGACTTTCGAGTGGCGGCACGATGTTGTGCTCCGCGAGCGTCCCGTCCAAACATGTTGGCGATACCGTGAGAATGGTGGGTAGATTCGGTCTCCAAGTAACGCGTGTGTTGGTGTCGAAACCGCATATCCAGTACAGCCTGTTAAAGTCGAAGCTGGCCAAGGTATTGGAGGATGTGCCGCGCATCAACAATACCTATCCGCAGACGGATATAGAAAGCTTGAAACGGCGTGTGGAAGAGTTCCTGGAAGCCGCATACGAAAGATACGCGCCGCGTTGGGAAAAACCATCCGAGCAGATGGTGGACGCCAAGGCAAAGGTCGTGAGTGCGCTGGAGGAATTGGTGGAGGCGATTCGGGCATGGCAGATCGGCTGAACAGTGAAATCGCAAATGCCGTCGTCGAAACGGCGCTGATCGAGAAAATCCAGCGCCTGGAGCAATTCGTCGTCCAGCTACGAACCGAGCTTCAACGAGCGCGAGAAGTGTCCGTGGATACGATGCTTGGGTAGCTTCGCTTGCGTGAAGCCGTGCTTCTGTACGTTGGGCGAGACGCGAAGAGTTTCAGGCAGCAGATCGCCGGGGCGTACGGCTGCTGTTGTCGGGGGAATACCAACCCCCGCGCCGCACGCGCTGCGCCCTGCGCCGGCAGACTGAGCGGAAACTAGGGCCGGAACGGTCCGAAGTCACGCCTGGGGAGTCCCCGGTAAGCCGTCCGGCCGGAAACGGCCGGACGCAGAGGACGCGGAACCAGGAAGCAAAAGCCGCAAGGCCGGAAACCCCCGCTACAACCGCCCCAGCGGTTTAGCGGCGGGAGAGTTCATGTCTAGTTGCAGGCGGCCGGCGTCTCAGGCTGGAACGTCACCCGCAACCCCAGGGCATGAGCCACCTTCACCACCGTGGCAAAGCTGGGGTTTCCTTGCCCGGATAGAGCCTTATACAAGCCTTCGCGACTCATTCCCACGTCGCGGGCGAGTTGGCTCATATTGCGCGCGCGGGCGACAACACCAAGCGCGTGGACAATAAAGGCCGGATCGTCGCCGCCCTCTTCAATAACGGCTTCCAGGTAGGCGGCAATATCCGCTTCGGTTTCCAGATAATCGGCCGTATCGTAACGGCTGAAGGTTTCGCTGCTCATAACTCAATCTTTCCACTGTGCGGCGATGACTTTGGCGCAGGCAATGTCGCGGTCCTGGCTGGACTTGTCGCCACCGCAAAGCAGTACGACAACGACCGGCCCGCGCTGCATAAAGTAAACCCGGTATCCGGGTCCGTAGTTGATCCTCATTTCCGAGATACCTTCGCCGACCGGCTTAATGTCGCCTGGATTTCCGCTTGCAAGACGGTCCAACCGTGCTTGGATGCGTGCCACGGCACGGCGATCCTTCAAACCGCGTAGCCGGTGATCAAAGGTACTGCTCTTGATGAGTTCCATAGTGTGATTTATAGTTGACACAGAAGCGCGTGTCAACCATGGTTCACAAACGACAATCCTTTTGGTCTTTAATTTTTCGGCCGAGAGTATGGGCGAGCACAGCAAGATCGAGTGGACCACGCACACCTTCAACTCCTGGGTGGGTTGCACGAAGGTGAGTCTGGCCTGCGACCACTGCTACGCCGAGACCTGGGCGAAGCGGAGCGGCCTCGTAACCTGGGGACCCTCCCGGCCACGCCGGAGAACCAGCGAGACTTATTGGAGCACGCCCTTGAAGTGGAACCGCGAGGCAGTGGCGACGGGCACCCGACCGCGTGTTTTCTGCGCGTCGCTGGCGGACGTGTTCGACAACGAAGTACCAGACGGCTGGCGCGCCGATCTGTGGGCGCTGATTCGGTCCACGCCCTGGCTGGATTGGATACTCGTGACGAAGCGCATCGGCAATGCCCCTCGGATGCTGCCGCCCGACTGGGGGCCGCGGGGTTACCCGAACGTCTGGCTGCTGATCACCGTCTGCAATCAGGCCGAGGCCTGCCGCGACATTCCGAAGTTGTTGGCCGTGCCGGCACGGGTCCGCGGACTGAGCGTCGAGCCGCTGCTTGGAGCGATTGGCTTAACGCCGCTTTTTGCGAGTGAAGGCCGCGGGCTCGACTGGGTCATCGTCGGCGGCGAGTCCGGCGCACACGCCCGGCCGATGCGTCCGGATTGGGTGCGGGCGCTCCGTGACGAATGCGCCGCTTTAGAGACCGCTTTCTTTTTCAAGCAATGGGGCGAGTGGGCGCCGTTATTCGAGGCCGAACCGTATCCGCGCACGGCACGGCTGATCGATGTCGACGGCACACGCCTCTGCCGGGCGGGCAGGAAAGTCGCGGGCCGCCTGCTCGACGGACGCGAATGGAACCAGATCCCGGAGCCGCGCCGATGAACGAACCGACCACGCCATTCCGCGTGCAACTTCGCCGTACCAAGGGTTGGCGTATGCCGCCGAATACCGTCAAGGTGGACCGCTCGACCCGATGGGGCAACCCGCATCCGCTGGACGCTTACCCTCGAGAGTGGCCGGTTGACGAGCGGCGCCAGCGTGCGCAAGCGGACTTCCGGGCCGACCTCGAGGCCGGCCGGCTGGATTTCACGGCCGCCGACGTGCGTCGCGAGCTTTGGGGCAAGAACCTCGCGTGCTGGTGTCCGCTGCCGAAGCCGGGCGAATCCGACGACTGCCATGCCGCCGTGCTGCTTGAAATCGCGGGGTCTGCCGGGTCTGATCTCGCGCCTCAAGCTCAGAAGCGGCCGGATTCGCAGGACCGGACGACCGATCAATGAACCCGATCCATCGCCTCCTGCCCATCTGCATTCGCAGACCGGAGCCCTTCGCGCTATTCCTGGATTTCGACGGTGTGCTCCATCCCAGCCAATCGGCGACGTTCCGGTACCTGCCGGCGTTCGAAGCGACCCTGCGGGGCTATCCGGACATCGACATCGTCATTTCATCAAACTGGCGGGAAGGGGAGCCGTTCGACGAACTTCTCGACTATTTCTCGGCGGGATTCCGAGATCGCTTGATCGGGGCGACAGCGGTCCTTCCCGGACCGTATTCTCGACAACGGGAGATCGAGGCGTATTGTCGTTCGTTTGGCATCGAACGCTGGCTCGCTATTGATGACGACGGAACACTGTTCGTGCCGGGTTGCCCGCAGCTCATCTTGCTCTCTAGAAATGAGGCCTTGGACGAAGTCGGCCGGAGGAGGCTGGCGGACCGCCTTGCAGCGTGGACTCATTCTCCTTGGACAGGGTCATAGTCAATGCATCGAGACAGTCAATTGAAAGGAGAACGCTCGATCGAGCCGGAAAGGGCGAGGTCTCGGACCCGGCGGCCTGGATCAAAATCATCGAAACCGATGCGCTTCATCACCCGGCTCGACACAAGCACATGCGGGTGGTGGGTACGAGTTTATTGGGACGGGAAGATGGTCGCTTCACGGTTATTCTCGGACAGCGTCCATGGCGGACCAGAGAGAGCTCTCAATGCCGCCCAGCGGTTTCGCGACGAAATGGTCGTGGTTTATGGAATACCACCGGCCACGAAAGTCGGTTACCACGCGCGCGACCGGCGGAATCAGGACGGCTATGTCGGACTTTCCGTGACTGTGGATTGCCGCGAACGTCCCTCGAAAGCTTGCTGGACCGCGCGATTTATCCGGGATGGTCGGCAGGCCAAGCAGTCTTTTTCAATTCGGAAGTACGGCTACGAGGGTGCGTACCGCCTGGCTGCCAAGGTGCGACGACAGGCGACCGGTCACCCGGTGCCAAAAACCTGTCCGCCACCGCCAGAGTGGTTGCAGCACTGGTTGAAGAACATCGACCAAGCAGGGTGAGTCGTGTCATCGACGTTGCACGTGCGAGTTCCGGTTTGTATTCGTAGATGTGCGGAAGCCCCGAAAAAGCCGCAGGAAACTCTGAATAAGTCCCGATCCTCGATACAATGATATCTAACGCCCACGTTTCGAATGGTTGACTCCAAATGAGTGCCCGAGTCCATTTCGTCTCTACCGGCCCTGCAACTTACGCCGACCTGGAAGCGGTGCCGGCCGGCTACACGGCGGAACTCGTCAACGGCCGTCTTCACGCGCTGCCGCGCCCCAGGGGCAAACACATTCATAGCGCCAGTGTGCTTGGCCGAAGGTTGGGCGACCCGTTCGAGGACGGTGTGGGAGGTCCGGGCGGCTGGTGGATTCTGGACGAACCGGAAGTTCACTTCGTCCTCGATGCGGAAGTAACGGTGCCGGATTTGGCGGGCTGGCGGCGCGAGCGGCTTCCCTCGATGCCGGAGGATCATCGGTTCCGGGTTGTGCCCGACTGGATTTGCGAGGTGCTGTCGCCCACGAGCCGCGATTACGACCTGAACGAAAAGCTTCCGCTGTATGCCCGCCACAGTGTCCCCTTCGTCTGGATGATCGAGCCTGACGCGCCCTGGCTCGAAGCGCTGATCCTCGACGGCGGCAGCTTTCGCCCGATCGGCCGGTTCGGGCCGGGCGAGGCGATCCAGGCGCCGCCGTTCGAGGCGGTAGCGTTTCATCTGTTTGAATAAGTCCACGACGGTGTGATTGATCCACGGTTTTGGCCGATAACCACGCTGGGGATGCATCGGTACGATTCGCCGCTCCCTGGGCGGCGTCAGGCACATGCTCTGCAGGCCTACGAGGCGATGCTTGGCGCCGGTTCGACGACCGGGCTAACGGCCGGTGGAACTCGCCCGATTGCCTTCAGATCGCTTGGGCAAGCGGCTCCACCAGCGTGGGATCGTCATTCTTCGGGCTGTTTACCCGCCGGCTTACGGGATAAAGCCGCATGGGTTCGGCTGTAAACGGTTGTAGGAGAGCCTGGGCGGTTTCCAACGGGGTTTTAGGATCCAGCCACACGTCATAGGCGGACGGTGGCAAGATCACCGGCATGCGGTCGTGGATCGTCGCCATGAGGGCATTGGCCTGCGTCACAATGATCGTGCAGGATTCGATCGTCTGTCCGTCGCCTTCCCAGCGGTCCCACAGTCCTGCCAAGGAAAATGGTTCCCCGGATTCGAGTCCGATAGCATAGGGTTGTTTGCCCGTTCCTTCCGCTTTCCATTCATAAAAAAGGTCTGCGGGTATAAGGCAGCGGCGCTTCCGAAACGGCTGCCGATAAGCGGGTTTGTCGGCCACCGTTTCCGCCCGCGCATTGATGGTGGAGTAGGGCAGTTTGGACTCTTTGGCCCAGAAAGGCAGAAGGCCCCAGGTCAGCGGGACCAGCTCTCGCTCGCCCTCATGATCCAACCGGACGGCCAAGACAGGCTGCGTCGGCGCGACGTTATAGCGGGGCCGGATATCGAAAACCCGGATCTTGGTTTCCGAAATCTCGAACTGCCGGGCCAGTCGTCTGGGATCGGTGTATTGGGTAAAGCGTCCGCACATGAAGGAGAGTGTATGCTGTCTGGGGAAAGCGGTCACCTAGGATGCGGCCACTCAACCAGAGCGGCCATGATCGTAGGCTTGCAACTTACCGAAGCTGGTCTAACCTTCAATTAACCGCGCTGTTGTCTTATAAAATGCGCTTGCGCCTGAACTTACGACAACGCGGCACACGCCCGGCTTTCCACCCCACAGCCGGGCCTTTTGTTATCCGCCAGCAATCTGCTCACGCCCTCACAGTTCCAGTCACTGTAGATGATTGAACTGAATAGAAGACCAAACAGTGAGCAGCAAAAAGGGCCATCCGATGGCCCTTCTTCCAATCCGTTTCGCTTCTCAGCGAATACCCGTCTGTCTCGGGCTTGTTCCCTTTAGGCTGGCGCGAGGTCCTGTGTCCAGCGTGACTATATTCTCGCTCGGCGCTGCATCGTCTTCTATACGAGCTTTTGCGGATGTTACCGCACGTAGGCAGGAAAGCCCCACCAGGATAAGCGGATGGCGACTGCTGACCGCTGGCCAATAGTGGGTCTGAGCCTGACCAGGGGATTTGAGTCCAGAATACCTGATCCATGCGGGCCTGTTTTACGTCGACGTGGACAAACTGAGTTGACATCCTCCTTGGCCTGAACGCTCCAGATTCCGGTTGGTCGCGTTCCAGGTTTCTGCTTCGTCAGCGTGTTAAGCTGATAAAAATTTGAGCCGCTTGCTTGTCCAAGTAGCCATGACGACTTCCATGTCATTTCAGGAAACCGACCCCCCATCCTACGAACGGCTGTCCGGCGCGGTCGAGCGCGTGACGTTCCACAGTGCGGAATCCGGTTTCTGCGTGCTGCGGGTCAAGGTCAAGGGGCAGCGCGACCTGGTCTCCGTGATCGGTTCGGCCGCTTCGGTCTCGCCGGGCGAATTCATCGAATGTTTAGGGCGCTGGGTCAATGATGTGACCCATGGGCTGCAATTCAAGGCTCATCACCTCAAGGTCGTCCCGCCCACTACGCTGGAAGGTATCGAGAAGTATCTCGGGTCCGGGCTGGTCAAGGGGATCGGCCCGCACTTCGCCAAAAAGTTGGTGAAGGCGTTTGGTGAAGCGGTGTTCGAGGTGATCGAGCAGGAGCCCGAGCGGTTGGAGACGCTTGAGGGCATTGGCCGCAAGCGCCGCATGCGAGTGGTCGAAGCCTGGGCCGAACAGAAGGTCATCCGGGACATCATGGTGTTCCTGCAATCGCACGGGGTTGGCACATCCCGCGCTGTGCGTATCTACAAGACCTATGGCGATGAATCGATTCTCAAGGTCACCGAAAATCCCTATCGGCTGGCGCTGGATATCTGGGGCATCGGCTTCAAGACCGCGGACATCATCGCTCAGAAGCTCGGCATCCCATCGGACTCTCTGATTCGCGCCCAGGCCGGCGTACGCCATGCCCTTCAGCTCTGGTCGGAGCAGGGACACTGTGCGGCACCGAGGGAGACGCTGGTCTCGATGGCCGCCCAACTCCTGGAAGTCCCGGAAGCGATCATCGAGCAAGCTATCGGCGCCGAATTGGAGGCGGACAATCTCATCGGGGAAACCACGCCGGATGGCGAGATCTTGTCCCTGGCGCCGCTGTACCGCGCCGAGACGGGCTGTGCGAACCACATCCGACGTCTGCTCGAGGGCGTGTCACCCTGGGGTGAGATTGATGCCGGCAAGGCGATTCCCTGGGTCGAGGAGAGGACCGGGCTAACCCTGTCCGAATCGCAGCGGGCAGCCGTCACGACGGTGCTCGGCAATAAGGTGACCATCATCACCGGCGGGCCGGGAGTCGGCAAGACCACCCTGGTCAATAGCGTGTTGCGGATTCTCCGGGCGAAGAAAGTCCGTGTCTTGTTGTGCGCTCCGACCGGACGGGCGGCCAAGCGGATGACCGAAACCACTAAGCTCGAGGCCAAGACGGTGCATCGTCTCCTTGAATTCGATCCGAAGGAATTCAGGTTCAAGCGGAATGACGCAAACCCGCTGGAAACCGACCTGCTGGTGATCGACGAAGCCTCGATGGTGGACGTGGTCCTGATGAATCAGCTTCTCAAGGCGGTGCCGGATGCTGCGGGCCTCCTCATCGTCGGGGATGTGGACCAACTGCCCTCCGTCGGCCCCGGCGCCGTGCTCGCCGACCTCATTGCTTCGGAGGCTGTGCCCACCGTCCGGCTCACCGAGATCTTCCGCCAAGCGCAAGAGTCCAGAATCATCGTTAATGCCCACCGGATTAACCGAGGTGAATTGCCGGTCGCCACGCCCAAGGGCGAAGCCAGCGACTTCTACCTCATTGAGGCTGAATCGCCCGAGGACGTCCGGAAGAAGCTCATTCAGGCGGTTGTCGAACGCATTCCGCTGCGATTCGGTGTTCACCCCGTCAACGATCTTCAGGTGCTCACGCCGATGAACCGCGGCGGCTTGGGCGTGCGCGCGTTGAACATCGAATTCCAACAATTGCTCAATGGTCAGGCCGAGCCCAAAGTGACGAAGTTCGGAACCACGTTCGCGCCGGGCGATAAAGTCATTCAGATGGTGAACAACTATGACAAGGACGTCTTCAACGGCGACATTGGCCGCATCACTACAATCGATCAGGAAGAAAGCACCTTAACAGTGGATTTCGATGGCCGCACAGTCACTTATGACCTCTCGGAACTGGACGAGATAGCCCTGGCGTACGCGGCCAGCATTCACAAGAGCCAAGGTTCCGAGTATCCGGCCGTGGTCATCCCGCTCGCCCTGCAGCACTACATGCTTTTGGAAAGAAACCTGTTGTACACCGCGGTCACGCGCGGGAAAAAACTGGTAGTGGTGATTGCGGAACCGAAAGCGTTGGCTATGGCCGTACGGAGTTGGAAGGCGAAGAAGCGAGTGACGCGGCTGGCAGAACGATTGGCCGTGTTCGAAACAATAATATCTTGATACCTATGGGGACGCACCGGCATCGACACCATGTGCGTCGGTTCTTCGCCGAATTTCGGCAACGTTTCGAAGACGGTTTCTCCCTCCCGCCGCGATGCGTTCCGATAGTGCCGGCGACGAGGGCAGCCGTGCCGTGCCGCGCCGAGATTGGCGCTGCGGGCCGGGACATATCCCTCGGCATCGACGATCTGGACCAGGCGGTCGAGTCCTACCGAGCCGCCTCAGTGCCTTGACCACCGACGATCCCGGCCAGCTCGAAGCGGCCCGCAACGTCCGCGAAAAGATCTGCGCCGGCTACGAACCGGGGGGAGCCCTCATTAGGATCTTCGTCCCGCGCTTGCCGGCCCTCGCGGCGAATCCGAACGAATAGAGCGTGTTATGACCTTTCTGCTGGAGAAGTGGTTATTACGAGCATGATGACTCGTAAACCTTATCCTAGCGATGTGTCGGACGACGAATGGACCTTCGTCGCGTCTTATTTAACCTTGATGAAGGCGGACGCGCCGCAACGCCGGCACGATTTGCGTGAGATCTTCAATGGCCTGCGCTGGTTAGTGCGCGCCCGAAGGTGGTTGTGAATTCTTTTGCCGTTTGCATGCTTCCCGTCATTACTGCGTTCCGGCTATTTTACAGGCTCTAAAGTTAGGTTTAGACATAAACGCTGCCGATCAGACTGTCTTCGGCCTGTCATATGGGATGCCTATCCTTGGCTGCGTCATCGCGTGGCCCTTGCCAACCAGCAGTATCTTGGCTTTCCACTCAATCGTTATGCTCCCGATGATTCGCGCCCTACCGATTCGCCCATTCCGCGGCGGCTGGCCCCGCTGTCGCAGTTTGCCGCTGCGGTTTTTATTGCTCTATGGCGGCCTGCAGTGGCTGTACCAGGACGCTCGCGGCGGCGCGCTGGAGCGGCTTCTCATCGATACGCTCACGGTGCGGCCGAGCGCCGCCCTGATCGATTGGCTGATCCCGGCGAAAGGGTGATCGCGGAGGGGCACCGATTGGTCTCGCCCTGGGCCCGGCTGAACGTCCTGAACGGCTGCGAAGGCACCGAAACCCTGCTGCTCCTCGTCGCCGCCTTCCTCGTTTTTCCAGCCCGCCTCCGACACAAACTCCAGGGGCTGTTAGGGGGAAGCCTGCTGATCTACACGCTCAACCAGACCCGCATCGTCGGACTCTATTACGCCCTGCGCCACGACCGGGACAGTTTTCAACTGCTCCATGGCGTTCTCGCGCCGACCCTGATCATCCTGGCGGCCAGCCTGTTCTTTCTGGTCTGGGCCAAGCAGGTCCGGTCGACGCCCGAGGCGACCACCGGGAAGGCCGGATGCGGTCCCTGATCCTGCGCCTGATCGCCGCCTATGTGGTGGTCGTGACAGGCGTTCTTTGGGGGGGCGACTCTTACGTCCGGTCCATGCTACCCGGCTACGCCGTAGTCATCGAGCGGCTGCTCCCCGAGTGGCGCATCACAAATCTCAACCTCGATCGGCTCAACCAGGAACCCGTCATCCAGGTCACCGTCCGGCTCGTCGAACCCTTGCCGGTCGGCGGTCAACGGCTGCCGCCCGGCGGCGAGATCACGGCGTCCACCCTGAAGGGGCATGCGCTCCAGCATCCGCTCGTGCTCTACCCGATCGTGCTGTCCTGGCCGGGCCTATGGCGCCGGGCCGGCCTGATCCGGCTGGGGATTTCGGTGCCGCTGCTGCTGGCGGTCGAAGGGCTCGATGTGCCGCTGGTCCTGGTGGGCAGTGTCGAGGATCTGGTGCTCGCCAATCTGGCGCCGGATCAACTGAACCATTCCTTGAGCGTCCGCTGGATGCACACCATGAACGGCGGCGGGCGTCTCGCGTTGGCCCTGGCCGCGGCGTGGGCGAGTATCGCCTTCGGCCGTTGGATGGATATCAGATACGCTTCCGGCGCTACGGTCCCGCGGGCAGTCCCGTGTCGATCAGACCGTGGCGCCGATCGTGGATAAGGAACACCCCCGTTCCGTGTCGGCTTTGACTGATTTTTCTGTAAGCCGTGGATGGCCGGCGATTTAAAAGCCGCTTCCGGACCGAGTTTCGGTGTTTGTCCGCGGTTACCCTGTCATTAATCGGTTACCGTCCCGTTATACCAGTGTCACGGAGGGCCTCTACGGTGCGCGCATCGACCGCTTCCAATACAACAACGCCCCGTGCCGATTCATTCGTATCCGATCTTGTTAGCGCGCCTGGAAACGGCCCGCGCACGCCTGCTCGAGTTTCGCGCCGGCGTGCGCACGATCGAGGCCCTTAAGGGGCCCGAGGCCGTCGCCCATTACCTCGTGGTCAATCCACAGGCGACCCGGTTGACCTTCGAATGCCCGCCCGGCGTTGAGCCCTGGCTCTTGAGCGGCGACGAAGGCGAGGCTCTTCGGGTCCGCTTGGCGCCGTGGGGGGAGAAGATCAGGGCACGCCTCTACAAAGCCGGCCGCCGGCATGAGCCTAGCTGGCGGAACGCGGAGCTCGATACCCTCGGCTCTCGCGAAGCCTGTGAACTGGCGCTGTGGCTGACCCGCGCGGCCTGCACCACGGCCGTGGTCAACCTGATCGCGCGCCGAGAAGGCCCATGGCGCATGCGCCTGGCGCCTTTTGCCGACTGGCTGACCGCCGATGAACTATGGGCTTTGGACATGCGCCGGAAACGCTTGCATGGCGAGAGTCTTCGCCTCTCTGATGCAGCCTGTCTTCTGGGCGTGTCCTCCGATGAGCTCATGCGTGAGGTCGAGTGCGGCCGTCTGTCGGTGCTGGGCCGGACGCTCGTACCGGACGCCGAAGGAGCGTGGCCTTGGGTCCTGGATCGCCTGGCGTTCACGCGCGGATGCCTCGTGAAAAGCGAGGCGTCGATCGGGACTTCAGGCCGGCTGATCTGGGTGGGCGACACGCGTTAGATGTTACCGTCGGCCATCCCGGTGCCCGGCACGACGAAAGCTTTTCGGGGATAAACACAGTACCCGTTTCGTGTAAGTTTTGGCGGAAAATCGTGTAAGCCTTGGATTACGGACAGTCCGAAAGCCGCGTCCCGTCTGACTTCCGATGTTTTCCGCATTTTTGCTTGTCACACGGCCGTTACCATCCTGTTACACGATGGTCACATTGGGCTTCTATGGTGCGCCCATCGACCGCTTGCAAGGAATGACAGAAACGTGAACCGTCTGATTATGAGTCTTCTCGGGCTGGGCCTCTTCGTGGCCGCGTCAGGCCAGGCGGCGCCTATCGACGAGGCCCGCCTCAAGGGGCTGGCCTGGCTGATTCAACATCAACACGGCGACGGCCGCTGGGAAAGCGTGCCGGGGCTCGAGGTCGCGGCGACCGCCGCCGCGGTCGAGGCGCTGGTCAACGCCGGCGTGACCCAGGGCGAGGCTTATGCCAAAACTAACCCGCTCTGAGGTATTCTCGTCGTAAAACCCATCGTGCCAAACAGTCTTTTCCCATCTCTCTGATCAACGTCTATTTTGAACCATAGCAAAACTATTACACTCGCGTAATACGCAGATGCAAGGATTATTTTAGCTATTAGAACACCTTCTGAGCGATACAAAATTAAAATGGCAACGAAAACCTCATGTATAACCGATAAGATTATAACCGTTGCGCAAGCTTTGGATTTGGCCATTGATTATTTTCAGAAAGGAGACATTGAAAAGACAAAAGAAATCTGCACCAAAATATTATTAATAGATAAAAATAATTCAGATTGTTATAACTTGCTAGGCATTATAGAAGCGCAAAAAGGACGGCATCATAACGCTATAGAGTTGTTCAACTCCGCGATATCTATTAAAAGCGACTTCTCCTATTTGTATAATCTCGGAAATTCCTACAAAGCGGTCGGCAGCCTTGATCAGGCAATAAATAGCTATCGCTTAGCCATTGATATGCAGCCAAGTTATGCAGGCTTATATTTTCAATTGGGCATGGCTTTGCGCGATCAGGGAAACTATAAAGCCTCTGTGGAAGTTTTTAGAAATTGGGTCAGATCAAATCCATCAGACGCGGACGGTTTGATAAACTTAGGCTCGATACTCGCGGAGCAAAACGAATATGATGAAGCGATCGATTGCTACCAAAAAGTATTACGATTAGATCCTACTAGCAAGACAGCGCTCTTCAACCAGGCAGTCACACTAGCAAATCAAAGCCGAATAGGTGAAGCGAGCAAAATATTTGATAAGTTATTAGCAGAGCATCCATCGGATGCATTTAAAATAATATCCGTGTTGCAGATTCCAATTATTCCTTCATCGACACAAGCCATTCTTGACTGGAGAGAAGAGTTTCTGTCAAAGATAAATCAACTTATAGAAGCTGAGCTAAAGATACAAGATCCTCTTTCCGAAATTGGGAAAACAAGTTTTTATCTAGCATTTCACGGTTTAGACAATAGGGAACTGAACTGTAAAATTGCCCAACTAATGATGACATCCTGTCCATCATTAAGTTGGACCTCCCCTCACTGCCTTGAAAATAGGCAATCAAAAGGTCGTATTCGAATTGGCTTCATTTCAAAATTTTTCCACTTGCATAGTATCGGAAAAACAAGTAGAGGGTTGATAGCAGAACTATCAAGAAAGCTATTCGAAGTCCATTCAATCTTTGTTCCACCTGTAATCGATGATCCTGTTTCAAGGCTAATACAAAACTGCTCTGACTACTATCATATACTGCCACAATCACTGCACGAAGCTAGAAAAGAGATTTCTAATCTAAAATTGGACATCCTTTTTTATCAAGACATAGGCATGGAGCCATTCACATATTATCTCGCTTTTTCTAGGTTAGCGAGAGTGCAGTGCGTGTCATTTGGACATCCAGATACGACTGGAATTGATAATATCGATTATTTTATTTCGACAAATTATTTTGAACCTCGAAACTCCGGTTCGTGTTACAGCGAAAAGCTGATTGAATTACAGAACGTTGCCACTCCCGCGTATTATTACGAACCGGAGACTAGGCTTGATAAAACAAGACATGATTTCGGCTTAAGTGAGCGGACGAATCTATATCTGTGCCCTCAGACGTTATTCAAATTTCATCCCGATTTTGACTTCATGCTTGCTCAAATTCTTCGAATTGACGATCAAGCGACGATTCTTTGTTTAGAGGCCCATATACCTTATTGGACAAAATTACTGAAAGAGCGATTTAAACGCTCTGTCGGTGAGGCAGTAAAGCGTATTTTGTTTTTATCCCGTCAGAATTTCAACGACTACATGAATTTGCTGGCGTTTTCCGATGTAGTACTCGATACGCTGTACTTCAATGGAATGAACACCACACTCGAAGCGTTTTCTGTGGGAACACCAGTCATTACCCTCCCTAGTCATTTCCAGCGTGGGCGGCATACATTTGGTATGTATCAAAAAATGGGAATATATGAATGCATCGCGACTGATCCATCAGATTATGCAAGACGAGCCGCTCAAATAGCGAATGATAAAGATTTGAGAAATTCAATTTCCCGAAAGATTATTGATCGTAAAATGGTTCTCTTCGAGGATCGTCAAGTATTGAGTCAATGGGAAGAGTTTCTTGTAGGTGCATTGAATTTATCGTTGAAAAGATCATTGATGGATAATAAGAACGGAACGAATGCGTTGTTTCTATAAACTTACTAATTCTCCTATATGGCTGGCCAGTGTTTTTGAATCGCGAATTGTCCTTTCGGTGATATTTTGTCTAACGTTTATTTATACGATCGGTCTAATTTTGATTGATTACTTGACTTTGCGATGTATGGAATGTTTCTTCGGAGGCTGTTGTGATGTTAATTTTAAATGCGAGGCTGGTCCTCTTCGCAGTGCTCGGCTGCTTCATTTCAACCCACGTCCAAGCGATAGTATTTCCCAAGAATGGTGGAGCTGGTCAGGGAATTTACAATACTAATTTTTCTGTGCAGGCTGATGGAACAGTTAAGACTTGGGGGGCGCTGAATTACGACTCGCCACCCGCTACTCAGTTAGTTCCTGCGATATATACGGGATTGGCAAATGTAAAAATGGTATCAGGGGTGTCGTTTGTTAAAAATGATGGCACTGTATGGAAAATTCCTTTTGGAGGCTCGTCTTTTTTAAATAAGCCGGCAAATCAAGTTCCAATTTATAACGTTACTAAGATTGCTGAATCGCATTTGCATACTATTGCTTTAAAGTCAGACGGCACTGTCTGGGGTTGGGGTGATAATCAGCAGGGCGAGCTAGGCATAGGTTCATTCACATACGATGAACAAACTCCTGTACAGGCCATTGGATTGACGGGAATTATAGATGTGTCTGCCGGTGGCTCAAATTCCAGGTCTAGTTATGCTTTAAAGAGTGATGGAACGGTTTACGCGTGGGGAGGTAACGAGTATGGTCAGTTCGGAAATGGGGGCACTTGTGGGTCGCCCTTTTGTGGCATACCAACTCCGACGTTAATCCCCGGCTTAACTGGAGTTCTACAGATTGCTAGTGGCTATACACACACTGTAGCCCTGAAAAGTGACGGTACTGTATGGGCGGCAGGCGGTGCTTTTGGTGTGAATTTCAGACAAATTGCAGGTTTAAATAATGTTGTTGCCATTGCTGCAGGCCAATATTCTTCCATGGCATTAAAGAACGATGGCTCAGTATGGTCATTCAGCAATAGTAATAATCCAATTGCTTCCGTGGTAAGTGGATTAATGAATATTCAATCTATAGAATACACTGAAGGAGGAGCTATCGCATTCGCTACATCAACTAATGGTACTGTATATCTTTGGGGTAATGGCTATTTAGGAAATGGAACGTCAAATGGCAGTGACTCACCAGTGATTTTAGGTGAGATTGCACCTACACCGCCCCCCTCGTCAGAAATCCATCAGGTCCCAGCGCTTTCTGAATCTTGGCTGCTGATAATGCTTATTGCGACAATAATGATTTCTTTCACTGTGCAAATGAAGCTGAAAAAAAGTGGTGGTTGTTAGATCCACTGGGGTTTGTCGGTCAATTGAATCCAAAAAGGCATCCAAATCGCAGACGGATGTCTTAGTCGCACCTTTCCCCGCACGCAGGTTCAACGACATGGAATCGTGGCGCGGCAAATGTCGTCGCACTGTGACATAGGATCCAAGGTTGCCAGCCCGATTAGTGGTTATACGAAGACAGATCGGTTGATCATGTCCCAGTATCACGAGCAAATCAACTGTTTATTCTTTGAATTGTGATGACAAGGAAGGTACTGTACCTACAATGGCTCTTATTCGTCGGCAGTTACACACTGCTTAACTACGCCTATTTCCAGATACCCGATGACATGCTCAGCGAGGCGTATAACCGGGGGTTGGGTACGCTTTGCGCGGACCTGATCAACCGGCTCGCGCCCATGGAAAGGGTGTCGGCTGTTCAGAATCATCTGGTATCGCCACAGGCCGACCTGGAAATCGTCCGCGGCTGTGACGGCGCGGGCGCGCTGTTTCTGGTGATCTCGGCCATTTTAGCGTTCCCTTCGACGATCACGCGCAAATGGATCGGGATCGGCTTGGGCGTTTTGTTGATGTATGGCCTCAACCTGATCCGGATCAGCGGGCTCTATTTCGTCATTGCCCACCATCGCGACTGGTTTCAGTTGATTCATACCTATCTCGCACCGACCTTGATCATCCTAGTAGGTTGCCTGTTCTTCGCCGGGTGGGCGGCGGGCGCATGGCGCTCCGCCGATGCAGCGCGCTGATTGGCTCAAGCTCTCCGCGAGAGCCGTGGTGGCCTGGCTTGGCTTGTCGGCGTTGGGAATCTATTTCAGCGCACCCTTGGCGGAACTGATGTTGCCGCTGTTCCGGTTCGTCCTCCTGTCGGTTGCCCCAGAATACGCGCCGTCGCTCAAACTGGTCGCGGACAATCACGATGTCCTCATCCAGCTCGAAGCCTGGCTGTTGCAGCCGTTGCCCTTGGGCGGCGGCCAACAGATTCCGGCGGGCTTAGCACTGACCACGGGAACCCATCTGATGCATATCCTGGTTCCGGTGGTCATCGAAGGGTCCCTTCTGATGGCCTGGCCCACGCGGCGCTGGGTCGAACGCGCGGCGTTGCTGGTATTGGGCGTGCCGACATCGATATTCGTCGTCGGCCTCACCGGCCCTTTTGTATTGCTGGGAACGCTGGAAATCCAGCTTCAGGACATGCCGCAGCAGGCCCATGTGGTGCGCCATGAATCCCTGACGTTGACGTGGATGATCTTTAGCGAAATGGGTGGACGCTGGGTGCTAGCCGTGACCGCGGCCATCTTGTGTATACACGTAAACAAGGTATTTTTCGGCACTGTTGGGCAATCCACTGGGTGAGCGTCAGCTTTTTCTTGATTACCGGTCTCTTGAAAACTTAGATCGACTTGCTCTTGAACGCCGTAAGGTGCGCTCCCTGTAGGATGCCGCCGACGCAGGAGGCGCGTCGTTCGAGATTCGCCGACATCGGACGAGCCAAGCCGGGTGGGATAGGATGCCGTGGCGCATCCTGTCTTGGACCATTTCCCGAACGCTTCCTTCATGCCGTTGTTCTGCCGCCTCACCCTTGTCTTTCTGCTGCTCCTGACGACCTGGTTATCCGGGCCGTGTCGGGTAGCCCTCGGTGGCGGCTATTCGCTGGTCAACACGAGCCCGGTGCCGGTCTCCTATCCGCGCGATTCGTTCATTCCCAGCGTGGCCCCGAGCGTCTGGCCGATCAACTCGGCGACCCTGGCCAACGGCTGGAACGCGGTCATGAGCTGGGGCGGCGATCCGGTCAACCTCGCCACCGGCAATCTGTACCACACCGAGCGGGATGTGTCCGTGGCGGGCCGCGGCTTGCCCTTGGTGTTCGAACGCGCCTACAACAGCCGGGGACCCAAGGACGGCCCCTTGGGGTTCGGCTGGACCCACAGCTTCAACCATAAGCTGAACTTCTACGGCGCCGAGGGCGGGTATGTCAGGGTCGGCTGGGTGGACGGCACCGGGGCGGAGCGGTTCTTCCGGCTTCCGGGCAGCAGCGTGCCGGCGGGCAGCGTCTTCCAGGCCGCGCCGGGGGTGTATTCGGTTGTGAAGCGCGAGGCCGACGGGTCGTGGAGTCTGACCGAGAAGAACGGCCTCCGTTACGGCTTCGAGAGCAACGCCGGAACCACCGCCGGACAGGTGGCGCGGCTCTTGACGATCAAGGACCGCAATCTCAATACCCTGACCCTTTCCTATAACACCGGCTGCGGCAATGTTCTGTGCTCGGTCAGCGACGGCCCGGGGCGGTCGCTGGCGTTCACCTACACCTCAGGGCGCATCAGCCAGGTGACGGTGAAAGCCGCGGGCGGCAGCGTGCTCGCCACCCACCGGTACGGCTACGACGGCAACGGCCATCTGACGAGCTACCAGAGCCCCTTGGGCGTAGCGGGGCAGCACGGTGCCGTGACCTACGACTACTACACCGCCGCCGACGGCCAGAATATCGATCATGCCCTGAAGACGTATACCCTGCCGGAAGGCGAAGGGATGCGCTTTGCCTATTACCTGGACGGGCGGGTGTTCCGCCATCGGCGCCACAAGCACGGCACCCTGCTGCCGGAAACCACCACCTTCCGTTACCAGGATTTCCGCCGCGAGACGGTGACGGTCAACGAGCGCGGCTACGAGCGGCGGCATACCTTCGATGCCAACGGCAACCCGGTCCGGATCGTCGACGAAACCGGCGCGGCCTACACCTACGCTTACGATGCGGCGAACCCCTTCAACCGCCTCTCGGAGACCGATCCGGCCGGGCTGACCACGCACTACCAGTACGACAGTGTCGGCAACGTCACCCGGATCACCCCGCCCTCCGGCGCCGCCACCGAGTACGCCGACTTTACCGCCTATCACGCGCCGCAGCGGATCAAGGACGCCCAAGGGAACTGGACGCTCCTCAAATACGACGCCAAGGGCAATCTCACCGACGCGGTGCGCCTCAAGACCGGCCAGGTGCCGACGGCCGGCGTCACGCCCCCGGCCTCCGCCATCGCGAGTTGGACGAAATACGCGTACGACGGGAACTTCGGCCAGCCGACCCAGACCAAGGCCCTCCGCGACTTTACCGGCGCCAGCTTAGGGAGCTTCGCCGGCGGAACTGGGCCGACGGTCACGACCACCTACGACGCCCAAACCCTGTATCCCACCCAGCTCAGCCGATTGGGCGACAAGACCGGCGACGGCCTGATCAACGCCTCCGATCCGGCCGATACCGCGAGCCTGGCGTTCGACGGCCTGGGGCGGCAAACCCAGGGCATCGACGCCGACTGGCACCCGGTCCAGGCCGCCTACGACGCCGACGGCCGGGTCATCCAAGGAAGCGATGCGATCGGGCAGCTTCGAACGTACCGCCACGACGGCGATGGCCGGCTCATCGATGCCGAGCTGAAACTCACCCAGGCCGGAAAGACCCGGCTTTGGGATTCGGCCACCCAGGTCTACGACGACTCAGGGCGGCTCGCGCAAACCCTCGATGCCGGCGGCTACGCCACCTTGTACCGGTACGATGCGGCCGGGCACCTCACGCAGGTGACCGACCCCGATGCCTACAGCTTAAGCTTCGACTACGACCCCGTGGGCCGTTGGGTGCGCGCCTACGACAAGGCCGAGCATGCGGTCCGCCGCACACTGGATGCCGCCGGGCGGGTGAAAACGGTCACCGACCCCAACGGCCACGCGACCACTTACACCTACTGGAACGCGGCCGGGGACGGCCGCCTGAAACAGGTGACCCGGCCGAAGGTCGGCAGCTTCACCGCCGGGCGGATCACCCAGTTCGACTACGACGCCCTGGGCCGGGTGATCCAATTCACCGAGCAGCCCGCGGCCGGTTCGGGCGAAACCGCCCGCGATACCTTAAGGACCTACGATGCCCTGGGCCGCCTCGTCCGCGAAGCGGGTCCGGCGTATACCGACTCGGACCCCAATTCCGCCACCTTCGGCCAGACCATCCGCCCCGTCACCCGCTGGATCTACGATGCCTTGGGGCATCTGAAGGAAATCAAGGCCGGCCGGACCGCCGCGAACGGCGGCAGCGGCATCGACCCGGATACCGGCGCCTCCGCCTCGGACACGGTGACCACCCAGGCGACCTACACCGTCGACGACTTCGGCCGACGGCTCGCCGAAACGGATGCCCTTGGCCACACCACCGCCTACACCTACGACGTCCACGGCAACGTCCTCACCCGGCAGACGCCCAACGGTCATACCGTGACCTACGTCTGGGCTACCGGCCATCAGCTCCTGTCGGCGACGGCGGAAGACGGGCGCCAGGTGGTCTACACCCGCAATCCCCTGGGGCAGGTCATCCGCGCCGAAACCTGGAGCGCGGTGCCGAGCCAGCTGGAAGTCGCCTACGACTATACCTATGACGCCGCGCATCGGCTCGACAGCGTCACCGACAGCCGCGGGGTCAAGACCCTGAGCTACGCCTGGAGTCCCGGCGGCCTCTTGGACAGCCTGACCGACAGCGACGGCGGAGCCACCCACACCCTCTATGATCCCGTCGGCCGCCTGATCGGCCTCTGGGCGCCCAACTTCGACACCTTCGGCCTCGCCTACGACGCCGGCGGCCGGTTGACCGAGCTGCGCTACCCGAACGGCGTCACCGAGACCCTCGCCTGGAACGCCGACGACAGCCTGCAGCGCATAAGCCACAAGAGCGGGGCGTCGACGCTGGCTCAGTCGACCTACACCTACGACGGCCTCGGCCGGCGGAAGACCCTCCAGGAGACGGTCTCGGGCCTGCCGACCCTGACCTATACCTACCAATACGATCCGCTCGACCGGCTCACTCAGGTCGATAACGGCACCGCGAGCCAGAAGCAAACTTATGCCTATGACATCTTCGGCAACCGCGTCCAAAAGCAGCTCGGCAACCCGGTCAGCCAGACCACAGCCTACCAGTACGACGCCGCCCAGCAGCTGACCGAAGTCCGCCAGAATTCCCTCGCCGGGACGCTGCTCGAAGCGGACCTCTACGATGAGGTCGGCCAGCTCACCCAGAAGTGCACCGGCGGCACGGTCACCCGGCCGAACGACACCAGCTGTTCCGGCAGTCAGGTCACCCAGTACGCCTGGACCAGCTTCGACCGGCTGGGCCAGGTCACCGGCAGCACGAGCGCCAGCTTCCGCTACGACGACCAGGGAAGGCGCATCCAGAAGACCGAGGGCGGCGTCGCCACGAATTACCTCTATGACGGCCCTAACCTCTACGCCGAATATCCGAGTGCCGGCTGGACGACGGCCGATGCCCTCTACGTCCAGGCCGGTCTCGACCTTCCCCTGGCCCGCCTCACCGGCAGCATTGCCAGCCCGAGCGCCACGGCGAGCTACTACCACGCGGACGGCCTCGGCTCGCTCTTGGCCCTGACCAACGCGACCGGCAGCGTCACCGCCACCCAGCGCTTCGATGCCTTTGGCCTGAAGCTCGCCGGGGCGGGCACCGTGCCTACCTATGGCTACACCGGCCGGGAGCCCGATGCCACGGGTCTCGTCTACTACCGCGCCCGGTACTACGACCCGACCGTCGGCCGCTTCACCCAACGCGACCCCGTGGGTTACCTCGACGGGATCAACCGCTATGCCTATGTGGGCAACAATCCGGTCAACTTCACCGATCCCAATGGGTTGTTGGCGCGGCAGGTTGGGACGTGGCTCGACACCCAGGGCAGAAGCTACTTCAACGACTACAGCGGCACGGCGGCCGACGTCGGCGTCGGCTTCACGCCGGTGGGAATCTACGCGGACGTTTACGGCGCCGCCACCGGTAAAACCCTGTTTGGCGGCCAGGAGCTCTCCGGCTGGGAGCGGGCCCTCGGTCTTATTCCCGGCGTGTCCGAAATCGCCGGCGTGGTCCGTGGGGTGAATAAGGTTGATAACCTAGTTGATCTCGGGCAGGCTGTCACTCACGGGCACCACCCGATACCGCAATTCCTGGGGGGCAACGCCAAGCAGGAACTAACGCAATTACCGCAGCCGATCCATACGGAATTCCACCAGGTTTTGAATCAAAATCTGAAAGACGCGGGAATACCGCTTAATGTTGGTGGGGTTGGAGGTAGTAGGGAAAACTGGATCGACTATATGCTCGCTAACCCTGGCACCCAAAATACTGCATTGGATGCTGTACTCGACGCCTCTCGCGCCGTTGATCAAAAATACGGCACCAACATCACTCAGGATGTATGGCGTAATCTAATGGACGACAACTTCAGGCAACTCCCATGATTAACAAGCTATTCTATCGGCTATCTTCCACAACTACGGAGTCGTGCGACATCACCAAAGCAGACTACGAGGAGGCACGGAAGACTTGGCTATGTCTCGCGTGTTGTTCTCCAAAACCTGGCGTTCGTGAGATTGATGTTTATCTCGATTTGTACCCGGAAGACATACCTCTGAACTTTATTAACGGATGTGGATTAGGTATTGCTCAAAAGGCTTTCCTTTGCTCGCTGGGTGAAGACGAAGCCCAGCGAGATCTCTATTTGGGGCAGGTATATGGTCCTGATGGTACCCGGCTCGATAAGTACGTTTCCTATCATAGCTACCCGCAAATTATCGTTCGAGGCAATCAACACGTCGCTTGTCGGCGCTGTACCGAGTGTGGACGTACAGTTTACTTCGCGATGGGTAAGCAATACTTATATCCCTTGCCTCCCCAAGGAAAGTCTATTTATTACAAAGGGAATGGAGGGCTCGTCGTGACTGAAGAACTCTTTCAACGCATTGACGTTAGTCGCTGGAAGAAGTTAGCCACAGAAGCATTGCCAGTCCTGGACGAGCCATTGGACGGGCTTGGAGATCTAACGACATAAAGTAAGCTTTTGTCGAGGCGAACCATCGCCCGCTTGGCCTGGGTTTGCGAAGTGTAATCCAGGGATTGAGCGCACGGGCTACTCCGTTACGATGGCCCCCATCTCCACGGCGAATATCCGAGCTCCGGCTGGACGACGCCCAACGCCCTTTACGTCCAGACGGGGCTCGATGCGCCCGTGGCCCGCCTCACCGGCAGCGTCGGCAGCCCGAGCGCCACGGCGAGCTACTACCACCCGGACGGGCTCGGCTCGCTCCTGGCCCTGACCAGTGCAACCGGCGCGGTCACCGCCACCCAGCGCTTCGACGCCTTCGGCCAGAAATTCGCCGGCAGCGGTACCGTGCCCACTTACGGCTACACCGGCCGGGAGCCCGATGCGAATGGTCTCGTCTACTACCGCGCCCGGTATTACGACCCGAGCATAGGCCGCTTCACCCAACGCGACCCCGTGGGTTACCTCGACGGGATCAACCGCTATGCCTATGTGGGCAACAATCCGGTCAACTTCACCGATCCGAATGGGCTGCTGGCGCGTCAGGTGTCCGTTTGGGCGACGCAGCAGGCCAACTACTTTAAGGAAACTCTGAATAAGTCTCCCCCTCGGTAAAATAACGCCAACGTCCAATTTTCGACAGGTCGACACCAGATGAAGCAACTCGGACTCAGTGCCACCGTGTTTGTGAAGAAACCGAAGCTGACCAAGCGTCAGAAATTTCTCCAGGACATGGAGCAGGTGATTCCTTGGGCGTTGTGGACGAGCCGAATTGCACCGTACTACCCGACGGCCGGCCGGGGCAGGCGTCCCTTTCCTTTGGAGACGATGTTGCGCATCCACCTGATGCAGCACTGGTTCGGCTACTCCGATCCGGCGATGGAAGAGGCGCTGCATGACATTCCGATGCTACGCGAGTTTGCCGGGCTGGATGCGGGCGAGGACGCCATGCCGGATGAAACCACGATCCTCAAGTTCCGGCGCCTGTTGGAAACCCATCAGATGGCGCAAACCCTATTCGATGAAACGGCGGCACTATTGGCGGAAAAGGGCTTATTGTTGCGTCAAGGGACCATCGTGGATGCCACCCTGATCGCCGCCCCGCCGTCCACGAAGAACCGCGAGCGGAAGCGGGATGGCGAGATGAGTTCGACCAAGAAGGGTAACAATTACCACTTTGGCATGAAGGCGCACATCGGCGTGGATGCTGATTCAGGCTTGGTGCACACGATGGAAGTCACCACCGCCAAGGTGGCGGACGGGGTCATGACCGATGCCCTGTTGCACGGCGAGGAGCAGGTCGTCCTGGGCGATCGGGCCTATACCCGCAAGGACCGCAATCTGGAGGTCGAACGCCAGGAGGGCGAGCCGGTCTGGGCGTTTCCCTTCAAGCGTAAGAAGGGCGAGGACTTGCCTGCGGAACAAGCGCTTCACAACCGCATGCTGGCCGCGCTGCGGGCGGTGGTCGAACACCCATTCCGGATCGTCAAACGCCAATTCGGCTATACCAAGGTCCGGTACCGGGGACTCTTCAAAAACGGGCAGCAACTCTACCTGCTGTTTGCCCTCGGCAATCTCTACCAGGTGCGGGAGGAGTTGATGGCGGGCGCCAATTGGGGAGGGAAAAACGACCTTTTTCGGCTGACAGCCCCGGCCGGTTTATCGGAGCCACCAATAAAACGCACTTATTCAGAGCTTCCTTAAACAGATACTGGCCAATAGACCAATGCCCGTCGCCGATTGAGTGTTTGAGCCATGCTGCTGGCATTACATGGAGAACGGTGGAAGATGCCAAGAAGGAACTCGGCGTTCGGTCTGCGCAGAGGCCCGGATGCGTTGGGCACTCCTGGGCATAGCCAACATCACCTGAACCAGCGAACCCAACAGTCACGCGGGGTGCTGACCCCTTGGGGGAAAATGGCGGCTAGTGAACGTGAAAGATCAATCCGCTGGTGGTATCTCTGGCATTGCTTCGCCGCCTGCACGCCACACCCAGGCTTCGAGTCTGCTTTCCGCTATAAGCGAATCGAGGGCAGCGTCATAGTCCTCAGCCGCCTCTGGCGGAACGATGTATAGGGCGATGGGCAGGGGTTGTGTGTCCAACAACACCACGCTCGCCAAAGGCTGGTCGTCCGACAGGCTGTATCGCAGTCCCTTCAGGAAAGAGCGCCCGGACTGTGTAAGACGGTCGATCAGCGCCTGCTCGTAGAGGTGCTCGAAGGGCAGCCAGTTTTCGTTGACGACCATGAGGGCCGCGGCATCCAGGGACGCCACGCCGGTCGGACCGACACCGAAGGTCCCGATCACTACCAGATGGGCGTTGTCGACGGCGTCCCATAAGGCAAACTCGCCGGCAAAGCGTTTGCGCAGGCGGTTATGAAGTCCGTCATCCATCGTGATCGGGAAATCGGGCAGGTGCTTGACCACCAACTTGTGCCCGCAGCGCGAGCGCGCGATTTCCTTGACCTCGCCGATCAGGAGCAGCAGTCGCTGCGCGTGGCTTTCACCCATTGAGATCTGACTCAGCCGAGCCATCCGGCGCTGCGCGATATCCTCCATACGTTCCCTGGAAAAAGGTTCCGGGACATACAGCACATCGGCGAGCGGCACGCCCTTTACGGCCTTGTCCTCGGCTGCCTGCAGGAGGAACTTGTGGATCACGTGCCAGGAGCGTTTGCCGGCCATCGCGGGCGACCAGCGATGAAAGCCGGCCTGTTCCCAGAGATAATGCAGACTGCCGCGCAATGTCAGCTTGTTGCCATTGGTGCGCACGCTATCGGATTCCCTGCGGGGCGACGAAGTCCCGGTGGGTCTGCCCCTTCCCTTGGACAGGGCGAAATCGAATCGGAGGGTCGTGACCCCATCCTGAATATTCTCCTGGATGGCCGAACCGATCAATGGCCCCAACCCGGAGAGTTCGGCCGAGGGCTCGTAGGCATCGCACGTCGGGGCATGGTCGGCCCCGGTGTTGGGCATCCGTTTGATCACATGGCGTCCATTGATTCGGGCAACGTACATCTCGACGCCCGGATCGCGGCACAGACACAAGGGACGCTGTTTCGTCCCGTGGACGCTCGCCAGGAGGGTTTCAAGGCGAGGGTCATCGTGGGAAATGATATGGTCACCGATGCGGAAGGTGAGATGGCCCATGCGGCGATCATTTGTACACGCTGGCGGTATAGCACTGTCCTCGCAACCAGGACGGCATGTCGGTCGCGGCGACGATGTCGCGTTCACGCGCGGTCATGTCGAGGCCATGCCGGCAGGCCTTGCGCCAGGCCCGCTCGATCTCGTCGGCGCCGTAGCCATCGGACAGGGGGAAGACGGCGACACCACGATCGGCCGTATCGGATAATGCCTCAGGGTGGTAAAGCGGCGGCGGCTCCTTCTGCGTAACGACATGTTCGAGCGCGGACGCCCTAAGCGCCGCCCCGCCGAGGCCTCCGTCTCGCCAGGACGTGCCGAGACGCCACGGCGGATCGCGTGTCGCGTCGGCCATGACGGCATCGATGACGGATTCGGCCACCTCGGGTGGGACGGTTCTCACGGCACAGGCGGTTAGGTTGCTGGAAACGAGCAAGCACAGAATGAGTTTTCGCGATAGCATGGCAATCGGTCTCCGTAGACGTTGACGCCCAGCATAAAGCGTCCGAACGGTCCCGGCGTTGCACAAAATCCGCGAATCGCCCGTTTTGTGTACGTCCGATCGAGGCCGCTTCTGGCATGATCAAATGCCATGTCATTCATGGAGCATCTCAAACGTTGGGCGAATCGGCCGCAGGCCACCCCGGCGCCCGGTCAGGCGGATGACGATATTCCGCGCTATCCACCGTTCGCCAAAGGCCTGCCGGCGGCGTCTGTTGACCGGGTCCTGGCGACGCAGACCGAGTTGATCGGGCAGATCCGTCATACCCTGGCGCTGACCGGCAACCTCTTCACCGCGATCGCGGAACCCGTGATTGCGCGCTACGCCGCCTTTACCCACCTTTTGCCCGCCTCGGAGACCCACCATCATCGCGGCGCCGGCGGGCTGTTCCGCCATGGCCTCGAAGTGGCGCACTGGGCCGCGTTGGCCTCGGAGGGCGTTCTGTTCGCCCCGGGCGCGACGCCTCGCGAGCGCAAGGCGCAGGAACCGCGCTGGCGGCTTGCGGTCTGCCTCGCAGGGCTACTGCACGACATCGGAAAACCGGTCTCCGATCTGTCCGTCCTGGATCGGGAAGGCCGCACGTCCTGGAATCCCTATATCGAGCACCTCACCGACTGGGCCGACAAAAACGGCGTGGATCGCTATTTCCTGCGCTGGCGCGAAAAACGCCACCAGCGCCATGAACAGTTCTCCGTGCTGGTTACCGAGCGGGTGCTGACCCCGGAATGCATCACCTTTCTCACGCGGACCGGTCCCGACATCATGCAGGCGATGCTCGAAGCCATCGCGGGCATCGATCGGGGCAGCACGTTTTACCGGTTGGTGGCCGAGGCTGACCGGAAGAGCGTCGAACGCGACCTCAAGGCGAATTACCTCCAAGTTGATGCCTCGCTCGGCGTGCCGGTGGAAAAATACCTGCTCGACGCCATGCGCCGCCTGGTCCGATCCGGACGCTGGCAGGCAAACGAGAAGGGCGCCAGGGTCTGGCGCTTCCCGGAGGGCGTGCACCTCGTCTGGCGTCCCGGCGCGCGGGAGATCGTCGATACCCTGGCCAAGGACCAGATCCCCGGCATCCCCCGTGACGAGGACACCCTGGCGGACATCCTGATCGAACGGGGACTCGCCATACCGCGAACGTTGCCCGACGGCACCCGGTGCCGGTACTGGCGCGTGAAACCGGATGATCTGGAGGTCACGCTGACCCTGTTGCAGCTCGCGTCACCGGAGCTGATCTACATGGGTGAACCGCCGATCGTGGTTGGCGGGCAGATCGTGAAGGAAAGCGATGACCCTGCGGTCACCGGACCGACACGGGACAGGGACGGGCCTGAGGATGTGCCGGACCGGGGTTCGCCCCGTCCACCGCTACGGACCGAGGACACTCCCCGCGCGACCCCTCTGGATCGGTCCCCGGCAGCCCCGGCGACAACGCCCCCGTCGGTCCGTGGACGGGAACGCCCGATCGCGAACGGGAAACCGCCGGTGCGCCATCGGCCACCCGAAGACCCTGGGGTGGGTGAACCGCTCCAGGTCATCGACGCGTCGGGAACGGCCCTCCAGGTCGATACGCAGACCGGCGAGATCGTCCGGCCGCCGCCCCAGACCGCGACAATTGAACGGCATGCGCCAAAAGCGCCGGCCGCGGTATCGATCAGGACGGCGCGCGATCCGGGCGAAGAGAACCGGACGGACGCGGCCCGTCGCTGGCTCGCGGCGCGAGGGGAGGGGGGCGAGCTGCTCATCCGGCTGGCCGAGGAGGTGATCATGGCGGGAGGCTGGACGATCGGCATCGACCTGCCGGATGTCGACGGCAAACTTCTGCTTCCGTTTCCGGCGAGCGCCCAGAAGCTCGGCCTGGAGCCGGCGACCTTTCTCATCCGCCTGGCGGATGCGGGGTGGGTGCTTACCGATCCCTTGGCCCCGCTGCGCCGGGTGCGTGACATCAAGGGGGTGCGCGGACTGCTGCTGGCGGCGGAGCCGAGCGAAGCCTTGCGGGCGATCGCCATCCGCACCGACAAGACGCCTGGCAGGCCGCCGTCTACCCAGCCGCTGTCAACGGAGGTCGCGTCGGTTCGGCCGAAGGCGGGCAAGGCCGAAGCGCCGGCAGCGGGATGTCGGGACGGAGCCACGAGGGTGGATCCGCCGAAACGCCAACCATTCCACGCGTCGGCCCCGTCGACCGAACCCGGCAACCCCGCGCCGGATCCCGCTACCCTGGCTGACGAACTCGTCACCCGCATCCGGGGTCGCGAGGGACTGCCGGTTTCGGTCGTCGAAGAGAACGGTTGGCTGGTCGCGCCGGCCACCGTTCTGGACTGGTTCGTCCAGCAGCATCCCGGCGTCACGCTGACCGGCTTGTCCCGTGCGCTGTTCCGGCGGGACGATTGCCGGCTCGAGGGGACGACCCGGAGCGGGACTGTGAAGGTCAAGCGAGACGCCTCGTGAGCTCGGATTACGATTACCAGGCCCCCTGGCGACCGATCTTCGAGGTCATCGCGATCTGCGGCTGGCTCGGCGGCGCCGGTCTCGCCTATGGAACGTTCCTGTGGTCCGACTTGCCGGCCGAGCCGTTCTACGCGCTGATCGGCGTGTCTTTCGGAATGACTTTGTGGCGCGCCCCGTCAGCCATCGGGCTGTGGCGTCGCAAGCGGCGCCTGATCCGATCCCGTCTCACCTACTGGCAAGCCACACGCCTGAAGCGCTGGGTCGGCCGTCATCCCGGCCAGCTTTGGCTGGGATGGGGGTTCGACTGGGGCCAAAGGCACGCCCAGCTGGCCCACGAAATTCTGAAACGAGATCTATCCGAGCTCATTCCCGTCCGCCAGGACCGCATGGGCGCACCGTGGATTCACGGGCTGGAAGCGCGCGAACACCCGGTGATCCAGCCGCTCCCGCACACGGCCGGGCACACGCTGATCGTCGGCACCACCGGCGCCGGCAAGACCCGAGCCTTCGACGTGCTGGTCACGCAAGCAGTGCTGCGCGGCGAAGCCGTCATCATCATCGACCCCAAGGGCGACAAGGATCTCAAGCGCTCGGCCGAAACCGCCTGCCGGCTGGCGGGGCGTCCGGACCGCTTGGTGTATTTTCATCCGGCCTTTCCCGAGGACAGCGTGCGTCTCGATCCCCTGCACAACTTCAACCGGCCGTCCGAGGTGGCCAGCCGCATTTCCGCCATCTCGCCCGGCGAAACCACCAACGATCCGTTCAAAGCGTTCGGCCAGAAATCCCTGGACAATGTCATTCAGGGCTTGATGGTGATCGAGGAGCGGCCCACCCTGGTGAAGCTGCGCCGCTATCTGGAAGGCGGTCCGGCCTTCCTGGTCGTTCAGGCGCTGGAGCGCCATTACGACCGGTGTCTCGGCGATTGGCGGAGCGACGCGAAGCCGTTCATGAAGGCGGCGCGGGACACCGAGGGCAAGGCCCAGGGATTGGTCCGGTTTTACCGGGAGAACGTCCAGCGGACTCACCCGAACAGCGATCTCGAGGGGCTGATTTCGCTGTTCGAGCACGACCGCACCCACTTCAGCAAGATGGTGGCCTCCCTCCTGCCGATCATGAACATGCTGACCTCGGGACCCTTGGGTTCCTTGCTGGCGCCGGATCCCGAGGATGTGGACGATCCCCGCCCGATCACCGACATGGCGCGGATCATCGAAAACGCCCAAGTGGCTTACATTGGCCTCGATTCCCTGTCGGACGGGTTGGTGGGGAGCGCCATCGGCTCGATTCTGTTGGCGGAACTCGCGGCGGTGGCCGGCGACCGCTACAACTACGGCGTCTCGGACCGGCCAGTCAACGTGTTCGTCGACGAGGCGGCCGAAGTGATCAACGACCCCTTCATCCAGGTCTTGAACAAGGGACGTGGCGCCAAGATCCGGCTGTTCATCGCCACCCAGACCTTCGCCGATTTCGCCGCGCGCACGGGATCGGAAGCCAAGGCCCGGCAGGTGCTCGGCAACGTCAACAACCTGATCGTCCTGCGGGTGCTCGACGGCGAGACCCAGCAGTACATTACCGACAACCTGCCGAAGACGCGGCTCAAGTACGTGATGCGCACCCAGGGCGTCTCGACCCATGCCAGCAACCCGACCGTCTTTTCCGGCAACATCGGGGAGCGACTGATGGAAGAGGAAGGCGATCTGTTCCCGCCGCAGCTACTGGGGCAACTCCCCGACCTGCACTATATCGCCAAACTGTCGGGCGGACGCATCGTCAAGGGGCGGCTGCCCATCCTGTTGACCACACCCAAGGAGAATCATTGAATGCCGAAGCAACGGGCCGTAAGTCGATCGCCCAGTTGGACCGCCTGGCTCAATCGGCGCCGGAACAAGACCCGGATCCATTTGCTGGACGCGGACTGGCCGGGCCTCAGGCAGAGTGGCGAGCGCATCGCCGAATGCCTCGACCGGAACATCGACGATCCGGAAGGTGCCGCCATCGCCCTCGACCGCGTGCTGGCTGCCGCGTGGACGGCGTATCTGAAAGCCCGAAATCAACGATCCAGTACGGACCATGACCGCCTGATCGCCTTCGTCCAGACCGTGTGTGAAGCGCTCCGCGCCGTGATTCCGTCCGAAGCGGACGACGTCGCGCTGATTCAAAGCTTTCTGCCGGAAGCCTACGGCTGGATTCTCAAGCTGCCGGGCGCGGAACCGCTGTCGGGCACGGCCCCGGTCATCGAAGGCTTCGGCGATGAACCGCCCGGTACGAAGCGGACGATGCACTGACTGATGACGCGCAATATTTTCCTCAGTATTCTGATCTGGTTGCTCGAAATCGTGCTGGTGGCGGCCCTCATTTCCGAGCAGTGGACCCGGTCGATTCAAGCCGAGGAGGACCGGATGCTGCTCGATTATTTCGGGGCCGAGAAGGCGACGGAGCTTCGGAAGACCGCCATGGGCGGGTTCGAAGCGCTTTTCGTTCGCACCGGGATTCGGGATAGCGTGTATGGGTATTTCATTCCGACCGAGGGCGAGCGGCAACGGTCGAGAGGTTTCGAGGATGTCGGCCGCTACGATTTGTTTCCGTTTCTCCAGGGCCGCCTGGACGTGCTGTTCGAGAGCCTTTACCAGATGATTCATCGGGCGGTGGTTACGGCCGCCTGGTTGCCGTTTCTCGGTGTCGCGGTGGTTCCGTTCGCGATCGACGGGCTGGTCCGGCGCAAGATCCGGCAGACCACCTTCGACTATTCGAGTCCGGTGGCGCACCGGTACAGCCTGTATGTGATCCTCGGTACGTTCTATTTGCTGCTTGTCTCGTGGACGCTGCCGGTGCCCGTGCCGCCGCAGTCCATCCCCATTGGATTGTTCGTGGTGGCGTGTGCGCTGAATGTGTTGCTGGCCAATACTCAGAAGCGGATTTAAAAAATCGCGCGGGAATTCCCATCCCCTTTAGGGAATTGGGAGTGTCACGGCTTGAACAGTCCCCTTCCTGAACCCGCAAGGTTAGCCCGACTTTCGCTATTCGCGCCTTTTGGCGAGCTAACCCATTGAGTGGCTGGACCGCAAGGGCGAGCGCGGTCACGAGCTGGCGATGCAGGACCGGCTGCTTGCGTTCGAGAAGCTGCGCGGCGCCCAGCGCATGACCGAGCTCGGCGCCGCCGGCGAGGCCGCCTGGAACAGCGGTGCGGTCGAGGCCTTGCGCGAGGCCGTCGCCGCCCAGGGCCAGCGGTCCGGTGTCCGGTGGGCCGATGCGCTCTCCAGCAGCGTGCGGCCTGTGATCACCTACTGGTTCATGGCGCTGTACTGCGCGGCCAAGACCGCCGCCTTCGTCGGCGCGGTCGATGCAGGTGTGGAGTGGATACCCGCCATTCAGGCCGCTTGGACCGACGCCGACCAGGCCCTCTGGGCCGGCGTGCTGAACTTCTGGTTCCTCGGCCGCGTGTTCGACCGGGCGCGTCCGTGATCGAAGTACCAACGGCCGCGGTCGACCTGGCCAAGCGCTTCGAGGGCTTCCATCGTGTTCCCAAGCACGATCCGCAGCGCCGCGCCCACCCCTATATTTGCCCGGCGGGATATTGGACGATCGGCTACGGACACATCTGCAAGCCCGACCATCCGCCGATCACCGAGGACGAGGGCGAGGTCTATCTGACCCGCGATTTGCGATCCGCGCTCGACGCCACACTGCGGTACTGCCCGGTGCTCGCCACCGAGCCTGAGGGGAGGCTCGCAGCCATCGTGGACTTCACGTTCAACCTTGGCGCGGGGCGGCTGCAAACATCTACCCTTCGACGGCGCATCAATCAGCGAGGCTGGCCGGCTGCAGTGCATGAGCTGAGACGCTGGGTGTATGGTGGCGGGAAGGTGCTGCCGGGGCTGGTGGTGAGGCGCGAAGCCGAAGCCACGCTGCTGGCCGTAACTCCCGCCTGACTCTACGGCGCCACATATGCGCCTTGAATGATGCATAGGGCGGATATACTGCGATATAATATGCGCATTGTGCATTCTCAAAGGAATTCGTCCGTGGCGATCACCACCGTGGCCGAACTGGTTCGCACGGCGCGAAATGGCCGTAGTCAGAAGGACTTTGCCCGAGAACTAGGCGTCAGGCAGTCGTCGGTGAGCCGCTATGAGAGCGGAAGGGCGAACCCGCCGGTCAGAGTGATCGAGCACTGCATGCGCTTGGTGCATTCAACCGGCCATGAGCCTGCGCCGACCGCCGATGAACTCGCGGCCAAGGTGCGGACCGAGCTTGCCGCCACGGATCTCGGCGAAGTACGCCTCGTACTTGCGAGGCTTATCGACACGCTGGCGAGCGAACATATGCAGGCTCGTGCGATGAGCCGGTCATCAAGCTAGGATGGAGGTTACGATGGCAACACAATCGACGATTGAGTGGACTGAGCAGACGTGGAACCCAACGACGGGTTGCACCAAGATCTCGCCTGGTTGCAAGAATTGCTACGCCGAGGTGATGGCGCGCCGCCTTCAGGCCATGGGGGCGCCTGGATATGAGAACGGATTCACTCTGGCCTTGCACCCTGATCGACTTGCACAACCCCTGCAGCGCAAAAAGCCTACGGTCTACTTTGTGAACTCGATGAGCGATCTCTTCCACGAAGACATCCCAGATGAGTTCCTGGACCAGGTCTTCTCCGTGGTGCGCCAGACTCTGCAGCACACCTATCAAATTCTCACGAAACGGGCAGACCGGCTACCGCAGTACTTCAAAGACAGGGACTGCCCTCAAAATGTCTGGCTCGGCGTCTCTGTCGAGGATCGGAAATACGGTGTGCCGCGCATCGACCATCTGCGTCGGGTCGACGCGCATATCCGGTTTCTTTCTGTAGAACCGCTGCTGGAGGACCTTGGGACGCTGGACCTCAGAGGCATCCATTGGGTCATTGTCGGAGGCGAATCCGGCCACAAAGCGCGGCCCATGCGCGAAATATGGGTGGCCAACGTGAAGGAGCAGGCGGATGCGGCTGGCGCCGCCTTCTTCTTCAAGCAGTGGGGCGGCTGGGGCGCGGATGGCGTTAAGCGACACAAGAAGGCGAATGGGCGGATCTTCAAGGGGCGCACGTGGGACGCCTATCCCATGGTTGCCACGGCTATAGCGCGTTGAGGACGTCCCTGGCGATTTTGATTGCCAACCCGAATGCCTTCGGATTTGGATTCGACGCTGCAAAATACAGCGCGAACAACGGCGCGCCACTGGGAGTCCTTGTGCAGCCCAGCTGGTAGAGAATTTTCGGCTCGGTAACGGCCGGAAACACACCCTTCAGTCGGTCGGAAACGTACTTGAGCATCTCGTGGTGCTTTGCTTCACGCATTTCGCTTTCGTTCCCGAATAGATCACCCTGTCGCTGCGGCGCGTAGAACAACCGACGCCACTCGTCCGTGCCCAGGCAGCGCGTAATGGCAGCCTCCTTGTCGGGAGCCAGTGCCTGAGAGTTTCTAGCGGCTTGTCGATATAAGCCGGAATATGGGAATAGGTACCAGACGTCAATTGCCCCGGTGCGGGCAATGGACTCCAGCGTCGCCCATTCGACGTGCATGCCGAACGGATCAAGAAACAGCACCGCGCGCGTGTTTTTCCAGTCGTGCCTCTCGCACAATTCTCGAAGCGCCGTGTTGGCGTCGTTCCTGATGATCTCGATTGAACGACTCGGGTACTCGGCGGTCAGCCTTTGAAGAGCGGAGAGCTTCCTCGGCGATAGCTCGATGAAGCAGTAGCGATGAAACGGTGGATTCGTTCGGAGGGCAATCCGGGCAGATCCATCGACGCTGGATTTTTCACCATCGATCTTTACATCGCAGCGGCCGGTGCCAGCAAAGCCATCGATGAAAATCAACTTGAAATTCTGCTTGCTCAGCGCGGTGGTAAACGCGGATAGATACTTCTCCAAAGCGGCGAGCTTGAGGAGCGTCCATGCACCTCCGAAAGTGTGCTGATCAGCATCAACTGTAATTTGTCCGTCTGCCGGCATTGTCCGCGCCCCCATTCAACTGCTCGCCTTTCGCACCCGGACGACTACTTCTCCGTCACCCGGTCATCCAGCCCCAGTTCCCGCAAAGCATTCTGCGTTTCCTCCAGGGACTGCTTCGAGAGGCCATCCGATGGGCTGACCTCGACCGAAATAGTGAGCTTCAAGCCCGGGGTAGCGGCAAAGCGCGAGAGCACCTTGGTGTAGAAGTTCATCCATTTCTGCGGAGGCACTTCGCCAGACCATCGGATGCCGGCAATCTTCGCTGGCCCAGGAACAGGCGGTGTCGGTGCCGGTTGAGGCCCAATCGGTGTACCACCTGGTTCCGCACTTCCACCTGTCCCTGTTCCAACTCCCGTGCCGCCTCCTTGCACGGGAACCCCCGCCGGTGGCGGCGTGGTTTGAGCATCCAGGTAGGCCCGTGCCACTTCAGCCGTGATGACGAACATGTCGTCGGAGAACTCGATGTCTGTCGGGCTGACGCTCTGATTGAATGCGAATGGCTGATATTTGCCGGAGGCGCCTTTCCCCACGTAGGCCAGTATTCCGCTCTCGACCCCGCGCGCGATGGTTTCCTTGATCGTTTCCGCGTTCAACAGGCGTGGAAAGACCGGCGACGCGTAGAACGCATCGCGGACCGACCTGGTCGCCCATTCCTTGAAAGCGGGCGGCCAGTTCCGCACCAGGAAGTTCGGGCTCACACCCTTCTCCACGTCGCCGTCGGCGGACAGCCGGTTGAGGATGTTGGAGATGGGGGTATCCGCCGCGCTGGAATGGACGAGCCCGAGATCGACCATCTTCACCGTATTGTCCTTGGCCAGCAGGAACAGGTGCTTGTAGGCTCGCCAGATGGACTCCTTCAGGTCACGTTTGGCCTTGTGGACGTTCTCGGCGAGCTGCCTCGATTGCGCCTCATCGAGCTTGAGATCATCCGCCTCGTCTTGAATCGCCTGCCAGGCCAGAATCTTCCGCGCCTCTTCCCGCATGGGCTGAGCGGAATCCGGCACCACCCAGATCAACGCGCTCTTGAACGTCCGCGCCGTCGTGCCGCATTCCCTGATCATCTGCTCCGCGAACTGGCGGGTCGTCTTCTCGTCTTCCATCGTTCGGCCCAGGTCGGCAATGAGAAAGCTGACCACGGGCCGGTCGGAAATCTGAATGCTCTTCTCGGGGAAGAACACCCGCTCGACGAACTCCTTCGGCGCGAAGATCTTCTGAATCTCCCGTTTGACCTCTTCGTCGATCTGCGGCCCCTGCACGGTTGCCCGCCGGTCTGCGAATCGCTTGTTGAGGTTTTCCTTCAGGCTGAACTTGTACCGGGTCTTCTCGACGTTCAGGTAGTAGCAGGCATCGGTGAGCGCCTCCAGGACGGTCTCGATGTTCCCGATGTCGCTTTCGGGTTGACCTACGGCAAGCCGAATCTCCGGGACGCTGGCCTCTTGCGCCTCAGCGCCGACCTGCCCACCGTTGGATTCAAAAAAGATCGTGGTCGCCACCTTGCGGTGGAGCCTGGCCTTCTTGATGGCATCGATGGCCTCGGAATCGAGCCGCACGGCGTGGGCGTCCTTCTTGCCGGCGATATCCGTGGTGACTGCCGCCTCCAGTTTGGTTTCACCTAGTTGCTCGAACACGGCGGCACGGAACATGGGGTCGTCCAGCGGCGCCGTTCCCAGTGTGATCAAGGGATCGCGCTGCGCCCCCTTGTAGCCCTCCTGGTAGGCCCGGGACACCCATAGGGCCAGTAGGCGCAGGACGCCGCGCGTTTGTTGGAACCGGGGCAGGGTCTGCCACTTCCGCTCGAAGACGGAAATCACCATCGGATGGAACGGGTAGGTGGCGCGGAATTCGTCGCGGGCCAAGTCCGGATTGATCAGGTTCGGCAACTGCAGTCGATTCTCCTGAATCCAGTCGGCATAAGTCCGGCAGGCATCCTCAGCGTCCTTGTTGAGGATCACACGGCCATCCGGGGTCACGGCCCGCTCGTCCCATTCGAACAGCCGGCGGCGGATGATCTCGGAGGTCTCCGATTCCACCGACACGATCACCGCCTTGCCCAGACGATCCAGGAGGTTCTTCAAGCGCTGCTGATCCGCTTCGTCCTTATCCGTATAGGAAAGCTCAGAAGCCGGGATCGAACCCACCAGCACCGCGTTGTTGCGCCCGCGAACCGTCTCCGACAGCGCCTGGATGAAGTTGTAGAGCTTGTTGTGCCAGCCCCGGTCGCGGTAGGTGCTGATGTAGTTCAGCACCTCGTCCATCAGGATCAGGCAGGGGCGATTTGCCGGCAGGAGCTTTTCGATCACATCGCCCTTGGGTTCGATGAAGTCTGCGTCATGTTGGGCGACATGGGCAAAGGATTCCTCCCCTCCCAATTGCCACGCGAGTTCGCCCCAGGGTGTTCTGCGCTTCGGCGTGCCATCGTCGCCGCCACGGCCGGTAACGGAATCGAACTCCGTGCCGACGAAGACGGCCACCGCGCAGTGGTCGGGAACGCTCGGTATGCCCGCCCGCTGCAATATCTTGGCGACACCTCGCCAACCGTTACCGGCCGAACCATGCCGCGCCAGGTGATAGAGCAGGGTCAGCGCGTGGGTCTTACCGCCGCCGAACTGCGTGGTCATGTTGAACACCGCGCTCGTTTCGGTGGTAATGCCCGAGAGCCTTCGCATCACTTCTGCACCCAGGCCCGTCAGGTTCTCGGTCAGGAACGTCCGGTCGAAGAAGGTTGCGGCGTCGCGATAATCCTTGGGCGCGGTGCCCAACCGCACTTTGTCCAGATGAACGGCGAATTCAGAGGCGTCGAGTGGCTTGCCCTCCCGCAAGTCTTCGCGCGGCTTCACTACGTCATACCAGGGTTTGAGTTTCATCGTTGTCCTCTATAGCCGTTCAAATCTTCCAGTATTCGTATCCAGCAACCACCAGCCGAAGTAGCCGAACGGAAACGTCCCCGATTCGCTACGGGAACCCACCACCAGCAGCGTGGCCCCTTCCAGTTTCACCCGGCCCGCCAGGCCCATCGCCTCGACCACCTCCTCCCGCAGGTGGCGAAGCAAAGCGGGGATCTCCTCTCCGTTCCTGCGGTAACAAAACACGATCCGCAGGTCCGCTCGCACCGACAACACCTTCCAAAGCGAGTAGGCGATCTGGTCTTCCCGGGCGCTGTTCTCCAGCTCCATCACCGCCACCGGAAAGCGCCAGCGCTTCTCGCCCCCGGCAAAGGCCATCACGTCCAGCGCCAGGTACTCGCTGCGGTGGATGGGCAGCAGTTCCAGCTTGTGTCCCTTGGCGGAGGCCATCAGCCCCAGCCCCGAACAGGTTCTGATCGCTGCTTCGGTAAGCGCCCGCGTCCAGGCCCCGAGGTTCGCTGCGGAAGCCGCCTGCTTCAGATCACCGGCCAGCTCGTCGGCCTGGACGATGGCGAAGAATGTCTCCCGGAAACGCGCGACGAGGCCATCCACCATCTCACAACCCCAGGCCCTTCTTCCGTGCCAGCACGCCGTCCACCCAACGACTTTCCTCGCTCGACTTCGGATAAAGCGCCAGCAGGGCATTCGCCAGCATCCAGAACCGTGCGTCGCGGCCGGCACCGTCATCTACCAAAAGCCGCTTCAATGCCTCGCCACGACCAGTAGCGAAAAGGATCATGGCCTGGTGCACGCGGTCGAGGGTGGTAGCCCCCGGCTTCAAGATCGCCTTGTCGCGCCAAGCCGTTTCCGCATCCGCTTCGTCCAGAAGTTCTGCGAACAAGTCCTGCTGCTCGGCCTTCTTGCGCCCTCGCTTGACCGGCTCTTCCGAGGTCTTCCCAAACAGGTATTGGGTACGCTCCGAGACCGCCAGAAGCCGCGCGTTGCCTTTGCTGATCTCGACCACCGAATCGAGGTCTTCCAGGTGGATACCGAGACCCTTGGCAATGTTGTTGACCGCGTCGAATTCCAGGCCGTATCCCTTGGCTTTCCCGGCTTTGCTCTCGGATTCATCGTCCTCATCGTCAACCTCGACCGCAACGTCGCCCGCCTCCGTGCGCAGTGTCCACAGCCACATGGCGGTCAGACGCGCGTCAGGCTCGAAACCGGTGGCATCGGCGCCTTCGAAGATGGTTGCCAGGGCTTCACGGGAGATCGTGGCCCAAACGTGCTCAAGATATTCCCGAAGGAATACCTGATCGCCATTGGCTTTCTCGACACGGGAATAGCGGGAATAAATCTCCAGGGCAGGCCCAAGGCAGGCGAAGATCGCGTCGGCTCCAACCACGCCCTCGTGAATCAAACGCTGCATCCAGCTCCGAATCCTGCGGGGGAGCTCGGCCAGCACATCGCGCCAGTCACCCACCTCGTCGGCACGCAAGGAGCCATCGGGGTTTTCGCGGGGGCGCACCACGATGTGCACGCTGGAGCCCAGCGCCGCCGACTTGTTGGCGCGCATCCGTGCGGCGCGCTCGGTGTCGATGGGCCAGGATGCCGTGACCACAAAACCGGCATCGATGATGGAGGCGAGAAGCGTTTCCCAGGCCGCCGTCCCCTTGTGGGCGAAGACGATGCAGCCGATGCCCTCCGGTTTGAGCACCCGGCGCGCTTCCCGGAAGGCCTGGGTCATGCGCTCCTGATAGCGTTCCGGCGACTGCTCGCCGCGACCGTCCTCGACCGCATAGGGGTTGACCACGATCTGCTCGGCCTTGGGGGTCAGGTCTTCCGCCAGCAGATCGGGCTGCGCATGGCCCACGAAACGCTTGAGCCAAATGTAGCAAAGGTCGGAAAGGTCCGCATAGGGCACCACGTCGTAGTACGGCGGGTCGGAGAAAAACATCTCCGCCGCGTCGTCCGGCAACGGGTAATTGGCCGCGTCCGCGCGCATGACGGTGGTGGTCGTGTTGTTGAGGGCAATGGTGGATGCCAGCGCTTCTTCTGACTTCTTGAAGGAGAAGTCCAATCCCCCAGCATATGTACCAACTAGGGGGTTTGCCTCAGCCCAATCCCAACGCATGGCAATGGCGTTACCGGCGATGAAACAAGAGATCATGCCTTCGGATAGCCATGTGCTCATGGTTGTGAGGTAGTGCACAGAGTTACTGACGGCCAACGCCAGGGCGGTCACGGTGTCGCGAACCAGCGCCCGGTCTTCTCCTGCTGCGGTCAGGCGCTGTTCGTAATCCCGCAGGATCTCACCGATGCTGTGCAGCGCCAGCTTCTGGCGCGGTGAGAACAAGTCGCCCCAGGTTTTGATGCCGTACTGGCCCGCTGTAAATGCACGTGGATCGTGAAACGGATATTTCTCTTTAGGATCGGCCTCTGGATTTCTGCGAGCAATCTGCTCCCACGTGTCGACCGCTCGATCAAATGCCGCCAAGTCTTCCGGCGTCGGCTCCGCATACTCCTTGCCCTGGCGTGTGCCGATGGCCATCGCCACGCCGTAAAGCCGATGGCCCATCCGGCCTTCCTTGCCTTGCGCCTTGACCCGTTCCTTGTTGGTGGTGAAGCCGCATACCGGACAGATGGCATGCCCGCCGCCGGCCGTCTTCTTGAGCCCGGCGGGAATGGATTTTCCGGAGCGCACCGCAATCCGCACCTCCTTGGTCCTGGGGTCTCCTGTGACCTCGATCCACGCCTTGCGGCTGCCCTTGGCGATGGTGGTCTGGGAGATCAACGGAACGGTCGCGCCACAGCCCGGCCCTTCGCAGGTGACCGTGCGCGCCCATAACCAGGCGATGACATGCTTGCCGTTGCGTTTGGGATAGTAGGGTGCGAGCCGCTTTTCGGCTTCCGCCCTGATGAACTCGGCGCCCTCGTTGAACTTCTCGATGAGCTTGTGGCCCTGGCGTGGGACCGCCTCCAGCAGGGTGCGCAGACACAGCAGCGCCACCGGGTTCAGGTCCGAGGCCACACTCTCGCAGCCCAGCCTAGCCGCCTCCCCCGGAATGGCGCCGTAGCCGGAGAACGGGTCGAACACGTGGGGGACGTACGGATGCGCTGTCTTGATGAGCTTGCGGGCAGCGGTGCGCCAGTAGGGATCGCTGCCCGCCTCCCAGCGGGCAAACTCGCCGGTGAAGCGCAGCAATGCCTCCTCAACCTTTTGGCGGGACCCATCGGCCGGTTTGAAGCCGATTTCGGCCAGGGTCGAAGCGGCGGCTCTGACGAAATCCTCCGGGCAATGCTCATCGGTCGGCGCCGGAATCAGCGAGGCCAACGCCACGGACCGGCAGGCGCCCCAAGGGCGGCGCGCCCACCAGATGTGAAGCTGCCACGGATGGCCGGAACGCATGTTCTTCTCGGCACGGGCATGATCAGAGATGCGTCGGATGGGGAGGTCGACTTCAATCAACCGCTTGTAATCGTTTTTCATGGTACTGCCGCCTTAATCTGTTCGACCAATGCCTGCCGGTCGGTTTCTGTTATTCCTTCGAGATACGCGCAGGCCGCCAGCGGCAGGATTTCCGCGCGCTTTCGCGCGAGCTGCTGTTCCAGCACATCAAACCAGCGGTGATGATCCTTGCCTTGGTTCGCGATATCCACGGCGTCCCAATCCACCCCATGCTGAGCAGCAAAGGTTTCCTTGAACTTCGTTGACTTGAAGATTTCCTTCTCCGGTGGCTCAGTACCGAACAGCTTGTACATCTTGAGTTTCTTGGCGTCGCCGAAGTCGCCGTCCCGCACCGCGCAGACCGGAAGTTTCTGGTCCTGGAAAACCTCCATCATCTGGCGAATGCGATCCTTGTCGCCAGCAACGATCACCCGTGCCGTCTTGAGAAAGTCCGGATCGTGCTTGCGCAGGAGTTCGATGACGATCGCCTCGGCCACGTCGTCCTCCACCAGGACATAAATCGCCGGGATCGCAAAGTTGTCCATCAGGCTCACGGCCTGGCGCACACCAACGCTCGGAATCGGCACAACCGTGGCGCCTTCCCGCTTGAGGTAGATGCGGGATTTCTGCGGTAACGCCAGAAGGAGGTATTCGCTGTGGGTCGTCAGGAATATCTGCAGGCCACGCCGCTTGGCGACTTCCACCAGATAGCGCCCAAGCTCATATTGGGCGCTGGGGTGCAGCGCCGTCTCCGGTTCCTCGATGAGGAACAGGCTCTTTTCCGGCGCCGCTTCAATGCGCATGACGAGGGCGTAGAGACGCGCCTCTCCAGAGCCCATGTTGGCCTCGGAATACTCAGCGCCGGTTCCGCGCTTTGCTGTAAGGAGATGGGTATTCGTGCGCCCATATCGTTTCCTCAGCGTGTTCTGATGCGCAGCGTCGTACTTGCACAGGAGGATGGTCGAAACCCGCTCGACAACCTTGTCTTCGAGCGCTTGCTTTTCCCTGAGGCGGAATTGTGCGTCGCCAAACAGCTTCTTGAAGCTCTCGTCGCGTTCGGCATGGGGCAGATGAAAGCCAAGTCCCAGATACAGGACTGCGCGCTCAGGCTGGCGGTCATAACCGGACCACGAAGAGCCTGACCGGGAAACGGTCAGCGTCCGAGGTTGGATTGAACCGCTGCTTGTGGGCGGCTGTTCGTAGGTAATCTCGACTGATGCATCATCGGCGAAAGGTTTGCTGTCCAGGGTCCCCGCCAGGATGAAGGAAGAGATGTAATGCCGCTTTTTCCCGTTTGGCGCCTGGTATGCGGCGGCGGCGAGCTGTAACAGCGTCGACTTGCCCGTCCCATTGACCCCGCAAAAGGCCGTGACCGGGCTTTCGATCTCGATCTTGGTATCGACGTGATTGCGAAATCCCTTGGCGTGCAGGCCGAGAATGAGGTCACCGTAGGTCTGGTGGCGTTTCGCCGGCTGAAAGCTTGCCTGTAATTCGTTCTTGGGATCGGCCACGCTTTACTCCTGACCCGGTTCATAGTTGGCACGATCCTCTCGTAGCTCGACAGGATGCTTGATGGAATCGGCCTTCAGCCGGTAATGCTCCACCTTGACGATCGGCTGCCAGTCGAGCGTTGCCGGATTGCGCAGGATGTTGACCGTCGGATTCGGCGTCGCGCAGTGGAAAACGACATACAGCCAGTAGTCGTTGGCGAGGCGTTGGGCAGTCTTGTACTCGTTGGAAGTCAAAGCGATCTCGCCCGTGTGCGCCCGTCCCTTGACCTCGATGAAACGGACGTCGATGGCGGTCTTGGGGTCCTCGGGGTGCGGTCGGCGCGAAATGAGGTCGAAGCCGCGGTTGTCGGCTTCCACGCTCTCCACCACGCGGCCTTCCGCTTCCTCGTGGGCGATCACAGCCTGGACGGCGATGCGCTCGATTTCGGGGTCGGACACCATCGGGGCGACGCCCGGTGCGGCGCGCTCCGGATGGGGTAGCACCCAGGTCCGGCCGATGTGCTGGATGTCGCCGATCGAGCATTGCCGTTCCTGCTCCAGTTCGCGGCGGCGGCTTTGCAGGCGATGGTCAAGCTCCAGGAGCTTGTCTTCCGAGATCTTGATGCGGCCTTCCAGCCCGGGTTCGGTGGAGCCGCTTTCCTTTTGGGAAATGAGAACTGCCAGCAGCAGGTTCTCCCGGTTGATGATGGTGTTGAGCGAGAGCTCGATATGGCGGGAGATAGTGGCCACTTCGCGCTCACGCTCGCGGCGTGATTCTTCCAGCAGGGGCTGAAGCGCCTGTTCCAGCAGGACGACTTCGACCTGGTTTCGATCCGGCAGGGTCGCATCGTCCGGGACTTCCGGAGGGGTCTCCGCAGCAGTGAGATCGAGGAAGATCGTGGGCTGCTTGATGGCCGTCTTCCCGTCCATGCCGGTTTGCACCACGAACAGCCGACGGCTTAAGACATTGCCCCGGCCGTCGCGAATGGATGCGCTGAAGACATCCAAGCGGTAGGGCGCCTGGCTGTGCAGGTCGAAGAACACTGCGCCGCGCTTGAGGTGCTCCTGTACCTGTCCCAGGACGTCTTCGCGCACCACCTCGAAGAGCGGATGGCCCGGCGTCACCCATTCCAGGCTGGCATCCTGCTTGAGCAGTTCCTTGTCGAATACGATGTTGCCGTACTCGCGCCCGAGTTTGCCGAAGCGGGGTTCCAGGCGTTCGCCGGTGGGCCACAGGTTGCGCGGAACCCGACCCAGCCGGTAGGCATGGGTTCCCGCCTTCACAGGTTTGGGTGAGACGCCGGTAAGCGGGCCGGCGCTGAGGAAGAAATCCTCGATGACCTCGGGCACCAGCCGCCGCTCCTTGGCCTCGGCGGACTTGCCCACGATGGCGGACAGGTTCAGCTCTTTCTTGGCCAGCCCTTCTAACGTGGATTGAGTGATGCCTTCGAAACGTCTGAGATCGACCTGTTCGACGATGCGCTGCTTGATCAGCTCCTCTGTCATCTGGTTGTGGGAGTACATGTCGCGCAGCATCTTTTCGAGCTGGTTGGCCGGGAACACGTCACCGAGGACGTTGAAGATCTTGCCGGTGCGCTTGGGATCCAGATCGTCCTGGATCGCCTCGATGCGCTCGAAGAGCTTGTGCAGCACGCGCCCCTCGCGGGTGTTGGTCGAGACGAAGTTGAAGATTAGGCAGTCCTTCTCCTGGCCGTAACGGTGGATACGGCCCATGCGCTGCTCCAGGCGCACCGGGTTCCAGGGGATGTCGTAGTTGATCATCAACCAGCAGAACTGCAGGTTGATACCCTCGCCGGCGGCCTCGGTGGCAACCAGCACCTGGGCTGATTCCCGGAATTCGCGTTCGGCGAAGATACGCGTGCCGGGGGTGTCGCGGTCGCCGATCTTCATGCCGCCGTGAATCTGCGTGAGGCTGAGGCCCCATTCGCGCAGTTTGCCGAGAGGGCGGGCCTCGCGTCCGTCGCCGGCAAGGAAATCCAGTGTGTCCTTGTGCTCGGAGAACACCAGAAGCTTCATCTTGGGGTCCGCGAAGACACCCTGCTTGGTTAGGAGATCTTTCAGGGCGGTGAGCTTGGTCTCGACCTCCCGCCCCTCCAACTCCCGGGCGTGGTTGATCAGTTTGGTCAGCTCGGCGATCTCTTCGCGCAGCGCTGCCGGATCGACGCTGGCGACGACGTCCTCGAGCTGGGAGATGATTTCCTGCTGTTCTTCGTCGGTCAGGTCCTCGAAGTCTTCCGGCAGCCGCTTGTTCATCTGCTCCCGGCGGTAGCCCTCGGGGTCCTTGAGGATGCGTTCGCGCTTGTCGCGCATCCGTTCCAGGCTGCGCCGCACGGCGTAGAGGCTAGAGGCGAAGCGGCGCTGGAGCATGGCCATGGTGAAGGCGAGCGCCCGGCCGCGGGCCGAGTCGTCCGCCGCGGCCTTGATGGATTGGTCTTCGACGTAGCGGGTCAGGCGGTCATAGAAATCCAGTTCCTCGTCCGAGATCTGGAATTCCGAGGTCGTGACGTTGCGGCGGGTGAACAGCGCCTTGACGTGCCCGGTTTCCGGCTCGGGGAACGTAACCAGGGCCTCCTTGACGCGGCGCAGATAGAACGGCGCCTCGTGCCGCGCCATCGCTTCCTCCAGGCTCCTGATGTCGCCATAGACGTCGCGGTCGAGCAGTTCGAGAAACAGGCAGAAGTTCTCCGGGTCGCCCTTGTGGGGCGTTGCCGTCATGAGCAGGTAGTGGTCAGTCATGTTCGAGAGCGCCTCGCCGAGCTGGTAGGCAAGGGTCTTCTTCTCACTGCTGTAGGCGCTCATCTTGTGCGCCTCGTCGACGATCACCAGATCCCAGCGGCTGCGCAGCAAGGAATCCTTGGCATCCTCGATGCGGGAAACCCAGGACACCGAGGTAACCACCTGGTCCTTCTCCTGCCAGGGATTCATGCCGTAGTTGGCGCGCAGGACGTCGCTGCGGATGACCTCGAAGTTCTCGCGGAACTTGTCCTTCAGCTCGCGCTGCCACTGGAACGTGAGATTGGCCGGCGTGATGATGAGCACGCGCTTGACCAGGCCGCGAATCTTGAGCTCCTTGATGAGGAGGCCGGCCATGATCGTCTTGCCAGCGCCCGGGTCGTCGGCCAGGAGGAACCGGATACGTGGCAACCTCATGAAGTAGTCGTAGACTGCTTCCAATTGGTGGGGCAGCGGGTCCACGCGTGCGATGGACAGCGAGAAGTACGGGTCGTACTCGTAAGCGAGCCCCAGGCGCATCGCTTCGATGCCGAGGCGGAATTTGCGGGCATCGCCGTCGAAGGGCTCGTGGGCCGGGGAGGCCGTGAGGAGGGCGAGCTGCTCCGCAGTCAGAATCGGTTCATAGACCGAATTGGAGCGGGTTCCCTTCCCGACCAGCTTGACCGAGGCGCCCATCGGAATCGCGACGATGACCTGGACCGGCTCCGGAAACAGAGGCCCGTGCACGGTGATGTTCGGTTTGAGTTCTTCGGCGTGCATTATTCGTTGCCCCGGCGATCGTCCCCGGACGTGTCGTCGTTCGTCTGTCGCTTGATCCACTGGTCGATTTCCTGGCGCGAAAAGCGCCATGTCCCTCCGACCTTGAAGGCGGGAATCTTCTTCGCCGCCGCCAAGCGATAGACCGTGCGTTTGCCCACCTTGAGGTAGGCCGCCACTTCGTCGAGGGTGAATATCTCTCCGGTGTCGTCTTTCATCGCTTCCTCACCCGGCACCAGGATCGGGGCCGGCAACGGTGGTAATCTTGGCAAGGATACGGCAAACTTGTCTATATTTGAACCAGTATGCCGCAGGAGGGGGGATGATCGATAGCCAGGGCGGTCGCCAGGAGAACCAGGGCACTATGCCGGAAGCGGTGGCCGAACACTCGGCGTGGCATCGGCTGGAAGACCAGCTCCAGTGGTACGACACCAAGAGTACGCAATGCCAGAAGTGGTACAAGCGGCTGAAGCTGGTGCAGATCAGCCTGGCGGTGCTGATCCCTGTGCTGAGTCATCTTGATCCCATGTATGCCAAGTGGGTCACCTCAGTTGCCGGCGCGCTGATTGCAGTTCTGGAGGGGGTCCAGCACATGAACCAGTATTCGACCCTCTGGGTTACTTATCGCGCCACTGCCGAACGCCTGAAGCACGAGAAATTCCTGTTCCTTTCCGCGGCAGGACCCTATAAGGGGCAGCCTGAGCCCGAGCGGCTGATCGCTCTCGCCGAGCGCGTCGAGGAGCACGTTTCGACCGAGCACGCGAACTGGTTCAACGAAACCCGGCGCGTTGTATCGGCACAAAAGCAGGAGGCGAAGTGACGATGATCACCCGGCTGGAGGAGATCACCCTGGGCGGGAATCGGCTGGCGATGCCCGTATTCTTCCCTTCTGTATCCACCGTCAAGACCGCGCTGGCACCGTCTGAATACCTGGCGGCGCTGCACTCGCTGCGTGACATGAACCAGCAGTTCCTGGTATCCGCCTTTGACCTGGGTCGCTCGCATAACGGTGATGGCCTTGAGTACTGGCTGACGGCTACCCAAGACACCGGCGCTACTGTGTTGATGGATTCCGGCAACTACGAAAGCTATTGGAAGGACGAGCAGGTAAGTTGGCGCCAAGCGGATTTCCACGAAGTGCTGAGGCGCTTTCCCTGCACGTTCGCCTTTGGCTTCGATGAGCAGAATCCGCCTGCTGATGCGGATGCCCACGTCGGGTTGGTAGTTGAACGCTGGCGACAGGATCAGATCGCCGCCGGAGACCGTGTGATTGTGCCCATCGTGCATGGAACCCCGGAAAGTTTGCCGGAGCTGTGTGCACGTGTCGCGCAGGAGACCCAAGTACCGATGATCGCCGTTGCCGAACGACGTTTGGGTAGCGGCGTATTCGAGCGCACCCGGTCGGTGATGGCACTGCGTAAGGCACTCGATGACAACGGGCGCTACGTCGGTCTTCATCTCCTCGGCACGGGCAATCCTATCTCGATCGCGCTCTATGCAGGGGCCGGTGCCGACAGTTTTGACGGTCTGGAATGGTGCCAGACGGTGGTCGATCACGATACAGGGCTCTTGTTCCACCTCTCCCAGTCGGATTTTTTTCGGCGGCAGACGGCGTGGGGCGACGGCGATGTCTCGTTTCATGCCCGCACGTTGGCTCACAACCTGACGTTCTACGCAGACTGGATGCAGCGCCTGCGCCAGGCGATCCACCAGGGCGATGGCCTCAATTTCTGCCGCTTCAATTTTCCGCCATACGTTTTCAGCCAATGTGCCGAGGCGTTTGGCTGGGAGGCTGCAGCATGAACATGACAGCCGTTGACCGAACAATCCGGGTGCTCTGCGCCGAGGTCCGGAGAAACGACCGGGGTATTCGAGATTGGAACCTTCGCACGGAAGAGGAATTGCTGCACGAAGCCTGCGTCTGCATGTTCAGCAGCCAGATGGTGTTCGAGGTCGCCGAGGCCGCCGCCGAGCAGATCAGGGACCGTGGATTGCTCCGGGTCTCACGATACAAAGGAAGCGGCGCCGAGTATGAACAATGCTTGCGGGCGGCCTTGTCCGAACCTCTCGCGATAGAACGGGACGGCAAAGTTCAGCACGTCCGCCCCCGATTCCGGAACCGGTTGGCCTCGCTGTTGGCAACCACCCTGACCACAATGCGGGACCAAGGTCAGTCCCTGCGAAAGATTCTGTTTTCGGCCGGATCGGCGCGCGAAGCCAGAGAGATCTTGGTGAAGCAGGTCTGGGGTTTCGGCCCGAAGCAAGCAAGTCTTTTCCTACGCCGCGTCGGGTACTCCGCCCAACTCGCGGTACTGGACACCCACATCCTCGACTACCTGCGCCTAGCGCGGGGGATTGATCCCAAGCCGAGTGCCTTATCACGGTTGCCGAGCTACGAACAGATTGAGGCGGAGTTTCAGCGTGTGGCAGCCGACTTCGGTCATTCGGTCGGCTGCGTCGATCTGGCCATGTGGGTCACGATGCGGGTCGCCAAGCGGGAGGCAATCTGGTGAGCCTTGTCAATCTGGTTTCCGGCGGGCTGGATTCAACATTGATTGGTGTAATGGCTCGCGAAGAAGGCGTGGAGGTGTATCCGCTGTTTATCGACTATGGCCAGCGGGCTGCGCGAAAGGAGTGGGACACCTGCCAGCGGGTTCACGCGCAGCTGCGACTGCCTACGCCAACCCGAATGGATGTGTCGGGATTTGGCCGAGTGATTCATTCCGGACTGACTTCCACGAGCCTGGACGTTAACGAGGATGCCTTCACGCCGGGGCGCAACCTGATGTTCTTGCTGATGGGCAGTGTCTATGCATATCAGGTGGGCGCGCCTACCGTGTCCATCGGCCTGCTTGCTGAACGCTTCAGTTTGTTTCCAGACCAGCGATCGGAATTCCTCGCACAGGCGGAACGCGCCATCGAGGCAGCACTTGGCCGTCGAATCAGGGTCGTGACACCTCTTGCTGAGTTCAGCAAGGCTGATGTCATCAAACTGGCGCAGGAGAAGGGGATCTCCGGAACGTATTCGTGCCACGTGGGCGGAGGCGAGCCCTGCGGGCACTGTATTTCATGTCTTGAAATCGGTCTCAGAAAGGGGGTTGAAAAATGGGCGGTGGTGGCGGCGGAAGCATTCCAAGTTCTGATCTGAAGAAACTCGAAGAAAAGGCGAAGCAAACGCTCACGACACCGGCCGATACCGGCTGTCACGTATTCATCAGCTTCGCTTTCGAGGACGAAGATGCGGTGAATCTACTCCGCGGACAGGCCAAGAACGAGAAGAGCGAACTGGAGTTTGACGACTTTTCGTTGAAGCAGGCCGTCAACAGCGAGAATGAGGACTACATCAAGCAGAGAATCCGCGAGCGCATCAATCGAGCATCGGTGACAGCGGTCTACCTGACCTCTGACAGCGCCAAAAGCAAGTGGGTCGAATGGGAAATCACCGAGAGTCTCAAGCGTGGCAAGGGCGTGATCGGCATTTACAAAGGCGACGCCCCACCAGCTCAACTCCCTGCGGCATTCGAGACGTATGGCTTAAAGACGGTGAAGTGGTCGCACCAGGAACTGATGAACGCCATTGCTGAGGCGAGAAAGAACCGGTGATACTGAGCCGTTCCGCCTCAAGAAACGTCGTCACTTGCTGATATATACCGACAAAACGCAACACAACAACAGGCGTCACTCTGCGCCCACGCGGGCGCCGCAGCACTTGGTCGATGTCGCCAGACACGACGCCTCGTAGGCTTCGATGTCGATCTGGCGGTACCTGCCTGCCGACAGGCAGGGAGGACCCGGCCGCAGAGCTTGATGTGCGCCATCCGTGGCGCACCCCCTGCGGGCAGCCTCCGGCTGTCCAATTTCGCTCCCGGCGAAATTGTCAGGAACTTGGGACCGATCCCCTCGCTGCGCCAGCGCGGAAGCCGGGCCTCGCTGACACCCCTGCCTGCCGGCAGGCAGGCCAGCGGGTGGCCAGTTGCTTCTGGTTGAGATGAACGACTTCCATTTTGGTCTCCTTCCGAACGAGTTGGCAGGCGTCCATGAAGGCGCTGTTCCGCCCACGAGCCAAGGTTGAGGTTGACGGCTGCCACGCGGACAGCGCCGCCCCATCTCGTTTCGAATATTTCGACTTTTCGTTTATTTCGGTTATGCTGCCTCCCATGACGCTGTTTGAAGCTCCCAGGAGGCTGCCATGACCACACTCTCGCCCACCCATTCGTTGCCAACGGCCGAAGAAGTTGCTATCGCCCGTGAGAGCGGCCGGGCGCTATCCGCCTTCCTGCAGACCCGCGCGGAAACCCAGCAAATCGAGATCTTCGACGACAAGGGCGCGCCTCATCCGGTCCGCGTCCCGGTGTCGGCGCTGCGGCTGCTCGTGGATGTCCTGACCGAGATCGGCGAGGGCAACGCGGTCAGCATCATTCCGATCCATGCCGAGCTGACGACGCAGGAGGCGGCGGACGTGCTCAATGTCTCGCGGCCGTTCCTGGTGCAGTTGCTGGAGCGCGGCGAGATCCCGTTCCACAAGATCGGCACCCACCGCCGCGTCCGTTACCAGGACGTGATTGCCCACAAGGAGCGGATCGACGCCGGACGCCACAAGGCCCTCGACGCCCTGGCCGAGCAGGCCCAGGCGCTCAAGATGGGGTATGAATGAAAAGGGTTTTTGCCAGAGCCCGGCGCGAATCGCGCCACATCCACTGGCGCGATTCCGTTTTACGCGCCATAATTGCGCCACGAAACGGCTAAATCGCGCCACGCACCCCATGCCCACTCCAGAAGAGCTGCTGAAAAGCATTCAATCTGCCCCCGAGGGCCTCTCCATCGCCACCATCCTGGCGCGACATCCGGGACTTGCCCGCCGGACGGCCCAGCGTTGGCTCAATGAGTTGATGGCTGAGGGCCGGATCAAGGCCTTGGGCGTGGGGCGGGCACGTCGCTACACCGTCGCGGCTATAGCCCTTGCGCCCACATCCGGCGCTGAGGATATCTTCCCCCGGCGCATCCCGCTTTCCGCCGACAGCCGCGACATTCTCGCCTATGTCGACCAGCCGCTCACGGCCCGCAAGCCGGTGGGTTACCAGCGCGATTTTCTGGATGCCTACCAGCCCAACCGCACTTGGTATCTTCCGGATCCATTGCGGCGACAGCTGCGCAAGATGGGGGATACCGGCCAATCGATGCTACCGGCCGGTACCTACGGCCGCGCTGTCCTGAACCGTCTTCTGATCGATCTGTCCTGGGCATCCAGCCACCTTGAAGGCAACACCTACACCCGGCTCGATACCCGGGAGTTGATCGAGCACGGCCGGGCCGCGCAGGGCAAGGCCGCCATCGAGACGCAGATGATCCTGAATCACAAGGCGGCCATCGAGTTTCTGGTCGAAAACGCCGACACGGCCGGATTCAACCGGTTCACGCTGCTCAACCTGCACAGTGCGCTGTCGGAAAACCTTCTGCCCAATCCCGCCGATGAGGGCCGCCTGCGCCGGCATGGGGTGGAGATCGGCAAGAGTGTCTATCGCCCGCTGGCCGTGCCCGCCCAGATCGAGGAGATGCTGGACCTCCTGCTGGACAAGGCGCATCGCATCGAGGACCCGTTCGAGCAGTCCTTTTTCGTGATGGTCCACTTGCCTTACTTGCAGCCCTTTGCCGACGTCAACAAACGGACCTCGCGGCTGGCGGCGAACCTGCCGCTGATCCGCGCCAATCTATGCCCGCTGACCTTTCTCGACGTGCCTGAGCAGGCGTACAGCCGGGCTGTGCTCGGTGTGTACGAAATGACCCGGGTGGAGTTGTTGCGCGACCTGTATGTCTGGGCCTATGACCGCTCGACCCAGGAGTATCTCGCCATCAAGCAGGATCTGGCCGAGCCCGACCCACTGCGGCTGGCATGGCGCGAGGTCATCAAGCAGTCGGTCCGCGAAGTCGTCCGGCAGCCCGAGCGCGAGCCGCTCGACGTCATCGATGAATGCCTGTCGGGGCACGACCTCGGCGCCGACAGGGACGATGTCGAAGCCTTGGTGATCGATGAACTGCGGCGGTTGCACGAGGGTGTGCTGGCACGCTACGGGTTGCGTCCCTCCGAGTTTGCACAATGGCAGTCAAGCCAGCGGCAGGTGTGAATCCGTCCCTGCGTTTGCCGTTCTATCAGACCTATCCAAACCTGTTCAGACGTATCTAAACTGGTTCAGCGCTGATTTCCTGCTTCGTCGAGGCCGGTTTCACTCCGGTCTTGCGACCCGAGTCAGAGCCTTCCTCTCCACAGGCTGACACGGCGGAACTCGCCGCGTATGCGGCAAGGTTTCTTGCCGCATTCAAGTCCCGGTCGTGGGTGGTTCCACAATCCGGGCAAATCCATTGCCGTATGGATAACGGCATGTTGTCCTGCACCGAACCGCAGACCGAACAGTTTTTGCTGCTCGGAAACCAGCGGTCGGCGATCACCACCAGCCCGCCCCGACGTTCAGCCTTGTACTCCAGTTGCCGTCTGAACTCGAAAAAGCTCATGTCGGCAATGGAGCGGGCCAGATGGCGGTTCGCCATCATGCCTCGCACGCTCAAGTCCTCGATGCCGACGGTGTGGAACCGGCTCGTGAGATCGGACGTGAGCTTGTGCAAGGCATCGGCCCGGATGTTGGCGATGCGGGCGTGAAGCCGCGCCAGCCTCGCCTTGCCTTCTGGCGGTTGTTGGAGCCTTTCTGCTTGCGGGACAGGCTGCGGGAGAGCCTGCGCAAGCGGTTCAGCAGCGCCTTGTGGGGCTTGGGGCCGGGGATGGGCGGTTCTCCCGTCGAGAGCGTTGCCAATGCGGACACACCAAGATCCACACCCACAACGCCTTGGCTTTCGGCTTTGCGTTTCGGCGGATCTTCGGTGTCCACGGCGATGCTGACAAACCAGCGGTCGGCCACACGGGAGACCGTGGCCGACAGAATCTTGCCGTTGAAGCGCAACGACTTATGGCTACGCACCCAGCCCAGGTTGGGGATGCGGATGCGGGAGCCTTCGACTGTGAATTGGTCGTTGGTGAGAGTGAAGCGATCGTGAACGCCTTTCTTGCGAAACTTCGGATATTTGGCGCGACCGGCAAAGAAATTCTTGAACGCCTCGCCCAACTGAATAATCGCCATTTGCGGAGCATTCTTGGTGACGTCCAGCATCCACGGGAACTGCTCACGCTTGATGGCGTTCAACTGACGGCGCAGCGCGGCCTGCGAGGGCTTGGGCAGTGTATTGTCCGCCTTCCACGCATCGTACTGGCGCTGCCATTCGGCCAGCGCCCAGTTGTAGGCGAATCGCGCCGTGCCCGCCGCTCGGGCGAAGTAGGTCGCCTGCGCGTTGTTCGGATCGAGCGCGATCTTGTGGGCAATGATCATGCCTGCGCATCCTCCACGGCCTTTTTCACGCTATTCAGCAGCTTCTGGTTCTTGCGCGAGCGGCTGCCGTAGAGCCTCGCGCTGAACACCGTGATGATTTCCAGCACATCCTTCGCCAAATCCTCCTCGAAGGTCGTGTCTTCACCCTGGTTGAGACTCACCACTTCGACATTTTTCGCCTCGCAGATGGCGAACACCAGTTCCGCGTCGAAGCGCACCAGCCGGTCCTTGTGGGTGATGACCAGACGCCCGATCTCGCCGTCGATGATGGCATCGAGCAAGCGTTTCAAGCCTTTCTTGTGGTAATTCATCCCTGAGCCAAGGTCGGCGATGACTTCGAATGTCCAGCCCTGGCGGGCGCAGTACAGTTCCAGCACCTGTTTCTGCCGCTCCAGGTCGTCCTTCTGGTCGTGGCTGGAGACGCGGGCGTAGGCGATGGTGCGGCGCTGAGCGTCCGCTTCAGAGCGGAACATCTCCGGGCGCAGCTTCGACATGTCGTAACGGCGATGGCCGCCCGCCGTATGTTCGGCGACCAGCTTGCCCGCCGCTTCCCAGCGGCGCAGGGTCGTGATCGACACGCCCAGCGCCGAAGCGGCTTCACCTATGCTTACGAATCTCTCCACATTGGAGCGTATTGCACAGCTTTAATAAGATTTCCATGAAACTGTTTAAACCCCCGAAACAGCCCCCGTTCTGGGGGGGGAAAGCGATCTGCCTGACGCGGGTTCGATTCACTCAGGCCATCCCTGGCCTTCGCCCTGCGGGCAGCCTCGCTGCGCCAATCTGCTCCGGCAGATTGGTCCCGTTTCAGGAATCGAACTGGCCCCGGAAAGCAGACGCGGTTGAACGGCCTAATCGGTGACCAATCTACGAGAAGAACCGCTCGACCATCTGACGATCACAGCCTTGTCAACCCCCGCTTTTCGCAGCAGCAAGCAGCATTTTTGACATCCTCCCCGTCCTTCAGGGCGGGGAGGATGTCAAAGAGAAAATGAAAAGCCCGAACGGCGGCAACCATTCGGGCTTCCTCAACCGCCGCCGATCCGGAATCCATTCCCACCGTCTCCGTCGGACACCTTCTCCGCGACGACCCGAACCGCCGTGCCCGAAACCCCGACCAGGGCCATGCCGCCTTTCGGCTTGAAGTCGATGTATTCGTAGTCGATCGCGACGCCGATGACGGCGTTGGCGCCGGCGGCCCCCGCTCGCTCCACCATCTGTAGCAGCGCCCGTTCGCGGGCGTCCTCCAAACCTTTCTCGTACCCCCGGCTCCGTCCGCCCCAAACGTTCCGGAACGCCGCGAAGAGATCGCGGACGGCGTCCAGGCCTTCCACGGCGACGCCGGACACGACGCCGAGATGCTCGGTGATGCGAAAACCCTCGAGGGTGGGCGTGGTGGCGACGATCATGAGGAGCTTCTCCGACGGAAACGACATGAGCCGATTATGCCCGCGAAAAAAGCGTCCGACGCTGCACAAAGTTCCGATTTCGGCCATTTATTGCAACGCCGCTGCGGTTCAGTTTCGCCAGAATAGGGCCATCCGATTCGAAAGGAGGTCCTCCGTGGAACCCGTCTCGCTCCCGAAACACATCGACGACCCCATTCATCTCATCTTGTGGCCGGCCGACGAAATGGCCGCGTTCGTCACCTGCCTGATCGGCGGCATGCTGATCGGGCAACTAATCCTCGCCGTGGCGATCGGCGTGATGGCGGTCAAGTTCTACCGCCGCTTTCGCGACAACCGGCCGGACGGTTATCCCCTGCATGCCGCCTACTGGCTGGGCCTGCTGCCGAGCCGGGCGGTCACCATCCCGAATCCGTTCATCCGGAGGTATCTGCCGTGAGATTGTCGGACTTCCTGAAAACCTGGCACGGCATCGAAGCCGAGAACCGCTTTGGCCGCCTCGTCATCCTGGGGCTGCTCGCGATCGGCGTGATCACCTCGCTGGCCGCCTGGCGTACCGAACGCAGCATCGTGCTCGTGCCGCCGACGCTCACGCACGAGGTGGACATCACCCGCTCGAAGGCCTCCGGCGAGTACAAGGAAGCCTGGGGACTGTATCTTGCCGAGCTGCTCGGCAATGTGACGCCGGCGACAGCCGACTTTCTGAAAGAAGCCATCGAGCCGATTCTGGCCCCAAGCATCTACCGCACCGTGCTCGACGCCATGGCCGAGCAGATCAAGGCGATCCAGATGGACCGGGTGACGATCAGCTTTCGGCCGCGCCAGGTGTTGTTCGAGGAAGAGACCAACAAGGTGTTCGTCTCCGGCGAACTGACTAGCCAGGGACCGAATAGCCATCCGGACGTCCGCCGGCGCACCTACGAATTCGTGCTCAGCATCAAGAACTACCGGCCTCGGCTGGACTACATCGACGTCTACCCGGACGAGCCGAAGACCCTGCAACGCTTGAAAGCGACGTCGAACACAGAGGGCAAGTCATGAGCGCCAAGACGCGAAACCTAAACCGCCTCGCGTTCGCCCTCCTGGCGAGCCTGTCCCTGCCGCTCCGCGCCGAACCGGACCCCGCCCAGGCGGTGGAGCTCCTGCCGGTATCGGCAAGGGCGCTGCAAGACGCCGTCCGTCACGCCGAGACCGAGGAACCGGCGACGCTGACGCCGGAGACCGTGCGGGTGTCGCCCGGCGTCAATGAATTGCTGCCGGTCGCGCTCGGTCATCTGAACCGGATCGTCACGCCGTTCGAGCACCCGGTGGTGACGACCGTCTCCAATGCGCAGACCCAAACCAAGGGCCGGGTCGTGTATGTCGCGCCCGCCGACGAGACGCCGGTGACCCTCTATCTGACGCCGGGTGACAACCCCGAATTTGCGCTGTCGCTGACCCTGATCCCGAAACGGATCCCCGCGCGGGAAATCCGCCTCGGCCTCGATCCGGACGCGTACAAGACCCTGGGCCAGCTGCAGCGCCAGGCGCAATCCGGGGCCGGTTCGGCCGGAGCCGATCCGCCGGCGTACGTGGCCCGGCTGAAAGCGATCTTTCGCGAACTCGGGCTGCAACGGACGCCGCGCGGGTTCGACCTCAGGGCGCCGGACCGCTCGGAGACGATCCGGTGCGGCCAGCCGGCGCTCGAGACCCGGACCGGCCAGGCCCTGGAAGGCCGCGACCTGGTGATCCTGGTGGGCGTCGCCAGCAACCGGGGACGCGAGACGATCGAGATCGACGAGCGGACCTGCGCCGATCTCGACGGCGGCGTCCTGGCGGTGGCGGCCTGGCCGAGGGTGGTTCTCGCGCCGGGCGAGGCCACCGAGCTCTATATCGCGCGACGGCGGGCGCCGGATGAGGAAACCGCGGCGCGGCCGTCCCTGCTGACGGACGGAGCGATGCCATGAGGGGGCTCGTGCAAGGTTGGTGGGCGGCCTTGACGCCGGAAGCCAAACGCAACCTCGCGGTCGCGGGGTTCGCGGCCGCCGGCCTCACGGGCGTGGTGGGACTCGCCCTGCTGGCGCCCGAGGTGGCCCAGCCGGTCAACAAGCAGGCGGTGGTCAAACACATCCTCACCGACACCGATCCCCGCGCCCTGGGCCTCGACGGGCTGGCCGCGCAGTTGCGGGAGCAGTCGCGGCAGTTTGCGGAATTCCGCCAAAAACTCCAGACCATCGAGGAGCAGCAGAAATCCCAGCGTCTGTCCGACGAGGAGCGGTTCAAGCGCTACACGACCGCGGAGCGCCAAGCCTATGAAGAGCGGATGAAAGCGCTCGCCGCCGAGGTCGATGCCCTCCGCAACCCGCCGGGAAGCGCCGAAGGCACGGCTTCGGAAAAACGGCCCCAGCGGCCGGCCCGTCCGAGCCGGGGTCCGGGCGATCGCGACGATCTCAATGCCGTGTTCGAGCAGGCGTCGCGCGCGCCGGCGGGACCCGCGTACGGCGCCGGGGCGTCCACCGGACGGCCGGTCCAGAATGCGCCGGCCGCGCCGCTCCAGATCCGGGTGATCAAGGACGATACCCTAGCGACCGCCTCCAACGCCCTGCCGACGCCCTCCGTTCAGCATCCGCCGGTGTTCATCCCCGCCGGCAGCATTCTGAGCGGCGTGCTCCTCAACGGCATGGATGCGCCGACCGGCCGGAAGGCGCAGAAGCAGCCGATGCCGGTTCTGGTACGGGTGAAGCAGGAGGCCATTCTGCCGAACCGCTTCCGGGCCGACGTTCGGGAGTGCTTTCTGGTGTCGGCGGGCTACGGCGATCTCAGCGCGGAGCGGGCGTACATCCGGAGCGAAACCTTCTCCTGCGTCCGCGACGACGGCGGCGTGATCGAAGTGCCGCTCGACGCCTACGCCACCGGCGAGGACGGCAAGACCGGCATCCGCGGGCGCGTGGTCGAAAAGCGCGGCCAGCTCCTCGCGAACGCCCTGGCCGCGGGCTTCCTGAGGGGCTTTTCCGACGCCTTCGGCCGCAATCAGATCCCGGTCATTTTGACCGGCGGCGCGGGTTTGACCGGCGGCGCCGCCCCGTTCCAGCGCGCCTTCAGCCAGCAGGCGATGGAAGGCGGGGCGCTCCGGGGCGCGGGCTACGCGATGGACCGGCTGGCGCACTACTACATGGACTTGGCCGAGAACCTGTTTCCGGTCATCGAGGTCGACGCGAGCCGCAAGGTCAGCTTCATCGTGCAGAAAGGCACGACTTTGAAGCTGAATCATTGAGTTGAGTCGCCGCCGACCCCGAAAGCCGTTTTGGCTAAACAAACACGGAGTATCCATGCATGTACAACTTCAAACGCTGGGCGCTGACCACCATGCTAGCGGTCGTCGCCGTTCTGATGTTCTCGTTTTTTTGGAGGGCTGATCGCGGGTGGCTGGATCTGTTGACCATCTCAGCATTGACGGCGGCGGCCAGCGTGGGCCTCAACTATTGGCTGGATCAGCAGAGCGCGGCCTATGCCCGACGCATTGCCGCCGGCAACACCCTGACCTGGGACGTGTTGATGAACGGCGTGAAGATCGGCACCGTGACCGATGCGCAGTACGCCGCGATGCAGCGGTCCGCTTTCCGAGACTACCGAAACGCGGTGGCGCAGTTGCTTAACTTCGGTCACATGGTCTTGGTCGCGCTCGGCAAGCTGGTCATCGTGGTGCCTGGTCTGGCGTTCTGGATGGCAGCCGGCATGGCGCTTTCCCCACCGGAATCGTCCGTCGAGATCGTGCGGGAGGTTCACAAAGCCGATCCGGCCACGATCGCCTCGGCTATGCGCTCGCTTCTAGACGCTGCCGTCGCGGTGTCGGTAATAGTCATCCCCATGACGGCCATCATGGGGTTCCGCTTCGGCTTCAGGAACTACTATTCGGCAGCCGTCGCACGGATGCTGCGCATGCACTGCGGCACACCGGCCGAAGGGGACATTCATCTGTACCGTATGGTTTTGGGTGCCGAATTGCCGAACCAAAGTGCGTGTTTTGGCCATTTTTTGCAGCGCCGGGACAGCCGCAACCCGTTAATCTGACGCCAACAACGAGGATTTGCTCATGACTTCGACATCCCTCCGATCGACCCTGTCTCTTCTTCCGGTGCTCGGCGCTCTGAGCGGGCCGGCGGCCGCCGGCGACGGTCTGCCGATGACGGCGGCCTTGCCGGCGGTGGACCTCCTGAATGTCAAGATCGACGGCCTGAAGGCGTTGCCCATCTCGGGGCTCCAGATGGTCAAATCCGGCGACCGGACGTTCTTTCTGTCGCCGAACGGCCGGTTCGTGTTCCAGGGCACCGTCACCGACGTGTGGAACCAGGTCAAGATCGAGACCCTGGAGGATGTGGACCGGATCGCGAACCGCATCGATCTCGCCCGGATGAAACTGAAGCTCGACGATCTGGGACCCGTGACCTACGGCACCGGCCGGGAACAGGCGGTGGTGTTCGTCGATCCGCGCTGCCCGTACTGCGCCAAGGTGCAGCATCAGATGGAGGCCCTCAAGGACCGTTACACGTTCCAGCTGGTTTCCGTGCCGGTCCTGGGGGCGGAATCGCAAAGCCTGGTGGTCAGACTCGGTTGCCTCCTGCAAACCGGGGCCAGGGATCAGGCACGCGATGCGCTGATGCATCAGCGCTACGACGGGATTCCGGCCGAGGTAGGCCCGGACTGCGATCGCACGCCGATGCAGAAAGCATTGGTAACGGCGCACCTGTTCGGGATCGACGCGGTACCGTTCCTGATCGCGCCGGACGGGCGCACGTTCAAGGGAGCGCCGGACGACCTGGCCGGTTGGCTGGCCGGGGAGGCGGCCGCGCGCGTTGAACGGGCCTTACCGAACGTCAAAGGGGGCCGCTCATGAGACGGCTCGCACTCGTCGCCATCGCGGTGGCGCTGAGCGGTTGCGCCGCCAAGTATGGCTGCAAGGGCATGCCGAACGATCCCGTCTGTCTGTCCACCACCGACGCCTATAAGGCCTCGAACCATTCGGTTTCGCCGCCGTCATCGGGCGATGCCCGAAAGAAAGGAAAGGAAGTGCGTGCCGCGCTCGCCGACGTGGCTCCGGCGCGATGGGCGCGGGCTCCGTACCCGAAGATCGACGACCCGACGCCGATCCGGACCCCGTCCCGCGTCATGCGGGTCTGGATCGCTCCGTGGGAGGACGCCGAGGGCGATCTGATGGTGTCGAGCTACATCTACACGGAACTCGAGCCGCGCCGCTGGATGATCGGCCCGGCGGCGCCGGCGGTCGCGCCGTCGCTGGCTCCCCTTCAGGTCGAACAGCGCCCGACGGAAACGTCGCCGCGAAAATCTGCGGCGGGCACCGGCGTCTTCGTACCTTCGGCCGATACCGACGACGACTAGGCGAACAACACCAGCGCCTCGGTTCAGGGTTTAAGTGACCTGAACCGGGGGGCCGAGGCCTGCGGGCAACCGCGCAAGCCACCGGGGTCACACACGCTCCGAGGACCGGCGGGCAACCGCCTCACCGACCGGGAAGCGATTCCCGAGGATCGGCGGGCAACCGCCTTTCGATATCCACGGAGTTACTTATGAACGTCATGTGCAATCGAATGCTGTGCATTCGAAAGAAGGTGTCGGGCTGGATCGGGAAGCTGTTCGGAGGATCCAAGCCCAAAACGGTTCGCGACCCGATCCAGGGGTTCCGGCCGAGCGCCACGCCGCCTCGGCGACACACGACCACGGTGGCGCTACTGACCCTCGTCGCCCCGTTCCTCGTCCTCCTCGCGCCCGAGGCCATGGCCGGGGCCGGCGGCGCCGAGTTCAACGACATCTACGCCACTCTGACCGGCTGGGTCTCCGGCATTCTCGGCCGGGTCATCGCGATCTGCTTCGTCATCGTCGGTCTGGTGGCCGGGGTGGTTCGCGGCAGCATCATGGGATTCGTCATGGGCGTGGCGAGCGGCGTCGGCCTGTTCGCGACCCCGACTATCATCGACAACATCGTGACGGCGGTCATTTAAACCGTCAGGAGGTGCATTGCTGAAAACGGCTCCGGCGCGCGCTTGGGCGTGCGCCGGGCCCTTCGAGAACGCGACAGGATCGAATCGTATGTCCACGGTACAGGTCATCGACCGGAACGGACAGCCGTTAAAGCCGTGCCATCCGGCGCGTGCCCGTCAGTTGGTGAAAGGAAACCGGGCCAGGGTGGTTGCCCTCAAGCCCTATACGATCCAGCTGACATCGCCGCCGTCCACGCGTGACAACGGCCACCATATGCCAACGGAGACGCCATGAAAATTCCCAAAGTCCACCGGGTGGATGAGCTCTTCACCACCCTGGCCTACGATCCCGACGAGAAACTGTTTCTCCACGCGGATCAGTCCTTGAGTTTCGGATTCCTCTGCCGGCCCCTGACCGGCGCCGACCCGAATCTGCCGTCCCGCGTCAATGTTCTGCTGAACCAGGATTGGCCCACCGATACGCTCCTCCAGGTCAGTCTCTGGACCTCGCCCGACATCGAGGAGTCCCTCGCGGTGATGAAGGCACGCCGTCTCCGGCAGACGCAAGCGACCTATCAGGCCATGACCGAGGCCGCCGTCGAGTTTCTCCGGAACGGAACCGAGGTCCCGCCGGAAACGGTGTCCGGCGCGCGCCTTCGCCGCACCCAGGTGATCGTCGCCGTCAAGCTCCCCATCGTGGCCCCCAGGCCGAGCCTGCAGGATCTGGCCCGCGCGGCGGAACTCAGGATGGCGACGGAACAGTCGCTTGCGACCATCGGCCTCCTACCCGAGGCGCTCGGCAACGATCTCTACGTCCGGACGCTCTCGACGATCCTCAATTGGGGCGACCAGGCCGGCTGGAAGGACCGGATCATCCCCGAGTGCGATATCCGGCAACTCATCCGCGATCAATTGTTCGACTACGACACCGACCTCCGCACGGACGAGCGGGGTCTCTGGCTCGGGCGGAAACGGGTCAAGATGCTGTCGGTCAAACGGACCCCCGATCAGATGTATTTCGGCGGCGCCAAGAGCTATTTGGGCGACCTCCTGTCGGGCACGCGCGGCATCCGGCAAAACGTGCTGATCACGGTCACGCTGCACTATCCGGATGCGGAAAGCACCCGCGCGCGGCTCGAGAGCGTCCGCCAATTCATCACCAATCAGGCCGCGACACCGATCGCTCGGTTTCTACCGGTGCTGCAACAGCGGAAGCAAAACTTCGACATTCTGTTCGAGGCCTTCGCCGACGGCGACCGGCCGATCCGCGCCTATTTCGGCCTCGCGCTCTTTTGCAATGAGGCCGAGGAGGCGCAGGCGGTGTCCAATGCGCGGGTGTACTTTCGGGAGCTGGGCTTCCAATTGCTGGAGGACAAGTATTTCGCCTTGCCGTTGTTTCTGAACTGCCTGCCGTTCGGCGCCGAGCGCGCGGCGATCGCTTCGCTCCAACGCTACCGGACGCTGGCGACCCGCCACGCCATTCCGCTTTTGCCCCTGTTCGGCGATTGGCAGGGCACCGGGACGCCCACCCTCAATTTCATCTCCCGGAACGGGGAGCAGATGAGCGTGTCGCTGTTCGACACCACCGGCAACTACAACCTCTGCATCGCTGCGGAATCGGGCAAGGGCAAGTCGTTCCTGACCAACGAGATCATCGCCAATTATCTCGCCGAAGGCGCCCAGGTCTGGGTCATCGACGTCGGCCGGTCCTACGAGAACCTGGCCGAAATGCTCGACGGCGATTTCATCCAGTTCACGCACGAGGCCGTGATCGGCCTGAATCCGTTCCCGCTCATCCAGAATTGGGCGGAAGAGGCGGACATGGTCGCGGGCCTCGTCACGGCGATGGCGGCGCCCACCGAAAAGCTGACCGACTTCCAGACCGCGAGTCTCAAGCGCGTGCTCAAGGATCTCTGGACCGAAAAGGGCCGGGCGATGAGCGTGGACGACGTGGCGGACCGTCTCTGCGCGGAGACCGACCAGCGCGTCGTCGACATCGGGATGCAGCTGTTCCCGTTCACGGCCCATGGCGAGTACGGCCGCTATTTCAACGGACCCAACACCGCCCGGTTTCGGAACGATTTCACCGTGCTGGAACTGGAGGAGCTCAAGGGCCGGAAACACTTGCAGCAGGTGGTCCTCCTGCAGCTCATTTATCAGATCCAGCAGACGATGTTCTTGGGCGAGCGCGCCCGGCCGAAGATCGTCATCATCGACGAGGCCTGGGACCTCCTGACCGAGGGGGACGTTTCCAAGTTCATGGAGCACGGCTACCGGCGGTTCCGGAAATACGGCGGCGCCGCGATCACCATCACCCAGTCCGTCAACGACCTGTACCGGAATCCCGCGGGACGGGCCATCGTCGAAAATTCGGCCAACATGTACCTCTTGGGTCAGAAGGCGGAGGTCATCGACCAATTGAGGCAGGACCGCCGCCTGCCGTTGAGCGAGGGCGGCTATGAACTCCTGAAGACGGTGCACACGCTGCCGGGCGCCTATTCGGAGATCTTCTTTCTCACCGAAATGGGCTCCGGCATTGGCCGGCTGATCGTCGATCCCTTCAAGCGCATCCTGTTCTCCACCAAGCCGCAGGACGTGCAGGCGCTCCGCGAATACCGGCGCCAGGGGCTGAACCTCGACGACGCCATCCGCCGGGTCCTCGAAGCGCGGGACACGCGGGAGCACGCCCATGCCGCGTAAGGTTACCTGGATGCTGGCGATGGTCGTGATCGCCGCCGTGTGCGGCGCGCTGGCCGGCACCCTGACCGTGCGCCAGGCGCTCACCGAACCGCTGGAGCGCCTGGCGCTGACCACCCCGGTTTTCGTCCTCGACCGCGCGGCCGTCATCAAGTCGCTTCCGCCGTCGGCTTCCGAAGCCGAGATTCACCGTACCGTCGCCGCCTTGCGCGAGCAAGCCTCGCGCCTGGGAGCCGCCGGTTACCTCATCATCGACGCCACCGCCGTTCTGGCCGCCCCGGAGGACTTATATGTTCGACCACCGAACTGACGCTTTACCGCTTCACACCGCACCCGCGCGCCGGCGCGTGCCGTTACGCGCCTTCCTGGGACGGGCGCTGCCGCTGCTCGCGCTGATTCTTGCGGCCGAGTATTACCTGGGGCACCGGTTCCGCCTTGGCATCGACGCGCAAAAGGATACCTGCCTCGACGGCGCCCGGATCGTCCTGATCGACACCTACGACCAGAACATCTGGCGCGGCGATCTGGTCGCGTTCCGCGCCGAGCGCATGGCGCCCTATTTCGAGGACGGGCGCACCATCGTCAAGCTTGTGGCGGGCGTCAGCGGCGATCGGGTTCGGGTGGACGAGGTCCGGACGACGGTGAATGGCGCGGAAATCGCCCGCGGGTTGCCTCTGTCCGACAAGCTGAAAAAGGCGCCGGCCGCCTTCCGGCGCGAGGAGACCGTGCCGCCGGGCGCCTATTGGGTGACCGGCACGACCCCGAAGAGCTTCGATTCCCGCTACTGGGGGCATGTGTACGACCGGCAGATCATCGGGCGGGTTTATGCGCTCTTTTGACCGAGTGGTTGCCCTGGTGCTTGCCGCCCAGTACGCCTCGGGGGGATGGGCCGAGGAAGACTGGCTGACGCGCTCACGCGCCATTCTCGACGCTACCCGCAAGACGCAACGGCCAGCGTGGCTTGACGAGAATCCCCACCGGGAGAAGGCCGAACGTCAGGCGCGGGAAACGATGGACGCCACGCCGAAACCGGACCTGCCGGGTGTCGGCGCGCCTCTGCCGGACGGGGACGGCTCAGTCGGACGGCACATCGTGATCTACGTTTCGTCTGCGTTAGGACGTGACGCGCTCAAGGACGTGTTCGAGGCGGCGGCGGGGCAATCCGATGTCCTGATCGTGTTCCGCGGCCCCCGCCCGGGGCAGAAGATCCCGACCTTCGTCGCCGAACTCCGGGACCTGTTGAAAGACATCGAGCCCGCCCCGAACGTCGGTCTCGATCCCCACCGCTTTCGGACCCACGACGTGACCGCGGTTCCCGTCATGATGCTCGAAGACGGGGGGCGAGTCCTGGCTCGCGTCCGGGGTGTGACCGGAATCGACGGGTTCCGGCGGCAACTGGCGGCGGGCCGCCAGGGCGACCTCGGCGCGCAGGGGCCAGTCCTTGAGGTGGCGGAAATCGATCTCATCGAGGAGATGCAACGCCGTTTGGCCGCGATCGATTGGCACGACAAGAAACGGCAGGCGCTGACCCGGTTCTGGGACCGAGCCCGGTTCGTCGAATTGCCGGAAACGACGGAAAACCGGGACCGCTCGATCGATCTCACCGTGACCGCGCCGCGCGATCTGATCGCGCCAGACGGTACGGTCGTGGTGCGCGCCGGCGAGACCGTCAATCCTCTGGACAAGCGACCCTTTACCCTGCGGCTGGTGGTCTTCGACGGCACGCGGCCCGATCAGGTCGAAACCGCGGCCCGGCTCGGACAGGAGACCGACGGGAAACGCGTGGTTTATATCACGACCCGCCTTGAACGTGAGGACGGCTGGAACGCTCTGGCCGCACTCGAACGACGGCTGGAGAACCCGGTTTACCTGCTAACCCCGGAGGTCCGAAGCCGTTTTCAGCTGGAGCGCGTGCCCGCGGTCGTCGAGGCGGAGGGCAAGAGGGTTCGGATTTGGGAGATTCGGGCGGCGAGTCCGGACGCGCGAGAAGGAGAGCCGTCGTGAACGGGTCCGCTTTTATCCAAAGCCGGGTTAAAACCTTGGTCCTCGTACTGCTGATAACCGGTCTGTCGCTGGCCAATGCCAAGGTGTCGGCAGCCGAGGAGGGGGAGGGGAAAGCCTTGGATCCCCTGTGTCCCGATGCGGAGGTCTGGTCCGGCAAGTTGATCACCGACATCTGTTGGGGGTGCCTCTTTCCGATCCGGATCGCCGGCGGGGCCTGGGGAGACGGCGAGGTGCCGGACGGCGTCACCGACAAGATCCTCTGTGCCTGCGATTCGCCGACCGGGATCCCGGAACTCGGCCTGACCTTGGGACTCTGGAGTCCCGCCCGGCTGATCGAGATCGTTCGGAATCCCTGGTGCGCGCCGGCTCTGGGCGGGGCGGTACTGAACGAATCCGCAGTCTCGCGCCTTCGGCTTCTGGGGACGGCGGGCCACGCGGAGTATGACGCCAGCGAAACCTCCTTTTACAACTATCACTATTACGCCTTCCCGCTCTACATCCTGCTCGATCTATTCTGGGACGACCGCTGCAATGCCGACGGCTATCGCGATTTCGACCTCTTGTATGTTTCGGAGCTCGATCCCACCTGGAGCAACGACGAACTGGCTTTCTTCACCAACCCCGAAGCCGTCCTCTTCGCGAATCCCATCGCGGTCGCGGCCTGCGCGGTCGATGGCGTCGCGGCCACCGCCGGCCACCCGATCGATGCGATGTTCTGGTGTGCCGGCACCTGGGGTCACATGTACCCCTTATCCGGGGTGGCCTACACCTCGGCCGGCACCGATCCGCGGATTTCCAGCCTGCTCGCGACCCGCGCCACGGCGGCCCTGCATCGGCGCGGGCTGGCGTGGAAGACGGTCGGCAACGACGCCTTGTGCGGCGGCAACATCTACCCGTTCATGCCGAAGAACCAGTACCGGATGAGTCTTTTCTATCCGGTGGCCGAGACGGACCGCACGCACGCGATCGGCGAAAGCACCTTCCGGTGGGGCGTGGGCCGAACCTATCCCGGGCCCGGCGAAGATCATGTCTATCTCCTGTGGCGCTGGCAGGACTGCTGTGCGGGGATCTGAACCATGACGCCAGCCTGGGTCCGCCGCCATCCCGTCTTCACTTGGCCCCTCGTCGCCGTGCTCAATATCGCGGTCGCCTGGACGCCGTTTGGCCTCGCTTATGGCGATGCGTTCGATGAGGCAGCGAGTCAGGGCCAGACGGCCGGCCGTTCGGCGGTCGAGGCCTTCCACTTTCCGGATCTGAACGAAGCTAATGGCACGCTGACCTTAAATCCGGGCACTGCGCACGAGTCGTCACTCCAGGTCAAGGATCTCTTTCCCGATGCGGATCAGGGCAACCTGAGCGATTTTACCGGGCTGTACGGGGACAACGCCGGCACCGTTGCGGCGGGCCTCGATGCCCAAACGGCGCTCAAGACCGAAGCGACCCAGACCGGCGAAGCGTACCGGACCGTGATCGACGCCGCCCACCGCGCCCATCCGGACCTCAGGAACGATCCGGTCTGGACCAAGACCGACGATGTGCTCGACCACCATGACCTGTTCGCGAAAACGTTCGCCGATTGCACGGCCTCCACGGTCTTCACGGACGATGAATTCGAGGCTCGCTTGCCCGACTACAAGACCTGTGTCCGTGTGCCGAGTCCGCCGTCCGCCTGCACCGCGACCCGGCAGTACACCGTTTCCCAGGACACGGTCGAGGTGAAGCTCGGCACGATTGGCAAGCACAACGTTTCCTTTAGCTTCGATTTGAAAAACGGCACAGGCACCTGGTGGAGCGATATCGGTGCAGGCGGCAGCATCGTCGTACCAAAACTCGATTACGCGACCATCTGCGACGGCTCGGCGCCTTACCGGATTCGCCATGTCAAGACCGTGGGCTGGCTGGATTCCGGTCTTTGGAGCAACGACGGCGGTTATCAGGTCGACGATTCGGTCTCGCAGGGCATTGCGCAGATGCCGTCCTGCGAAAACGGCCTGGTGGGCACGTTTTGGCAACACGACGTCGGCGGCGAAAATTGGGTGATGGCCGCGAAGCTGTATTTCAGCGTCGAGCGCATCGAGAAGGTCGAGTGGCTCTGGTCGAATGCGAAATGTCCGGAGCTAGTGAGCGCGGTTCAGGACAACCTGTGCCGGAACACCAGCGTGAGCTGTACCCAAGATCCTGGGATGTACAACGCAGCGCTTCAGCAAAAGTGTTTCGAATACAATGGCGTGCGGATTTGCGAATCGGACCTGCCGGAGCCGTTGTTCCCGCAACTCGGCAAGACCTGCGGCGCCGTCTCGATCGACGCCGAGTGCGATTTCACCGGCGGTGTCGGGTCCTGCTGGACCGACAGCGCGGGCGAACACTGCCTGACGCCGGGCGAGGAGGGCGGACAATCCTGCGAGGCTCTCGAAGCCGAAGGCTGCGCGTTCATCCGTTCGGAGTGCGTGGACGGCGCGCAAGGGGGAGCCTCGGGCGCCTGCTGGCGGTCCAGCGACCTCTACGACTGCGGCACGACGCAACCCATTCCGACGCTCCGAAGCGCCAGCAAGCAGACCTGCGCCGGTCCGATCCGCTGCATGGGCGAGGACTGCGTCACCGTGGACCGGACCCAAAGTCAGGATTTCGTGCGGGCGGTGGCCGCCCTTCAGGCATCGCAGCAAATGGCCATGGACACGGTGTGCGAGACCGTGATCAACGAGCAGGAAGGGCAGGGCTTCGAGTTCACGACCTGCCGGGTCTTCAAGGGCGAGGCGCGCGCGTGCAAGATCGCGGGCGGACTGGTCACGCTGGTCGATTGTTGCAACGCGCCGACCTCGACCGACCTCGGCGACTATATCGATCTGTTGTTCGCCGTCGGGCAGCTAGACAGCGCGATCGTGAGGCTCCACAAAGCGAATAGGACGCTGGGCGCGTGGGAGGAACTTCGAAAACCCGTCGTCAGCGTCTGGGACACGGTCGCCGGATTCTACGACCAGGCAGTGAACGCGATCACCGGATCGACCGAGGCCGCGGCGAGCACGGTGGCGAAGGAGGGGCTGATCAGCCAGTTCCAGACGATGCTGATGAAGGAGGTGGCAACCTGGGTGGGGCAGACGTTCGGGGGGGCGGCGGGAAACCTTCTGTTCAGCTATGCCACGACAAACGGGGCTCAATCAGCTTTCACGCCGTCCGGTCAACTCGCCTCCAATTCGGGGGGCACGCTGCAACTCGGCGGCGGCGGCGCCTATGTTGGCACTGCGCTGAACATGATCATGATGGCCTACACCATCTACATGATCGTGGTCATCGTCGTCCAGATCGTCTTCGAGTGCGAGCAGTCGGAGTATGAGTTGGTGGCTAGGAAGGAGCTGAAGAGCTGTACCTACCTGGGCACGTATTGCGAGGAGACGAATGAGTTCGGCGTCTGTTTCCTGCACAAGGAGAGCTACTGTTGCTTCGCGTCGCCGCTCGCGAGGATCCTGCAGGAACAGATCCGCCCCCAACTCGGCATGAGCTTCGGCAAGAAGGAGGAACCCGATTGCAGCGGCATTCCGGTCGAGAAATTGCAGTATGTCGACTGGTCCAAGGTCAACCTCGACGAATGGCTGGCCATCCTGGCAGCCACGGGCCATCTGCCGGACGCGGCGAGCGCCGCCGCGAAACTGAACCTGGATCGGCTGACGGGCGCGGGCAGCCGGCTCAACGTCGACGGCACGCGCCAGAATACGCTGGACCGCAACCGAACCCGGCTTGACGGGCTCGACGTGCCGGCGATCCGCCGCGAGGCCGAGGAACAAGGCTGGGCCTTGGGGCCAAAGTGACGTGTGTTTCCGAACCCTGGGGGCAAAGTGAATTTCAATCGATAGAAGGAGAACGACAGTGGAAAGGTTGTTTTTACGGGGAGCCATCTTGATCGGTTTGTCTTTAGCAAATGCCGGATGCGCGATGTTCGGCCGGTTTCATCCGGTCGACTTTTACGAACGCGATCCGAAATACAGCCTCGCTTTGCAGATCGCGCTCGCAACCGGCCTGACCAGCCCCAACGTCTATACCGGAAAACCCGAGCCGCTCAACGACGTGCCGCGCGCTCAATTGGCCGCGGCGTTGAAGGGCACGGACTCCGGCGCCGCCGGTCGGGAGCTCCTTCATGCCGCAGGCCTTGCTACAGGAGTTCGCAAGTTAACGGGCGCCGGGATCGCGCCGCCTGGTTTTTCACTCGCCGGCGCCGGCGCGATGTCGATTTTGAGTGTGCTCACATCGGCACCCCGAAAACATCCGGTCCTCGAAAATCATATTTGGGTCTGGATGCCGGCAAGCGAGGCGCTAAATCAAGAAGCGGCGGCAGCAAAGTTAAGCGCTCTGCTCTTCGATACCTACATGAAAACGTTGCCAGAGCCGTACCGGTTTGTCCGAACGGAGACCGAACGATACCCCGGACTGATAAGCGATACCGTTGAGACAAATCATGTCATTGAAGGTGGTGAATGTGATGGCCAACGACAACGCTGTTACACGCGTCCGCTTAAGCTGGAATCGCTCAGACCGCTGTCAAAGTCGCCGGAGTGGATCGGTGGTAAGGCCGCTTACTTTGTGGAGGCTTTTGCCGGCGCGTGGTTATTTCATCCGTTGAGAGATGTTCATGATAAACCAGAGGAAAGGATAGCCATTGGCAAAGCCCCCCATCTTCAACGCATGAGCGCCGCTCTCCCCGACTGGGTGTACATCTACAGCGCGCCCACGAACGAACGGCCGTATCCCGTCATCTTCCACCGGGGCGAGACGCTGTATTTCATCGAGCCCGAAAACCAATCCAAGAACCAGGCAAATTGACGGAGCCCGCGATGACCGACCCGACCAACTTCACCCCGAAGAACCAAAATGCATCGGATGACGGCTGGGCGCGTGAGGCTCTGCTACGAATTGTTGAAGAAAACCTGAAGGAATGGCGCCGGTCCCGGCGGTGGCGTTTCGCCTTCAAGGCGCTGTCGTACAGCTTTGTGGCGTTGATGTTGGTAATGACCGCCTTTTCAGGCTGGCAGACGTTCAAAGCGCAGCACAGTCCCCATGCCGCAGTGATCAAAATCATGGGGGAGATTTCAGCCGAGTCCGGAGCCAACGCCGACCGGATCATCCAAGGTATTCGCCGGGCGTTTTCGAACGAGTCTGCGAAGGCGGTCATTCTCGAGATCAACAGCCCGGGCGGCAGCCCGGTCCAAGCCGGCATGGTTTACGACGAGATTAAAGCTCTCAAGGCTAAACATCCGGAAAAAACAATTATTGCGATTATCGACGATGTTGGCGCGTCCGCCGCCTACTACATCGCAGTGGCGGCCGATCAAATTTACGCCAGCCGGGCAAGTGTCGTGGGCTCGATCGGCGTACGGATGGATTCGTTCGGGTTTACCGGGCTGATGGAAAAGCTCGGCATCGAGCGAAGGCTGTATACCGCGGGGAAATACAAAGGGATCATGGACATGTTTACCGAGCCCGAACCTGAAGCCTTGGCCCAAATTCGCGCGACGCTCGACACGATTCACCGGCAATTCATCGGTGTTGTGAAGGAAGGCCGAGGTGAGCGGCTGACGGATGATCCCAATCTCTTCACCGGGATGTTTTGGTCGGGGGAAGAGGGTAGGACGCTAGGGCTGATCGACGGATTTGGCGATGTTCGGCACGTGGCGGAAAACGTCCTGAGTCTAGATACGTCCCTGGATTACACGCCGCCGGAAAATCTTCTGACGAGCCTCGGGAAGCTGCACACTGCGGTTTCCAGCCTGCTCAGCGGCCTCGTCAGTCTCGTGACCTCGGCGGAACATCCGGTTGCCTTGCGCAGCATGCTGGGAACTGACTTCTAAGCCGCCTACTCGGCGGAACACGGAAGAAATAACCGGAGGTCCGCCGCTCCAAAGTGGAAAAGAACACTCACCGTTTCGCAGGGTTGCGCAAGCGTCCCAAGAAGCTTTCCGCTCAGCGCGCGATTCAGCGGATACGAGGCGGCATCAAAGACCAAACACGTCCTCGATGGCCTGCGCCGTCAGCACCCGTTCGCCCCACTGGAGCAACGTGTCCGCATCGGCGTGACGCAAGCGCTCCCTATGGGTTTCCTCCAAAGGACCAAATCGAAGTTCCAAAAGCCTCAGCAATAAGGTTGCTTCACCTTCTTGCCGGCCTTCTTGCCGACCTTGCTGTAAGCCCTTCTCCATGCCCTGACGTTTCCATTCTTCCGTCCACTCGGTGACGCGTTCCGCCAACATGCTCTGCACCTCTTGCAAGTCGTTGATACGGCCCAATTCTACCCCCGGCAACCGGCCCGGCAAAAACACCCGTTTCAGCCACACCGTGAAGGCCCGCCGCAGAGAGCTCTGTTCCGGCGCCTGCAACCAGGTGCCCAAGGCCGCGAGTATCCGTTCCACGTCTTGCGGCGTCCGGCTGTTCTCCAACCGAAACAGCGCCGCGGCGAGATTTCGGAGCGGCGCGAGTTCGCTCTCGGCATAGCGGCCTTCGTCCAGCAGGAAATACCTCAACCGAGGACGGTAAGTCTCCAATCCGCCCGGAACCGGCACGATAAGATCGGCGATATCGGTGGGGGCGCTCCAACGCGGGTTGCCGTTGTAGAGGACGATCGGCAAGACCGGCGGCAACCGCCCTTCGCCGGCAAGTTGTCCGGTCCGGACGAGATCCTGGTAGAGCAACCCCAGGTAGACCAGGATGCGGACCGCCATGTAGCGATCCACCGTCGATTGGAACTCGATGAGCAGATAGACGTATAGCCACTCCCGGCCCCAACGCACCCGCCAAATGACATCGTCTTCCCGCTCCCGGAGGTCGTCGGCCACATAGCTGCCGTTGACCTTTTCGAGACTATCGAAGTCCAGCTGCTGCACCCAGTCCTCGCGGACGAATCCCCGCAACAGGTCCGCCACCATCTCGGCGTGGGAAAACAGCAATTTGTAGCTTTGATCGTGATCCATGGGCGTATCGCGGCAAAAATCTGGAGTTCGGACTGATTGACAGCCGATCAATTTAGAGACAAAAATTAGACCCGTCTCGGCGCTTGCCGTCGCGGCAGACCTAGCTGGGGTCTCAAACAAAACAGCCCGATGCCAGCCGTTGGGAAATCGTTCCTTACGGCTATAGACGCAATCCGTCGTTCCCGAACTTCTTTCGAAGTCCAGTTCCCGCGTCCCGCGAGGCGGTTAGCCGCCTTTCGCCATTTCCTACGTGTCCAATCGAGCGGCCAGCCAAGCCTGATCGCCCTGCGGATTCAATCCAAACACCCGTGATCCCTTTTCCCCTGATCTCGTGCGAACGAGGCCAGCGGAAAAGCCGATTGTTCACGCGCTCGTTTCGACGGGCGTCGATCCTGCCTTCGGGCAGGCGTTCCGCCTCGAGGCGGCGGGGAAGCGCGTCTTCTCCGAGCCGGGTGCGTCAAGACCGGAGTTCGCGGCCGCAAGGCCCTGTCAGCAACCCATTCAGGGGAGACCGCTCCCCTAGGGGTCGTGGCTCCCCTGATTTTTCAGAGGAGATACGACCATGATGAATAAGCAATTTTGGAAAGACTTTCTGTTCTGGCTGGAGTCCGCGAAGGTCGGTGAAATCTTCGCCGCCCGAGACGAAGCCAGGGAGAAAGCCAGGTCCTCGCAGTGCCGGGAGATCAGGTCCGATCTGCGTCGGATGATTCGTCTGATGGACGAGGAACTTCTGACGCGCTCCGATTTGGTCCGCTCGGTACGACGCCGAGCGAACCGCGGTAGCTGAGGCGGGAATACAACCATTCCGCTTCCGCCATTCGTTCGCGGTCGCCACGTACCCCGTCGAACAGCGCATAGAGCGCTTGTTCATGAAGATCGTCGCGGCCGCCTTTCATGACTTTCATTTTCACGGTTTGCCTCCGGTTTGAATGACACAGATCAGGATAATCCGGCGAGCCATCCATGCAACCCATCCAGGGGGGATACAACCCCTGATGGGGGACGTGTCTCCCCTGATTCTTCAGAAGGAGACACAACGATGAAAGAAGTATTCAAGATCATTCGGCGCTTTTGCATGGAAGCGACGGATCACGAGTTGATCGAAAAACTCGATGCGATCGATGCGGTCTTGGAGAGTTCCGATGAGGACCTCAGAAGAGGTCTCACTCGGGTGGCGGACCTTCTCCGCGAGGAACTCCAGGCGCGCCGTGAGGTTGCCCGTCTGGATCGCAAAGGATAAGCCGTAAGCGCGCCTTCGGTTCCAGGGCGGCGAGTATTTGCCCGAGCAGCCGCATATCGTTCCGATGAAAGGCTTCGATAGCTGCCTGCTCCAGTGACTCTCGTTGCCCAGCGATTACTGTCAAATCAACCATCTGATCCTCCAACGAGGCAAGTCAGCAACCCGCTAGGGGAGACCCATCCCCTGGCGGGACGTGTCTCCCCTGATTTTTCAGAAGGAGACACACCATGAGCATCATCACCAAAGACTTTTTTAGGTTTCTAGAAACGGCGTCCCAAGGCGAGCTGTTCGCTTTCCGGGACAAACTGTACGAGGCCCGCCGAAAAATTCGCGACCAGGACTACCGCCGGGAGATCCGTCTCGCCATTAGGCGGGTGGATGAGGAGTTGGTGGCTCGGGCGGAGTTGGCGGCCTTTCTTCGCCGCCGACAAGCCTGAGCTTGCCCCGTTCGATCAGGCGCTCGTCAATGGCGAGCGCTTTGTCGAGCCATGCCGGGTCGTCGGTCATGGCGTATTGAAAGACCGCTTGCACACCTTCTTCGAGGAGCGTGTCGCGGCCGCCTTTCATGACTTTCATTTTCACGGTATGCCTCCGGTTTGAACGACCTTAGTTCAGGATAACCGGGCAAACCCGATTCGCAAACGTTGAAGTCGCCATCAGAAACGCCGGTCATGGCTCGAAAGCTCGTGAGCTCGTCTGGCGTCAGTCTGAGGCGATTGCCCAATTTGATCATGTCGGAAGAGTTACTCGCGCGCAGGGAAGCGGGCGATTAAACAACGTTGAGCTTCTGGCGCGCCATCAACTGACGCAGGGTTCGTTCATACACCTCGTCATCGCCATCGACGATCGCCAGAAGCGCTCTTCGTTCGAGACTGGGCTTGCCTTTGGCAATTCGGTCTCGAAGAAAATCAAGAAAGAAGGGAGACGCTCTTCGCCGCGCCTCCAGGTAATCCCGGTAGGTCCGAACGGAGCGGATGTCGATCCCTGCTCGAGCGAAGTAGGGGCGCAGCTCCTTCAGTCCCTGATCCGAGAACACGATGCGGCCGTCGTCTTCGACGCGGTAGGTATCAAACTCGATCATAGGGTTGGCCTCTTTGCGATCCGAGAAGAGAGGATAACCCGATCATTCCATCACGCAACCCCGAGGGGAGCCTCATGTCCCCTTGGGGATCATGCGCCTTCTCGCCGGGTGAAACCCTGAAAAGGAGACAATAGATGTATCAGGCTTTTTCGATTGCAGAAACGTTCGGGATTCAAGCCCCGGCCAAGCTGACCGTCGAAGGCTTCTCCGACGGCAACCATCCCAAAATCCCGGTCAAACGGGACTACCTGTTCCGCAGGGAACCGCTGCGGGATGTTTTGGCGTTCCTGAGCCAAACCCATGGCGACGGGCTCTATGTGACGGGTCCCACCGGGTCCGGCAAGACCTCGTTGGTCACGCAGATCGCCGCCCGGCTGAACTGGCCGGTGGACGCGGTCACTTGCCACGGCCGGTTGGAACTGAACGACCTGCTCGGCCAGTTCACACTGGTCAACGGCAACCTGCAGTTCGTGCATGGCCCCTTGGCCCAAGCCGTTCGCGACGGACACCTCTTGATCGTGAACGAGATCGATCTGATGGACCCGTCCGAACTGGCCGGGCTCAACGACGTCCTTGAGGGCCAACCCTTGGTGATTCCGCAGAACGGCGGCGAAGTGATTCGTCCGCACCCGAAGTTCCGCCTGATCGCCACCGGCAACAGCGCCGGCGGCGGGGATCAAAGCGGCGTCTACCAAGGCGTGCTGCGGCAGAACCTCGCTTTTCTGGACCGCTTCCGGTTGATTGAGATCGGCTATCCGGAACCGGAATTGGAAGACGCGGTTCTCGCAAAGACGGTGCCGGCCATCCCGGCCGTCATCCGGGACAAGATGATTCATGTTGCCAACGAGGTGCGAAAGCTCTTCGTCGGCAGTGAGGAGGGACCGGGAATGCTCAGCGTGACGATGTCCACACGCGGACTCATCCGCTGGGCGTCGCTAACGGTGGCATTCAAGGGCGCGCCTAATGCCCTGGAATACGCCTTGGACCGGGCCTTGACCTTGCGGGCCGAGCCCGAGCAACGGCTGGCGATCCATCGGATTGCCGCCGATGTTTTCGGGGATGATTGGCGGAGCACGTGACCGTGATGGAGACGTACGACTTGTACCGATTCACGTATCCGAACGGGGCCAGCAAGGACTGGGCGATCCGGCGCAATTCGGACGATACCATCACGACCCGTTGGGGTCCCACCGGACCGACCCTGCCACAGATCAGCACCCGCCGTCGGGACAAAACGGCCCTGGAAAACGCCAAGCGGCGCAAGGGATACGTGCATGTCGGTCAGGTGCGGATCGATGATCAGGGCAAACTCCAGCCGGTCGAGATGGATGCCCAAGAGACGCCAGTGCCAGCCCCACCCGAGGTTCGGACCGAAGCGTTCTACTGGCGTATCAGAATCGACCGATCGGTGCCGCGAGCGCAATTGCTCGATTGGGGCCGAGCGGTGGCGAGTGCGGCAGACGATCTGGCTATGGCATTCCGACTCGATCGGAGCGACCACGCCGAATTCGAACCCGGGGTTATCGGCCACTGGCGAATTCCGGGGACCGGCGCTTCCGGGGCAGGCCAAATCGGGCTGGACCAAGGCGTTATGCCTGTGCTGGTTCTGATGAGCCTCAAGCAACGGGCGCCCGACGGCGTGATGGTTTCGATCGCGACCGAGGACGGTCTCGAAATCGGGACCGATCTCCGAACGGAAACCCCGGTGCTGGCCCAGTTCGGTACCGATCTGGAGAACGTCAGGCCCATGGCTGAAGCGCTGGGACTACTTCAGCCGCGCATCGATCTAGCGGAAATCATTCAGACGGATCAGGACCACTGGTTCTGATCTTTCTCGTAGCCCTTAAGGGGAGGCGATCCCCTTGGGTAGAGCCTCCCCTTTTTTTAAGTCGATGGCTCTTTTGGAGGACCGCATGAACCCTGAGATGCAGCAGTTTCAAGAGGAGCACGGCAAGCCGCTCACCTTCGGCATGGCCGTGGAAGTGAAGGAGAGCACGCCCTATGCGTGTGACTGGCGCGGCACGTTTCTGGTGACCGGCATCTATTGGGATCCGCGCAACCAGGAGATGAACATCACCATCGCCGGCGACTGGAATGATGGTGGCCATGACGGATGGAAGCCGTGCGACCTACGGCCTGTTGCCATCTAATTTCAGGCTCAGTGGCAGGTGAAAAGAGCGCTGCCACGAGTTGATGTTCCAGGCGATCGCGCCCGCCGTGAACGACCTTGGACGTCATGATCATCTCCGGTGGTGGCTGGATTCTTTCAGCTTACACCCGAGGACTATCCAATCAACCCCGAAGGGGCGCATCGATTCGCCCCTGAGGCAAGGTGCGTTCCTTCTCTTTTGGAGACTGCACCATGCAAGAGACCACGATGATTCTCGACCGCCTGCGGGTGGTTAAAATCGACGCCCATATTTGGGGTGGCCGCAAGAAACTCCGCAAGGAGGATCTGATCCTGGCGGACGGCAGCGTGCTGCCGCCCGAGGATCTGGCCTCGCTGGGATCGAAGAAAATCGCTGATCCCACTGAGCTCGCGGTGTTCAACCGCCTCAAGAAGGAGGCCGAGCGGGTTTGCCTCAAGGTCGGCACGCGCTTCCTCGGCGGCTTTGCCGTCCCGGAAGGCGCGCTCGACGCGATCCGTTCCGAACTGGAGCAGATTGCCGTGAGATTTCGGGAGGCCCGGGCTGAGTTCCTGGCTCGGTACGATCAAACTATCGACGCCTGGATCGCGCGACATCCCGGTTTCGAACAGGCGATCCGCCGCGCCGTGGATCCCGTCGAGGTCGTCGCCGCCGGACTCCGGTTCGATTACATTATCTTCCGGGTGTCACACCCGGAGTCGACGGAAACCGGAGGCGCAGCCGAGTCGTCGCTCGACCGCAAGGTCGGCTCGTTGAGCGAAACCCTGTTCCGGGAAATCGCCCAGGACGCCAACGACCTGGTCGAGAGCTCCCTGTTGGGACGCCAGGCGGTCACCCGCAAGGCCCTGAGTCCCTTCAAACGGATTCGGGACAAGCTCAATGGGCTGGCGTTCCTGGATCATCGGGTCCATCCGGTCGTCGCAACGCTTGATGATCTCCTGGCCCGCATACCAAAAACCGGCGCACTGGATGGGCCATACCTCAGCGAGATGATTGCGACCGCCCTGTTGCTGTCCGACCCCGACAAGATCAAGCGTCACGGGGAAGGGCTGACGCAGATACCGGAGTTGAGCCTTCCGATGAATCACGGGAGTGCTCCGGCTTCGGTTCCGGGTGAGGATCGCCCGGCCGAATCGGTATCCCCGGTCATCGACCACTTCGCTCTGTTCGACGATCTCGCGGAAGAGCCGGAACCGGGCGCGTCGTCCGTCGGATCCGAGCCGCTCGGTTCCGTTCCTGAACCCTCTGCGGTAACGACTGTGGCGGATGACTGTTGGTTCTGAGTCCGAGTCGGACCGACGGTCAAGTCGCGATCGTCTGAACCTTACCCTGGAAGGGGCAAACCTTACCCCTTCGGGGGTGAGGCTTGCCTCCTTTTTTCTGGAGGCAAAACGATGAAAACGAATCGAACCCTAAACAATGCGTTCCCCATCGTCGCCGCGGCGTTGGGCGACAAACTGGGCGTCAAGGTCCGCGTGGGCGGACAGGACGCCGGGACCGACGGCGACATCATCCGGGTCCCGGCCTACGACGGCGACGATCCGGACTACCAGGACGTCGCCTGGGGCTACCTCGCCCACGAGGCGGGCCATGTCCGTTATACGGCGTTCGACTATTTCGCGCAGGCGGCTTCGCTGCCGATTCGGAAGGCCATCCTCAATGTCCTGGAGGATGTTCGAATCGAAAGGCGCTTGGCCGAGCGGTATCCCGGTACCCGGCTGACGATCGAGAAGACGGTCCGAACGCTGATCGACACGGGCGATTATGCGGTGCCACCGCCGGAGGCTCATCCGGCAGCGGTATTACAGAGCTTTCTGCTGTTCCACCTTCGGACGCGGGAACTCGGACAAACGGCCCTGTCGGATCTCGCGGATACGGCGGAACGCCTGCTGGAGGACCGGTTTCCGACCGGCGCGGTAACCCGTTTGTTCGGACTGCTGTCGGAGGTTCCGGCGCTGAGCGGAACGCGGGAGTGCCTGAGCCTGACGGATCGCATCCTGCGCATGATCGAGGAAGAAGTGGAGAACGAAGAGCAGCGATCCGCTTCCGGCGGCCGGAACGGGGCAGGCGATCCGACCGGAACCGCCCAGGCCGATCCTACGGCGGGCGATTCGGACGATCGCGCCCCGACGGACGTCCCGAACGGGCCTGCCGACGCTGCGCCGGAGGGTGATCCGCATGCAGCGATCGATGGAGGCCGTGCCTCACCGGCCTCGGTCCCACCAGACGGCGCGGCCGACGATCCCGCCCGCGTCCTTCGGGCGGTGCTGTCCGCGGGAGCCGGCGATGTCGCTCGGGATCTCTTCGAATGCGCCCGGGAGGCGTTGAGCCTCACGGCGTCCGAAACCGCGAGCCTGGTCTTTCCGACGGCCGACGAGCCACCGAGCCGACCGAAGGACGGTCAGGGGCTCCTCGACAAAACGGTGAGGGAATCGAGCCGAATCCGGGCCACGTTGCAGGGCCTGGTGCAAGCGAGCCGGCTGAACCGACCGGCCCTGAAGGCCTCGGGCCGCAAGGTGTCGGGCAACCGGCTCCACCGGCTCGCAACCGGCGATGCGCGGGTGTTCGAGCGGCGCTCGCCGCAGCCGGCGCCCAATACCGCCGTGCATGTGCTTCTGGATCGGTCGCCTTCGATGGAGCACACGGTCGTCCACGAGCAGAAACCTGTGGGGCGGCGAATCGACATCGCCTGGGAGGCGTGCGTGGCATTGGTCCTGGCGCTGGAAGGCATCCCCGGTGTGAATCCGGCGGTCACGGCCTTTCCGGGACACCAGGGCCGTGCCGACAGCGTCTACCGGGTGATGGATCACGCTCAACGGGTACGGCAGCGGGCGCCTCATTTCGGTTTTGACACCGACGGCGGCACGCCGCTGGCCCAAGGCCTCTGGTATGCCGCGAGCCGATTGCTGGCCTGTCGGGAACCCCGCAAGCTCATTTTGGCGTTGACCGACGGCGAGCCCGACTGCCTGGAAGCTACGCGGGATATTCTCGCCCGCTGTGCCGCGAGCGGGATCGAAGTGGTGGGGATAGGCCTCGGGATCGAGGTTAGCCACCTCTTTGAATGTTCGATCTCGATCATGCAGCTCCATGAGCTTCGAGCCCGGTTGTTCGAGCTGTCTCGCGATCTCCTGGTCGCGGCTTGAAACCCAGGCGCCGGCTTCGCGCCGGCGCCTTTTCCCCTGTCCTTGCCACAGGCGAAGCCAGCGGAAAAGCCGATTGTTCAGACGCTCGTTTCGACGGGCGTCGATCCTGCCTTTGGCAGGCGTTCCGCCACAAGGCGGCGGGGAAACGAACCTTCTCCGAGCCGGGTGCGTCAAGACCGGTCATCCGACGCCTGCGGGAACATCCCGCAGTCAATTCAACATTCATCCCGCCGGGAGACGTCCTCCCGGTTCGGGATCGGCGTTTCTCCGGTGGTATTCAGCCCTAGGAGAAACGCATGGATAAAGACTTCGTATCGACTTATCTGACTTTTTAAAGGAAGCCTCAGACGCTGAAATCAACCGAGAGCGAGCAAGACTTCAAGCTCTCAGTAGCACGCTTACCGATTCCGAGACGAAGCGAGATCTTCGTTGGATGATCGGCAAGGTCATAGAAGAGCTTCAAGCTCGATCTGAGGTTGCGGGGCTGGAGAATCGGCGCAATACGCGAGAGTAAGACGCCCACGAGGGCGTAGTTTCTCCAGCAAGGCCTCGAATTCTTCGTCGGGGACATCGAAAGCCATCAGCGCGCGCCTTTCCAAAAGACGGCGTTGTTTGGTGCCGTCGAAGACCTGAAAACGTTTTTCGTTCATCAGAACACCTTTAGCGGGCAATCGCCGTGCAAAGGCACAGCTCTGAGATGGCCTCGCGGGGCGATGAGCGCATCGATCTCGTAGAGCTTTTCCATGTGAGAAGGATCGCCGGTGATCGCGAATTGTTCGATCGCCTTCCAGGCCTCGTCAAGGTAATGCTGTTTGCCGCCCTCGATCATTTTTAATGGCATCAACAGGCTCCGTGGTTTGTTCGGTTACTCAGGATACCCCGGAGCGATGAATCTGCAACCCCCGAAGGGAGATCGCTCCCTGACGGGGCTTGATCCCTTCGGCTTGCTAGCAGGAGGGATTAGTTATGAAACCCAAAGCATTTGCCAAGAAACTCGAAGCGATCGCGGAAGATCTCTTCGGCGTCACGGAGAGCGAATATGAGGCCGTATGCCGCTACCATGGCCTCTCGCTGCCGCCGCTTGAAATCGTCTTTCGCCGCTGGCCGGGGAAAGGCGAGTCCGAGCTGGCCAAGCTGCTCGTCGGCGGGCTCAATGGTGGAGATCCCGCCGAGCTGTTCCGGGGCCTGACGGACGAGGCGGTCTTCAAGCTCCACGAAGACATTCTTCAGCGGACACTGCATACGCTGGGCGATAGCCGCGTGGGCGAAGAGACCCGGCAATCCATTTTTCAGTGGATTGCTTCGAACGACGAACAGCCGTTCAGCTTCGTCACGTGTGCCCGCGTCTGCGGGTGTGACCCTGACGAGTTGCGCGAGCGGTTATTTTTCTATCTCCGGCGGCAGGAACGCCGGAATACGCGCGCGGCCTAATCTAGGCTCGCGTGCAATATGTAGCGTTGTTAAACTTTCGTTGTCCCTTCGGGAGCCGGTTTCCCGAAGGGGGCTGTGCTCCCGTTTTTGATTGGAGCACAAAAATGAGCACAAGTATGACGTTGCCGATCGAAATCTACGACATCTTAGAACGTCACTTCGGGCATGACGACAGCCGCCAGGTGGCGCATGCCATCGAGGCGAGCCTCACGCTGATCGAAAACCGCAGCATCGAGGTTGCCCAGCAGAAAAAGCTGGAGATCATCGAGGAACTGCGGAAGGAGTTGGCGAGCAAGGAGGACGTCCTCTCGGTAAAGGAAAGCCTGCATCAGGACATTGAATCATTGCGCAGGGAATTACTTGCCGTAATCGGTCGGGTCGATGCCCGAATCGACGGCTGGGAGCCGCGCATGGCAACCAAGGCGGACCTGGTCCAGTTGGACAAGAAGTTCACCATCTATTTTCTGGTGCTCCTGTTCGCCATTCTGATCGTAAACAAGGATGCGATTACTCTGCTGGGAACTCTACTGGGCCTGACCCGGTAAGTCCTTATCCTCCGTTCTGGTAAGCAGGACGGATGTTCAATCTCCATCGGGGAGACCCAATCTCCGACGGGGCATGGGTTTCTCCGATTTTTGAGGAAGAATCCCATGAGCACAACGCTATATATCCGCGATCGGATAGGGGACTACATTCCTGCCGATTCCGATCTCATCATCGCCGAGGCCAAACGCCGCATCGCCGCCAAATTCCGGCGGGGAGCCGCCTTGACCTCGCCGGATGCAGCACGGGACGCCGTTCAGATGAAACTGGCCGAGTACGACCGCGAAGTCTTCGCCGGTCTGTTTCTGGACAATCAACACAAAGTGATCACATTCTCGGAGTTGTTTTACGGCACCATCGACGCCGCCAGCGTATATCCGCGCGAGGTGGTCAAGATGGCATTGGACTGCCATGCGGCGGCGGTGATTTTCTGTCACAACCATCCGTCCGGTTTGGCGGAACCCAGCCAGGCGGACAAGGCTATCACCGAGCGGCTCAAAACCGCCTTGAATCTGCTGGACATCCGCGTCCTCGACCATTTCATCGTCGGTGCCGACGCGGTCTATTCCTTCGCTGAACACGGTCTGCTGTAGGGAACTCCGCTAGCCGTAACAGCCGCAGCGCCTTTTCAGGCGCGCGACGGCCATTTTCATCACCCGACCGGGGAAACGCTTCCCCGGTGGGAGCGCTTCTCCGGTTTTTCAACGATCGGAGAAGCTTTTCATGAGGATCAGGGGATCGAGCGCTGCCTCGGCTATCTTCTGGTCGCCGCCGGTCACGGTGTTTTTGAACCGACCTTCGGGCGAGTCGATGTGATCCCCGGGGAGGCGGAGCTTCACAACCGTGCCCTGAGTGCAGCCGAAATCCAGGGTCTCGACGAGGCCTGCGAGATCGGCCAGGGCGCCGTGTTCTACCCTGCCGAGGCGCCGGGCGGTTCGATCATCGTCTCCACGTGGACCGGCGACCGCATCGCCGAGGCCACTCGGACGGGCCAGCGCCTCCACTTCCGCCGAAGCGGGAAAGCCTTCGTCGGCCGAGGAAAACTGGGTACCGCCGTGTTTTTCAAGCGGACCGACTGACCTCACCGACGTTGTTTCAACCCGTCCGGGGCCGCGCGTTCCCGGAAGGGAATGACGTCCCCGGACCCTTTCCAATAACGGAGGATGTCATGAGGTGTTCAGAACGGCGGCGACGTTTCCACAGTCTCGTGGTCGCGGCGTGCAAGGCGTCAACCGACGATCTGGTCGCCGTGTTGCGTCATCATGCGGACCGGATGACGCTGCTGCATAAGGCGGCCGTCATTCGTGTGCTTGCGTTCAGAGGTTATTGCAGCCCTGGCTTACCTTACCCGGAAGCCAGGCAAGCGGTTCGCAAAAGTTTGGGGATCTGAGCCGGACCCACCGGCCGATCCCCAAACGAACGGTACTTTCGTTGCGCGTGGTCAGCCGCCACGCCCTTCAAACATCTGACCCCCTGGGGGAGACGCGCTCCCCGTCAGGGGAAATCTGTCTCCTCCGGGTGGATTTCGAGCAATCCGCCCCGTACGCCGGGGTTTCCTTCAGCGCCCCGGCGGACGTTGAAGGAAATCCCGATGGCGGGGTTTCTTTTTTCAAGAGGAGACACAGCATGACGACTCGATCATCTCTGGAATCCTGGGAGGTGCGGAACGCGGCCCGCGGCGCCTGGCTGACCGTCCTGGGTGCTCTCGCGCCGGAACTGGAGGCCGCCTTAGCGAGGCCCGGAAGGCATGTGCCGTGTCCTGTCCACGGCGGACGCGACGGCTTTCGGCTGTATCGGGATGTCGAACAGACCGGGGGCGGCGTCTGTAACACCTGCGGCGCCTATCCGGACGGATTTTCGCTACTGATGTGGCTCAAGGGATGGAGTTTCCCCGACGCACTCGAAGCCGTGGCGAATGTTCTAGGGCTGGTCGGCACGAAGCCGGTCATGCCCGTCCGCCGACGTCCAGCCACGCGCCCGGTCGTCAAGACGGACGATGCGAGAACCCGGGAAGTCCTCCGGGCCATCTGGCGCGCCGCACGGCCGGTCGATCATCCGGATGCGGAGCCCATGCGCCGATATCTGGCTCATCGGGGACTGGCCGTTAGAGCGTCCGACCTGACCCACCTGAAGTACCATCCGGCGCTTCAGTACTGGACCGAGGACGGACGCTTGGTCGGCGTGTTCCCGGCCATGCTCGGCCTGGTCTTGTCCTCAGCCAGCGAACCGGTGACGATTCATCGGACCTTTCTGACCCCCGACGGCCGGAAAGCGCCGGTCGAATCGCCGAAGAAGCTGATGCCGGTTCCGGACGGGAAACGCTTGTCCGGGGCGGCCATTCGGCTGAGTGTGCCGGATCGCCTGCTGGGGGTGGCCGAAGGAATCGAGACGGCCCTCGCCGTACAAGAGGCGACGGGCCTTTCGACCTGGGCCACGCTCAACGCGGCGCTGATGAAATCGTTCGAGCCGCCGGAAGGCGTTGACAAGCTCCTGATCTGGGCGGACGACGATCCGCTCCGAAAAGGCAAGCGCGCAGGCCTCGAGGCGGCGGAAGGGCTATGGAAGCGTATGTCCGATCGCGGCCTGGCGGCCGAGATCTGGCTGCCGGACCGGTTCCGGCCAGCCGAAGGGGAGGGCGTCGATTGGCTGGACGTTCTGGTGACACAGGGTCCGTCCGGGTTCCCGTTCTCGCGATCGGCCGGTCGGCGCGCCGCTTAGGAGGGGTAAGACATGGGCATCGTCGATACAACGCTCGTGGATACGGCTCCGGGCGGTTATCCGGGCAATCCGTTCGCCCCGCCGTCTGGCTGGGAGGGCGACGACGAGGCATACGTCCAGCTGATGCGGGAACGTTTTCAGCGCGATCCCTGGCTGCGGCAGCGGCTCGGGATGGTCGCCTTCTATCGCCGTAATGGACGGCCGTACCGGATGATAGGCCCTTGGCGGGAAGCCATGGAGGGCATCATCGTCGCGGTCTGCCGACGGCTTGAATAAAGTAGAGTGGAGGATGGCGACATCGATGACGGCGGCGAGTAAGTCCGTCTGTTGTAGCGGTTATCGGGAACGCGCGCCAATGCATGCGCCGTTCCTCAACGTGTGAACCGTGCCTGTCTTTTTCGCGGTCTGACGAAAGGGACGTCGCTGTTCTGATTGCCGGGCCTGCGGCCTGTCGGCATAACGAATGAAACCGGATTCCCGTTGAACCGCGGGCGTCCGGGCCTTTTACCGGCTACAAGGCGCAACTGGCGGGCATAGCCATTGAAAAGATTCCAGCTGCCTACACCAGCAAAACGTGCCACGCCTGCGGGCATATCAACCGCAGGAAGAAACACGCCTACCGTTGCGAACGCTGCGGTCGGCAGGCACACGCCGACGCCAATGCCGCGATGAATATCCGTGATTGGGTAGGCTTGTGCTGTCCGTTGGTTCTTGAGGCTCCGGCGGACGGGCGGCATGACACCGCCCTGAACATGGTACGGGAACCGGCTGGCGTCTAGTCGGTCGTGGACCAAGAACGTAAATAACCCGCGACTGAAGTCGCAGGCTTTATTGTGAAGCGCAGACATGGTTGCCCATATCCACACTCCCGACATCAGGCGTATTTACAGCCGCCCTTGGCGAGACGGCGATCTCGCCAATCCGGGCAAGGTTCCGGCTGGCGTTACAGTCGCTGTGCGCCCGGAGACCACAGTGAGGGCACTCGAAACGGTGTTTCGAGCGCTTCCCCAACCCTCCACAACACGAGCAGGTCTGGCTGGTATAGGCCGGGCTGACATACTCGACAGCGATGCCCGCCACTTTCGCCTTGTATTCGACGAAGGTCTGCAACTGCCGCCATGCCCAGCGGTGCAGGCGGCCACGCATGCGCTTGCCCGCCTTGATCCGCTCCCGGATATGCGTCAGGTCTTCCATCGTGATCTTGGCGACACCGGCCTGGATTGCCGCCTGAACAATGGCCTTGCTCGTTTCGTGGTTGATGTGCTTCACATGCCGCGCCTCCTTGCCGGAGACCTGCCGGAGCTTTTGTCTCGCGCTCTGGCTGCCGTTGGACTGAAGACGACGGCGCAGGGCAAGGTAACGGTCGCGCCGGTCGCGCAGATGCTCGCCGCCGAAGACCTTGCCCGTACTGGTGGCGGCGAGGTTGTTTTCTCCGACATCCACGCCCATCACGGGGCCGGATGCCACGGGTTCAACGTCGCCAGACTCGACGACGAGGTTGAGAAACCATTTCCCTTTGCGAAAGACCAGCTCCGCTTCCTTCGGCTTGCCGGATTCGAGAATGCGGCGCTGGTGTTCGCCAAGGCGCATTGGCACCTCAATGCGCCCATCGAGGGTATAGAGCGAGACCGTCTCGCCCTTGAGGGAATAGGTGCGCTTGTCGAAGTGGACGCTGGCGCGGTCGAAGCGGATTCCGGGAACCGGCGCGTCCTTCCTGATGCGACCGAGTTCTTTTTGCGCCTTGTACGCCTTGCACACCGAGAAGATGGCGTTGCAGCACATCTGGCTGCCCAGCGGTGTCGCTTCGCGCAGCATCGTATAGGTCCGCTGGTGCAGACCGACGCGGTTCCACAGACGGTACTCGCGCACGATGGGAACAAGACGGTTGCACGCATCCGCGTAAGACGCTCGCAGGCGAGCGAGCGCGTCGGCCTGCGCCGCGCTCAATTCCAGCCGGATCGACGCCGTGCGCATCATCGCTTATCGCCTCTTAGTGACATGCTCGGAACGTTCGATGTAGCAACGGATGGTCTCGGCGCTGACATTGCCCGCCGTGCCAACGTAGTACGACGGCGACCACAAGCTTCCGCCCCACAGCCGCTTCTTCAGCGCCGGGAACGTCTGGAACAGACGGCGGGCCGTGACACCCTTGAGCACCTTGACGGCATCGGCTACGGCAATGGCAGGCGGGATGCTGACAAACAGGTGGATGTGATCCGGCTGAATCTCCTTGGAGATCACCGGCCATCCCCGTTCCATGCAAATCGCGTCTAGCATTGCCCCCGTTTCCTCAGCAACCGTTCCGGTCAGCACATCGCGCTGATACTTCGGACACCAGATCACATGGTAGGCTGTTTGGTAAACACAATTACGGTTCGTGACTACTTCGACCATGCGATACAGTGTACACCACATGGTGCGCTTCGCGCACCCGCAATTCCTCCCCTGACTCAAGTCAGGGGTTTCCTTGCGGAGATTCTATGAATCTCTCTAGGTCTGTCTTCGGGAATCCCCAACTTCAGGCGGGGAAGGATGTCAATACCTTGCGCGCAGTTCATCGCCTCGCGAATGAAAACAAGAGCCTGGCGCTGTCACAGATCGCCACGTAGACCGCAGCTTTGGTGGAAAAGCGTAGTTGCTATACCTCTCAAAGAACCAGCTGCCGGCTTTGAGTCCCGGTTGGCCGTGATCGCCTCGCGGTGTCGGCCAATGCGTACACACTGTCAGTAAAAGCGCACACCAAAATCAGCCTTTTCCGACTTGCGACTGACCGGGGCCACTGGAAAAATTGTGCGCGCTAGGAATCCGTTAGACGGTGTGGCCGTTCCCAGCCAGGAGACCGGAAAGACCGGTCTGACAGGACTCTTCGCTGTCAGAACGCTTTGTTACTGGGATACAAGGAATCGCTAGGATGTCAATCTTTTCCAGCCTTCTTAAGGCCGGGGCGTGTTTGGGCGCCAGGGCTAACACATCGATCATCGCAAGCGCCGCTGTCGCGGCATCTCTGGCCGGCCCGGCCTGGGCCGGGTCCGTGACCTACACCTACGATACGCTGGGGCGGGTGATCACCGCTACCTACAGCAACGGGGTGGTCATCACCTACAGCTATGATGCGGCGGGCAACCGCACCAGCCATCTGGTGACCGGAGCGCCGAGCTGATCGGCCGCGCCATCCGGTTTTTTTCCCACGTCTCAAGTCAGCTTCGCGGCCGATCCACGTCAGTTGGACCGGTCAGAGGCTTGCGGGCGTATTTTCGTGAATTGAATCCATTTTCGAGGGCGTTGGCCTCACCGGACACATTAGGGGAGATAGGAAGATGTGGCGACAGCTCAGCGTGTCGATTTTTTTGGCGTTGTCGGTTCTCAGCGGTCCGCTCGCGGCCGACGGGAACGTCAGTTTCGGCGGCGGCGTGCCGGCGGTGGTGGACGAGTCGAGTCCGGCCTTCGGCAAGGCCAAGCCCGCCGCCCCGGCCAAGGCGCCGGCACGCCCCGTGGAATCGTTGCCCGGCATCAACCGGGCGATCTTCTCGCCGGTGACGCCCGAGGAATCCGAGCAGGCGATCCAGTCCCGGCCGGTGCCCGCTGGCCTGAACCAGCCGGCCACAACCGACAAGACCTCGACCGCCCCCTTGAGCACGCTGCGCGTCAGTGGCGATGCCGCCCCGGCCGGCCCGGCGTCCATCACCGAGCTGGCGCGCGCCCTGCGCAACGATCCGGACCTGATCTACGAGTACGTGCGCAACAACATCGAATACTATCCGGTATGGGGCGTGCAGAAAGGTGCGCTCGGGACGATTCTGGACAACCAGGGCACCGCCTTCGACCAGGCGGCTCTCATGGTGTCGCTGCTGCGTCAAGCCGGCTATACCGCCAGTTATGTCAAGGGGCGCATCAACCTGACCGCCGCCCAGATCCACGACTGGCTCGGCATCGACACCTCGAACGTGTGCGCCGTATTGAACCTGCTCGCCAACGGCCAGGTGCCGATCGCTTCGGTAACCGCCACGGCGGCGGGCAGTTGTCCCGGTTCGACCGCGGCACTAGTCAGCATCAAGATCGACCATGTGTGGGTGAAAGCGACCCTCGGCGGAACCGCCTACCACTTCGATCCGAGCTTCAAGCCGCACACGATCAAGGCCGGCATCAACCTGACCACGGCCAGCGGCTACAACGCCTCCACCTATCTGACCCAGGCGCGGAGCGGCGCGACCATCACCGCGGACTATATCCAGGGCGTCAACCGCACCAACATCCGCAACAATCTCACCGCCTATGCGACCAATCTGACGAACTATCTTCGCACCAACCTGCCCGCCGGCACCGTGGACGACGCAGTCGGCGGCAAGACCATCAACCCCCACACCGGCGGCAGCCTGCGCCAGACCGGCTTGCCCTACCGGGACACCTCGGTGGCCTTGACCGAATGGACCGCGGACATCCCCGCCAATTACAGACCCACCTTAAGGATCCAATACCAGGGCATCGACAAGACCTACAGTTCGGATGCGATCTACGGCAAACGCCTGACGATCACCTACAACGCCTCCAACCAGCCGGTGCTCATGCTGGATGGCGCTGCCCAGGCCACCGGCACGGCGGTAACGCCCGGCACGGTCGGCACGGTGAGCTTCACCATCACCCATGGCGCCTACGCGCAAACCTTCGCCAATCAGGCGTTCACCCAGCAGATCAAGGCCGGCGGGACGTTCCTGGTCGGCAACGGCTGGGGGCCTGCGGGCCGAGGGCTGGTGGAGTTACATCAGAAGCGTTTGGATGAAGCCAAGGCGGCGGGCACCGCCGACACCTCCGAGCTGGTGCTGGGGTCCAGCCTCGCGGTGCTCTCGTCCACCTGGATCGCCCAGGTCAACGCCTCCGACTACCTCACCGACCGACTGGCGCAAACCAATACCCTGTTCCACCACCAGATCGGCATCGCCGGCTACAACACCGCCCCCTACGTCGACCTGCCCGGCAACTTCCTGAGCGTCGTCAGCCAGACGGCCAATGCCGCCAAGGAGGCCGCGGCCTTCTACAGCGACGCGATGCACTCGAGCATCTTCGAATCCACGTCCGTCCAGCAGACCGCAGGCGTCAGTGCGGTCTCCACGGTCAAATTGATCGACCTCGCGGCGACCAACAACGACCGCATCTACGATGCCAAATCGACCAACTACACGAGCGTCGTCCAGCCCAACCTGGTGGCCTGTTCGGCCTGGCTCAGCACCTTCCAGAACGCAGTCAACGCCGGCCGTCGCCTGATCCTGCCGACCCGCTGCAATCTGGCCGAGAACAGCTGGTCGGGCGTGGGGTATTTCGACATCCGGGCTGACGCCAGCGGCTGGGGGATCGGCGCCATCATCGGCGGCGGTCTGGCCGGCGGGTTTTCGACCACATCGTTGTCTCAACCGGCCTACACCGCGGCCACACAGAACAGCATGCCGGCTCAAAACGGCAGCCTGCTGCAAACGATCGGGAGATTTTTCAACGACCCCATCGACATGGCCAAGGGCCATTTCGTCTACGCCCACGAGGACATGACCGTCGGCACGGGCGCCTTCCCGCACGCGCTCAACTTCCGGAAGCTCTACAGCTCCGGCCTGCGCACCCAGGCCGGCCCCCTGGGCAAGGGCTGGACCCACAACCTCGCCGCGTCCGCCACGGTGAATTCGGACGGCTTCCAGGGCCTCGGCGAAGACTCCGCCCTCGATGCGGTGACCACCCTCGTCGAAAAGCTGGTGGCCCTCGACCTCCTCAGCGATACCGCCAAGCCGCTGGACAAGATGGTCATCGCCACCCTGGGCCAGCGCTGGTTCGGCGACCAGTTGATCGGCAACACCGTGATCGTCAAGCAAGGCCTCAACGGCGAGGTCTTCGTCAAGCTGCCGGACGGCACCTACAACCCGCCCCCCGGTAACGCGGCGCGGCTGATCAAGAACGCCGACGCCACCTATTCCTACGAAACCCTGCACCGCGACCAGCTCACCTTCAACGCGGCCGGCCGGATCGCCACCTTCCAAGAGGCCAGCGGGGTCCAGGTCAAGTTCACCTACACCGGCAACGACCTGACCCAGGTACAGAACAGCCTGGGCCGGACCCTGACCCTGACCTACAGCGGGGGTCGCGTCACCCAGGTGAGCGACGGCACGCGCAGCCTCGGCTACGCCTATGACGCCAACGGCAATCTGACGACCTTCACCGACGCCACGGCCAAGGCCACCACCTTCCAGTACGACCTGCCGGGGCGGATCACCCAGCTGTTCTACCCGGCCAACCCGACCACCGCGTTCGCCGCCAACGTCTACGACGCCTTGGGCCGGGTGCAGACCCAGACCAACGCCAACGGCAAGCTCTACACCTACTACTTCGCGGGCTCCCGGTCCGAGGAGACCGGCCCCCTGGGATTGAGCCGGGTGTCCTATTTCGACGCCTTCGGCAAGGAGCTCAAGGCCATCGACCCCGAAGGCCGGGTCACCACGCATACCTATGACGGCCAGGAACGGCTCATCAAGACCGTCCTGCCGGAAGGCAACTATCTGACCTACGCCTACGACGACGCCCCCTGCGCCGGCACCGACAAGCGCTGCACCCACAACGTCAAAACGGTGACGCAGGTGGCCAAGGCCGGCTCGGGCCTCGCCAATTTGGTCACCAGCACCACCTACGAAAGCGCCTTCAACCGGGTCGCGAGCGTGACCGACCCGCGCGGCAAGGTCACCACCTACACCTACACCGCACAGGGGCTGCCCGCCACCGTCACCCGGCCGGCGGACAGCGGCGGCGTTCAGCCGGTGACCACCACCGCCTACACCGGGTTCACCCCGACCGGCTTTGCCACCTTCTACCTCCCGACCGCGGTCACCGAGAAGATCAGCGCCACCCAGTCGGTGGTGACCACCACCACCTACAACGCGAGCAACAAATACGTGCCGCAGACCGTCACGGTGGATGCGGGCACGGGCAAGCTCAACCTCGCCACCACCTACACCTATGATGCGGTCGGCAACCTGACCCAGGTCAACGGTCCCCGCACCGACGTCACCGACACCGTGACCACTGCCTACGACGCCGAACGGCGGCCGACCCAGGTGACCAACGCCCTCGGCAAGGTGACCCAGCAAGGCTACGACGCCAACGGCAATCTCATTAGGACCGCCGCCCAGATTGGCGCCCAATGGCTGGTCTCCTGCCGCACCTATACCCCCACCAACAAGCTCCTGAAGGCCTGGGGACCGGGGCAGACGGGGGCGGCCACCACCTGCCCGACGGCCGCCGCGCCGGTCTCGGTGGCCGACTACGCCTACGACGACCTCGACCGGCTCATCCGCGCCACCGAGAACCTGACGGCGGCGCAGGGCGGCAACCGGGTCAGCGAGACCGTCTACAACCTCGATGACACCGTGCAGCAGATCAAGCGCGCGGTCGGCACGGGACTCGCCCAGACCACCGCCGCCTACACCTACACCCCCAACGGGCGGGTGGCGACGGTCAAGGACGCCAAGAACAACCTCACCACCTACCAGTACGACGG